>Ga0209785_1000002_pt1 | contig 218809 bp, 212 predicted proteins | sample WorMetG1BERMUDA2_FD_187403 | JGI IMG/M metagenome (GOLD analysis project Ga0209785, IMG submission 187403) | Marine gutless worms symbiont microbial communities from Max Planck institute for Marine Microbiology, Germany - Inanidrilus... ...
CACCCGGACAGAGCTGTTCTCGTCGACCCAATCCTCAAGGCACTCCGGAAACAGCGTCGCTTGGTCCCGTGCCACCCCTTCTACAAAACGCTTCATCCGATCCCCCGCAAAGACTGCACGGGAATCCTAAACGTATTCGCGTTTTCACACAGCCAGGACCAGAAGGCGACGTGTCGGCTTAGCTTACAAGCCGTCCGGTTCCAAGGGTGAAGCGGACCTCAGGGCCGAGAAAGCGGACGTCGATCCGTGGATAGGCGATGTGCCTCCAATAGCGGACGGACGCCGGGAGGGAGCGTGAAGCCCGAGATAAGCCATTGAGACAATTGTCACACCGACCTGCCGCTGTCGTGGGCCGAGCAGAAGGCACTACCGGGTCTCGCCTGAGACGCCCGAATACGGCGAACGGGAACCGTTCGAATGCCCGGCAAAGACAACTCGGCGCAAACAGATCGTTGGGCCGGCTGCGGCGCGCAAGAGACAGATCGCAGGTGTCGTAAGTCGCCGAACTGCGTCCGACCTCTGTGATCGTCTCGCGGGCCGTCGTTCAATGCAGCGACATGGGTGTTGGCGGCGGGCCGTCCTTCTACGAACTGGTCAGCCTGTCGTGTTCTTCGAACGCCTCGCCCACGGCATCCGCCGATCCCCGTCGCTCGGACACGGCGCCGCCGATCGCCGAGAGTTCCGCTTCCAGTGCGCGCAGCAAGTGTTCGGCGACCACCGGCTTGTGTTCGACGCAGGCCTGCTTGTGAGCAGCGACGATCTTGTCGCTCAATCGACGGGTTTGGACGTCAGTCATCGTTGGCCCCCTCGTCAACGGTTTCACCAGTATTTGGATCGTGGAGATCCTGTTCCTTCGAACGGCACGATTCGGATTCTGACCAGAACCGGATCGATCGGTGTCTCATGCCGGTGCGCTCATCATTGGGTTTAGGCCGCGACCCCGCATTGTTCGTCGGCTTGCTGACGCCGTTCCGTGCCTGTCCACGACGTTCCCTTGCGGCGGCGCCGGTCGGGTCCGAAGTAATCGGAAGAGCGAACGAACGGCCGCGGCCGTTCGATGATCATGGCGATCCGCTTGTAGAGCGACCGGACGGAAACGGGCTTGGCCAGGAATTCGTTGGCCCCGGCATCGCGCGCCGCGCACACGGCCTGCTTTTCCGAGTTTCCGGTCAAAATGATGATCGGCACGAAGATGTTCGGGCTGTCGGCGTCGTTGCGCACCATCCGCGTGAACTCGATTCCGTCGAGGGGCGCCATGTTGATATCGCAGATGACGATGTCGGCCGGGTTTGTCCTCATGAGCTGAAAGGCTTCGACCGCATCCGTGGCGCCCACAAGCTGTTTGACTCCGAGGGCCCGAAGGGCCCGCTCGACGATCAATCTCATGTGTTCGTTGTCGTCAACGACCAGGAACTCGAGGCCCGACAGGCCGTAGGCTTTCGATCGATTCATCGCATGGACTCCATTGGCGATGCTTCCGTTCGGCCGGTGGTCGGACCCACGATCACTCCCCGACCGCAAGGTCCAGGTCATCGACAAACGCTGCGACATCCGGAGTCACAGCATCGCCGTCTTGTTGATGACTATCGGAGCGATCGATTGGCAGTTCGCCTTGCCGGCCACTCTCTGCCACGTCGGCGCGCACATGGATCGTCTCGCCGAGTGCCCTGTCGATGGTCGCCAATAACGTGCCCAGGTCGATGGGCTTGGTTACACAGTCATCCATTCCGGCGTCGCGATAGCTTGCCTGCCGTTCGGCCACGGCATCTGCGGTGCAGGCAATGACCGGCAAGGTTTCATAGGAACTCCCGAACCGGCGGATCGCCCGAGTCGCGTCCGGGCCGTTCATTTCGGGCATACGAACGTCCATCAGCACGACATCGTAGGCGACTCCCTTCACCGCCTCGACGGCGAGGGCGCCGTTTTCGACGAGGTCGACCTGGTGCCCAAGCCGGTGAAGCATGGCGCTGAGCAACATCTGGTTGATGTGGTTGTCGTCAGCGACCAGCACGCGGAGCGACCGGGTGGCTTCCCAGGACCTTCGCCGGTGATCGGGGTTTCCGTCGATGCTGGCCGCATCGACCGCCGAACGGTACGGTACCATGAACCAGAACGTACTACCGGTGCCGGGAACGCTCTCGACGCCGATGGAGCCGTCCATGGCCTCGACGAGTTTCTTGCAAATGGCAAGCCCCAGACCGCTGCCGCCGTACTTCCGGCTTGTTGACGAGTCGGCTTGAACGAATCTTTGGAACAGTTGCCGTCGAACCTCATCGGAAATGCCGATGCCGGTGTCGCGCACCGTGACACGAAGCAGATGTCGGCCATCGGGGGATTTCGCGCCCGAGACGGCGAGGTCAACGTGCCCGGTGTGGGTGAACTTCACGGCATTGCCCAACAGATTGAGGATGACCTGTCGGATGCGCGTAGGATCGGCGTTGATGGCCTTGGGAACATCGTCAAGGCCCTTGACCACTAGCCCGATACCTTTCTCGTCGACGCGTGGCATGACGACAGCCGCCGCGCTGTTGATCAGGTCGTGCAGATCGAAATCCAGCGTCTCGATCTCGAGCCGCCCCACTTCCAACTTCGATAGATCCAGGATGTCGTTGATCAGCGTGAGGAGGGAACGCCCGCATTCCTTGATTGTCCTTACCTGATTCTCCTGCTCCGGAGCCAGCGCCCCGTCGAGCAGCATATCGGCCATGCCCATGACGCCGTTCATTGGCGTACGGATCTCATGACTCATGGTCGCAAGGAACTCGGACTTGCTGACGTTGGCGGCTTCCGCAGCTTCCTTCGCCTCAAGCAACCTGATTTCGTTTTCGCGTTGTTCCGTGATGTCGCGGAAGGTCACCACCGCTCCGACAAGCCGGCCGCCATCGTCGCGCACGGGATTGCTCGTGTATGCGACCGGGAATGACGTTCCATCCTTGCGCCAGAAGATTTCATTGTCGCCGTGGTGGATCTCGCCATCTCTGAACGTTTGGTAGATCGGACAGTCATCGCGGGGATGGGGCGAGCCGTCGGGCCGCGAATGGTGAACGAGCTCGTGTTGTGACCGGCCCAGAAGCTCGTCGAGATCGTAACCGATCATCGAGCACGCTGTGGCGTTGGCGAAGATTGTGTGGCCGTTCAGGTCGAGGCCATAGATGCCCTCGGCGGCCGCGTTCAGGATCGACTCGCTGCGGCGGCTGAGCTCACGCAGCTCGTCTTCGGCCCGTTTCCGATCGCTGATGTCGAGGACCCAGGCGATCGTCGCCGGCTCGCCTTGATACAGTGTGCGCCTCATGTTGATCAGCCCCCAGAAGGTGCTGCTATCCGCCGTTCTGAACAGAACTTCGCGGCCAACGACCCCGCCGTGTTGGGCCAAATGCGAGAGGATATTCGACCGTTGGTCGGGCTCGACGTAGAACTCGGCGGCCGCCTTGCCGACAAACGCGTTGAGCGGGTAACCGTGGGCTTCCGCGGCGGCCGGATTTGCGTAGGTGATGGTGCCGTCCCGCAGCCGGGTGATGGCGACGCCGATCGGGCTGGCATCGAGAAGCGATCGAAGATGGCGTTCACTTGCGCGTGCCGCGTCCTCGGTGCGTTTTCGCTCCGTGATGTCGAAGTAGGTGAGCATTCGGCCACCGTCCGGAAGGGCCTGGCAGCGATACTCGAGCAACCGGCCGTTGGCCTGAGCAAGTTCGAGCGGCTCGATGTCTCCGGCCTTCATGGCCGCGATGCGCGCCTCGACGTAGCTGTCCCAGTCACCGCCGGGAACCTCATAGGCGCCGGCTCCGTTCAGGTACTCCATGATGTCGCGGACATGGGTGCCGCTCTCCGGGAAACGGTCGGGGAGGTTCCAGATGCGGCGGAAAGCGCCGTTGACGACCCGCGTTCGAAGAGTGGAATCCAGAAACAGCACACCGTAGTCGATGTTGTCCATGACCGCCGAAAGATCGCCGACGAGGAGGTCATGCGCCCGGACGCCTTCCTCGGCCAGGGCACGAGCGGTTTCCAGCTGTTCGCGAGTCCGGTTGTCGTTCACCGTCGAAGCGATGATGTCGGCGGCGGCGAGCAAAAAGCTCTCCTCGTGCTCGTTGCGGACATGGCCGTGCGGCACCGTCAGGGTCACGACGCCAATGACGTCATTTCCCACCATTAAAGGTACGACGTAGTGTCCGTGAGGGCTCATTGCGTCGAAACGGATGTCGTGACGTTCGTCGATGCAGTCGGCGAACTGCACCGTTCCCAACTGCGCCGCGCGGCCACAAACGCAGTGCCCGAAGGCAACACGCCGGCAAAGAGTTTGATTGGCGGAACTGAAGTTTCGGTGGCAGGCCAGTTCGAGGACCTGGGGCTCGTCGCCGGTTAGAAATACGCCTCCCCTGGGTTCGGCGCTGAGCCAACGGGCGGATAGCATCTCGTCGAGAAGCCGTGCCAGCTTTTCCGCCAATCCGATGTTTTCGCGTGAGAGCGCAAACATCGCGTTCAGCTTCCCGAGGCTTTCCATACTTCGACGCAGTTCGATCTCGCCCTGCTTGACCGGCGTTATGTCTGAACCCGTCCCACGGTAGCCGGTGAACAGGCCGTCATCGTCGAACACCGGAATGCCGCTGATCCGGAAGAACCGCTTTCGACCGTCGTAGGCCTTGACCTCGTACTCAAAGTTCTGAAATGGGCGATGTTCGTCTAGGTCGCTCAGATGTGCCCGCCAAACTGGATCATCGCGATCAAATTCCCCGACCTCTGCCCGCGACCGCCCCAGAAGGCGACGCGGTTCGAGCCCGGTTACTTCGGCGAAGCGGCCGGAGAACGAGGTGAATCGGAGGTCGGCGCCCATCTCCCAAAGCCAGTCCGAAGCGGCTGACGTGAAGTCGTGCAGCCGATCGTTACTGGCTTTGAGCGCTTCCTCGATCCGCTTTTGCTGGGACAGGTCGACGACGTTGCCGACGAAAATCCGAGACCCGTCGAAATGCGCCTCGGCGACGGAGAGCTGGATTGGAAACTCGGTTCCGTCCTTGCGAAGCCCGACGGCTTCGCGTCCGGAGCCGATGATCCGCGACTCCCCGGTCCTGCAATAGCGATCGACGTAGCCGTCGTGCCGATCCCGGTATGGAGAGGGCATCAACATGGACACGTTTTGTCCGAGCACCTCGTCCGCGGAAAACCCGAACATGCGCTCGGCGCCCCGGTTGAACACCCGCACCACGCGCCGCTCATCTATGGCGATGATCCCTTCGACTGCGTTGTCAATGACCGTCGTGAACAGCTCCTGCTGGTTCCGCTTCTGGCGCTCGGATTTCGCACGCAGTCGCTCGGCCGCGACCGCCGCATGCAGGATTCGCGCATGTCGAACTCCAAACGCGCCTATGGCCATCGCCACGACGGCGAGCAGAACCATCTGCGAAACGATCACCATATTGGCGATCCTTCGTGTCTCCGCCGCCACGTCAGTAACGTCGAAGAAGGCCTCGACGGCACCGATGATTCGACCGTCGATCGAAACCGGCAGGGTTGCTGCGGCCGATTTCAGATGGCGACGACCAAACTCGAGATCCGATAGGGTGTCGGCGACGCCATTACCCTTCAGCACCGCTTCGCGAAAGGCGGAGTCGGTCCGCGTCGTGCCGAGGTCACCGGACCACGACGCGTGGACCACGCGCCCGCTTGCGTTGAGGAAGCGGAACCGATATGCGTTTCCGGCAGTCGCCGCGACGTCCAAAGCCCGTCGCCCCTCTGCGGAGATTCCTCCGCCTGACAACAGATCTTCGACGTCAGGGACGCTTTCGCGGATGAAGGCTGTCCAATGTCGTGCCTGCGCCAGGGCCTCGGCGCGGAAGACCCGCGCCTCGCCCGTGCGCACCAACAGCCACCCGCCGGTCATCGCCAGGAGCGTCACCGCGATCAGCACCACGATCAGCCAGTGCTGGCTTGTCTCATTGGATCGCGGATCGCCGGCTCGTTGGGATCCCACGTCGACCGGGACCGGTCCTGCTTCATCGTCGTTTAGTCCGCTCATTCGCGCGGTTTCCATTTGCGGTGTGCTGCGTGACCCGGGTGTCGCGTTCTGCTTGTTCGCAGGATCCCCTGCCCGAAAGCTCGGTTTCGGATTCGCTGCCCGCTAATTCCACACCACCCGCTTGACCTCATCATGTCGTCCGAGTTTCGGTTCATTTCAGAAGTCAACGTCTCGGCTTGCCCGGACGCGCCGAGGATCGCCAGGGTGTGGAGCGCAGCGGAAGGTGTCATCGTTCCTCCGCGATCGGTACGGTCCGTGGGGTTTTGCGGCGATCGAGTCTTCGCGCCGATACCGCGCCCAGATCAACGTTTGGAAGCCGTGTCGCCTAGGTCGTCGTCGAGCGCCTGGACGAGGAGTCTGACGAACTCCGAGAACCGGTCCAGACCGTGGCGCCGTGGATAGTCTTCGCTGCCGAGGCCAATCGACGACACGTCCAATCGGCGACGATCGACCAATGACGATGGCGTGCCGGACCACCCGGGCGTTCGGTCCGCCGATCGGGATCTGCCGACGAGTTCCCGTTGCGGTAGCCGAACTTGCACCCGCTTGCCATGGTCTCGCGTCCTTGGGTCCGATGCGTGCGATGTCATGAGCGAAGCCCTCGCTGCCAGGAACTGCTAACGGTAGTCCTCCATCAGCTGTCGACCTTGGAGATCATCCTCGCGAGCGCGCCCTCCAAATGGGCGCCATCGGCGCCGCCGTCGCCTTTCAGGTTTCGGGAGATCACCAAAGTCAGCGCCTCGACGTGGAAGCCGATGACCTGTATCGCTGCGTTTCGGTCGATGACCCGGTCCATTCCGTCGATGAAGCGGCAGAGCTGGTGGCCAATGCGGGTCACCAGGTCGTAACCAAAGCTCCCGCCCTGGCCCTTCATATCGTGGACAATGGCGAAAACCGCCTGGAGGCGCTCGTCGTTCATGGGATCTGCCTTGAGGGACTCGAGCGCATCCCGCAGCCGGTTGAGGTCGTCCTGGACCCATTCCTGATAGCTGTCTGCGAGGTCGGCGATGGCGGCCTCGGCGCCCTCAAGAACGGCGTCGTCGACCGCCCCCGGGCCTCCGACCGAGACCTTGAACATCAGCGGTTCGGGATCCTCGATGAACTCGGCCTTTCCGGCGATGCCGGGAAGGCTCGGCGGGACAATCTTCGTTGCACTCGTGGTGCCCATGGCAACCTCCTCTTGCGTGTTTCGGGCTGCGCCGCCGAATGGCTGATCGTGGTTCGGCATTTGCAGATCACGCAACCCGGCGCACCTGTTGATCTTCCGCCAGGAACTTGGCGAACGTGTCGGGGTCCAGCGGCTTGCTGAAGAAGTAGCCCTGGGCAAACTCGCAGCCGCGGGAACTCAAGAACTCCAGCTGCTTCTCCGTTTCGACGCCTTCGCCGATGACCTTAAGTCCGAACCCCTTGGCCATCGCCATGATCGCCGACGCCAAGGCGGCATCGGTCGGATCCTCGGTTACGTCACGGACGAACGAGCGATCGATCTTCAGGGTTTCGACCGGGAATCGCTTCAGATAAGCGAGCGACGAGTAATCCGTTCCGAAATCGTCGATGGATATGGACACACCCATCCCACGGATCGCCTCCATGATCGCCACTGTTCTCTCGACGTCTTGCATCATCAGCGTCTCGGTGATCTCCAGCTCCAGACGATCCGCTTCGAGACCGCTTGCCGTGAGCACGCGAGCGATGGTTTCCGGGAGGCACTCCTCGCGAAAATGGCGTGCGGAGATGTTTACGGCAACCCGGGGCGGTATGCCCGTCTGCGGGGTCCACCGCGTCGCCTGTTTGCAGGCGGTCTCAAGGACCCAATCGCTGATCGCCAAGATCAGACCACTCTCCTCGGCCACTGGAATGAACTGTGCCGGCGACACGTGGCCCAGTTTCGAGTCGTGCCAGCGGACAAGGGCTTCGGCAGCAACCACTTGTCCGGTCTTGATGTCGACGATCGGTTGGAGATTGAGGTCAAACCGCCGCATATCGACGGCCCGTCGGAGTCTCGTCACGATCGTCATCCGACGGTGGGCTTCCTCATCCATTTCGGGGGTGAAGAAGTGGTGCGAATTTCGTCCGCGTTCTTTGGTCCTGTACATCGCCGCGTCGGCATTCTTGATGAGAATCGCAGCGTCGTCGGCGTCCCCGGGGTAGACCGAGATGCCGATGCTCGTGGTGACGAACACCTCGTGTTCTTGAAGGCGGAATGCTTTCGAAAAGACGCTGAGGACCTTTTGGGCGGCATTTTCAGCATCCCTGGGCGCGGAGAGATTGGGAAGGACAATGAGGAACTCGTCGCCGCCCAGCCTTGCGACGGTATCCGTTTCCCGGACGCAAGCTCTCAGGCGCGTCGCCGACTCTTTGAGCAGGTCGTCACCGGCCTGGTGCCCAAGGGTGTCGTTGACATGCTTGAACTGGTCGAGATCGAGGAGCATCGCAGCGACCATGCGTTTTTGCCGCTTGGCGCTTGCAATGGCGGTCGAAAGCCGGTCAAGCGCCAACGAGCGATTGGGCAGATCGGTCAGCGGATCGTAGTTGGCCTGATAGACCAGACGTTCTTCGAATTTCTTGCGAAGTGTGATGTCCTCCTTCAGCGCCAGGTAGTGTGTGATTGTTCCGCGATCGTCCTTGATCGGAGAAATCGATACGGCCTCCCAGAACAGATCGCCAGATTTCTTCATGTTGTAGAGCTCGCCCCGCCACTCCTTTCCTTCCGTAATGGTCTGCCACAATTCCTCATATACCTTGTTGGGCATGTATCCCGACTTCAGGTCTCGCGGATTCTTGCCGACCACTTCGTCGAAAGCGTAACCCGTGACTTCAACGTACTTTTGGTTGACGTACTCGATGGTCCCTTGTGTATCGGTGATGACGACCGACGATGGGCTTTGCTCGACGGCCAACGAAAGCTTTTGCAAGGTCTCCGCGGCCTTCCGCTCGTCGGTGATGTCGCGAGCAATGCCGTCCATTCGGATCGGCCGCCCATTTTCGTCATGGGTTATCTCGCCTTGTTCATGGATGAAACGAATGCTTCCGTCGGGCCAAACGATCCGGTGATCGAGGTTGTAGGGTTCGCCGTCGAGCGCTCGGCGCACCGCCGCATCCACCGCTTCCCGGTCGTCGGGATGCACCGCGTTCAGGAAATCCGAGTATGTGGGCTCGAATTCGCCCGGCTCGACGCCGAACACCCGATAGATCTCGTCGGACCACCACAACCGGTCGGTCGAGATCTCCCAACGCCAGTTCCCCATGCCGGCGATCCGCTGCGCCTCGAGCAGGCGGTTCTCGCTTTCTCGCAAGGCTTCTTCGACGCGAATGCGTTGTGAAATGTCGGTCTGGATACCGATGTAGTTGGTGATCTCGCCGTCTTCGTCCCGCACCGGCGCGATGTGGAGTTCATTCCAGAACGGCGTTCCGTCCTTACGCCAGTTGCAGACGGTGGCGACGACCGCCCGTCCATCCCGCAGGGCATCCTTGATGCGCTTCAGTCCCGGCTGATCGCCGTCTTCGCCGTGTAGGAACCTGGCGTTCCGTCCAATCGCCTCATTCGCGCTGTAGCCGGTGACGCGTTCGAACGTCTTGTTGACGTATTGGATCGGATAGTCGTTCTCTGCCGCGCCGGTAATCAGGATTCCGGTGCTGCTCGCTTCCAGCGCCCGTGTTCGCAGGCGAAGCTCGTTCTGCAAGGCATCACGGAGCGTAATGTCGCGGACGACAATGAGGAATCCGATGACGTCGTTCGATGCCGTCCGGATGGATGTGACGGCCGTAACCCCACGGAATCCGTCGCCGTCCTTGCGGCGATAGTCGACGACATCAGTGTTCAGGTCGTCATCGAGATTGGCGTCACCGTCCACGTGAACCTGCCGCTCGATCGGTTCACCGTTATCGCAGAGCAGTGATGACGAGCGGCCGTTCAGTTCGTCGCGATCGTATCCGAACAGCTCGATGGTCGATCGGTTCGAGAACTTGATGGTCCCCACCGTGTCGGTGACGATCATGCCGTCGGATACGCTATGGAACATCGCTTCCAGCAGCGTCTTCTGCCGATCCGTCTCCTGCTCGGCACGACGCCGGTCCGTGACGTCGGTGTACGTCAGGATGCGGCCGCCGTCGGGAAACAGGCTGCAACGGTAGAGAAGGATGGTCCCGTCGGCACACTCGATCTCGGTCGGTTGGACCATTCCAGTCCGCACCCCGTGGACAGTGTCGTCGACGTAAGCGTTCCACGAGTGATCCGCTTCGGTGCCGGCTTGCTTTCGGCGGCCGAGCTCGATGAGCGTCTGGAGCGTCGGTTCATCGCCGACATCGCCGGGAACGTCCCATAGTTGCCGATACGCGCGATTGGCGTAGCGTGCGACAAGGCTGGCATCGACAACGAGCACCCCGAAATCGAGTGAATCGAGGACAGCCTCGATAAACCGCACATTCTCCTGCAGCATGCCCGCCGCGGCGCATTGTTCGGTGATGTCCTGGGCCGTTCCGGCAATTCGATCCGCGTATCCGTGCTCGTCGTATTCGACTTCTCCAAGCTGCCGAATGTGTTTCTCGCCTCCCTCGGTATTGGCCAACCGGTGCTCGACACGGAGCTGCTCGCCGTCGTGCACGGCGGCGTCGATGGCTTGGCGAACCCGATCGCGATCGGCGGGATGAACGGTATCGAGAAAGGCGTCGTAGGATGCCTCGACGCCATCCCGGCTATAGCCGAACACCTCATAGAGCTGGTTCGACCAGGTCATGGAGTTGGCACCGATCTCGATGGCCCAGCTTCCCATTCGCCCGATCCGCTGTGCCTGGGCCAGGTTCTCGCCCGTCGTGCGAAGGACCGCCTCAGTGGTAGCCTGCCGGTCGATGGCGCGCTTGAGGCGCTGGAACAGCCAGACGACGACTGCCGCGGTCGCCAGAATGAGCGGCAGCAGAACAAGGCCGATCCAGAGGATGGTTTTCATGCCGGCGACGGCATCGTGGGTCTCGCGCACTGCCGCTCCCCGGGCCTGGCTTCCTGCGTCGCGGAGAGCCTGGAAAGCATCCAACGCGGCGCGATCATCCACCCGAACGCGGGCATCGATTTCGGCCGGCGGCAGTCCTCCTGCACTTGCCCTTCGCGTCACCGGCAATTTCGACCGGTATTCGTCGACCGTCCGCATCAACGACTCGAGTGCCTGCGTTTCCTCGACCGTCATACTGCTTGAGCGGTAGCCGTCCATGGCTTCGTCCAGGGCACCGAAGTGATCTTCAACCCGAGACGCCAGCGTCGGCTCGCCACGCAGGACGAAATTCTTGAAGTCGTGAATCATGCCGCCGTAACCGAGACGGGACGTGATCGTGTCGAGCGCGCGTTCCTTCGTCTCAGCTTGCCGGTCGTATTCGTTCCACAGCCGTTCGATCTCACCGAATTGGCGAAGGCTGGCGAGTTCCAGGGCGCCAACCGCCGCGCCAATCATGCCCACGACCAGAGCGGCGGCCGCGGCGAGTTGGGACAGCCGCCGCTTCTCCCCGTCGGTTTGCAGCGCGACCCCGGTTTCCAATCGCCCGAAGGCCGGGCGAACCTGTTTGGCCGTCCACTGTCCGTCCGGGATGACTTGGCGTTCCTGGCGGGCCGCGTAAGCCAGAGCCGTCAGGCCGAGGAGGAACGCCGCCACCGCCGCCCACATGCGTCCGGTACCGAACACCCCGGAACCGAGCCCGTCGGTGTCTGTATAGACAGCCAACACCGTTGACGCGCGTCCGGGGATTCCCGCCATCGGGACGAATGACGCAATGGCTTTCGCCGCGTCAGACGAGCTGCTGACAAGATCGATCACCCGGGTTTGGGGCCTTCCGGCCGAGGCGGCAAGCACGGCGGCGTGCATTTCCTCGGCGACCGGCACCGGCCCACCCGATGACATCACCGTTTTTCCGTCCTCGCCGTAGACGTCCACTCGGAGCACATGGGACTCGCTGCGGCTCGGCATGGCAGGGGAAGTGACCTCGGCCGGTGCGGCGCTTCGGCTCGCTGGATCAGGGTCGACGACGCCAGCGGCGAGCCTCAGACCCGGGTCGGCGTTGCCGGTTTCGGACTCAATCGAGACGGTTCCTGTCGAAACCGCCGTGGCAAACCAACGCGCGAACGCGGCATTCCGGTCCTCCGCAGTTCGCAACACCGCTCTCTGGCTTTCATGTTCATGAAACGCAGTCACGGCGGCAATCGCCGAGGCGAAAGCGAGGATTACGGCGATGACCCGAGAACGGTGCGGACCCCGCATGTGGCTCTCCTATCGCAGTTTCATCGCCAAATACGGCACTCGTCCGCAGGCGGGGCCGCTTTGGCGAAGCGGTTGTCGGACGGCTGCACTTTATGAAGACGATGTTTCGTCGCATTTGCTCGGCTGTTTCCTGCCGTTTCGAAAGAAGTCGGCCCAGGCGGCCGCCAGGCAGAACTGAGACGCGATGGCGTCGCCGTGGTTCACGGGCGAAGTCGGCGACGCTTGGTGCGGCGAGCGCAGGAGTTTGCACCTGTTCGCCGCCGGCGCCGGCGCCGAAACGCGAAGGTCGGATTGTCGGACGGGCCGAACCGGGCAGTCGTTACCGAAATATTTGGCAACACTTGGAAACCGTGGAACTGCCGGCGCGCAATACCGGTGAAATCGGACATCCCTAGTGTCGCCACGTGGACGGGCAGTCCGACCGCCAACCCGGCGTCAGAAGGTCCGACGAACCACCAAGCTGTTACTTGCCGCACCGAGCGTGATGGCAATCGGGAAGGTAAGCGGAGAGACGGAAATGGCTGACAAATACGATCGTACGGAACGCCTGAACTTCCTCGCGCTCGACGACGCGACGTGCAACACTCCGCGCGAGTTTCGTGAGGTTCTGGCGCCCGAGTTGCCGGGTATCCTCGACGCCTTCTACGGCTACGTCACAAAATGGCCGGACCTGGCGGGTAAGTTTCCCAGCGAGAGTGCGCTCAAGCGGGCACGTGGCCAACAAGAACGCCACTGGCTCGACAACCTGTTCAGCGCCAACTTCGGCGAAGCGTACATGTCCCAGATCGACAGCATCGGACGTGCCCACGTGCGCGTCGATCTGGAGCCCCGCTGGTACATGGGCGGTTACTGCTTCACGCTGAACGCCCTCATCAAGCTGGCGACGGAAACCTACGCCGAAGACCCGCACAAGCTCGCCGACGTGATCACCGCGATCAACAAGGCCGTGTTCCTCGACATGGACATGGCGATCTCGGTCTACCTCGACGTCAGCAAGGAAAACGCCGCAAGCACGCTCAACACGCACGCCGGCAACTTCGAGGAGACGGTCAAAGGCATGGTCGAGATCGTCGCCGCGGCCGCCACCGAACTTCAGTCCACGGCACAGACGATGGAAGGCACGGCATCCCACACGACGGAGCAGGCCGGTTCGGTGGCCTCGGCGGCCGAGGAGGCGTCCGGCAACGTGCAGACGGTGGCCGCCGCGGCCGAGGAACTGTCGAGCGCCATTGCCGAGATCAGTCGTCAGGTGTCTCAGTCAACCGACATTGCTGGCAAGGCGGTCAGCGAAGCCCACCGCACCAACGAGATGGTTCAGGGCTTGGACGACGCGGCCCAGAAGATCGGCGAAGTGGTCAGCCTCATCAATGACATCGCGTCGAAGACCAATCTTTTGGCGCTGAACGCCACCATCGAGGCGGCGCGCGCCGGCGAGGCCGGCAAGGGGTTCGCCGTGGTTGCGAGCGAGGTCAAGAGCCTTGCCAACCAGACTGCAAAGGCGACCGACCAAATCAAGGAACAGATCGGCGATATCCAGTCCGCGACGCAGCATGCCGTCGGTGCCATCGGCGGCATTGGTGCCACCATCGGCGAGATCAACGAGATCGCCTCGGCGATCGCCGCCGCGGTTGAGGAACAGGGCGCGGCCACGCAGGAGATCGCCCGCAGCGTCGAGGAGGCAGCATCCGGCACCAGCCAGGTGACGTCGAGTATCGGCGCCGTCACCGAGGCCGCCACCGAAACCGGGCAGGCTGCCGGCCAAGTGCTCGAAGCCGCCGGGGAACTCTCCGGCCAGGCCGAAATGCTGACGATCGAGGTTTCCAAGTTCCTGGAAACGATACGTTCGGACGCGGGGGTCGAACATCAGGAAGCGCCGCCGCTGGCGGTGGCGGCGGAATAACGTGCCCCCGAGCGGCCGCGTGTCCAACCCGTCTCGCCCCCCCCCTCATTGGGCGCGCGGCCGCACCACCTCCCTCCCTAGCCTCTGACCTCCCCCCGCTGGTCGCGGGGGGGGGGCTTTTTTTCCGGCGTGTTCGGGGACATGACCCCGGCGGAACGTTTAGGATGGCGACTGGGCGCTGAAAAACGTAGGATCAAATGTCTTAATGGTTGTACGTAAAATGACCGTGCGCCATGCTTGCAGTGCGCGGGACCTAATAGGTCTCGTTGCCAATCCACGGACTGACGGACACCGGAAACGCGAGGGGCAGTCCGGGCTCTTCGGTCGGGGCGCGACGGCACAGCCCGTCCCAGCGAGTGGGTCATTCGGTGCGTGCCGCCCTCGGCGACGGATGCGGGGCAGAAATCCATGATGTCGGTCAACTCGGCGATGTTCGGCGCCTTCCTGGGGACCCTGGTGCTGGTCATAGCATTGGCGTACCTGCGGTCGGTTCCCGGCGGGCCGCCAGGGCTGGGATATTGGGCGATCGCATTTGGGCTGCTGGCGGTCGGCTACCTCGCGCCGCTGGCCGGTCCGGTCATCGGTCCGCTGTGGGCGACGGCGGCCACGGAAACGCTGCAGGGATTGAGCGCGGTCTTCTTGTTCGTCGGCGCGATGAAGTTCGTCGGACGGCGGGCACCTCCTTGGATCGGCTTCGCCGTGTGCGCGGCGATCGTCGCGTGGGCCGGAATCGCCGCGTTCTCGGACTTCAGCTTCCTCGTACGAACGCTTCCGATCTACGGGTTATCCGGTTTGGCGATGATCGCCTCCGGACTGTTGTTGCTGTTCGTTCGCGGCGACAGCGTGCGCCATCCATACAGGATCGCCGCCTACGCCTTCATCCTGTGGGGCCTCCACAAGCTAGACTACCCGATTTTGCGTCCGGTCGATTGGTTGGCACCGTGGGGGTTCGTTGTTGCTCAGGTTCTCGCAGTCGCCGTCGCCGCCGGACTGATGATCGTCGTCATGCGACACCATCGCGAGGTCGCCGACCGCGAACTGGCGGCCAGGCGTGAGGCGAAGGCGGAGCTCAGGGAACGCGAACAGAACTACCGCGCCCTGGTCGAGGACCAAGACGCCTTGATCTGCCGCTTCCTACCGGACACGACCCTCACCTTCGTGAACGAGGCTTATGCCCGCTTCTTAGGGGGATCGCGGGACGATCTCGTCGGCACCCGCTTCATCGATCTTGTTTCCGAGGACCAGAAACACGACTTGCTGTCCCACCTCGCGTCTTTCCATTCGGACTACCGGTTCGCGCAGAACGAGCAGCTGTCGCGTGGAGCGAACGGCGAGGCGCGGTGGTACCTGTGGTCCAACCGGGCTTTCTTCGACGACGAAGGGCAGGTGGTTTCCTTCCAGGCCTCCGGCACCGACATCACAGCGCTCAAAGACGCTGATCGCGCGCGGAGGGACAGCGAGCAAAGACTCCTCGACATTGCGGAGTCGGCATCCGACTGGTTTTGGGAAACGGATGCCGCTCATCGGTATGCATGGGCCTGGCAGGGCCACGACGACGCCAGCGGCTTCCTACCCGATCAGATCATCGGCAAGACTCGATGGAGTATCGCCAAAGGCGATCCGGAACGTGACGAGTTCTGGCGTTCACACAAGGCGGTTCTCGATGCCCACGAAGCGTTCCGGGATTTCGAGTACGCCTATGTCGATGCGTCCGGTGTCCGCCACGAACGGCGGGTCAGCGGAAAGCCGGTGTTCGATGAGGCGGGTCAGTTCGTTGGCTATCGCGGAACGGCGACCGACGTGACGCTACGCAGGCGCGCCGAGCGACTCTTGTTCGATGCGTTGGAAAGCATCACCGACGGATGTGCCTTGTTCGATGCCGATGATCGCTTGGTGTTGTTCAACAGCAGCTACGCCAAAGCGCTCTCCGGAGTCGCCGACATCCTCGTCCCAGGAACGCAGTGGCAGGACCTCGCCACGACGCTGGTCGAGCGGGGACTGGTTCTTCCCGAGAATGAGGACGCTGAAGAGTGGCTGCAGACCCGACTGCGGGAGCACCGCAAACCCGGTGCTTCGAGGGAGTTCCGGACTCTCGACGGGCGCTGGGTGTGGGTCCGGGAATACCAGACGCACGACAACGGGATCTTCATCGTTCGGACCGACATCACCGAACGCCGAACGGCCATGGAGGCCGCCCGCGAAAGCGAGAAACGGCTGAGCGATGCCATCGAGTCGATCGGCGAAGGCTTCGCCCTGTGGGACGCCGATGAGCGTCTGGTGATCTGCAACGAACGCTATCGGAAGTGTTACCCGATGATTTCGGAGATGCTGGTGCCGGGGGTGCCGTTTGAAGACATCGTGCGCGAGAGCTTCGAGCGCGGTCAGTACCTGGTGACCGGTTCCGGCGAACGCTGGATCGCCAACAGGCTTGAGAACTTCCGCAATCCGGGTCGGGCACAAGAGCAACACATCGCCGATGGGCGCTGGCTCTTGGTCACGGACAAGGTGACATCGGACGGCGGCCGGGTCTGCATCCGGACCGACATCACCCATCAGAAATCGATCGAACGGGAGCTAATCGAAAGCCGTCGACGGTTCCGGGATTTTGCCGAAGCAGCGTCGGAGAGTTTCTGGGAAATGGACGCCGATCTCCGGTACTCCTGGCTTTCGGACTCGATCGCGACATCGTTCCGGATGTCCGACGATGACATCCTTGGACGGACGCGGCAGGAGATCGCCGACATGGATCCGGACGATCCCCGGCTTCGCGCCCATATCGACGATCTCAAGGCTCACCGTCCGTTCCGCGGTTTCGAATACAAGATCCGCACGAAGGACGGCAGCGAACAGTACTCGCGCACCAGCGGAGTTCCGGTGTTCGACGCCGACGGTCGGTTCGAGGGCTACCGCGGCATTGCCCTCAACGTCACCGAGGAAATGGTCGCGCGTCGCGAGGCCGAACGATCGAGATCGCAGCTCGAGGATGCCATCGAGTGCCTTTCGGATGGGTTCGCCCTCTGGGACGCCGAGGATCGGCTCGTTCTCTGCAACCAGCGCTACCGCGACCTGTACGCCCATATGGCCGACCTGTTGATGCCCGGTGTGAAGTTCGAGGATCTCACCAGGACGTGCGCACAGCGCGGAGCCATCGTTCACGGCATGGATCCCGACGATTGGATCGCCCACCACGTGGAAGAGCACAGGACCTTTCGCACACACGAGCAGCAACTCGCCTACGGAAGCTGGTTGCTCGTCAACGAACGTCCGACCCGCAACGGGGGAATTGTCGGCGTGCGCACGGACATCACGGACCTAAAGCGTGCGGAAGCCGAGCTTCAATCTTCACGGCTGATGGTGCAGACGGTCCTCGATTCGATCCCCGTTCGGGTGTTTTGGAAGGATCGGGACCTTGTCTATCTCGGGTGCAACAAGGCGTTTGCCGACGATGCCGGTGTCTCTTCGCCGAAGGATATCGTCGGCAAGACTGATTTCGATATGCCTTGGAAGGAACAGGCCGACGCGATACGCAATGAGGATCAGGCGATTGCCAACGGTGGCGATCCCAAGGTCTCCGTGGAGGGCCACCTGCGGTGCGCTCACGACCAGACGATCTACATGTGCACGACGAAGGCAGCGTTGCCGGGAGCCGGCAGCGAAATCATCGGCGTGATCGGCTGTTATGAGGACATCACCGAACGAAAGAACGCCGAGGAAACGGTCAAAAACAGCCGTGAGACGCTGCACGACCTTATCGATGCCACCGACGATATCATCGCACTGTCCGACCCCGATGGCACCATTGCCGCGATCAATCTGAGCGGGGCGACACTGCTCGAATCGACGCCCGAAAAGTGCGTCGGACGCAAATCCGGCCGTCTCCTGTGCCGGTTGGGAGTTCGGGTGGGCACCAGGGTCATTGCAGATGTCGTCTCGTCCGGTGAACCGACCGAGATTGACGGCCAGAACGACGGCCGGTTTTGGGAGACCCGGCTGCATCCGGTCGGCGGATCCGGCAACGGACCGACCGCGGTAACGATCTACGGTCGGGATGTGTCGCGGCGGCGAAACCGCGAGCGGAGATTGCGCGTCCTGCGGCGCGCCGTCGAGCAGAACCCGGCGGCCATCATCATCACAGATCGAACGGGAACGATCGAATTCGTCAATCCGCGGTTCACCGAAATCAGTCAGTACACCTCACGTGAAAGCCTCGGTCAGACCCCGGGACTCCTCAAGTCCGGCGAGATGTCTCCAGGTGTGTACAACGATCTGTGGTCGACAATCGAGCGCGGCGAGGTCTGGCGCGGCGAGTTGCACAACCGGCGCAAGGACGGAAGCCTCTATTGGGGTAGCGCAACGATCTCCCCCGTTCGCGACGCCGATGGCAGAATCACTCATTTCGTAGGCATTCAGGAGGACGTGACGGAACGGAAGGCCGTCGAGGCGAAGACCCAGCGGCTGGAAGCGCGGCTTCGTCACGCCCAGAAGATGGAAACGATCGGCGCGCTTGCCGGCGGCATTGCCCACGACTTCAACAACATCCTGACGCCGATCTTCGGCTATGCCCAGATGGGCCTCGACAACGCCCCGGAAAAGGGGCCGTTCCGGGAGGACTTCGAGGAAATCCTGAATTGCGCCAAGCGGGCAAAGGCGCTCGTCGGGCAGATCCTTGCATTCAGCCGGCCTTCGGACACCAATTCGGAAGCTATTCATCCGAAGGATGTCGTCGACAGTGTTCAATCCCTGCTCCAGCACTCCATGCCGGTGAATGTTTGCATGGAGTCCACGGTCGATCCCTCGTGTCCCTCGGTCATTTGCGAGCGCGGCCAACTCGACCAGGTGCTCATGAATCTGTGCACCAACGCTTGGCAGGCGATGGAGCGAAGGGGGGGAGCCATCAAAGTTGACGTCAAACCGGTTGAGGTCGGCGAGGCCTTGCTCGAGACCCTGCCGACGCTCGCCGCGGGCCAGCACGTTCTGATCACCGTATCCGACACCGGTCCGGGGATTGACGAAAATGTCGTGGAAAGAGTTTTCGACCCGTTCTTCACCACGAAGCCGCGCGGCAAGGGCAGCGGACTCGGGCTTTCCACCGCCATTGGGATCGTCCGCAACCTCGGTGGTGACATCCAGGTCGCCAACAAGACCGACGGGGGAGCGGAGTTCGCTGTCTACCTCCCGGCGTCGGGACCGCGCGGAGCGGTCGAGACCCAACTCGCTGCCGGAGCGCCGAAGGGCGACGGGGAGCGCATCCTCGTCATCGACGATGAAGAACTCAACGTCGATGTCGTGACCCGGGTTCTGGCCGGCCTTGGATATTCGGTTGTCGGAACGACGACGGCTGGCGACGCCTTGAAGGCCGTTAAGGAGGAGCCAGACGGTTTCGATCTGGTTCTTTCCGATCAACTCATGCCGGAGATGAACGGGACCGATCTCGCCCGCAAAATCCGCAAGATAAGTCCTGACTTGCCTGTCGTCCTGATGAGCGGTCACGCATTGGGCGCCAGCAAGCAGGTTCGGCGGCGAGCAGGTGTGTTCGATTTGATCAGCAAGCCGTTCGATGTCGCGGAGCTCGGAGAGACATTGCACCGGGCGCTGCACGGGACCTGACGTCGGCGCAGGAACACCCTGAAAGCGACACGTTCATCTACGGAAACATCTCGCAATGGAAGCGACATTCGCCGGGAACAGACAGCGGCGATAATGGTCGACCGAACCCACACGCGAAAACGAAGGGCCGATGGCCCTCCAACAAAATGACGTGCCGGCCGATGAGTTCAGTTTCCCAATCAAACCACTTAACGCACACCGCCGCCCCCGCGATTCTGGCCCCAGGTGAACAGTGCCGTCCTATGCTCCGTCATCGGCGCCGAACGTTTCCGGCCATGAGAAAAGACGACGTCGCCTCGGTTCTGGTCATCGAAGACGATCCGGCGGTGCGCACCGTACTGGCCCGGTTTCTCGTCCGCCGCAAGTATGTCTGCGCGGCCGCCGCCGACGCTGAACAGGCGATCCGTCTCGTCCGCGACGGGGTCAGGCCGAGACTGGTCATCGCCGATCTGCGGTTGCTGCGCGGCGACGGCCCTGGCATGGCGGACCTCCGGGACATCATCGGCACCGACGTCGAGATGATCGCCATGGCCGGCCAGGCGGACCGTCAGAGCCTTCTCGACGCCTTCAAGATCGGCGTGTGCGAAGTCTTCGACAAGCCCCTCGACTTCGTCGAGCTCGGTCGCAAGTTGCCCTCACACCAAGCTCGGGCGCGGCGGCCCGACAGCTTGAAGTCCGCCTCCCGCAAGGCGAACCAACGGGCGAGCAACGTCGCCATTCTGCGTTGGATCGCCAAGCATTTCGTCAACGGCTCCCTGCCCGAGATCGGTGCCATGTCGAGGGTTGCCGGCAAGATCCACGACGAGGCCCTCGGTCACTGCCGCCGTGTCGGGACCTATGCCGCGACGCTTGCCGGCCTGTTCGGCTGGTCGGCGGAGCAACAGGCCGAGCTTGCAAGGGCGGCGGAATGGCATGACCTCGGCAAACTGGCCGTCTCGGGCACGATCTTCTCCAAGCCGGGTCCATTGGACGAGGCCGAGAAGCTGACGGTCGTCCGCCACACGGAGGTCGGATTTCGCCTGCTCGGTGGCGGTGGCGAAGGCACGATCAGTATGGCGGCGACGGTCGCTCTCTGCCACCACGAGCGTTGGGACGGAACCGGATACCCGCGAGGCCTAAAGGACGAAGACATCCCCATCAAGGCCCGTTTGGTGGCCCTGGGCGACATCTACGATGCCCTACGTTCACGGCGGAGCTACAAGCCGGCGTTGGATCACGACGAAGCCACCCGCATCATCCTTGAAGGCGACGACCGGTTGACGCCCCGACATTTCGACCCAGCCGTGCTCCAGGCCTTCGCCAGTCATTCGGATGCCTTCAACGCGATCTACCGGAACGGCTGACCCGTCTAGGCCTGGCGACCAGTTACGCAGGGGCTTTGCCCGAGGGGCGGCGACTGACCTTCGTGGAGAAGACGTAGCCCGCGTTTCGAACCGTCTTGATATAGCGGGGATCGTCCGGAGCGTCTTCGATCTTCTGCCGAAGCCGGCGAATGCGGACGTCGATGCTGCGGTCGAAAGCCGGGGTCGCACTGCCATAGACGAGATCCATGAGGTAGCCGCGGGAGAGCACGCGGTTGGGATGCTCGACGAAGGCCTTGAGGAGTTCGAACTCACCGGATGTGAGCTCAGCACTCTGCCCGTTCTCGTGAACGACCGTTCGTTCCGCCGCGCTCAAGGTCCAATCGCCGAACGAGTAGATGTCGTTCCCGAGACTGGACGCGTCAGCTTGCCCCGGTTGCAAGGGTTCGCCCGAGCGCTCGGCCCTGGTTCGCCGCAGCAAACTGCGGACCCGCGCCAACAGCTCGCGCGGTTCGAACGGCTTGGCGATGTAGTCGTCGGCGCCGACTTCCAGGCCGATGACCCGGTCCAACGGTTCGCCTCGGCCACTGACGATAATGATGCCGGCATTGGTCGTCGTGCGGACAATTCTTGTCAGGCCGAGGCCGTCCAGATCTCCGGCCAATCCGATATCGATGATCACAACGTCGGGCTTGAATGTTTCGAGCAGATTGACCGCCGCTTCGGCCGAGTCCGTGCACGTCAGGTCGAAATTTTCCCCTCAAGCGAGCGAACAATCATTCGTTGCGTTGAAGAATCATCTTCGACGACGCAAATCTGCCGCGGGCGCATGTGGCGGCTCCCTCATCATGCCCCAACATCATAAAGCTGCAATTGTTGAATGACTAGGTCTAGAAGGAGCAAATAAAAAGAAATTGATCGAACTAAGCCTGCGAACATCCTGCGAATTTCTATCAGAAATTGTAGGCGCACGCACCGGTTCGGTCGGCCCGAGGCGTCGGCGATCCAACCAACGAGTACGGTAAACCACGGGTTGCGCAGGCGCGGCGCACGTCGGACCCACGACGGCAATGTTTGGAAAAAAAGTGAAAAGGTTGGTCATGGCGCGAGACATACCCGCGCAACTCCCCGGCGCTACGGTTTGTTGATTTCGGAATTCGCCCTGCCGAACGGGATCGGATCCCGACTCGGAGGACGGGGTGAAGGCAAGGCGGCGGTTCGATGGCTAGGTGCGCACCCGCCGCCGCGGCAGCACGAGGCCTTCCATGGACGACCTGATCCAAGAATTCCTAACCGAAACGGCGGAAAGCCTGTCCACGCTGGACGTCGAGATCGTCAAGCTCGAACAGAACCCCAACGATGTCGACGTTCTCGGCAACATCTTCCGGCTGATGCACACGATCAAAGGGACGTGCGGGTTCCTCGGCCTTCCACGGCTGGAAAAGGTCGCGCATGCCGGGGAGGACGTTTTGGGCAAGTTCCGCGACGGTGAACTGGACATTACGCCGAGTGCGATCAGCTCGATCCTCGCTTGCGTCGACCGGATCCGTGAGATCGTTGCCGCCCTGGAAGCGACCGGCGAGGAGCCCGCCGGGGACGATTCTCCTCTCATCGAACAGCTCCATGCCGCCGCCGCCGGCACCGTCGAGGCTGCGAACCATCCAGAGCCCGGCCCTGCCGAGGTCTCCGCCGACGGGCCGGTGATGTCGGATGACGGATTCCCGATGGCCGCCGAACTGGTCACCGAGGTTGAGGCCGCCCTGGCGCAGGACGAGAACGCGTCCGACCAGCCCGCCTCCACCGAGTCCGGCCCGGAGCAACCTGCGGACACCGGACTGGTCGAGGACGCCCCTCCCGCCCCCGAGGCCGGCGGAAACCAAACGCCCCGCAAGGCCCAAGCGTCGGAGCACCCCGGCGAGCCCGCGCAGAAGGAGCCGACGCTGGCGGCGCAGTCGATCCGTGTCAACGTCGACGTGCTCGAAACACTGATGACCATGGTCAGCGAGTTGGTCCTTACCCGCAACAACCTGCTGCAGATGATCCGCGGGCAGGACGACAGCGAGTTCGTCGAACCGCTGCAGCGGCTCAGCCTGATTACCACCGACCTTCAGGAAGGCGTGATGAAGATGCGGATGCAGCCGATTGGCAACGCCTGGGCGAAGCTGCCGCGTATCGTCCGCGACCTCGCCCTGGAGACGGGCAAGCAGCTCGATCTCAAGATGCTTGGCGCCGAGACCGAGCTCGACCGCCAGGCCCTGGAGCTGATCAAGGACCCGCTCACCCACATGGTCCGCAACTCGGCGGACCATGGGATCGAGACGCCCGATGAGCGCGCTGCCGCGGGAAAACCGGCGACGGGGACCATCACGCTGAACGCCTATCACCAGGGCGGCCACATCATCATCGCCATCACGGACGACGGCAAGGGGCTCAGCTCCGACCGGATCCGTCAGAAGGCGGTCCAGAACGGCCTCGCCACCGACGCCGAACTGGACGGCATGTCCGACCAGCAGATCCAGCAGTTCATCTTCAAGCCCGGGTTCTCGACGGCGGAACAAGTCACCAGCGTGTCCGGCCGCGGCGTCGGTATGGACGTGGTGCGCAGCAACGTCGAAAAGATCGGCGGGACCATAGAGTTGAAGTCGGTCGCCGGCGAGGGATCGACCTTTACCATCAAGATCCCCCTGACACTGGCGATCGTCTCGGCCCTGATCGTCCAATGCGGCGACGAGAAGTTCGCCATCCCACAGATCAGCGTCACCGAACTCGTTCGGGTTTCGCCGAAGGACGACACCGTCGTCGACATGATCAACAAAGCGCCTGTGCTTCGGTTGCGCGATCGGCTGCTTCCCCTCGTCTCGTTGCGCGAGATCCTGAAGCTCGGAACCGATGGCGACGGGACGGACGGCGAGTACTTCGTCGTCGTCACCCAAGTTGGTGCCCACGACTTCGGCATCGTCGTCGACCAGGTGTTCGACACCGAGGAGATCGTCGTCAAACCGGTGGCGCGCATGTTGCGCAGCATCCCCTACTACTCCGGCAACACCATCCTCGGCGACGGAAGCGTGATCATGATCCTCGACCCGAATGGCATCGCCTCGTCGGTTGGCCAACACGCCGTGAGCACGCCGGAGGAGGCATCGACGGACACCGGTCACCAAACCGAGACGACGGCGTTGATCGTGTTCCGGGCGGGTGGGGCGGAACTGAAGGCCGTGCCCATGGAACTCGTCGCCCGCCTCGAGGAGATCGATCTTCGGGATGTTGAACACGTCAACGGTCGCCATGTTGTGCAGTACCGCGGACATTTCATGCCATTGGTCGGTCCGGGCACCGCCCAGGACTGGGGCACCGAGGGCAACAAACCCGTTCTCGTGTTCACCGACCGCGAGCGCTCCGCGGGTATGGTCGTCGATGAAATCGTCGATATCGTCGATGAGGAACTGAGTATCGAGATCCCAGCCATGCATCCCGGGATCCTGGGCAGCGGGATCGTCAGCGGCCGCGCCACCGACCTGATCGATGCCAGTCATTTCCTTTCCGAAGCATTTGACGATTTCTTTGTTCCCGGACAGACCGGTCTGCCGCGAGATCGGCAACAGCCGGTTCACCGGATTCTCCTTGTCGACGACAGCATCCGCTTTCGCAACCTGATCGCGCCGCGGCTCTCGGCCCTGGGGTTCCATGTCGTTGCCGCGACGTGTGCCGACCAAGCCAAACGGATCCAGGAAAGCGGTGCCGCCTTCGATCTCATCATTAGCGACGGCGAGGTCCCGGGTTTGGAGGGATGCGAGAACATCGTCACCAAGTCGAAGCCCGACGAGGTGATCTCGCTGATCCGCAAGAGTTTATCGGACTGGAGGGAAGCCGCATGACCGCGACAGAAAGCCTGGGTTCTTCGACCGACGTTGCGGCTCCGACCACGGAGGAACAGGACTTCCTGACACTGTCCGTCGGCGAACAGATGTTTGGCCTCCCGGTCTTGGAGGTGCAGGCCGTCCTCGAAGAGGAGGTCTTGACGCCCATTCCCCTGGCGCCGCCGCAAGTGGCGGGTGCCCTCAACCTCCGCGGCCGGATTATCACCGCCATCGACATGGGCCGGCTCATGGGCCTGGTGGCGGACGAGGACGATCCGATCCAGCACAAGGGTATCGTCGTCGACCACGACGGCGAGCTTTACAACCTGATCGTCGATGGTGTCGGCGATGTCCTGCGCGTCGCCGATGATTGCTTCGAACACAACCCATCCAATCTCGATTCGATGTGGCGGAACTACTGTCGAGGTGTCTATCGGCTGGATGGAGACCTCATGGTCGTTCTCGACGTCTGCAGCCTGCTGGCGTCGGACGCATAGATCGGCGCGGGCGACCGGAGCCCAGGTGGCACGGCAAGACCCAAGGGGACCGACATGAAGAACTGCCTAATCGTCGATGACTCCCGTGTCATCCGGGCGGTCGCCCGTCGAATACTCGCCGGCCTGGGGTTTCAGACCTCCGAGGCCGGCGACGGCAAAGCCGCATTGGACGGGTGTATGGAACGGATGCCCGACGTCGTCCTGGTCGACTGGAACATGCCGGTGATGAATGGCATCGACTTCGTCCGAAGTCTTCGCCGGCTGCCGAAAGGCGGCGATCCGAAGGTCGTCGTCTGCACCACCGAAAACGACGTCGATTGCGTCCGCCAGGCGATGGAGGCCGGGGCGGACGAGTACATCATGAAGCCCTTCGACAGCGACATAGTCGGTTCCAAGCTCGAGCTGATCGGGGCCCTGTAACCCTGGAGAGGACCAAACTCATGCCAAACCCGTCTCAAGCTCTAGCGGTCAGGCCGACGGCGGTCGCGGACACAACGGTCCGCGTCATGGTTGTCGATGACTCGGCGGTCATCCGAGGCCTGATCTCGCGCCTCCTCCAGGAGGACCCCGGCATTCGCGTTGTAACGACCGCCAGCAACGGCGAGCAGGCTATCAACACCCTCCGACGGTCGAGCGTGGACGTGATCGTCCTCGACATCGAAATGCCGGTGATGGACGGCCTGGCCGCGTTGCCTAGGCTTCTGAAAGTCGATCCGGACGTGAAGATCATCATCGCATCGACGCTGTCGACGCGAAACGCCGAGATATCCATCCGCTGCCTCAACGCCGGCGCCGCCGACTACGTTCCCAAGCCGACCGCCGTTCGCGACATCAGCGGCGGAGTCGGCGGCGGGGATTCATTCCGCCGAGAACTCCTGGAGAAGGTGCGGGCACTGGGCGATGCCTGCGTTCAAGCTCGGACGGGAGGTGCCGGCGAACGCCCGGTACGGACGGTCGCCGTTGGACCAGCGAGATCCGACGCCGGACCAGCCGGGACCGCGCCATTCCAGCTCGCTGCGCCCGGACGGAAACCTCCTGCGGTGCTGGCCATCGGCACCTCGACCGGCGGTCCCCAGGCGCTGTTCAAGTTCCTTGGCGGCCTCTCGCGAAACATCAGCCTTCCGATCCTGATCGTTCAGCACATGCCGGCGACGTTCACTTCGATTCTCGCCGATCACATCCGCAAGCAAACCGGCTTGGAATGCGCCGAAGGCCGCGACGGCGAAGCAGTAGTACCGGGGCGCATCTATCTGGCGCCGGGCGACTACCACATGGTTGTCGAAAAGCAAGGTGTCCAGAGGATCATTCGTCTCAACCAGATGCCGCCCGAGAACTTCTGCCGCCCCGCCGTCGATCCGTTGTTCCGCAGTCTTGCCGAGACGTATGGCGCTCCGGTTCTCGGAATCGTCCTCACCGGGCTCGGATCAGACGGTCTCAAGGGCGGTGAAGTGATCTGCCGTGCCGGGGGCACGGTCGTCGCCCAGGACGAAGCCACGAGCGTCGTTTGGGGGATGCCGGGCGCCGTCGCCCGGGCAGGTCTCTGCAGCGCCGTTCTGCCCCTGACCGACTTGGCCCCGTTCGTCGAGGATTTCGTGGGAGGTAGGGTGACATGACGCCGGCGGAATTCGACTTCATCAGCGGTTTTCTCAAGGAAAGGTCCGGACTCGTCCTGACCAAGGACAAGCTCTACCTGCTCGAGAGCCGCCTGACTCCGGTCATGCGACGGTGGCAGATCGAAAGCCTTCAAGAGTTGGTTTCTGCGCTTCGCAAGGGGCAAACGGAGCTTGCGCACGAAGTCACCGATGCGATGACGACCAACGAGACGTTTTTCTTCCGCGACACCAAGCCGTTCGACACCTTCCGCCAACTGGTCCTGCCGTTTCTCCTAGAGAGCCGCAAGTCATCGAAAAGCATCCGCATTTGGTGCGCGGCGGCGTCCACCGGGCAAGAGCCCTACTCGCTGGCGATGGTTCTTCTGGAAGAGAAGGCCAAACTCGCCGGCTGGACATACGAAATCATCGGCACGGATCTCTCGGCCACCGCACTGACGCGGGCGGAAGCGGGAAAGTATTCGCAGTTCGAAGTGCAGCGGGGTTTGCCGACGCCTTATCTTCTGAAATACTTCGAAAAAGCCGAAAGCATGTGGCAGATCAACGCGGAAGTAAGATCGATTGTCCAATTCAAAGAAAATAATTTGCTGAAAAGCATTCGCTCTCTTGGGAAATTCGACGTCGTGTTCTGCAGGAACGTCCTGATTTACTTCGACCAGGAAGACAAAGCGGACACCCTGGATCGCATCGGGCAACAGATGCCGGATGACGGGGTCTTGTTCCTCGGCGGCTCGGAGACTGTCGTCGGTCTGTGCGACCGGTTTGCGCCGATCGCCGGCTATCGCGGTGTCTACCAGCTCGCCGGAAACGATGTGTCTAAGACTTTTCACGCCTTGAACACATCGGTGGCGGCCTGACGGTGCCGGTGCGCGGACAGCCGTGCGCGCGCGTCCGCACCGGACGCCCCGTCGATACTCTCGGAGACGCCGCAACGAGCGTGAAACGGACCGAAAGCCGATGACACAAACAAACACAAGCGAGACATCACCAGGAAACCGCTGCGTGGTGTCATGGTTGGACGCTGAGTAGCGAGGCTCGTGGCGATCCGTCTATTTCCGCGAAACCTCGAAAGCGAAGCACCGATCCGTGGGAGACCACCCATGTGCACAGACCATCGACTTGCTGGTTATGACGACGTCCTGGCGACACCCGGGGGCCGGCCGTTTGATCCGACGCAAAGCCTTCGCAAACCTGCCGTATCGGCAGTTCCAGTCGCCGATCCTGCCTATGGCTACATGTCGCCCCATGGATGCCCGGCGGCATGGGATCCGTCCTTGACGCTGATGTCCGCGTCCTCGGTTTCCATCCTTCCGGCGCTTAACGCGTTTGCGGAGTGGCTCTTCGACACCCGGCGGTTGGGACTCCGGCCGCCCCGTTGGCTGAGACGCCGTTGGCACCCTTGAAGCAGCGAGTTGGTTGGCGAAACGCAACGCAGCGAAATGGAGAATACGATGGCAGTCGACAAGAACATGAAGGTCCTCATCGTCGATGACTACAAGACGATGCAGCGGATCATGAGAAATCTCCTGCGCCAGCTCGAGTTCGCGAATGTCGAGGAAGCCGATGACGGTGCGGAAGCGCTGCAGAAGCTCCGACAGGGCGAATTCGGCCTGGTGATCTCGGACTGGAACATGGAACCGATGACCGGCCTCCAGCTCCTCAAGGAGGTCCGTGCCGACGACAACCTGAGGGGCATCCCGTTCATCATGGTGACCGCGGAAAGTAAGACCGAGAACGTCGTCACCGCGAAGCAAGCCGGTGTTTCGAACTACATCGTCAAACCGTTCAACGCCCAAACCCTGAAGCAGAAGATGGTCAGCGTGTTGGGACAATTCTGACGAGCCGCGAGGGGAGGAAGTCGGCGTCAGCGGTCGTCGTTCGAATCTGGGGAGTGTAAGAAGCCATGTGTGCGGCGCAGCCACAACTGCTCGAGGTGGAGGAGTTCCTCACGGGGTTTCGTGACGCGCTGAGCGTCAAAAACACCGATCTCAGCCAGGCGTTGATCCTCGCGATCGAAAGCCTCTCGAAGTTCGTTTGCCAGATCCGGTGCGCGGTCGGCGCGGTAAACGCCGATGATGCGGGTACGAAACAGATCTCGACGGCGGCCGACGAACTGGGAGCCATCGTCGACTCAACGGCCGCCGCGACCGAGGAGATTATGGCCGCCGCCGAAACCATCGAGCAGGTTGCGGAAACCGTCGGCGAGGCCCAGCGGGACGAACTCCTAAACGCAACGACCCGCATCTACGAAGCCTGTTCGTTCCAGGACATCACTGGCCAACGGGTGGCGAAGGTCGTCAACGCCTTCCAGCAGATCGAAGCCAGGATCGATGCCATTCTGGAGGCTGTCGGCGGAGACGGTATTCCGGCGGACGGCGGGTTCCCGAGTCCTCACGCGGAAGCCGAATCCGATGAACAGGCGTTGTTGAACGGCCCGGCCTTGCCCAACGACGCCAAGACCCAGGCGGAGATCGATGCCTTGTTCGAGGAGGCGGGATCCGCCGAGCATCCCGAACCGACTTAGGCATCAGCGGCACGGTTTCGGTCCATAGAAGCGAAAGCGACGAACCAACGCGAACACTCTGCCCAGCCCGGACGCTCAGCGAGACCACCCGACATCGGTGGCGATCTCCGATGGCGACAGGGATTCACTTCACGTCCTGCCGCTGGCCATCGTTCCGCTAAAGACCCTGGCATTGTGCCGGGCGCGCATGATCAAGAACGTGCGGCTGCAGGCTGTCGTCGAGCTGTTTTCCGATGAACAGTCGGGGAGCGGCCAAATGGATATCGAGGATGTTCCGAAGGAACTCTGTTGGCCTTCGGTTCCTCCCCATCCCGACCTGATCGTCCTCCGCAAGCTGGCCTTGCTGCAGAGCTACGATGTCTACAGCCTACGCGTGCTCTTGCGCGAGCAGGGTATTCCTGTCAACGAGATTTCCGCGCTTCGGCTGTCAAAGACGAAGATCGACGAACTCACGACGTACATGTCGACTTTCACCCGTCCGTTGATCCGGGAGATCTACGGGGATGGCGACACATCCATCGAGTCATTCGAGGACATCGTGGCGCTGTTTCGTGACCCGGACATCAGACGAGCAAAGTCGAAACTCCAGGCCATGGCCGATCGATTGGAGATCGGCATATTGGATATCCCGGGTTTTCTGGAAGACTACGGCGACATCTTCCTGTCTCTATCCTACTACCGAAACTGCCTGGATGCCATCTCACCGATCATCGAAGAGTTTTTCGATTCGCTCGAAAACATCCGGACCAACCGCCAGTTGGCGAGCGATCTCGGTCTGATGGCGGTGTGCGTGAAGATCGAGAATTCGATCAACGGGTCGATGGCGGCTGTGACGGGACGGTTCGAGAACTTCGATCGCAGCACCGACGCCATGTGGGATGACCTGACGGCGGAGCGGTTTCGAAAGGTTCGGGACCTGATCAGGAGCTACCACACGACCATCGGCGGAGTCCTCTGCGCCCTTTCGGTCAAGATGGCGGCGTGGAAGCGGCTGTTCCCCGACGCCAATACCGGCGGTCCCATCAAGCGGGCGGAGTTCATCATGTCGGAGGTTCGTCAGGGTTTGGACAACATTCAGCGAATTGAGGACTCCGCGCCAATGCTGGCCGCGGTCGCCTAGAACCGTTCGTGGAGGATCCAAAAGTGGGCATCATCGATTGGACCAACAAATTCAGCGTCGGAAACGAGAGTCTGGATACTGATCACAAGATCCTCATGGACCTGATCAATCAGCTTCACGACGCCTACGCCGGCAACCGCGAGCTGGAGACCCTGGAGATCGTGTTCGACGTCCTCATGGACTACATCGACCGCCATTTCGTGCGCGAGGAAACGATGATGGCGGAGCATGGATATCCGTCGATCGTTGCTCACCATGAGAGCCATGAAAGGCTCAAGCGTGACGTCATGGCGTTGCACCATCGCTATCTCGCCCAACGGAACCCCGAATTCATCGTCGAACTGCTCGCCTTCCTGACCGACTGGTGGTCATCGCACATCCTCGAAGAGGACATGGACTACAAGCCGTTTCTGATCCGCAAATCAGATGATCAGGCAGCAGCTTGACCCTTTGAGTACGGCATCAAGCCGTCAATCCGTGACCTGCCCCCCTTTGCCCAATCCAGATGGATCGGGAGGGACATTGGCATCTGGGTTCTGAGGAGAGGGGCATCAAGATGCCAAGGAAGCGATGCTCGGTCGAGCCGATCGTTCGATTTTTTAACGATTGTCACGCCGACCTGTCGCTCCCGTCGGCCGATCAGATGACCTGTTTGGGCTTCAGTTGAGACTCCAAAACCCCTGAACTCCCACTGTCGGGTCGGCCCGCAAAGAAGTCTGGGGTGCGACGGCCCTTGCGGCCCGAACCCGGGGTGTCTCCGGTTACACCAGGAACAGGGAACCGGAATCGAGAACCAGTGTACCGGTTTGAAAAAAATGAACTTCGGTTCCACCTGCCCCCCCTCAACCCGATCCAGGCGACTTGGCGGAGAAGCCGGCATCTGGACCCTGGCGAACGGGGGCATCGAACGTATTGTTCTGCGGCGACGCCGGTACGAATTGTCGCGACCGTATTGGTCAAAGATCGGACGGAGTTTGGCGGAGGACTATCCTCCGCGCGCCGCGCGTGCCTCGGCCATGAGCCATTCCCTCACCGACTGAAACAGCGGATTGGTGGCTTTGGACGCCGGGTAGACAAGCTGGATGGGATGGTGAGAGCGGCGTTTGATGGTGAACGGAGCCACTAGGCGCCCGCTTTCCAGTTCGTCCTGGATCAAAACCTCCACGCCGATGGCCACGCCCAAGCCCTCGATGGCCGCATGAATGGCAAGGTTTGAGCTTTCGAACCAAAGGCCTGCCTCGCAATCCACGCTGTCGGCCCGGGCCGTCTCGAGCCAGAGCTTCCAGTCGGACGGGCGTGGCTCGTTGTGCAATAGGGTCTGCCGCGTCAGGTCGTCGGGATGATTCAATGACGTGGTCAAAGCCGGCGAGCAAACGGGAAAGGTATCCACATCCAGGAGCCTCTCAATACAGAGGCCGGGCCGCGACGCGTTTTCAGGATGGATCTGGATGGCGAAGTCGTAGTCCGCAGTGTCGAAATCCGCCACGTTCAGCGTCGTCGTTAGCCTCAGATCGATGTTCGGGTAGGTGTCGGCGAGCGATCCCCAGCGCGGGATCAGCCAGCGGATGGCGAAGGTCGGATAGGAACAGATCGAGATGGTGGAGGCTTGGTCGAGTTCACGAATTCGCTGCGACGATTTCGAGATCTTCTTGAGCGGCGCCTGGATTTCCGAAAGGTAACTCCTACCGATTGACGTCAGGTGCACGCTCCTGTGCCGCCGCTCGAACAGCTTCTTGCCCAGGAACTCCTCTAGGCTGTGGATTCGTCGGCTGACCGCACCCGGCGTAACATTGAGCTCACTGGCGGCAGTCAGAAAACTGGAATGACGGCCGGCGGCCTCAAAAGCCCGTAGCGCTGAGGAAGACGGCAGATGGCGCATGGGACGACGCCTCTTTCAGTTTACGAAAAGTCATTCAAATATGATCAATTAATCGTTTGTCAGGCAAGAGCCTCGAGCGCATCCTTGAAAAAAGCTTGAACCGATGGTCGATGCTGGCAATGGCCTTGCCGCGAGGGGGCCGTCGGAAAACTCGACGGGAATACGCGATCCAGCGGCGACGTTGCCGCATTTCCGCCGGCTGGGAGAGCTCGCCGGCAACGAGATCGACACTTGGTCGCGACTCGCCGACAAGCATACGCCGATCCTGCACGTGCGAGATCCACAGGGACGGTTCGAGGACCACCTCGAGTTCCATCCCGCTTACCGGGAAATGGAAAACGTGGCGTTCCGCGATTTCGGCTTCGCCTCGATGACCCACAAGCCTGGCGTTTTGGGCTGGCACGAGCCGATCCCGCATGTGGCGAAGTTCGTGTTCCAGTATCTGTTTGGCCAGTCCGAGTTCGCCCAGCTGTGCCCGATCTCAGCCACTGAGACGACGGCCACTTTGATCAAGCTCTACGGCGACGAAGAGGTGAAGTCGAAACTCCTCGACCGGTTGTTGAGCCAGGACATGGGGACAATTCTGAAAGGCGCGCAGTTCATGACCGAGCGCGTGGGCGGGTCCGACGTATCGAACCTGGAACTGGAAGCTCGCTACGAGGACGGTGAATGGCGTCTCTACGGGGAGAAGTGGTTCTGCTCCTGCGCCGACGGCGACGTGGCACTGCTCTTGGCCCGCCCGCAGGGCGCTCCCGCCGGCAACAAAGGTCTGGCGCTGTTCGCCCTACCCAGGCATCTCGATGACGGGAGCCGCAACAGCTATCGCATTGTGCGCCTCAAGGACAAGCTCGGCAGTTGTTCCATGGCCTCGGGTGAGATCGTGTTCGAGGGTGCCAAGGCCTACGCCCTCGGCGACGTTGGCGCCAAGGAGAACAAGGGTCTGAAGATGATGATGGACCAGGTCTCGTTGTCGCGGCTGTCGCACGGAGCACGAGCCGCGGCGATGATGCGCCGCTGCCTGAACGAAGCCATAATCGTTGCCCAAAACCGCAACGCCTTCCGCGAGAAGATTGTCCAGAAGCCTCTGCTCCGCCGCCAGTTGATGAAGCTGATGGTGCCGGCGGAACAGGCCCTATCCATGACCCTCTACCTGGGGCACCACATCTCGCTTGCTGAAGCGGGCGATGAACGTTCCAAAAGGCTCACCCGAATCCTGACGCCGTCGCACAAGTACCGTAGCGCACGGGACAACATCCGCGTGGCGACCGGATCCATGGAGGTACGTGGCGGCAACGGTTACATCGAGGACTGGGTCAATGCCAAGTTGGTCCGCGACTCCCACTTGGGTGTGCTGTGGGAGGGCACGTCGAACATCAACTCGCTCGACATTACGACGCGAGCGGTGGCCAAGGTGGGCGCCCACAAGGACTTGGAAGAGGAACTGAAAGACCAGATCGACGACTCCTCCGATATGCCAGGCCAGTTCAAGGGGCAGTTGCGCGGCACCGTCGAGCTCGCCATGGCGCTGGCCGATAAGGTCGGTACGAGCGGCAATCAGACCCTCGCCCGGAAAGCCGCGAGCGCGGTTTACAACTCGACAACGGCGACCCTGCTGGCCACGGAGGGCGCCAAACTCGGTGCCGCCGGCCGCGATGCGCGACGCCTGCTGCTGTCACGCATGGTGCTGGACCACCGTCTGCAGGCCAACGATCCCCTTTCGGTAAGGGACGGCGAATTCGACAAAAAGGCAACCGACCTCTTGCTTGCCGATGAACCGGTATCGCTGGCCAAGGCAGCAGAGGTTGTTTCCCTGTGAACACGGAGAAAAAGCCTTTGGAGGGGGTCCGCGTCCTCGACTTGACACGGATCATCTCCGGCCCCTATTGCACGCGCATGCTCGCCGACTGTGGCGCCGAAGTGATCAAGGTCGAGCCTCTTGGCAGCGAGCACATGCGCCGGAAGCAGCCCATGCGCGAAGGAGCTAGCACATATTTCGGGCACCTCAATGTGGGCAAAAAGTGCATCGAGTTGGATTTCGGCTCTGAAGCGGGGTTGGCGACCATCCGCAGACTGGCGACGCACTGCGACGTCGTCGTGGAGAATTTCAGGCCCGGCGTCGTGAGGGAACTCGGACTGGATTACCCGACCTTGGCCCAAGGTCGCACCGACCTCGTCTATTGCTCCATTTCGGGTTTCGGGCAGGACGGACCTCGTGCCGGCCATCCAGCCTATGCGCCGATCCTCCACGCACTGTCTGGCCACGACCTCGCGGCCATGGACTACCACTACCAGCACGACGTGGATAAGCCGCCGCGATCCGGCATCTGGTACGCCGACCTGGTTGGCGGCGTGTTCGCGTTCGGCGCCATACAGACAGCGCTCGTCGGCAAATTGCTTCACGGATTCGGCCAGTTCATCGACGTTTCGCTCATGGACACGATGATCAATCTGCTCGTGCTTGAGGTTCAGGAAACGCAGACGCCGAGCGCCTTCGAGAGGTGGCTCGCGACCCCGATCAGCGCCGCGGACGGCTTTGTCATGATCGTTCCGATCACCAAGCGCAACTTCCAGCGTTTGACCGAGGTCGTCGGCCATCCGGAGTGGCTGGACGACGCCCGGTTCAATACTCAGGCGGCACGCGAGAAGCACTGGGCGGTACTGATGAACCTGATCGAGGCGCGGACCCGTGTTCGGCCGGCTAAGGAGTGCGAAGCGGTGTTCATGGCCGCCGGCGTACCGTGCTCGCGCTATCTGACCGTCGCCCAGGCGCTGGAAGATGAACAGGTTTCCGCGCGAGGCCTGCTGCGTGAGGTCGGCTCCGGTGCCGGCGCCTTCAAGGTTCCCAATCTGCCGTTCATCTTTTCCAATTCTTCCCTCGGCGCGAATGACAGTGCGCCATCGGTGGGCGCCCATACGGATGAGATCCTGGGCCTGCTGAAGGGTTTCTCCCCCACCGGTCGGGCGACGGGGTAAGTTGGTGGCCGCGGGCAGCATCATAAGCGGCGGACGCGAACGCCGGGACTGCGAGGAGCGCGCCCGCCGTGCCGCCAGCGGATTCCGGGCCCTGGGCGTCGAAGCGGGTGACGCGGTCGCGTTGCTGTTGCGCAACGACTTCGCCTTCTTCGAGGCTGCCGTGGGGGCCTGCCATCTTGGCGCCAGCCCGGTGGCGCTCAATTGGCATCTAGCCCGCCCCGAAATCGCCTATGTCCTCGCCGACAGCAACGCAAAGATCGTGGTCGCCCATGCCGATCTCCTTGATGTCGTCGGCGAGGCGATACCTCGCGATGTGACGTTGCTGGTCGTCGAAACACCACCGGAACTCCGCGCCGCGTACAGCCTGGAGGCGCATCTGGGAGCCCCCCGAACCGGACAGATGGATTGGGACGATTGGCTTGCCGGGTACGAGCCGCTGGCGGAAATCGAACGCCGTTTCACCGATGCGATGATCTATACCTCGGGAACGACCGGAAAGCCGAAGGGTGTCCGTCGGTTTCCGCAAGCCCCCGAGACGGCGGAGAAGTTCCTGCGTTTGCGCGACCAGATTTACGGCATCCGGCCGAACATGCGCGCCCTCATTTGTGGCCCGCTCTACCACAGCGCGCCAAACGCCTTCGGCATGCGCTGCGTGTCGGCTGCCGAGATCATCGTGCTGATGCCGCGCTTCAACCCGCTGACCTTCCTGAAGCTGGTCGAGAAACACCGGATCACAACGGTCTTCATGGTGCCGACGATGTTCGCACGCCTGCTCAAGCTACCGCCGGACGAGCGGGCGCGCTTCGATGTCTCGTCTTTGGAATACGTGCTGACCGCTGCGGCCCACTGCCCGCCGGACATCAAGGCGGCGATGCAGGACTGGTTCGGGCCGATTGTGCATGAGTTCTATGGCAGCACCGAATCCAGCTACGTGGCCTACTGCAACGCGCAAGACAGCGTCAGGAAACCGGGCACGGTGGGCCGGCTGGTCGAAGGGGTCACGCTGCGAGTGCTGGATGAAGCCGGACGCGAGGTAGCGCAGGGCGAGCGCGGCGAATTGTACACCAGTTTGGATATCGCACCCGAGTTCACCTACAACAACCGGCAAGCCGATCGCGACGCGCTCGAGATCGACGGACTGCTTGCCACCGGCGACATCGGCTATCTGGATGAGGACGGTTATCTGTTCCTCTGCGATCGCCGTCGCGACATGGTGATTTCCGGCGGCGTGAACATCTATCCCGCCGAAATCGAATGCGAACTCATCGCCATGAAAGAGGTCAACGATTGCGCCGTTTTCGGCATTCCGGACCCCGAATTCGGCGAGAAACTGATGGCGGTCGTGCAGTTTCGGCAGGGCATGCGGGCCTCCGAGGGCGATATCGTGTCCTTCTTGAAGACCCGCTTGGCCGGATTCAAGGTGCCGCGCATCATCGAGATCCGCGACGACCTGCCTCGCGATGATTCCGGCAAGATCTACAAACGCATGATTAGCGAACCCTATTGGGCGGACCAGCAGCGGCGTGCCTGACCGATGCCGGCGTCGCTGCAGGAGGAAGGGGATTTTCTATGGAATTCACGTTGAACGAAGAGGCGCGCGCTCTGCAGGACATGGTGCGCAAGTTCGCCCAGACCGAGCTGCCCGAGGTTGCCAATGAAGTGGAGGAGACGGACGAACCCCCTGGTCCCGACGTCATGCGCCGGTTCGCCGAATTGGGCCTGTTGGGAGTGAATCTCCCTTCCGACTACGGCGGCGTCGGCCTCAGTCATTTCGAGGCCGTCCTGGTGCTGGAGGAAGTGGCTAAGGTCTCGATCGGTGTGGCATTCCCGATTTTCGAGTCCTGCTTCGGGCCGTCGCTCGCCATCGCGAGTTTCGCGCCGGAAGAGATGCGCCAAAGATTGCTGCCCAAGGTCTGCGCCGGCGAAATGATCGTTGCCGTCGCGATGTCGGAACCCAACGCCGGCTCGGCGCTCACGGACCTCACGACCAAGGCTCGCGTGGCGGACGGCAAGGTAGTCGTCAGCGGTCAGAAACGATGGTGCTCCGGCGCCGGACATTCCGATGCCTACGTGGTCTACTGCCGCATGTCCGAGGAACCCGGCGCCCGGGGGATCGGCGCGGTGCTGGTGGAGAAGGGGCGCGATGGCTTCACCTTCGGCAAACGCCGGCACCACATGGGTTTCCGCGGCATCTATAGCGCCGACATGTATTTGGATGATGTCGAGGTTCCCGAAGAGAACATCATTGTGCCCGCTGGTGGATTCAAGCACCTGATGGGGGCCTTCGACCTGGAGCGTTGCGGCAACACGACGATGAGTCTGGCCTGCGCCCAGTCGGCGCTGGACTATGTCCTCGACTACGTGCAGGAGCGCCGGCAGTTCGGAAAGCCAATCGTCGATTTCCAAGCGGTCCAGTTACAGCTCGCGGAGATGAAGATGAAAGTCGACGCGGCGCGACTGCTCCTCTACAGGGCGGTGGTGAATGCGGAAAGCGGCCTGCCCTCGGAAGGTGAAAGCTCCATCGCCAAATGCTTCGCCAATGAGATCACCCGCGAAGTGACGGGCAGGGCGATGCAGCTGATGGGCGGCTATGGCTATTCGCGGGAATTCCCGATCGAACAGAAGATGCGCGATGCCTGGGGCTGGGGTATCGCCGGCGGGGCCATCGACATCCAGAAGACCAATATCGCTGCCGGTCTCGTCGGGCGCCGGTTCAACCAGCGGGCCTGAGCGACGGCGGGCTTCAGTAAGACTTTGGCAAGTCGAGAACGCGCTCGGCGATGTAGCACTGGATGAGTTGCGCGCTGACCGGCGCCAGAACCGGGATCATGATCTCGCGCAGGTAGCGCTCGACGTGATACTCCTTGGCGTAGCCAAAACCTCCATGCGTCATGACCGCCTGTTTGCAGGCTGCGTGGCCGGCCTCGGCGGCCAGGAACTTGGCGGCGTTGGCGGTCGCGCCACAGGGCAATCGTTCGTCGTACTGTCGGGCGGCCTCCATGGTCATCAGGCGGGCGGCCTCCAGATGCATCCAGTTGTCTGCCAGCGGATGCTGGATGGCCTGGTTTTTTCCGATCGGACGGCCGAAGACGACGCGTTCGCGGGCGTAGGCGCAGGCCCGCGCAAGAGCCGCGCGGCCAAGGCCGATGGCCTCGGCGGCGATCAGGATCCTTTCCGGGTTCAATCCGTGGAGGATGTACTGGAACCCTTCGCCTTTCTCTCCGATGCGGTCGTCGACAGGGACTTCCAGTTCGTCGATGAAGAGTTCGTTGGAATCGACGGCCTTGCGGCCCATCTTGTCGATCTCTCGAACGGTGATCCGGCTCCGGTCGAGGTCCGTGTGAAACAGGCTCAGCCCCCGCGACGGTTTGTCGACCTCGTCTAGCGGCGTCGTCCGAGCCAACAGCAGGACCTTGTGGGCAACCTGGGCCGTGGAGATCCAGACCTTCTGGCCGTTGACCACATATCGGTCGCCACGCCGCACGGCGAGGGTCCGCAACTGGGTGGTGTCGAGTCCCGTGTTCGGTTCGGTGACCGCGAAACAGGCCCGTTCGCGTCCCTCCACCATGGGCGGCAGAATGCGCCGTTTCTGCTCCTCGGTGCCAAAAACAACTACGGGATTGAGGCCGAAGATATTCATATGGACGGCCGACGCGCCGGACAGGCCGGCGCCGGTCTCGGCGATCGCTTGCATCATGGCCGCCGCTTCGGCGAGGCCGAGCCCGGAACCGCCATAGGCCTCCGGGACACAGATTCCTAACCAGCCCCCGGCGGCCAAGGTGTCGTAGAAGTCGACTGGAAAGCTGCCAGCGCGATCCATTTCGAGCCAATAGTCGTCATCGAAGCGGGCCGTCGTGTCCGCGATGGCGCGGCGTACCGCTTCCTGGTCCGGTGGCAGTCTGTAATCCAAGTCCGTCGCCCCATCTCGTAGCGGTCAGGTCGGCGGAACACCCGGCACTTCGGGGCCCGGAAAACCGTTCAAAAAGATTTCCTGTTGTTTCGTCCTTATATCTGTACATATAGTACACATATACGACGTTAGGGTTTCTGTCCACCCGTTCTTGACACCTAGCCGTCGGGTCCTGTGCCGTTGCGAACCGTGATTGGCGTGATATATACAAGCCACCCGTTAGTCAAAAAACGTGAAAACGTCTAGATTTATGGACCGAAGTATAAAGAAGGTCCGCGTCCGCCGCGCTATGTGTGGGATTCGAGATAGCGCTTGGCCAATGGAAAGACGGACGCACGGCGGACGGTACGGGTCGACAACGAGGAACGTCGCACGATGACCATCCGGCAGGTGAACAACACCCTCGATCTTCTCGAGTTCTTCGCGCAGACCAAGAAGCCGGCGAGCCTGGCCGAGATTCACCGACACTTCGAATGGCCCCGGTCGAGCACCTATAACATCCTGAGCACACTGGTAGATCGGGGATACATGTACGAACCGTCACGGCGCGGTGGCTACTATCCGACGCCGCGCTGGCTGCGGCTTGCCGAAACGCTCACCGCCGCCGACCAGATGAACGAGCAGCTATCGGATCTACTGCGGAGGGTCGCCTCAGAGACCGGAGAGACGGCGATTATCGCGGCGCCGGCGGGCCGTTACTCGGTTTATCTCGATGTCATCGAATCCCCGTCACCCATCCGCTATGCGGGTCACGTCGGCAAACGGATACCCATCCATGCGGGCGCCTCCGGGCGTGCCCTTCTGTCGCTATACAGTCCTTCCGAGCGACAGAGCATCCTGCGCAAGGTGAGTTTCGAGCGGTACGGAAGCAACGCCCTGACGAGCGTCGAGGCGGTCGAGCACGAGATCCGTATCTCGCGAAATCGGGGGTGGTTCCAGAGCATACATGAATACGATGCCGACCTTGCGGCGGTCGCCATCCCGCTGACCGTCGACGAGCGACGACTGGCCATCGTTGTCGCCGGCCCGGTCTACCGGGTGGGCGAGCAGTGCGGCGAAATCGCCACGACACTTCGGCGGCTGGTCGACACGAACCTGGATCTGGAAACGTCGGACTGAACGTCCGGCGACGTCGGCGCAGACAAAAAAAGCGCGTTTCCTTTCAATAGCATAACCTCTTGATAGCGGCCATCGGCGCGGCTCGCGCGGACGCGTGTTCGAAGCCATGCGGGCCGATGGTTATTTCCTTGGGCCGAACGGGAAAAAAATGTGCACAAATCCTGGACAAACACGCCCATATTCTGATATATGATTATTTAGTCCAAATATCGGGACAAAAAATGGTTGGCGCGACTGGGGGTATCGAGGGTCGATCAGCGCGAGCGAACGCGGGTTACCGGTGATGCCATCTTCGATGGGCTGTCCGTGCCGACGGGTTGCGCAGCGCCAAGCAAAAACGGGAAGTTGATCCAATTTGGGAGAGAAACGATGAAAATGGTGACGAAGTTGGCCCTTGGGGCCACCGCAGTTGTGTTCGGCTTAGGCCTTGGCGTCCAGTCCGCACTCGCCGCGAATGTTGACGGCCCGTCGGTCTTCTGGAAACTGTCGGTCTGGGGCAAGCTCCGTTCGCTGACCAAGGGCCTCGAAGTGCTCCGCGATCGTCTCGCGGAGGAGACGGGAGGCAAGTTCAAGCTCAAGCTCAAGATCTTCTATGGCGCGCAGCTGTCGAAGCCGAAGGAGAACCTGGACGGCCTGAAGACCAACTCCTTCGCGGCGACACTCGCCTGCAACTTCTATCATCCGGGCAAGACACCGGCCCTGATGGCGCTTAGCCTTCCGTTCCTGCCGATCAAGGATTTCGCCGCCGCGGCGCGGGTCCGGCAAGGGATCTATGATCACCCAATCGTCGTGGCGGAGTTGGCCAGATGGAACGCCTTGGCCTTTGCGTCCACACATCTGCCGCAGTACGAGTTCATGGGCCGGGGAACGGCGCCGATGAAGCTCGAGGACTGGAAGGGTCTGCGCGTGCGCGCTGGCGGCGGCATTGGCTTAGCGATGGAACGACTCGGCGCCGTGCGTCAGATGATGGCTGCCACGGAGGTCTATACGGCGATCCAGCGCGGCACGGTGGACGCGGTTTCGCTTCCCCACAGCTATGCGCACGCGGCTTACAAGATCCACGAAGTCGCCGATTGGTACACCGCCAACCTTTCGCCGGGGAGCGGTGACTGCCCGATCGTGTTCAACAAGGCGGCCTACGACAAGCTGCCAAAGCAGTACCAGGATCTCCTCTGGTCGCTACGCGACGAGGTTTCCGAGGCCTATCGTGTCGCCTACTCCTCGGCCGATGACAAGTTCCTGCCGATGTTCCGCGAAAAGCTGACGGCAATCGAGTATGCCGATGACACGCTGGCCGCTTTCCGCAAATCCGCAGGAAGGCCGGTCTGGGACGAATGAGTCGCCGACAACAAGGACAAGTTCGACGCCCAGGCGATCCTGGACCTCATGCTCTCTCTAGCCTCCCAGTGAACCTCCCAAGGACCGTGTCGGGAACCCGTTTGACGGGCACCCGGCACGGTCCGACATCTTAATCGCGCGTTGCCCGCGCGGGTTCCGAAAGGGGGTCGGCATGTCTCACGCCTCCGGCACAAGCCTGATCGGCAGGCTCAACCGCAGTCTGAAGCCTGTCGAGGACTTGCTCAACTTGTTCGCGGCCTGGACCGTCTTCGCGGTCATGGTGTTCACGACGTTTCAAGTGTTTACACGTCTGGCCGGACATCCGGTTCCTGGGTACTTGGAGGCGGCGGGAACTGCGATCAGCATGATCGTGATCGCCCTGTTGATCCGTTACAGCTTTAGCTTCTTCTACGATGCTTGGACCATCGGTGATTCCAGTTACGACTATGGCATCCCAACGTGGCCGTCGAAGCTGCTCGTTCCCATCGCCTTTTCAATCTGGTTCCTGCGCCTGTCGATTGAGTTTCTGGGCTATCTCCGACTGGTTCTCTGGCCTGACGCGCCGCCGGTGGCGGTCCCCGTGATCCGGTCGGCCTCCGAAGTGTCCAAGGAGGAAGTCCAGTCTGCGTTTGGCGATGAAACGTGATGTGCGCGCTACGGCAAGCTGAATCGGGACACCGGACATGAACGCCTTGCTCAGCGGCGCACCCGGGGCTCTCTTCGGTATCGGGTACGACGACCCGGCACTCGTCGGCGTGATCTGCGTCGGCCTCCTGCTGGCTTTCGTTGCATTCGGCGTAAGGGTCGTATTTGCCGCCGGCATCGTCGGCATCATTGGCCTGGTGGAGCTGATCGGCTGGGACGCTGCGCTCGGCAACATCGGTTCTATCCCGCACGCCAAATCCGTGAATTTCGTGCTTGGCCTGCTGCCGATGTTCATCCTGATCGGCTTCCTGGCCTTCCACGCGGGGATGACCCAGCAGTTGTTCAACGCGGCAAAAGCCTGGATCGGATGGCTCCCAGGAGGATTGGCTGTCGCCACGGTCTTCGCGACGGCTGGGTTCGCGGCGGTGTACGGGGCGTCGCTCGCAACATCGGCAGTGTTCGCCCGCGTCGCCATTCCCGAGATGCTCAAGTCCGGATATGACAGGAAACTGGCAGCCGGAGTTGTCGCAGCCGGCGGAACACTGGCCTCGCTGATTCCACCGTCGGCAATCCTCGTCATCTACGCGATCATCGTCGAGGAGTCCGTTGGTGCACTGCTGTTGGCCGGCTTCCTGCCAGGCATCGTTTCCGCGCTTATTTACGCCCTGATCATTGTCGCGTGGGCCAAGTTCCGTCCCCAAGCCGGCCCGCCGGCCCGCGGCATTCCGTGGATCGAGAGGGTCAGGGTCTTGCCACAGATCCTGCCCATTGCCGCGGTTGTCGTCATCATCATCACCGCCATCTACACGGGATGGGCCACGCCGACCGAGGCGGGTGTGCTGGGTGCCTTCGTGGTCCTCGTCATGGCCTGGATCCATGGTATGCGCTGGCCGAGTTTGAAGGCCGCCCTGAACGAGACCTCGAAGCTCGTCGTGATGATCTTTTCGCTCATCTGGGGTGTCCTGATTTTCGGCCGCTTTTTGGGTTTTTCGGGTCTGCCCGAGACGTTTGCCAACTGGATCCTTTCCTGGGACACCGACCCTTATGTCATCCTCGCCTGCGTGCTGGCGGGCTATGTCGTGCTCGGCATGTTCATGGACGCCATCGGCCTCCTGTTGCTCACTCTGCCGGTCGTCTATCCGGCCGTCATGGCGCTCAATGGCGGGGCCGAAGTAACCGCGGCCGCCTCCCCATTCGGCATGAGCGGGCCCCAGGCGAGTGTCTGGTTCGGCATCATCGTCGTCAAAATGGCCGAGGTCTGTCTAATCACGCCGCCGATTGGGCTGAGCTGTTTCGTGGTCAACGCCGTGTGCCCGGAAATCCCGCTGTCGAACGTGTTCCGCGGCATCGCCCTGTTCTTCGTCGCCGACATCCTGACCATTGCCGTGCTGATCGCCTTCCCAGAAATCATCACATGGTTGCCGGACTTGATGAACAACTGACGTCTCATGCGAATGGAGAACAAACCACCGGTGACAAATCGGGAGATGACTCGGTTCTCCATTGGCGTTCTGGCGTTTTGCGCGGTGATGAACTTCTTTTCTCGGGGATTCAGCGAAAACTTCGCCATCTTCCTTTTGCCTGTCACCGAGGACCTGGGCTGGAACCGCAGCGCCTTTGGGTCGATCTATTTCGTTTACATGGTGGCCCATGGGTTTTCGGCGCCGGCCATCGGTATGCTGTTCGACCGTTACGGGCCGAAGCTCTCCTACCTGAGCGGCTTGGTCCTGTTCGGTACCGGGCTGCTCATCGCGAGCCAGATGAACAGCATTTGGGAAGCCATGCTCGGACTGGGCGTGATGCTGGGCGTCGCGGTTTCCGCCACCGGCATGCCGGCCGCCTCGGGTCTCGTCAGCCGCTGGTTCACGCGCCGCATAACTTTTGCCAATGCCATCGCCTTTGCCGGCATGCCGGCCGGGTTGATCGTTCTGTCGCCGGCAATCCATCTGCTCATCGAAGCCACGGACTGGCGCTCGGCCTATGGGGTCCTCGGGCGCGTTATCTGGTGTCTCGTGCCGATCGTGTTGTTTCTTCCTTGGAAACGCATCGCCGGGGGCGCCGGGAACAATGCCTTCTCCGGGCATGAACGGCCACGGTTCATTGAAACGGCGGTTTGGCGCGACGTTCCGTTTTGGGGGCTTTTCGGCACCTATTTCATCGCTTCGGCGACGAGCTGGTCGATTATGCTCCAGACGGTCGCCTATCTGGTTTCGGTGGGGTTCGATCCGCTGCTGGCCGCGACGGCGTATGGCGCCGTGGGGTCCATGTCGGTCGTCGGCATCATCGCCTCGGGCTGGGCCTGCGACAGGTTCGGTCAACGCAACGTGGTGACCCTGGGCTACGCCGGAACGGTCCTCGGCATCCTGTTCCTGTGGCTGCTCGGCGTCTCTCCGGGCATTGTCGGCCTGGTCGCCTTCGTCGTCATGTTTGGTACCTCCATGGGCACCCGCGCGCCGGCAGTTTCCGCCCTGGTGGCCAAACTCTATCCAAAGAATGTGGCCGCTGTTTACGGCGGCGTGACGATCGGGCTCGGCCTCGGCGGCGCGGTTGGCGGCTGGGCTTCGGGTTCGCTCTACGACCTGACCGGCGGCTACGAAACCGGCTTCGCACTGGCCATGATCACCTCGGCCATCGGCAGTTCGCTGTTCTGGCTGATCGGTCCGCTGTCGGCGGGCCGCTGGCCGACGTCCGAGACCAAACGGATCTGAGACTTACACAACGGCACGTTATCGAGAGAGGTTGCGATATGTCGAACGAACAAACGGAAATCGGCTGGACCCCGGCAGACCACCTGCCCGGTCCCTCCCTGTATTTCGAAGACCTGGTGGTAGGCACGCGCTATACCCTGCCGTCGCGCACCCAGACCAGCGGCCTGTTCGCCGCCTTCCAGGCTGCCTCGGGCGACAACGACCCGATCCACTACGACCGTCCCTATTGCCAGGCGCGCGGCCATCGCGACATGCTCGCCCACGGCATGCAGGTGCTCATCCAATCCGCCGCCGGTGCCGGGAATTTCCCGGAGCAGGTGGCTGACTCGCTGATCGGCTTCGTCGATCTCACCTGTCGCTTCCGCGCTGCCGTTTACATCGGCGACACCCTTTACCCGGAGTTGGTCATTTCGGAACTAATAGAACAAAACACCACCGGCGTGGTGGTGATGGAGGTGACGGTGCGCAATCAGGACGGCGTCCGCGTTCTCGAGGGCGAACACCGTTATCTGTTGCGCAAGCGGGATACGCAACGCGTCGTCAAATAACGCCGGCCGCCCGAAGGTCCGCGACTTCCCCGTCATCGAAACCCCAGGCGGGGAGTGCCGTGCCGTTGTGTTCTCCAGGCGCCGGCGGCGGGCCGGGGAGCGGCGTCGCCGCTCGGGCAAACCTGGGTGCCGGAGCCGGCTGCACCGCGCCGTGGGCCTCGACGAAGATGGCGCGGGCCCGATTGTGGGGGTGATTTGGCGCCTCCTCTAGGTCGAGGACGGGAGCAAAGCAAACATCGGTCCCCTCAAGGCGGGCACACCAGTCGTCGCGCGTCCTCCGGCGGAACACCTCGGCGAAGCGCTCGCGCTGCTCCGCCCAGCGCGCCGTGTCCGCACGCTCTCCGATGTCCTCCGGCCGCAGGTCCAGCAGGTCCACGAGCAGGGCGTAGAACTGCGGTTCCAGTGGCCCGATGCTGATCCACTTGCCGTCCAGCCACTGGTAGACACCATAGTAGGGCGCGGCACCATCGAGGAAGTTGGCCTGGCGCAAATTCTCCCAGATGCCTCTGGCGATGTAGCCGTAGACCGGCGCCATCAAAGCGGCGGCGCCATCGCAAATGGCCGCATCCACGATGTCTCCCTCACCGGTCTCGCGGGCTCGCAGCAGGGCGCAGAGGAGGCCGAAGGCGAACACCATGCCACCGCCCCCGAAATCGCCGACCAAGTTGAGCGGCGGCATGGGGTTCCTGTCGCGCTCGCCCATGGCCCAAAGGGCGCCGCTAAGCGAGATGTAGTTGATGTCGTGGCCGGCCGCAGATGCCAGAGGGCCGGTTTGTCCCCAGCCCGTCATGCGTCCGTAAACCAACTTCGGATTGCGCGCCAAGCAAACGTCCGGTCCCAGGCCTAGGCCTTCCATGACGCCGGGGCGGTATCCTTCCGTGAGGGCGTCGGCCTGTCCGACGAGCCGCAGGGCGACCTCGACCGCGCGCGGCTCCTTGAGGTTCAGGGTGATGGACTGGCGGCCGCGCAACGTGATGTCTTTCCGCGGGTCTGGCGAACGCCCCGGACCCTGTCGGTCGACGCGCAAAACTTCGGCGCCCATGTCTGCCAGCATCATGCCGGCGAACGGGCCGGGGCCTATGCCGGCGAACTCGACGATGCAGATGCCGGAAAGTGGGGCATTCGCGCTGTTCATGCCGACGCCTTTTCTTCGTTCAGGGCGGCTAACAGGTTTTCACGCACGCTTTTCAGGTGGGCGTTGACCATGTCGATGGTCTCGGGCGGCATGCCCTGAAAGGCGATGTCGTCGACCGTGCGGGAATACTTGTTCATCAGGCCGATGAGATCGTGAGCCTCGTCCGTCAGGCAAACCCTGTTCGCCCTCCTGTCGTTTGGATCGGCGTGCCGGGACACCAGGCCACGAGCCTCGAGGCGGTCGACGAGGCCGCCAACAGTGACCGTGCCGACCTCCAGACGCTTTGCCAGCTCGGACTGGGTGAGGCCGTCCTCGCGGAACAGGAAGGCGAGGACCCAGGCTTGCGACGTGGTAAGGCCATGTGGCTTTAGCAAGCGATCGAAGATTTGGGAGCGAAAGCGCGCGATATCGTGGAATACGAGCGACACCTTCCCTGCTTTTTCTGCCATTCCAAAACCCTACTGAATCCGGTCAACCGTCGATCCAAGCCCGACCGTTGTCTAGCACAACGACCTGACGATCCAATACTTTCGTGCGGAACGACACGATGGCGCCGTCGCGCCACATCTCCGTCCGGATGGTCTCTCCCGGATAGACGGGGCTGGTGAACCGCAGGTTCAGGGACTTGAAGCGTCCCACGTCGTAGCCGCAATAGGTCCGCAGGACGGCGTGCCCCGACACCCCGAGCGTGCAAAGACCGTGAAGGATGGGTGCGGCAAATCCTGCTGCTGCGGCAACCGCCGGATCCACATGCAGTGGATTCGGATCTCCACAAAGCCGGTAGAGCAGGGCGGAGCTCGGATGGGTCGGCAAATCGCAGACTGCATCCGGTTCCCGCTCTGGTATGGCATGGGGGGCGGGTTGCGGTCCCGCCGGACCGCCGAAGCCGCCGTTGGCGCGGGCGAACGAAGTGATCGTCACGGTCGCCAGGGCCTCCCCCGACGCCTTGTCGGTCACCGTCCGCTCGGTGAACACCAGGGCACCCTTGTCCGGCCCCTTGTCGACAATTCCGGTCACCCGGGTCTGCGCGGTTACCGTAGCGCCGGGCGGCAACGGCCTGTGAACCTCGATCCCTTGCTCACCGTGCAGCATCTTCTTCCAGTCGATGCCCGTCTCCGGATTGCGCATCCAGAAGCCGGGGCCGGCGAGCACGGCAGCCATGGTGGGCGCCACCTTGAAATCCGTCTCCTCGAAGACGAACGGCAACTGGCCTTCGTCCAGGGGATCGTAACCGTAGCCCACAGACAGGGCGTAGAGAATCGCGTCGCGCACCGAGAAAGTCTGTTCAACCTCGGGAAACGGCCAGTTCATCAGCCTGTCGTAATCAATCGCCATGTCGGCCGGGCTCAGATCGGATCCCACGAGAAGATGTCACCGGAGCGCTCCAGCGGGTAAAGGCTGGGCCTTAGCGCTGGAAAAGCCGTCTCGATGACGGTCTGCGGGGTCCAGCCATCAGAAGTATGGACGGAGCGGGCCGGACGCGACTGGCTCATCAGAAAGATCTCGTTGTGGCGAACGGTAAAGATCTGTCCACTGATCTGTCTGCCTGCGTCCGAAGCGAGGGCGACGACCAGAGGCGCGATCTTCGCCGGCGTCATGGCTTTTATGCGCTCGACCCGCTGGGCCTGCGCCTCGTCCGTGACCGGGATCGATCCGATCAGACGGCTCCAGGCGAAGGGCGCGATACAGTTCGACGTCACATTGAAACGCGCCATGTCCAAGGCGATCGACTTCGACAACGCGGCGATGCCCAACTTGGCGGCAGCATAGTTTGCCTGTCCGAAGTTGCCGATCAATCCAGACGTGGACGTGAAATGGATGCAGCAGCCCGTTTCCTTTTCGCGGAAATACGCGGCGGCCGCGCGGCTGACGAAGAAGGTCCCGTTCAGGTGCACGTCGATGACCGTCCGCCAATCCTCCTGAGACATCTTGTGGAAGATCACGTCACGCAGAATGCCGGCGTTATTGACCACGATGTCGAGACCACCGAAACAGTCGAGGGCCTGGTCGACCATGCCTGCGGCCGCATCCGGATCGGCCACGCTGCCGAAATTCGCCTCGGCTTCGCCGCCGGCGTCGCGGATCTCTTTGACCACCCCGGCGGCCGGGGCGTCGTCGGTCCCTTCGCCTGAGCCGAAACCGCCAAGATCATTGACGATCACCTTTGCTCCGTGGGCCGCCATCATCAGTGCCAAGTCGCGGCCGATACCGCGCCCAGCCCCGGTTACGATGGCCACCTTGCTGCGCAGTGTTCCATTCGCCTCCATGCCTGGCTTTCTCCTTCCGTTCCCCGCACGCCCTCCCGGCGTGTTAAATGATTCGCTTGATTATAATACGTAAGCTGATTATCATCAAGCGTACAAAGCGTGGCGCCCTGTGTGGGGTGCAAGGCAAAAGCAGGCTCTCCGTGGCATGAAGACGACGTCGCCAGCAGGAAATTCGGTTCAGGCCGCAGCGGCCTATCCTGTGATTCCCTTTTGCGAGTTCCTCGGATTGCGGATCGAGGAAATGGAGCTCGACCGCGCCGTCGTCTCCGTCGATGTCGAGGACAAGCACATGAACTCCATGCGGGTCAGCCATGGCGGTGTCTTGCTCTCGGCGATGGATCTGGCCTGCGGCATGGCGGCTGCTTTGCGCAAGGCACCCGAGCCACGACGCAGAACGGTCACCGTCAGCCTGACGACTCAGTTCATCGCCCCCGTCCGCGCGGGGCGTTTGACCGTTGCCGGCCGTTGCGTCGCCGACGGCAGGTCGGTGGTTTATTGCGAAGCGGAAGCCCGTGACGGAGAGGACCGGTTGGTGGGCACTGCCACGGGTGCCTTCAGGGTTGTTCGCGACCCGCCCGAGGGCCGTGTCGAGGGCACCTAGGAAGCGATCGGAGAGAGGCGATGGACCTCGGAATTCTGGCTTACGGCGGCTACCTGCCCAGGCGGCGGCTGCCGCGCAAGGAAATCGTTGAGACGCATGCCTGGTTCAATCCTGTGCAGGCGGGGTTGGCGACCGGTGAACGGACGATCGCCAACTGGGACGAGGATAGCGTGACCATGGCCGTCGAAGCGGCGCGGGATTGCCTCGCCGAGTTGGATCGCCAAAGTGTTGCCGGCCTCTACATGGCGTCGACGACGTTTCCTTTCCTGGATCGGCAGAATGCGGGCATTGTCGCCAGTGCGCTCAACCTCGGCAGTGGTATCGCTACCCTCGATATCTCGTCTTCGCAGCGCGCCGGCAGTTCGGGGCTGCTCTGCGGTCTTCGGGCCTCGGGCGGTGGGAACGGACCGATCCTCGTGGTGGCCGGCGAGAAGCGGCACACGCGGGCGGCGAGCCCCCTAGAATTGACTACGGGCGATGGCGCGGCCGCCCTGCTCGTCGGTCAGGGCGACGTGATTGCCCGGTTCCTGGGCGGGCACACCGAAACGGTCGATTTTGTCGATCATTTCCACGGCAAGAACGAGGCCTTTGACTATACGTGGGAAGAGCGATGGGTCCGCGACGAGGGCTACATGAAAATCGTTCCGGGAGCGATCGACGCGCTTTTGATGGAGACCGGTACCGATCCATCGCAAATCACCACGTTCTGCTTTCCGGCGGCGGTGAAACGCACCGCCAGTGCCCTGGCCAAGGCCTTGGGATTCGCCGAATCGGCAGTGGCCGACAATCTGCAGGGGCAATGCGGCGAAACAGGATGCGCACATCCCCTGGTGCTGCTCGTCCTTGCCCTCGAACGCGCAGCGCCAGGCGACAAGATCATGGTGGCAGGCTTCGGTCAGGGTTGCGACGCATTGCTGTTTGAAGTCACGGAGGCGATCTCGACCGTCCGGGAACGCCTGGGGATCACCGGCCATCTGGCGCGCCGCCGGGAAGACCCACGCTACAGCCGCTTCCTCGCCCTGAACGGCGGACTTGAGATGGAACTGGGCATCCGCGCCGAGGTCGACCGGCAAACGGGGCTCAGCACGCACTACCGAAACAAGCAGATGGCGCAGGGTATGGTGGGCGGACGCTGTACTGCCTGCGGTACGCCCCAGTTCCCAAAATCAAATATCTGTGTTGCTCCGGACTGCGGTGCGACGGGAACGCAAGAGGACGAGCCCTTCGCCGAGAAACGGGCGACGCTGAACTCCTACACGGCCGACCAGCTAACCTATACGCCCGATCCACCCACTTACTTCGGCATGGTCCAGTTCGATGGCGGCGGACGACTGATGTGCGATTTCACCGACATCGATCCAGACACAGCCGTGGAAGTCGGCATGCCCATGCGCATGGTGTTTCGGGTGAGGGACTACGACCGCAGGCGTGGCTTCCGGCGCTACTTCTGGAAGGCATCGCCGGCCGACGGTGATTAGCGGAGAGGAGGACATATGGCTTCCGGCATCAAGGATAAGGTGGCGATCCTCGGCATGGGGTGCTCGAGGTTCGGCGAACGATGGAACGACAACGCGGAAGACTTGATGGTCGAGGCCTATTCGGAGGCACTGGCCGACGCCGGCATCGGAACCGAAGACATCGATGCCGCTTGGTTCGGCGCGGCGATCGAGGAGCAGCACGTCGGAAAATCAGGCCTGCCGCTGGCCATTGCGCTCAGGCTTGCCTACATCCCGGTGACGCGGGTCGAGAACTACTGCGCGAGTGGTACGGAGGCTTTCCGCGGCGCCGTATATGCCGTTGCATCCGGGGCTTCCGACATCGCCCTGGCGCTTGGCGTCGAAAAGCTCAAGGACACAAGCTACGGCGGTCTGCCGCAGCGTAACAGAGGTTCGGTCCACGACCTCTTCTGGGCCAACGCTTCGGCTCCCGGTTCGTTTGCCCAGTTCGCCACGGCCTACGCGGCAAAGCACGGCGTCGGTGCCCATGACCTGAAGCGAGCGATGGCGCATGTCTCGGTGAAGAGCCATGCCAACGGAGCCCGCAATCCGAAGGCGCACCTGCGCAACCGAATCGACGAGGACCGGGTGATAAATGCGCCCATCGTTGCGGCCCCGCTAGGGATATTCGACTGCTGCGGCGTTTCCGACGGTTCCGCCTGCGCCATCGTTACGACGCCGGATATCGCCCGTTCTCTGGGCAAGCGCGACCTCGTAACGGTGAAGGCCTTGCAGCTTTCCGTCTCGAACGGCACCGAGGCCCAACACAACTCATGGGACGGCAGCTATTTCCCAACTACGCGCGTGGCTGCCAAATGGGCCTACGAGGAAGCCGGCATTGCGAAGCCACGGGACCAGATCAGTCTGTTCGAGGTTCACGACTGCTTCTCCATTACGGAATTGGTGACCATGGAGGACTTGTACATCTCTCCCGAAGGAGGCGCGGTTAAGGACATCATGGACAGGTTCTACGATGCCGACGGCAAGATCCCCTGCCAGATCGACGGCGGCCTAAAATGTTTCGGCCACCCGATCGGCGCCTCGGGGCTGCGCATGGTCTACGAACTCTATCTGCAGATGACCGGTCGCGCCGGCGAGCGACAACGTAGCAGCGAGCCGGTCTTCGGCATGACCCACAACCTCGGCGGTATGCCCCACCAGAGCGTCTGCTCGGTGACTATCGTCGGCAAGGAGGGCGTCTGAACAGCGCGAGGGGAACGCCCTGAGTTATCGGCCGATGCCGCGATTCCGGTCCCCGCGATGTTGCCGAAGCCTGTCGTCGCCGGAGGCATGACCATGAGTAACGGTTCGATCGCCGCTCAGGCGAATCTTCACCACCAGTATTTCTTGGGGCTGCAGCTAATGGTCGCAACACGCGAAGGCCGCGAGGTTGTCGGCAACTGGATGTTCCGCCTGTTTCGGCGACAGCATACCGAAAAGTTCCTGTCGAGCTTTGCCAAGCTGGGTCTGGGCAATCAGCCCGATGCCATCGCCTGCGCGAAATACCATGCCCTGTCGAATGCCGTCGGCGGCGTGCGCGTCGAGTACATGGAGGAGTCCGACGCGAAAGCCTGGATCCGGTTTCGCTACCCCAGATGGATGTATGACGGACCGGCCATTTGCGGAATTCCCGTCGAGGCGAGCCGGGGGTTCCTCAATGGCTGGTATGCGCACAACGGGGTTTCCCTCGGAAACCCGCGTCTGGGCTTTGTCTGCGTCTCCGAGGACCTCACCGGACAGTTTGGCTTGTGCGGTTATTTCAAGGAATTTGATCACGACCTCGAAGACGACGAACGCCTGCGGTTCTGCCCGGACGAAACCCCGCCGCCTTTCGACGCCGCCAAGCAACCCCGTCCGCCAGAAGAGCACTGGAGCGAGCAACGGCTGGCCAAGGGCGCGCGCAACTACGCAATCGAGTACTGCCGCAACGGCATCCGAGAATTGACCGGCGTCATTGGTCGCGAACGCGCCTTGGAGATCGGCAAACTTGCCGCGCTTTTGACCGGCCTCCAGCAGTACAGGTGCATGGCGGATGCGGTTGGCGCCGTCGACGGAGACGCCGCCGACGCCGCCTGGTTTCTGGCCGAGTTGTTTAGGGGCATCGGTGATGGCGTCGAGCTCGATATCGGCCCTGAGCGCAACACCGCGACGCTCCGCCAATCAGGCCTGCGCATCGTCCGCCGCATCGAGGGGGACGATCGCGACATCCTATTGTCCTGCTGGATCGAACTCTGGCGCGGCGCGGTGAAATCCCACCGCGCGTTCATTGATGTCGCAGTTAAAGACACTGGCGATGCGCTGGTGTGGGCTCTTTCCGCGCGTGCGTGAACGAGGGAGCGTAGCGGTGTCGGTCCGATACCGGGCGCCGGACGGATAGGGAGACAGCGGATGGACATGATACTGAATGGAATCAGAGTTATCGAAATCGGACAGGCATTCTCAGGTCCATTCGCATCCGAGATCCTTGCCAATCTGGGCGCCGATGTGATCAAGGTTGAGCGTCCCGACGGCGGCGATGAAACCCGTCATTGGGGCCCTCCTTTTTGGGGCGAGGACGCCGCAGTGTTTCACTGCATCAACCGAAACAAGCGTTCGGTGGCGTTGGACCTGAAAGACGCCGACGGTATTGCCCGCTGCCGGGAGTTGATCGGCACCGCTGATGTGCTGATACACAATCTGCGCCCCGGCGCCCTCGTCAAACTGGGGCTTGGCGCAGATACCCTGACCCGGGACTTTCCCCGTCTTATCTGTGCCGAAATCAGCGCCTTCGGTCATACGGGTCCGCTGCGCATGCTGCCGGGCTACGAAATTCTCAGCCAAGCCTTTGGCGGCGTCATGAGTATCACCGGCGAGTCCGATCGCAATCCGGTGCGCTGCGGCCCGTCGGTCTGCGATTTCGGCTCGGGCATGTGGCTTGCCCTTGGCGTTCTAGTGGCCCTGTTCCACCGTGAGCAAACGGGCAAGGGCGGACTCGTGCAAACCTCGCTTCTTGAAACCGCCCTCGTCTGGACCGCCGTATCCGCGAGCAGCTTTCTGGCCTCCGGCGACGATCCCGTACGGATGGGCGCCGGGCACCATCTGATCGCGCCTTACGGCTATTTCGAAACCAAAACAGGACCGTTGATGGTGGCCTGCGCCAACGACGCCCTTTTCGCCAAACTGGTCGCCGCGATCGATCGCCCTGATCTCACCGAGGATGAACGATTCCGCGACAATCCCAGCCGGGTGGAGAACAAGCGGCTGATTGAAGGGATGGTCGCGGACGTACTCAAGGAGGAGAGTCAGGAGCACTGGTTCAAGTTTCTCAACCAAGCCGGCGTGCCCTGTTCTCCGGTCAACACGATCCCCGAAGCGCTGTCTCACGAACAAACTGAGGCGCTGGGCATGGTGTTGAACGATCCGGAGAACCCGGACGTCAAATCAGTCGGTTTCCCGATCAGCTATAACGGAAGGCGCCCCGCGTTGCGCACGGGAGCGCCCCGTCTCGGCGCCGACACGGAATCGATCCTGGCGTAACGTCTGGCGCCAGTTGGGATCGTTCTCATAGTGGCGAACTATCGCACCGATCTGCCGCTGCCGTGGGCCGAGCAGAAGGCGCTACAGGGTCTCGCTTGAGACGCCCGAAAACGGCGAACGGGAACCGGCTGTATGCCCCGCAGAGAAAGCGGTCGGACGCTGGGCCCAATTCGCCTTACTAGCGGTCTCTCCGGTCGCGTTTGCAAACGGGAGGGGCGGAAAGGCCCGCGGAATGCCGCCATTTCGGCCGGAGACCGGGGAAAGGGCGAAAAAGTCCCTGATATCAGAGACTTGATGGCGGAGAGGGTGGGATTCGAACCCACGGTACCCGCAAAGGTACAACGGTTTTCGAGACCGCCCCGTTCGACCACTCCGGCACCTCTCCGCGGTCGGTCCTGGGACCACGGTTGCAGCCCCGGCGGGACGGCGGACACTATCGGATTAGGGATTCGCCCGCAAGCCGCCGCAGACGGCGACGTTGGGATCGGCGGCTGCGTTGACAATCGGCGGTCCCCGGGTATAGTGCCGCCTTCTTCGGGGCGCCGGCGCGGGTGCGCGGGGCGGCCCCGTTTGACGTTTTTCAAGGGACCACGATGTACGCAGTCATCCGCACCGGCGGAAAGCAATACCGGGTCGCCGAGAACGATCAGATCGTCGTCGAGCGGCTGGCCGGCGAGCCCGGCGAAATGCTGGAGATCGAAGACGTTCTGATGATCGCCGATGGCGAGGCGCCGCCGGTCGTCGGCACGCCGGTGATCGAGAAGGCCGCCGTGTTCGCCGAGGTCGTCGAGCAGACGCGTAGCGGCAAGATCCTGGTGTTCAAGAAGAAGCGGCGGAAGAACTACCGCCGCACCAAGGGCCACCGCCAGGACCAGACGGTGCTGCGGATCACCGGCATCAGCGCCGCCGGCGAGAAGCCGAAAGCCAAGGCCAAAGCCAAGCCGAAGCCCAAGGCGGAAAAGGCGCCTGAGCCCGCGCCCGAACCCGAGGCGGAGCCCAAGGCCGTCGAGCAGGCGGCGCCGGCAACCGAGGCGCCGGCCGAGCCCACTACCGAGGCGGCCCCGGCCGAACCCGCGGCGGAGACCGCCCCAGCGGAAGACAACTCCGCTGAAGACAAGATCAAGGAGTAACCACGATGGCGCACAAGAAAGCGGGTGGCAGCTCCCGCAATGGCCGCGATACCGCCGGCCGCCGGCTCGGCGTCAAGAAATTCGGCGGCGAGGCGGTCATCCCCGGCAACATCATCGTTCGCCAGCGGGGCACCAAATTCCACCCCGGCGAGAACGTCGGCATCGGCAAGGACCACACGCTGTTCGCCCTCTCGGAGGGGCGTGTGAAGTTCCACCACAAGAGCGGCGGGCGTACGTTCGTCGCGGTGGAGCCGCCGAACTGATTTGATCCCGGCCATTCCCCCGTTTTCGATTCCGGGGGAGGTGAGCCGGGGACCGGCGGATGAAGTTTCTCGACGAAGCCAAGGTCTACGTGAAAGCCGGTGACGGTGGCGCCGGGTGCGTATCGTTTCGCCGCGAGAAGTATGTCGAGTTCGGCGGCCCCGACGGCGGCGATGGCGGCCGAGGCGGCGACGTGGTCGTCGAGTGCGCGGAGTCCCTCAACACGCTCATCGACTTCCGCTATCGCCAGCACTTCAAGGCCAAGCGCGGCGGTCACGGCATGGGCAAGAACCGCGCCGGCGCCGGCGGCGCCGACGTGGTGCTGCGAGTCCCCGCCGGGACCCAGGTCCTGGCCGAAGACAAAGAGACCGTGCTTGCCGACCTCACCCAGCCCGGCGTACGCATGGTCATTGCCCGGGGGGGGCGCGGCGGGCGTGGCAACACCCAGTTCAAGTCGTCGACAAACCGCGCGCCACGCCGCGCCGATCCCGGCGGAGAGGGCGAGGAGTCCTGGGTTTGGCTGAGGCTCAAGCTGATCGCCGACGCCGGGCTGATCGGGCTGCCCAACGCCGGGAAATCGACGTTCCTCGCCGCGGTGTCGGCGGCGCGGCCGAAGATCGCCGGCTATCCGTTCACCACCCTGTACCCCAATCTCGGCGTCGTCGAAACGGGCGGTGACACCTTCGTGCTCGCCGATATCCCGGGGCTGATCGAGGGCGCGCATACCGGTGCCGGGCTCGGCGACCGGTTCCTCGGCCATGTGGAGCGCTGCCGGGTGCTGCTGCATCTCGTCGACGGCACGGATGGCGATGTCGCCGCCGCCTATCGCACGGTGCGCGACGAACTCGCCGCCTACGGCGGCGGCCTCGACCTCAAGCCCGAAGTGGTGGCGCTCAACAAGGCCGATGCGTTGAGCGTGGACGATGTCGAGGCGCGGCGGTCGGAGCTGGCCGAGGCTTGTGGCCGGCCCGTCCTCGCCCTCTCGGGCGTCAGCGGTCAGGGCGTCGCGGAAGCCATCGCCGACCTCTACGCGGTGATAGGCGAAGCCCGCGCCGCCGAACGCCCCCCAAACGCGGCGTTTGCGCCATGAGTCCCCACCGTCAAGGCACCGACCTCGCCGCCGGCCGGCGCATCGTCGTCAAGGTCGGTTCGGTGTTGCTGGTCGACGAGGAGCAGGGGGCCATCCATCGCGAGTGGCTGGCGGCCCTGGCCGAGGACATCGCCGACCTCCGGGCAAGGGGCGCCGAGGTGCTTTTGGTGTCCTCGGGCGCCATTGCCGTAGGGCGCGGTCCGCTCGGCTTCGGTGCCCGCGTGCTCAAGTTGGAGGAAAAGCAGGCGGCGGCGGCGACGGGGATGATCCGGCTCGCCCATGCCTACGAGGAGGCGCTGGCCCGCCATGGGCTGACCGTCGCGCAGGTGCTGCTGACCCTCGACGACAGCGAGGACCGGCGGCGCTACATCAACGCCCGCAACACGCTGACCACGCTGCTCCGGGCCAGCGCCGTGCCGCTGATCAACGAGAACGATACCGTCGCCACCGATGAGATCCGTTTCGGCGACAACGACCGGCTCGGTGCCCGGGTCGCGGCGATGATCAGCGCAGATACCCTGGTCCTGCTCTCGGACGTGGACGGCCTCTACACGGCCGATCCCGGACGGGACTCCGCGGCCACCCTGGTCCCCGAGGTGCGCGAGATCACGCCCGCGATCGAGGACATGGCCGGCCTTGCCCGCGTCGGCCACGGCACCGGTGGCATGGTCACCAAGCTGGCGGCGGCCAAGGTCGCCATGGGTGCCGGCTGCCGCATGGTGATCGCCGACGGCAAGCCGTTGCGTCCATTGGCGCGCATCGCCGACGGCGTACCGTGCACTTGGTTCCTGCCGCCGGCGAGCCCCGGCGCGGCGCGCAAGCGCTGGATCGCCGGCACGTTGAAGCCCGCCGGAGCGATCGTCGTCGACGCTGGCGCGGTCGCCGCGCTGGCCGCCGGCAAGAGTCTGCTGCCGGCCGGGGTCGTCGGCGTCGAAGGCACCTTCGGACGGGGCGAGGCCGTCATCATCAAGACGGCCGACGGCCGTGAATTGGGCCGTGGGCTCTGCGCCTATTCGGCCGAGGATGCGCGGCGAATCATGGGCCACAAAACCAAAGACATCGAAAACCGCCTCGGCTACCGTGGCCGCGACGAGATGATCCACAGGGACGACCTCGCGCTGGGATAAGGGACACCCGAAGGACTGTGCGATGACGGCTGAGACCGCGCTCCGAAACGAAGACGTCCCCCACATGATGCGCCGCATCGGCGCCGACGCCCGCGCTGCCGCTGCGGTCCTGGCGACGGCGCCGCGGGAGGCCAAGGACGCGGCGCTCCGCCACATGGCCGCGGAATTGCGCAACCGGACCAGTGACATCATTTCGGCCAATGCCAAGGACATGGCGGCAGGCGAGGAGAAAGAACTGAGCGGCGCGCTCCTCGACCGCCTGGCATTGGATTCGGGCCGCATCGAAGGGATGGCCCGGGGGCTCGAGGACATCGCCGGCCTCGACGATCCCGTTGGCGCCGAGATGGCCGCCTGGGACCGTCCCAACGGCCTCAAGATCGCCCGCGTGCGCACGCCGCTCGGCGTCATCGGAGTCATTTACGAATCCCGGCCCAACGTCACCGCGGACGCCGGCGGGCTCTGCCTCAAGGCCGGCAACGCGGCGATCCTGCGGGGCGGCTCGGAGAGCTTCTATTCGTCGTCGGCAATCATGGACTGCCTATCCGCCGGTTTATCCATGGCTGGATTTCCCGAGGGCGCCATTCAGCTCGTCCCTACAACCGACCGCGCCGCCGTCGGCGAGATGCTGCGGCTGAGCGAGTTCATCGACGTCATTGTTCCGCGCGGCGGCCGCTCGCTGATCGAACGGGTCACGGAGGAAAGCCGCATCCCGTTGTTCAAGCACCTGGAAGGCATCTGCCACACGTATATCCATGCGGCGGCCGATCCGGCCATGGCGCGGGCCCTGACGATCAACGCAAAGATGCGGCGCACCGGCATCTGCGGGGCCACCGAGACGTTGCTCGTCGATCGAGGCATTGCCGGGACGGTGCTGCCGGCGATCCTCGACGACCTTGCCGCCGCCGGATGCGAGGTGCGGGGCGACGATGAAACCCGCGCCCTCGACGGCCGGGTCGTCGCGGCGACCGAGGAGGACTGGGATACCGAATACCTGGACGCTATCCTCTCGGTCCGCGTCGTCGACGGATTGGACGAGGCGATCGATCACGTCACCCGGCATTCGTCGAACCACACCGAGGCCATCGTCACCGAAGAAGCAGAGGCAGCGGAGGCGTTTCTGAACCGCCTCGACAGCGCCATCGTCATGGTCAACGCATCGACCCAATACGCCGACGGCGGCGAATTCGGCATGGGCGCCGAGATCGGTATATCGACTGGAAAGCTGCATGCCCGCGGTCCCGTCGGCGTCGAGCAACTCACCAGCTTCAAGTACGTGGTCCGCGGCACCGGCCAGTGCCGGCCCTGACCATGGATTACTCCTGGTCGTAGGGTGTGCCGTCCTTGCGGCTGAACCCGCCGCCGCCAACGCGGCCGACGATCTGCAGGTCGATATCCGAGTAGTAGGCGTCGTCGTTGGCCTTGCGGCTGCCCACTTCCAGACAGGTCACCGGCCGGTCCGTTTCGTTGACCAGGTGGTGGCCGTCTCCCGTTCCGGCGGGGAAGCCCGCGCACATGCCCGGCGACAGGGGCGTGCGACCGGCGTCGGTGACCAGCGTCGGGTGGCCGTCAAGCACGTAGACGAATTCGTCCTCTTCGGTGTGCCAATGCCGCTGTGACGACCAGGCGCCCGGCGGCAAGGTCAGGAGATTGACGCCGAAATCGCTGAGCCCGAACGGATTGCCCAACACTTGACGCTCGCGACCGGCACACGGGGAATCATACGGAGCCGGATAGGCACTCCCGACTCGCGGCGTGATCGTTGTGGCATCGATGGTGGTGGCCTTGGTCTCGGTCATCGGGGTCCTCGCTGGGTTTTGTCGGTTGAGCGCCGGTCCGGTGGTCGGCGCTGGGGCGGATGGACGGGAGTCGGCGGGACCGCTATAACCGCCGAAGGATGACAGCGCCAGCGATTGCGTTCCGTGTCTGACGCGGCCCCTCAATCGGGCGTGGGCGAATGGGGCCCGCGCGTCGGGTTGCTCGGCGGCTCGTTCAATCCCGCCCACGACGGCCACCGGCACATCTCCCGTGTCGCCCTCGACCGGCTCGCCCTCGACGAGGTCTGGTGGATGGTGTCGCCGCAGAATCGGCTGAAAACAGCGGATGGTATGGCGCCGCTTGCCGAGCGCATGGAGGCCGCCCGCGCCGTTGCCGATGATCCGCGGCTCATCGTAACCAATATCGAAAGAGAGCTCGGCACCGTCTTCACCGTCGATTCCGTCGACGCCTTGAAGCAGCGCTTTCGGCACCATCGGTTCGTCTGGCTGATAGGGGCGGACATCCTCATCCAGATGCCCCGGTGGCGCCGGTGGCGCCGCCTGTTCGCCAGTGTTCCCATTGCGGTTTTTCCGCGCCCGACCTATTCTTCAAGGGCGTTGTCCGGCACGGCGGCGCGGCGGTTCGCCGGAAAAAGAGTCCGCGAATCGCAGGCGCCGATGCTGGCGGACATGCGGCCTCCGGCCTGGGTTTTCCTGCGAACGAGGCCGCATGGAGCGTCGGCAACGCGGATCCGCGAAGGGCGGAAGCCGGATGGCTGAAACTCCGAAGGCGCGGATCGGCCACAACGAAAGAGGGACTCGAACCATAGCGTCGACGACGGAAGCACTGCCAGTGTCCGACCTCGTGACCCTGGTGGAATCATCGCTCGATGACGACAAGGCCGAAGACATCGTCGTCATCGATCTCACCGGCAAAACCAGCATCGCCGATTTCATGGTCATCGCGACGGGCGCCTCGCAGCGCCAGGTCGGGGCCATGGCCGAGCACCTGCGCGAGCGCATCAAGGCGGCCGGCGTCAAGGGACTCGCCATTGAGGGCGCGAGCCAGTGCGACTGGGTGCTGATCGACGCCGGAGACGTGGTTGTCCATCTGTTCCGCCCCGAGGTTCGCGCTTTCTACGCGCTGGAGAAGATGTGGATGGCGCCGTTGCCAGGCGATGCCGCCGCGCCCGAGCCGCACGCCGGCGCCCTCGCCTGATCCGCCCGTGCGCATCCTTATCGCCGCCGTCGGCCGCGCCCGGCCGGGCCCGGAAGCGGCGCTTTTCGACCATTTCGCCCGCCGTTTGACCACGCCGATCACGGTGCGCGAGGTCGAGGAGAAGCGACAGTTGCCGGTCGCCGAACGGCGCCGAAGCGAAGGCAGGAAACTGCTCGCCTGCGTTCCCGACGGTGCCGCCGTAGTTGCGCTCGACGAACGGGGCAAGGCGCTGGATAGCCCCGGTTTGGCGGCTCAATTGGTCGGCTGGCGCGAAGGCGGAACGCGGGATGTCGCCTTTCTGATCGGCGGCGCCGACGGCCATGATGCGGCGGTGAAGAAATGCGCCGATCTCGTCCTGTCTCTGGGCGCCATGACCTGGCCCCATCTCCTGGTCCGCGCCATGCTCTGCGAACAGCTCTACCGCGCCCAGACCATCATCACCGGCCACCCCTATCATCGCGGCTGACGGTTGTGTCGCCGAGGCTCTGCCAGAGGTGCAGGGCGGCGTAGGCCCGCCACGGCCTCCAGGCTTGGGAGGCGGTGCGCAGGTCGGCCGGCGTCTCGGCGATACCCAGCCGTTTCGCCGCCCGCACCAGTCCGAGATCGCCGGCCGGAAACGCGTCCGCGTCCCTCAGCGCGCGGAGCGCAACATAGTCGGCCGTCCATTCGCCGATCCCGGGGATGGCCAGCAACTGGGCCCGCGTGGTGTCCCGGTCGGCGCCGGGATCGAGAACGAGTCCTCCCGTCGCGACAGCCCGCGCGACGGCGCGGAGCGTATCGGCGCGGCGGCAAGGGAGGCCGATGGCGCCGACGTCGGCGTCGGCGAGGGCCGCCGGGGACGGAAACAGAAAGCGCCCGCCGTCCGGATCGAGCTCCCGGCCGAACCTTGCGACCAGGCGTCCTGCTAGGGTGCGCGCCGCGGCGACGGTGATCTGCTGGCCGAGCACGGCGCGGACGACCAGTTCGAACGGATCCCAGCAGCCGGGTACCCGCAACCCGGGCCTCGCTGCGACCAGAGGTGCAAGGGCTGGGTCGGCAGCAAGTGTCTCGCCGATCGCCGCCGGGTCGGCATCGACATCGAACATGGTACGGAGCCGTCGGGTGACCACCTCGGATGGCCCCGTACCTCCAACATCGATGCCGACCACAAGGATGGATCGCTCGACATCGCCGCCGACGGTGACCGTGCCGGCGCGTCCGCCGACTTCGATTGTTCGCTGGCAGCGACCATCCGCGCACGCCTCGACACCGGGAATAGCGCGCTGGCAGAAGAAGCGGTGCAGCCCTGGCCAGTCGTAGGGCGGGCGGGCGCGCAGCTCCACGGGCGCTACTTCGCGTCGTTCAGCGACCAGTCGTACTGCCGCTCGGAAATGTTTTCGACCGTCTCCAGCCGTGTCTTCAATGCCGGCTCGGCGTAGGCCTTGAGGTGCGCGATGACGTTCGCGTCGCGAACGCCGAAGTCCTCGTCGAACCAAGCGTAGACGCTGGAGACGGTGAGCAGACCGTCATCGGCAATGGTGACTCCCCGCGGGTGGTTGACGTAGGCCCGGGCACCGGCGTCCAGCATCGCCTCCAGGCTGGCGGCGGTGTAGGCCGTCGGCGCCAGGTTGGGGCAACCGATGGAGGCGCAATTGACCGCGTAGTGGATGCGCGGATCGGCCCAGATGGGGCGGAGGATGCGGTGCTCGATATCGTCGAGGCTGACTCCCTCGCCCTCGATCTCGACCAGCTCCCGTCCCCAGGGACCGTCGGAGAACAGCCCCGGCGAGATGTCGACATCTAGGATGCTGTCGACGGGATAATGGTCGAGGATCACCTTTACCGTCAGCGCGTTATAGAGGTTGATCCAGTACGCCATCTGCTCGGGCCGGGCGAGCGTGCTGACCGGCACCGCCGCCATCCGGTCGACATAGGCGGCGAGGGCATCGCGGTCGGCGCCGTTGACCCGGCCGTAGGCGACGCGATTGACGCCGTCTGCACTGACGACAAGGTAGCGGGACAGGAACGAGTCCCATGCCGAATGATCGACCTTCGTCGTCGAAGCCGGGTCATGGGTGGTCCAATGTTCCCAGAGGTCAGGGGTCGGTGGGCCAAGCGCTGCTACGGGCGTGGCGGGCAGCGCGAGGACGAGAACCAGCAGAGCAAAGAGGCGTTTCATGGCACTCAACGTAGTCGCCGGATACCGCGGTGAAAACCGCATCAGCGTTCAACCCTCATCACGGGACCGCGAGCCCGGTCCGGTGTATCGCCGGGCGATGATGAACAGCCGGCAGAACGGGAACAGCGTGGTGCCGTCCGCGCGGCGCGGGTAGGCGGCGCCGACGCGGGCCGCGTAGTCGACGAGGAACGCTGTCTGTTCGTCCGCGTCGAGCTGGTCGAGCACCGGGCGTAACGCGGTGCTCCGCGTCCAACGCACGACCGGGTCGTCGCCTTTGAGGACATGCTCATAGACCGTCTCCCAGACGTCGATGCGGTCAGTGAGCGGCGCCAGCATCGCCCGATAAACGTCGGGTTCGGCGACCGGGCGCCGGTGGCGTCGATCGGCCAGGCGGTCGCGCCAGGGTCCGGCATCAATGGCCTCGGTAATGGCGGTGTGGGAAGGCTCGTCGAAGTTTCGCGGCATCTGCACCGCCAGAACCCCATCCGGACGCACGCTTTCGACCAAGCGCGGAAACAGCCGCGCGTGGTCGGGGAGCCAATGCAGCGCCGCGGTCGAGAAGATCAGGTCCGGGGGTGTCTCGGCGGACCAGGCGCCGATGTCGGCCTCGATCCAGATGATCTCGGGGTGCGCGGCGCGGGCCTCGGCCAGCATCTCGGGCGACGAATCGATCCCGGTGATGCGGGCCTCCGGCCAGCGCTCGGCGAGCAGGCCGGTGACGTTGCCGGCGCCGCAGCCGAGATCGACAATGTTGCCCGGACCGTCGAGATCGACGGCGGCAAGAAGGTCCAAAGCCGGCTGCAGGCGCGGGCCGGCGAAGGCGAGGTAGGCCGAGGGATCCCACGCTGCCAAGGCGCCGACCTCTAGTCGTCGTCCGCGTAACGGCTTTGCATGGCATCGTAGGCCGGGAAGCCGGCGAGGTCCTGGAGCTCGGCGAAGGACACCGTCCCTTCGGCGGCGCGGCCGTCGCGGAGGGCCGCCAGCGCGCGTTGCATCGCCCCGGCGGCCGCCGAGACCAGGGTCAGCGGATAGGCGGCGAGCTTGAAGCCCAGCGCCTCCAATTCGGCCGGTGGCAGCACCGGCGTGGTGCCTCCGTCGACCATGTTGGCCATCGTCGGCGCCGGCACCTCCTCGCATATTCGGGCCATCTCGGCCTCGCTCTCGGGGGCCTCGACGAACACCACGTCGGCGCTGAGATCGGCGAAAGCCCGCGCCCGCCAAAGCGCCTCGTCGAGCCCATGGTTGGCGCGGGCGTCGGTGCGGGCGACGACGGCGATGCCAGCACCCTCGCCGCGGGCATCACAGGCGGCGCGGATGCGCGCCACGGCCTGGGCGCGGTCGACCACCTGCTTGCCCGGGGTATGGCCGCAGCGCTTCGGCGACACCTGGTCCTCGATCATCACCCCGGCGAACCCGGCCGCCGCGTAGCCCTCGACAGTACGCCGGACGTTGACCGCGTTGCCGTAGCCGGTGTCGCCATCGCCGATCACCGGGATCGGCACCGCGGCGCAGATGTCGCGGCCGGCCGCCACCATCTCGCCGTAGCCGGCAAGGCCGGTATCGGGAAGCCCGTAGCGCGCCGTGGCGACGGCGAAGCCGCTCATGAAGGTCAGCGGAAACCCGGCCCGCTCGATCAGCCGCGCCGACAGCGCATCGAAGCAGCACGGCATGACGATCAGGCCCGGCTCGGCGAGCAGCACACGCAGGCGGTCGGCGGCGGGTGTCATGGTGCTGTCGTAGAGCAAATCGCCGTGCCGGGAAACCAATCTGGCGAAATCCTCGGCCACCGCACCAGGATGACCGCACAACCGCGATCGAATAAAATCCTCTCTCACGCTCAACGCTTACGCGCGGAGGTCGGGGGGCGGCATCGATGAGGTCAATCAAGGCCAAATGGCTGGGGGCGGCGCTGATCTGCCTAGCGTTGTGGCCGTCGGCGGCGGTTGGCCAAATGCAAGCGGAGGCGGAAGCGCGTGTGGACGAGTTGTATTCGGAGGCGAGAAAACAAAAATCCCTTGGGAATATATACGAATCCATAGAAGTAATTAAAGAAGCAATAAGAATATCCAATCAACATCGGATAAGCGACAAAAATCGCTTAGCATTACTGAATCATTTGTTAGGTGTTAACAACATTGATCTGAAGAAATATTCTGAAGCTGAAAAAAATTATCGAAAATTAAACAATATTATAGAAAATACAGAACAGGAACCGAAAGTCCACTATGCCTTCTCAAAGGAACTCGCGGAGCTTCTGACACAACGCGCCCAGGCGGTTCTCCAGTTGGACCGATATGTCCGTCATCTGAAGGATGCTGGGACCGCTGAACATGAGGCGCTGATTGCTGCGGCGATTGCGACGGCCGCACAAACGTGGGGCGACGAATCCGGTAGCGCGGTGGAAGATTTCGGGCACTGGCTGGCCCGCATCCCGGTCGAGGAACGCGTGCCTTGGATGCTGGACCTCGTCTGCGATCACTTGACCTATATCACCCACATCCGGCGATCGGGCCTACATTGCGGTGAGCTGGAGAGGACATCCGACGTTGTTCACCCTCGGGACAGCGTTGCCCGAGCGCGGATGCATATGTACCTCGGTTGGCACCAACAGCGACGCGGCTATACGGAGGACGCGCTTGTTAGGTTCCGATACGCCCTGCAGATAATGTCCAGGCACGACGGCTACGCCGCGTTTCGAATCCGAGCGCAGACCGAGATCGCGAGAATGCACGCGTTTAAGAAGCGATACGAGACCGCGCGCGACTTGCTGACGGAAATCGTGCACGGCCCCACGCCGTCCGATGCCGAAGGCAAGACGGAAAAGTTCATCGCGCTCCATTTGCTCGGGTTCGTTCACTGGAAACTGAACGACCAATCGGCCGCGATAGAGGCGATGCGCGACGTCATTGACGGTCTAACCGCGATTCGGCCGGAACTTTCAGGTCTCGCAAGATCAGCGCTCGCCCGCGCTTCCGCCATCGCCGATCGGCAAGGCCTTCGGCGGATTTCCGACATCATCGCTGACAACGAAAGCAAGGTTGTCTGGCAAGCGGACTAGGGACCGCGCCCTATCCCCGACGACGCCCGCCTCTCACGCCCCCCGCGCCGGCAACCGGATTCGGAACGTCGTGCCGGCATCGTCGGTGTCGACGAGGCTGAGGTCGCCGCCGTGGGCGGCGACGATGTCGCGGGCGATGACCAGGCCAAGGCCGATGCCGTCCTTGCGGGTCGAACCGACGAACGGCTGGAACAGCCGCTCGCGCGCCCCGGGGTGCGAGGCCGGGTCCGTCGTCGGCGACGTCGACGACGGTCGAGCCCTTCTCGCGGCGGGCGTCGATGCGCACCGCCGTGGCGCCGGCCTGGGCGGCGTTGACGGCGAGGTTGGCGAGCGCCCGGAACAGCTGCTCGCGGTCGCCGTCGATCTCGATGTCGCCGCCCGAGTCGGTGAGGTCCAGGTGCGCACCGTTGGTTGCCTCCGCTTCGGCGACAGCCGTCTCGACGTCGGCGAACAGGTCGTTCAGCGGGAACGTCGAGGGGTTCATCTTCGGCTTGGCGTCGCGGACGTAGTTCAGGGTCTGGCTGTACAGATCGACGGCGCGGTCGATGGCAGTATAGAGCCGCGGCGTCAGCCGCTTGACGTCCGGGTTGTCGATGTCGGCGAGGCCGTCCGAGGCCAGCATCGCCGTCGCCAGGGTGTTGCGGAGATCGTGGTTGATCTTGGCGACGGCGGCGCCGAGGGTCGCCAGCCGCGTCTTCTGGTGCAGGGCCGTTCGCAGGTCGCTCTGCATCACCGCCAACTCGCGCTGGGCGATGCCGATCTCGTCGCTGCGGTCGCTGGGCTGGGCGGCACCGGACTCGTCCTCCGGGTTCTCGCGGAAGTGCATCATGGTCTCGGTGATCTGGCGGATCGGCCGCACCATCATCCATTGCAGGCTGAAGTAGACGAGCCCGGCGGTGATCAGCGAGATGAAGATCGACAGCGTCAGAATGCGCGTCGAGAAGGCATACATCTCCTCGCGCATCGGCGTCTCGTCGATGATCACCTCGACAAGGGTATCCGGCGCGCGGGGCACGCCGCCGATCACCCGGAGCACGCGGTTCTCGTGTTCGGCCAGCGCCATGAAGGCGTCCTGAATCCAGCCGAAAAAGGTACCGAACCGCACATCAAACGTGGCATCGACATTGGGCGGCATGTCGCTGCTCAACATCAGCATCCGTCGGTCCGGCTTCTTCAGCACGATGCCGTGGGCGGCGGCGTGGAGCAGCAGGTCCCGTTCCAGCTCCTCGCTGACCATGTTGTCGGGGGTGGCCTCGAGGGCGAGGATGGCGAGATGGCCCTTGGCCACCGTGTCTTCCAGGTAGGCCTTGCGGAACCGCGAGATCGACGGCGCGTAGATCAGCACTTCGGCGATCATCACGAAGATCACCGTCAGCACCAGGAGGCGCGCCGACAGGCTGAGGCCGATCTTGGGCCGGCTGGGCCGTGACTCCGACATGCGTGAATTATGACACGCGGCAAGCGGGGTTGTCGCCCGAGGACGACTACCAGAGCTTGTTGAGGAAGCGGACGATCTTGCGCGTGCGCTCGCTGAACAGCGACGGCGCGTAGAAGGTGCCGGCCGCCCGCTTGCTGACCTCGCCGAGGGTCGGATAGGGGGCGACCATGGTCGCCAGCGCGCCGACCTTCATCTTCTGGCTCATCGCCAGCACCCAGGTCTGGATCAGCTCGCCGGCGGCGGGACCGGCGATGCCCGCGCCGAGGATGCGGCCCCTGGGCGTGGTCACCGCCTTGATCAGGCCGTCGGTTTGCCGTTCCGCCTGGGCGCGGTCGTTCTCGTGGAACGACCAGCGCAGCACCCGAATCTCCGGCTCGGTCTTGCGCGCCTCTTCCTCGGTGAGCCCGACCTGTGCCACTTCCGGCGAGGTGTAGGTGACCCACGGAATGGCCCGCATGTCCTGCTTCGCCGGGATTCGGAACAGCGCGTTCTTGATGACGATGCCGGCGTGATAGCCGGCGACGTGGGTGAACTGATAGCCGCCGGCGACATCGCCGATGGCGAACACGTTGCGGTTGGTCGTGCGCAGCCGGGCATCGACCTCGATGCCCTTCGGCGAATAGGCGATCCCCGCCTTTTCGAGGTCGAGGCCGTCGACGGTCGGCCGGCGACCGGCGGCGACGAGGACGTGCGAGCCAACGACCTGGCTTTGCTGACCATTCTCGGCGACGGTGACGGCGATGCCGTCTCCGTTCTTGGAAGCGCCGACGACCTTGACGCCCTCGCGGATGTCGATGCCCTCGGCAGCGAAACGGTTGCGCACCACGCCGACCAGCTCCGGATCGTCCTTGGGCATGATCCGGAACATCTCCAGGACCGTAACCTGCGCGCCGAGGTGGCGGTGCGCCTGGGCCATCTCCATGCCGATGGATCCGCCGCCGACGACGATCAGATGATCCGGAACCTCCTGGCAGTCGAAGATGGTCTCGTTGGTCAGGTAGGGGACGTCGACGAGGCCCGGGATCGGCGGCACGAACGCCGTCGAACCGGTGGCGACGACAAAGCGCCGGGCGCTGATCTTGCGGCCGTCGGCATCGACGGTCGATGGGCCGGTGAACCGCGCCGCCTCGCGGATGACGGTGACGCCGAGGCCCTCGAAGCGTTCCACCGAATCCATCGGCGCGATGGCGCCGATGACGCCATGGACATGGTCGTGGACCCGCCGCCCGTCGATGGCAGGAACGCCGGGATCGACGCCGAACCGTGCCGCGGTCCGCGCCGATTCGGCGGCGTGGCCGGCGGCGAGCAGCGCCTTCGACGGCACGCAGCCAGTATTGAGGCAGTCGCCGCCCATCTCAGCCTTTTCGATCAGCACCACGCGGGCACCCATTTGCGACGCGCCGGCGGCGACGCTGAGCCCGCCCGAACCGGCGCCGATGACGCAGATGTCGAAATCAAACGTGTCCGCCATCAGGTCTCTCCGCCGGTTCCGGCACCGGCGTTCCTGGCCTTGATCTTCTTGTAGGCGACCGGGACCAGCGACAAGAGGGCGAGGCCGACGATCGGCGCCAGGATCTCCGGTTCGAAAATCACGCCCAGGTCGGGCGTGCCGCTGGCGTCGAACACCGCACCCAGTCCGTTGCCGACGAGGGCGTAGACGAACGTTCCAGGGATGATGCCGACCGCGGTACCGATAACGAAGGTGCGTAACCGGACGCCGAGAAACGCCGGCGCAATGTTGACCAGCCAGAACGGAAACAGCGGAATCAGCCGCAGGACCAGCATGTAACTCATCTCGTTCTCGCGGAAGCCCGCTTCCATCTTCTTCACGGCGTTGCCGGCGCGGGCAAGCAGGAAATCCCCGATTGACAGCTTCACCGCCAAAAACAACGCAGTCGCACCGACGGTGGCGCCGCAAACCGTATAGATCGTCGCCAGCACCGAGCCGAAGATGAACCCGCCGGCGACGGTCATGATCGTGCCGGACGGCGGAATGAAGACGACGACGACGGCGTAGAGCCCGGCGAACAGGGCCGCCGCCAGGGCCCGGTTATCGCCGACCCAGCTCAGCAGGCTCTCGCGGTTGTCGCGCAGCGACTCGAAGGTCAGGTGCTCGTGCAGCCCGAACCCAAAGAACAGGGCTGCGGCAGCGGCGAGCGCCAACAGCGGCACCAGCCGCGTTTTCCAAAACCCGCCGGCAGCGGGCGCGCGCTCCGCCTCGTCGGTCTCCGCCAACGATCGAACCTCCCTTCCGCGACGCCCGAATTCTTGGAGTTCTCCGGGCGAACCTCCCACCCTTCCTTATTATAGGAAATACCCTGCGGGCGAACCAGCCCCATCGGACGCCACGGTTGGGCCGAAACGATCACCTTTCCTCACCAACGCGTGACCCGCGCGCAATCCCTGGCCTGCGCCACCCCCGCCGTTGACTTCACGGGGGCAAGTCCGTATACACCGACGCCTGTTCCGCGACGGAGTTGTCCCGTGAAACGCACCTTTCAGCCGAGCAAGATCGTCCGCAAGCGCCGGCACGGATTCCGGCATCGCATGGCGACCGTCGGTGGCCGGCGGGTCCTCGCCCGCCGTCGTGCGAAGGGGCGCAAGCGTCTTTCCGCCTGAGCTGCGCGTGTCCCCAGCCGTTCCCCGGCTGAAGCGGCGGTCGGAGTTTCTTCGGGTTGCCGGTGCCAGGCGCAAGTGGGTGGCGCCGGGCTTGATCGTGCAGGTGCGCCAGCGGGCGCAGGATGGCGGCGACGGCAACGTCGTCCCGGTTCGGGTCGGATTCACCGCCAGCCGCAAGGTCGGCAACGCGGTCGCCCGAAACCGGGTCCGTCGGCGGCTACGGGCGGTGGCGGAAATGGTGCTGCCTCGCCACGCCAAGGCGGGGCGGGACTATGTCATCATCGGCCGAACGGCGACGCTGCGCCGGCCATTTGACGCCCTGGTGGGGGACATGAACGTGGCGCTGAAACGGCTCGACGCCTGGCGCGACAGCGACGAACCGCCGGGCGGCGCGGCGAACGAAAGGACGAAGGCAAGATGAGTCCGGCCGGTGCCGCCCTCCGTGGCCTGATCCTTGGCTACCGTCTCCTGATTTCCCCGTTCACTCCGGGGTCGTGCCGCTACGCGCCGACGTGCTCGGCCTACGCGCTCGAAGCCGTTGGCCGGTTCGGCGCGGTGAAGGGCGGCTGGCTCGCCGTGCGGCGGATCGCGCGCTGTCATCCGTGGGGAGGATCGGGCTACGACCCCGTGCCCGAAACGTCCACCGATCACGCCCGGTGCCGCGACCATGGCGGCACCCCGGCGGTTTCCTGACGGCGGCAGCGAGGCGGGGAGGCGCGACCGACGATGGATAACCGCAACCTGATCCTGGCGATCGTGCTGTCGGTGGTGATCTTGTTGGGATTCCAGCTCGCGTTTCCGCCCGCACCGCCCCCGGAACAACCGGAAACCGCCGAACAAGCCTCTGACTCGCTGACCCCAACCGCCGACCGGCCGCAGGCGCCGACCGCACCCACGCCGGCAGGAACGGCGCCGGCGGTACCGGGCGCCGAACCCAGCGCACCGGGCGCCGCGCCCGACCCGGCGGTCTCCGCGATCCAAACACGTCTTCAGGCATTGAGCAGGACCTCCCGGGTACGCATCGACACGCCGCGGCTGCACGGTTCCATCTCGCTGGTCGGTGGGCGCATCGACGACCTGACCCTGGCCGACTACCGCGAGACGCTGGATCCGGAGAGCGCCGAGATCGTCCTGCTCTCGCCGCTGGGCGCGCCCAACCCGTACTACGTCGAGACCGGCTGGGTGCCGGGGCAGGGAACAACCGCCCCGCTGCCCGGTCCTGAAACGACGTGGACTGCCGACGGTACGATGCTTACGCCGGATACACCGGTGACGCTGAGCTGGGACAACGGCGAGGGCTTGACGTTCGAGCGCACCTTCGCCGTCGATGCCGACTACATGTTTGCCGTTACCGAAACGGTGGAGAACGCCGGCGACGCCTCGGTAACGCTGCACCCCTACGCATTGGTCGCCCGCCATGGCACGCCCGAAGTCACCGGCTTCTATATCCTTCACGAGGGGCTGCTCGGTGTTTTCGAGGAGAAGCTCGAGGAGATCGACTACGACGACCTCCAGGAAAAGGGGGTCATCGACAAGGCATCGATCGGCGGTTGGATCGGCATCACCGACAAGTACTGGCTGGCGGCGGTGATCCCCGATCAGCGGGAAAAAATCGTCGCCCGCTTTGTGCACCACCGCGAAACGAACGCCGACAAATACCAGAGCGACTTCCTCGGCGGACCCGTGCAGGTCGGCACGGGCGCGTCGGCGACGTCGACGACCCAGGCCTTCCTCGGCGCCAAGGAAGTGCGGGTCTTGGACGACTATGCTGCGGAACACAAGATCAAGAACTTCGATCTCGCCATCGACTTCGGCTGGTTCTACTTCCTGACCAAGCCGTTGTTCCTGTTCCTCATCCTGATCAGCGACTACGTCGGCAACCTCGGCGTCGCCATCCTGCTGCTGACCGTGGTGATCAAGGTCGTTTTCTTCCCGCTGGCCAACAAGTCCTACCGGGCGATGAGCCAGATGAAGCGCCTGCAGCCGGAGATGACCAAGCTGCGCGAACGCTTCGGCGAGGACAAGGTGCGGCTCAATCAGGAGATGATGGCGCTCTACAAGCGGGAAAAGGTCAGTCCGGCCTCCGGCTGCTTGCCGATGCTAATCCAGATCCCCGTGTTTTTCGCCCTCTACAAGGTGCTGTTCGTTACCATCGAGATGCGCCAGGCGCCGTTCTTCGGCTGGATCCAGGACCTCTCGGCCCCCGACCCGACGACCATCTTCAACGCCTTCGGTCTGATCCCGTGGCAGCCGCCGGAAATCCTGTTGATCGGCATCTGGCCGCTGATCATGGGCGTGACCATGTACCTGCAGCAGAAGCTCAATCCGGCGCCGCCAGACCCGATCCAGGCGAAGATCTTTATGTTCCTGCCGATCATCTTCACCTTCATGCTGGCGCGGTTCCCCGCCGGGCTGGTGATCTACTGGGCCTGGAACAACGTCCTCAGCATGGCGCAGCAGTGGGTGATCATGCGGAATGTGGGGGTTACCGCCAGCGGTGCGACGATCACGCCGTCGCCGAAATCGGCTGCCGCCCAGGGCAACCCGAAAGCCAAGGCCGCTGCCAACGACGAAGGCGAGGACGTCGAGATAGAAGAACCTGCCGGCGAATCGGAAGTGTCCGACGAGGCCGAAACAGCGCCCGAACCCGCCGCCGGCTCCAAGACCACGGGCACCTCGAAGCGTGCCGCAAGACGACGCCGCCGGCGCTGAGCGGGCCACGGACCGGGCCCGGGATCACGCCGAGTCCCTCGAACGCGGCCGGGTGTTGTTTGCCGGACCGTGCACCTTCGTCATCTCGGCGGCGCGGCTCGATCAGGTTCCCGAAGCGGCGCTGCCCGAAGTCGCCTTCGCCGGGCGCTCCAACGTCGGCAAGTCGAGCCTGGTCAACGCGCTGACCGGCCGGCGGACCCTAGCCAAGACCTCCAATACGCCGGGTCGGACCCAACTGCTCAATTTCTTCGACCTCGGCGGGCGGCTGATGCTCACCGACCTGCCCGGCTATGGCTACGCCCGTGCGCCCAAGGCCGACGTCGAGCGCTGGACGCGGCTGGTCGACGCCTATCTCCGCGGCCGCCCGCCGCTCCGCCGGGCGCTTTTGCTGATCGACGCCCGCCATGGCCTCAAGGACGTCGACCGCCGGGTTATGGCGATGCTCGACAAGGCCGCCGTCGTCTATCAGGTCGTGCTGACCAAGGCCGACAAGGTGCGCCCCGGCGAGTCCGAGCGCTTCCTCGACGCGACCCGGGCCGAGGTAGCCGCCCACACCGCCGCTTATCCGGAGGTGCTGGCGACCAGCACCAAAACAGGCGCCGGCATCCCGGAGCTGCGTGCGGCGTTGGCCGAGCTGGCGGCGTGAGGGGCGGTTCCTACACCCTGAACCCGATCACCGACACGTCGTCGCGGCGGGTCTCGGCGCCCTGGTAACCGGTCAGGGCGGCGACGATGCGGTCCTTCTGCTCGGCCATCGGCAGCGCGTGTACGGAGCCGACCAGCTCGGTGAACCGCCGCTTGCCGAACGCCCGCCGCGTCTCGCCGCCGATCTGGTCTGTCAGGCCGTCCGTGGTCATGTAGAAGGTGTCGCCGTTTGCGAGGGCGACGTCGTGGTTAGTGAACAAACGGTCGGCCGGGACGTGGCGGTAGCCGATTCCCGACTTGTCGCCCTTGATCTCGGTGACGCCGCCGTCGTTGGCGCGAAACAGCGAGAATCGAGCGCCGGCGAAGACCATCGTGCGTTCGGAGGCATCGACGCGGCAGATCCCCAGTTCGAGCCCGTCGTCGGAATGGCCCTCCTGCTGATCCTGGCCAAGGAAGTGCTTGATGCTCCGGTTCATCAGCCCCAGCAGCTCGGCCGGATCGCCGTCGGGGTGGTCCCTGAGGCTTCGATCGAGCGCGCCGGTCGACAGCATGGTCATGAAGGCGCCGGGCACGCCATGTCCCGTGCAGTCGGCAAGGATGACAACGAACCCTCCACGGCAGCAGCGATACCAGTAGAGGTCGCCGCCGACCACGTCGCGGGGCTCCCACAGGATAAAGTGGTCGGCCAGGTCCTCGGCGAGGAACGCCTCGCGCGGAAGAAGGGAGCGTTGAATGTTGCTGGCATAGTCGATGGACGTCGAGATGACGTCATATGCGGACTTCAGCTTCTTCTCCGAAGCCTTCCGGTCGGTGATATCGGTGTAGGTGATCAGGAGTCCGCCGTTCGGCGTCAGATGGCTGTGGACGTCGTAGCTGAGGTCGTCAGCGAACGCGACGTCCGCCCGGTAGTCCTCGGCCCACAGCTTCGCCACGCGCTTGCGGGCAAGCTCGGCGGGGTCGCCCTCGCCGTAGTCGCCGCGCTCGGCGATCATCAAAAGGAGGTCGTAGAGCGGCATGCCGGGTTCGAGAACGCCGTAGTCGATGCGGAGGATGTGGCGGTAGCGGGTATTCCACGCTGCGAGCCGCTGGTCCTTGTCGAACAGCACCACGCCTTGGCGCACGTTGGTGAGGATGTCCTGCAGCTGCGACCTTTGGGCCTCGACCTGCTGCTCGGCCTTCTTGCGATCGGTAATGTCCCGCAGGATGCCGCTGAACATGCGGCCGTCCTCGCCCATCCAGGTCGAGACCGAAAGCTCGATGGGAAACGTCTCGCCGCCTCTCCGCAGACCTTCGACCTCGACCATCTTGCCGAGGATCTTGCCTTCGCCGCCGCCAACGACACGGGCGATGCCTTCGGCATGAGCCTGGAGGTACTGCTGGGGAATGATCAGGCTGATATGAGATCCGATCGCGTCGTCCTCGGCATGGCCGAAGATGCGGGTGGCGGCGGCGTTCCACGACACGATCTCGGAATTCGCGTTGATGATGACGATGGCGTCGCTGGCGGTCTCGGTGATGTTGCTGAGTTCCTTGGCGCGGGACGCGGCGGCGGCGTGGGCTTCATGCAGCGCGGTGTTGTCGCGGATGGACGCCATGACGAACAGGTCTCGGGTCGGTGTTTCCAACGGAGACAGGCCGATGCTGACCGGCAACAGATCGCCCGACTTCCGTTGTGCCATGACGTCGATCGACGAGGTCATCTGCCGGACGGTCGCATTGGCAAAGAAACCGTCGCGGAGTGCCGCGTGACCGGCACGGACGTGTTCCGGCACCAGCGCATCAACGACCATGCCGATCAGTTCGGGCCTTGGGTAGCCGAACAACGCCTCGGCTTGCGCGTTGGCAAGACGGATGATGCCGCTCCGGTCGACGACGATCGTTGCGTCGGGTGTCAACTCGACAGCAAAGCGGAACCAAATATCTTGCTCGCTGTCCGCGGATTCATTCATTTTGTCCCCCAGCGCCTTTAAGTATTATTGAGTTTAATCTTCCCTTTATATTTTATGTGTATTGGGAGTCCATCCCCAAACATCTCCCAATAACAAATGATTGTCACTGTTTCACGTCTATCCCGATGCCTGCATTTTTTTGATCCGCGCTCGCGGCATGTCAACGCCGGCCCTCGGCCAACGCGGGATATTCCGCGGGCGTCCGCAACGAAACCATCAGAATGGTTCAATAAGGTCCGAAAGCGCTCTAGTATCCGCGCCGACCCGCCGCCATCTATGAGCGGCGCGGGGACATGCTGGGCTGGGACCTGGGGAGAAGGGCGCAATGCTGAAGAAACATCCGAAATTCGAGGGCGTAAACGGGCCGGTCGTGGTCGTGGTCATGGACGGCATCGGCCTCAACGCCGATTCCACCGGCAACGCCTTTACCAACGCCTACACGCCGGTGATGGACAAGCTGTTCAAGACCCGCCCGAACATCGCGCTCAAGGCCCACGGCATGGCGGTCGGCATGCCGTCCGACGACGACATGGGCAATTCCGAGGTCGGCCACAACGCCCTCGGGTCCGGTCAGGTCTACAACCAGGGTGCCGCGCTGGTGAACGAAGCCATCGAGTCGGGCGAACTGTTCACCAAGACCGCGTGGAAGGAAGTGACCGGCAATGCCATCACCGCCGGCGGCACCGTGCATTTCCTCGGCCTGTTCTCCGACGGCAACGTGCACTCGCACATGGATCACCTGATGACGCTGATCCGGCGGTGCAAGCATGAGGGCCAGAAGCGGGTTCGCGTCCACATCCTGCTCGACGGCCGCGACGTCCCCGAGACCTCTGCGCTCGACTATGTCGGACCGTTCGAGGAGTTTCTCGCCGAGGTCCGCGACGCCGATTTCGATGCGGCCATCGCCAGCGGCGGCGGGCGCATGAACATCACCATGGACCGCTACGAGGCCAACTGGGGCATGGTTGAGAAGGGCTGGCACACCCACGTGCTCGGTGAGGGACCGACATTCGCGTCCGTCACCGAGGCCATCGAGTCCTTGCGTGAGCAGCACCCGGGCACCATCGACCAGGACCTGCCGTCGTTCGTCATCGCCGACGCCGGCGGCCCCATCGGCACCGTCGAGGACGGCGACAGCGTCGTCTTCTTCAATTTCCGCGGTGACCGTGCCATCGAGATCAGCCGGGCCTTCGAGGACGACGACTTCGACAAGTTCGACCGGGTGCGCCGCCCCAGCGTAACCTACGCCGGCATGCTGGAATACGACGGCGATCTACACATCCCCTCGCGTTACTTGGTGCCGCCGCCGGCGATCGGCCACACCCTCGGCGAATACCTGTGCGGCGAGGGCGTCACCCAGCTCGCCATCTCCGAGACCCAGAAGTACGGCCACGTCACCTACTTCTGGAACGGCAACCGGTCGGGCAAGTTCTCGGACGAGCTCGAGGAGTACATCGAAGTCCCGTCCGACATTATCCCCTTCGAACAGCGCCCGTGGATGAAGGCCGCCGAGATCACCGACGAGCTGATCCGCCAGCTGCAGACCGGCAAATACCGCTTCGCGCGGGTGAACTACGCCAACGGCGACATGGTCGGTCACACCGGCAACTACGCCGCGGCGCTGGTTGCGGTGCAGACGGTGGATCTGCAGCTCGGCCGTCTACTGCCAGTGGTCGACGCGCTGGGCGGCGTGGTGCTGATCACCGCCGATCATGGCAACGCCGATGAGATGTTCGAGCTCGACAAGAAGACTGGGCAGCCAAAGACCAACCCCGACGGTTCGAACAAGGCGAAGACCGCGCATACGCTCAACCCGGTGCCGTTGATCTACTACGACAACCAGACCGACGGCGCGGTCAAACTGCTGCACGGCAACGACTACGGGCTCAGCAACATCGCCGCCACTGTCGCCAACCTGCTGGGCTTCGAGGCCCCGGACCTGTGGGATGACAGCGTGGTCGGTTTCGACTAGCCGCGGCGCCCGGGCGGCAGCCGCTGCCGCCCTGATTGCCGCTTGGCTGGCACCGTCGGTGATCCCGGCGCGGGCCGCCGATCCCCAACAGCGCCTTGAGGCCATCGAACGCGACGTCAAGCAATCGCGGTCTGAATCTCAACGCCTGCAACGCGAGGCGGCGGTCCTCGTTCGCGAGGTTGCCGGGCTCCGGCGCAAGATGATCGCGGCGGCGAAGACGGTACAGGCGCACGAGGTCGAAGTGGCCCGCCTGGAAGCCCGCCTCGGCGAGCTCGAGTCGGAGGAGGCGGCGCTGACCCGGCGTCTCAGTGTGCGCAACGACCAGGCGGCACAGGTGCTGATGGCCTTGGAGCGGCTGTCGCTGCATCCGCCGGCGGCCATCGTCGCCCAGCCGTGGAGCCCGGCGGAAACGGTCCGCGGTGCCATCCTTCTTCGCGCGGCGATCCCCGAGATCGAGACCCGGGCGCGCATTCTAAAGGACGATCTGCGTCGGCTCGGCGATACGCGCGAGGCCGCTGTCGCCCGCCGTCAGGCGCTGGCCGAGGCGATGCGGGCGCTCGATGCCGAACGTGCTGGTCTGGAAGATCTGCTGGGCAAAACGTCGGCGCTCCGCCGGACGACAGCGGTTGAAAGCCGAAAAGCCAAGGCCCGGGCCGAGGCTTTGGCGGCCGAGGCACGGGATGTGCGCGACCTTCTCGCCCTCCTCGAACGTGAACGCCGGGCCGCCGCGGCCAAGCCGCTAGAAGCTGCTCCGCGGCAGCCCGCCGAAACCGCTGCCGAACCATCGGCGCCCCCCATCAGTGCTGCCCGCGGCACACTGCCGTATCCCGTGGTCGGCCGGCTGGTGCAGCGCTACGGCGCGTCGGCCGGAGGCGGACTGACATCCAAGGGCATCTCCATCGCCACGGTCGAGGGTGCGCAGGTCGTGGCCCCATACGCTGGCCGCGTGGTCTATGCCGGCGCGTTTCGCGGATATGGCCAACTCTTGATCATCGAACATGGCGAGGGATATCATAGCCTCATGGCGGGCCTGACCCGCATTGACAGCGTCATTGGCCAATGGGTTCTCGCGGGCGAGCCGGCCGGTGTCATGGGCCGCGCCGAAGGCGAGAACCCGTCTCTTTATGTGGAATTGCGGCGCAACGGCCGGCCGATCAACCCGCTGCCCTGGTTGGCGGCGCGCAAAGGTGAGGTGAGCGGATGACCCTTCGAAAGCTCGTTCTTGGCGCCGCCGTGGCGTTGCTGGTCGTGCCGTCGGCAGGGGCCGCGGCAGAGAACGAAACCGACGCCGATACTTACCGATTGCTCAACCTGCTGGGCGACGTATTCGAGCGCGTTCGCGCCGACTACGTGGAGGAGGCCACCGACAAGGAACTGATCGAGGCGGCGATCACCGGCATGCTGACCTCGCTGGATCCCCATTCCAGCTACCTCAACGCCAAGAACTACCGCGAGATGCAGGTGCAGACCCACGGCGAGTTTAGCGGCCTGGGCATCGAGGTGACCATGGAAGGCGGACTGGTGAAGGTGGTCTCGCCCATCGATGACACGCCGGCTTTCCGCGCCGGCCTGGAGCCCAACGACCTGATCTCGCACCTCGATGGCGAAGCGGTGCTGGGCCTGACGTTGGCGCAGGCGATCGAGAAGATGCGCGGCCGAGTCGGCACCGACATCCGATTGACCGTTCGCCGCAACGGACGCGAGCCCTTCGACGTCACCATCACCCGGGCGATCATCAAGATCCGCTCGGTGCGGTCGCGGCTCGAGGGCAACGTTGGCTACGTCCGTATCACGTCGTTCAACGAGCAAGCCGACAAGGGCCTAAAAAAGGCGATCGAGAAGATCAATGAAGAGGTGGACGGTGCGTTGCAGGGGATCGTGCTCGATCTGCGCAACAACCCCGGCGGACTGCTCGATCAAGCCGTGGCGGTATCCGACGCTTTCCTCGATAAGGGCGAGATCGTCTCGACGCGTTCGCGCAAGCCCGAGAACACCCAGCGGTTCAACGCCCGCCCGGGCGACCTTGCCGAAGGACTGCCCATTGTCGTGCTGGTCAACGGCGGTTCGGCTTCGGCATCCGAGATCGTCGCCGGTGCGCTGCAGGACCACGGCCGGGCGATCGTTCTCGGCACCAAGTCCTTCGGCAAGGGATCGGTGCAGACCATCGTCCCGCTGTCGGGGCATGGCGCCATGCGGTTAACGACGGCGCGATACTACACGCCATCGGGCCGGTCCATTCAGGGGACCGGTATCGAACCGGACATCGAGGTCGCCCAGGCGCGGATCGAAGCCGTCAACGGCCCCAAGCGCCGCCGCGAAGCCGACCTTCGGGGATCCTTGGACAAGGGGGCAGGCGGCGCCCAGGAGGGCACCACGAAGGAAAACGGCGATAAGGACGGCGAATCCTCCGCAAGCGAATCACGGCGCCAGGACTACCAGCTCATTCGCGCCCTCGATCTGGTGCGCGGACTTTCCATGTTCGCCGAACGGTTGCCCCAAACGGCCAATTGAGGCCGGTCGCCTCCGCGCGTTCTAGGCAGTCGCCGTGAAGCTTCCCTCGATCGGGGTCAAGGGTCTGGGAGGCAAACTCGGCGCCCTCTTGCCTCGCCGCAAACGCAAACGCAAACGCGACGACGACGAAGACGACGACTTCGACGACGTCGATGACGACGACGCCGAGGAACCGGACAGCGACGAAGATTTCGACGACGACGACGAAGACGGCGGCGGGCGAAAAAAGCGGCCGAGCAAACGCCTGATCATTGTGGCCGCCGCCAGCGTCGCCGGCCTGGTCGTGCTCGGCGGGGCCGGCTGGTGGTTTTTCGCGGGTTCCGAGGAAAGCGCCGAAGGCGAGCGTGCCGCGGCCGATACCGGATCCGGCGCGGTCGTCGCGATGCCGCCCAAAAGCCAGGCATCCGGAATGATGTCGCCACCGTCCCAGGGTACCGGTTCGCCGGAGGCGGCTGCCACGGCGGGACCGAACACGGGCGTCGTGATCCCGCCGGTGACGACGGCTTCCTACGCCGCGGTCGCCGAACTGCCGCCGGCGACGCCATTGCCTCCCTCTCCGGACCCGACCCTGGTTGAGCAGGGGCCTCAGGGCACGCTGCCGAAAATCGCCGAAGACGGGCGGACGCCGCTGCAGGCCTACGCCCGACCCTTCGATTCCCGGGATGACCGTCCCAAGATCGCCATCGTCGTCGCCGGGCTCGGGTTGAGCCGTGCGGCCACCGAGGCGGCCATCCGCAGGCTGCCGGCATCGGTCACATTGGCCTTCGACGCTTACGCTCCGGACCTCGACGTGTGGGCCGCCGCGGCGCGCGAGGCCGGACACGAGCTGCTGGTCGGGCTGCCGATGGAGTCGTCGGCGTTTCCGGTCCACGATCCGGGCCCCTTTGCGCTGCTCACGACGCTGCCCTCGGGCGACAACATTCAGCGCATGGAACAGGTACTCGCGCGGCTGAGCGGATACGTTGGCGTCCTTGGCGTCCACGGTTCGGCATTCGGTGCCCGGGCCGACGTCGTGCGTCCGATCTTGACGGCGCTGAAGGGGCGGGGGCTGATGTTTGTCGACGGCACCGACGGCGACGAAACCGTGGCGCCGAAGATCGCCACCGAGATCGGCTTGCCCCGAGCTTTTGTCGACCTCGTTGTCGACGCCGAACCCTCCAAGGCCGGCATCGACGCCGGTCTCGCACGACTCGAATCCTTGGTCCGCGAGCGCGCCGTCGTCGTCGCCGTCGCCCGGCCTTATCCGGTGACGGTCGAGCGCCTGCGCGCCTGGGTGGCGACACTGGACTCGAAAAATCTGGTGCTCGCACCCGTGAGCGCCGTTGCCGACCGGCAGTTCCTGCCATGAGCCCCAAAAAAAGGGACACCCTGCCCTACCGCAAGGGTGTGGGCGCCGTACTGTTCGACGCCAGGGGGCGCGTGTTCGTGGCGCGCCGCATCGATACGCCGGGTGACGCCTGGCAGCTTCCCCAAGGGGGCATCGACAGCAACGAGAAGCCGCGCCGCGCGGTGCTGCGGGAACTTGGCGAGGAGATTGGCACCAGCAATGCCGAGATCATTGCCAAGTCCGCTCATTGGTTTCGGTACGATTTGCCGGATCATCTCGTCGGCAAGGTGTGGGGCGGCAAATATCGCGGCCAGAAACAGCGATGGTTCGCGCTTCGCTTCCTCGGCACCGATGCCGACATCAAGCTCGACGCGTATGGTCATCCGGAATTCGATGCCTGGCGCTGGACGGAGATTGGTACCTTGCCAGCGCTCGCCGTGCCGTTCAAAAGACCGCTCTACGAATCGCTGGTCGCCGAGTTCGGCCCGCTTGCCGCGGCGATTGCCAACAAGGGCTAGAGAGTAGGGCGCAGTTTCTCCGTGAATGATCTCAGTCCCTTGGAGCCGGCGGTATGATGTTTGTGCTGGTCACCGTCGGTTTCCTGTTGCTGCTCGGCGGGGCGGAGATCCTGGTCCGCGGTTCGGTCGCCATCGCCCGCCAGCTCGAGGTTTCCACGCTCGTTATCGGGATGACCGTCGTGGCGTTCGGTACCTCGGCGCCGGAACTCGTGGTCAGTGTCAACGCGGCCCTCAACGACACCGCCGGCATCGCCGTCGGCAACGTCGTCGGCAGCAACATCGCCAATGTCCTGCTGATCCTCGGCGCCGCGGGACTGGTGCATCCCATCGCCGCCCGCGAGCGTCCGCTGGTCCGCGACGCCGCGGTTCTGGCCGCCGCCAGCATTCTGTTCGTCGCCTTGGCGTGGAACGGCACGCTGGGCCTGCTGTCCGGCGCCGTGCTGCTGTTGGCCTTCTTCGGTTTCCTTATCGATTCCTATCGCCGAGAAGCACGCGGTGAACACGGCGCCGCAGGCGAGAGCCTGATCGACGAGGTCGACGAACTCGGGAAGGTCAAGGGTCCGGGCTGGTGGCCGTGGGTTCTGGCCGTGGGTGGACTGATCGCCATTCTCATTGGTGCCGATCTACTGGTCGAGGGCGGCGTTACGATCGCGCGCACCTTCGGCGTTCCCGAGGAAGTCATCGGACTGACGCTCATCGCCATCGGTACGTCGTTGCCCGAGCTTGCGGCGTCGGTCGTCGCTGCCCTGCGGGGCCATGCCGACGTTGCCGTGGGCAACGTCATCGGCAGCAATCTGTTCAATATCCTCGGCGTCGCTGGGACTGTGGCGGTAATGACGTCGGTGGCGGTGCCGGAGCAGATTCGGCTGTTCGATTCCTGGGTGATGCTGGTCGCCACCCTGGTGCTGTTGCCGTTTCTTGTCGGTGGATGGCGGTTCGGTCGGCGCGCCGGGGTCATTTTCCTTGCCGCCTACGCTGTCTACATCGCTTTGCAGGCACACGGAGTTTCCGACCTCCTCTAGCCGCGGAACGGCCCTTGATTCACTTCACGCGTTTCCGCATGGTTCCGCGTCATGTCAAAACTTCCCTACCGAAGCGCGCTGGTTACCGGTGCCGCCCGCCGCATCGGGGCCGCAATTGCCACCGACCTTGCTGCCGACGGCTGGGCGGTGGCGATCCATTACAACAGTTCTGCCGACGACGCGGCCAAGCTGGCACAGGACATCACCGCTGAGGGCGGCAAGGCAGTTGCCTTGCAAGGTGATCTCGCCCGCGAAGAGGTGGTTGCCGGCCTGGTCGGCCGGGCAACGGAGGCGCTCGGGCCACTGACGTGCCTTGTCAATAACGCCTCCGTGTTCGAAAACGACGCGCCCGAGACGGTCACCCGGGAGTCATGGGACCTGCACATGGAGGTCAACCTGCGTGCTCCGTTCATCCTCACCCAGGCATTCGCGCGTCAGATTCCCGACGGCATCGAAGGCAACGTCGTCAACATCCTCGACCAGCGGGTCTGGAACTTCACCCCCTTCTTTACAACCTACACGCTGAGCAAGGCGGGGCTGTGGACATTGACCCGGACGTTGGCTATGGCGCTGGCGCCGCGGGTCCGGGTCAACGCCATCGGTCCGGGACCGACGCTGCCGAGCGCGCGCCAGACAGACGAACAGTTCATCCGTCAATGGGCGTCACTCCCCCTCGGCCGTGCGGTGATGCCCGACGAGATCGTCGATGCGTTGCGTTTCATTCTTGACGCACCGTCGGTCACCGGGCAGATGATTGCCGTGGATGGTGGCCAGCACATAGGCTGGAAACGCGATGAGCCGATGCTTGACGAATAGGCGGTCGCACCGATGACTGATGCGGCGAAGGTTGTTCAGCCTCTGCGCATCGCCGATGCCGGTCGTGCGTTGCGCCACGTCTTCGTCCGCGACCTCATGCTGACCTGCTCCATCGGCGTCCATCGCCACGAACGGATCGGCCGCCAGAGGGTGCGCATCAACCTCGATCTTGCCGTGCGAGAGGACACCACGCTCCTCAGCGACGAGCTCGAAAACGTCGTTTGCTACGAAAAGATCACCGACGGTGTGCGCCAGATCGTCGACCGTGAGCATGTCAAGCTGGTCGAAACGCTCGCCGAGGACATCGCCACCTTGTGTCTGGGCGACCGGCGCGTTCGGTCGGCCCGTGTACGGGTTGAAAAGCTCGACGTGTTTCCCGACGCGGCAAGCGTCGGCGTCGAGATCGAGCGCTTTTCGACCCTCCCGTGACCGCCGCCGCTGCTCAGAAAAATCGCGTTTTTTTTCGGTTTGCTTCGCGCTAAGCCCTTAGAATCGACCGGTTTGCTGCATCGTGCCACGCGAGTTGTGCACAGGACCGGCCAATGCACTTGGCGAACGGTAATGCAACACCCGTGATCGCGGCCAAAACGTCCGCATCGGCCTGATCGGGTTTTTTGTATTAGTTTTCAAATAGTTGAGAATTTGCCCATTTTTTGAGCAAACCTAGGAAAACTGCAGAATTGGTGGGGCGAAGGCCAAGCGGCACGAGTTTTCAACTGAGTTTTCCACAGGATCAGTGGGTAGGTCACAAAAATTCCAAATTGACCGCCCGTAGACAGCTCTATTCGTCCTTGCGTTGACCCGAGAAGGGGTCTCGGCCACATATCTTCCATGACCGGAAATGCCGAAATCGACGCCACCGAAAAGGATCCCGCGAAGATCGGCGCCAGCGTCATCGAAGCGTGTCTCGCCGGCGTCCCTGCCTCCCCTGGCGTCTATCGGATGATCAATGCCTCCGGCGATCCGCTCTATGTCGGCAAGGCGAAGAACCTGCGCAAACGGGTCTCCGCATACACGCGGCTGGCGCGCCTCGGCGTGCGCATCGGTCGGATGGTGGCGCAGACGGCGGCAATGGAGTTCGTTACCACGCATACCGAAGCCGAAGCCTTGCTGCTCGAGGCCAACCTGATCAAGCGCCTGAAGCCGCGTTACAATATCCTGCTTCGCGACGACAAATCGTTTCCGGCCATACTGGTCACGGCCGACCACCCTTTCCCCCAGGTGCTCAAGCACCGGGGCTCGCGGGCGCGCAACGGGGACTATTTCGGCCCGTTCGCCTCCGCTTGGGCGGTCAACAACACGCTCACCGTGCTGCAACGGGCCTTCCTCTTGCGCTCGTGTTCGGATTCGGTCTTTGCGTCGCGCACGCGGCCGTGCCTGCTGTTTCAGATCAAGCGCTGCGCGGCGCCCTGCGTCGGCCGCATCGACGAGGACGGATATGCCGAACTGGTCGATCAGGCGCGGACGTTCCTGCAGGGCGGCAGCCAGCGCATCCAGCGCGAACTCGCCCGGCGCATGCTGCAAGCCAGCGACGACCTCGCTTTCGAGGAGGCCGCGAACTATCGCGATCGCATCCGGGCATTGACGACGGTACAAGCACGCCAGGAGATCACCATCCCCGGTGTCGGAGAGGCCGACGTCATCGCCGGGCATCAGGCCGGCGGCCAGACCTGCATCCAGGTGTTCTTCTTCCGCGCCGGAGCCAACTACGGCAACCGCGCCTATTTCCCGGCCCATGCCCGCGAAGACACACTGCCAGCGGTGATCGAGGCGTTCATCGGACAGTTCTATGCCAACCGGCCACCGCCGCCACTGGTGCTGGTCAGTCATCGCCTGCCAAACCAGGCGCTGGTTGCCGAGGCCCTAGGCGTCCACGGCGGACGCAAGGTCCGCGTCCAGTGCCCGGCGCGGGGCGACAAGCGGTCCCTCGTCGCACGGGCCGCCGACAATGCCAGGGAGGCCCTCGGCCGCCGGATGTCGGAAAGCGCCTCCCAGCACCGGCTGCTCGACGGATTGGCCCGCGCCTTCGGACTCGACGGCCCGCCGGACCGCATCGAGGTCTACGACAACAGCCATGTTTCCGGCACCAATGCCGTGGGAGCGATGATTGTCGCCGGGCCCGAGGGATTGATGAAAAACGCCTATCGGCGGTTCACCATGCGCGGCAGCGGCGAAGCGTTTGCACCTGGGGACGACTACGCGATGATGCGCGAGATGCTGAACCGTCGGTTCTCGCGGGCGATGAAGGAAGATCCCGACCGCACGGGCGGGCAGTGGCCCGACTTGGTGCTCGTCGACGGCGTCGCCGGCCAGCTTTCCGCGGCGCTCAGTGTGTTCGCCGACCTCGGCATTGACGATATCGCCGTCGCCGCGGTCGCCAAGGGACCGGACCGCAATGCCGGCCGGGAGCGGATCTTCCTGACGGACCGCGCACCGCTGACTTTGCCGACAGTCGATCCCGTTCTCTATTTCATTCAGCGGTTGCGTGACGAAGCCCATCGCTTCGCCATCGGCGGCCACCGGGCCAAACGCCGGGCCGGCGTGCGGCAGTCGACTTTGGACGCCATTCCCGGCATCGGTGCCCGAAGGAAGCGGGCGCTGCTTCACCATTTCGGTTCGGTGAAGGCCATCTCGCAGGCCGGCCGTGCCGACCTGGAGGCGGTCGAGGGCATCAGCCGCGCCATGGCGCAGGGCATCTACGCGTGGTTTCACGGTGACGAATGAACCGCATAACCATATCCCCCTGTCGCCATGGTTGCCGCGTCGCTAGAATGCCCGCGGCCGAGGCACTACGCCCGAGCGGATGATGACGATCGATTTTCCCAACCTTTTGACGCTGTCGCGGATCGTGGCGATCCCGGTCGTCTGCCTGTTGCTTCTGCTCGACAAACCGTGGGGAAGCTGGCTGGCGCTGGCCGCGTTCGTGGTTGCCTGCATCACCGATTTCTTCGACGGCTACCTGGCACGGACCTGGAAGCAGGTCTCCAGCTTCGGCCGTTTCCTCGATCCCATCGCCGACAAGCTGCTGGTCGCGGCGGTGCTGCTGATGCTGGTCGGCATCGACCGTCTTGGCGGCATCCATATCCTGCCGGCGGCGGTGATCCTGTGCCGCGAGATCCTGGTGTCGGGCTTGCGCGAGCACCTTGCCGAGGCGCGGGTTGGCGTGCCGGTCAGCCGGCTGGCCAAATGGAAGACGACGATCCAGATGGTCGCGCTGGGTTGTCTTCTCGTCGGCGAAGACGGTCCCATGTTCGGACCGGTGTCGACCACCGATATTGGCGTTGTCGGCATTTGGGCCGCCGCTTTGCTCACCTTGATCACCGGCTACGACTACCTGCGTGCCGGCATCGGACACATGGCCGCAACCGATACGGCGGAACGCGGCTCGGCGGCCGAGCCCACGAAGTCGGCGGAGGATGCGCGATGATCGGCATCGGCGACATTGGGAACCATGCTGCCGGTTAGGGACGACTGCTTCGCCATGGGCAGCGAGCTGATGCCGCTCGCCGAGGCGCTCGACGTGTTGGCGGAGCGGATCGCTCCTGTCGCCGATCTGGAAACCGTGCCGATCCGCGCGTGCCACGGCCGCGTGCTCGCCGCGGATGTCGTCGCCGACCGCGACGTGCCGCCGCACGATAACGTTGCTGTCGACGGCTATGCGGTGTTCTACGACGATCTGAACACCGAGACGCCAACGCGCCTACCGGTAAAGGGGCGAATCGCCGCCGGCCATCCACTCGACCGACCGGCGCAGCGCGGCGAAGCGCTGCGCGTGTTCACCGGTGCGCCAATGCCGGCGGGCCCGGATACCGTGTTCATGGAGGAGGACTGCACCGAGGACGACGGCGTCGTCACCCTGCCACCCGGGATCAAACGCGGTGCCAACCGGCGCTTCCGTGGCGAGGACGTCAAGGCGGGCAGCACCATCATCGCCGCCGGGCGACGGTTGCGCGCCCAGGAAGTGGGCTTGGCCGCATCGGTCGGCTGCGAGCATCTCATCGTCCGACGCAGTCTGCGTGCCGCGTTGTTTTCGACTGGCGACGAAATCCGCGATCCCGGAGACCCGATACCGGTGGGCTGCGTCTACGACGCCAACCGCTATGCGATTATGGCGTTGCTCGATGGTCTTGGTTGCGATGTCACCGATCTGGGCATCCTGCCCGACGTTGCCGATACGATTAGAGACACCCTCGCCGAAGCGGCCGCAAACCATGACCTGCTGATCACCTCGGGTGGCATGTCGCTCGGCGAAGAAGATCACGTCGCCGCCGCCGTCGAAGCCCTTGGCCGGCTCGACTTCTGGCGCCTGGCGATCAAGCCGGGTCGCCCGGTGGCGATGGGCCAGGTCCGAGGACGCGCCTTCGTCGGCCTGCCCGGAAATCCGGTGGCCGCAACGGTGACGTTCATGATCGTCGCCCGGCCGGTCATCCTGCGGCTCGCGGGACGCACCGACGTCGAGCCCCAGGGGTTTGAGGTCCGCGCCGGGTTCACGATGAAGAAGAAGTTGGGGCGGCGCGAGTTCGTCCGTGCGCGCCTCGCAACCGGTGACGACGGGGCTCCAGTGGCTCATCGCTACGCCGAAAGTGGTGCCGGGATCCTGACCTCGATGGTCGAATCCGATGGTCTCGTCGAGCTGCCCGAAGACCAGGGTCCGCTGGACGAGGGTGTGAAGGTTCGATTCTTGCCGTTCAGCGAGGTGACGGCGTGAAGGTGCTCTACTTCGCCTGGATCCGCGAAAAGGCCGGTATCGCCGGCGAGGATATAACGCCACCGCCTGAGGTCGCCGACGTCGGTGGTTTGATCGAATGGCTTCGTGAGCGGGGCGGCGGGGCGGCGGAAGCGCTGGCCGATCTCTCGACCGTACGCGTCGCCGTCAACCAGGAGCATGTCGGACTCGATCGCGCCGTCGGGCCCGACGATGAAATCGCCTTCTTCCCGCCGGTGACCGGAGGGTGAGGCGGTGATACGGGTACAGACCGAAGACTTCGATGTCGGCCGCGAGTTGGCGGCGCTGTCTGATGGCAACACCGCCATCGGCGGCGTCTGTGCGTTCGTTGGCCTGGTCCGCGACATGGCCGATGGCGATGCTGTCGACGCGATGACCCTCGAGCACTATCCGGCGATGACCGAGAAGGCGCTGGCCGCCATCGAGGCCGAGGCCCGCGAACGATGGCCGCTGGAGGCGACAGTGATCATCCACCGGCACGGCCGGCTTGAGCCGGGCGACCGCATCGTTCTTGTCGGTGTCGCTTCGGCCCACCGCGAGGCCGCCTTCGAGGCCTGCCACTTTCTCATCGACTGGCTCAAGACCAAGGCGCCGTTCTGGAAGCGCGAAGCCATCGGCGGCGGCGAACGCTGGGTCGAAGCCCGCGCCGCCGACGACAAAGCGGCGGCGCGATGGAACAAGACCGGCGGTTAGGGTCTAAGGCACGTCGACCAGCACCACCTCGGCTTCGGCGACGGCGCGGATGGTGATTGCGTCCACATCGGTCACGTAGACTCCGGCGCGGGTCGGTACCGTCGTCCCGTTGACCTCGGTCGTGCCGCGGGCCGGTACCAGATAGGCGTGCCGTCCCGTGCCGAAGGTGTGGATCGCCGTCTCGCCTGCGGCGAGCACGCCGGCGCGCAGCTCTGCATCGGCGTGGATAAACAGCGCATCGTCAGGCGCGTCGGCACGGCCCGAGACCAGCGTCGCCAAACCTCCGTTCGCGCCGCCGGCGGTTGATCGCGTCTCCCAGCGGGGTTCCACGCCGAGGGCGTTGGGCCGGATCCAGATCTGGAACAGTTCCAGATCCTCGTCTTCGAGATTGTGCTCCGAGTGCACGATGCCCCTGCCGGCGCTCATCACCTGCACCTGGCCGGCGCGGGTGACGCCGCGATTGCCCAGGCTGTCCTGATGGGTCACCGCGCCGCGGCGCAGGTAGGTGATGATCTCGAAATCACGGTGCGGATGCATGTCGAAGCCGGTGTGCGGCAGCACCCGGTCGTCGTTCCACACCCGCAAAGCGCCGACCCCCATGCGATTGCGGTCGAGGTAGTCGGCGAAGCTGAAGTGATAATGGGCGTCGAGCCAACCTCCGTTGAATCGGCCCAGTTGTTCGAAAGGCGTTACCGCGATCATTGGATCCTCCTGCTCAGCGGCCCCGATTGTGGGGCGCCATGAAATCGATGTCCGGTCCCTTGGGCACGATGCCCGTCGGGTTCACCGCGCGGTGGCTGGCGTAGTAGTGGAACTTGATGTGGTCCATGCGCACCGTCTCGGCGACGCCGGGAACCTGGTAGAGCTCGCGCACGTAGGGCCAGAGGTTCGGATAGTCGACCAGCCGGCGGCGGTTGCACTTGAAATGGCCGTGGTAGACCGGATCGAAGCGGACGAGGGTGGTGAACAGCCGCTAGTCGGCCTCGGTGATCCTATCGCCGGCCAGGTAGCGTTGCCGGCCGAGCCGGGCGTCGAGGTCGTCGAGGGTGGCGAACAGGGCATCGAACGCCTCGCCATAGGCTTCCTGGGAGGTGGCGAACCCGGCCCGGTAGGCTCCGTTATTGACTGTCTCGTAGACAACGGCGTTGACGTCGTCGATGGCGTCCCGGAGGTCGTCGGGGTAGTAATCGGCTCCCGTCGCACCCACTTCGGCGAACGCCCCATTGAACATCCGGATGATCTCGGACGATTCGTTGGAGACGATGGTGCCCGTTTCGCGGTCCCAGAGCGCCGGCACCGCCACCCGGCCGGTGTAGTCCGGATTCGCGCGGGTATACACCTCGTGCAGGAAGCGGGCGCCGTTGACCGGATCGGCGCCGTCGGCGATCTCCCAGCCGCCCTCCAGCATCAAAGGCTCGACGACGGTAACGGAGATCGCGTCGGTCAATCCCTTCAGCGCGCGGACGATCAGCGTCCGGTGCGCCCATGGGCAGGCATAGGAGACGTAGAGGTGGTAGCGCCCGGCCTCGGCCTTGAAGCCACCCACGCCGGTCGGGCCCGGACTGCCGTCGGCGGTGATCCAGTTGCGGAAGGCACTTTCCGCGCGCTCGAACCGGCCGCCGGTGGACTTGGTGTCATACCAGCGGTCGCGCCAGACACCGTCGACGAGCAGTCCCACGGCCTATCTCCTCAGGCCGCCAACTTGGCGGCGATGGTGGCGACATGGCGGCCCTGGAAACGGGCCAGCTCCAGCTCGTTGTCGCTGGGCATGCGCGAGCCGTCGCCGCCGGCCAGTGTCGTCGCGCCGTAGGGCGAGCCGCCGGTGATCTCGTCCATCGTCATCTGGCCGGCGGCCGAGTAGGGCAGGCCGACGATGACCATGCCGTGGTGAAGCAGCGTCCGTGTGGAACGAGGTGATGGTCGTCTCCTGACCGCCATGCTGGGTGGCGGTGCTGGCGAATACGCTGCCGACCTTGCCGATCAGGGCGCCATTCATCCACAGGCCGCCGGTCTGATCGAGGAAGTTGCGCATCTGCGCCGCCATGTTGCCGAACCGGGTCGGGGTGCCGAAGATGATGGCATCGTAGTTGGCCAACTCGGCAGGCTCGGCGACCGGCGCCGCCTGATCGAGCCGGATGCCGGCCTTGCGCGCGGCGTCCTCGGGCACCAACTCCGGGACCCGCTTGATGGTTACGTTGGCGCCGCCGACGCTTTCGGCGCCTTCCGCGACGGCGTTTGCCATCGCCTCGATATGGCCATAGCTCGAATAGTAGAGAACCAAAACCTTGGTCATCATCTGCCTCCTGATGTGCCCGCTGCCGGGCTGTGCCAACCGTTGCGGTGAAGGTAGGAGTGCGACAATGGGCAGACAATTATCGGTTTTGGAATAAAATTGTTGCCATATTGGAAACAATGGAGGGCGCATTGGAGCCGCTTTCCGGGCTTGGCACCTTTGTCGCGGTCGTCGATGCCGGCGGATTCTCCGCCGCCGCGTCCAGGCTCGGGTTGTCGAAGTCGGCGGTCAGCAAGCAGATCTCGCGGCTCGAAGACCGCCTGGGCGCGCGGCTGCTCAACCGGACGACCCGCCGACTCGCGCTGACCGAGGTTGGCCGGGCCTTCTACGAACGTGGCGTACGCATCCTCGCCGAGGTTGAGGAGGCGGAACGGGCAGTCACGGACCTGCACGCCGAACCCCGCGGGACCCTCCGGGTCAACGCGCCGATGTCGTTCGGCATCGGCCATGTGGCGCCTGCGCTGCCAGCGTTCATGGCGCGCTATCCGCAGGTTTCCGTCGATCTTGCCCTCAATGACCGCCTCGTCGACGTCATCGACGAGGGGTTCGACCTCGCCGTCCGCATCACCCGGCTTCGCGATTCGAGCCTCATCGCCCGCCGCCTGGCCGGGTTCCGCCGCGTCGTCTGCGCATCCCCCCGCTATTGGGACAAACATGGCCGCCCCCGGCATCCCGACGAGCTCGCCGGACACGACTGTCTGATCTACACCAATCTGTCGAACCCCGGCGAATGGCCGTTCGAGGGACCCGAGGGGCGCGTGAATCTCCAAGTGAGCGGCCGCTTGTACGCCAACAATGGCAACGCGCTTCGCAAGGTGGCGCTGGAGGGACTAGCGGTGATGATGATCCCGACCTTCATCATCGGCGACGACCTCGTCGCCGGCCGGCTGGAGACCGTGCTCGGGGAGTGGGAGGAGCGCGATCTCGGCATCTGGGCCGTCTATCCCCACAACCGCCACCTCTCGGCGAAGGTCCGCGCCTTCGTCGATTTTCTCGTCGAGCGGTTCCGAGGGTTGCCGGGGTGGGAGCGGGCCCGTTGACTGGGCCGCCGCGCGGTCCGACTAACGCCCTTCGCGCCACCACGCGCCGGCGAGGCCGCCGACGACCAGGGCGAGGACCACCAGGGCCGGGATCAGCGGCACCTCGGCGACGCCGGTGACCAAAGCCACCTCGTTGCGCCGCAGCCCAAGCCAGCCGCGGCCGATGGTGTCGCGGCCCAGCCGAACATGGCGGAACTCCGGAAGGCCGTCGGCGAGCCAGACAACCCCGCCGCCGGTCGCTTCGGCAACGGTTGCCAGCGTCTCGGCGGTCGCCCGGAGGTCGGCATGCTCGAGCGGGTTGACCGTTCCCGAGGCCGCCAATGCCGTGCGTTCTCCATCATCGATCCGGTAGAGACCGGCGGTCTCGGCGTCGATCTCGGTCCGCGCGACCCCGTCTGCCCCGGGTTCGAGAACGATCGTCTCTTCGCTGCCGTCCGGCCGGGTGACCCGGGTCTCCACCGGATCCGCGGACAAGCTTCGGCGCTCGATCAGCAGGTGGCCGTCCTCGACGCGTGCTGTGACCGCCTCTTCCTCGAGTTCCGGTTCCTTCATCAGCCAGTGCGCGAGCCGGCGCATCAACTCCGCGTGGGGGCCGCCGCCGTCGTATCCACGCGCCCATAACCAGATCTGGTCGCTCATCACCTGGGCGATGCGGCCGTCGCCGACCCTGTCGACGATCAGCAACGGCTTACCCGCATACCCCGTCATCAGCGCCGAACCGCTGCGCAAGTCGGCCTCGATAGTCCGGTACCACTGCCCCCAAGTCGGCGGTCCTGCCTCGCCAGCGCCCGAAACGGCCTCTCCCGGTAGCGCCGAGGTCACGGGGTGGCGTTGACCCGTATCAGTGATGCCGGGCCGGAATGCTCCTTCGAGCACGCGGCCCGTGGGGACGCCGGGCATCACCTCGCCGAGGGGTGTGAGGAACAGGCTGCGGGCACCGGCGAACTCGGGACCGGTGGCGAGCAGGATGGCACCGCCGTCGCGCAGGTAGTCACTGATGCCCCGCAGATAGAGGGACGGAAGAACGTCGCAGACGATATAGCGGTCGAAGACGATGAGGTCGAACTCGTGCAGCTTCTCCTGGAACAGCTCTTGCACGGGAAAGACGATCAGTGACAGCTCGTGTAGCGGCGTCATGTCGTCCTTTTCCGGTGGCCGCAAAATGGTGAAATGGACGAGGTCGACCGAGGGATCGGACTTCAACAGATTGCGCCACGTGCGTTCACCGGCATGCGGCTGGCCCGAGACCAGGAGGACGCGTAGACGGTCGCGAACGCCGTTGATGGTCACCACAGCCTGGTTGTTGGCCGTCGACAGATCGCCCGGTGCCGGCGCCACCTCCAGCTCGACGACGGTCGGTCCACCATGGTCGAGGACCAGTTTATGAGTATGAATCCGGCCGATGGGGACTTCCAGTTCGTCCACGGGTGCGCCGTCGATCCGGACCCGCACCGCCGCCGACTCGTTTCCCGACGTGTCATCGATGCGGAAGGTGATGCTCACATCTTTGCCGACAAGGCCATAGGCGGGGGCTTGCTCGACCAGCAGCCTGCGGTCGCGTTCGCCCGGGGAACCGGTAAGGAGCACATGGATCGGAGCGTCCAGGGCGATCGAGCCATCGGCCGGCGCATCGTGGTTCTGACCGTCGGTGATCAGCACCGACGCAGCGAGTCGCGACGACGGCTCATCGGCAAGCGCCGATTCCAGCGCCGCGAACAGCCGCGTGCCTTCGACCCGGCCTTCGTCGGAGACACGTACGACTTCGACATCCAACCCGTCAAACTGGGCGAGGGCTTGCTCGATCGATGCCCGCGCGGATTCCGCCGCGGCACGGCGATCCCCAACCGACTGGCTGGCCGATTCGTCGACGACGATCCCCGCCAGATCGCGCTGGTTCTCCACGTCCTTGCTGGCGATCCGCGGGTTGGCCAACGCCGCGACCAGAATGGCCAACGCGAGGGTCCGAAGGGTCCAGCCCCGTCCACGGCGCAGGAGCGCGACACCGACCAATGCGAGACCCGTGGCACCGACGACGGCGATCAGCCAGATCGGCACCAGCGGCGCGAAGGTGATCGCATGGCTCATCGACCGAGCCTCTCGAGGATCGCCGGCAGGTGCACCTGATCGGCCTTGTAGCTGCCGGTGAGCACCAGCATGACGACGTTGATGGCGAACCGGTAGGCAATTTCGCGCTGCTGCTCACCACCGGGGACAACGGCAAACATGGGCCGTCCACGGGCATCCACGGCCCATGCGCCGGCCCAATCGTGGCTGCCGGCGATGACCGGCGTCACGCCGTCGTTGATGCGCTCGCCACCACGCGCCAGCCACACCGTGCCGCCGGTCCAGCGTCCGGGGAACTCCGACAGCAGATAGTAGGCGCGGCCAAGCACATGATCCCGAGGCACCGGCACCAGCGGTGGGATGTCGAGCGTCCTTGCAAGCTCGGCGAGGCCTGTCGGCCGCGTGCCTCCGCGCGCGCGGGTGTCGAACAGGATAGTGCCGCCGTTCTGCATATAGGCGTCGATGCGGCGCGCCGCGCTTTCGGACGGCAGCGGCGCACCCTCGGCCAGCGGCCAATAGATCAGCGGATAGAAGGCCAGTTCGTCGGTCTGCGGATCGACGCCGACCGGCGGGCCGAGAACCGCAGCGGTACGGTCGTTGATCACCGCGCGGACGCCCTCGAGTCCGGCCCGGCTGACAGCATCGATCTCGGGATCCCCGGTCATCCGGTAGGCCAGCCGCGTGCTGAGGGTGGCCTCAAGCGCCGTCCCGTCGCTCACCGATTCCTGGGCATGGCCCGGCGACGACACGCAGAGGCCGGCAACGGCGAAGGCGGCGAGGATCCCGATTGTCCCGTGACGCCGAAATCGGGGAACCCGCAACAGGCCGCGGAGTGCCAGGGCGATAGCCAGGTCGGCGACGGCGAGCACCAGCGCAAGACCGAGCAGCCAGGGTCTAAGGTCGACCGCCGCTGCGGCACCGAATGTCGACCGGGCGACGCCCGGTGGCAACGGTGCCAGCGGCCGCAGCGCCCCGATGGCGCCGGCAAGATTGAGCGCCTGACGCTGGTGATCGGCGCCATAGTGCCCCGGCGGATGGCTGGGGCCGGCCAAGGTTTCGGCGAAGTCGGCGGCGGGGATGGCGGTGGCCGACGGTGGCGGAGGGCCGAGGCGGCCGTAACCGTCCAGGGTCTCGATCGGCGCCAGCGGCGGTCCGCCGGCCTGGGGAACGGCGCCGCGACTCAGCGCAACGACGCGGCGCAGAAAATCGACGAACAATCCCGACAAGGGCAGGTTGAACCATTCGGTATTGGCGGTCGTATGCACGAGGATGCTCCATCCCTCGCCGCGCCGCTCTGCGGTCACCAGCGGCGTGCCGTCGTCGAGCCGGACCCACGTCCGCTCGGCGAGATCGAGGGACGGCTCGGCAAGGACCTGCCGGCGGACGGTGACGTCCGGCGGCACGGCGAGACCGGCAAACGGTCCGTCGCCATCGAGCGGCGCCAGCCGTGCTGGCCGGCGCCAAGACAAGGCCCCGCCGATCACCCTGTCACCGCCATGGAGTTCAACGGGCAGCAGCGTATCCCCGCCGCCTGGTGACGTGCGGGCGAGCCGTGGGCCGGCAAACCGCAACAGCACCCCGCCGCGTTCGACCCATTGCACCAAGGCGGTCGCCTCGCTGCCGGCGACGATGCCGGCATCGACGAGGCAGAGCACCGACAGGGGCCGGCGAAGCAACTGTTCGACAGATCCCTCGCGGACTTCGGTGAACGGGGACAATGCGCGGCGCAGATAGTGCAGGTCATCGAGCAGGGGCTGGCTCGACGCCGCCGCGCCTCCGGTGACGAGACCGACCGGCCGGCGTCGCCACCGTTCGTCGGTCAGCGTCACCGCCGCTGCCGTCGCCTGATTCTCCAGTTCGAGACGGGACAATCGGTTACGTAGCTCGACGGGCAGCGTGAACACCGCTTCAGCCTGGCTCTCGCCGACGGCAAATCGAACCGGCTCGCGGGCGACCAAGGCGCCGTCGTCGCCGATCGCGCGCACCCATGCCGACACTTCGCCGGCCGTGTCGGCGCGGGATACCACCGCCTCGAGCGCCGCGCCCTGGGAGGCGGACGGGGACAGCACCAATGCCGTTTCGTGCGCTTCGGGCGCAATCACCGTCAAGCGCCCGAGCGGGGCAAGGCTGGTGACCAGCGGCACCGCTCCTCGGTCGGCATCGTCAAGCCCGTCGGCGATCCAGAACACCGCGCCCGGGTCTACGCCGCTGTCCTTGGCGAAGGCAGCCAACGTCTCGACTGCCGCCACCCGGTCCGTGGGCCACGGTTTGGGCGCCAGCGAGGCGGCAAGTTCGCGTGCCTCCCGAGCCGAAAGCAGGCCCAGGGGTGGACGGTTTCCGGCGACGGACGCCGTGGTCGCGAGGATGACCGGGCGCGCTTCGCGGTCGGCGCGGTCGATAACACCGAGCACGGCATCCCGTCGCGCCGGCCAGTCCCGCGCCGCTGCCCAGCCGTCATCGACAACGATGGCCACCAGTCCGCTTCCCGCGAGCTTCTGCGGGGCATTGATCAGCGGATGGGCGGCGCCGAGAACCACCGCCGCGGCGAGGATCAGGCGCAACACGAGAAGCCAGAGCGGCGTTGCCTCGGCGCTTTCCTCGTCGGAAGTCAGGGTGGCCAGCAGGCGAATGGGCGGGAAGGCGACTCTCAGCGGCGCCGGAGGCGTCACCCGCAAAAGCCACCACAGAGCCGGCAGCACCAAAAGGCCGGCCAAGGCCAGCGGAGCGACAAAGGTCAGCGGTCCGAGCGACAGCATCGCCTCAGACTCCGGCGTTCTCGGCGAGCGCCAGGTAAAGCGCCAGCATCATCGGCTCAGGCGGCCGGTCCGTGCGGTGAACGAGGAGCGTCCATCCGGCGGACCGAGCAAGGGACTCCAGGGCGTCGCGATGGGCGGCGACCGCGGCGCCGTACGCATCGCGAACCGACTCGGCGCGGCCGAACAGCACTTCACCATCGTCCTCCATGCCTTCGAACCGCACCCGGCCGGAGAACGGCAGTGTCTCCTCCGCGGGGTCGAGCACCTGCACCATATGGCCGCGCACCCCCCGCGCGGCGAAGGCGCCGACCATGGCCTTGACGTCGTCCGGCGTCGACAGCAGGTCGCCGAACACGACGACGCGGGCATACCGCCGCAACGGCTCGAACGCGGGAAGGCTGGCCGTCGATGCGGCCGAGGTCTCGAGCCGGGCGGCGATCCGTTGGAGGGCGGCGCGCCCACCGGTGGGTGGTTGTCCCTCGCCGAGCAGGGCAACGTGCTCGCCTCCGCGGATCAGCAAGGACGCCAAGGCGAGCAGAAGGAGTTCGGCGCGATCCGCCTTGGTCGACAGCCCAGCCGACGAGCGATAGTCCATGGATCGGGACGCATCGCGCCACAGCCAGACGCTCTGCGCGGCCTCCCATTCGGTCTGGCGGATGTAGACGCGCTGCGAGCGCGCCGAACGCCGCCAATCAATTCGCGACGTCGCGTCGCCGGGCGGGTAGCGGCGGAATTGCCAAAAGGTCTCACCCTGGCCGACGCGGCGGCGTCCGTGGACGCCCTGCGAGACGGTCGATGCCACTCGATCAGCAGCGACTAAGAGCGGGGGAAGCCCGGACGCCAGGTCCTCGGCCCGATGGACGACGTCATGCCGGTTCCGCCGAAGGCCGACGCTCGCCATGGTCCGACCCGCCGCCCCGCTCAGGCGATCCGCTCGCCGAGTGCGTCGATGATCGTGCCGATGACGACGCCCTCGGCCCGCGCCGAGAAGTTCAGCGCCATGCGGTGCCGCAGGACCGGGTGGGCCAGTGCGAGCACGTCGTCGATCGACGGCGACAGGCGGCCGCCGATAACCGCCCGCGCCCGCACTGCCCGCATCAATGCTTGCGACGCCCGGGGGCCCGGCCCCCATGAGACGTGGCGGCGCACATCCTCGATGGAACTGGTTTCCGGCCGGCCTTCGCGGACCAGCGTCAGGATCGCCTCGGCAACGCCCTCGCCCACCGGTACATGGCGTACCAGCTGTTGAGCATCGAGAAGGTCCCGCGCGTCCATGACTCTTTCCGGTTTGGCATCGCTCGGCCCGGTTGTCGCGACGAGGATGCGCCGCTCGGCGTCCAGCTCGGGATAGCCGACGTCGACCTGCATGAAAAAGCGGTCGAGCTGCGCCTCGAGCAGCGGATAGGTGCCCTCCTGCTCGAGGGGGTTCTGCGTCGCCAAGACATGGAACGGCGTCGGCAAGCCGTGGTAGTGACCGACGACCGAGACCCGGTGCTCCTGCATGGCCTGCAACAGCGCCGATTGGGTGCGCGGGCTGGCGCGGTTGATTTCGTCGGCCATGAGAAGCTGGCAGAAAACTGGGCCTTTGATGAAACGGAAAGACCGCCGGCCCACGTCGGACTCCTCCAGCACCTCGGAACCGAGAATGTCGGCTGGCATCAGGTCCGGCGTGAACTGAACGCGCCGTTCCTCCAGCCCGAACACCGTGCCGAGGGTTTCGACTAGCCGGGTCTTGCCGAGTCCCGGAACCCCGATCAGTAACAGGTGGCCGCCGGAGAGCAGGGTGATCAGCGTTTCCTCGATCACGAGATCCTGGCCGAAGATCACCCGCGAGATGGCGTCACGGGCGCCGGCGATTCGGCGGCCGAGTTGATCTATGGCGTCGATCAGCGCAGAATTGCCGCCATCGGCGTCGTCTATGGTCGTCGTCACGGTGTCTTCTCCGCATCCCGGTGATCGTTCGAACAGATAGTCAAATCACCCCCGGACCCTTGCGCCGGCCCGGCGTCTGCCAACCCGTCCGACCAAATCGGCGGGCCAACGGATCTGCCGGATTCGGCATTGCCCCCGTCGCCCCGGGGGCGGGTGCTGTGCGGGGACGTCGACATGCGGATCGACCGCGATGGCGTCTGGTATTATCACGGCTCTCCGATCAACCGCAAAGAACTCGTCTGTCTGTTCGCGTCGGTTCTGACACGCGATGCCGACGGTGCGTACTGGCTGGTTACGCCGGCCGAGGTGTGCCGGGTCGACGTCGAGGACGCGCCCTTCGTCGCCGTCGAACTGTTCAAATGCGGCTGCGGCCGCGAACAGGTGCTCAGCCTGCGCACCAATGTTGACGAAATCGTCACGATCGACGACGACCATGTGCTTTACGTTGACACCAATCCGGAGACCGGAGAACCGTCGCCCTATATCGTCCTTCGCGATACCGTCGAGGCGCGGGTCTCTCGGTCGGTCTACTATGAATTGGTGGCGCACGGGGTGGAAGAAAAGGTCGAGGGCGAGCATATCTTCGGCGTATGGAGCAAAGAGACCTTCTTTCCGATGGGCAAACTGGACGACGGGGCGTGAGTCCCGCGCCCACGCGCGCGTGGGTCGCCGAGCGGTTCGCCGCGCGTAGAGATATCCCGGATGCCTGCGAGATGCCGGCGGATACCGCCACCGAACGCGGCGATCACGCCCTCAATCCATCCATGACACCCATCCAGCCGCTGAAGCCCGCGGCGGTTCTGGTCCCGCTTGTCGATCGGCCCGACGGCCTTGCCGTGCTGTTGACGCAGCGCACGGCCCACCTGGCGCACCACGCGGGGCAGATCAGCTTCCCGGGCGGACACATCGAGCCGGACGACGGCGGTCCTCTGGAAACGGCGCTACGCGAAACCGAAGAAGAGGTCGGTCTCGACCGCCGGCACGTTTCCATCGTCGGCCACCTCGACACCTACGTAACGCGGACCGGGTTCGTGGTCACGCCGGTCGTCGGCTTCGTCGATCCGCCTTTCGACGTATCGCCCGATCCGCACGAAGTCGCCGAGGTGTTCGAAGTGCCGCTGGCGTTTTTTCTCGATCCGGCCAACCATCAGCGGCATAGCGCCGAGTTCAACGGCGTGGTCCACTACTTCCACGCCATGCCGTATGGTCGGCACTATGTCTGGGGCGCGACAGCGGGCATGTTGCTCAATCTCTACCAGGTTCTGAGTCAGCAATGACGCGTATCCTGATCCAATACCTGCTGCCCCTGCTGCTGCCGACGCTGTTGTTCTTCGCGTGGTCGTTCATCGCCCGGCGGCGGCGCGCGGCCCATGCGCCGGACGCCGATGTCCGAGAAACCCCTTGGCTCTGGCTGGCGATTGCCGGCGTCGTCCTGCTGGGCGCGAGCCTGGTTACCGTGGCGCTGACAAGCGGCTCCGATCCGACCGGGACCTACCAGTCGCCGCGCTACGAAGATGGCCGGATCGTGCCCGGCCGGGTCAAATGATGTCGCGCCGGTCCGCCGGCGGCCTCCACTGAGGGATCGACGGCGCCGATGGCGCGGTTCCCGCCCCGCAGACCACCGCCCGACCGCCGCGAAGCCGTCGCCCCGGACGAGGTTCGACTTGACCCTATCCCGCGAGAGCCGGTCGGCGAGCTGCATCCGCAGCCTTGGATGACCGCGCCGGAAACGCGCGCCGTGCTCGACGCGCTAACCGCCGATGGCGCAGAGGCCCGCTTCATTGGGGGATGCGTGCGGGACGCGCTGTTGAAGCGTCCGATCCGCGACATCGACATTGCCATTCCCGAGCCGCCGGAGACGGCGATGGCGCTACTGGAGCGGGCCGGAATCCGGGTTGTCCCGACCGGCTTCGACCACGGCACGGTGACGGCGGTCATCGGCAAATCCCCTTTCGAGATCACCTCTCTGAGGGTCGACGTCGAGACGTACGGCCGCCATGCCAAAGTGGCCTACACGGACGACTGGATCGCCGATGCCGCCCGACGCGACTTCACCATCAATGCGCTGTCGTGCACACCGGATGGCCATGTCTACGACTACTTCCATGGCATTGACGATCTCGGCCACGGGCGCATCCGCTTCGTCGGCGCCGCCGGCGACCGGATCGCCGAGGACGTCTTACGGCTGCTGCGGTTCTTCCGCTTCTACGCCAACTACGGCCAGCCGCCTCCGGATGCCGATGCGCTGGCGGCGTGCCGAGCCAAGGCGGCGGATGTTCAGGTACTGTCCGGCGAGCGCGTACGGGTCGAGATCTTCCGCACGTTGATGGCGACCGATCCGGCGGATGTGTTCGTGCTCATGCAGGGCGAACGGGTGCTCGAACACGTGCTTCCCGAGGCCGGGAACATCTCAAGGCTCCGTATGATGAGCTGGCTGGATACGCGCGCCATCCGTATGGACTCGGTCGCTCCCCATCCGGTGCGGCGCCTCGCCGCGCTGCTGTCGACGGACGCCGGCGGTGCCAATGCGGTCGCCGACCGTTTCAAGATGTCGAACCGGCAGCGCCGGCGACTTGAGGCGATGGCCGAGCCGCCGGCCGCCGTGACGCCAGATATGAGCGAAGGCGCCCTGCGCCACGCGTTCCATCGGTTCGGTCCGCAGGCGGTGCGCGACCTGGCATTGCTCGGCTGGGCTGATGAGTTGTCGTTGCGGCCGCACCAGGGGAGCGAACGGACCCAGAAGTGGGTTCGCCTGATCGAAGCTGCCGATGCGTGGTCGCCGCTCGAGTTTCCGCTCAAGGGCCGAGATGCGCTGGCGCTCGGTGTGCCCCACGGACCGGCGGTCGGCGAATTGATGGACGCGGTGGAATCGTGGTGGGAGGACAACGACTATCGGCCGGACCGGGACGCCTGCCTCGCCCGCCTGCGCGAGCTTACAAGCGCCAGAATGGGCGTTTGATGCCGGTGAGCGTCATCCCCAAATGGAGTCGAGGAAGTCAAGCCTTCGTGAAGGAACCGTGCCGATGATCAGACGCACCGCGCTCGCTGCCTCCTTTGCCGTCTTTGTCGCCGCGCCGGCACTGGCGTTTCACTGCCCGCTCGACATGAAGAAGATCGATGCGGCGCTGGCTGCGAACCCGACGCTCAGCGCTGAACAGCTCAACAAGGTCAAAACCCTGCGGGCGACCGGAGAGGCGCTGCACAACGCCGGAGATCACGCCGAGTCCGTCAAGGTGCTGGCCGAGGCGATGGAGATCCTTGGTATCAAATAACTCGGATCGACTTCAGAACCGGACGGTGAGCTGGGCGTAGCCGAACTGGGCATCGCCGTTCGAGCCAACACCGTTGGCGTCGTCGACGAAGTTCCCGGCCCAGAAGTGGGCATAGCCGAGGTGGAGCGCCGCGCGGTCGGCGAGGTCGACCTGGGCGCCGAAATCGAACTCCGTTCCGATATGGGTGCCGGCGGTCCCTGAGGCGTCGGTGAGGGTCGCCGTACCGGCGGCGTTGTAAAGGGCGTCGGCACCGGTTGCCAGTCGGAAACCGTGAACCCCGGCAGTCAACCCCAACCAGTGCCGTGGCCGCGCCGAAGCCTGCATTCCCGCGGCGGCCACATTGCGCCGGCCGACGAGGTCCATGATACCGAGGAAGGCATGACCGTCCGGGAACGGCGGCGCGAAGGTCGCATCGCGCCCGTCAGTCGGATCGTCGTCGCCGCTCGCCCAATCCACCGTCGCCGATATCCAAGCCGGCCAAGGCGCAATGCCGTAGAGGCTGTAGACGGCCTCGCCAGCGACCATGCCGGCGAGACGGTCCCGAGTCCCCGCCGAACCCACCTGGATCGCGCCCTCGCCCTCGATGGCGAAGCGACCGCTGCGCCACCGCAGGCGGCTGCCGATCGTTTGCACGTTGGACGTACCGACGGACGTGCGGTCGTCGTCGAGGTGGAGCACGTATCCCTCGCCGGTCAGGCCGCCGTCCCAGGTGTGGGCGGCGGTGAGGCCGGCGAATAGCCGGTTGCCGTCGGCACGGTCGGCGCGTTCGGCGCGCGTCGTCACCGGACGGACGGCGAAGCCGCCGACCGACCAGCGCTCGCCGTCGGCCTCGGCGCGCAACCCGTCGAAGGTACGGCGCGCATTGGCCCAATCGTGCGGCGCGACAAGCCGCCCGGCGCCGAGCGGGATTTCCTGGCGGCCGGCCCTCAGGGTGGCCTCGATCTTGCCGGCCGGCGCCGAGGCCTCGGCAAACAGGTTGGCCACATCCCAGCGGTTTTCCGCCTGGGCGTCGGCGGGCCGGTTTTCAAAGGCGCTGGCGGCATCGACGCCCTCGGCGTAAACCCGAACATACTGGCCAACCTCGGCATCGGACGTAAACGTTTCGCCCGGTCGGTCAACCGGCTGAAGCCGTCAGGGGTATCGATCAGCGCAAGACAGGGATCATCGAGGTAGCGGAAGTCGTTCTCGTAGAACACCTTCTTGAACGCGTGCCCGGGGATCGAAGCCTCGACCGATTTGCCCATACGGCCGACGCACCCCGATCCGGCTGCCGCCGGGCCCGCCGCCGCCGTGACGATGACGGCGGCGGCCATGGCCATGGACGCGACGAACCGACGCGCTACAGTATCCGCCGGACATGAGCGCAGGGAGGGACCGTCAGCCATGACCGGCACCGAACCAGCAGACCGCCATCGGCGGATGGTGTTGAAGCTTGTGGCCGCAGGGCTGATCGGCGTCGAGACCCTCGCTCGTGCGCCGAAGTCCTGGGCCCAGCAGGCGACGGACGGTGTCAATCGGGTGATCGGCTCTGTTTCCGTCAACGGCACGTCGGCGAATGTCGGTACGCCCGTCGGCGCCGGCGACACGGTCACCACGGGACCGGACGGCCATGCGGTTATCGTTATCGGCGATAACGCCTTCCTGTTCCGCAACGACAGCGAGGTCGAGTTCGAGCCCGAACCGGACAACGTCGCCGTCCGGGCGCTGACCGTCGTCAGCGGCGCGATCCTCTCGGTATTCGGGCCGGGTGACAACACCATCCGCACGCCCGTCGCCTCCATCGGCATCCGCGGCACGGGGGCCTATGTCGATACTCGGGCGTCCCAGACCTATGCCTGCATCTGCTACGGCGAAGCCGAGTTCCGTTCGGCGCAGGGGCAGGTCCTCGACTCGGTCCGCACGTTTCACCACGACGCGCCGAGGCGCATCCATGGCGAAGCCGCGGGGGCACGGATCGAACCCGCGCCGGTGATCGACCACACGGACGCCGAACTGATCCTGCTGGAATCCCTGGTCGGCCGGGTGCCGCCGTTCGTCGGCGAAGGATACCGCCGCTGATCCTTGTGCGATCACGGCCACGCCACCTCGGGCGGCATTGACATCAGGATCGCCTCGGTATTGCCCCCGGTCTTCAGGCCGAAGAGGGTGCCGCGGTCGTAAAGCAGGTTGAACTCGACGTAACGGCCGCGTTTGACGAGCTGGGTGTGCCGCTGGTCCTCCGTCCACGGTTCCGCCATGTGGCGCCGGACGATGCGGGGATAGACATCGAGAAAGGCCTCACCCACGTCACGCATGAAAGCGAAGTCGGCCTCCCAGTCGCCGGAGTCGAGCTCGTCGAAAAAGATGCCGCCGACGCCACGGGGCTCGTTCCTGTGAGGTAGGAAGAAGTAGTCGTCGCACCAGGCCTTGAATCGCGGGTAGTAGTCCGCGTCGTGGGCTTCGCAGGCGGCGCGCAAGGCGGCGTGAAAGTTCGCCGTGTCGGCGTCTACCTCGAACACCGGCGTCATGTCGGCGCCACCGCCGAACCAGCCCTTGGTCGTGACGATCATCCGCGTGTTCATGTGGGCCGCTGGCACCAGAGGCGAGCGGGGATGGACGACGACCGAGACGCCGGCAGCCCAGAATCGAGGGTCTTCCGCGGCGCCGGGGATGCGGGCGCGGAACTCCTCCGAGAACGTGCCCTCGACGACCGAGACGTTGACACCCGCCTTCTCCAGGACACGGCCGCGCAGAAGGGCCATGGTGCCGCCACCGCCGCCGGGCCGCTCCCACGCCGTCCGCTGGAACCGGCCGGCGGCGCCGCTACCAGGGCCCTCGTCCTCGACCGCCTCGAACGCGGCACACAACGAGTCGCGCAAGCTGGCGAACCACTCTGCCGCGCGCGTCCGTCGGGCCGAGTGCGGTATGGTCATCGGTCGCCCCCCGGCAGGCCGCCAGTCTGACGCAACGCCTCGCCGAGCACGATGGCGGCGGCGATGGCGACATTGAGCGAGCGATTGCCCGCGGTCATGGGAACCTTCGCCCGGGCATCGGCGGCGGCGTGCACGGACTCCGGCACGCCTGACGATTCCCGTCCGACCATCAGCGTGTCGTCGCTCCGGAACGAGAAACCGTCGTAACGGACTTGGGCCGCCGTCGTCAGCAGCACCAGACGCCCTGCGTCGCCGGCCTGGCGTTCCCGGAAGGCTTCCCACGAAAGATGGCGATTCAACGCCACCCGTGACAGGTAATCCATCCCGGCCCGGCGAAGCTGGGCGTCGCCGAGCAAGAAGCCGCAGGGTTCGATAATGTCGACCGGGACTCCGAGACACGCGGCCGTGCGGAGCATGGTTCCAGCGTTCTGCGGGATATCGGGCTCGAACAGGGCGAGTCGCATGGGTGCGGGCCGACGTCATTCCGAGTACGGGGAATATGCGGCCGGCGGTGACAACGCCACCGCTAAAGCCTTCCCACGATAAGCGTTTTCCGTTATATCGTTGCCGCCCGCCGGTTCCACGCCCGGTGCACGGCCAATGACAAGGAGAGGAACGCCGGTCCACGCAAGGCGGCTTTGGCCAGCCGGGTTTTGACCTTTGTCATTGATTTGGAAGGTGTCGTGCGGCTATTGTGCACTGCACCATCTCGTGCTCGGCCGGAGATTCCGGGTTCGGGGCGACGACGCGAATCGAGGCCCGTTCCGCGAGTCAACGTGAGGTTTTTCCATGGCAGACACGGCATCGACTTCTCCTGAACACTCGGGCGAAGGCGTCACCAGACGCGACTTCTTGCTGATTTCCACCTGCACGGTCGGCGCGGTCGGAACGGCGATCGCGGTTTGGCCTTTCATCGACACGATGAACCCGGCGAAGGATACGCTGGCCCTGGCGTCGACGGGCGTCGACTTGTCGGCGGTCGAAGAAGGACAGGCGATCACCGTCACCTGGCGCGGCAAACCGGTGTTCATCCGGCATCGCACGCAAGAAGAGATTGATACGGCGCGCGCCGTCGATGTTGCCGGACTGCCGCATCCTGAATCGGACGAAGACCGGGTGCAGAAGCCGGAATGGCTGGTGATGGTCGGCATCTGCACTCACCTCGGCTGCATTCCCGTGGGTCAGAAGGCCGGTCAGCTCAAGGGCGAGTACAACGGCTGGTTCTGCCCCTGCCATGGGTCTCATTACGACACCTCGGGACGCATCCGAAAAGGGCCGGCGCCTCTGAACCTGCCGGTTCCTCCTTACGAATTCGTCGACGATACGACCATCCGTATCGGCTGAAGGCTTGACCCATGGCGACGATGACACCCAAGACCTGGAACAACGCGTTCATCCGCTGGATCGACGACCGCATGCCGGTGTTCTCGCTGATGCACGCCGAGCTCGTCGACTATCCGACACCCAGGAACCTGAACTACTGGTGGAACTTCGGTTCGCTCGCCGGAATCGTGCTGATCATCTTGATCGCCACGGGCATCTTCCTGGCGATGCACTACACACCGCACGTCGACATGGCCTTCGGCAGCGTCGAACGCATCGTCCGCGACGTGAACTACGGCTGGCTGATGCGCTACCTGCACATGAACGGCGCGTCGATGTTCTTCCTGCTCGTCTACATCCACGTTTTCCGCGGCCTCTATTACGGCTCCTACAAGCCGCCGCGGGAACTGCTTTGGATCCTCGGCGTTCTGATCCTGCTGGCGATGATGGCGACGGCGTTCATGGGCTACGTGCTTCCCTGGGGTCAGATGAGCTTCTGGGCGGCGACGGTGATCACCAACCTGTTCTCGGCCATTCCGCTGGTCGGCGAGGCCATCGTCACTTGGTTGTGGGGCGGTTTCTCGGTCGACAACCCGACGCTCAACCGCTTCTACTCGTTCCACTACCTGATGCCGTTCATCTTGTTCGCCCTGGTGTTCCTGCACCTGTGGGCGCTCCACGTGAAGAAGTCCAACAACCCGTTGGGCATCGACATCAAGGGCCCGCAGGACACCATCCCGTTCACGCCGTACTACACGATGAAGGATGCCTTCGGCCTCGGCGTGTTCATGGTCTTCTATCTGGCGTTTGTGTTCTTCGCCCCCGACTTCTTCGGTGAGCCGGACAACTATATCCCGGCCGATCCGCTGCAGACGCCGGCGCACATTGTTCCGGAATGGTACTTCCTGCCGTACTACGCGATCCTGCGTGCCTTCACCGAGGACTTCTGGTTCTACAGCTGGTTCCTGTCGTGGTTCATGAGTGCCAAGCTGGCCGGCGTCATCGCCATGTTCGGCTCGATCCTGGTGCTGCTGATCCTGCCGTGGATGGACCGCTCGAAGGTGCGCAGCGCCAAGTTCCGTCCGATCCAGAGGGGGTTCTTCTGGATTCTGGTGATCGACTGCATCGTGCTGGGATACATCGGCGGCAAGCCGGCGGAGGGCGTATTCGTGCCGATCGGGCAATGGGCGACGCTCTACTACTTCGCCCACTTCATCGTCGTCATTCCGGTCGTCAGCCTGCTCGAGACGCCGAAAGGCCCGATCCCCGAGAGCATCTCCGCCGCGGTCACCGCCAAATCCGCGCCAGCGGCCGCCGAGTGAGGGACACCATGATGAAAAAGACATCGATCATCACCGCCCTCGCCGCCGTTCTCATCGCTGGCACCGCCCACGCCGCCACGGCGCCGAAGGCACCGTCCCAGGAGTGGGGCTTCCACGGTCCGTTCGGCACCTTCGATCGCGGCGCCTTGCAGCGCGGCTTCCAGGTGTTCAAGGAGGTCTGTAACGCCTGCCACGGACTGGACATGATCGCCTATCGAAACCTTCAGGAGATCGGCTTCACGCCCGAGCAGGTCGAGGAGATCGCCTCCGAATACGAGATCGAGGACATCAACCCCGACGACGGGGAGCGGTTCTTCCGCGAAGCCATCGCGGCTGACCGATTCAACAACCCGTTCCCCAACAAGTTCGCCGCGCAGGCGGCCAACGGCGGCGCCTATCCGCCGGATCTCTCGCTGATCACCAAGGCGCGGATCGGCGGGCCCGACTATCTCTATGTGCTGATGGTCGGCTACAAGGACGAGCCGCCCGAGGGGGTCGAACTGCTCGACGGGCTCTACTACAACGACTATTTCCCAGGGCATCAGATAGCCATGGCGCCGCCGCTGACCGAAGAAGCAGTGGAGTACGCCGACGGCACCGAGCCGACACTGGAACAGCACGCCCGCGACCTGGTCGAGTTCCTGCACTGGGCCGCGCAGCCGGAGCTGGAGGAGCGCAAGCGCCTCGGCATCAAGGTGCTGATCTTCACCATCGTGCTGACGGCAATGATGTACGCCCTTAAGCGAAAGATCTGGGCCGACCTGCACTGACGGTCTCGAACCAAGGACTCATTGCTTAGGGGCGGGTCCGGAACCCGCCCCTTCGCTTTTGGGCCGTCGCCGTCGAAAGGAACGACATTCAATGCCCGCCGCCCGCGACGTCCGCAATGTCGGCGTGCTCGCCGCCTGTCAGGCGCTGTTCATGTCCAGCCAGTCGATGCACATCATTGCCGCCGGGCTGGTCGGCGCCATGCTGGCCGAGAACAGGGCGCTGGCGACGGTGCCGGTGACGGCGGTGGTTGTCGCCACCGTGGCGACGACGATCCCGGCATCGCTGCTCATGCACCGCCTCGGCCGCCAGACGGGCTTCATGCTCGCCGCGGTCATCGGCGCGCTCGGCGGCGCACTCGCTGCCCGGGGCATCTGGGTGCAGGACTTCTGGGTCTTCGTGGCCGGTGCCTTCGGCATGGGCGTGCAGGGCGGGTTCGCCCAGTACTACCGTTTCGCTGCCGCCGACGTCGCCAGCCCGGAGTTCCGCGCCCGCGCCATTTCATTGACCCTGTCGGGTGGGGTCGTCTCGGCCCTCGTCGGTCCTCAGCTCGCCAAGTGGACGACGGACCTCTTCGCCCCGGTAACCTTTCTCGGTGTCTACGTCACCGTTTGCATCCTTGCCGCGAGTGCCGTCGCACTGCTGATGGCTCTGGACATCCCGAAGCTGAGCCACGCGGAGGTGAGAGCCGGTGGCCGGCCGCTCATCGAGATCGCCCGACAACCGACCTTCCTGGTTGCGGTGCTGTGCGGCATGGTCGGCTATGGTGTGATGAGCCTGGTGATGACGTCGACACCCTTGGCGATGGTCGGGTGCGGCTTCGGCGTCGTCGACGCGGCGACGGTGATCCAGTTCCACGTGCTGGCCATGTTCGCACCGTCGTTCTTTACCGGCACGCTCATCGACCGGTTCGGCGTGCTCAACGTGATCCTTTTTGGGATGGCCTTGCTCGCCGCGTGTGTGGCCGTGGCGCTGGCCGGCATCGACATCCTCAACTTCGGCGTCGCGCTGACGGCGTTGGGGCTGGGCTGGAACTTCGCCTTCGTCGGCGCTTCGACGCTGCTGACCGAGACCTACGAGCCGGCCGAGCGGGCAAAGGTCCAGGCGGCCAACGACTTCCTGGTCTTCGGTTCGGTGGCGCTGGCGTCGGCGTCGTCCGGCGCGGTCCTGCACCTGCTCGGCTGGGACTCCGTACAGATGACGGCGGTGCCCTTCGTTGTCACCGCCGTCATCGCGCTGGTGTGGCTGAAGGTGCGGCGCGCCGCCCGGGCGGGAACCGGTTGAGCGCCGTTCCGATCAGTTGTTCTTGGCGCCTTGCTTGACCCAGTCGCGGATGATCAGCCGCTGGTAGCGCAGCAGCGGCCGCTGCCCGTGCGGCATGCGGAGGTCGGGCGACGCACGGCCTTCGATTAGCACGTTCAGATTGCTGGTCAGCGGATCGCCGGCAATGACGATGGGACCATGCTTGGTTCCCTTCATCAGGCCGGTGTAGCCGGTCATATCCAGCCCGCTCGACTTGTAGCCCTCGCCGCCCTCGCTGTGACAAGCGACGCACCGGGTCTCGAGAATGGGATAAACGTCGAGGCGGAAGCTGACGGACTCCTCGGCGGCCATCGCGGTCGGCGCGGCGGCGGCGAGCATCAGACCGATCACGCTCGGGGCGAGGCGGTTCTTGCGGTTCATTGGTTCCCCCCCTTGAATGCAAGTCCTTTGGAGCGCCGCCGGCAAAATGCCATGCTGCGCTGCACACTATCGAGTTTAACACTGGTACTGGTAATTCGAAACCGTGTTCCCAGATGTACCGGCGATGATCAACGCAACGCTGCGGCAACGTTGCCACCGTCGACGGTGACGACGGCCGCAGTGGTCTTTCTCGACCGCGCCAGATGGACGAAGGCGCGGGCGACATCATCCGCGGTCACTTCCAAGCCGAGAAGGTTACCGGCCATATAGTCGCGTTCGCTGACACCCCGAGCCTGGGACCGGGACGCAATCATCTCGTCGGTCAGAAGGCCGGAGCGGATGCGGTCGGCATTGACCGCCGAGGCGCGGATGCCCTCGGCGCCGTAGTCGATGGCGTACTGGCGCATCAGGTTCAGGGTCGCCGCCTTGGGCAGCCCGTATGGGCCGAACGCCGGTCCTGGATTGACCGCCTGCTTCGAGGCATTGAACAGCAGGCAACCGCCGGTGCCCTGCGCCCGCATGATGCCGACGGCGGTCCGGGCCACTGACTGATGGGCCCAGAAGTTGAGCTCGAAGCTCTCACGCAGCACCGAATCGTCGACATCGCCGATGCGTCCCTGCCAGGCGGCGCCGGCGTTGGAAACGACGATGTCGACACCACCGAAAGTTTCGGCGACGCGGTCGAAGGCCGCCGAGACGGCGCCGGCGTCGGTAACATCGCAGGCGAGTCCCAGCCCGCCGACCGATGCCGCCACCGCTCCGGCGGCGTCACCGTCGCGGTCCAGCGCGACGACTTCGCAGCCCTCGGCGCGGAACGCCCGGACAGTAGCGGCGCCGATTCCCGAGCCGCCGCCGGTGACCACGGCGACATGGCGGGCCAGCGGTTTCTCGCCGCCCTTGCCGAGCTTGGCCTGCTCCAGCGACCAGTATTCGATGTCGAACACATCGGGCTCGTCGATAACCTCGTAGCTGCCGATGTTCTCGGCGTCGGTGATCACCGAAACATTGGTCTCGGCGAGGTCGGCGGCAATCGCCGCGGCGCCCTTCGACGCGCCGACACCGAACAGGCCGAGACCCGGGACCAGGATGACCCTCGGCACCGGGTCGAGTTCGGTTTTCGGCGACGCCTGGTTAGCGTTGTTGCGGGCGAAATAGGCGTGGTAGTCGGCGGCGTAATCGGCGAACGCCTGGCGCGCCGCCTCCGCAAAGGCCTTGAGATCGACGGATTCGGGCGCCGGCACGACCAGCGGCCGTGGCTTGGTGCGGATGACGTGATCGGGCGTGGCGGTGCCGCGGCAGGCGTAGTCGGCGACCTCGTCCCCACTGACGAAAGAGAGAACATCGGGCCCGCCGCGAAAGTCGAGCACCCAGCGCGCGAACTCCCCATCGCCGCGGTCGATCGCTGCGAGACCGCGCAGGACCGGCGCCACGGCTGCGGCGGGAGCGACGGCCGCCGGAATGGCGGCGGAGGCGAACACCTTGCGACCGGCCCCGGCGATGACGTCCTCGGCCTGGGTCACCTTGTCGATCATCCGCACGTAGGCGTCCTCGGCGGTGTCGGCGAAGGTGAAGATGCCATGCTTGAGGAGGATCAGACCCTCGACGTCGGGATTCTCGCGCCACACCTGCATCGCCTTCTTGGCCAGCGCGAAGCCGGGCATGATGTAGGGGACATAGCCCATGGTCTTGCCGTAGAGGTCGCGGCAGCGGTCCTCGCCGTCGGGCTGGTCGGTTATGGCGAGAACCGCATTCGCGTGCGTGTGGTCGATGAACTTGTGCGGCAGGAAGGCGTGCAGCAGCGTCTCGACCGACGGATTGGGGGCGGCGGAGTCGAGCAGGTTGCCGCGCTGGGCATTGACCATGTCCTCGTCCGACAGCGCGTCCAGCTCGGCGAGCTTCAACAGCGGCGCCAAACGCACCGCCGACAGGCCGGGCGGCTCGATGGTGCCCATGTCCCAGCCGGAGCCTTTGACGCAGAGAACGTCGACGGCCTCGCCGGTAATGTCGGGCGTCCGCGTTTTGACGGAGGTGTTGCCGCCGCCGTGGATGACTAGGCGGGGCTCGCCGCCGAGCAGCCGCGTGGTATAGGTGCGGAGCGCCAGATCGCGGTTGACGCCTACGGCCCCGTAGTGTTCGACCGCGGCTTCCGCGTCGCGGTCCGACCAGAGATTCTCCATGCCGCTCCCTCTCGTTGACGGATGGTCCATCCGCGGCCGTTGTTATACGGCGGCGGCGGGGCCGGCCCAAGGGCCTTGGCGTCACGGGTTCCGATGGGGTGTCGGCCTCATCGGGTCTTGTTCAGACCCTTTTTCAGCCGTTCGTCCTGCCAGCGGACCATCAGGATTTTTGCGTCGTCGCAGAGATCGAGGTAGCCCGACTGGACGGTTGACGGTTCGGCGTCGAACAGCCGTGCCGTCTTGATTTCGTTGATCAGGGCCTCGCACTCAAACACCAGGCTCTCGGCGCGGCCATCCTTGATCTTGCCGTCGCGGAACCGGGAGACGAAACCGCCCTTGTTGGCGATCTCCTGTCGCAACGCCTCGGCCTTCGCCTCGGCACCCTTTCCGCCTGCCTCCAGGTTTTCAAGCCTGGCGCGAAGTCCGGTCAGGGCCGCTTCATACTCTTCGGCCTGCTTATCCTGTAGCGCATGGGTTCCCTCGTGGACGATGGTCATCAGCAGATGGAGCGGTGAACTGTACCGCATGTCCCGGCGTATGAAGATCACACGTCGGCCGGGCTCGCCGAGCCGGGCATCGTAGAAACCGACGGCGACATCGAGCGTTCCGCCCTTGGTGAAGTACTCGGAGGCCGGGTTGTAGCGGATCTCGTCGACGAGATCGATGGTTCGGCGGAGGTCCTCGGGGAGCTTGGAGGCCATATCGAGGGCTTTGGCGGCGGACTCATAGAACGCCTTGTTGTCGGCGTCGGGGTAGGGCGATCCCGACAGGCGCTTGCGCTTGTACGGCCGCTCCCAGGGTCCCCGGAACGGCGCGTTGAGAACCTTGTCGCTGATCCGCCGCGCCGCTTCGACGACGATGGAACCAAGGAACGCGTCAGGCTTCTTGTCGAGGAAGTTGGCGACCGAAACCTGGAGGACGTCCTCGTCCGTGCCAGGCTTGAAACCGGTGTAGCGGTCATAGAGGGTGCTGCCGAGGATCTCGATGCGGTCGACGACGGCAAGCACGAACGGCCCCAGTTTGGTGCCGTCCCGAAGGCCGCGCATCACGTCGGGAAACCGCTCGAGAACAATCGAGACGATCTCTTCCGGGATCTCGGGGTCGAGATCCACCTGGTACCCCTCGATGCTGTAACGATGTCCGCCGGTTGCGGGGACGGCTGGCCGTTCGGTGTTCCAGCAATCCGGCAAGGTCGGCCGCCAGTCGGCAATCCTCCGCCCGGCGTCCGCGCGTTGCTCCTCGGTCAGCGCCTTGCCGAGCGGCCGCACCCCTTTCGCCGCCTTGACATCGCCGGCACGAAACGCCCGCTGCACCCAGAAGTAGGCCTCGACGGGGTCCTTGGTGCCGCCTAATCCCTTGCTGTAGGCCACGGCCAGCCGCCGTTGTGCGGGTCCGAACCCCATCTCAGCCAGCGGCTCGAGCCCAGCGACGTAGGTTGGATAGTCGCGCTTCCGGCCGGCGGCCACGGCGGCCTTGTGGGCGGCGACGAGACCGTCGATGTCGCAGATGTCCATTGCCGGCGCTGGACCGGCAATGGTCAGCAATACAAGCGTGAGCAAAGCGCGCCGGAACGTCGAACCCCCTTCGTTGCTGGGCACGCTCTAACACCAATGAGCGACCGGACCAAGGTCGAAGTGTCGCAAAACGTCTACAACAGTGTTGCTTGGTCAGCCGGGTAATGAACCGCGCCGTCACCCTGCGGCACCGCGCCCTCGGTCAACCTTGCCGGTTCGGTGCGGCCGGGCGCCATGATGTGGACGACGTTCTCACCGGCCGCCAGCAGGTAGTCGGTGATGATGCGGCGGTGGCAGCGCCACCACACCGCCTCGGCGCACATGATCGAGGCCGTCGCTTCGCCGGCGCGGTTGCGGAGGTCGTCGAGAGCGGCGCGGAAGGGCGGCGTCAGCGCGTAGTCGGCGTAGTTGCGAAACGCGTCCTCGCGCCAGAGTCCGTTCAGTGACGGCCAGCCCAGGTCCTGGCGGCCGCGCCGTCCGCCCAATGCCTTCAGATGCACGTAGCCGATACCCGTGCGGGCGAGATCATCGGGCAGGATCTCCGCGTTGAACTGCGGGTGGCGGCGCGATCGCGGATACGAACGCACGTCGCAGACGAGGCCGACGTCGTTCTCGCTCAGCAAGGCGATCAGCTCGTCAACGCTCCGCGTCGAATGTCCGATGGTGAAGATGGGCATCGCCGAGACTGCTCCTTCAGCAGCGAAACAATCGAAACACAAAACCCGCTGCGGCGAAATCGGGCCGAAACGGATGGGGCGTATTCCTGAACCCTAGCAAATGCCCGGAACGCCGGGCGGCCACCAGCGAGACGCAGAGGAGCAAGGACGATGACCCGCAAGACGACGCAGAAGAAATCGACCCGGACCCCGCAGCGCGGCGGCACCCGCCAGACCAGCCGCTGGACCCCCGTCACCGACAACCCCTTCGCGGTTCCGACCTCGGTCTACCGCGAGACCTTCTGAACCGGTCGTCCATTCGAAGGGGTGGGATCCCTCATCCCTTCCCGGGGTAATCGTACGGGAACCCGGCTCCTCCGCCTGCACACACCGCTCCCGACGATAGCCGAGACAAGAGCTTGCCACAGCTTCGCGATGGGTTTCCGGCGGCGAACATCGGTACCGCCAGGCCGTCTTCGTCTGCCTTGAAACAATCGAAACAAAAAACCCGTTTCGGCGAAATCGCTCCGAAACGGAACAGGCGTATTCCTGGATGCTAACGACGGCCCGGAAAAAGCGGCCACCAGAGGGACGCGACGGAGGAAGACCGATGACCCGCCAGACGACGCAGAAGACAACCGACACCGGCACGGCCACAGACAAGGTCGAGCAGCCGCCGACCAATCGGATGAGCGATTGGACTCCGGCCATTCAGAACCCGATCGATGTGCCGCGGGCGATCCACCGGGAAATCTGCTAGAGCGTCTGGTCTCTCGAAGGGGTGGGATATCTCATCCCTTCTCCGGATACAGCCCCCGCAGCCCCGCTTCCGAGGCCTCGCAGACCCCGCGTTCGGTAATCAGTCCGCTGACCAGCCGCGAAGGCGTCACGTCGAAAGCGTAATTCGCGGCCGCGCTTCCCTCCGGCGTCAACGTCACCGGCAAAACCAGACCCTCGTCGGTGCGCCCCGCGATCCGCGTGACCTCGGCTACATCCCGCTCCTCGATGGGCACCTCCGCCACTCCATCGGCGATCGTCCAGTCGATGGTCGGTCCTGGCAGCGCGACATAGAACGGCACGCCGTTGTCCCGCGCCGCCAGGGCCTTCAGGTAGGTACCGATCTTGTTGCAGACGTCGCCGGTGCGCGTCGTGCGGTCGGTGCCGGTGATGCAGAGGTCGACCCGGCCGTGCTGCATCAAATGGCCGCCGGCGTTGTCGACGATCACCGTGTGCGGCACCCCGTGGCTGCCCAGCTCCCACGCGGTCAGGCTGGCGCCCTGGTTGCGCGGCCGGGTCTCGTCGGCCCAGACGTGGACGGGGATGCCGGCGTCGTGGGCCTTGTAGATGGGCGCCAGTGCCGTGCCCCAATCGACGGTGGCGAGCCAGCCGGCGTTGCAATGGGTGAGCACGTCGACGCGACCCGAGCGGCCCTTCTTCTCCCACGCCGACTCGATCAGCGGCAGGCCGTGGTCGCCGATGGCCTCGCAGATGGCGGCGTCCTCGTCGCAGATCTCGGCGGCGCGGCGGTAGGCGGCCTCGGCGCGCCGCTCGGGCGGCAGCTGGCCCACCGTTGCCATCATCTCGTCGAGCGCCCAGCGCAGGTTGACCGCCGTCGGGCGAGTGTGGATCAGCGTCTGGTAGGCCGACCACAGGGACGCATCCGAGGGGTCGCGATTGACCGCGAGGCAGATGCCGTAGGCGGCGGTGGCGCCGATCAGCGGTGCTCCCCGCACCAGCATGTCGAAAACGGCATGCGCCGCGTCCTCCATGGTTTCCAGGCGCGCGGTGACGAAGGCGTGGGGCAGCCGCGTCTGGTCGATGATCTCCACCACCCAGCCGTCGTCGGCCAGCCAGATGGTGCGGTACGGGACGCCGTTGACCTTCACGGCTGCGGCCTCGCAAGCAATGCGTTAGGGCTCGTGACCCGCATCCTACTTCAGCACCCGTCCCGCCACCGCGTCGAGCTTTTCGACCATCGCCGGATCGCGGGCTTCGGGCGCGGTGATGATGGCGGTGCCCAAGGCCGTGTGGCAGCCCTGGTGGCAGCTTTCGGCCCGTCCTGTCAGCGATGGCGCGGCGGCGGCGACCAGCGCGCGGCCGTTGTCGGCGTTGACCATCAGCACGCGGATGATCGCCTCGACGGTGACGTGGTCGTGGTCGGGATGCCAGCAGTCGTAGTCGGTGACCATGGCCACGGTGGCGAAGCAGATCTCGGCCTCGCGGGCGAGCTTGGCCTCGGGCATGTTGGTCATGCCGATGACCACGCAGCCCCACGAGCGGTAGAGGTTGGACTCGGCGAGGGTCGAGAACTGCGGTCCCTCCATCACCAGATAGGTTCCGCCACGCACCGTCGGGATGTCGAGGCCCCGGGCGGCGGCCTCCAGCGCATCGCCGAGCCGGCCGCACACCGGATGGCCGAGACCGACATGGGCGACGAGGCCGGTGCCGAAGAAACTCTTGGCGCGGGCGAACGTGCGATCGATGAACTGATCGACGATGACGAAGGTGCCCGGCGAAAGCTCTTCGCGGAACGAACCGCAGGCCGACAACGAGATGATCTCGGTGACGCCGAGGCGCTTCATCGCGTCGATGTTGGCGCGCGCATTGAGTTCGCTCGGCGGCACCCGGTGGCCACGGCCGTGGCGGGGCAGGAACACCATCTTCTGGCCGCCGAGATAGCCGACGAGAAACTCGTCCGACGGCTCGCCGAAGGGCGAGGTGACAGGCGTCCATTGGGCGCCCTCCAATCCCGCGATGTCGTAGATGCCGCTGCCGCCGATGACGCCGATGACCGGCGGTGTGCCCGGGTCCGTCATGCGCTCCCCCTTCGCGTGTCGGTGTTGTCGTTGGCCGGCCAGTGTTTCAGGTTCGCCCCGTCACTTCAACCGGAGGGACTTCAACCGGACGCGCCGCGCGACGGCAGAAGCCCGTGCTTGCTGAGGCGGTTGCGGAATTGGTGGTAGCCGAGACCGAGAAGGGAGGCGGCGGCCCGCTGGTTGTGGCGGCTGGCGTCCAGCGCGCGTTCGAGAATGTCGGCCTCGAAGGCGGCAACCGCGGCTTCGAAGTCGCCGGGCAGCGGCGCCGGCGGTTCGGTGGTCGGCGGGACGCCGGTCTCCGGGGGGGGCTCCGGTTTCCCACCCCCGCCGGGCCGGTACGGCGAGGCGAACGGATCGAACACGATGGCGTCGATCGCGGTGTCGGGCTCGGGCCAGCGATAGACAGCACGCTCGGCGACGTTCTTCAACTCGCGGACGTTGCCGGGCCACGGGTAGACAGCCATCGCCGCGAGCGCCGACTCGCTGAAGCCGGGAAACGCCTCCCACCCTAGCTCGATGGCCATGGTCCGGGCGAAATGAGCGGCGAGGACGGGAACGTCCTCGGGCCGCGCCGAAAGTGGCGGTACGGTCAGCACATCGAAAGCAAGCCGGTCGAGCAGGTCATGGCGAAAGCGTCCGACATCGGCCTCCGACGGCAGGTCGACATTGGCGGCGGCGACCACACGAACGTCGACGCGGATGGTCTCCGAGGCGCCGACCCGCTCGAATTCGCCGTATTCGACCACGCGCAGGATCTTCTCCTGCACCGCCAGCGGCGCGCTGGCGATCTCGTCGAGGAACAAGGTGCCGCCGTCAGCCCGCTCGAACCGGCCCATCCGGCGGCGTACGGCGCCGGTAAAGGCGCCCGCCTCGTGGCCAAACAGCTCGGTTTCGAGCAGTGTCTCGGGCAAGGCGGCGCAGTTAAGCTTGACGAACGGCCGGTCCCAGCGCACCGACAGGTAGTGCAGCCGCGCGGCAATGAGCTCCTTGCCGGTGCCGCGTTCGCCAACGACAAGGACCGGCCGGTCCAGCGGCGCGACCTCGGACACCCGGCCGATGACGTCGAGGAAGGCACGGGACTCTCCGATCAGCGGCGGAAGGTCGGCGAGAGGTGGTGGCATTGGAGTTCGCAGAAATCGCTATTTATTCTCTATAGATATCAATAATTGGCAAAAACATCAATACATGCGCGATCATCCGCGGTTTGCGAAGTCCCGTCCTTCGTGTGGTTTTTCAAAGGATTAAAGGGAATACAGGAAACTGGCACGGCCACTGCAATGCTTCGGGTGAGCGGCGCTGAGAAGTCGGCGCCCACCGGAACACACAAGCAGCGAGTCAAAGGAAAACCGTTATGGGTATCTTCACGCGGCTGAGCGACATCATCAATTCCAACGTCAATGCGATCCTCGATCGCGCCGAGGACCCTGAGAAGATCATCCGCATGATCATCCAGGAGATGGAGGACACGCTGGTCGAGGCTCGCGCCACGGCGGCGCGCACCATCGCCGAGCGCAAGGACGCCGAGCGGCAGCTTCGGCGCTACCGCGAGGCCCAGGACGAATGGGTTCGCAAGGCCGAGGTGGCGCTGCGCAAGGGCCGCGAGGACCTCTCCAAGGCGGCGCTGATCGAAAAGTCGAAGCTGGGAGAGTCGGTGACGGCGCTGGAGACCGAGCTGGAGGCGCTGGAGTCGGCGCTCTCGCAGGGTGACGCCGACATTGCGAAGTTGGAAACCAAGCTGCGCGAGGTCAAGGCGCGTCAGAAAGCGATGCAGACCCGCTCCGACACCGCGTCCAACCGGCTGAAGGCGCGCAAGCACACCTATGACAGCCGGGTCGAGGACGCCTTCACCCGCTTCGAGAGCGTCGAGCGGCGCATCGACCGTCTGGAGGGCGAGGTCGAGGCCTACGACGTCGGCCGGACCAAGACGCTGACCGAGGAAATCGCCGATCTCGAGGCCGAGGCGGATATCGAGGACGAACTCGCGGCGCTCAAGGCCCGCGTTGCCAAGAACGGCGAAACGGCCGAGCGCAAGTAACCGAGCCGGGCGGCCGACACCCGAAACCCCGAGGAGACGATGATCGACTTCCTGCACACACCGCTGATCCTGTTCCTGATCTTCGTCGCACCGACCTGGATCATCGCGCATTACGTCACCCGCTGGCGGACCGCCAAGACGCTGACCGCCGAGGACGAGAAGATGCTCGCCGAGCTCTGGGAAGTGGCGCCGAAGATGGAAAGCCGGATCAATTCCCTGGAACGCATCCTCGACGCCGAGGTACCCGACTGGAGGAAGCAGGTATGACCACCCACGGCCACGCAAACGCTCCCGTCAACGGCCGCCGGCCGAGCCCCAACCGGCTCTACCGCGATCGTCAGAACGGGTTCGTGCTCGGCGTCTGCGCCGGCATCGCCGAATACTTCGGACTGCAGCGGTGGCTGGTGCGGGTGCTGGTGTTCGTCAGCCTGCTGATCTTCACCGTGCCGACGCTGATCCTCTATTTCGGCTTCGCCCTGTTCGTGCCCGCGGCACCGGAGCAGCTCTACGAGACGCCCGAGGAAGGCAAGTTCTGGCAGGGCGTGCGCGTCGATCCGTCGCGCAAGTTCTCGGAACTGCGCCACCGCTTCCGCGAACTGGAGATCCGTCTGCGGAAGATGGAGGCCTACGTCACCTCGGACGGCTACCGTGTCCGCCGCGAGATCGACGACCTCTGAGGCATCTCTTGCTCCTCCCCCGAAACTTGGGCCGCCGGCCACAAACCGGCGGCGCTTTTTTTGGGCCGGTCCGTGGGCTCCTGGAAGGGCCGCCGGTGTGCTAAACTCGCCCGGTTCGCACCGACGGATCCCTGTATTGGGCGTTCCGGTCATCGGTACGCGGAGGCGTCATGAAACACATCCTCGTTGCCGTGTCCGTGCTCCTGTTCGCCGCCTGCCAAACGACGGGCGGCAGGGGGACGCAACCCGCGGCGACGGACGACGTCCTTCGGCTGGTGACGAAATCCTCGGAGGTGCTCGTCATCTACATCGGCGCCAACGACTGCCCGCCCTGTCTCGCCTACCGGAATCTCAATCATCCGGACTGGCTCCAGTCCAAGGAGTATCCCCACGTCCAGTTCCACGCGCTCGAATTTCCTCAGTTCGGGCGGACGGACGAGGACCGCTATTGGCCGAAGGACCTGCGGTGGGTGCGCGACACGCTGAACATTCGCGCCGGCGCGCCGCGATGGGTCGTCGCCATCGACGGCCGTATTGTTGCCAACGACCGGGGCCGATCGGGATGGCTCGTTCGGACCTATCCCCTGATCCAGAGATTGGTTGCCAAGAAGCTCACAGGGTGACGCCCTAGCGCAGCTCGTCCACGTCAGCCTCGAAGGGAAGGGATGTTTCGTTCTTCACCGTTGAGACGACGATGCGCGACTGGGTGTCGGCGACGATCTCGGAGGCCAACAACTTGTCGCGGAGGAAATCGTCGTACGCGTGGATGTCGGGGCACACGACCTTGATCAGGTAGTCGACGGCACCGGTGACCTTTTCGCAGGCGACGACTTCCGGCCAGGTCATCACCGCTTCCTCGAACGCCACCATATTCTGGCGGCTCGGCAGGGCGATCTTGACGAACGTATAGGCGACGAAATCGAGCCCCAGCGCCTCGCGGTCGAGGATCGCCGACGTCCGCTGGATAACCCCCAGATCCTTCAGCCGCTGGATGCGCCGCCAGCATGGCGTCTGCGACAGGCCGATCTGCTGTCCGAGCTCGGCGATGGAGACGTCGGCGTCCTGCTGAAGCCGCTGAAGGATCTTCAGTTCCCACTTGTCGAACACTATCTCTTTCTGCTTTCGCGCCATTTCGAGAACGATCTTCTCCAATTGGCCCGATCAAGGGGATGATCAGGAACAACAGACCTCTAGCGCCATGATATCATACTTCGAAATGAGGCTCCAGGGAGACGTCAACGCGCGGCGGCGCGTCACGACGTGGGCCCGCACGGGATTTTGGTTCAGGGAGAGGAACAGTGTGCTTCGACCATGTTGATTTCGACGCCCACGAACACGTCGCCATCGCCCATGATGACGTGTCGGGCCTGAAGGCCATCATCGCCGTTCACGATACCCGCCTGGGTCCGGCCCTGGGCGGGACGCGGTTCTGGCGCTACGCCGAAACGGAAGCGGCGATCGGTGACGCCTTGCGGCTGTCGCGGGGCATGACCTACAAGAACGCCGTCGTCGGATTGAACTGGGGCGGCGGCAAGGCGGTGATCGTCGGCGACCCCAAGCATGACAAGTCGCCGGCCCTGTGGCGGGCCTACGGCGCGGCCTTGAACCGCCTCGGTGGCCTGTTCGTCACCGGCGAGGACGTTGGCATGACCGTCGCCGACGTGGATGCGGTGCGCCGCCATTCCTCCTACATCGTCGGCAGCTCGAGCGGCGCGGCGGCGAGCGGAGATCCGTCGCCGTTCACCGCGGAGGGCGTGTTCCTCGGACTCGTCGCCACGGTCAAGGCGGCGCACGGTGTTGCCGATCTGACCGGCATCCGGGTGGGCGTGCTCGGACTCGGCTCGGTCGGCTGGAAGCTGTGCGAAAAACTGGACCGCGCCGGCGCGCGGCTGATTGTCGCCGACATCGATGCGGACAAGGCACAACGGGCCGCCGACGCCTTCGGCGCCGACGTCGCGACGCCTGACGCCCTGATCGGCTGCGAGATGGAGGTGTTTTCGCCGTGTGCCCTGGGCGGCACTTTGGACGAACGGGCGGTGGAGAACCTGAAGGCCTTCGCCGTTGCCGGCGCCGCCAACAACCAGCTGGCGACACCGAATATCGACCAGGCGCTCGCCCAGCGGGGCATCCTCTACGCGCCGGACTACGTGGTCAACGCGGGCGGCGTCGTGAACGTCGCCGCCGAGGCCGAAGGCGACTATGACGCCGACACCGTAATGATCAGCGTGCGCCGGATTCCCGAAACGCTGACCGCCATCTTCAATCGCGCCAAGGCGACCGGCCGGCCGACCAGCGAAGTCGCCGACGCCATCGCCCGTGAACGATTGGAGGCGGCACAGCAGGCCGCCTAGTCACTCGGGCGTTCAACCATCCTCGAAGGGGTCGGCCGTGGCTGACACGGCCGACACCACTGCCGGCGTCGCGCGTTCGTTGACGTGCAGGCGGAAGACGTCTGGCCGGGCGTAGTGGCCGACGACGTCGAAATCGTACTTGCCCCGGGCGATCTCGTCGGTGTCGATCTCGGCGGTGAGGATCGTCTCGCCGTCGAAGTCGGGGCCGGCCAGCACCCGGCCGAGGGGGCTGACGATGCAGCTCCCGCCCCGCATCAGCACTGCCTTCGGATCGTCGCCGTGGATGGCCGCGTACTCGGCCGGGCAATCGCTGCGGGTCAGGTACTGGCAGGCCGAAAACACGAAACACCGGCCTTCCAGGGCGACGTGCTGCATGGTCGGGAGCCACGTATCCCGGTCATCGGCGGTTGGCGCGCAATAGAGCTGCACGCCCTTGGCGTACATCGCCATGCGCAGCATGGGCATGTAGTTCTCCCAGCAGATCACCGTGCCGATGCAGCCGAGCGGGCTGTCGGCGACCGAGATGGTCGAGCCGTCACCGAACCCCCAGACCAGCCGTTCCATCGCCGTCGGCATCAGCTTGCGATGCTTGGCCAGGAGAGAACCTTCGGGCCCGAAGGTCAGCGCCGTGCAATAGAGCGTGCCGCCGTCCCGCTCGATCACGCCGACGACGAGATGCAAACCGCCGGCGCGGGCGGCCGCGCCGATCGCCTCGGTGGCCGGGCCGGGGGCCTCGATGGAGCTCTCGAAGTAGCGGCGGAAATCGTCGCGGCCTTCGGGTGCCCGCATGCCGACGCGGGCGCCGAAGTCGAGCCCCTTGGGGTAGGCAGAAACGAACGCCTCGGGGAACACCACAAGGCCAGCGCCTCGGCGGGCTGCATCGGCGGCGAGGTCGCGCAGCTTGTCCAGCGTCCGCTCTGCGTCGAAGACAACGGGCGCGGCCTGAACGACGGCGGCAGTGAAGTTGGTCATCGGTGGTCCCCTTCGTTTCGTCGACCCGCCGGTCTCACACGCGGACCAGGAACGAGCGGATGAACGGATCGATCTCGTCGCGCCCACGGAAAATGCCGTAGTGCCCCTCGCAGAGCACGTCGGACTCCAACGCCATCAGCCGCTCCAGCGACGCCCGGTAGTCGGCCCAGTTGGATTTCAGGCTCGGATGCAGGGGTCCGTGCACATCCTGGGCGAAAACGATCCGCTGGCCATCGGCGTCCATCACGTAGGCCACGGACCCCGGCGAATGGCCGGGGATGTGCAGAGCGGTGATCGTGCGCCCGCCGATCTCGACGTCTGTTTCGGCACCGCTCAGCCAGCGGTCGATCTCGCACGGCTCCAGCCGGGCGCCGTACCACGTCGCCGCCGTCACCGCGATGTCGCCGGCCTCGATGTAGGGCGCGTCCAGTTCGTGGGCGACGACGGTGAGGCCCAGCCGGTCGCTGAGCGATCGGGCGCCGCCGGTGTGGTCGAAGTGACAATGGGTCAGCAGCAGGGTGTCGACACGGTCCAGCGGCACGCCGGCTTCTTCGATGTTGCCGCAGAGGCGGTCCAGTCCGGAACCACAGCCGGCATCGACGATGGCCGCACCGGTGCCGCCGTCGATGAGATAGATCGCCACATCCTCGGGCGCGGTCAGCTGCGGACCGCCGACCTGCCAGACGCCGGGTGCGATCTCAACTACGCGCGGCGCCAGTAATGCCTCCCCCTGCATCGGTCCGTGCCTAGCGGAGATGCTCGGCGAACAGCGCGAGAGTCCGTTCCAGCGCCAAGGCGGCGCTGTCGGCGCGATAGTCCGGCCGCCGATCACAGTTGAACCCGTGGCCAGCGCCGGCATAGACGTGGATTGGGATGTCGGGCAGCGCCGCGCGGACCGCCTCGACCGTCTCCGGCGGGACTGACGCGTCGTCTGCGCCGAAGTGCAGGATCATCGGCACCCGCGGCCGGTCGTCCAGCAGTTCGACGATGTGGCGGCCGTAGTAGCAGGACGCGCAGCCGACCTCGAGCCGGCTGCCGGCGAGATAGGTCCACGATCCGCCCCAGCAGTAGCCGACGACGCCAACCCGCCCGGCGGCGTCCAGGGACTTGGCAGCGGCCTCGATATCCAGCATCGGCAGGTCCCAGCCGATGGCGGTGGCCAGCGCGCGGCCTTGCTCGATGCCTTCGGCGTTGTAGTCCAGTTCGACCCCGGTCCGCTCCCGGTCGAATAGGGCCGGGGCGATCGCAGCGTAGCCTTGCGCTGCGTAGCCGTCGGCGACATCGCGGATGTGGCCGTTGATGCCGAAGATCTCCTGGATGACGACGACTCCTCCCTTGCGCGCGCCTGCGGGCTCGGCGCGGTAGGCGTCGAAGGCATGGCCGTCGGATGCCGTCAGTCGAACGAATTCCCCCATCGTGTCCTCCTCGCTCGCGGGCGCGCCATCATAGTCCGGGTCCGCCGACAAAGTCGCTCGCGTTGGAACGCCCTCCCCTATACTGGCGGCTCCGATCCCATATCGCGCCCCCTTTCGAGGACACCGTGACCCCAGACTCCACCGAGACCCTTCCCGATCTCGACCGCCTGATCGCCATCTTCGAAACCATCCCCCACTGCATGGATCTGGGGATGAAAGTCGTCGAGCTGCGCCATGGCGTCGGCTTCTTGAGCCTAGACTACAACGAGCGGCTGATCGGCAATCCGAAGACGGGCCACATCCACGGCGGCGTCATCACCTCGGTGCTCGACACCATTTGCGGGCTGGCGGCGATCTCGGCGGTGCCGGAAACCACGGGCGTCGCGACCCTCGACCTGCGCATCGACTACCTGCGCCCGGCGACGCCGGGCGAAACCATCCGCGCCACCGCCGAATGCTACAAGCGCACCCCCAACGTCGTTTTCGTCCGCGGCCTCGCCTACCACGACCATGTCGGCGATCCCATCGCCAACTGCGTCGGCACATTCATGCTCGGACCGACGGGATTCGCCCTCGCCGATGCGTCGAAGAGGCATCCGGAGAAACGCCGATGAAGCAGACCATCGCGCAGCTAAAGAAAGCCGGCCGGGTGGCGGCGGTGAACGAGCTGATCCCCTATGCCCGGACGCTGGGCCTGGAATCCTTCGAGGACGAGGGCGAGATGATTACGGTGCTGCGCCGGCGCGAGACCAACATCGGCAACACCGTGTTCCGCGCCGTCCACGGCGGCGTCATCGGCGCGCTGCTGGAGCACGCGGCGATCATGAAACTGTTCGCCGAGACGCCGGTGGCGGTGGTGCCGAAGACGGTCAACGTCTCCATCGACTACCTGCGCCCGGCGCAGGACACCGACACCTTCGCCCGCGGCGTCGTGATCCGCCAGGGCCGCCGCATCGCCAACGTCCGCGTCGAGGCCTGGCAGGACGACCCGGAGAAGCCCGTCGCCGCCGCGCACGCGCATTTCCGGCTGGCGTGAGGGCGGCGTGAAGGTTTCGAGAATGCACTGGGCCGCCACAGGCGGTGGTTGATTCGCCGGCTGGTTTTTTCGATGATCGGTTGGCTGGCCTTTTCTCGTTTCGGCCGCATCAAACCCAAGGAGTCCTCATGCCGTTTCGAACTGTTTTCGCCGTGCTGGCGTTCGCGCTGGTAGGCAATTTAACTGCGTCGGCTCGTGCCGACGAAGCGTCGCGCCAGGAAGTCGTTGTCGAGATGTTTCACGCTCTCCATTACGACCGGTTGATCGATCAGATGGCGGACGCCGTAGCGAGCCAGATCACTGGTCAGATCAAGACCAAGCATCCGAGCCTCGACGCGGAGTCGATCTCCGACATCCAAGACATGACTCGCGAGGCCTTCTCGAGTTTGAAGCCGGGTCTGATGCTATTTGTCGGCCAGAGTATGGTGAAGCACTTCAACGAGGAAGAACTTCGCCAGATACTGGCCTTCTACAAGACGGACGTCGGCCGCAAGACCATCGCCGTGATGCCACAGATGATGCAGGAAACCATGGTGTGGAGCCAGCAGTCCAGCGGCCGGGTCGTCCCGCAACTCGTCGAGAGCATCCGCGCGCGGCTGAAGGAAAAAGGTTACGGGCTTTAGAATTGGCCCGACGCTTCCCTCACACGTTAAACAGGAAGCGGATCACGTCGCCGTCGGCGACGGTATAGTCGCGACCCTCGACGCGGAGCTTGCCGGCATCGCGGGCGGCCGACTCGCCGCCGAGCCCAACGAACTCGTCCCAGGCGGCGACCTCTGCGCGGATGAAGCCGCGTTCGAAGTCGGTGTGGATCTCGCCCGCGGCCTGGGTTGCGCGGGTGCCGCGGCGGATGGTCCAGGCGCGGGCCTCCTTGGGCCCGGCGGTGAAGAAGGTGATCAGGTCGAGAAGGTGGTAGCCGGCGTGGATGACCCGCGCCAGCCCCGTCTCCTCGAGCCCGAGGCTTTCGAGGAACGCCGCCTGCTCGTCGGCATCCGATAGCTGGGCAATCTCTTCTTCGATGCGGGCGGAGATGATCACCGTCTCGGCACCTTCCGACTCGGCATGCGTGGCGACCCGGTCGGTCATCGCGTTTCCACTGGCCGCCGCCTCGTCGACGTTGCAGACATAGAGCACCGGCTTGGCGGTCAAGAGCTGGAGCATGCGGAACGGTTTCTTGTCCTCGGGTGCCAGCGGCACCAGCCGTGCCGGGCGGCCATCGCGCAGCACGTCGAGGGCCCGTTCAACGAGCTCCAGGCTCGTCTTCGCCTCGGTGTCACCGCCGCGGACGCGCTTGGTTAGCGGCGTCACCCGCTTCTCCAGGCTTTCCAGGTCGGCGAGCATCAGCTCGGTGGCGATGACCTCGGCATCGCGCAACGGATCGATCGTACCGGCGACGTGGGCGACATTGTCGTCCTCGAAGCAGCGCAGCACCTTGAGGACCGCCGCCACCTCCCGGATATGACCGAGGAAGGTGTTGCCGAGGCCTTCTCCCTGGCTGGCGCCCTTGACCAGCCCGGCGATGTCGACGAATTCGAGCTGCGCCGGCGTCACCTTCGGCGATTTCGCCACTGCGGCGACCTCGTGCAGCCGGGGATCGGGGACCGCCACCCGGCCGACGTTGGGCTCGATGGTGGAGAAGGGGAAGTTCGCCGCCTCCGCCGCCTGAGTGGCAGTGAGCGCATTGAACAGCGTCGACTTGCCGACATTGGGCAAGCCGACGATCCCGCAGTTGAGGTTCATTCGGAGCTGTCCGTGGTGGCCTTGGGCGCGGTCGAATTGGGCGCAGTCTCTTTGGGTGCGTCCGCCTCGGGCTTTTCGGGCTTGGGCGGCTTCGGCGGCGGCGGATTGAGGGTCAGTGCGACCTTGCTCATGAATGCCGCGTCATCGCCACCAGCGAGCAGCGGGAAGTGGGTGCCCACCGCATCGAGCAGGGGATCGAGCCAGTCACGGTCGGCCTTGGAGAAATCCTTGAGCACGTGGCCGACGACGCGCCCCTTGTCGCCGGGATGGCCGATGCCCACCCGAACGCGGCAGAAATCGGGTCCGATGTGGTCGCGGATGCTGCGGATGCCATTGTGGCCCGCGGTGCCACCCCCGTCCTTGACCCGCAGCTTGCCGGCGGCGAGGTCGAGCTCGTCGTGGAACACGATTACGTCGGCAGGTTCGACCTTGTAGAACCGCCGCGCCTCGGCGACGGACCGCCCCGACTCGTTCATGTAGGTCATCGGCTTCAGCGCCAGCACCCGGCGGCCGGCGACGGTACCCTCCGCCGCCTGACCCAAGAACCGCGAACGGAACGGTGCAAACCCGTAGCGGTCGCACAACGCGTCGACGACCATGAAGCCGATGTTGTGCCGGCTGCCGGCATACGACCGCCCGGGATTGCCGAGGCCGGCGACGAGCAAAGGAGACATCGCCGGGTACCCCCGCCGATCCTACTCTTCCGCGGATTCGGCCTCGCCCTCGCCCTCGGCGACCTCGCCCTCTTCGCCCTCGGCGGCCTCCTCTTCTTCCTCTTCGGCGGCCAGGGCTGATGGCGCGGCGATGGTGGCGATGGTGAAGTCGCGGTCGGTGATCGTCAGCTCGGCGTCTTCCGGAATGGAGACGTCGCTGATATGGACGCTGTCACCGATTTCAAGCTCGCCGACGTCGACCACGATCTGCTCCGGAATGGCGTCGGGTTTGCAGATCAGCTCGATCTGATGACGGACGACGTTGAGGACGCCGCCGCGCTTGAGCCCGGGGGAGTCTTCTTCGTTCTCGAACACCACCTGCACGTCGACGTTGACCCGTGTGGTGGCGCTGAAGCGCATGAAATCCACGTGGATCGGTGCGTCGGTCACCGGGTGCTGCTGGAGGTCGCGGGCCAAGGTGCGGTGCTTGTCGCCGTCGACATTAATCTCGTAGACGCGCGAGAAGAACGCACCGCCTCGGATCAGCTTCTTCAGCTCGACCGGATCGACCGAGATCATCACCGGGTCCTGCTTGTTCCCGTAAATCACCGCCGGCACCCGGCCGGCCCTCCGCGTGGCGCGGGCTGCCCCCTTACCGGCCCGCTCGCGCCGCTCTGCGGCAATCGGCGTAAACTCTGCCATCTTCGTGTTCTCCTTGTGCGAAAGCGACCGCCGGCCTCCAGGGGTGCCGGCGGGAGCGCCGTTTTAGCCGATCGCGTGAGGGGATGCCAGCGAAACGCGCCGCTGTATCGAAACCAGGGGGCGAAAGAAGATTTAGTCGAACAAGCTGGAGACGGACGACTCCTCGCTGATCCGCCGCATGGCCTCGGCCATCAGCGGGGCGATGGTCAGCTGCTCGATGTTGTGCGAGACCCGCACCGCCTCGGTCGCCGCAATGCTGTCCGTGATGACCAGCTGCTCCATCGGCGAGGCACTGACCCGCGCCACGGCGCCGCCCGACAGCACCCCGTGGGTCACATACGCCGACACCGAGGTTGCACCGGCTTCCTTCAAGGCGGTTGCCGCGTTGCACAGCGTCCCGGCGGAGTCGACAATGTCGTCGACAAGGATGCAGCGCCGGCCCTCGACCTCGCCGATGATGTGCATCACTTCGGAGACGCCGGCGCGTTCGCGCCGCTTGTCGATGATCGCTAGGTCGGCATTGAGCCGCTTGGCGTGACCGCGGGCACGGACCACGCCGCCGACGTCCGGTGAGATGATCATGATGTCGTCGGCGTTGAACCGCTGCTCGATGTCCTTAGTGAACACGCCGGCGGCGAACAGATTGTCGACGGGAATGTCGAAGAAACCCTGGATCTGACCAGCGTGCAGATCCACGGTCAGCATCCGGTCGGCGCCGGCGACGGTGATCAGGTTGGCGACCAGCTTGGCCGAAATTGGTGTCCGCGGGCCGGACTTGCGGTCCTGGCGGGCATAACCGAAGTAGGGCATTACGGCGGTGATCCGCCGGGCCGAGCCGCGCCGCATGGCGTCCAGCGTCACCAGCAGTTCCATTAGATTGTCGTTGCAGGGGTACGACGTCGATTGAATGACGAAGACGTCCTCGCCGCGAACGTTTTCGTGAATCTCGACGAAACACTCCATGTCGGAGAACCGCCGGATAGACGCCTTGGCGAGCGGCAGATTCAGATAGGCGGAGATGGCCTCGGCCAGCGGACGATTGCTGTTGCAGGCGACGATTCTCATCGCGTGGCCTCCGCCTTATTTGGGGGGAGCATTGGCCTTCGGGGTTCCCCTGACGGACGACCGCCAAACAGCCGCCTCTCCCGCCGAAAACGCGGCGGACTGTAACAAGGCGGCTGGGGTGTGTAAACGCCGACGTCGGCGGGAATTCCTATGGTTGCCGCGATTGGCGCCGAAGACCGAGCAGTGGATCGCCAGCGCCTTCCGCGGCCGGTACGTTTCCGGCCCGGTCGGCGGCAATGATGGAAGCAACACTCCGCGCCGCCGGCCGCGCGGCCTGATCGGCGGTCTCGGACCAGCCGGCGTTGAGTCTGCCTTCCGGCAGCGTCTTCTGCTGCTCGACGGTCGCCAGTTCCTCGCCATCGGCCGTCGACACGGTCCACAACACGCGGACGCGCTGGCGGCCGCCGAGAGGGGGGTCGACGACAACTCCACCGTCGACGACGTAAGCAGCCCGATCGGCATCCGAGGCCAAGGAGAAACCCAAACCGGCGAGGGCGCGCCCGACGGCGTCCGACAAGGCTTCGTTGCCGTCGCCAGGGGCGCCCGCAACGCCGGCGATGAAGATCCCCTCCGGTGCTGCTGGCGGTGCCTCGACCGGTACGGGCGGATACTGGAGCAACGCCACGATCGATGCTGCCGCGTCGGTGCCGCCGCCGTCGATCAGCCGGGGATCGCCGTTCTGCCATTGCCACGGGCTTGCCCGTACGCCTTGGACGAATCCGCCGAGGTCGCCTCCGTCGGGTCCGTGGATCCGCCAGTGGATATGCCGGGCATAGGTCGCCCGCGCATCGGTGTTGGCGACGACGATTCCGTCGAGGAGGAACGTGCCATCCGCGCTGTCTCCGACCCGGGCGCCAACGCCTTGGCCGGCCAGCGCCGAGGCGACCGATCTCGCCAGAAGTTTGGCCATGGGCCGAGGAACGCCATCGACCGGCCTGACGACGAGCCCAGCCGCCGGTGGTTCCGGGACGGAGAGGGCCGTCTCGGGCGCCTCCGCGCAGGCCGCGAGGGTCAAGACCAAAGCCAGCGCCGCCGCCAGCCCAGTTCGATTCATGGCACCGCCATCACGCACATCGCCAGCATGGCGACGACGAAGAACAGCATCAGGTAAATGATGTAGGGCACGGCAGCTATCCGATCACGAAGTCCAGCGGCGCCCGCGATAGCACCTCCGGGCCGCTTTCGCCGATGGCCACGGTGCGGCCCAATGTCATCGCCAGGCCCGAGTCCGAGTCAAAGATAATGATGTGGACGAAGATGACCATGCCCGCTTCAACGAGCACGGGATTGCCGCGATAGAGCATCGGCCAATCCATCCAGTTGGGCGGGAAGGTGGTGCCGAGGCTGTAGCCGCAAGAATTCATCCGGTGAGACGCATAGTCGGCTTGATCGAGCACCCGCGCGTGGGCGTCGAAGGCATCGCCAAAGGGCCGGCCTGGAACAAGCGCGCCGATGGTTTCTTCCAGGGCATCGCGGGCAGCGCCGAACATCGACATCTGCTCCGCCGGTGGCGTGCCGACGGCAAACGTCCGCATCAGGCAGGCGTGGTAGTGGCGGTAGACGCCAGCCCATTCGAGGGTGAGCTGGTCCTGCGCTTCGAGGCGCCGCCGTCCGGAGTAGTAGCGGCAGAGGAGCGCGTCGCGGCCCGAGCCGATGATGTAGGGATTGCCCGGATAGTCGCCGCCGCCGGCGAACACCGCACCCTGCATGGCGGCGAGGATGGCCGCCTCGTCGGCGCCCTCGGCGGTCAGTGCGACGGCCGCGTCGTAGGCGTCATCGGCGAGTTCGGCGGCGCGCCGGACATACGCCATCTCCGTGGGGCTTTTGACCATCCGCAACCGGTTGACCAGCTCGGACGCGTCGGCCGTCGCGCAGAATCCGTTCAATGCCGCCGCCAGCCTTTGGCCGTTGCGTGCGGTCAGGCCATAGGCCTCCCACTCGACACCCAGGCGGGCGCCGCGGCAGCCATGCTCGGCGACGATGTCGCGGAGCTGGTCAGCCGGTCCGGCGTCCGGAGCGTCCACCCAGATGCGCACGTCCTCGATGACCGACGTATGCTCGGCCTGGCGCAGATCGGGTGCGCGGGTCAGCAGCGTCATCGTGCCGTCGGCGCCGACGTAGAGGCACTGGAAGAACACGTAGCCGAAAGTGTCGTAGCCGGTGAGGTAGTAATGGCTCTCCTGGCGGAACACGAGGAGCCCGTCGAGGCGCTCAGCGGACATCGCGGCGCAGGCGCGGGCCCGTCGCTCGGCGAGTTCGTTCTCAGAGAAATGCAGCGCCACGGCTACGGCTCCAGCCCGATCGCCGAGAAGCCGCGGCCGTAGTCGCCGCCACCGTTCTTCGTCGTCCGGCGATAGCTGAAGAAACGCGCCTCGTCGGCGCAGGTGTCGAACGGCAGGACGTCGATGCCGACGAGCCCGAGCGCGTCGAGGCGTCGGGCGACGTAGCCGGCAAGGTCGAACAGGAAGTGGCCGGCGCGGGGCGCAGGTTCGAACAGGTCGGCAGAGGCGCTGTCGTCGGCGACGAAGTCGGTCCGGAACTCAGGCCCGACCTCATAGGAAGACCGGCCGATACACGGACCGACGGCAGCGACGGTGCGTTCGGGCGAGGCGCCGAGGTCTGTCATCGCCGACACCGTCGCTTCAACAACGCCGCAGAGCGCGCCGCGCCAACCGGCGTGGGCGGCTCCGATAACGCCGGCATCGGCATCCGCAAACAGCACTGGTGCGCAGTCGGCGGTCAGGATACCGATCGCCACACCGGAGGTGCGGGTCACGAGGGCGTCGAGCTGGGGCCGTTCGTCGACGGGCCACGGTGTCTCGACGACGGCGACATCGGCGGAGTGCACCTGGTAGGCCGTGGCCAGGGCGTCCGAGCCGAGTCCAAGCCGAGCCATCGCCCGGGCGCGATTCTCGGCAACGTTCGCCGGATCGTCCGCCGAACCCTGGCCGCAGTTGAGCGACGCGTAGACGCCCGTGCTGACGCCGCCCTCCCGGGTGAAAAACCCGTGGGTGACGCCGTTCAATCCGGTCAGCGCCTTGGCGGTCAGCATGGCGAGAGTATAGGCACGATCTCCGCCAACTTCACCGCGCGGACACATCGAATCCTGGAAGGGGCGGGACGTGCGGCCCGGCGATGGCGAGCGCCTTGAACAGGAGTCCCATTTCGCGGGGATGCACGAGCCGGCGCAAGGCCGTGTGGACGGCGGCGGCCTGCTCGGTGTCGGCGCCCCGCGCCAGCATTTCGGCACGGGCTTCGATGCCGAGGCGGCCAAGAAAGACGCCCTGAGGCACAGGCCCAAACACGCAGCCGCCGGCTGTCACTGCCGCGTTCCCAAGCGCCTCGAAGTCGACGTGGGTCGTGAGGCCGGTCTCGCCAGGCCGGTCGAGAACTTCGGCGAAGGCGTGGCGGCGAACGGCCTGTAGCGTCTCGCCGGGGGCGCTGCGGGCGTGGCCGTAGTCGATGATCAACGCGGCACCGCCGTTCCGCGCCACCCGCTCGCCGATGGCACCGGCGATCGCCACGCCAGCTTCACAGACCTCGACGACGGCTCCCTCGTGGACGGAGGCGAGTGCAGGCGCCACCGCCGGCGCCGGGCACGGGACATCTGTGAATGCGAACCGCTGGCCATCCTCGGCGAGGCCGATGCACCGTTCCCGCCACCCATCTGCGGCCTTCACGTATTGGTGGGCCGGGAGCGCGTCGAAGAACTCGTTGGCGACCAATAGGATTGGCCCGTCGGGCACGCTCTCGAACGTTTCATGCCATGTCGGCGACGCATGGGCGGACAAGGCCGTGTGCTGGCGTTCGCGTAGGATTGGGCTGGTTTCGACCAGATGGATGTCCGCCGCGTCGGCAAACGCCGGCACCGTCTTGGACACGGCCCGGAGCGCGTCGGCGGCGAGGGTGCCGCGGCCGGGGCCTAACTCGATCCATTGAAACGGATCGGGCGCGCCCATCGATTGCCAGACGGTCGCGCACCAGAGGCCGATGAGCTCGCCGAACATCTGCGAGACCTCCGGCGCCGTGATGAAGTCCCCCCTCGCACCGATCGGATCGCGGCGCATGTAGTAGCCCTCGTCGGGGTCACCGAGTGCGGCGGCCATGAATGCAGAGACGGGGAGTGGGCCCTCCTCGGCGATGCGCCGCGCGATCCGGCGGGCGAGGGGGGTCACCGCCGACTGCGGGCCCCAGCACCGAGGACCAGCGCCACGCCGACCACCAGCATTGGCAGCGACAGCCATTGGCCCATGGTGCTGCCGGCCGCGAGGAATCCGATGTGCGTGTCCGGCTGGCGGAACAGTTCGCCGATAGAGCGGCATATTGCGTAGCCGATCAGGAACACGCCCGAAAGAGTGCCCGGGCGCCGGCGTACCGCCTCGACCCGGCACAGCAGCGCAAGGATGACGAATAGCACGAAGCCCTCGAGTGCCGCTTGATAGAGCTGGCTCGGATGCCTGGGGTCCGGCCCGTAGCCCGGAAAAACCATTGCCCAGGGAACGTCGGCTACACGGCCGACAAGCTCGCCGTTGACGAAGTTGGCGAGCCGGCCGAGGAACAGGCCGATGGGCGCGGCGCAGAACACCAGGTCGGCGAATGGCGCAATGCGGATGGCACGGCGCCGGCAGAAGATGACGCCGATGATGACGACGCCGAGCAGGCCGCCATGAAATGACATGCCGCCCTGCCAGACCTGCAGCGCAGCCATGGGATGTTCGAGATAGAACTCGGGACGATAGAAAAGCACGTAGCCGAGTCGCCCGCCGATCACCACGCCCAGTGTCGCCCAGACGAGGAAATCGTCAATGTCACGGGGCTCGGCGACGTAGGGTGGCCGGATGGCCAGCCGGCGCATGTACCGCCAGCCGAGAATCAGCCCGAAGATATAGGCCAGCGCATACCAGCGGATGGCAAACGGGCCGATCTCGATCAGCACCGGATCGATGGCGGGAAACGGGATCGCTGTCAGCATGTCACCGATAGGGATCGTCGGTGGCGAGGTAGTCCCGCACGTAAGCGCGGACGCCGTCCTCAAGGGAGGTGAGCGGCTGATCAAAACCGGCGGCACGCAGGCGGTCCATGGGGGCTTCGGTGAAATACTGATAGCGGTCTCGGATCGCCTCCGGCATCGGCACGAATTCGATGTCCGGTTCGCGTCCAAGGGCGCGGAACACCGCGGCGGCGAGATCGGCAAAACTGCGCGCTGTCCCGGTGCCGCAGTTGAACAGGCCCGAGATCCGCGCGTGATCCAGCAGCCACAGCACGACCTCAACGCAGTCGTCAACGAAGATGAAATCGCGAAGCTGGCCACCGTCCGCATAGTCCGGATGATGCGACGTGAACAGCCGAGCGGGCCGGCCCGCCTGGGCCTCTGGAAAGACATGGCTGACGACGCTGGCCTGGGCGCCCTTGTGGTACTCGTTCGGGCCGTAAACGTTGAAGAACTTGATACCCGCCCATTGGGGTGGTGCCGGGGCACCTTCGGCAACGGCGCGAACCGCCCAACGGTCGAACACATGTTTGCTCCAGCCATAGGCATTCATCGGCTGGAATCGGGCCAGTGCCTCGGGCCTCGAATCGTCGTCAAAGCCCCGCGATCCGTCTCCATAGGTCGCCGCCGACGACGCATAGATGAACCTTACGCCACGCTCGGCGCACCACGACCACAGGCGCTTCGAAAGGCGGAAGTTGTTCTCGATGATCAGATCCGCGTCGGTTTCGGTCGTCGAGGTGACGGCACCCATGTGGACAACGGCGTCGACCTTGCCGCCGGCCGACTTGAGAAAGGTAAACACCTCTTCGGGATCGACGACGTCTTCAAGTTCGCGCTTGGAAATGTTCCGCCACTTCTCGCCTGAGCGGAGCCGGTCGCAGACCACCAGCGGTCCGCGTCCCTGCGCGTCGAGCGCGGCGGCGATATTGGAGCCGATGAAGCCGGCCCCTCCGGTGACCAAGATCATGGCCGGGTTATAGGTCGAGGCCGGCAGCGGGGCAAGCGGCGACGGTTGCCAGGGCATTGGCAGCATTTCATAATGCCCGCCATCCTGTTTTCGTGACCAGTTCCGGGCCGTTCCACCATGCAAACAACCAGCCGCTTGCTCGACGACCTCGCCAAGGTGGCCAACGGCGCCGTGTCGGCCCTCGTCAGCGTCCGCGAAGAGATTGACGCCCTGGTTTGTCAGCGGATCGAACGGCTCGCTGCGGACCTGGATCTGGTCAGCCGCGAGGAGTTCGAGGCCGTCAAGGCGACAGCCGCAAATGCCCGGGCCGAGCAGGAGAAGCTCGAAAAACGCGTCGCCGCCCTGGAGGCGGCGCAGAAAAAGAAACCGGCCACTCGACGGCCTGCGAGCAAATCCGCAGCGAAATAGGACACGGCACCTCGGTCGATCGCGGCGAATCCGACGCGAATCGCTTTTCCACGGGAAATCACTCGCAGCCGCATTTGCCGGTTGCGGTGCTGCGCGACCTTTGGCAGGCTATAAGATGTAAACGGCTGGGAGGCTGTTACAAAATATTGCGTGGTACGCTATATGTGGGCGCCAGCCGGCTTTGGCGAGTGGCGGTGTCTGCTGCTTTGCCATACACGCCCGAGGAGACATCGCCATGGGCATGAGCCAGGCCTCGGAGATCAATCGGTCCGATCCCCTGGACGTTATCGAGCAACTGGTGCTCGCCCGCGACTGGGCATTCGATCGGCGCAACGACTCTGAGATCGCCGTGCACGTGCCGGGGCGGTGGTGCGACTACAATCTGTTCTTTGCTTGGAACGATTCCGCCAGCGCCATGCACTTCACCTGTGCGTTCGATATGCGGGTGCCGAGCGAAAAGCGCTCGCCGGTGCACGAGCTCCTGGCAATGGTCAACGAGCGCCTGTGGATGGGGTACTTCGGGGTCTGGGAAGACGAGGGCCTGCCGATGTACCGCCACGTGCTGCCCATGCGCGGGTTCCGCGGGCCCAGCTTCGAGCAGGTCGAGGACCTGATGGAGACCGCCATCGTCGAGTGCGAGCGGTTCTATCCCGCGTTCCAATATGTCATCTGGGGCGGCAAGAGCGCCGACGACGCCATTGCTTCGGCGCTGATCGATACGGTCGGCGAAGCCTGATCCATGATGTCTCTTTCCCTCGTCCTCGTGGGCGGCGGCAAGATGGGTGCCGCCATGCTTGCCGGCTGGCTGGAGCGGGACATCCCGGCGACCGCCGTCACCATCGTTGAGCCCGACGCCGGAGTTGCGGCTGTTCTCCGCGACCGTCATGCCGTCGTGGTCCACGAGGACCCTTCGGCGATCCCGGAAACGGCATCGCCCGACGTCGTCGTCTTCGCGGTCAAGCCACAGGTCATGGATGCCGCCGTTCCCGGGTACCGCCGCTTCGTACGGCCTCAGACGGCGTTTCTCTCGATCGCCGCTGGGCGCGCGATTGCATCGTTCGAGCGGATCCTGGAGACGGCCGCCGTCGTTCGCGCCATGCCGAATACACCGGCGGCCGTCGGCCGGGGGATCACCGTCGCCTGCGCCAACCCGCTGGTGGTCGAGGGACAGCGCCAGATGTGCGACGAGCTGCTGGGCGCCGTCGGCGACGTTTGCTGGGTCGACGACGAGGGGCTGCTCGATCCCGTGACCGCGGTTTCGGGAAGCGGCCCGGCGTACGTGTTCCTGCTCACGGAATGCCTCGCCGAGGCGGGCGTCGCGGCCGGTTTGCCGGCGGCATTGTCCGAGCGGCTGGCGCGCGCGACGGTCGCCGGTGCAGGCGAGTTGCTGCGTCAGACCGAGGAAAGCGCGGCGACACTCCGGCGGAACGTCACCAGTCCCGGCGGCACAACGGCGGCGGCGCTTAAGGTTCTCGCGTCTCCGGATGGGATGCGACGATTGATGACGGCGGCGGTCGACCGGGCCACGCGTCGGTCCAGAGAACTGGCGAATTGACGCATCGGCCCTCCCGGACCGGACCGACTGAGCTTATATACTGAGAGTTGTCGGTCCCTGCGGTGATTGGACTGCTCGAGGAGGCAACCGTGGCCCGCAAGAAAGACGTTTCCGAACGCATGCTTGATGCCGCCCTGGCCCTCGCCGCGAAGCAGGGGTGGCGTGATCTCTCTCTGGCCGCAATCGCTGGCGAGGCCGGCGCCAACCTCGCCGAAGCACAGGCCGCGTTCCCCTCGCGATCGTGCCTGCTCGCGGCGCTGCTTGCGCGCACCGACCGCGAGGTTTTGGCAGCCGGATTGGCCGACGAGGGCGATTCCGTGCGCGACCGGTTGTTTGACGTGCTGATGCGGCGGTTCGACGCACTGCAGCCGCACAAGGACGGCATCGCCGCGATCCTCCGCGATTTGCCGGCCGATCCGCTCGGCATGTTGGTCGCTGCGCCCCGGCTGCTGAACTCGATGGCCTGGATGCTGGAGGCCGCCGGGGTCCGAGCGTCTGGGCCATTCGGACTGGCGCGGGCAAAAGGGCTGGCCATCGTCTATCTGGCGACGTTGCGGGTTTGGCTTCGCGATGACACCGAAGACATGGCGCCGACAATGGCGGCGTTGGACCGCGCGTTGCGCCGCGCCGGACAGGTGGCACGAATGTGCCGGCCGTTGCCGAGACCGTGTCGTCGCCGAGCGACGCAAAACGTTGACGCGGGCGACGACGCCGGCGAATCGGTGCCCGCATGAACCGCCGAAGAGCCCGCTTGCGGGTATCCCAGGAGGCGCCCGACTCCATGTGATCTCCCGGCCCATTCTCGCAATCGCGAAGAACTTTTCGAAACTTGAAATAGAAAATCATAATCTGAATTTCTCCACCTATGTTTTTTAGTCCTTAAAATCAATGAGATAGGTGTTTGTGCGCTGCATAAAATCCATTGTGTGCAATGCACAAATTTTGTTGACAGATGAACAAGATCGCGCAATACTCCAGGATCAGTCGATTCCCCAAAGGAACCCGTAGACTCGGGTTGAGGAGACCAGAATGAACGCCGATCCGTTCTTCAACTTCGACATCGCCAAGATGATGTCGGATTTCGATCCCACGAAGATTGCCGACGAGTTTTCCAAGATGGTCGGCCAGTACAAACTGCCCGGCGTCGACACCGATGCCCTGGTTGCCAGCCAACGCCGCAACGTCGAGGCCCTGACCTCCGCCAACCGCGCCGCGTTCGAGGGCGTGCAGGCTGTCGCCAAACGTCAGGCCGAGATCCTTCAAGAGACCATGAACGAGGTTGCCACCGCGTTCGACGCGGTCTCGAAGAGCGGCTCGCCGCAGGCGGCCGCGGCCCAGCAGGCCGAACTTGCCAAAGATGCCTTCGAGAAGGCCCTCGCCAACATGCGCGAACTGGCCGAGATGGTGGCCAAGTCCAATCAAGAAGCGACCCAGGCCATCAACGGCCGGATCTCGGAAACGCTGGACGAGGTCAAGGAACTGGCTTCGAAGCTGAACGCGTAGCGACAACCGGACGACCAATCGGACGGCCGCCCCTTCGGGGGCGGCCGTTTTCGTCTTGGACCTTGCTTCGTTGTCGCCGCTGTCGCACCGTTCGCGGTCCCGCCATCGCACGGCTAGTGGGCAATGGGCCATGACCATTTCTTATGACGACTTCTCCCGGATCGATGTTCGCGTCGGCACGATCATCCGCGCCGAGCCCTATCCTGAGGCGCGCAAGCCGGCGATCAAGATGTGGATCGACTTCGGGTCGGAACTCGGTGAGCGGAAGTCGTCGGCCCAGATCACGCGGTACTACGATCCCGAAACACTCATCGGCCGACAGGTGGCCGCGGTGGTCAATTTCGAACCGCGCCAAATCGGCAAGTTCCTCTCCGAAGTGCTCGTGCTCGGGTTTCCCGACTCGGATGGTGAGGTCGTGCTCATTGGTCCGGAGCGGTCGGTGCCCAACGGCGGACGGCTGTTCTGACGTCGCCACGCCGTCAATGTGGTGCCACCGGCCGCGCCCCGAATCCGCGCATGCGTTGTTTTGACGCGGTTTTGCTGCGATAATTGTGGCACAGCGTGGCGAGGCAGGGTTTGCCCGCGCGGATTCATTGGACACGCAGAAGGCGATGGTCGAGATCAAGAATCCGGTCGAGGATGCCGTCGGCGCCCCACGGGCGGTACCGCGCGCGGAGGTGTGTCCGCGCCCGGCGCCGGAGAGTGCGCCGCCAGCTGAAGTCACGTCTACCCGCCTGTCAAATGAAGCGCGTCAAGCTGTGGCGGCTGCCGACAGCGGCGGAGAGGACGCGTTCGATGGCGAGCGCACCGCCGAGCGCGGCCGGGAGTCCATTCGGGTCTTTCTGTTCCAGCTCTATCAGCGGCTCGGCTACAGCCGTTCCGAGGCGACGGTGAAGGTCGAAAAGATGACCGGCGCCGCCGGTTTCCAACTGTCCAGGCAAGTCGCGGCAGCGATCGGCGATGTTGGCCGCTCGGCGTCCCCGCCGGCGCCGAAATCGGTCAGCGTCTCGCTCCGGGTCAGCGAGCTGGAGCTCGATACGCGCGAGCTGCCCCCGCCGCCATCGCTGAGCGTGCACAGCATTTCGGGTCGCCTTGAGTTCGTCGGCGATAGCGGAACGCTGCTCAGCGCCGAGCCGATTAGGCTAACCGCCGGTGCGGCGGCGGAGGCGCCGGTGGTGCCGCCGTCTGAGTCGTCGGCACCTAGCCTGGATGCATGGCGGCATCAGCGGTCCGAGGATGCAGAAGTTCCCGCAGGGCAGGCGCTCGGCGAGCTGTTCGGTGCGGAGAACGTTTACCGGACCGATACCGCAGACGTCTTCGTCGTTCGTACGGACACCGTTCTCGCCGTCGATCGGTTCGACCTTCCTCGGACGGACACCGCGGGTGAAGCGGCCGCTGACTCGGCGTCGGCGGATCGAGGCGAATCGGACGCCGCGGACGACCCCGACCTCAACATCACCGCCTGAAAGCATTTCGCCGATCGGGGCTCAGATCGGCAGGCGGATTCTGGCGCGCAGGCCGCCGCCCGGCGCGTCCGCGAGCGCCAGTTCTCCCCCATGACCGCGCACGACATCACGAGCGATGGTCAGGCCGAGCCCGACGCCGCCGGTGACCGGGTTCCTTGATTCCTCGATCCGGTAGAACGGCTTGAATACCTCCTCGCGACGGTCCTCGGGAATTCCGGGTCCGTCGTCGTCGATGACCACCTCGACAGCGTCTCCGCGCTGGCCGGCGCGCACTGAGACATGCCCGGCGTGGCGAATGGCGTTGTCGAGCAGGTTGGTCACGCAGCGGGAAAATGCGTGAGGTTGCAAGGGCACCGCGAGGGTTCCTTCGGTGTGAAAGTCGATCGCCCCGCCGCGACGCCTGGCTTGGCGAACGGCGTCGTCGAGCAGCGCCGTCAGATCCGTCGGCACCGGTTTTTCCGTTCCTTCGCCGCGGGCAAAGGCGAGGTAGCCGTCCAGCATGCGCTCCATCTCGGCGACGTCGGACTTCAATGCCTCGGCGCCTTCGGCGTCGCCCATCATTTCGAACTCCAGTTTCATCCGCGTCAGCGGCGTGCGCAGGTCATGCGAAACCCCCGACAGCATCGCCGTCCGTTGGCTGATCTGACGTTCGATGCGTTCCTTCATCGCAATGAACGCGGCGGCGGCACGGCGTATTTCGGCGGCGCCCTCAGGCTTGAACAGAGGGACACTACGGCCCATTCCGAAATCGTCTGCGGCGCGGGCGAGGCGCAATATCGGGCGGACTTGGTTGCGCATGAAGATGGTGGCGACGCCGAGCAGGATCAGCGACGTGCCGACCATCCACATCACGAAGACATAGGTCGTCGAACTGAACAACCGCTTGCGGGTGGTGACGACCTCGAGCACGCCGTCGGCGTACTGGACCTCGATGACCACATGGTCGGGCCGCGACTCGGTGTCGATGCGGAACGGTCGTTGCAGCTGCTCTTCGAGTTCGCGCGCCAGCGACGGCTCGACGATCCCGGCACGAGCGCCCCCAACCTGAGACAAGACATCGCCCGGCCTCACGGTGGCGACAATCTCCATCCGCCGCGCCGCCGCTTCGAGCACCCAGGCGCGGCTTCCGGCATCGGGGAACTCGCGCACCAGGTCCATCAGGGTGCCGATATCGCCAGCGAGGCCGCGGGCCAGCCGCGTGCTCACCTTGTCCCAATGGCTTTCGTAGAAGATGAATGCCGAAACGACCTGCAACAACACCAGCGGCGTGACGATGATCAGCAGCGATCGGCCGAGGAGGCTGCGCGGCAGGTAGTGCTTGATCATCGTCGATGCCCGCTCAATCCGGCCTCAGCACGTATCCCTTGCCGCGTACGGTTTGCAGATAGCGGGGGTCGCGGGGATCGTCCTCGATCTTGCGCCGAAGGCGGGTGACCTGGACGTCGACGGCGCGGCCACCGCCACCGGTGCCGGTCAACTGGATCAGGTCCTCGCGGCTCAGCGCGACCCCGGGCCGCACCGCCAGCGCTTTCAGCAGAGCTGCCTCGACCGACGTGAGCCGGGTCGGTTTGCCACCGCGACTGAGCGACTCCCGCTCGAGATCGAACACGGCGTCTCCCATGGACACCTCGACCGGAGGCGCCTCGGCCTTTGGCGCGCGGCGCAGGATGTTCTGCAGCCGGAGCAGCAGTTCGCGCGGCTCGAACGGCTTGACCAGGTAATCGTCCGCACCGCTCTCGAGTCCGGCGATGCGGTCTTCCGGTTCGCCCATCGCGGTCAGCATCAGGATCGGCACCGACCCCTGCCGGCGAGAATCGCGGGCGAAGTCGAGGCCGCTCTCTCCCGGCATCATCAGGTCCAGCACAATGACGTCGAAGACAAGACTGCCCAGCTTCGTACGAGCTTCCGCCGCGTCCGCCGCGGTGACGACGACGAAACCGTGCTCGCCCAAGAACTTGGCAAGCAGCAACCGCAACCGTTCGTCATCGTCGACGACCAGGATGTTCGGCAACTCGGCGGTCATTGCGCGCCTGTCTCCCCGGATACTTTCCGTCGGCGCAAGCTTAACATGCCCCATCGGGATCGCAGTGAAGCAAACAACCGTGGATGGTCAGTCGACGCGGTCGCGGTCCTCGGGATTGATGATGGCGCGGAGCACGGAGGCGAAGCCGTCGGCGGCGCCCGGACCGGACTCGGCGAAGGCGGCTGCGATGCGCTGCGCCTGACGCTCGGTCAGCGCGCGTTCCAGGGCTTCCGCCTCGGGCGTCAAATAGAGACGGCGCCGCCGGCAGTCGTCGGGGCCGGCGCGCTGGATAACAAACCCCTCGGTCATAAGTTGACCAAGGACCCGGGCGAGGGACTGCTTGGTGATCTTGAGGATGGCGAGGAGTTCGCTCACGGTGATCCCCGGGTTGCGGCCGATAAAGTAGACCGCGCGATGGTGGGCGCGACCGAACCCGTACCGGGCCAACATGGCGTCGGCGTCGCCGGTGAAGTCGCGGTAGGCGAAGAACAGAAGCTCAATCGCCCGGCGCAGGGTGCGTTCGTTTTCGCCGACTATGGGGTCGGCGCCGAGGTTCGCCGAATCGGCACCGCCGTTGCCGCCGCCATCGTCCCTCAAGGTTCCCCTCCGTACCGCAAATTATGTCAGTGATGTTGACATATATGCCGGCAGGTGATACGAAAAGCAACAACAAAGGGCGGCGAACGAAATTTCGCTAATGAATATCCAACGAATAGGAAACGAAATTTCATGGGCGGTCCCTCTTTCGACGACCGTGACGGTCTGATCTGGTACGACGGCGAGCTTGTCCCGTGGCGGGATGCGACGCTGCATGTGTTGACCCATGCGCTGCACTACGCTTCCGCGGTGTTCGAGGGCGAGAGGGCCTACGCCGGCAATATCTTCAAGCTCACCGAACATACGGAGCGATTGCACGCCTCCGCTGAGGCGCTCGGCTTCGAGCTGCCGTTCTCGGTCGCCGAGATCGATCGCGCCTGCGAGGAAACCTGCAAGGCCAACGGCATCGTCGACGGTTATGTGCGGCCGGTGGCTTGGCGCGGCAGCGAGATGATGGGCGTTTCCGCCCAGGAAACCGCCATTCACGTGGCCATCGCGACGTGGCCTTGGTCGAGCTATTTCTCGCCCGAGGCACGGATGAAGGGCATTCGGCTGAAGACGGCGCCGTGGCGCCGGCCGGCACCGGGAACCGCCCCTGTCCACGCCAAGGCCGCCGGGCTCTACATGATCTGCACTCTATCCAAGCATGCCGTGGAAAGCGAAGGATACGATGACGCGCTGATGCTCGACTGGCGCGGTCAGATCGCCGAATCCACCGGCGCCAACATCTTCGTGGTCATGGGAGACGACCGGTTGCACACGCCGACGCCCGATTGCTTCCTCGACGGTATCACGCGGCGAACGGTGATTGGGCTTGCCGAAGCGCGCGGCATCGAGGTGGTCGAGCGGGCGATCCTGCCCGAAGAGTTGGCCAACGCAACCGAGGTCTTTTTGACCGGAACCGCCGCCGAAGTGACGCCCGTCGGTTCCATCGACGACCACCAGTTCGCTCCGGGCGAGACCACCCGGGCGTTGATGGAGGACTACGACAAGGCCACGGGCAAAGCGGCGGCCGACGCGGCAAGCGCGGCATAGCCCGCACGGCTACCACCGTCCTCCGGGCTGGTCGATGGCGTCGGCCGAGAGCTCGGTAGTTATGAAGTCGAAGGCGTCGTCGACAGTGTCGGATACGCGGAACAGATCGAGGTCGGCGCGGTCGATCGTGCCGAATCTCACCAGTGCATCCAGATTCAGCACGTCGTTCCAGAATTCCGAACCGAACAGCACGATCGGCATGCGCTTCTTGAGCTTGCCCGTCTGCAGCAGCGTCATCACCTCGAAGAACTCGTCCAGCGTCCCGAAGCCGCCGGGAAACGCGACCAGCGCCTTGGCGAGGTAGACGAACCAGAACTTGCGCATGAAGAAGTAGTGGAACTCGAAGGACAGCTGGCGGGTGCTATACGGATTGCCCGACGGCTCTTGGGGCAGCGAGATGCCGAGGCCGACATTGAGGCCTTTCGCCTCGGACGCGCCCCGGTTGGCGGCCTCCATGATGCCCGGACCGCCGCCGGTGCAGACGACGAACCGTTTGCGCCGCTTTTCGAGACCTCTCGACCATTCGGTGAGTTGGTGGGCGAGGGTCCGAGCGTCCTCGTAGTATCGCGCCGTGGCCAGGTTTCGTTCCGCGTTCGCGACATCGCCGCCTTGGCCGCGGGCGGCATCAAGCGCGGCCTCGGCCTCGTCGCGCGGTTGGAACCGGGCCGATCCGAAAAAAACGATCGTGTCGCTGATGGCGAGATCGTAAAACCGAGTTTCGGGGTGCAGGTACTCCGCGAGAATCCGCAGCGGCCGGGCCGGACGACTGCCGACGAACCCGAGGTCGGCATACGCCTTGTCGGGGATATGAGAGGAATCGGCCAAGGCGGCGTTCCCGATCTAAATGCGAAGCTCGATCAGGTCGGCGATGGTCTCGGTGCCGGCCGGGAACGGGTCTTGACGATGTGGCGCTATGCGGCCGACGAAACGGAGCCCGACGGTCCTCGCCGCGTCATGATCCGTCATCGCGTCGCCAACGAAAGCCGCCCGTTCGGGCGGCACATCCGCTTCGGCGAGAATCTCGCGGATAATCGGCTCCTTGGTCGGCGGCGATCCGCGCACCGAGACAAAATAGCGGTCCATTCCCCGGCGTGCGGTAATCCGCCGCAGTTCCTCCTGGGGTGTCCCCGAGACGACGAACATACCGACCCGCCCCAGGTGCGCATCGAGGAAATCCTGCGCACCGGGGACCCAGGCGGCAGCGACCACGGCTTCCTCCACCAGCGCGCTGAACCGGGTTCCCAGCTCCGCCAAGGCGTCATCGATGAGGTCGATTCCGAGCAACGTCTTATGGCAATGGCGAATCTTCGTGATCCGGGAAATCCCTTCATGGGCGAGATGGTGCGCGACCACCGCCTCGACGACCTCGGGACCATGCTCGCGGTATAATTCGGCGAAGGCTTGGACCTTGATCTCACTCGACTCGGCGAGCACTCCGTCGAAGTCGAACAGGACCGCCTCGGTATCCGCCATCAACGTTCTCCCCTGCGGACCGATATCCGAGGGTCAACGCGCCCGCCCATCAAGCGAAGGACGCGCAGCGGCCCTAGCCTTCCGCAAGCTGACGGCGGGCTTCGTCGAGGAGCGTATCCATCTCGGATACCAACTCGCCCCGATCAAGGGCCACGCCGCGGCTCTCGAATTCCCTGATCACCTTTCGGATCACATCCTCGTCGCCCGGCTCTTCGAGGTCCGACGCGACCACCTGCTTGGCATATGCCTCGGCGTCGGCGCCGGTGATCCCCAGCTTCCCCGCCGCCCACAGGCCGAGAAGCTTGTTGCGTCGGGCGACAACGCGAAAATCGCTTTCATGCCGGTGAGCGTGGTCCTGCTCGTGAACCTTGCTTTTCTTGGGGTCGAGAACCATTGCAATCGCCTTTGCGTCGTTACCCAATCGACCATGACATGGCTGTGAGGCAACCGCGAGTCAATGCGACATCAGCACCGGTACGGTCATTGCCGAGAGAACGTGCGGCGTCAACCGGCCGCGGGCGAAGTTGGGGAAGCCGTAGTTCCCGAAAGCACCCATCACGAGCATGTCCGCGGCCTCATCGGTAAGGTAGGAAAGCAGGCGGTCGGCGGGACCGATGTCATGGGCGTCGAACACCAGCTGGTCCAGCCGGTATTCCGATTTGCGGACGCCATGGGCCTCGAGGAAACGGCCGACATCGGCGAACGGCGCTTCGATGCGCATCTTTGGCTGATCCGCAGGATTGAGCGCCACAACGGTGATGTGCTTGGCTTCGACCAGGAATGGCATCGCATCGGCGAGCGCGCGCGTGGCCTCGCGGCCGCCGTTCCAGGCGACGACGACGCGCTCGCCGAGGGTGTCGAACCGACCGGCGTAGGGCATCACCATGATCGGACGTCCGGCGTTCTGGACCGTCGTCTCGACCATGTCCGAGCGAAGACCACCGTCGGCCGTGGTGGCGTCGAACTGGCCCATCAAGGTGAGGTCGGCATGCCGCGCGCCGACGAGGACTTCGTCGCTGACCTGGTGGTCACTGGGCGTGACGATGGAGAACCATTCCGCGGCGATTCCCGAGGCGCCGATCCGCGATCGAAACAGATCCTCGCCTTCCCGCGCGGACTCGATAACGAAGCGGCGGCCTTCTCGTGATGCCGTCCCTTGGACGTTCGGGTCGGCGAGGACGAAGAACCCCGTAAGCCGGGCATCGAAGCGCTGTGCCAGACTGATCGCCGCCTCGAGGCGTGCCGCGCAAGCAGGGGTATTGTCCAGGTGCATCATGATGTCTCGATAGCTCACGGGCCTGCTCCTTCCAGAAAACTCGGACCGGCTGTTTCATAGCCCTTCACGACCTCGGGGCAAAGCATTACCGCCATTCCCGACGGTTAGACCGCCAAGTTTTTCATCGTTTCAGCATTGGTGGTACGGTTTCCGCACCCCATTTCTGCGCTTGGGGCCCTTGCTGGCGGTCGATGACGGGTTGAGACGATGCGGCCTTTCCAACTTTTCCTCGCCTTGATGGCCATGGTCATGGTCGGCCTTGGCGGGGCCGCGCACGTCCGCGCCGACGACGGCATACCTCGGCAGATCGCCGAAGCACGGTTGATCAGCGAGGTGGAGACAGTCCGTCCGGGTGAGCCGTTTTGGGTGGCCCTCCGCCTTAAGATGACCGATGGCTGGCACACCTACTGGCGCAACCCCGGAGATTCCGGCCTCGCGACGGCGATTGCCTGGGACCTTCCGGACGGGTATTCCGCAGGGCCGATTCATTGGCCAACACCGGTGATATTCCGCGTCGGGCCGATAACCAGTTACGGCTATGCCGGCGAGGTGTGGCTGCTGACGGAGATCACGCCTTCCAACTGTGACGGCGGTGGCAGTTCCGTGATGCTTCGTGCCGACGCCCAATGGCTCGCCTGTGAAGAAATTTGTGTTCCGGAGCGGGCGGACTTGAAGATCTCCTTGCCGGTTGCCGGCACTTCTGAATTGGCCTCCGCCCGCAAGGCCGATTTTGCGCGTGCCCGCGCAGCGTTGCCCCAGCCCGCGACAGGGCGCGCGGCATTTCTCGCCGGAAACACGAATATCCGGTTCGCGTTCACGGTGCCCGGATTGGCGTCCCGACCTCTGGCGGACGCATGGCTGTTTCCTGCCGAATACGGTGTCATCGACCACGGCGCACCGCAGCAGATTCATGTCGACGGCGAGGAGTTGATGTTAACCGCGGCGCGAGACACGAGTGTCCAGGGCCTGCCAGACTCGATTGCCGGTGTTCTTGTTGTTCGTCACGAAGGCGGACAACGGGCCTTCGACGTTCGAGCCATGCCGGAATTGAAAGGGAGCAATTGATGACTGCGAAACGAACCATAGCTGGTCTCGCCGGCTCAGCGATGCTTGCCCTTGTGTTCGTCGCACCCGCTGCCGCCGGTCCGGCGGTCGGTAAGCCAGCGCCGGACTTCACCGGTATGGACAGCATGGGCAAGACCCACACGTTGTCCGACTACCGCGGAAAGACGGTGGTGCTGGAGTGGACGAACCATGAATGCCCGTATACGGCCAAGCACTATGACGCCGGAAACATGCAGGCGTTGCAGAAAGAGACCACCGCCGACGGCGTCGTCTGGCTGTCGATCGTTTCGTCTGCGCCGGGGCGGCAGGGGTACGTTACCGCCGACGAAGCCAACGATCTGACCAAGACGCGGAGCGCCGCGCCTTCCGCGGTGCTCCTCGATCCTGAAGGGACGATTGGCCGGCTGTACGACGCCTCGACGACGCCGGAGATGTTCGTCATCGTTCCGGACGGCACCGTCGCCTACATGGGCGCCATCGATGACGAACCGTCGACTTGGGGTGCCAATCCCCTGAAGGCTAAGAACTATCTTCGGCTGGCGATGGCCGACCTCGCCGCCGGCAAGCCGGTATCGATGCCCAAGACCCGGCCCTACGGCTGCTCGGTGAAGTACCGGTAGTGACCGGAACCGCCAGCGACCGCGCGATCGGGCGCCGCGCTGTCGTCGCCGGTCTCGGCGTGGCGTCCGCGGCGGCGTTGGTCGGTGCGCCGCTGCCCGTTCGCGCCGAAACGCCGGCCAAGGCGCTCGCCGATGCGGTGAACCGTTGGCTGGCGGCGCTCGATGACGGTCAACGGGCGAAGGCGCGGTTCCCGTTCGCGGACCTCGAACGCCTGGACTGGCACTACGTCCCGCGCGGCCGCAAAGGCCTCGCCCTCAAGGACATGACATCGAGCCAGCGCGACCGTGCCATGGCGGTGCTGCGACTGGGCTTGAGCGAGGCCGGCTACAAGAAGACCACCGACATCATCACGCTGGAAAAGATTCTCGGCGAGATCGAGACCTTCGGCTTCTTCCGCGATCCCGGCAAATACTATCTCACGGTTTTCGGCACGCCCGGCGACGGCGCCTGGGGATGGCGGTTCGAAGGTCATCATCTGTCGCTCAACATGACGCTCCGCGACGGCCGCCTGATCGCTGCGACGCCGCTGTTCCTCGGCACCAATCCGGCGGTGGTGCCGGTCGGCCATATGAAGGGCATGGAGGTGATGGGGCCGGAGATCAAACTCGCGCGGGCCCTGCTCGGCGCGTTGGACGGGGAACAGAGACAGCGGGCGCTGATCGCTGACGGCGCCTTCGGCGACATCGTCGCCGGTCCCGGGCGCGAAGACTCGCTGAAGGAACCCATCGGTATCGCCGGTGCAGACCTTGCGGGCGCGCAGCGGGATGTGCTCATCGCCCTGGTCGAGCGGTATGCTCGAAACCTCCCCACCGATTGGGCGGCAGAAGAAATGGCGCGCGTTCGCGCCGCGGGCCTTGACGGCCTCCACTTCGCTTGGGCCGGCGCCACCGAACCGGGACCGGGGCGGGGGCACTACTTCCGCGTCCACGGGCCGGCGGTACTGATCGAGTACGACAACTCGCGAAGCGACGCCAATCACGTCCACTCGGTTTGGCACGACCCGATGAATCCCTTCGGACGCGACGTCCTCGGCGCCCACTACCGTCACGGCCATCGTCACGTCTGACAGCTCTCGTGCTGCCATCTGGAACGAGGGCGCGGCTCGCGCCATAATCGGCTCCTCGTGCTGAACGAATTGCACCGGCCGACACGACCATCGGCCGATCTCAGTGGGGCTCGGGGGGGGCGATCTGGGAAAGTCGGTTTGCCTGGTGACCGGAGGCTGCGGCTTCATCCGCCAGCATCTGGTTCGGCAGCTTGTGGAACGCGGCGATGACGTGCGGGTGCTGGACCGGCGCGACGGCCGGTATCTGCCTTCGGGCGTCGACTTCGTTCGCGGCTCCATTCTCGACGGGACACGCCTGCGCGACGCCTGCCGCGGTGTCGACCGGGTTTTTCATCTCGCCGCCAACCCGAGGCTTTGGGCCCGCGACAAAGGCGAGTTCGAACGGGTCAACTTACACGGAACCGAGGCCGTCCTGGCGGAGGCCGAGCGTGTCGGCGTCGCGCGCGTCGTCTATACATCGACGGAGTCGATTCTCCGCGGGCGGTCGGAGAACGAGGAAGCGGCGACGACCGAATCCGTCAAGACCTCGCCGGACGACCTGCCGGGACCCTACTGCCGGTCCAAGTTCTTTGCCGAACAAGCCGCCCTGCGCGCCGCCGAACGCGGGCAACCTGTCGTCATCGTCAATCCGACGCTCCCCGTCGGGCCGGGCGATTGGGGGCTGACGCCGCCGACGAAAATGCTTCTGCTGTTTCTCAGTGGCGGCTCACCGGCGTACCTGGAGGGGACCCTCAACTTCGTCGACGTCCGCGATGCGGCGCTTGGCCATGTGCTGGCGGCCGAGAGGGGGCGCGCCGGCGAACGCTACATCCTCGGCGGCGACAACCTGACGATCTCCGAGCTCATTGCTCTACTGCACGAACTGACCGGGTTGCCCATGCCACGCCTGCGGATTCCCTACGCGGCGGCCTATGCGTTCGCCGCCATCTCCGAGTTCCTCTCCGACCACGTCACGCGGCGCGCGCCGCAAGCGCCGATCACCGGCGTGCGTCTGATGCGCTGCGCCATGGCCTTCGATAGCTCGAAAGCGCGCGCGGAACTCGGCTGGGAGCCTGCGCCTGTTCGTGGCGCGTTGGCCGATGCGGTTGATTGGTTCCGCGAGCAAAACCTTCTCAAAAGAGAGATCGGACCGAGCGTTCGACACGCGACCCATCGGGATCGGATCATTGCCGCCGCAGACCTTTCCCGCGGCGTGCCCGGGCGCGACCGACACTAGTCGTTGCGCGATCTGCCGCTACTCCGCTGCCGTGGCGTCGGCGGGTGGGGTGGGGACCTCGCAACCGGTTGGGCAGCAGCGGCCGGGTTGTTTGGAAACCCGCCGGCCGTCGGCGGCGACGCCGCGGTCGAGCAGGTCCTCGATCAGAGCGACCTTGTCGGTCACCGGGTAGTTCCGCCAGATCTCGCGCTTCATCGCCTCCGGCGAGCCGCCGCCGTGCAGCGAGATGACCGAATACCACGCTCCCTGGTGCGAGACGGTGAGGTCCTCGACCAATCGGGCGACTTCCCGTCGCTGCTCCGCCGGGATGTCGGATCGGCCGCCGAACACCGCCGCCAGGGACGCCTGGGTCTCCGGGTTGTGGTCCTCGTCCGGACCGGGGAGCGCGACGACGAGGCCGCCGGAGACGTAGTGGGCGATGCGGTGCATGTCGTAAATCTTCGTCGCCAACAGAAGCTTGCCGATGTTGGCGAACACCGTTTCCGGCATCATCGCCTGTGAGGGATCGCGTGTTCCGTAAACGGATGCGGCGACACCGCAGGCGAAAAAGCCCTCGGTGATGGTGATCAGCTCGACCATGGCCTCGCGGATGTGGCCGTGGTCGTCGGGATCGAGGCCGTTGGCCTCGATCATCAGCGCACCGGCGCCGATCAGCAGGTCGCCGAAGCCGGCACGGGCGCCGATGCACGAGTGGCGGTGATGTGTGGCGTACGCGGTCGTGAGGAAGCCGCCCTCTTCGGTCTCGCCGGCAAGGAACACGCGCTCGTGGGGGACGAAGACGTCGTCGAAGACGACGACGCCCGTCGACTGCCCGTAACGCCCGGTGAACGCGGCGCCGTTCTCGCCGGGCCGGCCGGCGGGCCTGGCGATGATGGTGACGCCCGGCGCATCCACGGGCACCGCGCAGCAGACGGCGAAGTCGGTCTCCTCCGGCGCCATTGTCCGGCAGGGCATGACCATGAAGTCGTGGACATAGGGGGCAGAGGTGACGATCGCCTTGGTGCCGCGGATGACGATGCCGTCAGGCCGCCGTTCGGCGATGTGGACGTAGGTGTCCGGGTTGATCTGAGCGCCTGGTCGCCGCGAGCGGTCGCCCTTGGCGTCGGTCATCGCGATGCCGACCGTCAGGTCCTCGTCCTGCACGCGCTCGATGTAGACGCCGAGGCGGTCGGCGTAGTCGGTACCGTGGGCGTCGTCGGTGCGCCGGGTCGCCTGATGCAAGGCATTCAGGGAGTCGTGTGTCAAATACCGTTGCGCGCAGCCCGAGGTCCGACACACCAGCCGCACGGCCTCGAGCTTGTACAGCAGGTCCGTGGACGTTTCGTTGATGTGCGCCATCCGGTTGACGGTCTTGCCCGACGGCCCCTGACGCGCGGTCATGATCGTCCGATGCTCAGGCGCATGGGCGAAATCGTAAGCGACGCCGATGGCGTTGATGCCGGGAGCGAACAGGGGTTCGTCGGCAACGCTGTCGACGGCGCTGCCGTTGACGAACACGCGCGGTTTGTAGGCGCGAAGCGACTCGCGGTAGTCGGCGGCGGTCATCAGCATGGGAACGCCCTCAATTTCATCTCTTGTTTAAAAATTTGAACGATGTTAGATTTCGAGTCAAGTGAGAATCGGAACGAGTTGCATGGCGCAAGCGAAACGCAGGCAGGGGCGAGCCCGGGCAGTCAACGCGATGAAGCGCGGACTGATCCTCGACGCGGCACGTAACGTATTCGAAGCCGAGGGACTGGATGGGGCGTCGGTGCGGGCCATTGCCAACGAAGCGGGCTACACTCCGGCGGCGCTGTATTTCCACTTCGAGTCCAAGGAGGCGATCTACGCCGAAGTGCTGCAGGAGTCGCTGGAACGCCTCGGGCGAGCGGTCGAGTCCGCCGTTTCGGATGTCCGCGATCCGGCGGTGCGGCTGCGTGCGGCGGCGATGGCGTTCTTAGAGTTCTACGCCAAGAACCCGCGCGACCTTGATCTCGGTTTCTACCTGTTCCGAGGCGGCATGAAGCCCCACGGACTGGGTCGCGAGCGGGACGAGTTGCTGAATGCCGGGCTCGCCGGGGCGCTCAAACCGATTGCCGAATCCGCCGAGGCGCTGGGTGCGGAGCCGGATGAGGCCAACCTGCTGATGGTCGATGCCTTCGCCCACGCTTCCGGTCTGCTGCTGCTGGCCCACACCGGCCGCATCCGCATGTTCGGCGCGTCCGCTCCGGCGCTGATGGAACGATACGTTCGCGAGCGGGTCGACCAGTTGGCCGGCGCGTGAACGCCTACCTCGGGCCGAACCCACTCCAAGCGAACCAATAGGCGATGTGACCAGGAAGCCGGTCGAGGCTTTGGCCGTCGGGCCCGACCAGTTGTTCTTCCTCGACCCGCCATTCGCCGCCCGCGGTGTCGGTCAGTGTGAACGGTACTTTCGCGGCGGTGAAATCCTGACCTCCGGCGGCATAGGCGCGAACCGTGCGGCTCGCGGCGTCGCCGACCAGCACCACGTCGAGCCCGCCGGCGTCGTCGTTGACCACCGTGCCGCCGGCAAAGTCGGCGATGGGCCACGCCTTTTCGCGGCCGGCGAGGCGCAGCACGAACACCTGGTCCTTGGGCGCCAGCCGGTCGTCGCGGACCTGCGCCGGGAACATCAGCTCGGGACTGGCGAAGTAGGTGCCGTAGGCGGCGCCGGGGCGGTAGTCCCGCCGATAGCCGGTTTCCAGCGACAGCACCGTCGTCTCGGGATGGCGGTCGCGCCAGTCCTTCCAGCGGGTGATGGCGACGGGCCGTACGTTCAGGACGATGCCCGAGCCGACCAACCGACCGACCACGGGCTTGCCGACGAACTGATGCCAGAGCGAGTGAGTGGTGTGGTCGTACATCAGCTTGTTGGAGCGATAGAGGAAACGCGACGATCCGAACACGAACCGGCGGGCGCGCGGCGCGACCAATGTCTCGTACAGGATCGCCGAGCCGCACAGCGTGCAGTAGGCGAGCGCCACTGGCACGCCGCCGACGATGTCGTTCGCCATCTCGTGCCAGTCCATGATGCGGAGCGGATAGGCGCGGGCGTCGCCGTTCAGCGCGACGCCGAACACTGGGTCGTCATCATTGAGGTAGCGGGCCTCGCTGGGGGGAATCTGTTGGGCGTCGACCAACGCCGGGATGCCGTCCTTGACCACACCACCCCAAACGATCTCTTCGAGACGGATGGTGCGCGGCGCGCCGGGCTCCAGAAACAGACGGAAGTTCTCGTCGATGCGGGCGTAGAAGTCGGCCTTGAAGGAGTCGAATCCGTCGAAAGGCTCAATCTCGGGATGGTCTTCGAGCCACAGCATCCAGCCGTTCCAGCCGTCCTCCGGGGCCGCGCCCGTGAGCTGTTGGAGCATTGCCTCGATGCGCGCGAAGTCGGGGACGAACCGCAGCGCCGAGATCAGCGCCGGAACCACGTCCGTCTTTCCGCGCGTTCGCAGGAGCGCCAGGGCGGCGCCGCGTTCGTCGGGCGTTCCGCTGAGGAGCGTACGGACCAGCGTGTCCGCCTGCCGGTCCGGTTCGGCGGCGGCAACCGGAAGGATGAGTCCCAACGACAGGATCATTGCGATGATCATGTGACGCATGGATCGACCTCTGTTGCCGTTCGTGCCAAGTCAGCATAGACCCTGAAGTTCAGAAACCGAACTCACCCGCGGTCACGTTCCGGACAGACCACCGTGATCGTCGTTGAGAAATTCCTGCATCGCTTGCCTGTGAACCGCGCGGCCTATACGGTGGCGCGTTTCGGCGACCTCACTTGGGCTCGTTTATTGGACTACGTATCGACCCGGGGCGATGCGCCCACCCTCGCATTCGACGATGTCCTGCTGACCGGTCTGGCGCGCGACGGCGGCCTCTACGTGCCGGCGGAATGGCCCCGCCTCGCCAGCGACGACCTGCAGGCGATGGCCGGTCTCGGCTACGCTGAGTTGGCGGCCCGAATCATGGCGCCGTTCACCGGGGCAGCGTTCGGCGAGGCGGAACTGGTCGAGATCGCCGCCGATGCCTACGCAGGTTTCGACCATCCGGAGGTGGCGCCGCTCAAGCCCCTCGGCGACGACGCCTGGCTCCTGGAGCTGTTCCACGGACCGACCCTGGCGTTCAAGGACTATGCCTTGCAGGTGGTCGGCCGGATGTTCGACCGCGTCCTCGCCCGACGCGGCGAGCGGGTCACGGTCGTCGGCGCGACCTCGGGCGACACCGGCTCGGCGGCGATCGAATCGCTGCGGGACCGCGCCGCCGTCGACGTCTTCATCCTGCATCCCGAGGGACGGGTGTCCGACGTCCAGCGCCGCCAGATGACGACCGTAACTTCGGCCAACGTCCACAACATTGCCATCCGCGGCACCTTCGATGACTGCCAGGACCTGGTGAAGGCGATGTTCAACGACACAGCGTTCCGAGACCGGTTCCGGCTGTCGGCGATGAACTCCATCAACTGGGCGCGGATCATGGCCCAGATCGTCTACTACGTTCATGCGGCACTGCTCCTCGGTGCGCCGAAGCAGGCGGTCCGCTTCGCCGTGCCGACGGGGAACTTCGGCAACGTCTTCGCCGGCTATGCGGCGCGGGAAATGGGGCTGCCGATCGCCGGACTTGTCGTCGGTTCGAACCGCAACGATATCCTCACCCGGTTCTTCGCCACCGGCCGGATGGAGATGGAAGCGGTCGCGCCGACCTTCAGCCCGAGCATGGATATCCAGGTCTCGAGCAACTTCGAGCGCTTGCTGTTCGAGCTCCAGGACCGCGACGGTGCGACCGTGGCGGAGATGCTGGCGGCCTTCCGCGCCACGGGCCGATTCGACGTCGAACCGGAGCGCTGGCGCCGGGCCTGCGAGCTTTTTTCCGGGGCGCGGTTCGACGACGACGAAACCAAGGCGACGATCCGCGACGTCTACGAGGCGACGGGCGAACTGCTGGACCCCCATTCCGCGGTCGGTGTTGCCGCTGCCCGGGCGCTGCGTGGCGGCGCCAACGAACCGATGGTCAGCCTCGCCACCGCCCATCCGGCGAAGTTCCCTGATGCAGTCGAGGCGGCAACGCGGGTGCGGCCGGCGTTGCCCGACCGGCTTGCCGACCTGATGCAGCGCGAGGAGCGGTACGACGTGCTCGACGACGACGTCGGCGCGATCGAGGGCCATATCGCCGCGGCCCTTGGTGAACAGGGAGCGGCGGCGTGAGCGCCAACGGCATCCGCATCTCGACGCTGGCCAACGGGCTCCGCGTCGTCACGGATCCGATGAGCACCGTGGAGACGGTGTCGACCGGTATCTGGATCGACGTCGGGGCGCGTCAGGAGAGGGCCTCCGTCAACGGTGTCTCGCATCTCCTGGAGCACATGGTGTTCAAGGGGACGCGCCGGCGCGACGCCCGTGCCATCGCCGAGGAGATCGAAGCCGTCGGCGGCCATCTGAATGCCCACACCTCGCGCGAGCACACGGCGTTCTACGCCAAGGTTCTGAAAGAAGACATCAACCTCGCCGTCGATATCATCGCCGATCTGGTGCAGAACGCCCTGCTCGATCCGGAAGAACTGGAGCGCGAGCGGACGGTGATCATCCAGGAGATCCTGCAAGCGATGGATACTCCCGATGATTTGGTCTTCGACCGCTTCCAGGAGACGGCGTATCCCGACCAGCCGCTGGGCCGACCCGTTCTCGGTTCGGCGGAACTGATCCGCGACCTGCCGCGGGCCGACGTGGTCGACTACATGCGAGGCCACTATGCGGCTTCACGCATGGTCATGGCGGCGGCCGGGCGGATCGAGCATGACCGGTTCGTCGAGTTGGCGGGGCAGGCGCTCGGAACCCTTCCGCCGGGCGAACCGGCCCCGGGTGAGCCGGCGCGATATGTCGGTGGTGATTGCCGGGACGCGCGCGACCTCGAGCAGGTGCATGTCATCTTCGGATTCGAGGGTGTGGCGTTCCGCGACCCCGACTTCTACGCCATGTCGGTCATGGCGACGCTGCTCGGCGGCGGCATGTCCTCGCGGCTGTTCCAGGAGGCGCGCGAGAAGCGCGGCCTTGTCTACAACATCTATACCTTCCCCGCGGCCTATACCGATGGCGGTTTGTTCGGCATCTATGCGGGCACCGGCGAGCGCGAAGTCGAGGAACTGGTGCCGCTGGTCTGCGATGAGATCGTCAACATGTCAGCGGACGTGACCGAGCGAGAGGTCGCCCGTGCCCGGGCCCAGCTCAAGTCGTCGATCCTGATGTCGCTGGAGAGTACGTCGGCGCGATGCGAACAACTGGCCCGCCAGATGCTCGTATTCGGCCGCCCGCTGCCGGTCCCCGAGGTGGTTGCCAAGGTTGACGCCGTCGACCCGGCGGCGGTGATGGGCGTCGCCCGGCGCTTGCGCTCAAGCTCGCTCACCTTCACCGCGCTCGGGCCGGTATCCAGGATCGAACCGTTCGAGCGGATGACCCAGCGGCTGACGTGAAGACGCTCTAAGCGTGACCGGCGAACTCCGTGAGCAGACGCGGATCAACGCCGATCTTCGCCATCGCCCGATCCCACTTGGACTCCAGATCGGTCTCGAAGACGAGACCATCGTCGGCGGAGCAATGCAGCCAGCCGTTGGCCTTGATCTCGGTGTCGAGCTGCCCAGGCTCCCATCCGGCGTAGCCCAGCGCGAGGAGATGCCGGCGCGGCCCGACTCCTGCGGCGATGGCCTTGAGAATGTCGACGGTCGCAGTCAACGCCACCTCATCGGATACGATCATCGTCGCGTCCTGCAGGTAGTCCGGCGTGTGCAGCACGAAGCCGCGGCCCGTTTCCACCGGGCCGCCGAAGTGCACATTGATCGCCTCGCCCACATCGCCGGGCTCAATGTCGAGCTGTTTGAGCAGGTTCGGGAAGGTCAGGGATTCAAGGGCCCGGTTGACGACCAAGCCCATCGCGCCCTCGGCATTATGCGCACACATATAGATGACTGTGCGTTCGAACCGCGGGTCCTTCATCCCCGGCATGGCCACCAAGAGCGCGCCGGAGAGGTAACTGTCGTCGTGATCCACGTCCATGAGGTCCTCGACGTGATTGCTGTTTGCGAGCTCCTCCGCCGTTCCCCCGACGAGACCATTGTGCCACAGGCCGCAAGGGCAAGGGAAGCACGGCCGCTCAACTGTCCGTGAAGGTGGACCGTGCGCCTGACGGACGCGGCGGCGACCCTATATAGTAACGGCGCCGATATCGAAGCCACATTGGACCCGTTGTCCCGACACATGAATGCCACGCGATCCCGCCGTATGATGCGATTGGCCACAGCGCTTGCCGGCCTGTGGGCGATGACCGTTTCGTCCCCGCAAGCCAGTGCGGCCGAGTCGGCGTGGGCCGAGAACGATTACGGCGCCGTACGGTTGATCGCCGCCAGCGAGGCCGTCGGCGACGTCCGAACGGTGCAGGTCGGCCTCCAGTTCCGCATCGCGCCCGGCTGGAAGATCTACTGGCGCTCGCCCGGGGACGCCGGTTACCCGCCGCGAATCGATTGGGGCGAATCGACCAATGTGGCGTCGGCGGCGATTTCGTGGCCGGCGCCGCAGCGCTTCGAAGTGCTCGGATTCCAGACGCTCGGCTATCACGATGCCGTGGTGTTGCCCATTGCCGTACAGACCGCCGAGGCGAATGTGCCCGTTGGCCTGCGCGCCGCCATCGACTATCTGACCTGTTCCGAGATCTGCGTTCCCGTCGCTGCTAAAATCGCCCTCGATCTCCCGTCGGGTCCGGCCCTGCCCAGCGACCACGCGCATCTCATCGGCCGCTACATGAGCCAGATCCCGGGGCCGCTGGCCGCGGCGGGATTGACCATCGGTGCCATCGAAATCGCCGATGAGGGATCCGAACCGGTGCTTCGCGTAGCGGCGGAAGCGGCGGAACCCTTCGAAACGCCCGACGTCTTTGTCGAAGGACCACCCGAATTGGCCTTCGATCCGCCACGGGTGAGGACGGCGGAAGGTGGGCGGAGCGCCGTGTTCGAAGTCCGGGTCGTCGGCCTCGAAGCCGGCGTCGGCACCCTCGCCGGGACACCGGTAACTTTGACTCTCGTCGATGGTGCGCGCGCGGCGGAATACCCCGGAGTGGTTACCGGCGCGGCGGGGAATGGCTCGACGGCTGTTTCGCTGGCGACTTCACGGCCAACCGCGGAAGAACCTCCGGCGTTGGTGTGGATTCTCGCTGTCGCCCTGCTCGGCGGCCTGATCCTCAATTTGATGCCCTGCGTCTTGCCGGTCCTGTCGATCAAGCTGCTTGGTGTCATCGGCCATGGCGGCGGGGAGACGCGGTCGGTACGCCTCAGTTTCATTGCCTCGGCGGCCGGGATCATCGCCTCGTTCCTGGTCTTGGCGGGTGCGCTTGCCGCGCTCAAGGCGACGGGGGCGGCGGTCGGCTGGGGGCTGCAGTTCCAGCAACCCTGGTTTCTCGTGGCGATGACCCTGGTGATGGTGGTGTTCGCGGCCAACCTGTGGGGCCTGTTCGAGTTCCAATTGCCGGGTGTGCTGGCCGACGTCGGCGCCGCTTCGGGGCATGTACATGGAATGGGCGGGCACTTCCTCACCGGCGCCCTGGCGACGCTGCTGGCGACGCCGTGCTCGGCACCGTTCGTCGGTACCGCCATCGGCTTCGCCCTCGCCCGGGGAACGGGCGAGATCTTCGTTGTGTTCGCGTTCCTGGGTCTTGGCCTCGCCCTGCCGTACCTGGCGGTCGCGGCGGTGCCGCGAATGGCGACGATGCTTCCGCGACCGGGCCCGTGGATGGTCTGGCTGCGGCGCATCCTGGGTATTGCTCTAGCTGGGACGGGGGTTTGGCTGCTGAGCGTGTTGGCGGTTCAGACCGGTGCCGATGCAGCGCTTGCCATCGGCGCGCTCGCCGCGGCGATGGTAGCGGTGCTGTTTCTCGGCCGGCGCCTGCCGGCTCGGGTCGGCCGGTTCGCTGCGCCGGTTGCCGCAGTCCTCGCTGTCGCGACATTTCTGGTCTCGCCGCGGCCGGGCGGTGACGGCGCCGCGGTTCATGGGACTTGGGTTCCCTTCGACGAACCGGCAATCGTCGCCCACGTCGAAGCGGGCCGCGTCGTTTTCGTCAATGTGACCGCCGAGTGGTGCATCACCTGCCGGGTCAACGAGAAGCTGGTGCTGGCAGCGAATCCGGTTCGGGAGCGACTGGCTGCCGACGGGGTCATCGCCATGCAAGGCGACTGGACGCGTCCAGACGAAGATATTGCCCGATACCTTGCCGGCTTCGGCCGCTACGGGATTCCCTTCGATGCCGTCTACGGTCCCGGCATCCCTCGGGGAGAGCCGCTTCCCGAACTGCTCAGCGCCGACGCGGTGACCGCCGCCCTGGACCGCGCCGCCGGCGCGTCGAACTGATCGTCCTCGTTCCGGCCTTCGTGAGATTTCCGGTTTTGAATTCGGCCGGTCCTACGCCTATTTGTCAGGGAGCGGTCGGCCGGGCGGTCGGACCGACATCTCGAGGGGTCAAGGGGAAAACCATGACGATCAAAGTAGGGGACAAGATTCCATCGGTCACGCTGATGCACATGGGCGCCGATGGCCCGGCGGGCATCAGCACCGACGAGCTTTTCGGCGGCAAGACCGTCGCCTTCTTCGGCGTTCCGGGGGCGTTTACGCCGACCTGCTCGGCCAAGCACCTGCCGGGCTTCATGGAGAACGCCGACACCTTGAAATCGAAGGGCATCGACGAGATCGTCTGCACGTCGGTCAACGACGTGTTCGTCATGGGCGCCTGGGCCAAGGATCAAGGCGCAGCCGGCAAAGTAACCCTGGTTGCCGATGGCGACGCCGCCTTTACCAAGGCCGCCGGCCTGGAACTCGACCTGACCGGCAAAGGTCTGGGGTTGCGCAACGAGCGTTTCTCGATGGTTGTTGAGGACGGCGTCGTCAAAACACTCAACATCGATCCATCCCGGTCGTTCGAAACGACCAGCGCCGAACACCCGCTAGGTCAGCTTTAGCCAATATCGAACTTGCACGAACGTGCCGAACGGGGTCCTTCGGGGCCCCGTTTGCCGTTCACCGGTTGGCGGCTTAGGCGCGAACCTCGGGAATCTCGGGTCCGACCTGACGGGCCACGGTTTCGGCCAGTTCACGGCCCATGACGAACGGTTTGAACGCCATGTCCTGGATCAGGATGTGATGACGCAGCCAATCCGTCAGATAGTCGAGAAGCTCGTCCACCTGCGCCTTGTGTCCGCCACCATTGCGGCGCTCCATCAACGCAGTGACGTACTTGGCGAAAGCGACATGCTCGCCTCGGTGGACATCGATTTCACCGAACCCGCAGGCCTCCATGACTTGTTCCTCGCGGGCGAAATGGTACCGGCTGTACGCAATCAACGAATCGAGAACCAATTCGAGATTTCCGTCGGAGTCGGGGGTGTCGCGGATTTCGTCGAGCAGGTTGAGAATGCGCAGCAACGCCTGATGGTCGGAATCAAGGGTCGGAACACCGACACTCATCTGCTGTGACCAGAAAACCCACACGATAGTGCTTCCGTGTTCTTCGACGCTGCTGCGAGGCAACCAGTATTTCGCAACTGCAACAGGATTATAGCATGTCGTGGCGATGTCCGACCATCGCTATTTGCGGTGCAGCAAGATTTTTCCGCCGACTATGGCCCGGAAAGGTCTGACCGCTAGAACTCTCCTGTGGGTTGAGCGACGGCATCGCGCGCCGCCTCCGCCGCCGAACGGGCGAGGGTGTCAGCGCGCTCATTTTCCGGGTGCCCGGCGTGGCCCTTGATCCAGTGCCACGAAACGTCGTGCCGCTCCAAGGCGTCATCCAGCCGCCGCCACAAGTCCTCATTCTTCACCGGCTTTTTCGCCGACGTTCGCCAGCCGTTGGCTTTCCACGAATGAATCCACTGGGTGATGCCGTCGCGGACATAGGTGCTGTCCGTGTGAACCCGGATCCGCATAGGGCGTCGCATCGCCTCCAGTCCGGCGATGGCCGCCTGCAACTCCATTCGGTTGTTGGTCGTCTGCGGCTCTCCGCCGGCGATCTCCTTCTCAGTGTCGCGCCACCGGAGAACGGCGCCCCAGCCGCCGGGGCCCGGATTGCCGAGGCAGGCGCCGTCGGTGAAGATGTCGACCGTGTTTCCGTCGGAATCGGGCCTGTCGGGTGCGGTGGGCAGAGGTCTAATCCAGTCCATACTCGCCCGGACTTCGGACGCCGCGATGGAAGCGCAGCTTCTGAACGTACTCCATCGGGTTCTTCGGCGTCACCAGGGCATCCTTGGGCGTCGTCAGCCAGTCGTAGAGCCGGGTTAGCAGAAACCGCATCGCCGCACCCCGCGCCAAAAGCGGCAGGACGTCCAGTTCGCGGGCCGAGAACGCCCGCACGCTCCGGTATCCAGTCAGCATTCGCCGTGCTTTGGTGATGTTGAAGCTGCCGTCCGATTCGAAGCACCAGGCGTTGAGGCAGATGGCCACGTCGTAGGCCAGGATGTCGGTGCAGGCGAAATAGAAATCGATGATGCCGCTCAACCGGTCACCCTCGAAAAACACGTTGTCCGGGAACAGGTCGGCGTGAATGACTCCGGTCAGGACGTCGGTCGGCCAGCCGGACTCGAGGGCGTCGAGTTCACGCGCGATTTCGTCCGCGAGCCCGGGGGCGACGGCACCCGGATTCCGGCGGCTGGCCGCGAACAGGGGCCGCCATCCGGTGACCGAGAGATCGTTGGTTCGCTGCATCGAAAATCCGGCGCCGGCCACGTGCAGACCGGCGAGCGCTGCGCCGACGGCGGCGCAGTGGTCCGGTGTCGGCCGGCGCGGCCACAAACCGGAGAGGAAATCGATCACGGCCGCCGGCCGGCCGGCCAGGGTTTTCAAAGTCTGTCCGCTCCGGTCCGGGACCGGCGTCGGACACGGCACGCCGGCTGCTGCCAGGTGCTCCATGAGCGCCAGGAAAAACGGCAAGTCCTCCTCCCGGACCCGTTTTTCGTACAGCGTGAGGATGAACGTGCCACCCTCGGTCGCCAGGAGGTAGTTGGTGTTTTCGATTCCCTCGGCGATGCCCTTGCAGGCGAAAACGCGGCCGAACGTGTAATCGGCGGCGAAGGCAGCGAGTTCGTCGTCGGTCACTTCTGTGTAGACGGCCATAGCCCATCTTGTCACGCGGCGCCGTTCGGGCAATAGTCCCGGTCATGTCCGAGATCGAACCCGCCGCCTGTGGCGGAGGCCCGGGGGTGACACCGAGATGATCACTCGAGTCGCCCGGGGCATATTGGCGTTGGCCGCCGCCCTCGTCGTCGCCACTCAACCCCTTGCTGCCACCGCCGTCGAGGTCGCCGCCCGACCGGCCGTCGACGAAACCCCCGGATTCGAGGTGGATTCCGAGGTCATTACCAAAGTGCAAAAATCTTTGGCGGGTTTCGGGCTTTACGACGGCCCCGTGGACGGGCGGTGGAACCGGGACCTCGAACGCGCCGTGCGCCAGTTTCAGGGATGGGTCGGCCTACCTGTCGACGGCCGAATCGGTGCCGAACTGATTGAGAAGATCAAGAACCGGACACAGATCAACGGCCTGTTGCGCCGCCTCGACGACACCCGCCATTCCGACCGTGAATCGGCCCGCAAGGCGCTTCTCAGCCGCGTCGAAACCCGTGACCTCGTCGGCGACGGTCAAATCCGTGCCGCTCCGACACGGGATTCGGCACCGTGCTTCCGCGAACCGTCGGCACGCTGCCTGCTCGCCGAGGCCGCGGAAAGCGCCAAGGCGATCCACCGAGACGAGCTTCGCGACTGGGCCTTCGGCGAGATTCTTACCGCCCAGGCGCGGGCGGGGCTGGCGGACGACGCCATTGTTACGGTGCGGTTCATCCGCGACCCGCGGCTGACCATGGTCGCGTTGCGCGACATCGCGCGGGGGCAGGCGGTGGCCGGCAATGCGGACGAGGCCCCCGAAGCGGTCGCTATTATCCCTGATCTGGAGAAGCAGGTGGAGGCGCTCGCCGACATCGCGACCATCCAAGCCAAGCGGAACATTGACCCGCGTGACACCATAGATCGGTTGCTCATCGTTCTGGGCAGCATCGATGACCCGCTCAAGCAGGTGGCCTACCGCGCTCGAGCCGCGGTCATCGCCGCACGGGCCGGCGACAGCGAGACGGCGCGGACACTGATCAACGCCGCGGAACGCCGGGCACGCCGAACAGGCGAAGGCGGCGGCCTTCGTTACGTCGCCGGCGCGCTTGCGGAGATGGAAAAGCCGGTTAAGGCGCTGGAAGTTCTTGAGGACGTGCCCGATCAATCCGACCGCGTTCCCATACTGGTGAAGGCTGCTGCCGCCCAGGCGCGCTCGGGAGACGCCGAACGGGCATTGAAGACCGCGGATGGCATCGCCGAGGAACGGTATCGGGCCATTGTTCTCGGGCGGATCGCCACGGCCCAGTCCGCCGCCGGGGACTGCGACGCTGCCCTGGGGACCGTCAACCAAGCGCTTGCGGCCACCGACGCGATCCGATTTCCCTACGCACGGGCCTACGCGGTCAGTCGGCTCGCCTACGCCGCTGCCGAGATCTGCCCGCCGAGCGACGGTGCCGATGGGGTGCCACGTCCCATGGATGTTGCCGGACGCATTGAGGACGATCGATTGCGTGCCGAGGTGCAATGGGAGATCGCCGCGCGCCGCCGCCGTGCCGGGGACAACGCGGGCGCCGCGGAGATCGAGGCGCTTGCCGAGGAATCAACCAAGGCCATTCGCAGCGATCTGAGCCGCGTCTGGCTGTTCGGCGAGATTGCCGAAGGCCATGCCGACGTGGGCGAGTTCATGGAAGCGCGGACAGCGTTCGAGCGCGGGCTCGCTATTGCCGCTGCTATCGACAATCCTTGGGGTCGGGCGCGTGCCGTGGCGCGGATGGCGACGACCCTGGTCGTCCTGACAGACACGGCCGAATCGGCATCCCGCTGAGCTTGTACCGGTGATAGTCATCCTTTACCGTCGCCGGCGACCATCCAAGCAACGGAAACGAACCCGATGACCGATCCCATCGTTGCTCAGAAGTCGCCGTACGAGGCCGAAATCGAAGCCGGCAAGAAGTACGCCTGGTGTGCGTGCGGCCGCAGTGCGTCCCAGCCTTTCTGCGACGGCAGCTACAAAGACACTGGTCTGACGCCGGTCGTCTTTACCGCCGAGAAGTCGGAAACCGTCTATTTCTGCGGATGCAAGCGGACCAACGGCCAACTCTACTGCGACGGTACGCATTCGACGCTGTGAACCGGCGCCTTATCCCTACTCGAGCCGTTTTGAGCGTGGCGGCACTTGTTTCGACAGCCGCGATCTCCGCGTGTTCGTGGTTCGAGACCGAGGTGCCTCCGCCGTGCCCACGGGTTTCGGTTCTAAGTGACGCCGCGCGACTCACGCGGTTCGCCGAAGGGGCCGGCCGCGACCTTACGGATGTCACCTATGAAGCCGAGATCACCAACGTGTTTTCCAGCTGCGAACACCTGGTCGACGACGACACGGGGCGCACCGTGGTTGTCATCGCTGTGGCGCCGGTCGTCTCGGCGGCGCGTGGTCCCGCCAATCGCGATCACCAGGCCCGGTTTGACTATTTCGTCACGGTCGTCGGCGCCGACAATACGATCCTCAACAAGGAAGCCTTCGGGCTGGCGGTCCAGTTTCCCGGAAACCGCACGCGCGTGCGGTTTCGCGACGACGACCCACCGGTAATGGTCGACCTGCCGCTGAGCGGGGAGGTCTCGGTTCGGGACTACCGGCTGTTCGTCGGATTCCAGTTGACGCCGGATGAGCTTTCCTACAATCGTCGGCGCGGCGCCACGCGATAGGGCGTGACCGCGGGCCGACCTGCCCGTGTTGACCTCCGGGGGGGAGAGGATAAACTGGCATCACCGTCGAATGGCGCCAACAACGGAGCATCGATACCCCTAACATCGGATCAACGCTGCGGGAGAGACCGGCCCAGGCCGGCGCCGAAGGAGCAACCGCCCCGGAAACTCTCAGGCAAAGGGACCGCATGCGGCATGAGACTCTGGAGAGCAGGCATCGCGGCCTCACGCCGGGCGCCTCACCGAAGAAGCAACCCGCGGCAGAACAAGCGCGGGGAATCTTTCAGGTTCCAAGACAGAGGGGGCGCCCAGCAGGTCACGGAACCTGAACGGGCGCGCTGAACCGAGTGTTGGAGAACCGCGTGAGCGACACCCCGAACGAGCCGACGCGACGCACACCACTGCATGACCTGCACGTCGAACTGGGGGGCAAGATGGTGCCCTTCGCCGGCTACGAGATGCCGGTTCAGTACCGGGGCATCATCGCCGAGCACGAGCATACCCGCGAACAGGCCTCGCTTTTCGACGTCTCTCACATGGGTCAGGCCGTGCTCCGAGGTGACGACGCGGCGGGCGCGCTGGAGTCCCTTGTCGTCGGTGACATCACCGGGCTCGGGACCGGGCGCATGCGTTACACGCTGCTGACCAATGACCGGGGCGGCATCATCGACGACCTGATGGTCACGCAGGGCGGCTACTACCTGTTTCTGGTGGTCAACGCCGCGCGCAAGGCCGAGGACTTCGCCCACATCGACGCTCGAATCGGCCGACGCTGCGAAATGGAGATTCTGGAAAACCGCGCGCTTCTGGCGCTTCAAGGCCCTGAGGCCGCGCATGTTCTCGCCCGCTTGACGCCTCCGGCCAAGCATTTGCTGTTCATGACCGTCGAAACGTTGAGCATCGCCGGCATCAAATGCGGCGTGGCGCGGTCGGGCTATACCGGTGAGGACGGCTTCGAGATCACCGTCGATGCCGAGGACGCGGAGGCCGTCGCACGCTTGTTGCTGCAGGAGCCGGAGGTCCGTCCAGCCGGCCTCGGCGCCCGTGATTCGCTGCGCCTGGAAGCGGGACTGTGCCTTTACGGCAGTGACATCGACGAGACCACGACGCCGATCGAGGCCGGCCTAACGTGGACAATCAACAAGCGTCGGCGTCTCGAGGGGGGGTTCCCCGGCGACGAGATCATCCTCCGTCAGATGGCCGAGGGTGCGCTCAGGAGGCGGGTTGGCATCAAACCGGACGGCCGGACGCCCGTCCGGGCCCACGCGGCAATCACCGACCGCTATGGCAAGTCGGTCGGAACCATCACCAGCGGTGGCTTCGGTCCGACCGTCGGCGGCCCAGTCGCCATGGGCTACGTTGATGCGGAACACGCCGAGCCCAACACGCTGGTCAACGTGACGGTCCGCGACAAGCCGCTTGCGGCCCGGGTGGCGCGGTTGCCGTTCGTCGAACACCGGTACGCCAAGTAGGAAAGGGGGGGCGCATGTCCACGGTCAAGTTCACCCGCGAGCATGAGTGGATCCGCGTCGACGGAGACACCGGCACGGTCGGTCTTTCGGAATATGCCCAGGAGCAGCTCGGCGACATCGTTTTCGTCGAGCTGCCCGAAGTCGGCGCGGGCCTCAGTCAGGGGGCTGAAGCAGCCGTCGTCGAATCGGTGAAAGCGGCCAGCGAAGTCTACGCACCGGCCAGTGGCGAGGTTACCGCCGTCAACGACTCCCTCGCCGATGAGCCGGCCAAGGTCAACGCCGCCGCCATGGGCGAAGGTTGGCTGTTCCAGATCCGTCTCACAGACGCGGCGGAACTCGACCCGCTTATGGATGCGGCGGCTTACAAAGCCTACGTCGACAGCCTCGAATAGGCGGCATGCGATACTTGCCGCTTACCGACGACGACCGCCGGCAGATGCTGGCGGCGATCGGCGTCGGATCGGTGGACGAGCTGTTTTGCGACGTCCCGATGTCGGCACTGCTCAACGCTCCCGTGGATCTCCCCGGGCACCAGAGTGAAATGGAGGTGGAACAGGCGTTCATCGCCTTGGCGGTGAAGAACCTGAGCCCGGGATGCGCGCCGACGTTCCTTGGCGCCGGTGCGTACCGCCACCACATCCCGGCCACCGTCGATCACCTGATCCAGCGGGGCGAGTTCCTGACCGCGTACACGCCCTATCAGCCCGAGGTGTCGCAAGGCACGCTGCAGACCCTGTTCGAATTCCAGACTCAGGTGGCGATGATCACCGGCATGGAGGTCGCTAATGCCTCCATGTACGACGGCGCCACGGCCTGCGCCGAAGCGATGATCATGGCGGCACGGACCGGGCGGCGAAACCGTGCGGTGCTGTCCGGCGGCCTGCATCCCCATTACCGCGATGTCGCTGTCACGGACGCTCGTTTTCTTGGCCTTGAGATCGAGGCACTGGCGCCTGACTGGCAGGGAACCGAGGATTCTTCCGGCCACATCGACGAAACCACCGCCTGCGTCGTCGTGCAGAATCCCGACTTCTTTGGCCGTGTGCGGGACTACACGTCACTGGCCGCTGCCTGTCACGAAGCCGGCGCGCTGCTCGTTGTAGTCGTCACCGAACCCGTTTCCCTTGGCCTGATCGAGTCGCCCGGGGCGATGGGTGCAGGCATTGTCGCCGGCGAGGGCCAGTCCCTCGGCAACGCACTTAGTTTCGGTGGCCCGACGGTCGGATTGTTCGCGGCGCGCCAGAAGTACGTCCGCCAGATGCCGGGCCGCTTGGCCGGCGAGACTGTCGACGTCGATGGCCGGCGCGGCTACGTGCTGACGTTGTCGACCCGCGAGCAGCACATCCGCCGAGAAAAAGCGACCAGCAACATCTGCACAAACTCCGGGCTGTGCGCCCTTGCGTTCTCGATCCACCTCACGTTGCTCGGCGAGGAAGGTTTCCGTCGCCTCGCCGAACTCAACCATGACCGTGCCGCGGCGCTGGCCGATCGCCTGGGCGCCGTTCCCGGAGTCGAGGTGCTAAACGAGTCCTTCTTCAACGAGTTCACCGTCCGCCTGGACAGGCCAGCGGGAGAGGTCGCCGAGGCCTTGGCGGAACGCCGGATTCTAGGCGGCGTTCCGGTATCCCGGCTGTTGCCCGGCGATGACGCGTTGGGACCCTTGCTGTTGGTGGCGGCGACCGAACTCAACACCGACGAGGATATCGAAGCCTTGGGCGACGGCCTGACGGAGGTGCTGGCATGAGCGACTGGCGCACCACCGTTACCGGCAACCGCGGACTGCAGCTCGAAGAGCCGCTCATCTTCGAACAGGGATCAGCCGAGACGACGGCGGTCGACCTCCCCGCACCCGAAGGCCATGCCGATCGTCTGGGCGGTGTCCGGCGGCGCGGCCCTGTCGGTTTGCCCGGCCTCTCGGAACCGCAGGTCGTCCGGCATTATCAGCGCCTGAGCCAGAAGAACTATTCCATCGACGGCGGTTTCTATCCGCTCGGCTCGTGCACCATGAAACACAACCCGAGGATCAACGAGAAGCTGGCCCGGCTTCCGGGGATCGGCGACCTGCACCCGTTGCAGCCGCTGCGGACGGTACAGGGCGCGCTGCAGCTCATCGATGCCTGCGCGCACTGGCTGAAGGTGCTCACCGGACTGCCGGCCGTGGCGATGTCACCGGCGGCTGGAGCGCACGGCGAACTGGTCGGGCTGATGACCATCCGTGCCGCCCTTGAGGACCGGGGCGACCCGCGCAAACGGGTGCTGGTGCCGGAATCGGCGCACGGCACCAACCCAGCGAGCGCCCACGCCTGCGGCTATCAGGTCGAGGCCATCCCCGCTGACACCCGAGGGCGGGTCGATTTGAAGGCGTTCCGCTCGCGGCTCGGCGACGACGTCGCGGCGATCATGCTGACCAACCCCAACACCTGCGGGCTGTTCGAGAACGACATCCTCGAGATCGCCGAAGCGGTTCACGACGCTGGCGCATTCTTCTATTGCGACGGTGCCAACTTCAATGCGTTGGTCGGCCGCGTGCGGCCCGGCGATCTCGGCATCGACTGCATGCACATCAACCTGCACAAGACGTTCTCGACGCCCCATGGCGGCGGCGGCCCGGGCAGCGGACCGGTGGTGCTGTCGGCACCCCTGGCGCCATTCGCGCCGGTGCCTTACGTGGTGCACGGCCCCGATGGTTTCGATCTGGTCGAACATGAGGGCCATGGCGAGGCGAAGCCCTTCGGCCGCGCCAAGGGGTTCCACGGCCAGTTCGGCATGTTCGTCCGGGCGCTTGCCTACATGACCAGCATGGGTGCCGACGGGCTGCGGCAAGCCTCCGGCGATGCCGTGCTCAACGCCAACTACGTGCTCGCCCGCCTGAAGGACGTGCTGTCACCGTCGTTCGACGGACCGTGCATGCACGAAGCGCTGTTCGACGACCAGGGACTCAAGGACACCGGGATCACCACCCTCGATCTGGCAAAGGCGCTGATCGACGAGGGCTTCCATCCGATGACCATCTACTTTCCGCTGGTCGTCCATGGCGCGATGCTGATCGAGCCGACAGAAACGGAGAGCAAGGCGGCGCTCGATCTGTTCATCGAGGCGGTGCGCGGACTTGTCGCGCGAGCGAAAGCGGGAAAGGTTCAGGACTTCGAAGAGGCGCCCAGACTGACTCCGCGCCGACGTCTGGACGAAACCACTGCCGCGCGCCAGCCGGTGTTGCGTTGGCAGCCGGCGGCGCCGGAGAAGGCGGCGGAATAGAGACTACAGGAGACTATCGTCTTCGCCGCCCGGGCCGGCGCCGCCAAACTCCATGTCGTCGTCGGCAAACAGCGAATCGACGTAGGAGAACTGACTTCGCAGCCCGCGGCGCTGCAGCAGCTTGTGCTGCGCGGCGGACGGAAAGTCGGTGAACACCAAGATGTTTTTCTCGATCAGGATGTCGATCAGGTCCTCGAGGACGCGGGCCAGCGCCAAGTCCGATTCCAGCCACTCGCCAACGCCACCTTGAGCGCTACCCGCACGGGTCAGGAATTCGCCGAGACCGGGATCGCCAGCGCCGACCTCCTCCGTTGCGCCGTCGGCGGCGCTCTCGTAGACGGCGATGATCTTGCCCTCGGTGTCGCGTTTGACAAACGGCATATGTATCCCCTGTCCCCGAACGGCAATCGAAACCGCAGTTTACGGTGCAGCAGCAGAAAAACTAAGCAAAATCAGTGGTTGCGACGGCGGCGGGGTGCGACGATCAGCGCCGCGGCAAGCACAAGGATCGTGACGATTTCCAACCGCCCGGCCGACATCATCACGATCAACGCAAGCCGCCGGTAAACGCCAACTCCCGGCCGTGCGTCGGCTCCCAATGTCTTGGCCATGGGACAGTCCGCCCGATCGGATTGTCAAGCATCGCCGACTTCTCAAGCTGGCGCGATGCGTCGCAAATCGCTATTATTCGCTGCCGTTTCGGGGAGGGGGGCCCTGTATCGGGCAGTGCGACATGACCACGTACACCGAAACTCGCGTTGTCAAGGCGCCGCGCGGAAAGCTGTTCGACCTCATCGCCGATGTCGAGAGCTATCCCGACTTCCTTCCCATGTGGGTCGATGCCCGCGTCGAGCGGCGCGATGAGGGCGTCTACCACACCGAGCAGGAGGTCGGTCTCGGCCCCATCCGCGAACGCTTTCCGACCAAGACGGCGCTGTCGCGGCCAACGCGCATCGAGGTCACGTCCACCGACGGGCTGTTCCGCGATTTCGGCATCATGTGGGATTTCGGCGAAGCCGGCGGCGGCTGCCGGGTGACCATTTCGATGACATGGCAGGTCCAATCGCCTTTGTTGCAAAAGGCCATCGACATGCTGCTGCCGGAAACGGCGCGGTCCATGGTGACGGCTTTCGAAGAGCGGGCCCGCGAGGTCACCGACTAGCAGACCGTGGCCGGTCTCCGGTGCCGGCCTGTCGGCAGTGTTGACACTCCATCAAATCGCCCTCAACTCATTGACATCGTTGCCTAAATCGCAGGCGGTGTTGCCTTCTTCGCGTGCACGGCGGCGGGCCGGTGTCGGATTACTTTTCGGTTACAACTGGATTCTGCGCACGACGCCTCGGCTAACGCCTTGCAAACAAAGCGTGTGCAACCTTGGCGTGGTTCTTGCATTGTTTCGCTGGCTCCGACGGGGGATGTTCACGGACCGGCCGTCCAGCCGGGCCACGAGCGGAGGCGACTTCCCCGAGCATTGTTGTTCGAAAGTCCACCAGGGCGCCACACGCGCTCCCGGTTGGGGGAGGTTTCATGATCAGGTTCTCGAAGCGGCTGCCCGTCGTGTTCGCGGTCTTCGCGCTGGCCCCGGTATTCGTTTGGTCATTGCCTGCGCGGGCGTCGGTGCTCGATTTCTCGGCTCTCTACTTCTTCGGCGACAGCCTGAGTGATACCGGCAACGTGTTTTTGGCAACGAGCCCTCCCGAGCCTCCTCCGGTCCTACCGCCACCGACGACCTATGCGGACGGCAAGTTCTCCAACGGACCGATCTGGGCCGATCACCTCGCCGGCACACTTGGCTTTGCCGCGCCGACACCGTTCCTCGCCTCTCCTTTCGGGCCCAGCGTGTCGTTCGCCTTCGGCGGCTCGGGGACTGGTCTGGAGCAGACCAATCCGGGCGGCGGCATGGCCCCCGGCCTGCTCGGGCAAGTCGGCGCCTTCAATGACATCTTCGGTGGAGCCGGCGGCGCGCCTGTGCCCGGAACGGCCGACCCAGACGCCTTGTACGTCATCTGGAGCGGCGCCAACGACTTTCTGCTGCCGCCGCCGGCCGGTTTCACCCCCGATCCCACGATCACGAGCACCAATATCGGCGATGCGATCGGCGGCCTGCATGCCGCCGGGGCCAAGAACTTCCTGGTCCTCAACCTGCCGGACCTGGGCGCGACGCCGATGGGGGGCGGTGATCCGGGGCTCAGCGCGGCGACCACCGACCACAATGCTGAGCTCGACGCGGTCCTTGCCGGTCTGGCGGCGACGCTCGTCGATCTGGAGCTGTTCTTCTTCGACGTCCACGCCCTGGTCGCCGACATCCTCGCCGATCCCCTGGCCTTCGGCTTTCCGGCCGGTGGCGCGCCGGGACCGGCGTTGGACTGCCTGTTCGGCGGTGCTTGTCCGGTTCTTTCCACTGACTTCGCCGGGTTTGGGGGCGGGTTCTTCTTCTGGGACATCATCCACCCGACCACGGCCGCCCATTCGCTGATTGCCGACGGTGCGTTCGCGGCGCTCGATATCCCCGAGCCGGCGACGCTCCTGGTATTCGTCTTCGGGCTCGCCGTGCTGGGTGCCTCGGTCTCGCGTCGGCGGAACGCCGTCTGAAGCATTCCCTTGACCCGGGCTCGCCGTCGGCGAGCCCGGGTCAGTTTTCTCTATCTGACGTCGGGGGCGCGACACCCGCGCGGCAATGCTATACCGGGTCCCCATGACCCGCGCCCCGAATGCCCTCGGCGTCGCCATCGGTGGCTTGATCGCCCTCGCCGCGGCGATGGGCATCGGCCGTTTCGTCTACACGCCGATCCTGCCGTTCATGACCGAGGGTCTGGACCTGACCCCGGCCGAGGGTGGTCTTATCGCGTCGGCCAACTTCCTCGGTTATCTGCTCGGAGCGTTGGCGGCAGCCCGGGCGCGGATGCCCGGCGGACGCCGGCCCTGGCTTCTCGGCGCATTGGCGTTAAGCGCCGTGACCACTGCAGCGATGGGATTGACCACGGCAATGGCAGTGTTCGTCGCGCTGCGGTTCGCCGGCGGCGTCGCCAGCGCCTTCGTGCTGGTGTTCTCCGCCGCACTGGTGCTCGATCGACTGGCTGCGGCGGGGCGTTCTGAACTGTCCTCCGTGCTGTTCGCCGGAGTCGGCACGGGGATCGCCGTCTCTGCGGTTCTCGTTGCGGGTCTCGCGGCCGGCGGCGCCGACTGGCGGATCCTCTGGCTGGCCAGCGGTGCGCTGTCGCTGCTCGGCCTCGCGGCGTGCGCGAGGCTTGTTCCAGGCGCGCCCGATCCTGACCACGGGCCGGGGCAGACCGGCGACAGCGGTCTGCGCACCGGCCTTGTCGCCCTCATCTTTGCTTATGGTCTGTTCGGCTTCGGCTACGTGATCACCGCGACCTTCATCTCGCAAATGGTGAGGACGACACCCGAGATTGCAGCGCTAGAAGGCATCGTTTGGCTGGTCGTCGGACTGGCCGCGATTCCCTCGGTGGCGTTGTGGGCGTGGGTCGGGCGCCGTATCGGCAACGGCCGCGCGATGGCGCTGGCATGTCTCGTCGAAGGGGTTGGGGTAGCGGCAAGCGTGTTGGACTCGAGCGCCGTCGCAGTGCTGTTTGCTGCCGCTCTCCTCGGCGGCACGTTCATGGGCATCACCGCGTTGGGCCTGATCAATGCGCAACAACGTGCCTCCGGTGATCCACGCCGAGTCGTCGCCCTGATGACGGCATCGTTCGGGCTGGGGCAGATGGTCGGCCCCACCTTCGCCGGCTATGCCTTCCGTCTCGGCGACAGCTTCCTGGTGCCGTCCCTGACCGCTGCTCTGGCTCTGCTTGTCGCCGCGGCATTGACGGTACGGTTGCGAGGCTGACCGGAAGGCCGTGACAGATGTCACGGCTGGTGCGTTCGATTTGCTCTATGATAAAAATGCGCGTTTCCGATCCCCGCCAAGGCGCACACGAACGTGGCTACCTATTGCGAAAAAACGTGGCTACCTATTGCGAAAAGAAGCAACTCGGGCTCTGCGGGTCCTGCGATACCTATTGCATGGACCGCGAGATCATGACCGAAGAAGCCATCCATCGGCAGTTCCGCGAGGAGGAAGGATGGCGGCGGTGGGTCTACCTGATGGCCAGCGCTCTCTCCTAGCCTTACCGGCCTTCGAACGTCGGCTTCCGCTTTTCGACGAACGCTGTCGATCCGGCGACGAAGTCGTCCGACCGGGCGCAGTCGGCGATGGCGCGGCGTTCGTGCTCCATCTGCGTTTCCAGGCCGCTCTCGGTGCTGAGCATAAGGAGTTTCTTGGCCGCCCCCAGGGCAAGCGTCGGTCCTTCCGCCAGCTTTCTGGCGAGCGCTTCGGCGTCGGCGGCGAAGCTGTCCGCCGGAAATACCTCGTTGACCAAGCCCAGGGCCTGAGCTTCGGCGGCGCTGAGGGGGCGGTTCTCGGCGATCAGCGCGAAGGCCCTCTTGGCGCCGACCAGGCGCGGCAGGTAGAAGGTCGAGCCGCCGTCGGGGGCGAGCCCGATGGCCGTATAGGCAAGGGCAAAGGTCGCGGTGTCCGCGGCGACGACGAGGTCGCCACAGACCGCGAGGCTGAAGCCGGCGCCCGCCGCCGGACCGTTGACCGCTGTCACCACCGGCTTGGGCATCCGCGCGAAGGTGGCGACCGCCGCGTGCAGGGTGAGGGTCAGTTTCTTCAGGAACGCCGCAGCCCGGCCTTCCGCATCGGCGCGTTCGCGCATCTGACGGATGTCGCCGCCGCCGCAGAACGCCCGGCCTTCGCCGGTGATCATCACCGCCCGCACGGAAGCGTCCTCGTCGCAAGTGATGGCCGCATCGACCAGGGCCTCGCCAAGCGCGAGATCGAGGGCGTTGAACGCCTGCGGCCGGTTCAAGGTGATCGTGGCAAGGCCGCCCGATCGCTCGATCCGGACCGGCGCTTCACTTGCGTCATTGCTGCCCATGATGTCCCCCTCCGCCATTGATCCCGGCAGCGTAGGGTGCCGTCCAACGACGGTCAATCGAGGTAGCGGGCGGCGAGATGGGCCTTGAACACGGCGGCGTCCAACGGCCGGCCGGTGCCTTCGACGAGCAGGTCCGACGTCGACAGCAATGACGCTTTGGCATGGACGTTCTCACGCAGCCATCCGAGCAACGAGGAGAAATCGCCACCGCGGATGCCAGGCACGATGGCCGGATCGGCGCGTCGGGCGGCGTCGAACAGCTGCGCTGCGGTCATCGCACCGAGCGTGTAGGTCGGGAAGTAACCCCAGGCCCCGTCGTACCAATGAATGTCCTGGAGGCAGCCGGTACGGTCGTCGGGTGGCACGATGCCGAGCAGCTGTTCCATGCCGTCCGCCCACGCGCCGGGCAAGTCCGCCGGTTTGAGATCGCCTGCGACCATGGCGCGTTCGAGGTCGAACCGCAGGATCACGTGGGCTGGGTAGGTGACCTCGTCGGCATCGACGCGGATCAGGCTGCGGTCGACCCGGGAATATAGGCGGTAGAGATTGTCGGCCTGCCACGCCGGGCCTGCGCCGCCGAAGGCTTCGGCCATCAGCGGCGCGGCAAAGGACAGGAAATCACGCGAGCGGCAGACCTGCATCTCGATCAGCAGGGACTGGCTCTCGTGGACGCTCATGCCGCGGGCGTCGCCGAACGGGTTGACCGCGCCAGGCGGGCGGCAGGCCGCGTTCATAGAGCGCGTGCCCTGTCTCGTGGAGGACGCCCATCAGCGCCTTGGTGAAGTCGTCCTCGTCGTAGCGGGTGGTGATCCGGACGTCGTCGGGCGTGCCACCGCAGAAGGGATGCAGGCTGATGTCGAGGCGGCCGTGGGAAAAATCGAACCCAAGCTGTTCCATCAACCGCACACCGAGCGCCCGCTGGGCGTCGATGGGAAACGGCCCGTCAGGGCGGATGGGCGCCGATGTGCGCGCCTGGACCTCCAGGACCTGGTCGAGAAATCCGGGTAGGAACGCCGCGAGGTCGGCGAATGCCGGTTCGATGTCGGCGGCGCGGCCGCCCGGCTCCCACTCGTCGAGAAGCGCGTCGTAGGGGTCGACACCGAGGACCTCGGCCTTTGCCGCGGCGGCCTCGCGGATCAAGTGGAGGACAGCTTCCAGCTTCGGCAGGGCATGGGCGAAGTCGTCGTCGGCGCGGGCACGGCGCCACGCCGTTTCGCAAGCCGAGGTCGCCCGGCTCAGCGCCTCGACCAGACCCTCGCCGAGCGCCATGGCGTGGATCCAGGCGCGGCGCATCTCGCGCACATTCGCGCCGTGCCAATCGTCGAGGCCATCGCCTTCGGCGGCGTCCAACAGGTCCTCGACCTCGGGCGCGGTGATGATACCGTGGCGCACCGCTTTCAACGTCGCCAACTGGTCGGCGCGCGATTCGCTGCCGCCCGCCGGCATCATCGTCGCCAGATCCCAGTGCAGCATGCCCTCGGCGTCGCGCAGCGCGCCGATGCGGCGGAACGTCGACGTCAGACGGTCGTAGGCGGTGGCAGACACGGCGGTCGCTTCTCGGGCGCGGATGATTGCACGGTTCGGAAAGAAGATAGGAAGCGGCGCGGCCGGCTACATCAGCGACATCACGGCGCGGTCGGCAAGTAGTCCGGCGAAGATGAGGAACAGATAGAGGATCGTGAAGAAAAACATCGGCCGCGCGGTGTCGGTAGTTTCGTCGCGGAGCACTCGCACAGCGTGGCGAATCAGGCCGGCGCCGAGCGCAACGGCAATGCAGGCATAAAGCACGCCGGCCATGCCCACGGCGACCGGAGCCAGGGTCGCCAGCACGAGGATGATGGAGTAGGCCAGCATCTCCTTCTTGGTTTCGCGCTCACCGGCGACCACGGGCAGCATCGGCACGCCGGCACGGTCGTAGTCGCCCTTGCGGAACAGCGCCAGCGCCCACGAATGGGGCGGCGTCCAGAGGAAGATGATGGCAAACAGTACGACCGCGCCGAGGCCGATATCGCCGGTCGCCGACGCCCAGCCGATCACTGGCGGCAGGGCGCCCGAGGCGCCGCCAATGACAATATTCTGCGGCGTGCGCCGCTTCAGCCACACCGTGTAGATGAACACGTAGTAGGCGATGGTCACCGCCAGAAGCAGCGCCGCCATCGGGTTGACGGCCAGCGCCATCACCGCGACCGACGCTGTGGCCAAAAGAATGCCGAAGATCAGGGCGACTCCGGGCCGCATGCGTCCCGCGGGGATCGGACGGTTCTGGGTCCGCGCCATTTCGCTGTCGATGTCGCGGTCGTACCACATGTTGATGGCACCAGCAGCGCCGGCGCCGATGGCGATACAGACGACGGCGACGATGGCGGTCACGAAATCGACGGTCGTCGGTGCCATGATCAGGCCGACAATGGCGGTGAACACGACCAGCGACATGACCCGCGGCTTGAGCAGCACCGCGTAGTCGCGCACGCGGAACGTCGGCTCACGGGCCTGCGTCCGGTCGCGAAGCTCGCCGGCGGACTCGGTCGGTACTGTCGGCACGGTGACGTTCCCCACGTTTGACCCCACTATAACGCCAAACCCGCACCAGAGGGAGAATCCTCGGCATCGGGCCTTCGCAAAAGGGCCGCCGCCGCGGTCCAGATGAACAGCACGCCGCCGATGACCGCGACGAGGGCGCCGGCGCCGTTCATCGCCATGCCGGCGATGGCTCCGATGTCTTCGAGCCCCTGAGCCCCGCCCGCGGTCTTGCGCGGCGCACCGAAGCCACCGGCGAGGAACAGTCCGATGCAGGCGGCGAACTGCCCGACGGCGAATAGCCAGATCTGTGCGTACAGCCACCGATTCCGCCGCACCGGTCGCCCCAGTGCCGGCAGGAAGACGACGAAAAACAGGCCCATGAACGCCAGGGTCACACCGGCGATGACGCCGTGGTAGTGCGCCGGCGTGCGGGTGTCGGCACCGTCGACGAACAAGCCGAGAAAGCCTCCGGCGGCGAAGACCAACGCAGACAAGACTAGACATAAGAACGTCGGTTCGCGCCACGGCAGCGGTCTCGACCAGCCGCCAACCACGGCCAACGCGGCGAGCAACGCGGGCGGGGCAAGGGCATATTGGAGGTCGGTGAACGCCTGCGCCTGCTCGGCGGAAAAGGTCTCGAACAGGACATAGAACACGGGTGCCGCCAGCGCAGCGAGGGTCAGCAGGCCGATCGCCGCGACGATCAACCGTTCCGATCCGCCGGACCGGTTCGGCACCGAACCCGCGAGAATGAACCAAGCCGTGACCAGCAGCAGCGTGTTGAGGAACTGCAGGACATGGCCCGATCCCCAGAACAGTTCCTCGTTGAAGCTGAACGATGGTGCCTCGTCCGCCAGCAAGGCGAGGGCAATGAGTCCGCACATGACGGCGATCAGGAAAACCACGCCGCCGGCGGTGAGCGCCAGCGGCACTGGTTCCCGCGCCGCCGGCCGGCCGGCGATCGCAGCGAAGTAGCGCAGGACGGCAAGGGCGACGGACACCGCCAGGACCGCGATACCGGCGTAGTAAAGGGGGTCGATGATCACCGGAACGTAGTTGTTGAGCGTCGGCTCGCCGCGGTCGAGGAGCGCCGGGATGAACAGCAGCGGGCAGGAGGCGGTGGCGCCGAGGACGGCCATCCGGCCAACGCCGGCGAATCGGGGCTCGCCGCCGCCGGCGTGCGCGCCAACCAGTGCCAGGAGCGCGCCAAAGACCGCCAGAAACCAGATGACAAACGAAAATACGACGTGAATCACCAAGCCCTTGTGGAAAAATCCGAGCGGCCAGGGGAACACGTCTTCGATTCCGGGGATTCGCGACACCGCGAGCAACAATGCGAACACCCCCGCCACGGCGAGCGAGCCGATGGCCACGCCCGACCACGCGCGGACCTCCCAAGCGGCGGCCATACCGAGCGGTGCGGACTCGGGGGCGCTACCCGGCACCGGCCGACGTCCTGGAGTAGGGGTACAGATGGACTGCCATGACGTAGACGACAACGCCGGACACGGCGACAGTCATCCACAGCGGCCAAGTCACGCGAGCGATCCGCCGGTGGCGGTCGAACCGTCCGGCCAGGGCGCGAAACACGGTGATTGGCACGAGCGGCACGATGGCGACGGACAGGAGCACGTGGACGATCAGCAAGGCGAAATAGATCGGGCGGATCACGCCTTCGCCGCCGAACCGGGCGAGCCCGGAATTGAAATGATAGATCAGATAGGTCACCAGGAATGCCGCCGAAGCCACCAATGCACCGATCATCGCCGCCCGGTGCAAGTCCCGCCGGCCGGCGCGGATGAAGGCCAAGCCGAGACCGAGGCAGACCATGGACAAGCCGTTGAACGCGGCGTTGACGTGCGGCAGATCGGCGATCGCGATCATGCGGGGTCCTTGCGAACGGTCGACGGTGTCATCGGCACCATTCAGCCCGAGCCGACCTTGACGAAGATGCTGACGTACATGAACAGTGCCGCTGCCGTCAGGATCGCCGCCAAGACCCACTTGTTCATCGCCGGACCGCTCCATGCTGCAATTGCGTGATCCCCGGGATCGCGATTGTTCGAAAACATCGCGAGCCGGATCGAAATGTGTCGGGGGCGGCCATGTTTACGGCGGGAAACGCGGAAAATCAAGAATCGGCGCCCTGTGTGCCGGAAATCGTCGCATTGCAGCACCTGCGAATGTCGCATTGCAACAGATACGGCTTTTCATTCGAATTGACTCATGTTAACTAATTCGGGCTTCAATCCCTGTTAGGTCTGGCCCACGGGATATCCGCGCCCGTTCATGGGCGGCGGTCGATCACGGTGGATGCACGGAGGACAACGGGGTAGAACGAAGGCTCAAACAAAGAGGTTCGGACGAGCGGATGAGGGATATGTTCAAGAGACTGATCACAGCGGCACCCCTGGCGATGCTTGGTGCGCTCGTCTGGGTGGAGCAGGCTCTGGCGGCGGAAGGGCGGTCGCAGCCCTGGCAGATAGGCCTTCAGCCGGCCTATTCGCCGGTCATGGAGCGGGTCCACGAGTTCAACAACATGCTTCTGTGGATCCAATTCCTGATCGTCGCGCTGGTGGTCGGCATCCTCGCCTACATCATTGTCCGCTTTAACGAGAAGGCGAACCCGGTGGCGTCGAAGACGGCCCACAACACGCTTCTCGAAATCGTCTGGACGGCGATCCCGATCATCATCCTAGTGATCATCGCCATTCCATCGATCAAGCTTCTCTACTACGCCGACAAGGCGCAGGATCCGGAGATGACGATCAAGGTGGTCGGCCATCAGTGGTATTGGTCCTATATCTACCCGGATCACGGCGAGTTCGGGTTCGACAGCGTGCTGATCCCCGACGATGAACTCGAGGAAGGACAGCCTCGGCTTCTCGTCGTCGACAACCGGGTCGTGCTTCCCGTCGACACGACAGTGCAGGTGCTGATCTCGTCGGACGACGTCATCCACAACTGGGCGGTGCCGTCGCTGGGGCTGAAGCTCGACGCGACCCCCGGCCGCACCAACGAGACCTGGGTGAAGATCAACGAAGAAGGCACCTACTACGGCATGTGCTCGGAGCTGTGCGGCGTCAACCACGGCTACATGCCGATCCAGATCGAGGCGGTCTCCAAGGAGCGCTTCGCCGAGTGGGTCAAGGAAGCCCAGGAAGAATTCGCGGCCGACAGCCGGCCAACCGTAGACGTCGCCGAAACGGCCGGCGCCGACCGCCGCTGAAGGGAGAGTTCGAGGATGACACACGAAGCAGCTGCGGGTCACGATCACGCCCACGAGCACCATCCCACCGGCTGGAAGCGGTGGCTTTATTCGACCAATCACAAGGACATCGGCACGATGTACATCGTGCTGTCGGTCATCGCCGCGATCATCGGCGGGGCGATGTCCTGGTACATCCGCCTGGAGCTGATGTATCCGGGCATCCAGTACATCGACGACTTCCAGCTCTACAACGTTCTGGTCACGGCGCACGGCTTCCTGATGGTGTTCTTCGTCGTCATGCCGGCGGTGATCGGCGGGTTCGGCAACTGGTTCGTGCCGCTGATGATCGGCGCGCCGGACATGGCCTTCCCGCGGATGAACAACATCAGCTTCTGGCTGCTCGCTGCAGCCCTGATCCTGCTGGTCTGCGCGGCCTTCGCGGGTGCCGGCCCGGGCACCGGCTGGACCGTCTATCCGCCGCTTAGCAATGCCGATTTCCATCCCGGCCCGGCCGTCGACTTCGGTATCCTGGCGCTGCATGTGGCGGGCGCATCGTCGGTCCTCGGCGCCATTAACTTCATCACCACGATCCTCAACATGCGGGCGCCGGGCATGACGATGCACCGGATGCCATTGTTCGTATGGGCGATCCTGGTCGCCGCGTCTCTGCTGCTGCTGGCGATCCCGGTACTGGCCGGCGGTCTGACCATGCTGCTCACCGACCGCAATTTCGGTACCGCGTTCTTCGAGGTTGCCGGCGGTGGCGATCCGGTGCTGTGGCAGCACCTGTTCTGGTTCTTCGGCCACCCCGAGATCTACATCATCATCATCCCGGCCTTCGGCATCATCAGCCAGATCGTGCCGACCTTCTCGCGCAAGCCGGTGTTCGGCTATCTCGGTATGGCCTACGCGATGTGCTCGATCGCAATCGTCGGCTTCGTCGTTTGGGCGCACCACATGTATACCGTCGGTTTGGGCGCCGATGCCCGCGCCTACTTCACCGCTGCGACGCTGGTGATCGCGGTGCCGACGGGGATCAAAATCTTCAGCTGGCTGGCGACCATGTGGGGAGGGTCGATCTCCTTCCGGGTGCCGATGATGTACGCGATCGGCTTCATCTGGCTGTTCGTCATCGGCGGTGTCACGGGCGTGCTGCTGGCCAATGCCGGCATCGATGTTGCCGTCCACGACACCTATTACGTGGTTGCCCACTTCCACTACGTGATGGCGATCGCCACCATCCTCGCCATGTTCGGCGGCTACTTCTACTGGATCGCCAAGATGTCCGGCCGCCAGTATTCGGAGCCGCTGGCCAAGCTGCAGTTCTGGGTGTTCTTCATCGGCGTCAACGTGCTGTTCTTCCCGCAGCACTTCTCCGGGTTGGCCGGAATGCCGCGCCGGATTCCCGACTACCCGGACGCCTACTGGGGTTGGAACTTCGTGAGCTCCATCGGCAGTCTGATGACCATCGTCGGAACGGTGTTGTTCCTTTACATCGTCTGGCACACCTTCAAGCGCGGCGAGCCGGCGGAAGCCAATCCGTGGGGTGAGGGCGCGACGACGTTGGAGTGGACGGTGCCGTCCCCGGCGCCCTTCCACACCCACGAGGAAGTGCCGGTGATCGGCCCCAACGTGGTGGGCCATGCCCACCCGGCCGAGTAGGCGGTCTCGGAGCAAGGAGAGAGCGTGCCGATGGCCGTCCGGGAGCGAAAAAGGCGAGCGACCGCGACCGTCCTGTTTGCTGTCGTCGGCGGCATGGTCGCGCTGTCGTTCGCCTCGGTGCCGCTCTACCGGCTGTTCTGTCAGGTCACCGGTTACGGCGGGACGCCGAACACCGAGGCGGTGGCGCCGGCGCCCGAGGCCATATCGACGCACGTCATCACCGTGAACTTTGACGCCAACGTCAACTCGGCGCTGCCGTGGCGGTTCAAGCCGGCACAACGGTCCGTCGATCTGCGGCTGGGCGAGGAGGCGTTGGCGTTCTATACGGCGAAGAACACGTCCGATGCGCCGGTCACCGGCACGGCGTCGTTCAACGTGACGCCTTACAAGGCGGCGACCTACTTCTCGAAGATCGAGTGCTTCTGCTTCACCGAACAGACGCTGAAGCCGGGTGAGGAAGTGTCGATGCCGGTGTCGTTCTACGTCGATCCGGCAATCCGCGACGATCCCAATGCCCGCGAAGTCACGACGATTACGCTGTCCTATACCTTCTATCGTGCCGACGATGAGGCGGATGGCGAAACAGATGATGGCCGTGAGATGGCCGATGCCGGCGCACGTGCCGGCGGTTGAATGAACAAGCGATAGCGATTCCCGGGGGAATATGATGGCGAGCGAAACGACCAAATCCCATCCCTTCCACATGGTGGACCCGAGCCCGTGGCCGGCCGTTGGCACGGTCGCCACACTGCTGATGGCGACCGGCGGCATCTGGTACATGCACGAGGGGCCGATCGCGCTCTTCCTGGTCGGCGTCGCTGTGCTGTTGGTCACCTTCTGGGGATGGTGGCGGGACGTGGTACGCGAGGCGAATAGCGGTGTCCACCATACCGAAACCGTCCGTCATGGCCTGCGGGTCGGGATGCTGCTGTTCATCGCATCGGAGGTGATATTTTTCTTCGCCTTCTTCTGGGCGTTCTTCGATGCCACGGTACCGTTTATCAGCCGCACGGCCCACGAGATGTGGCCGCCGGAAGGCGTGATCCCGTTCAACCCCTGGGGGCTGCCGTTCCTCAACACGCTTATCCTGCTGACATCGGGGGCGACGGTCACGGTCGCCCATCATGCGGTGCGCCACAATGACCGGCCGAAGATCGTCCTGTGGATCGGGCTGACGGTGCTGCTGGGTTTCATCTTCCTGGGCACCCAGGCTTACGAGTATGGGCACGCCGGCTTCGGCTTCACCGACGGCATCTATCCGTCGACCTTCTTCCTGGCGACCGGTTTCCACGGGTTCCACGTTTTTGTCGGCGCGGTGTTCCTCGCCGTCTGTTTCTTCCGAGCCCGAAAAGGCGACTTCACGCCCGAACAGCACGTCGGATTTGAAGCGGCGGCATGGTATTGGCACTTTGTCGACGTGGTGTGGCTGTTCCTGTTCACCTGCGTCTACTGGTGGGGCACGGCGGGTTACACGGGCCCGCTGAACTGAGGTCGCAATGGACCGCGGTCGCGGTGCCGATGGCCGATGAGCACGTCCATGGAACGGGCCGTATTCTCGGGTTTGGCCTTCGCGGCCGCTGTCCGCGGTGCGGCGAGGGCCGGCTGTTCGAGGGACTGCTGACGGTCATCGACCGGTGCCCGGCATGTGGCCTGGGCTTCGGCGAGCATGATGCCGGTGACGGTCCGGCGGTCGCGATGATCTTCGTTCTCGGATTCGGCGTCGTCGGACTGGCGTGGGTGCTCGAGGTGCTGCTGATGCCGCCGCTCTGGGTACACGCGGCGGTTTGGATTCCGGTGACGCTGGCCGGCTCGATCGCCCTGCTGCGACCTCTGAAAGAACTGACGATCGCCGCTCAGTACCGGTTTCGGGCTGTCGATGAACCAACACTGCCGGGCGGCAGTTGACGCTTGGTGCACATGGCAATAGAGCGAAAAGGGACCGCGCGATGACCACCGCCCCGGGGACACACTACCGATTGCCGGTGGCGATCCGGACGGTCGACGTCGATCGCTCCGGTGCGTGGCTGAGCGCGGGGTGGCGGGACTTCCTCAACACGCCCAAGGTCAGCCTGATCTATGGTGTGCCGTTCGTCCTCGCCAGTTTCCTGCTGAGCTATGGCTTCATCTCAGGTGGCCTGGGCTCGCTGGTGCTGCCGCTGGCCGGCGGTTTCGTGCTGCTGGGGCCAATTCCTGGTCGTCGGGCTCTACGATGTCAGCCGCCGGCTGGAACGCGGCGCCGAGGTCTCCATCGTCCACGTCTTCCGGGCCGCGCGGGCCAATATCGGCCAAATCTCGGCGATGGGTGTGGTGCTGCTGATCATCTGGTTCGTGTGGGTTGAGATGGCGATTTTCCTGTTCGCCATCTTCTTCGGCCAGCAACCGCCGCCCCTGGACAGGTTCGTCGCCGATGTTCTCTTTTCTCTCGAGGCGGCGCCGTTTCTCATTGTCGGTACGGGGCTCGGTGCTCTCATCGCCGGCACGATCTTCGCTATTACGGCTGTGTCCATTCCACTGCTGCTCGACCGTCAGGTCGATGTCGTCACCGCAATCGGTACCAGCATCCTTGCCGTCCGCGCCAATTGGCAGGTGATGGTCGGCTGGGCGGCGATGATCCTGCTCATCATCGCCTGCGGACTGGCGACGTTCTTCCTCGGCTTGGCGCTCGCGCTGCCGTTGCTGGCCTATGCGACATGGCACTGTTATCGCGACATTATCGATGTCGACGCCGTACCGTCAGGCACGGTGCCGCCGGAAGAAGCGTTAAGCGGTGAGGCCCTGGTCGCAGAGGCGAGGGCAGCGACACCGTCGGTGAGCGATACTTCCGAAGAAAAATCTTAGAGCGGTTAGCGCCAGAACGGCTTTTGGGTGGCGAAGGCGTTCCACGCCTTCACCATGCTCCGGTCACGGGCCTCGATCAGATGGGCGTGCCACCCGGCGACGAGGCCAGCGGCGAAATGCAGTTGCGCCACCCGCTTCCCTCGCACGCCGACGGTCAGTTCGGCCATCAGGCGTCGGGCGACGGCCAAGTCGTTGAGCAGCCCCAGGCCGTCCTGCAGGTCGCGCAGCGCGCCGACGAACCGCGTCACCCGTTTGCGCGGGTAAAGCGATCCCAGGAACTCGGAGGCATAGCGTAGCTTTTTGATCTGAATGCGCAGCGCATGGCGCTCCTCGGGCGCCATGGACTCAAAACCCTTGCCTTCCCGCAGGACCTTCTTGTGACGTTTGCGCAGGAGCACGTCGGCGAGGTTCTCGACCGGCCCGTAAAGCAAGGCCGAATCCTCCGGCCGGTTGATCGGCCGCCAGCCCCGGCCCTCGACCCAGGCACCGAGGCGCAACAGAAGCGCCGTGTAGCGCCGCGCGCGGATCGCCGCCTGCGCAGCTTCGTAGCACTCGTCCCGCCGGGCCTCTGCCGTTTTGCGAAGCGCTGCCAGGTCGGGGTCGTCGGGGTGTCCCCGGACGACGGCGCCCAGCACATCGGAAAGGAACACGTCCCAATCCCGCGCCGGACCCAACTCGCCGATCAGCCATTTCAGTTCGGCAATCAGTGGCCCTGCTGCTCGGCCGGCAGGAGCCGCTTGTAGATCGCCAGGCTGGAGCGCAGGCGCCGGGTCGCGACGCGCATTTGGTGCACGCCCTCGTCGTCGGCGCGGGCCAAAACGCAGGCTTCGTTGCGGCGCATGTGATCGATGCAATTCATCACCATGCGCGCCAACGCATTCTCGGCCGTTACGCCCCGATCGAGCAGCAGCGGCTCGGCTTTGCACCAATCTGGCGAGCCGCCGGAATAGAGCGCGTAACCCCGGTCGGCTTTGGTGTCGGCGACCAGACGGGCAGGAACTTCGTCGAGCAGCTGTAATGCGACGTCGAACAGATGTCGACGGTCGCCGGAGATGACCTCGAGCTCGGCCTCGCAGATGGGTTCGCTTTTCGAACCCGAGGCGATTTCGCCGACGTCGAGGTCCAGCGATATGGCACTGTCACTGTCAGGGGTCAGCCTTCGCTGAGAGCGGCGGACGCGGGACTCGAACACCTCTTCGAGTTCCGCCGAATCCTTGATCGGCAGCAGCGTGCGGCCTTTGTCGTCCGTCACCAGGGTCGGATCGGGGTGGCCCCGCGGCACCACGGATTCCCACTCCAGCCGAGCGAAGGCGCCGGCATCGCCGGACTCGCGGGCCTTCACGCACTGCACATAGTCGCGGCCTTCCTTGCGGGCGCGGAGATAGAGGCCCTTGCGTCGAAGCTTGAGGTCTGGGGTATCGAAGTACCGGGCGTTGAGCGTCTTGACCTTGGCCGGGCCGTCCATTGCCGCCTTGACCCATGGCGCTCGCTTCAAGCGCATCATGTGTTCGGGGCGGACCTCGAATTTCAGCTCGATTTCGGTTTTCGGCGGCTCCGGGATTTCGGTTTCGAGGTGCTCGGACTCTGGCACTGTTTCGGATTCTTGTTTCATGCCCAAACCGTGCCACACCCGAAGACACGACCGTAGACAACAAGAACCAATGATATGACCCTTGGGCGGTCACTGCAATGACAAAATGGTGACAGTTTTGTTTCATTTTTGTGACAAGCCCCGGTCTCGCCGCAAACGCGCAATCTGCCGGGCCTGTCGCCGCGATCGGAGCCACCGGGAGCCGGATCCACATCCGCTCCTCGTCGTCATCCCATCGAACCGGCAACCCCGTTTGCCCGCGCGTTGGATTGCGGTCATATTGGCGATATGACCGAGCCTCGCGCGCCCACGCCGCCATCCGAACTCCCGAGTTCGCCCGCGGATGACGAAGTGGTCATCGATCATCTCGAGCTGCTTACGGTCATGGGCCGGGATTTCGCCGCGTCGCTCGACATCGACGCGACGCTCGCCAGGGCATTGGCCCTGATCACCCGCTATATCCACGCCGAGGGCGGCGCCCTGTTCATGCTGGACGAAAGCGGCGAGTACCTGACCTGTACATCGTGCTATGGCGGTGCCGACATCACCGGAATTCGACTCAAGAGCGATCAGGGAATCGTCGGCCGCAGCGTTCAGGACAACGTCGGCGAGATCGTCCGCGATGTCAGCAAGGACCCGCGGTTCTACAAGCAGGTCGACGAGGAGAGCGGCTTCACAACCAAATCGATCCTGTGCGCGCCGATGAGCGTCCACGACCAGAAGATTGGTGCCATCGAACTGGTCAACAAGGCCGGCGACGACCCCCTGTTCAATCCCCAGGACTTGCACCTGTTGGAGACGATGAGTTCGTCTGCGGCGCTGGCGATCATCAATGCCCGCATGGCCGAACAGCTCATGGAGCAGGAGCGGGTGCGGCGGGAGCTCGAACTGGCCGCCGAAATCCAACGCAGCCTGCTTCCCGTGCCCCGTGACGAGGGCTTTCCAGTCCACGGCATCAACCAGCCGGCACGCCTGGTATCCGGTGATTTTTACGACTTCTTCACGCTGCCCGACGGACGCATCTGCTTCAACTTGGGGGATGTTTCCGGCAAGGGTATGAACGCAGCGTTGCTGATGGCCAAGACGGCCAGCCTCTATCGCTGTCTCGGCAAGACCGTCCATGATCCGGGCGCGCTGCTGGCGATGGTCAATGCCGAAATCTGCGAAACGGCGACGCGCGGCATGTTCGTGACCATGGTCGGCGGCATATACGAACCGCAGACCGGACTCGTCCGTCTCGCCAATGCCGGCCACGAACCGCCGTTGGTCCACCGCGCGGACGGCAGTTTCACCGCCCTGCCGGCCGAGTCGCCGCCGCTGGGGATTGCTCCGCTTTCCGAGGCATTTGGAGGTTTTCCCGAGATCGAACTGCGCCTTGACGGAGGGACGCTCTACGTCTTCACTGACGGCGTTACCGAGGGGTTCCTTGAGGGTGGAACGACGTTGGAGGTTTCCGATTTGAAGGCGTCGATCCGCGACCACGCAGACCTGTCAGCCTCTGCGAGGCTGGATGCCGTGATCGCACCGTTCAACCATGACGGCGGCCTTCGCGACGATGTTACCGTATTGGCGATCGACGACGGGGGACAGGTCGAGGTTCGTCAAGCCGCGCGCGTTGCCGAGCAGCCAATGCGTCCGTCGGACTGGGGAACCGAACTCGTCAAGCTGCGCTTGCCGGCGAAGCCCGATCGCCTGAAGCTCGTGCGATCGACGGTATCCGAGGTGGCGACCCTCTGCGGATGCAGCGAGGCCGTGGTTCGCGACCTGGTGCTTGCCGTGGACGAAGCCTGCCAGAACATCATACGTCATGCCTACGGCGATGACGCGGCCGGTGACATCGTCCTGGAAATCCGCCGACAGGATGACTGCCTTCTCATTTTCCTCCGCGATTTCGCCGATACGGTCGATGTGACCAAGGTGCGGCCGCGTGACTTCGACGACCTACGTCCCGGCGGTCTCGGAACGTATCTGATGAGCCAATGCATGGACGAGGTCGAGTTCATGCCGCCTCCGGAAGACGGCGGCAATCTTTTGCGAATGGTCAAAAAGATAGAATGAGAAACCGTGATGAAACACGAGATTAGGGAAGAGGCCGGGGGAATCGTCGTCGCTCTTGGCGGTGACGTCGATTTGCAGACGTCGCCCGAGGCACGCAAAGTCCTGCTCGAAGCTGTGGGGCGCGGACAGGCAGTGTTCGTCGATCTGTCGGCGGTCAGCTACATCGACAGCTCCGGGGTCGCGTCGCTCGTGGAGTCCCTGCAGCAGGCACGCAAGTCGGGCACGGGATTCGGGCTCGTTTCCGTGAGCGAGGCGGCGATGCGGGTGCTCCAGCTCGCCCGCCTGGACAAGGTCTTCTCCATCCACGCGACCCTGGACGACGCGCTCTCGGGCGCCGGTTAGATCGGGCTCCGATGCCTGCGACCTCCGCCGACAATGCAGTCATTCGCTATCTCGAGCGCGTCGGCCGGCTGACACTCCGTGGGGTCGAGGAGGTCGGCAAGGGCGCCGGGCTGGTCGTCGAGAGCGTCTACTGGCTGATCCTCGGGCCCAGTCAGCGCCAACCGGTGCGCATGCCGTCCGTGTTCGCCCAGATGATGGAGATCGGCATCCGGGCGATTCCCATCGTCGGTGTGTTGGGCGCGACCATCGGCGTCATGCTGGCGATCCAAGGCATCTATTCGTTGAGCCTGTTCGGCGCGGAATCCCGGGTCACGTTCGGCATCGCGTTGTCGATGACCCGCGAATTCGCGCCGCTGATCACCGGTATCCTGGTCGCCGGACGATCGGGATCGGCTTTGGCGGCGCGCATCGGAACGATGAAGATCAACCAGGAGATCGATGCGCTCCATGTCATGGGCATCAATCCGGTGCGCTTCCTGGTCGTGCCGGCGATGCTGAGCTGCCTGATCATGGTGCCGTCGCTGACGTTCTTCAGCGACGTCGTCGGACTTTGGGCCGCCGGGGTGTACGTCGGCGGCGCCCTGGACATCAGCATGGCCGCCTACGTCACCGAAGTCCTCGATATCCTCTCGGCGGACGACGTGATGCATGGCATCGGCAAGAGCGCCATCTTCGCCGTGCTGATCGCCGTCATTGGTGTGGTCAATGGCGCCTCCGTCACCGGCGGCGCCGAGGGCGTCGGCCGGGTCACGACGCGCGCGGTGGTCCAGTCCATCGCGGCGATCGTGGTGACCGATATGATCTTCGCGTTCGTGGTCACGCGGTGAGCGGGGATCGACGATGACCGAGAGCGACGCCGACACAGTCATCGAGATCCGCGATCTCGTCACCCACTACGGCCCGCGGATAATCCTCAAGGGCATAGATCTCGATATCCGCGACGGCGAGATCATGGTCGTGATGGGCGGCAGCGGGTCGGGAAAGAGCACGCTCCTGCGCCACATGCTGGCCCTGGAAACGTTGACGTCGGGCAGCATCCACATCCTCGGGCAGGACACGGCGACGGCGTCCACGCGCGAACTTCAGGATCTGCGCCGCAAACTCGGCGTCGCCTTTCAGGGCGGCGCGCTGTTCAGTTCGATGACCGTCGGCGAGAACATCATGCTGCCGTTGGTCGAGCACACGGACCTCGACCCGAAAACCATGCAGATCATGGCGCGGGTGAAGCTCGAGGTGGTCGATCTCGCCGGCTTCGAGGAGCTGATGCCAGCCGAGCTTTCGGGCGGAATGATCAAGCGCGCCGCCTTCGCCCGCGCGATCATCATGGACCCGCGTATCCTGTTCTGCGACGAGCCGTCGGCGGGGTTGGACCCGGCAGTCGCCTCGGCGATCGACGACCTAATTCTGCGTTTACGGGACGCGCTGGGGATGACCATCGTCGTTGTCACGCACGAACTGGAGAGCGCGTTCAAGATCGCCGATCGCATTACCGTACTCGACAAAGGCGAAATCCTGTTCGTCGGCACGGTCGACGAAGTCCGACGCCATCCCAGCGAACGCATCGAGAATCTGCTCAACCGCCGGCCCGAAGACGACACGGTCTACGCCGACGAATACCTGTCGCGTCTTACCGGAGAGGACCGCATGGGGAACGCCACTCTATGAACTACGGCAAACTGAACTACGTGATCGTCGGCGGGTTCGTCATCGCCATGCTGGCCGGACTGATCGTCGCGCTGGCGATGCTCACTGGGCGAACCGGCGCCACGGACGCTTATCATGTCGTTTACCGCAATGTAACAGGGATCAAATTCGGCACCCAGGTGGTTTACGAAGGCTATCCCATCGGACAGGTCGAGGATGTGGTGCCGGAGCCATCCGAGGGTGGCATGCGGTTTCGCGTCGATTTCTCGGTCAAGGAAGGATGGCGAATCCCCGAGGACAGCATTGCCGAGATCGCCGCGCCCGGACTGCTGGCGGCCTTCACCATCAGCATCCGTGCCGGAGAGAGCGCGACCGCGCTGGAACCGGGAGGACAGGTTCAGGGCCGCGAGGCGGCCAACATGTTCGCCGTCGTCGCCGAGCTTGCCGGACAGTTCGGCGAGCTCGCCGAATCGCGGATCAAGCCCTTGCTGGACACCATCGGCAATGCGTTCGGCACCGCCACCGACGTCATGGACGGGGACGGGCGGATGCTGATCAAGGAGCTGCGCACCCTCGCCCAGTACGTCAGTGATCGGGCACCGGCCATCGTCGGCAACATCGAGCAAACGGCCGAAGCGATGAGCGCCGCCGCCGGCGAGTTCCGGCTGCTGATCAACGAGGAGAACCGCGCCAAGATCGTTGAGTTGGTCGACGATCTGGACACGGCGGCAAAGTCCTACAACGAACTTGCCGGCAAGATGGATGCACTGATGGCGTCGTTGAAGTCCGTCGTCGAGGGCAACCGCGCCAACATCGACGAATCGATCGCCGACATGCGCTACATCATGAATTCGGTATCCCGCGACATCGACTCCATCAACCAGAATCTGGAAGCGACGTCTCGAAACATGTATGAATTCAGCCGCCAGATCAGACAAAACCCGGGGTTGCTGCTTGGCGGGACAGCCCCCAGGGATGCGGCCAATCGTCGCTGAACCAATGCCGCCGCGGGGGAAAAGCGTGACCATCCGCCTGTTGACGTCGGCTGTTGTCGTGGCGCTGGCAGCGTCCGCCTGCAGTCAGCCCGAAGTGCCCCCGGACCGGTTCTACCGCATCGAGGTCGCCGAGCCGGCGACGGCGAGCCAGAAGAATGCGATTGCCGCGACACTGGTGGTCGAACGGCCGGACGCCGCCGGCCTCGCGGATGGACGGCCCATTGTCTACATCGACAGCGCCCGGCCCAACGAGATGTTGGAGTACAACTACCATTTCTGGGCCGAGCCACCGTCGATCATGCTTCGCGACCAGCTCGTCGACTATCTGCGCCGCGCCGGAGTCGCGAACACGGTCGTCACCGAAGACCTGCGTGTTTCCGCGGACTATTCCGTGACCGGCAAGCTCAAACGACTGGAGCGTGTCGTTGGCGACGCACCCCGGGTGATCATCGAAATCGAACTGGGACTCCGCGACAACCGGCAGTCCCGTCTGGTGCACCTCTCGACTTATCGTGGCGAGGCGATCCCGGCCGACAACTCGGTGTCGGCTGCGATCGATGCTTTCAATGCGGCGTTTACCGACGTTTGCGCGCTTTTCGTCTCTGAGGTTTCAGGCCGCTAGCGCCTGTTCGGCCGCACGTGGACCGGAATCGGTCTGTGGACAAGTGGGCACCTTGGTGTGATGGTCATCACAGTCGCCGATTCCCGTGGTGGCGTAAGATAACAATGCACCCCTCTCTGCATCAGAGGTAGAGTCATGGACGACAAGCCCAGCGTAGCTGGTGAGGATCAGATGCCGGCGGACGAGGACACCTTTGGATTCGGTCCCAGCGGCCTTGAGGATTGGACCCCCGTCGGCGGAGACGAGCTGACCCTCGGCGAAATCCTCAAGTACCCGACTGCCGATGCGCCAGCGGACTCCGCCAGCGACGTCCCGGGGGCCGAGGTGGCTGGTGTTTCCGGACTCGCCGATGGAGGATGGGCCAGCGTCGAAGACGAGAGACTCGATCTCTCCATGATCCTCGACGACATGGACGAGGCGGCGGAGGCGGCGATGACCGAGGACGACGTTGCTGTTGTCGGTGCCGAGGGCGACGCGGGAGCCAGGCTCACCGAGCCGGATGCCGGATACACGGTCGTCTCCGACGGGGACGGTTCGACCGGCAACGAATTCGATCCGTCGCTGAGCTGAACCCGAATTAGCGAAGATGACACGCCGGGGCTGCGCGGCTCCGGCGTTTGGCGTTGGTGCGCTTTCCGACCCTATTCCATACCGAGCGCGGACATGTACACCGTGAGTAGTTCTTCCTGCTCGCGTCGGTCGGCTTGGTCAAGTTTGCGCAGACGGACCACTTGGCGAAGCGTCTTGATATCGAATCCGGCGCCCTTGGCCTCCGAATAGACCTCGCGGATATCGGCGGCAAGGGCCGCCTTCTTTTCTTCCAGCCGTTCGATTCGTTCGACGAAGGACCGCAACCGGTCTGCCGCTACCGCTCCGCCGTCGGCCATCGTCGATCTCCCCTCCTGTGAATTGCCCGGGGGACAATACGCGCCGACCGGGCTTGCGGGCAAGCGATGGCGGCTGGCTCGAAATCTCCAAAGTGCGGCAATGCGCGTCGCGGGGTTGCACCGTGCGGCAGGATCGCCGACGATGCACGGTGAATCGGTGATAACCGCCGAGGCACGGGGGCAACTTGGCAATATACGACCTCGAAAGATGCAGTATCTTTCTCGTCGAGGACAATAGCTACGTCCGCAATATCCTCGCCGACATGCTGCGGTATTTGAAGTTCGGTACCGTGACCACGGCCGAGGATGGCGCCGATGCCATCGAGTACCTGAAAACCCTTCGCCATACGGCCGGCGGATTCGATTTCATCGTCTCCGATCTGGTGATGTCGCCGATCAATGGGCTGCTGTTGTTGCGCTGGGTGCGCACGTCCAAGGAATCGCCCAACCGGTTCATGCCGTTGATCATGTTGTCGGGGGCCGCCGACGCCGAGTACGTGAACGCGGCTCGAGACCTCGGCGTCACCGAGTTCCTGGCCAAACCGTTCTCGGCAACGTCGGTCTACCGAAAAATGCTGGAAGTCATCGATCGGCCGCGGCAGTTCGTCACGACGCAGTCCTATTTCGGTCCGGACCGGCGGCGCAAGCGCCAGACCGGCTACGGTGGGACCGATCGGCGCACGAATTCCGATGCCGACGTGACCGTTGTGTATTCGGCCGACAAGGTCGTCAAGGCGACCAAGCCCACCGACGTATGGTACTTCCGGCTGCAGAACGCCTTGAAGGAGAAAGTCGGTGGCCTCGGAGCGACCGGCGGCGGTGAATTGCCGGTCCAACTCCTTGGCGACGCCGAAAAGCAGTTGGAGCGGGCCGCCCTCGACTTCACCGACTGGGCCGCCAACTACATCGCGCAACTCGCGCGCGCATGCAAAGATGCTCAAGAGGAACCGCCCCGCCGCGCCAAGCTGTTCGAGGAAATCAATCTGCTGGCTCACGAATTACGCGGCCAGGGCGGTACCTTCGGCTATCCGCTGATCAGTTCGTTCGCAAAGATGCTCTACGACTGCACCGGCGAGGGATGCCGCACCGAGGACAATGACGTCGAAGTCGTCAAAGCACACATCGATTCGATGCGGGCCGTGCTTCGCGAAAAGGTCGCGGGCGACGGCGGTGACGTCGGCCGTGCCCTGCACGCCGCCCTGAAGCAGGCGATCGAACGCCACACGGCGGTTCAATAACGCAACAAGTCTCGTTGCTCGGCACCTACATGGCGATGTAACGCCGTAGCGCGTCGACCTCGGATTGGGCTTCCTCGATCCGGTTTTTCACGACGTCGCCAATACTGATCATGCCGACAATCCGACCCTCCTCGACCACGGGGACGTGGCGGAAGCGGTGCGCCGTCATCATCGCCATGATCCCGGCGACCGGATCTTGGGGCGTACACGTCACCACTTGCGTCGTCATCAGGTCACCGACCGATTTCGCGAACACCGCTTCGCCGTTTTCGTGAAGGGCGCGGACCAGATCGCGTTCGGAAAGGATGCCGGCGATCCCACCGAGCGGATCCGTGACCAGGACCGCACCAATCTGGTTATCGGCCAGCAACTTAACGGCTGCGGCCAAAGGTTCAGCCGCGCCAAGGGCGATGACATCGCCACCCTTGCCCTTGAGCATGTCGGAAACGTACATCCCTTTCTCCCTACCTTCGGCGTCTAGAGGCCTTGAACGGTTTCCTCGATCAGCATGTCGACGACATCGCACAGCGCGTCGCGGTGATTGCGCCCGGCCTCGATCGACTCGGCATAACGCGCGAGTTGGCGATGGGCGCTGGTGCCCCGCCGGATGATTTCGCGGGCGTGAAGCATCTCGTCGGTGCATCCGAGCGCTTCGGCATCCACCTTAACGAGTTCGAACAGTTCTTCCAGCAATTCGCCGCATGGCACCAACTCTCCCTTGCCGAAATCGACAAGGCCGGAATCCGTTCCATACCGCTTCGCACGCCAACGGTTCTCGTCGATCAGCATGTTCTTGTAACCGCGCCAGCGCTGGTTCCTGCTGCGCAGGCGATAAAGCATGCGGACGATACAGACGAACAGCGCGGCGATGGCGACGGTGTCATCCAACAAAGGACACACATCGGTAATGCGCATTTCCAGGGTGGGGAACTTCAAGCTCGGCCTGACGTCCCACCAAAGCATCGAGGCGTCCTGGAACAACCCGGCGCTGACCAGCACGTCGACGTGACGCTGATACTCGGCATAGGACTCGAACCGGGTCGGCAAACCGGTCCTGGGCAGTTCGTCGAATACGCTCAGGCGGTAGGATTTGAGGCCGCTGTCCTCGCCGCGCCAGAACGGTGACGATGTGCTGAGCGACAGCAGATGCGGCAGGAAGTAGCCGATCTGGTTCAACAGGTCGATCCGCAGTTCGTCATCGTCAATACCGACATGAACATGCATCCCGCAGATCAGCAGCCGCCGCGCCACCACCTGCATGTCGCGCGCGAGGACGTGGTAGCGTTCCTTGTCGGTGTGTTTCTGGTCCTGCCAGTCGGTGAACGGGTGGGTCGACGCGGCGATCGGAGCGAGGCCGTTCTTGAGGGCCACATCGGCGACCGTGCGGCGCAGCCAGGCAAGGTCGTCGCGCGCCTGGGCGACGGTTTTGCACACCCGCGTGCCGATCTCGATCTGCGACTTGAGAAACTCGGGGCGCACCAGATCCTTGATGCGGGCTTCGCACTCCTCGAGCATCTCCGGAGGCGGGTCGGAAGCCAGATCGCGCGTCTCGACATCGACGAGCAGGTATTCCTCCTCGACGCCAATGGTGAACGATGGTTCGGCGCGCGGTGCCATTTAGAACATCTCGACCCGGTGCAGGTTGCCGTGCGCCATCACCCGCTCCAAAGCCTCGGCCAGCAGATCGGCGCATCGGTCGACCTCTTCGGGGCTATCGCAATGATCCTGGCGAATCTCGACGGCCCAGTTGGCGAGGCCGCCAGCGCCGGCATGCAGATTGATCGTGTAGGCCAGTTCCTTGCCCGAATAGGGTTCGTTGTCGCCGACCTGCAAGCCGTCACGCTGGCGCAGGTATTCGATCAAGGGAACGGCCATCCGAGGATCGCGGTTCCACAAAACACTGATGTCCCAGTTCCGATCCTCGCCGGCGAGCGTCGGCGTGAAGCTGTGAATCGAGAACAGGACCGGCTCGGGACCTTCGCGCCGAAGTCGGGCGAACACGTGGTCGATGGCATGATGATAGGGCCAATGAAACGCTTCGGCGCGGGCTTCCTGCTGCCCGCTGGTGAGGTCCCGGTTTCCAGGTATGGGAATGCCGTCGCTGACCTCGAGGATGGAATGTGGATCGCCGGGTTGTCGGTTGCAGTCGATCAGCAGGCGCGAGTAGCCGGCGAGAACCGCGCTGGCGCCGAGGCGGTCCGCAAGACCCTTGGTCACGGCGGCGGCGCCGATGTCGTAGGCGATGTGCCGCTCAAGGGCCCAGGGTTCCAGTCCAAGCTGGTTCAGGCGATGCGGAATGGTGCGGCTCGCATGATCGCATACGAGAAGGATCGGCGCGGCGCCCTCGGCATTGTAGATCGTGAACGGCGGCGGGTCCTCGGGGCCGATCAATCCGCCATCCGGACCGGCAGGATGGTGGGCAAGGTCGCTCCGAACAGAACTGTAGCTCAACGCCGACGTCTCCAATCCGCGCACGCGCGGCGATCGAACGATTTCCCGCTGGTCGCCGTGGGCAAACGGCGATATTAGCGGCCTGCCATGCCGTTGCGAAGGTCTAGCACCCACGTCCGGACAGGGGAACGGTTTTCCGCCGGGAAACGCGCCAGTGAAATCGCCCTGGTCGCTCTGTTCTGCGGCGCGATCGGCATTGCCTTCGCACCCATCTTTGTCCGACTGAGCGAAGCCGGACCCAGCGCAACCGCATTCTACCGGCTGCTGTTCGCGCTTCCGGCACTGGCACTCTGGTGGCGCCTGGAGGACCGTCGCGCGGATGGACGCTCGCGTCCGGCTGGAACGGCGGACTACCTCGGACTGGTGCTTGCGGGCCTGTTCTTTGCCGGCGATTTGGCGTTCTGGCACTGGTCCATCCGCTTTACCTCGGTGGCGAATGCCACGCTGCTGGCCAACTTCGCCCCGATCTTCGTCGCCTTTGCCGGTTTCGCCTTCTTCGGCGAGCGATTTTCCCGAACCTTCCTCATCGGACTGGCCATGGCACTCGTCGGTGCCTGCGTGCTCATGGGGCAGAGCGTGACCGTCAGCAGGTCCCATCTCTTCGGCGATGCGCTCGGTATCATCACCGCGATGTTCTACGGGGCTTACATCGTCACCGTCGGCCGACTGCGCTCTCGGATGACCACGTCGACGATTATGTTCGGCAGCGGCGTTGTGACGTGCGTCGTACTTCTGCCGGTGGCGATGGTTTCAGGCGAAGACCTGATCGCCGTGACGGCCTTTGGCTGGGCAATCCTGGTCGCTCTGGCACTCGTCAGCCACGCGGGCGGGCAGAGCCTTATCGCCTATGCGCTGGCGCATTTGCCGGCGGCGTTCGGTTCCGTCGCGTTGCTCCTGCAGCCTGCTGTTGCGGCTTTGCTGGCGTGGCTGATCCTGGGTGAAGCGCTCGGCGTTTGGCAGATCGCCGGCGCAACGGTCATCCTTGTCGGCATATTCCTGGCCCGGAAAGGCAGTCGCCGCGGTGAAACTTAGTGCCTCAGGGCGCGGGCTGCCCCGTCGCTTTGCCGTCCCGGCGTGCCGTCCCCAATATGTCGGTTTTCTTTTCAGTTTTGCGACGGCGATTTTGCAGATCGCTAAACAACACGTTGTTATTAAACATTTTTGCGAAATCGGCCCGCATCTTGCGTGATGTCATCTGCCGGGCCTTGGTTCGGAACGAACGGTCATTCCGCACGGTTTCAGCGGAGTGACGAGGAACCAGGGCCGAAAGAGACAAGACGGCGGGATTGCGAGGATTCTGCGGTACATGTCCCGTTCCGATCGACCCAGGAAAAAGCTGCATTGGCGCCGACGGATCGTCCCGTGGCCCGCGGCCCTGGCCCTGTGGACCGGGGCGTCCCTTCTGGGTTGGTTGCTGGTATGGGGTCTCTATGAAGGCGTTAGCCCCGACCACGAACCGGTCGCGGTCCAGGAGAAGGCGTTGGAGGACGTGGACATGGCGCCAGCCTCGGGGCCGACCGACGAACCCTCCGACTGCAAGGACGGCAACACGTCGGCGTCGAACGGCGAGTGCGGATAGAACGGCTTGCGCCGCCGCTCGCCGATCCTCAGATCACTTCGGCAAAGGCATTCAGTTCTTCGGCGGTACCGACGCTGAAGGTAGCGAGGTCGCGGTCGATGCGCTTGGCTAGCCCGCCGAGGACTCGTCCGAACCCGACTTCAACGAGTGTGTCGATCTCCCGGGCCCTCATGTAGGCGACACTCTCGCGCCATCGCACCATGCCAGTGATCTGCTCGACCAACAGCTTGCGGATTTCGCCCGGTTCGCGGATCTCGCTGGCCGTCACGTTGGAGATGACGGGGACGGCCGGGGGACGAAGGTCGACCTGGTCCAGGGCGCTCGACAACGCGTCCGCGGCAGGCTCCATCAGCGGCGAGTGGAAGGGTGCGCTCACCGGCAGCATCACGCTGCGACGGCCGCCGCGATCGGCGGCAATGGCAATGGCCCGCTCCACGGCCGAACGGGACTCACTGATCACGACCTGGCCGGGCGCATTGTCATTGGCCAAGGTACACACGCCGTCCTCCTCGGCGGCCACGCGGGTCACATCCCGCACGGCTTCGAGGTCGAGGCCCATCAAGGCAGCCATCGCTCCCTCACCAACGGATACGGCTTGTTGCATGGCCTCGCCGCGGATCCTGAGCAGGCGTGCCGCTTCGTTCACGGAGAGGCTGCCCGCGGCGGTCAACGCGGTGTATTCACCAAGGGAATGGCCGGCGACGAACCGGCAGAACCCGGCGACGTCCGTGCCGGACACACGCTCCAGGACTCGCAACGCCGCAATGCTCACGGCCATGAGCGCCGGCTGGGTATTGCGGGTGAGCGTCAGCTCCTGTTCCGGACCCTCCGCGATCAGCCGTGAGAGATGCTCGCCCAGGGCATCATCGACTTCTTCGAACACACGCCGGGCTTCGGCGAAGGCCGCCGCCAAGTCACGGCCCATTCCGACGGCCTGGGCTCCCTGTCCGGGAAACACCATGGCCCGTCGGCTCCGATACGGAAGAGCGGGGGGAGCTGCCTCGATGCGCCGATCAACCATGGACCGCCGGTCGAGGCCGGTCCGTCTTTGGACCGCGGGGGCGCCATCGACGCTCGCCGGCGTCTGCCAGTCAAGCGTTACGGAGCGCCGCTCCTTGTAGGGCCATGCGGAATCTTCTTCCCGTCTTTCGCGGGTGGTCCGTCGGTCGTCGGCTGCCACTGGACGCCTCCCCCTCGACTGCGCCGCCAAGCCGAGCCCGGCTCGTGCAGTTCGGCTTTGCAGCCACGTTTAAAGCCAAGGCGGCCACCGATTCAAGTCCGTGGCAAAGCCGTTCGGAAACCGAAGATGGAGCGTCGCTGCGCCGATTGCCGCCGATTTACGGGATACCCACATTTGGGTACGATTTCGACAACGATTCTCGGGTGACCGTGTGAACGCCATGTTCTGCATGTTCCGGCCGGCAGGTGGTCTGGCTGACCGGCTCTGCCGCGCCGCGGCCGCGGCTTGCTTGGTGTGTAGCCTGTCGTCCGCGATCCCGGCGGAGGCCGCGCTCGGCGTCGACGAGTCATCGAAGTACTACGAAAGCGCGTTGTCGTACTTCAATCGGGGGCGGTTCAACGAAGCGGTCATCCAGCTCAAGAACGCCCTCAAGATAGACCCGAACAACCTGCCCGCGCGCGTTCTGATCGGGAGGGTCCATCTGATGCTCAGCGACGGCGCGTCGGCCGAGAAGGAACTGGTACGGGCGCGGAACAGCGGTGGCGACGAGGCGCTTGTCCTGGTGCCTTTGGGACAAGCGTACTTGATGCAGCGCAAGTTCGATGAGCTGCTTGCCGATATCCAGAGCGGTGGTCGGTCGGCGAGCCTCGAAGCAAGGATTCTCGACCTGCATGGTCAGGCCTATCTGGGACTCCTTGAACTGGCCGAAGCGGAGCGGGCGTTTTCGGCGTCGATGCGTCTGAGGCGGGGGTACGCTTCTCCGATGGTCGGCCTGGCGCGGGTGCTGACGAAGCGCGGGAAGTGGGATGAGTCCGAGCAAATGTTTGCTCGCGCTCTCGATACCGACCCCGAGAACGTTCAAGCTTTTTATCACCGCGGCGAACTGCGCCGCTTGCGGCGACAGTTGGGCGAGGCCGTCCGCGACTATTCGCAGGCGATCCGCTTGCAGCCCGGTCATCTGCCGTCGCGCATTGGCCGCGCCGCGAGCTTGGTCGCGCTGCGGTTGCCGGAGCGCGCGATACCGGACCTCGACCTCGTGCGCCGTGCGGATCCCGGGGATCCCCTGGCGGCGTACTACGAATCAAAGATGCTGCGTGGGATCGGCGACGACACGGGAGCCGAAACGGCCATTCGCGAGGCGGAAAACATCGTCAGGAATCTGGCGCCTGGTTTCGTGCAGACCTATCCCCTGATGATGCTGACGGCGGGTATGGTCTACTTCGAGCTGCGTAATTACCCGGAAGCACGCCGCCATCTCTCCGCCTACATCGCGTCCGACCCGTACCATCCGGCCGCTCGGAGAATGCTGGGCCACACATTGCTGAAACAGCGCGACCCAGAGGAGGCGGAACGCGTCCTCGAACCGGCGACATGGCTGACGCCGGATGACCCCGAGCTTCTGGCGACATGGGGAACCGCCCTCATGCGCATCGGGCGTCACGCCCAGGCCACGGAAGTCCTCGAAAGGGCCGTCGGAATTTCCCCCGACTACACAATGGCGCGGGCGCAACTGGGCCTAAGCCGCCTTGCGACCGGTCGCAGGGACGACGCCGTCAAGGAGTTCGCGTCCGTCCTCGAATTGGACCCCGAAGCGGTGAACGCGGGAATCATGCTGGCCATCGTTCATCTTAAGAACGGAGATTTCGAGGAGGTTCTGAAGGTCACCGGCTCGCTTATTGCGCACGGTCCCGACCAAGCGGCGCCGTACAACTTCGCCGGCGCCGCGCACCTTGGTCTCGGCGATCGGGTGGCGGCGCGGGCGAGTTTCGAGCGCGCTCTCGAGGTCGATCCGGGCCATCGCTCGGCGCTCGGCAATCTTGCCCGCCTCGACGTCCGCGAGGGACGGCTTGAAGACGCGAAGGCCCGGTTCCAGACGATGCTCGAAATGTTTCCGGGCTCGTCGGCGCCGATGCTGGCGCTCGCCGATATCGCCGAGAGCCAGGGCGATCTTCGCGAAGCGGCTAGGTGGCTGGAACGGGTGCGCAACAGCGACCGGTCTGCGGTCGCCGCTCACATCCGTCTGGCCCTGATGTACATCGCGCTGGGTGAAGCCGACAACGCGGCAGTGCTGGCACGCGAGATCCGCGAGGAAAATGGTGAAACCCCTGCCGTGCTGGAAATGTACGGCCGGGCGGAACTTGCCGCTGGGAACAAGACGGCGGCCCGAAAGGCGTTCTTTAGCCTTGCGGAGCTGGCAAAGGATACACCGGAGGTCATGCATCGTGCCGCGCAGCTGCAACTGGCGTCCGGTGATCAGGCGGGCGCTCATACGACCCTGAAACGGGTGGCGGTGACATTCCCGAAATACCTACCGGCGCAGGTCGCATTGATCGATCTCGAAGGGCGCTTGGGACTTTACGAACGGGCGCTGGAGCGCATCGAGGAAGTCCGCGCCGCCAATCCCGAGTTCCAGCACCTGGATCGTTTGAAGGGCGATGCATTGATGCGGGCTCGACGGTTTGAGGAAGCGGCGGCGTCGTTCTCGAAAGCGCTGGAGCGGGGCGAGTCCTCGGAACTTCTGTTGCGCCACTACCTCGCCCTTCGCGAGCAGGGCAAGGAGCCGCCCCTTGAACGGCTCGAAAAGTGACTCGCGAAAAATCCCCAGGACTACAACGTCCGTAAGGTTCTGGCCGGTGCCTACATGGATCGCGATCAGTGGGACCAGGCTGCCGCCGCCCATGAAGCGTTGTTGCTGACCGCCCCCGACGACGCTCAAGTCATCAACAACCTTGCTTGGATCTACCATCAGCAGGGCGATCGGCGGGCGGTCGGATTTGCCGAACGCGCCTACGCGTTGGCGCCAAACCGCGCGTCGGTGCTCGATACGCTGGGCTGGATCCTCGTTCGTGAGGGACAGGTCAGGCGGGGGCTGTCACTGCTCCGAGAAGCCCAGGCGCGGCAATCCGAAGATCCGACCATCTCTTACCACATTGCCTACGCACTGAACCGGCTCGGCCGGACGGCCCAGGCCCGCAAGCAACTGGAGACGTTGCTGAGTTCAGGCGTGGAGTTTAGGGAGGCGGACGAGGCGAGGGCCTTGCTCGAAAGGCCGCTCGGCAGTTGACGGCAGGTCTTGCTCCGGGTTTCGCACGGGGAGCAAGGTCGGATTCGGGTTCCTTGGCATGCCGCCAATGTCGGATTACCTTACAGCGATTGGGCTCATTGGTATCAACGGTAACGATTTGAAATTAAACAACAATATCAGTTAGCGTCGGTTGCGGAAAAAACGCGGGGCGCATCGAGGCAGATAAAAGAGTCGGGATCGTTTACAATTTCCGACGGCCGCAACGGTGTAATTCGGTTAGTTCTTTGTAAACAAACAGAGTTTTTCCGTTGGCACAAGACATGCGTGGATTTCGCCGGAGTTGTGTGCCGCTGGATCGTGGGGTAGCGCAGATGAACAAGTCGATGGGGTCCGTTGTCGTATCGGCGATTGCGGCCGCGCTTCTGGCGGGTGCGGCGATGCCTGCAGAAGCAAGCACATGGCGGTTGGATTTCGACAGCATCGCGGGGACGGGCGACGGACGCGATGGCGTGAGCTTCAACGGCAAGCCGCAGGCGTTCCACGGCCGGATCATCGACGACGAATACGCCGCCGGTATTCCGGGGATCAATCTCACGGACGGCAGTTCGCCCCATCCCACGGTCAACCTCGACGCTTACGACAGCGCGATTGGTTTTGGCTCGACGAGCGGGACCAACTTCGGCGTCACCATCAGCGCCACCAATAGTATGGCAACCGACCCGGGCGATCACAACCTCGCCGTGCTGTTCAACACGAATTTGACGGGTACGCGCGATCGGGACATGGAAGACGACTTCGATGCCGGTCCCGACGGTACGGGCCTGATTCATCCGCAAATCGCCAGCATTACCGCCCATCGTCCCGGGCACGTTCTGATGATCCAAGAGCACTACGTCGGCGATTGCAGCGACGGCAAGCGCTGTGTGAACTCGGGCGATACCGGTAAGGCTGACGACGAAGGCGCCCGTCCCGCCGGCGAGATCGTTTTCGAGTTCGACGAGTTGGTGAATGTGCATAGCCTAGACTTCTTCGACGTCGAAAATCCCGAAGCCGGGCCACCGCCGCAAATCCTCGGCTTCCAGGACGATGGCGATGACATCGCCGGCTTCATGGTGGCGGTGCCCGAAACCGGCGGCGAAGTTGGCAGCAATTGCGGCACGGGGAGTGCCGAACACCAATGCGAAACGCATTTTAACCGGGTGACCTTCAACTTCACCAACATCAACCGGCTGGTCGTCGAGATGGGCGGTTCGGGCGGCATCGACAACCTCTATGGTTCGCGCGACATGACGACCCAGATTCCCGAGCCCGGTCCGTTGGCGGTCTTCGCCACCGGCTTCCTGGCGCTCGTGGTGGCGCGGCGCCGGCTCAAGACGGCCTAACGGCACCCCTTTCCGATATGTCTGAATGACGGCCGCGGAAACGCGGCCGTCATCGTTTCTGGGTCGATGCGCGGTCATCGTGCGCGCGACGGTTCGGAGCGCGGGGTTGCCCGAACGCGCCTAATCGCTTACCTATGCCCACCGCGCCGACCGTCTCAGGATTCCACCCGGGAACCCGTTTCTGTTGCGGCCGGGTACCCCAACGGGGTGCCGGGGCGCAGCGAAAACGAATTGAAGCCGAACGATGAAGGTGCGACAGTCCCGGCGGGCAATCTTCCGAACGGTCGGACTGCTGGATAAGGTGCCGAAACGGCGGTTTCGGCTCGGGCACGTGGGCACGACGACCAAGCGGCGAGTTTCGGGACCGGTTTCTTTGGATTTTGGCCGGATTTGTTCATAAGAGCAGCGAAGTGCTAAGAGTATTTGGTCATTACATCGCTTATCCGGCGCTTTTTCTGGCGTTCCTTGAAACGCTCTTGTTCTTTTGCATTCTCTATTTTCTCGCCAATGTGCCACTCGGTCTCGGTTTCAGCATTGTCGCCCATGGGGCTGATACGCAAATCCTCTCCCTGCTGACGGTCGTCAATTTCCTATCGATGGTCTCGGTCGGCCTCTACAACCGCTCGGTCTCCTTCAAGCTCCGCTCTTCCATTCAACGCGGCGCCAAAACGTTTCCACTGATTTTCATCGTTCTTTGCGTCTTCCTCTATCTGTACGGCGGCGTGGCCCAGGTCCGCACAGATGCCTACTACGGTGTCTGCATGGTTGCCGTTACCGCCTTTTTCCTCGTCACCTCGATCGTCCGCGGGATTTTCATCGACGTCATCGATCTTGACGTCTTCAAGCGTCGAGTCTTGGTGTTTGGCTGCGGTCCGCTGGCGGAGAAGATCGACCAGCTGGCGAAGCATACGGCGAAGGGCCATTTCGGCACGGTCGGATACCTCGCATTCGGTGAAGAGAGAAATGAGGCCGGGCTGCGGCCGATCCTTCCGGAGGACCTTCTCGAGCGGCGCCATGCGCTCGCTGAGTTTGTCCGCCAGTGGCATGTCGACGAGATCGTCGTCGCAGCAAAGGAGCGCCGGCGCCAGAAGGGCAGGCGGGATGTCGGCTTGCCGGTTTGGGACCTGCTCGAATGAAAAACGTCCGGCATCCGGATATCGACGTATTCGGCGTTCTGGGAACGCGAATCGGGGCGCATCGACCTGGATGAATTACAGCCGGGCTGGCTGATCTTCGGCGAGGGGTTCCGCGTCAACTGGTTTCTGCGATTTGTTGAGCGGACGTTCGACATTGTCGTCAGCGCGGCGTTTCTCGCCTTCACCTTGCCCGTTTTTCTGTTTACCGCCATCGCCATCAAGCTCAGCAGCCGCGGTCCGGTGTTCTATCGTCAGGAGCGCGTTGGGGTCGGCGGCAAGACGTTCCGCCTTCTTAAGTTCCGCAGCATGCGGGAAGATGCGGAGAAGGACGGTACGCCGCAGTGGGCCTCGGCCGACGACGACCGCATCACCTGGATCGGACATTTCATCCGCAAGACACGGATCGACGAAATGCCGCAGGTCATCAACGTCCTCAAGGGCGAAATGAGCTTTGTCGGACCCAGGCCAGAGCGACCGTACTTCGTCGAAGCGCTGGGAAAGAAAATCCCCTATTACGACGAACGCCACCGTGTGAAACCGGGAATCACCGGCTGGGCACAAACGAACTACAGCTACGGCGCCTCCGAGGAGGACGCCAGGATTAAGCTTTCCTACGATCTCTACTACATCAAAAACGGTAGTCTTTTCCTCGACATACTAATTTTGCTGCAGACCGTCAGGGTGGTATTGTGGGGCGACGGTGCCCGCTAATCTGGATCCTTGATGATCGTTCTTCCGATCGAGGTCGTCAGCTATTCGATCTGCGCGATCGCGTTCGTCTTCCTGGCTGTACTCGTCTCGCTGAGCCAGGCCGGGGCACGGTACAAATGGCTGTTGGCGATTGCCGCCGGTGCCACCGCTCTATGGGCCGGATCGATCGCCGTATCGATCGTGCTAGGCCACGGTTTGACGGCGGCTCTGGTCCTCGAGCTCGTCCGCACCGTCGCCTGGCTCATCTTCCTCAGTACGGTCCTGGGCATGCGATACGAGGATCCGTCGCGGGGCGTTCCGCGGATCACTCGGCTCGTCGCGGCGGGCTCGGGGATTGTCGGGATCGGGCTCGTGGTTGGCGGCTACGTGGCGATCAATGTTCTTGGCCCGGGCAGCGCCATGAAGACGCTGTTCACGCTCGTCGGGGTCGTTTTGACCCTCCTCGCGGTCATCGGCCTGCTGATCCTCGAGAATCTGTTCCGCAATGCCGACGAGTCCGGACGATGGGCGATCAAACACCTGTGCTTCGGGCTGGGAATCCTTTTCGCCTACGACTTCTACCTCTATGCCGATGCCGCCCTCGTCTACATCGTCGATCAAACGCTCTACCAGGCCCGCGGTATCGTCAACGCTCTCGTCGTGCCGTTGATCGCCATTTCCGCCTCGCGCTATCGAGAGTGGAAAATCGATATTCACGTTTCGCGGCGGGTCGTCTTCCATTCGGCGGCGCTTCTGGGTTCCGGCCTCTATCTGGTGCTGATGTCGGCGGCCGGCTACTACCTGCGCGAAGTTGGAGGGCGGTGGGGTCCGACCTTCCAGATCATTTTCTTCTCCGGCGCCCTGTTGATCCTGCTGGTGATCTTTTCGTCCGGGTCGGTTCGGGCGCGCTTCCGCGTCTGGATCAGCAAGAACTTCTTCAGCTACAGCTACGACTACCGCGAGGAATGGCTTCGGTTTACCCAGACGATTTCGCTCGACGACCAAGGTACCGGCTTGCACGACCGTATCATTCGTGCCGTCGCCGACATTCTGGAGAGTACTGGCGGAGCGCTGTGGGCCAGGCGAGACGAGGACCGCGCGTTTCTGCCGAGTACCGAACTGAATCTCAACGAACCGGGATCTCCCGAGATCCTGCCGGCGGTCCCCACCGAGGACCCGTTGATCGAGTTCCTCGATCGAACCCAATGGGTTGTCGATGTGAATCAATATCGAGTCGATCCGGACGCGTACGAGGGACTCGAGGCGCCGGACTGGCTGATCGCCCATCCACGGACGTTGGTCATTGTGCCACTCGTTCACGGGAACTCGCTCCGCGCCTTTCTCGTCCTCGCTTCTCGTCGGACGAATCGACCCATCGATTGGGAAACCATCGATCTGCACAAAGCCGTCGCCCGACAGGCCGCCAGCTATCTCGCCGAAGAGGAGGCCGCCAATGCGCTTTCCGACGCGCGCCGTCTCGATTCGTTCAATCGCCGCTTTGCGTTTGTCGTTCACGATATTGAGAACCTCGTCAGTCAGATGTCGTTGATGTTGCAGAATGCCGAACGCTACGGCGACGACCCGGAGTTCCAGAAGGACATGCTTGCGACCGTCGGCAACACCGTGATCCGCATGACCTCGCTGCTGGAGCAGTTCAAGTCGGAGACCAACGAGGAGACGCCGGAACCGCGGCTGATACAGCTCAACCAACTGGTTTCGCGGGTGGGCGAGAACTGGCGCAAGCAGATGCCCAATCTAGATGTCGACCTCGAAGCAGAAGACATGCGCGTCGTCGCCGATCACGGGTCGCTGGCCTCCGTGTTCGACCACCTTCTTCAAAACGCCATCGAGGCCTGCGGCGCGGATGGGCACGTTGCTCTGCGGCTGAGGCGCCACGAGGATGACGCTGTTGTCGAGGTCGAGGATGACGGGCCGGGTATGGATGCCGCGTTCATTCGCGATCACCTGTTCCGACCGTTGCGCACCGAGAAGGCGGACGGCTATGGGCTTGGCGCTTATCAGACCCGCGAACTTGTCCGCGAGTTCGGCGGTCGCCTCGATGTCGAAAGCGCGCCCGGCAAGGGAACGAAGATGCGTGTCGTCATCCCGCTCGCGACGTCGCCGCGGCTGATGCCGATGAACGGAACGAGGGGTGCGTCAAACTGATGGAGCCGAGCCGTAAACTGCTGATCGTTGAGGACGACCCGGGCCTGCGCAGCCAAATGCGCTGGGCCCTCTCGGACATGGATGTTTTCATCGCGGAAGACCGGGAAAGCGCCCTCACAACGCTTCGCAAGGAAGAGCCAAACGTCATCGTTCTCGATCTTGGCTTGCCGCCCGATCCCAATGGCGCTTCCGAAGGTTTGGCGACCTTGGATGCCGTCCTGTCTTTCAAGCCGGAGACGAAGGTGATCATCGCCTCCGGAAACGAGGAGCGCGAGAATGCACTCAAGGCGATCGCCGCGGGGGCATACGACTTCTACCCCAAGCCGGTCGACATCGACATTCTTCGCCTGATCATCGAGCGGGCGATGAACCTCTATGCTCTGGAAGAGGAAAACCGGAACCTGAGCCGGTCTCAGAAGGCGGCCCCGTTCTCCGGTATCATTGCCTCCAGTCCGGGCATGTTGCAGGCATGCCAGATCATCGAACGCGTGGCGACCTCGGAAGTCACTGTGCTCGTCACGGGCGAAAGCGGTACCGGCAAGGAAGTGTTGGCCCGCGCGCTGCACGAACTCAGCGAACGCGCCTCCGGGCCTTTCGTCGCCATCAATTGCGCCGCGATCCCCGAGAATCTTCTCGAAAGCGAGCTGTTCGGGCACGAAAAGGGCGCTTTCACTGGCGCCGTGCGCCAAATCATCGGCAAGATCGAGCAGGCCGACAAAGGAACGCTGTTCCTCGACGAAATCGGCGATATGCCCCTGGCATTGCAGGCCAAGTTGCTCCGGTTCCTGCAGGATCGACTGATCGAACGGGTCGGCGGACGCTCCCAGATCAAGGTCGACGTCCGCATTGTCTCGGCGACAAACAAGTCGTTGAAGGCGATGATCGAGGAAGCCACGTTCCGCGAAGACCTCTACTACCGCCTGGAAGAAGTCGGTGTCCATATCCCTCCCTTGCGGGAAAGGGAAGGCGATGCCGTATTGCTGGCCAAGTATTTTGTACAGCGGTTCGCGAAAGAACTGGACAAACCGGTCAGGGGGCTCACCAACGACGCGCTCGTCGCGGTTGCATCCTACAACTGGCCGGGGAACGTCCGAGAACTGGAGAACCGGATCAAGCGGGCGATCGTTCTTGCAGACGGAAAGCTCATTACCGTTCAAGACTTTGACATCGTCTCGGGAGAAGCGGAGCCGGCCTTCCCAACCCTCAAGCAGTCGCGCGAACGAGCCGAGTTCGCCGCGGTCAAGCAGGCGCTGGAGCTCTCAGACGACAATGTATCGGCAGCTGCGAAGCTGCTCGGAGTCAGTCGACCGACACTTTACGATCTTATGAAATCGTTCAATTTGCGGGAATGATCCTGCAAACCGGCATGCGCGACCGCCCGGATGTGGGCAGCCGTCGGCCGGCCGCGGGCATGGTCCGTGCACGCGGCTGCGGATGGTCCTCGAAAACCAGGGAGCATGACAATGACTCATGATCGCCGCCTTTCCGTCATCGGCCTCGGCTACGTGGGCCTGCCGGTGGCTGTGGCGTTTGGAAAGAAGGGAGATCCGGTGGTCGCCTTCGATGTCGACGCGCGACGAATTTCGGAGCTTCGAGAGGGTGAGGACCGGACCAACGAAGTCACCGGCGAGGATCTCCGCGCGGCAAACCTCAATTTCACCTACGAGCCCGCCGACCTGCAGGATGCAGACTTCCATATCGTCGCCGTGCCGACGCCCATCACCGCCACCAACCGGCCCGACCTTGGGCCACTGCTCGCGGCGTCCAAGACCGTCGGGTCGCAGCTCAAGAAGGGGGACATCGTCGTCTACGAGTCCACGGTTTATCCCGGCGCCACCGAGGAAGCATGTGTGCCCGTGCTCGAGCGAGAATCGGGGCTCTCTTGCGGCCGTGATTTCACCGTCGGCTACTCGCCGGAACGGATCAATCCGGGCGACAAGGAACACCGGTTCGAAACCATTACCAAGGTCGTCTCCGGGCAGAACGACGGAACCCTGGACATCGTCGCCAATGTCTATGGCAGCGTCGTTGCCGCAGGTGTGCATCGGGCGAGGACCATTCGTACGGCCGAAGCGGCAAAGGTCATCGAAAACACCCAACGCGACCTCAATATCGCGTTGATGAACGAACTTGCGTTGATCTTCGAGCGCCTCGGAATCGACACCCGGGATGTGCTTGCCGCCGCAGGAACGAAATGGAACTTCCTGCCGTTTACCCCCGGACTCGTCGGCGGACACTGTATCGGTGTCGACCCGTATCACCTCACGTACCGCGCCGAACAGGCCGGCTATCTACCGCAGGTCATCCTCGCCGGCCGACGCATCAACGATGGAATGGGGGGCTGGATCGCTGGTGAAGTCGTCAAGCGACTGCTGAAGGCTGGAGCGCGGGGAGACCTGACGATCTCGATCCTCGGCATCACGTTCAAGGAAGACGTGCCCGATTGCCGGAATACACGCGTCACCGACATCGTCGCTGAGCTCCAGACGTTCGGCATCAACGTGCAGGTTCATGATCCCTCGGCGGACGCGGAACTCGTCGCAGAGGAATACGACATCACGCTGATGCCGTTGGACGCGATGAAGCCTGCTGACGCCGTCATCGTCGCCGTCGCGCACCGGTCGTATCGCGATGGCGGCTGGCCGCTGGTCGCCGGCCTTCTGAAGGGTGGCACGGGGCTCGTCGCCGACGTCCGGGGCGTCCTCGACCGATCCGCCGTCCCGCCCGAAACGACCCTCTGGCGACTATAAATTCGGTCGCTCGGAGCTTCCTTACCTCGACGGAAGAGCCACCGTTGTCGGACCTGTTGTTCCTGAGCCAGCGGATTCCTTATCCGCCCAACAAAGGCGACAAGATTCGGTCGTTCTATATCCTTCGGCATCTGGCGCAGCGCCACCGGGTTCACCTGGGCTGCTTCGTCGACGACCCCGAAGACTGGCAGCATGTCGAGGCCCTCAAGGAGTTCTGCGTCGATACCCATATCGCCCGGCTCGATCCCCGGAAAGCCAAGATCCGCAGCGTCGCGGGCCTATTCAACGGCGAGCCGCTCAATCTGCCTTGCTACCGCGATCCCGGGTTCGCCCGGTGGGTTAACACCGTGCTGCACGGCGTTCGCCCGGCGGCGATGTTCGTGTTCTCGTCGAACGTCGCCCAGTACGCGATTGGGCCCAATCAGCGCCGGCCCCGGTTTGTGATGGATTTCGTCGACGTCGACTCGGACAAGTGGCGCCAATACGCCGAGACCAAATCCTGGCCATTGAACTGGGTGTATCGGCGGGAAAGCCAAATCCTGTTGACCTACGACCGCCGTGTGGCCGAGCTGGCGGACGCGAGCATTTTCGTCTCCGACGCCGAGGCGGCGCTGTTCCGATCACTTGCACCGGAAAGTGCCGGCAAGGTCCATGCGGTCGAGAACGGGATCGATTCCGGCTTTTTCGCTCCGGGCACGAACTATCCAAACCCGACCGAAGCCGCGCATCGGACCCTGGTGTTTACTGGGGCGATGGACTATTGGCCGAACATCGACGCGGTGACGTGGTTCGCCGAGGAGATCTTCCCGCTGGTGCGCGAAAGGCATCCCGAAGTGACATTCTTTATCGTCGGTTCGAATCCATCGGCGGACGTATCGAAGCTTGGGGCGCGTCCGGGTATTCACGTGACCGGACGGGTCGCCGACGTTCGCCCCTATTTGGCCCATGCAACAGCCGCAGTCGTCCCAATGCGCATCGCCCGCGGGATACAAAACAAGGTTCTCGAAGCAATGGCCATGGGGCGGCCTGTCGTGACCACACCGGAAGGATTCGAAGGTATCAAAGCAATTCCCGGCACCGAGCTCCTCGTCGCCGCCGATTCACGGGCGTTCGCCGAGGCAACTGTTCGAGCCGTCGAAGACCCGTCTGTTGCGACAATGGGATCGGCGGCCCGACAGCGGGTCCTGGATGATTTCAGCTGGCCGGCCAAGCTGGAAGCAATCGACCGGCTGATCGCCGGCTAGCGAGTCATCCGACCTGGCGCCCGATCCAGGGCCCGATGAGGTTGGCCACCGGCAGGGGAAGACGTTTCCACGCGCCGATCATCATCCGGTACTTCGGATTGTTGGGGTTGACGTCCGGCAGCGGTATTCCCGGCCGCATCTTAAACTCGTGAATCACGGGGCGTGGCTCGAAACCCCAATAGCGCTTGAAATCGTAAGGGCCGGTTCCGACCTTGCTGCGCCCGAAGTCAAAGCGCGTGTAGCCTCGCTCGATGGCGCGTCTCATCAGGCGCCAGTACATGAAGTCGTTGGCACCAAGCCGGCGCGCCTCGGGGATCGAGCCGGTGTAGAAGGGCATGACGCTGTCGCGGAAATAGAAGTTCAGAACGCTACTCAGCGGGCGGCCATCGCGGGACGACACCGTCAGAATGTCGCAGGCGTCACCAAACTCATCGAGCAGGGTGTCAAAGTAGCGCCGCGCGAACACAGGGGTGCCAAGATTTCGTACGCTCAGCGCGAACAAATCGAAGAACCGGTCCGTATTTTCATCAATCGAATCAATGAGTTCGGCTTTTAGCGCCTTTCGGACAACGGCTCGCTGCTTGCGCGGAATCTGCTTCAGGTTATCGTCCTCGTCGGCCTCAATTTCGCGATCAAATGTCGCGTATAGACCCTCTTTGCAGGGCCAGTCCGCGTGCGGCCGCGATGGGTCACGGTATTCAATGTAGTCGGCATCCAGTTTACCAAGGAGATCCTCGGCGCGCTGGTCCAGAGCGTCGCGGGCCGCGTCGTCCACGGTTGCCGGCGCGCCCGCGACACAGAACGCGTTGGCGACGAGCCGGTTTCCAAAAAGGCGGCTCCGGCAGTGAACGAGCGGCAGGACGCTGGTGATGCAGCCATCGCGTTCGGTGCAAATGAAATGGGTCTTTTGGCCGAAGCTTTTCTCGATGACACGGCGCCAGCCGGCACGATGAAAGAACGTCGCCTCGGGGCAACTGTCGACAAAGGCGTCCCAGTCCCCCTCGGCGTCGACCGCCAGTTCACGTACGTTATCCATGGGCAATACGTGATCAAGCGTCCGGCGCGAGAAAGACGCGGTCGACACGGTCCCACGCGAAGTCCCCGGCCAGCCGCCGCAAGCGGTGCTCCATGACATCGAGGTTGACGTAATGCCGGAACCGGGACTTGAACGGAAGTCCCTCGAATCGCGGTTGCTCCGGATCGACTTCCCACGGGTGGAAATAGAAGATGCACGGCTGGCCATCGGTGCGGTTGACACGGGACATGGCCCATCGCGACAGTCCATAGGGGAACAGCCGGAAGTAACCGCCTCCGCCGCACGGCAGGGACCGGCCGAACAAGCGGACCGTGGTGATCGGGTATTCGACGAGATCGTTCGCACCGTTGGGACGAAACCGAAACCTTGGTGCGCTCGGCATGCCGTATAGGTCGTGGCGAATGGGGTAGACGCTCGAGCTGTACGCGTAGCCTTCCTCGGCGAGGACATCGAACGCCCAGGTGTTCTTTTCGCCGATGGAGAACGTGGCCGCTCGGTATCCTCGAACCGCGACCCCGCCCGTCTCCTCCAGCAATGCCTTCGTCCGGCGTACATCAATGCGAAACTCTTCGGGCGTTTGTTCGAAGACCCGAATGTGTTCGAACCCATGGCTGGCCAGTTCATGACCGGCGTCGACAATCCGCCGGATCAGGGCCGGGTGGCGTTCGGCAACCCAACCCAGGGTGAAGAATGTCGCCCTCACCCCCGTATCGCCGAATACCTCAAGCACGCGGTCCGTGTTGCGTTCCACGCGTGAGTCGAAGTCTCCCCAGTCGTCTCGGCCGACCCGGTCGGCGAAGGCCTGAACCTGGAAGTAGTCTTCGACATCCACCGACATGGCGTTGACGATAAACCCGTCGCGACGCACAGGAGCCCCGGCATTCCCCGCGTTGGGCGCCGGCGGTGATTCCGGTGTCGGCAGATCCGTGGATGTCACAGATCCCCCTTGGCTTTCAGATCGCTGCTGAGTGCCTGAAGATACTCGGAGAAAGACAGCAAGGCCTGACGGACCGCGCGGTCACGCCGCCGGATGCTGGATTCGATGCTCTCGATTCGCGCCTCGAGGCGGGGCAATTCCGCGCTGTGATCCGCACCGGTTCCGCCCGGCCGCACCGTCGAAAGCGGAGAGGGCTCGCTGGTATCGAGGACCTTTTCCGTTTCCTGGCGCAGGTCTTCGGCGACCTGCAGCACCGTATCTCGGTCCAGGTTGTGGCGCTCCTCGAGGCAACCGAACAACAGCAGGCGCGAACACAAGACGTTGATGCGACGCGGCACACCCTCGGTCTGGCTGAAGATCTCGGGGAACACGTCGCTGGTGAACTGGGGATCGTCGTTCCAGCCGACTGCGCGCAGGCGGTGCCGGACGTATTCGGCCGTCTCGTCGGCGTTCAGCGGTCCGAGATGGTAGGACGCGATCACCCGCTGACGGAACTGATCCAGATCCCGGCTCGCCAACGTGCGGCGGAACTGGGGCTGGCCGAGCAGGAAACTCTGGAGCTGGGCACGGCCGTTGGCCTGGAAGTTCGACAGCATCCGCAGTTCTTCCAACGCTTCGATGGAAAGGTTCTGCGCTTCGTCGACGACCAGCAGACACCGGCGGCCTTCGGCCTGGTGGGCCGCGAGGAAGCCTTCGATTCGCTCGAGTACGACCGCCTTGTCCGCGGCTTCATGGGGAATGTCGAAGACGGAAGCGACGACCCGAAGGGTGTCGTCGGCACCAAGCTGCGTGGTGACAATGTTTGCCGCCACGTATTTGGTGCTGTCGAGGCCGGCGAGCAGATGGCCGACCAGGGTTGTCTTGCCGGCGCCGACGTCCCCGGTGATGACAATGAACCCCTCTGCCTGGCTCAAGCCGTAGGTCAGATAGGCCTTGGCGCGCGAATGAACACTGCTGTTGAAGAAAAACCGGTGATCAGGCGTGAGCTGGAAGGGCGCCCCCTTCAGCCCGTAATATTCTACGTACATCGGATCGTTCTAGAATGTCTTCGACAGCCGGACAGCAACCGAATTTTCGGTGACACCGTTGCCGGTACGCCCGAAACGCCTCAGATAGGCGTAGTTCAGCGATCCGGCAAGGTCGTTGGCGAAGTTGTAATTGAACGTCGCCCTGGCATTCAGCGTCGTCTCGTCCTCTGACTGCGTGCTTGGAGAACTCACCTGCGCGCTTCCTGAGAGCGAGAGAGACGCATTCGGTCTCAGCTGCCTGCTGAATGACCCCGAAAGTGTTGTCGTCTTGTCAAAACCTTCTTCGCCGTCCGCCGCGCCGACCTCTCTCCGTGTGAATGCAGCCGAAACGGAAAAGGTGTTCCGTCCCCGATTCCCGTTCAGAGATAAGGCGAAACTTTCGGTTTTGAAGGTGTCATCAATAACGTCGGCGGCTTGCGCGTTCGGGTCGACCGGATTGCCCAAGGGATCAGTGATTTCTCCCGTATCCGGGTCGATGATGAGGTTGTTGAGCGAGTTATTGAGCGCTTCTTGCTGGGTCTGGATGTCAACCGAATAGCTTGCCGACATGCGGGTTAGAGGCGAGAACTCGTAACTGAAATCGGCGTCACAATTCTGGTCATCGAATCGCTGCCCGTACTCGAGCCGCAGCTGCGTCCGCGGGCCGGGCTGCAAACGGGCCCCTGCCTGCCAGAAAATACCACTGACGTTGTCGTCGTCTTCGATGTTCTTGTCCTTGATATCGTCCCGGCCTGCGGAGGCAAGCAAGGACAGCCAGCGGGTCGCCGTGTATTCTGCACTCCCTGACAGGGTGTCGGTCCTGGACTGAAACTGGCCGTCGTTGTACTGAAAACTTGTCGTAGCCGTTCCTGACCAGGACAACACGGAAAAGCGCCGACCGCTTTCCAGCGTGGAGATGATCTCGTGGGTGCGACTCGGCGCAGGAGTTGCTCCGGTCGCACCCGCATCGGTTTGCAAAAACCGCGTCTCGCTAAGGCGATACGTGGCGATAGAATCAGCCCAGCCATCGTTGCCATGGCGGAATGTGACCGAACCACTGTAGTTCGCTACCTGGGTTTGATTGGTTCCCTGGTTTCGGTCTCCGTCCGCGGTGACCGTGCCACTGCTGGACAAGATCTCCTGGCTTATTGAGGCGCGCGCGTCGACAAATACATACTCCTCCCAGATCTCGGCATCGCCAATGGTCAGCAGATCGTGCCGAAACCCGTCGAGCTCGTCGTCGTTGCGGTGCGTCTCCTGAGAAAGATTGTAGTTGAAGGATAGGTTTGTTCGTCCGCCCCGACCGTGCACACCGAGTCCGGCCGTCGCCGTCGTAATGAAATCTGAGTCGATATCGTTATTTGACGTAGTGCCGTTGACGTTATCGGTGAATTCCTCCTCGACGCTGGGGCTGGGTTGGATCGTCCATTCGCCGGCGCTGACATCGACGCCGCCGCTGACCGCCAGTACAACCCCCAAGCTGACCCCACAGGTCAGTCGCCAAAGATGCCCATCTCGCTCCGTCCCGGCCACGACAACCCCCTGGGGCGACGTTCAGCAGGCGGACAAGCGCGGATTACTGACCAGATCAAAACGCGATCATCGGCCAGCGCTGTGTCACGCGCCGGACTGAGAGCTTGGTGGGCCGCGGTCGGGGTCACGGGCAAGAAGGTCCCTTCGACTTTGAACGATCCATGACACGGCCGCACCGCGAGCCGCGTCAAATGGGGGTGTGCCGGGTCAGAACCACGCCTGCGGAATGATCAGCACGTCGCCAGGTAGCACCGCAACGTTCGCAGTCACGTCACCGTCCTTCAACAGGTCGTCCAAACGCACTCTGTACTCGACCTGCTCACCCTCGGCCTGACGGACGATCACAGCCCGATTTCCCGCGGCGAAATCTGTCAGCCCGCCAACCGAGATCATCACGTCGAGAACCGTCATATGTTGCCGGAAGGGGATCGCTTGAGGTTCGGCCGCCTCGCCGACGACACGGACCTGTTGGTCGAACGGGCCATTGAACCCAGTTGGACACCTCGAAAAACTCTAACCTATTGGCGGCGTGACGCCGGAGTTGGCACCGGGCGGCCTGTCTTGTCGGCCTTTCGGGCCGGTTTTCCGGTTTTCGATGTCGGTTTCGGGTGTTTCGGAGCGG
>Ga0209785_1000003_pt1 | contig 201871 bp, 190 predicted proteins | sample WorMetG1BERMUDA2_FD_187403 | JGI IMG/M metagenome (GOLD analysis project Ga0209785, IMG submission 187403) | Marine gutless worms symbiont microbial communities from Max Planck institute for Marine Microbiology, Germany - Inanidrilus... ...
ATTCGAGCTGTTCAGAGATACAGTGTGTTGGCATCGGACCCCGTCCTTGAACCTGGTAACTGTTTGTTGCAAAACTAGTTTCTCAGATTCTTGGGGCCGATGCACCCCCTACTTTGAGAGATCCGGGCTAGATGATTCCTCTCTTCCGGTAGTCTTCCATCATCTCATCCCCCAACGCCAGTAGGTCGCGATAGACATAGTCATTGTCCGCGCCCAGCTCCGGGCCCGCATGGCGGATCCCGCCCGGCGTGTCGGAAAGGCGCGGTGCGACATTCTGCATTTTCAAACGGCCGAAGACCGGATCCGGCACCTCGACAATCGCTTCGCGCGCCTGGAAATGCGGGTCGTTCAGCATCTCCGGCGGCCGATAGATCAGGCCGCAAGGCACGCCATGGTCGTTCAGGATGCGTTCCAGCTCGTCCAGGTCTATCGTCTCGGTCCAATCGGCAATCAGCGCATCGAGCTCTTTCATGTTCCGGCCGCGGGCCGAGTGGGTCGCATAACGCTCCTCCTCGGCAAGCGCCGGTTGGCCCATGGCTGCCGCCAGACGCTTGAAAACGGTGTCCTGGTTGGCCGCGATCAGCATCAGTTTGCCGTCTCTGGTCGGAAACACGTTGGACGGCGACACATTCGGCAGCACCGCGCCGGAGCGTTCGCGAATGTAACCTGCCTGATCGAACTCGGTGATCAGCGATTCCATCATGCCGAGCACCGCCTCATAGATGGCGCTGTCGACGATCTGTCCGCGTCCGGTGCGCTCGCGCGCGTGCAAAGCCATCAGCGCGCCCATGGTCGCGTAGACGGCGGCCAGTTCGTCACCGATGGAGATGCCCATCCGGCTCGGTGGCGTCGACGGATCGCCGACGACATAGCGCAGGCCGCCCATCGCTTCGCCAATGGCGCCGTAGCCCGCGCGCTTGGAATAGGGCCCGCTCTGTCCGAAACCCGTCACCCGAACCATGATCAGGCGCGGGTTGATCTTAGACAGCGCCTCGTAGGAGAGGTTCCAGCGTTCCAGCGTCCCGGGACGGAAGTTTTCCAACAGGATGTCGGATTGTGCCACGAGGTCGCGGACGATCGCCTGCCCTTCCTCGGTGCGCAGGTTCAACGTCACGGATTTCTTGTTGCGCGCAATCACCGGCCACCATAGCGATTTGCCGTGTGGTTTCTCCCGGCCCCATTGACGCATCGGATCGCCGACATCCGGCTGTTCGACCTTGATCACGTCGGCGCCGAAATCGGCCATGAGCTGGCCACAGAACGGGCCGGCCAGGAGCTGACCCATTTCGACAACACGCACATCATCCAGCGGACCTTTACGCCCGCCTTGCTTGTCTGACATCTGCAACGATCACCTTGACTGATTGAAGTGTCTTGCCGTTTTATGTTCCTCCCGCGGAGGCAACCCCGCGCTTTGTCCCCTCGTGCATTTTAATTGCGTTTTTGCACGACTTTAGTATACAATAGACCAAATTTCTAAAATGAAAAGAGGCAAATTTGGCCAGAAAAGTCGAAATTGTCGATGTAACCGCTCGCGACGGTATACAGAATGAGGACAAAATCCTCAGTCTGGAGGAGAAGCGTACGCTGATCGAGATGAGCGTCGCGGCCGGGGTGCGGCGCATGGAGGTGGTCAGCTTCGTCAACCCGAAACGGGTTCCGCAAATGGCCGGCGGCGAGGAACTGATCGCCAGCCTGCCGCCTCGCAAGGACGTGCGACTGATCGGCCTGGTGCTCAACCGGCGCGGGTTCGAACGGGCGCTGGGAAGCGGCGTCGACGAGATCAATGTCGTCGTCGTGGCCACCGACACGTTCAACCGGCGCAATCAGGGCGTGCCGACCTTCGATACCGTGGCGATGTGGAACGACATCGCCACGGCGGCCCGCGGCCGCATCGATGCCGGTGTGACGATCGGCGCGGCCTTCGGTTGTCCGTTCGAAGGCGAGGTGCCGATTGACCGGCTGCTTTCGGTGGTCGAGGCGCTTGCCGAACAGCGGCCGCTCGAAATCGGACTGGCCGACACGATCGGCGCGGCCGGTCCGGGCGAGGTCCTGGAGCGTGTCGCCGCGGTGCGTGAGCGTTTCCCCGAATTTCCCATTCGCTGCCATTTCCACAACACGCGCAACACTGGCCTTGCCAATGCCTGGGCCGCGATCGAGGCGGGAGCAGTGTCATTGGACGCGAGTCTTGCCGGCGCCGGCGGCTGCCCCTTCGCACCGAAGGCGACCGGCAACATCCCGCTGGAGGATCTCGTCTACATGCTGGAGCGCAGCGGGATCGAGACCGGGATCGATCTGGATCGCGCCATCGACGCCGCCCGTTGGATCGAGCAGACGGTGGAACGCCCGCAGCCCGGACAGCTGATGAAAGCCGGTGTCTTTCCGCCGCCGGCAACGGCACATTTTTAGAGCCATGTTTTAGAGCCATGACGGAACCGCGGAACACGTCCGTGTCGGACGGAAAGTCAGCCAGCGAACATGCGCTGGACGCGTTGCGCGCCGCCATCGCGTCCGGCGAGTTCTCCGGCGGCCAGAGATTGACGGAGCAGATGCTGTCGGAGCGCTTCGGCATCAGCCGCACGCCGATTCGCGATGCGTTGCGGCGGCTTGAGATGGAGGGCTTGATCACGGCGAGCGGCAAACGGGGTTTTCGCGTCGCCGAATGGAATGCCGACGAGGTGGACCAGGTGTTCACCATCCGCGCCCTGCTGGAGTCCTACGCCATCCAGCGCGCCGCGCGTCTGGCGACGACAGCCCAGATCGATGAGTTGTCGCGCCTGTCCGACGTGATGATCGCGGCCACACCGCCGCGCAGCGACGCGGATTTCAAGACATTGTCGGAGTCGAACGAGCGGTTTCACAAGCTGATCATCGAGGCGGCGCAGTCGGAACGGCTGTCGCGCCTGATCTCGCTGACCATCGACATGGCGCTCGTGTTCCGCACCTATAAGGTGTATTCCGACGCCGACCTGCGCCGCAGTTCATTGCACCACCGGGAGATGGTGGAAGCGCTAAGGGCCCGTGCGCCGGAATGGGCGGCGAGCGTCATGCGCTCGCATCTGCTCGCGGCCGCCGCCAGCCTCGAACAGGACTGACGACGACCCGACGTCAGCGGTCGGCCAGCGCCAGCCGCAGGCCAAGAACACCAAAGGCGCCGGCAAAACAGCGCCGCAACCAGACCATCACGCGCGGCGTCGACAGAACATAACGGCGTGCCGCAGCGGCAAAGAACCCGTAGCCGAGAAAGACGATGAAGGTCAGCGCCATGAAGACGACCGCCAGGAAAAGCATGGTCGCCGTCGGGCTCACCGCCGATGCCGGCACGAATTGCGGCAGGAAAGCCAGGAAGAAAAGCGACAGTTTCGGGTTGAGGATGTTGAGCAGAAAGCCGTTGGCGACGATACGCGCGGCCGGAGCCGGCGCGCGCCGTTCGCTGACCTGCAAGGGCCCCTGGTCGCGCAACACGGTCCAGGCCATGTAAAGCAGATAGATGACGCCCAGATATTTGACGATCTGAAAGGCGAGAGCGCTGGCATGCAGCAGTGCGGCAAGACCGATGACGCTTGCCAGGATATGTGGCACGATGCCGAACGTGCAGCCGAGCGCAGCCGCGGCGCTGGCCCGCATGCCGCCGCCCAACCCCCAGGCCAGCGTGTAGATCACCCCCGTCCCCGGCAACAGGATCACGACGATCGAGGTCAGCAGATATTCAAGGCTCATGTCATCTCCCCGCGCCTGTGAAACATCGACGCCTGTCTATCGCAGACGCGCAGCAGACGGCAAGCCGCTTTTCACTGTCAGCCCGGCGAGGCGCGCAACGCCGCGGCGGCGGCGAGCGGTCCGAGCACCGAGAAAAACAGAGTGATGGCGCACAGGATCAGAAACGGCGGCAAAAAGGGCGCCGGATCCTCGACCGCGCCATAGACGGCGCTGACGCCGAAAATCAGCACCGGGATGGCGAGCGGCAGCACCAGCACCGAAACCAAAAGGCCGCCGCGCGGCAGCGCCACGGAGACGGCGGCCCCGACCGCGCCGATGAAGGTGATGGCCGGCGTGCCGGCGAGCAGCGTCGCCGCGACGGCGGCCATCGCCGCACCGTCGATATTCATGAACAGTCCGAGCAGCGGCGACACCACGATCAGCGGTACGCCGGTCGCCGCCCAATGGGCGGCGCATTTGACCAGCACGGTCAGAAAAAGCGGCGTCTCCTGCATCAGCAGAATATCGAGCGAGCCGTCCTCCCGATCCGCCTGAAACAACCGGTCGAGGCCGAGAAGGGCCGCCAGCAGCGCGCCGATCCACAGGATCGCGGGACCGATCCGGGCGAGCAGATTGAGATCGGGGCCGACGCCGAAGGGTATCACCGCCACGACGGCGAGAAAAAACAGGACACCGATCAAGGCACCACCGCCGGCTCGGACAGCAAGCCGCACATCGCGCACGAACAAAGCGCCCATCAAAGCCCCTCCGCGGCGGCAAAGGGATCGTGTTGCGCAAAAACTGCCTCGGCCTGCGGCCCAAGCACCAGATGGCGCGGCGCCTTCAGACCGAGTGACTGATGCGTGGCGGCAATCACCAGCCCGCCGCCATCGAGATGCCGCGATACGAGATCGGCAAACAGGGTCTGTGAGCGGGTATCCAGCGCCGCCGTGGGCTCGTCCAGGATCCAGACCGGGCGGTAGGACAGAAGCAGCCGCGCCATGCTGATACGCCGCTGCTGCCCGGCCGACAGATAGCCGAACGGCAGGTGGTCAAGTCCGCCAAGGCCGACCGCCTCGACCGCCTCGGCGATATCGGGTGCGGGTGGCCGATCGTCCGCGGTGCGCATGAAGGCCCGCCAGAAGGCCAGGTTCTCGGCAACGGTCAATTCGCGTTTCATGCCGTTGCGGTGGCCGAGATAATGGCATGCTTCGGCTACTGTCTCGTAGTCCCCGCCTTCCAGGGTCACACGCCCGTCGGCGTCGGGCAGCAGGCCGGCCAGCACCCGCAACAGCGTCGATTTGCCGACTCCGTTGGGACCCGACACGATCAGCGCCTCCCCGGAGCCCAGAACGAATCCGATTCCGGAAAAGAAAACCTGACCGACACGTGCGACGGTGACGTTTTCGGCGACAAGCCGCATGTGGCAGACATCCCCTGACTCAGACGATTCCGGCGCGGTGGCGCGGCAGAAAAAACACCTATTCGACCGAAGTTGGTCTGGAACCGTTCTAGAAAATTATCTATAAGGCCTGCAACCACGCCAGCGGTCGGCGTGAACATCACCTTTGCGCCGAACATGGTTTGCGGTCAATCCGCGCGATGGCCCACCACGGACGGACAGCGGAAATGGCCGCACCCGCAGGCTTTATCGTGCGACAGGCACGTCAAAAGGCGTTCGTCCGGCAGTTTCGGTGAACAACGTGGACGAGAGCGCCTGTGACGACATCACTCGACAGCTTCAACTGCCGCAGAACCCTCAATGTGGGTGACGCGGAATACACCTATTTCAACCTGGCAGAGGCGGAGAAGAACGGCCTTGAAGGCATCGCCGCCCTGCCCTTCTCGATGAAGGTCTTGCTGGAGAACCTGCTGCGCAACGAAGACGGACGGTCTGTCACCAAAGACGACATTCAATCCGTTGCCGCATGGCTGAACGACCGCGGCTCCGCCGGAAAGGAGATCGCCTACCGGCCTGCGCGGGTGCTGATGCAGGATTTCACCGGTGTGCCGGCCGTCGTCGACCTGGCGGCGATGCGCGACGCGATGCAGAGCCTCGGCGGCGATCCGGAGAAGATCAATCCGCTGGTGCCCGTCGATCTGGTCATCGATCATTCGGTCATCGTCGACGAGTTCGGCACGCCGCAGGCCTTCGAGCGCAATGTCGAGCTGGAATATCAGCGCAACGGCGAACGCTACCGGTTCTTGAAATGGGGTCAGCAGGCGTTTCGCAACTTCCGCGTGGTGCCGCCCGGCACCGGCATCTGCCACCAGGTCAATCTGGAATATCTCGGACAGGCGGTCTGGACGAAGGAAGAAGATGGCGAGACCGTCGCCTATCCCGACACCTGCGTGGGCACCGATTCGCACACCACCATGATCAATGGTCTGGGCGTTCTCGGCTGGGGCGTCGGCGGCATTGAGGCCGAGGCCGCCATGCTGGGCCAACCGATTTCCATGCTGCTGCCGGAAGTGGTCGGCTTTCGCCTGACGGGACGGCCGAATGAAGGCGTGACGGCCACGGATATCGTGCTGACGGTGGTGCAGATGCTGCGCCAGAAGGGCGTCGTGTCCAAATTCGTCGAATTCTTCGGCCCAGGCCTTGAGAATATGACGCTCGCCGACCGGGCCACGATCGGCAACATGGCGCCGGAATATGGCGCGACCTGCGGATTCTTCCCGGTCGACAGCGAGACCGTGCACTATCTCAACCACACCGGTCGCGACGAAGACCGGATTGCGCTGGTCGAAGCCTATTGCCGGGCACAGGGCATGTGGCGCGAAGAGGGGTCGCCCGATCCGGTCTTCACCGACACGCTTGAACTCGATCTCGGAGACGTCGTGCCGTCGATGGCCGGACCGAAACGGCCGGAGGGGCGGATCGCCCTCGAAGGCATTGCGCCGGCCTTCGAGAAAGCCCTGGTCGAGGAATATGACAAGGCGGCCGGTGCGCTGAAGCGCTATCCGGTAGAGGGCGAGGAATACGATCTCGGGCATGGCGACGTGGCAATCGCGGCGATCACCTCCTGTACCAACACCTCCAACCCGTCGGTTCTGATCGGTGCCGGGCTGCTGGCCCGCAACGCCATCGCGCGCGGCCTGACGACGAAACCCTGGGTCAAGACATCGCTGGCGCCGGGTTCCCAGGTCGTCGCCGAATATCTGGCCCGTTCCGGCCTGCAGACGGATCTCGATGCCCTCGGCTTCAATCTGGTGGGCTTCGGCTGCACCACCTGTATCGGCAATTCCGGCCCGCTGCCGGAGCCCGTATCCAAGACCATCAACGACAAGGGGTTGATCGCCGCGGGTGTGCTGTCGGGCAACCGCAATTTCGAAGGCCGCATCTCGCCCGACGTGCAGGCGAACTACCTGGCCTCGCCGCCGCTCGTGGTCGCCTACGCGCTGGCCGGCACGGTCACCAAAGATCTGACCTCCGAACCGATCGGCGACGACAAAGACGGCAATCCGGTCTACCTGAAGGATATCTGGCCGTCATCCCAGGAGATCGAGGAGTTCATTGCGCGAAACGTCACGCGCGCGCTGTTTGAAGAGAAATATGCCGACGTCTTCAAGGGCGACGAGAATTGGCGCAACGTGCTTGTGCCGGAAGGCCAGACCTATGCGTGGGACGACACCTCGACCTATGTGAAGAACCCACCCTATTTCGTCGGCATGGGCAAGACGCCCGGCGGCATCCACGACATCGTCGGCGCCCGGGTGCTCGGCCTGTTCGGCGACAAGATCACCACCGACCACATCTCGCCGGCGGGCTCCATCAAGGCGCAGTCGCCGGCCGGCGCCTACCTCATGGACCACCAGGTCAAAGTGGCCGATTTCAACCAGTTCGGCACCCGGCGCGGCAATCACGAGGTGATGATGCGCGGCACCTTCGGCAATATCCGCATCCGCAATCACATGCTCGGGCCAAACGGCAGGGAAGGCGGTTATACGATCCACTATCCATCGAAAGAGGAGATGTCGATCTTCGACGCCGCCATGCTCTACAAGCAGGAAGGGGTGCCGCTGGTTATCTTCGCCGGGATCGAATATGGCAACGGATCGTCGCGCGACTGGGCCGCAAAGGGAACCAACCTGCTCGGCGTCAAGGCGGTGATCGCGCAGTCCTTCGAGCGCATCCACCGCTCGAACCTGGTCGGTATGGGCGTCGTTCCCTTCGTTCTGGCCGACGACGCGAACTGGGAAAGCCTCGGCCTGAAGGGCGACGAGTTGGTCAGTATCGAGGGCCTGGCGGATGTCAAGCCGCGCGAGACCAAGATCGCCAGGATCACCTATGGCGACGGCAGCGTCAAAGAAGTGCCGATCGTCTGCCGCATCGACACGCTCGACGAGCTCGACTACGTCAACAATGGCGGCATTCTACAGACCGTGCTCCGCGGCCTTGCCGCCTGACCACCGCGTACCGGTCACCTTCGCGTCCGCCGGCTTCTTGCGAAGCCGGCGTTTGCCATTTCGCGACGGCGACCGGTATCGCCGCGCAGGATATCGTCGGCGGCGCCTTGGAGCCGCCTGATATTAGACGGCGCCGCTATATTCGCCGCGGGCCGGATAGTTGTTCTTGATGGCGAAATCCAAAGCGCCAACCAGTTCTGAAAAATGCGGCCGGACGAACGGCATCGTCTGAACCGAGCCGTAATAGAGCGTCTGCTGCGGCGTCACCAGGAACAGGCCCGGTTCGGAAAACAGAGCAGGCTCTTCGATGCCGATCGAGGTCTTGCCGCGCGACGTCGAGATGTAAAGGCCCCATTCACGCGCCTTTTCGAGGCCAAGATCATAACCGAAACGCAGCGTCTCGGCCTCGATCTTGTCAGCCATCGCCCGGGCGCGCTCCTCGCCGTCGGAACTGATCGCGATCGTCGTCACGCCGCGTTCGGCGAAGGCCGGCGTCTGCTTTTCCATCTCCTTGAGGTAATTGGCGCAGATTGGGCAGTGCAGGCCGCGGTAGAAGCAGATCACGACACCCCGTTCCGACTGTTCGGTGGCAAGGTCAAACGTGTCGCCGGCAAGAGCAGAAACGGAAAGGTCCGGTGTCTTCTGACGTGGCATCAACATGGCAATGTCCTTTTGAAATAGCAGTTGATTGTCTGATACCAGAGGTTTAGGTTGGGAAAACCCGATAAACCTGATCGAAACACCCAAATTGTGATGCGCAAGTTCGACCGTCTCTCCGCCCTGATGCTTCATTTTCAAATGTCCGTCGACAGGGCCGCGCCCGGCACGGGCAATCTGATCGTCTTCGGCGATGCCGGTGCAGATGCGCCGGAGGGAATTGAATTCTGGCCACAGGCGGCGCGTTCACAGGTGCCGGCAGAACGGCGTCTCTTCGAAGCGCGGGCGGATTGGGGAGGCGCCGCCAACCCGATGGTGGCGGCCATGCCGGAACGGCTGGTCATGCACACGCGAAACGACGCGACGATCGGCCTGCTGCTTCAGATGCTGGTGGCAGAGGCCGCCGACAACCGCTGCGGCTCGGCCTCGGCACTGAACCGCCTGTGCGAGGTGCTGATCATCCGGCTGCTGCGGCATCAGATCGAGCAGGGGGCGACGATCCCAGGCCTTTTGTCCGGCCTGTCGGATCCGCGGCTCAGTCGCGCCCTCGTCGCCATGCACGACCGGCCGGGCAGGGATTGGCGCAACCATGAGCTGGCGGACCTGGCGGGCATGTCGCTCAGCCGTTTTTCCGATCGGTTTGCAGCCAAGGTCGGCGAGACACCGCAATCCTATCTCCGGCGCTGGCGCATGATCCTGGCGCGCCAGGACATCATGGCCGGCCGGCGCATCCAGAGCGTCGCAAGGCGGCTTGGCTACGGCAGCGCCGAGGCGCTGAGCCGCGCCTTCAGCCGCCATTTTGGCGAGAGCCCGATTGTCGTGCGCAAATCGGCGCGGCAGGCAGCGTGAAGCGGGCGGCGTGAACCGGCTCTAGCCTGCGCTCGACGGCGCCGGATCGACTGCTTTGCGGCGCCAGACACCGCCGAAAAAGAGATAATAGGACCCGGGCACGAAGAACAGGGTGACCAGGGATGCCGCCAGCAGGCCCCCGATCATCAGGGTCGCCATCGGTTCGAACAGCGCCCCGCCATTGATCGCCATCGGCAGCAGGCCGAAAATCGTCGTCAGCGATGTCAGCATGATCGGCGTCACGCGTTTTTTCGACGCCTCCACAACGGCGGTCTTCAGGTCCTGCGTCTCGCGCTCGATGTCGATCTGATCAATCAGCACGATGGCGTTGTTGATAATGATGCCGGCCAGCGAGATCATCCCTAGAATGGCGAAGAACGATAGCGGCTGATTGGTCAGAATCAGCGCGAAGGGCGCGCCGATCAGGATCAGCGGCACGGTCATGAAGGTCAGCAGCACCCGGCGGGCGGAATTGAATTGGAACATCAGCGCCGCCAGCATCACCATCAGCGCGAGCGGCATGCCGCCGGCGAGGAGCGCGTTGACCTCGGCGCTGTTTTCGGTTTCGCCGCCGATGCTCAGCTTGTAGCCGCCGCTCAGATCCAGCGACTCCAGCGTCGGACGCAGCAGCGCCAGCACCTGATTGGCCGCCAGCGTGTCGCTCTTGCCGGAAATCTTGATCAGCCGCGCCTGGTTCTCCCGCCGCATCTGGGAAAACTCCAGCTTCGGATCGAAGGTGGCGATTTGATCGAGCGACACCAGCGGCCCGTCCGTCGGCACGGCGAGGCCCGCCAAGTCCTCCAGACTGCTTCTGAAACCCTTCTCAGCGCGCACGACGATCGGGATCGACTGATCGCCCTCGCGATACGTCGAAAAGGCGGTGCCGGAATAGAAAGTGGCCATCAGGTCCGAGATCTCCCGCGACGATACGCCGAGTTCCCGGGCCCTGCTCTGATCGACATCGATGACGATTTTCAGTGTCTTGTTGCCCCAATCGTTCTCGTTCTGGGAGATACCGGGCACGGCATCGAGGGCGCGTTCGACCTCGTCGGCCATCAACAGCAGTTTTTCGGCGTCGGGACCGGACAGCTTAACCTCGACGATGCCCGACTCGCCGCCTCCCATCGACAGCCGCTTGACCTTGAACCGCGCCGCCGGATGGTTGGCGAGCAGATAGCTGCTGGCCCGGTGCGCCGCCGACACCGCGCCCTCGAAATCCGTCGTGTTGACCAGAATGAAAGCACTCGCCGGATTGGTATCGGCCGGATTGAGCGCCAGATAGAAGCGCGGGCCCCCATCGCCGACGAAGACGGTGGTGTTGACGACTTCCGGATTTGCGTTGGCATCGCGCAGCCAGCGGTCGACCGAAAGGGCTTCGGCCATCGTCGCAGAGATCGCCGTGCCCTTGGGCATATCGAGATAGATCAGATATTCGGCCCGCTCCGAGAGCGGGAACATCTCCGATTTGGTGTGCGAGAACTGGGTCATCGAAAACCAGGCGGCGGCGTAGGCGGCAATGATGATCAGCGCGCCATAGGGCAACACCCTGGCGATGATGGCGCCATAAAACCGCACCAGCCGGTTGGGCTGGCCGGTTTTGCCGGCATCCGCGCGTTTCGCGAACCACACGCTGAGCGACGGCAGGATATAGATGGCGGTCAGCCACGAACCCGCCAGCATGATGCCGACCACGGCGCCGAGCGAAAAGGCGAATTCGCCCTCGACACCGTCGAGGATAAGCATCGGGATGAAGGCGGAGACGGTAGTGATCGAGGCCACGGCGAGCGGCACGAAGAACTGCCGGCCGGCGGCAAGCGCCGCCTCGGGCGGTGCGACGCCCCGGCCGATGCGGCCCTGGATATCCTCGACGACGACGAGACCGTTATCGACCAGCAGGCCAAGCGAGATAATGACAGCGGCGATCGAGATCTGTTGCAGATCGATGGACATCAGATTCATGCCGATGAGCGCGAAGGTAACGGTAAACGGCACGATGCAGGCGATGATCAGGGCGGCGCGGAAGCCCAGGAAAAGGAGCAGCACCAGCAGCACGACCGTAAAGGTCTGCAACACATTCATCAGGGCCGAATTGATCGACGTTGTGACATTGGTTTCCTGGAAGGTCGAGAAAAGATACGTGACACCGATCGGTTGCGTCGTCTCGAAAGCGGCCACGGCGACCTGCAGCGCGGCGCCGATTTTCTGGATGTCTTCATTGTCGGTCATCTCGACGCTGACGAGGACGGCTGGCATCCCGTTGAAGAAGACCGGCTTGTCGACCGGATCCTGATAGCCGCGCCGGACATCCATCAGGTCCTTCAGCCGCACGAAACCCGATAGGCCCTGGACCTTGGTCAGGACATCACCGATCGCCTCGACCGATTGGAGATCGCCATTGGCTTCCAGGATGAGATTGACACCGTCGGCGTCGATCTCCCCGGCCGGAAGAATGATGTTCTGCGCCTCAAGATCCTGCACCACCTGATAGAGTTGCACACCGACCGCCGCCAGCTTGCGGGTGTCGATTTCGAGCCAGATGCGCTCGTCCTGGACGCCGAAAAGCGAGACCTTGGAGATGCCCTCGATCTCATAGAGATATTCGCGCAGATCGTCGGCCGATTCGCGCAAATCGGCGTTGCTGAACCCGTCCCCGGTCACCGCGATCGTGGCGATCGACACGTCACCATAGTCGGTGTTGACGAAGGGGCCTTCCGTACCCTCCGGCAGTTCCGGTTCCAGATCCTCCATCTTATTGCGGATATCGATGAACACGGCATCGAGATCGGCCTTGCTGACATAATCGTAGACGGTGACCGTCACCAGCGCGTAACCGGTGGAGATCAGTGCGTTGATGTCTTCGATCTCGCCGATTTCCCGCGCCTTACGCTCAATCGGTTTGACGATCAGGTCTTCCATGCGTTCGGGCGACATACCCGGAAACTGCACGGTGATCTGAGCGCTGCGGATGGTGATCGCCGGATTTTCCCGCTTCGGCATACTGCCATAGACAAGCACGCCCTGAACGATCAGGCCGAGCATCACCAGAATGGTCAGGCGCGAGCGGCTGAGGCCGAAACGGGTCAGGAAATCCATCGCGCCGGCTCCTATCAGGCGTCGGGCAGCAGATTGACCTGCATGCCATCTCTGAGAAAGGTCACCCCGGCGCAGGCCACGTGTTCGCCGGCCGTCAGACCGTCGACCACAATCAACTGATTGTCGCGCAAACCGCCGATCGAAACTGTGCGCGACCGCACTGTGCCGCTCGCCTCGTCATAAACGAAGAGATCGACGTTGGAGGCCTCGTAAGGATCGCTTGGCACCTCAAGTCGGCCCTCCAAAGGCAGCACTGTCAGCGGCATGGTGAAGCCCGCGCCCCTTGGCACCGGCAGTTCAAGCGTAATCTCAACGGCCATACCGGCCTTCAGCAGCGGATTGGCCGCATCCAGGGAGACGACGACCGGAAAGGCCGAGACCGTGTCGGCGCGCGCGCCGAGTTCGCTGACATGGGCCGGGAGGACCACGGTCGGATCGTCCGCCAGACGAACGGCGACCGTCTTGCCGACGGCGATGCGGTTGACGACATCGAAACTGACGGTGAAGGCGGACTCGAAATCCTCGTCCGCATAGATCGTCGCAATCGGCGCACCGGCCGTGACATTGGCAAAGGATTCGACGTCGACGCCGCTGATCGTACCGTCGAAGGGCGCCCGCAGAACGGACCGCTTGAGATCCTCCTCGGCGTTCTCCAATTGCTTGCGTGCCTGGATCTCCTGGGACCGGCTGGTCTCGAGGGCGGTTTCGGATTCGTCGACTTGCGCCTTCGGCACCACGCCCTCCTCCAGAAGCTGTTGCTTTCGTCTGAAATCCTCTTCCGCGTTGCGTGTCGTAACTTCCGCCTGACGCACCGCCGCACGGGCGTTCTCGACCTGTATTTCCAGGCTTCGCGGATCGATCTGGGCGATCACGTCGCCCTCGGCCACCTGCTGTCCGACATCGAGAACGACGGCTTCCAGCCGTCCGGAGATCTCGAAAGACAGGGTGGTCGTCGATGCCGGTTGCAGCACACTCGGATAGCGGCGCACGGTCGCTTCCTCCGAATCGTCCACAACGCAGCTTTTGAGACCGCGCACGACCGGCTCGATCGCACCAGTCCGGCTGTCATCCTGGCCGCAGCCCGCAAGCGCAACAGCCGCGAGACCGAAAATCCATGCAACGCGCATCGACGGCGCTCCCCTCACACTGTTGTGCCGGCTGTTTTATGCATTTGAGCATATTCACGCCGCCAGTCAATGCCGGGATAGCGGCCACGGTCGCGGAGGGCAAATCACGGCGTTTTTCACCGGAACGTGACTTTATCTTGAAACGGCCGAACGGTAGAACGGAAGAGCTTTTTTCGAGGGGTTGCCTTGGCGTTTCAAACGAACAATCGATGATGACACAACCTCTCCTCAATACCTTTCAAACCCTTGCCGCGGCGGCGGCGTTTGCCCTCGTGACCGCCTTTGCGGCCGCGGCCGGTGACGGCCGGCCGAAGGGCGTGGTGGAGTTGTTCACCAGCCAGGGATGCTCCTCCTGCCCGCCGGCCGACGCAGCACTCGACGAACTGGTCGCGCAAGGCGATGTGGTGGCGCTCAGCTATCACGTCGACTATTGGAACTACCTGGGCTGGAAGGACACGTTCAGCTCGCCACAGAGCACGGAACGCCAATATGATTACGCGCGCACGCTCGGGCGCAAGAGCGTGTATACGCCGCAGGCCATCATCAACGGGCGCGCCCATATGAACGGCGCAGACATCCGTGGCATCAACGCCAAGATAGACGCCTTCGACACGGCCGGACGCGGCCTGACAGTGCCCGTCGAAGCCGTGCGGGAAGGCGACAAGATCAAAATCCATATCGGCGGCGGCGAAGGCAAAGCCAATATCCTGCTTGTCTACTTCGATCGGAAGAACCCGGTGGACATCAAACGCGGCGAGAACCGCGGCAAGACCATCACCTATTGACATTCGGTCAAGGACATGCAGACCATCGGCATGTGGGACGGTAAACCGATGGATCTGGTTTTGCCGAAATCGCTGATGGACGCGCAGGGTCACGAAGGCTGCGCCATCTTGCTGCAAACGATGCAACCGGACGGCGTTCCGGGTGCAATCGTCGGCGCCGATATCCTGATGAACGGCGCGGTGTAACGCCTTCCCGCGATGGCCTCCTCGACAGATCGCTTGCAATTTCAAACGCTTTTGGCAAACTGGCACAGCCGCGGCGCGGCGGCGGTCGAAGCGAGGGTGGAGTATGGTCAACAATCCGGAGCAGGCGGATGACGAGCCGGCGGTGCTGGTTGATCTGAAGGAGTTCCGGAAAAGAAAGGACCGACCGCCGATCACCTTTCACCGGCGCGAGCTGGACGCCATTTTGCGCATCTATTCCCGCATGGTCGCCGAAGGCGAATGGCGCGATTATGCGATCGACCATTTGAAGGACAGGGCGGTGTTTTCGGTGTTCCGGCGCAGCAGCGAAGTGCCGATGTTTCGCATCGAAAAGGACCCCAAGCGAGCGCGCCGGCAGGGCGCGTTCCAGGTGGTCGCGGCAAGCGGGCTGATCGTCAAGCGCGGCCATGACCTGACACAGGTCCTCAAGGTTTTCGACAAAACGCCGAAGCTGGTGCGCGGCTAGATCTGGCCGTCAGGCGCTTCGGCGCTGCCGCCACCGAGCGGCAATTGCATCATGACCGTGTCGAGCCAAAGGCCGTGTTTGTAGCCGGTCGCCTTCAACACGCCGGTATGGGTGAAGCCGAGCGCCTCATGCATGCGTATCGATGGCTCGTGACCACCACCGATGACCGCCACCATCTGGCGGAAACCGAGAACGGTGCAGCGGTTGACGAGATCGCCAAGCAGCGCCCTTCCGACACCCTGGCCGCGTGCGGCCGGCGCCAGATAAACCGAATCCTCAACCGTCCAACGATAGGCCGGCCGGCTGCGATAGGCGCCGGCATATGCATAGCCGAGGACGCCGCCATCGGGTGCCTCCGCAACGATATAGGGATAATTCAGATTGGTCAGCGCCGAGAATCGCTCGGCCATTTCGCCCAATGACGGCGGTGTGAGTTCATAGGAAGCCACGCCGTTCTCGACCGAATCGCGATAGATCTCGGTCACATGTTCCAGATCGGCAGGCACTGCGTCGCGCAACAGATAGGTCATGATCTCCTGTTTTAATACGAATACGGTCCCTTTCAACAAAAAAGGCGGCCCGGAGGTCGCCTTCGCATCGTTCGGTCGTCCGGTCCTACTCGCGGTTGCCGAGGAACTGCAGCAGGAACAGGAACAGGTTCAGGAAGTCGAGATACAGACGCAAAGCGCCCATGATGGCCTTGCGGCCAGCGGCTGTTTCGCCGTCGCCCTCATAATACATTTCCTTGATCTGCTGGGTGTCATAGGCCGTCAGGCCGGCGAAGATCAGCACCCCCGCCGCCGAAATGGCAAATTGCAGGGCGCTGGACGCCAGGAAAATGTTGACGACCATGGCGATGATCACGCCGATCAGACCCATGAACAGGAACGAGCCCATCCCGGACAGGTCACGCTTGGTCGTGTAACCCCACAGCGACAGCGCGCCGAAGGACGCGGCCGTGATGAAGAAGGTCTGGACGATGCTCTGCTGAGTGTAGATCATGAAAATCGAGGCCAGCGACAGGCCGACCATCCCGGAATAGACCCAGAACGTCGTTTGTGCCGCCGCAACGCTCATTTTCGCGATACGGAAACTCAGGAAGAACACCATGCCCAGCGGCGCCAGGAAGATCACCCACCTTAGCGGGCTGCCAAAAAGAAGTTGGCCCAAGGGCGTGAACTGCCCGTCGGAGAAGGCGGCCAAATACGTGCCGTAGGCTGCAACACCGGTAATCGCCAAGCCCATTGCCATCAGGTTGTACACCCGAAGCATGTAGGACCGAAGGCCTTCGTCTATCGCAGCACCGGCCTGCGTACCAACCTGGTGTCCACGGACCTGGTAATTACGAGGTTCTGCCATTTCTACCTCTCAAATCGTTGAATTTAATCCGTTTCGTGCCCGGAATGTACGCAAACCGGACACAGCTATCCGGAATATGATGAATCAAACCGGTCAGGACAAGACCTAGTTCCGCTATTTCGTTGCCTTTTGTCGCTTTCGAAGCACGATTTCGGACGGAAACGGTGCCGGAGCGCGAAAATCAGAGATTACGCAATATCGGCGCCGCCTTTTGGCCGAGAACCCGCCACGTTCCCGCCAGACCGATGCCGACGGTCATGAACAGCGCCACCAGCACCGTTATCATTGCCACGTCGGGCAGGAAATGCGACGGCAGCGTCATAATGCGCGCAACCACGAACCAAGCGGCCACGCCGCCGGCGAACAGCGCGAAAATGGCGGTCGCAACACCGAGAATCGCATATTCATAGGAGAAGGCGCGGATCAGCGTGCGCCGTGTGGCACCCAGCGTTTTCAGCACCACCGCATCATGCGCGCGGGCGCGATTGCCGGCGGCCAGCGCGCCGGCCAATACCAGCACCGAGGCGACCAGCGCGACCGCGGCCGCGGCGCGGATCGCCGTCGCCAGTTGCCCGACGATCCGATTGACCATATCGAGCGCGTCCTTCACCCGAACGCTGGTGACCGTCGGGAAAGCGTTGGTGACTGCGCGCAGGATCTGCCCCTCCTCCTGCGCACCGGAGTCGGGATCGCTCAGCGTCGCCAGCCAGGCATGCGGCGCGCCGGCGAAGGTGTTGGGCGAAAACACCATGACGAAATTGATCGACAGCGATTCCCATTCCACCGTGCGCATATTGGCGATGCGCGCCGTCACGTTGCGGCCCAGAACGTTGACGGTCACCGTGTCGCCGAGCGACAGGCCGAGCTCTCCACCCTCGTCGGCGGAGAAGGAGACCAGCGGTTCGCCGGCATAGTCGGCCGACCACCATTCGCCCTCGGTCAGAACCGTGTTTTCGGGCGGCATGTCGGAATAGGTGACGCCGCGGTCGCCGCGCAGCACCCACTGCGCCTCCGGCGCGACCTGAAGCTCTCGCACATCGACGTCGTTGAAGGCCAGGATGCGACCGCGCAGCATCGGCACCCGTTCGATGTCGCCGTCAGGCGCCTGTACACGCAGCAATTCGGTAAACGCATCGACCTCATCGCTCTGGATGTCGATAAAGAAGAAATCGGGCGCGCGCTCCGGCAAGCTGCCGCTGATCTCGCGGCGCAGATTGCCGTCGATCAGCGCCAATGTCACCAGCAATGCCAGGCCGAGACCAAGCGACAGCACCACCGACGGCGTCAATGCGCCGGGGCGGTGGATGTTGCCGATGGCAAGCCGAAGCGCCGTCGACCTGACTTTCGGCGCGCGTCGCGCCAGCATCTCGATCAGCACGGAAACCAGCCGCAGCACGACAAAGGAGAAGGCGATCGATCCCAAGAAGACGATGGCGATGAAGCGGTCATAGGACGTCGCAATCGCCAGCCCCGCGAAGATCGCCACCAGCACCGCCGCCGTCGCGATATAGCGCTTGCGCGGCAGGCTGGACGGGTCGAAGCCCTGTTCGCGAAACAGTGCCGTGGCCGGCACCTCGCGCGCGCGCCCAAGCGGCAAAACGGCAAAGGCTAGCGCCGTCAGATAGCCGAACACGGCGGCAAGCGTCAGCGCGTCCGGATAAAACAGCGTATCGGTGGAAACCGGCAGGATGCCGGCCAGCGCGGTCTGGGCGACGATCGGCATGGCCGCGCCGAGAACGAGGCCGAACGCGATTCCGATCGTCGTGATGATCATGATCTGGATGAGATAGACCGCGAAGACGAAGCTGCCCGAGGCGCCGAGGCATTTGAAGGTGGCGATCACACCCCGTTTGGAGTCGAGATAGGCCCGCACCGCATTGGCGACTCCGACACCGCCGACCACCAGCGCGGTCAGCCCGACCAGTGTGAGGAACTGCGAAAAACGCACAATGCTGTCGGCGAGCGCCGGCGCCGCGTTGGCGCGGCTGCGCACCGACCAGCCGGCGCTTGGAAACTCGGCTTCGGCGGTTCGGCGCAGCCTTGTGATCGCGGCGTCGCTGACATTGTTCGACAGACGGATCTTGTAGGCATATTCCACCAGGCTGCCGGTCTGAATCAGGCCGGCCGCCGCCAGCCCGTCCTGCGACATCATCAGCCGCGGCGCGAAACCGAACCCATCTGACAACGCATCCGGCTCGACCTCGATCACGGAGCGTATTTCGAAGCGCGCATTGCCGAGCAGCACCGTGTCGCCGACCGTCACGGCGAGCCTGTCGAGCAGCAACGGCGCCACCGCGACGCCATAGCGTCCGCCAATGTCACCGAACAGCGCGTCGAAGCCAAGCGGCGGATCGGTGGCAAGCGTGCCATAGAGCGGATAACGCGAATCGACCGCCTTGACCTCGACCAAGGTCTGATCGGATCCGTCGGGCAGGCGGGCCATCGATCGCAGCGCGGCGGTCGTCGTCATCGCGCCCTGGGCATCGAGAAAGGCCCGTTCCTCGGCGGTGGCCGGACGATTCTGCAATTCGAAGCGGATGTCGGCACCCAGAATGACCTGGCCTTCCTGGCTGATCGCCCGGGTGATCGATTGCGACACCGAATTGACGCCGGCAATCGCCGCCGTGCCGAGCGCGATACAGGCCAGAAAGATGTAGAAGCCCGACAGACCGCCGCGCATCTCCCGCAAAGCCAGCCGCAATGCCAAGCGCAGCTCCGCCGGCGACAGGAACAAGCTGCGCATGGCGGCGCTCACGCGACCGCCGCCGGTTCGGCGAGGATTTCGCCGGAGCGCACCCGGATCTGCCGGCTGCAGCGCCCGGCGAGCGTCGGATCATGGGTGACTAAAAGCAGCGTCATGCCGCGCTCGACCCGTTTGGCAAACAGGAGATCGGCGATCTGGCGGCCGGTTTCGGTGTCGAGATTGCCGGTCGGCTCGTCGGCGATCAGCATCGCAGGCGCCGGTGCCAGCGCGCGGGCGATGGCAACGCGCTGCTGTTCGCCGCCGGACAATTCCCCCGGGTAATGGGTGAGCCGCTCGGCCAGGCCGACGGAAGCGAGTTCCTCGCGCGCCAGGGCGAATGCATCCGGCCGGCCAGCCAGTTCCAGCGGAACGGCGACATTTTCAAGCGCGGTCATATTGGGAATGAGATGAAACGACTGAAAGACAATGCCGATGTTGCGGCCGCGAAAATCCGCCACCTGGTCTTCGCTCATCGTGTGAAGCGGGTTTCCGGAAATGAAGATTTCTCCGGAATCGATCCGTTCCAGGCCGGCAAGCACCATCAGCAGAGTGGACTTGCCCGAGCCGGACGGCCCGACAATGCCGACCGACTCGCCAGCGGCAACCGTCAGGCTCATTTTCTTCAGCACATGGACCGAGGACGCGCCGTCGCCGAGCGTCAGATCCGCCGCATTGAGTTCAATGATGGGTTTTGACAAGGCAGCCACTCACTATATGTAGAAATCTCGAGGCGGTTTCCCCACTTACGTCCCGAAACTGCAAATGGATTTAGGAAGCATCTCATGAAAAATAAAGCGGTGCCCCGTTTTTTCGCTTTTTTTTGCTGTCTGATGCTGGGTTTCGGCGTGGCGCACGCCGAGCCGATGCGCATCGTCGGGTTCGGTGACAGCCTGATGGCAGGTTACGAACTGGCGCCCGAGGAGGCCTTCCCGGTCAAGCTCGAGGCGGCGTTGCGCGACAGCGGTTACGATGTGAGGATCGCCAATGCCGGCGTGTCTGGGGATACCACCTCCGGCGGGCTGTCGCGGCTCGACTGGTCGATTCCCGATGGCACCGACGCCGTCCTGCTGCAGCTCGGCGGCAATGACGCCCTGCGCGGCATTACGCCGGAAGAGAGCCGGGCCAATATCGACGACATGATCGTCAAATTGAAACAGCGCGGCATCGCGGTTCTGCTGGTCGGCATCCTGGCACCGCCCAATATGGGATCCGACTACGCGGCACGGTTTAACCGCATCTATCCAGAGCTGTCGGAGCGCCATAATGTGGCGCTCTACCCGTTTTTCCTGGACGGAGTCGCCGCCGAGGCCGGACTGGACATCGGCGACGGCATCCATCCCAACGCCCGCGGTGTCGATGTCATGGTGGAGCGGTTCCTGCCCCACGCGGTGATGCTGATCGAGCGAATATACCACGCAAAAATGCAGTGATACCAAGGAACAATCGATCGCAAAGGAGCTGACGGCGCGTCGCGGACCGACCGCGCAACACTTTACGGAAAAAACAGCGTAACGCTGCGAACAGGACTTGCCCTTGGCGGGCACTCGTGATTCGCTGCATATGTCCATACGAATCGGGGAGGCTGTCATGCCGCGTTTGTTTACCGCCCTCGAGATTCCCCGCGACGCTGCCCTTGGCCTGTCGCTTTTGCGTGGTGGCCTTTCCGGCGCCCGCTGGATAGATGTCGAAAACTACCACATCACCCTGCGCTTTATCGGCGATGTCGACGGACCGACGGCCGACGAGCTGATCCATGCGCTCGACCGTATCAAGCGACCGCAATTCAACCTGTCGCTTATCGGCATGGGGTCATTCGGCTCGAAAAACCCCACTCGCTCTGGGCCGGCGTATCGGCATCGCCGGAACTGCTCGCGCTGCAGGCCGAGATCGAGCGCATCTGCCAGAGGCTGCGGCTCAAGCCCGATCCGCGCAAATTCACGCCGCATGTGACGGTGGCCCGATTGCGCAGCGCGCGGGTCGAGGATGTCGTCGCCTATCTGGCGGCGCGTGGCAATTTCCAGACCGCGCCCTTCACCGTCTCCCGTTTCGTCATGCTGTCATCGCGCGAATCCGTGGGCGGCGGGCCCTATGTGACGGAAGAAGCCTATCCGCTGCATCCGGCCTTCGCATCACCCCCGCCCATGGAAGCGGCGCCGGCGATCGCCGGTGGTCTACCGAGGCGATGACGATGGATCACGGCCGTTTCCCAGCTTTCGCCTTCGCGGCGTTTCTCGCACCGGTCGCCATCGTCGGTGCCGCGGCAGGCCATGAGTACCAGCGCGTCGTGCCGCTGATCACGACGAGCGAGACCATCCTCGGGCAACCGCTTGCTTACCCGACGGAAGGAACGCCGCAAATTCAGTCCGCGATCGTGACCTTGCTGCCGGGCGAGGAAACCGGGATGCACAGCCATCCCTATCCAACTTACGGATTTGTGCTCGACGGCGAACTCACCGTCTCCTATCCGGGCGGCGTCAGTAAGCTTTTCCGAAAGGGCGAGGCGGTGATGGATGCGGTCAACGCCCTCCACAACGGCAAGAACAACGGCTCCGAACCGATGCGCGTTCTCGTGGTGTTCATGGGCGTTGAAGGCAAGGCCAACACGATCCTGTCCAAAGAGGATTAGACAGGACTTCGATCCGTTTGTTCAAACCGTGGAAAAGCCGCGTGTCAGGTGATCCGACAGCGCGGTCGCGGGGTGGTTCGGCGCCGTTTGCCGGGCCGACAGGGTGACGCTGAACGCGGGTAGGCTCGGCAGATCGCCGTCGCGGATCGCGGCAACATCGCCGGGCATCGCTGATGTCAGGAAGGTGCCGACGGCCAAATCCATGCGCATCATGGCGACCGTCGCCTCGAGACTGTCGCTTTCGTAGACATTTTTCCAACGCCGGCCGACGCGCTGCAGGGTCTTGATGACGCGCGGCCGGAACGCGCAGGAGCGGCTGACCAGCGACAGGGGCAGCGGGTCGAGATGATGGGCACTGCCGCCGCGCGCACCCACCCAAACGAGCCGGTCGCGATAGAGCACCGCTCCGGTGGCGCGTTCGACCGGCTCCTCGAGCAGCGTGACGTCCAGGGCACCGGCCTCGAAAGCGGCGCGCAATTCCGGCGACGTGCCGCATTGCAGGGCGATGTCGATATCCGGATAGGCCTCGGCGAACAGCCGCAACAGTGACGGCAATCGGCCGGCGATCAGATCGATCGGTATGCCGAGAGCGACACGGCCCTTAAACAGCGGTGTCGTCATGTCCAGCCACAGTGAATCGTTGAGAGCCAGCAGCCGGCGCGCCTTGTCGAAGAGCCGATCGCCCGCCTCGGTGCACGCCAGACCCGGTCGGCCGCGCAGAAGAAGCGCCGTGCCGATCTGCGCCTCGAGGCGCTTGATATGCTGGCTGACCGCGCCCTGGGTCAGGTGCAGAACCCGGCTCGCACGAGTCATGCTGCCAGTTTCGACGACGGTGACGAAGGTTCTCAAAAGCTGCGGATCGAAGGTGCGAACGGGCATTACGTTTCTTTATAGGATCTATAATAGACATTAGATATCATTAAAATACTCAGGACACTATGCTGTTCCGGACAACAACGGAGACAGCCATGGACAAAATCGTCATTGCAGAGAAATTCGACGCGATCACCGACTACTGGACGCCGCGTGTCGCCGCCGAGGCCAACGGCCAGCATGTCCGTTTCGCCAAGCTCAAGGGCGAATTCGTTTGGCACAACCACGCCGAGGAGGACGAGCTTTTCATCGTCGTCAAGGGCCGGCTGACGGTGCGCCTGCGCCAGCGCGACATCGAAGTCGGTGAAGGCGAGATGCTGGTCATTCCACGCGGTGTCGACCACATGCCGGTCGCGGACGAGGAAGTGCATATGATCAACATCACCCGGGCAACGACGACGATGACAGGCAACGTCGCATCCGGCCGCGCCATCCCGCCGGACGCGCTTCAACCCGTCTGATCGGACAAAAGCATGCGCGCCCCCAGCGACGCGCAGCCCTCCGACAGCAGTCGGAACACGGTCTGGAATGCCCGCGCACCGCCCGCATTGGGATCCGGAACGTCGGCCTCCCGGTCGAGTGCGAGTGCCATGAAGAGATGAATCCGGTCCCGACGCGCTTCCGGCGCGACGGTCCGAAGCGCCGCGAGATTGCGCCGGTCCATGGCCAGAATCAAATCGAACCGGTCGAAATCGGCGGCCGAGATGCGGCGCGCTCTTTGGTCCGAAATGTCGATGCCGTGTTGCGCCGCCTGGGCGATGGCGCGCGGGTCCGGCGGATTACCTGTGTTCCAGTCCCCGGTCGCGGCCGAATCCACCGACATCTCGCCAAGCCGGCCGGATTGCGCCATATTGACGAATATGCCCTGCGCCATGGGCGAGCGGCAGATATTGCCGAGGCATATGAACAGGACCGAACGGACGTCCTGCAATGGTGGGGAAACTGTCACGCACCCCTCCGGGAGGCAATGGAATGGCAACGGCGGTGGATGCGCGGGAAGCGCGAGAGCGGCTTTCGGATTTGCCCGGATGGCGTCTTCGGGAAGATGAAAAGGCCATCGAATGCAGCTACAGTTTCAGGAATTTCAGCGAGGCATTTGGTTTCATGACGCGTGCGGCGCTGATGGCGGAGAAGCTCAACCACCATCCCGAATGGTTCAATGTCTATAAACGGGTGGATGTCGTGCTCACGACTCATGATACGGGCGGGCTCACGGAACTGGATTTCAAGCTCGCGGCGGCAATGAACCGGATAGCACGATCGCACTGAAACTTGACGGTTTCCATAACATCACCATAATTCATACACATATATAAGACCTTATAAGTAGGGCGATGGGATCACCTGCCGCAAGCGCGCCGTGCCGACCGGTCGGCGTGCCGGCAAAGTACGGTGGCTCGGCTATGGACGACGTAAAATTCGGCGAAATTCTTCTACCCGGCGACGACGATGCGCGCGCGGAGCAGGAGAGCCGGGTGCGTGAACGGTTCTGGCGCACCGTCAAACAGGCGGCCCGACAGGTTCCGTTCATGGAAGACGTCGTCGCCGCCTATTTTTGCGCTTTCGACCTTGAGACGCCGCACCGGGTGCGGGGTATTCTGCTCGCGGCTTTGGCCTATTTCGTGCTGCCGCTGGATTCGCTTCCCGATTTCCTCGCCCTGGTCGGCTTTACCGACGATGTCGCGATTCTCGCGGCAGCCCTTGCAGCCATTCGCACTCACATTACGCCAGCGCATTACGAGGCGGCGCGCCAAGCCCTCGCCGAAACCGAGTCGGCGAAGGACTGACGGGCCGCGCTTAATCGCCCGGCGTGTTGCGCACATAGGGATTGCCGCGCTCGGCGGTCGCGTTGAAGGTCATGGCATTGACCCGCCAACCGTCGGTCGTGCGTTCAAAACCATGTCGGTAAGTGCCCCAGACCTCCCACAACGGATCACCGCCATTCTCTTCGAGTGCGCCCGATTGCATGCGATTCCATGCATAGCCATGCGACAGCAGCACCGCGTTGTCGGCACCGTCGAAGGTCACGCGATGGTTGCCGCGCAGGTGAAAGGACGTCTTCGCCGCGGTCAGATTGGCGGACCACCCAGCAATCAGCGCGTCGGCCGGAATGGTCGCCGGCTCGCCGCCGGCAAGCGAGGTGAAATCGACGCGGATCGTGTCGGTGAAGAAACCGCGGGCGAGCGGCCAGTCCTTGGCGTCGACCGCCGCGTCGATCGCGTCGGTGATGCGGATCATTTCGGCCTGGTCGACCACCGTGTCGGCGGTCACCGGATCGCCGGCAAGGTTGGCGGTGTCGGCCAGAGCCGGCGTCGCAAGCAGAGCGGCGGACAAGAGCAGATGTTTCATGGGCTTTCTCCCCTGGTTTGCGAGGCGAACTTCAGTCACGCGAGTTGACCGCCGGTGGCGTCGAAATCCATGCCGTTGAAGGCGGTGGCGGCATCGGAGGCGAGAAACAGGACGCCGGCCGCCATTTCATGCGGTTCCATGATGCGCGGCGTTACGAAATTCGGTGCCATCGCCTCATAGGTGAGACCCTGATAGTCAAAGCTTTCTTCAAGCATCGGCGTGTCGACGGCAAGCGGCGAGATCGACACAACGCGGATATTGTCCCGCGCGCTGGCCGCAGCGGCCGCTTTGGTCAGGCCGATGACGGCGTGTTTCGACGCGTTGTAGTGGGCCGTGTTGCCGAAGCCGCGATGCCCCGCGACCGAGGCCATGTTGACAATGACCCCGCTGCCTTGCGCCCGCATGACGGGCAGGGCGAATTTCATGCCGAAAAATACGCCATCGGCATTGGTCGCCATCATGTCGCGGTAGTTGTCGACCGGGATGTCCTCGATCGGTGCCGGCGTCATGAAGATGCCGGCATTGTTGAACAATACGTCGAGCCGGCCGTAGGTGGCGACCGTCGCCTCGATGAACCCTGCGACCTGCGCCGGGTCGCGGACATCGGCCACCATCCACGTGACGTCGCCGCCGGCGGCGCGGATATCCGCCTCGACCTCCCGGCCGAGCGCGTCCCGGCGGGCGCAGAACATGACCCGCGCGCCCTCCATGGCAAAGGCCCTGACCGTGGCCGCGCCGATCCCGGAATTGCCGCCGGTGACGGCCACGACCTTGCCGGCGAAACGGCCTTCCGGATCGACCCTGTCGGCGGGCGGCAGGGGGTTGAGACTGTTGGCGAGCGCCGGCGATCGCGCCCATCGCGAGGGCCAGTCGGCGGGATGGATTCTCAAGCATATCTGTCATGGTTTGCTCCTCGGAAGCGGCACCGGATCCGATGCCCCGTTTGTCATGGAGACAGCATCGCCGAAGCAAGCGATATACTCAAATAGGAGTATTTTATAGAATTGATGCTTTCAAAGCATCAATTAAACAGCGCCGCCACAAAAAGAGAGAGCAGGGTTCCCGGCGGATCGCGATGAATGAACAGGAAGTCGATCGGCAGGGAAAGTCCTTGGACGCTGCGGAACTGCACATTGCGCGGCGGCCGCGCCCGATTGGCCGAATTGACGAAAGCGCAGCCGACACCGGCGGAGACCAGGCTCAGAATGGTGGTCTCGTTCTCCGCAAGTTGCGCATAATATGGCACAAAACCGATCCGCTCGAAGGCCGTCTGCATCCGATCGTAATAGGCGGGCGCGCGCTCGCGCGGAAAGCCGACCAGCGGCAGGCCGTCAATGTCCTCCAAAGCCAGGTCGCCATCATGATCGAACACCAGGTCGCGCGGCGCGGCCAGCATCACATTGTCCTGACGCAGGTTTCGGACGGCAAGGCCGGACCGCTGCCGATCGTCCTGTCGATACAGAAAGCCGCCATCCAGACGGCCATCTTCCAAAGCCGCAAGTTGCGCCACCGAGGAGAGTGGTTGAATGTCGAGCACGATCTCGGCATGGCGCCGGGCAAAACGATTGAGCGCCTCCGGCGCGGCACCGAACCAGGCGGCGTTTTCCAGCAATCCGATGGCAAGCCGGCCGCCACGGCCCTCGGCGATCCTGCGGGCCGAACGCGCGGCCTCGTCGACGGCGGCCAGAATACCGCGCGCATGGCCGAGATAGGTTCGGCCGGCATCGGTCAGCACAACGCCACGCCCCTTCCGAACGAGCAGGCTGAAACCGAGTTCGGCTTCCAGGTCCTTGATCTGGCGCGTGATCGCCGGCTGCGCCACATGCAGCCTTTCGGCGGCGTGGCGAATGCCACCATGTTCGGCGACGGCAACGAAATAGCGCAAATGTCGCAATTCCATAGTATTTGATATCTTTTGGTTATCGAATGCGCAAGAACACGATCATGGAAACGGTCGGCGCCGTGCGCAATATTGGATTCGTCGCGGCCTGGTGTTGTCGAGGTTGGCCGCCGAAGGGAACGCGTAATGCCCGAAACGGTGCGAAAGGAGTCGATCGAGCGACTGGTCCAGGCGGAACGGCGCGGCCTGCGTCTGGCAATCGCCTGCCGGACGGCGGTAATCGCCGCAGCACTGACCTGGTATGTCGGCGCGTCCTTGTTCAGCGATTACCAGCCCCGCCTGCTCGGTGTTTTGGCGCTTGTCGCCTATACCGGCATCGGCGTCGCACATCTGAAGGTGATCGGCACGCGTTTCGACCGCCGGTGGCTGAAATACGCCATTTATGCGGTCGACATTCTCGGCATCTGCGCCCTGTTCGCGATCATTCCGATCAGCCGCAGCGCCGAGGTGCCGCAGATCATCGCCTTTCGCGCCTACGGTATCTACTACCTGTTTCCCCTGGTGGTGCTGTCCGGCCTGTCGCTGTCCTGGCGTCTGGTGCTTTGGAGCGGCTGCGTCGCGGTTGTCGGCTGGTGGGCGGCCTTCCTGGACGTGGTGTCCCGCATGGACCGCACCTTGTCCTGGAGCGATGTTCCGCCCGAGGCCACCATCGCCGACTATCAGAACATTTTCCTGTCGATCGATTTCATCGGCCGTGGCAACCGCATCGAAGAGACCGGGATGCTGTTCGCGGCGGCGCTGATCCTGGCGTTGGCGGTGTACCGGGCCCGCAACGTCTTTTTCGCCCAGGTGGCGGCGGAGGCGGACCGGGAAACCGAGCGGCGCGCCCGCGAACAGATCCGCGACACGCTCGGCCGCTATGTGCCCGCGGCAATCGCCCAGAAGCTGATCAACGACCCGGACGCGCTGAAACCGCAGGTCCGCCATGGCACCGCATTGATGCTCGATATCGCCGATTTTACTCCCTACGCCGCAGGCCGGGACCCGGTCGCCGTCATCACCTCCCTCGGCGCCTTTCTGGCGGACGCCAGCGATATTGTCAGCGCGCATGAAGGTATTGTCATCAGCTTCACCGGCGACGGCCTGCTCGCCAGCTTCAACGCGCCGGTCGAGCTGGAGGCGCCGGAAAGGGCCGCCGTCGCGGCGGCGCGCGCGCTGCGGGACCTGGCGGCCACGGCCGGCTTCCGTGTACGCATCGGCATCGCCTCCGGAGACATCGCCGCCGGCCGCATCGGCTCTTCGCGTCGGCAGGCCTTCACCATCTATGGCGAAATCGTCAACCTCGCCGCCCGACTGGAAAATCTCGGCAAAACGCTGGGCGTCGGTATCGTGATGGATCGCGCGACACGCGACGCACTCGCACCGGACGATCCCGTGCGCGACCTTGGCAGCCATCGGCTTCGCGGATTCGACAACCCGGTCGATGTTTTCACGCTCGGCGATCAGCCCGTATCGGAACCGCCATCGCAGAGCGCTCCTGCCAGGGCATGAACGGCGGTGCGGCGAGTGCGGCTATGCCCGATCGATCTGATGGCGAGCCGTTGCGCTTCGCCGGCGACTCACGCAGGATATGGCTTTCAGCACCATCCGATCATGCGCCTTTCCAACGAACATCACACCGCCTTGACCGAGATCCTGAAATGGCGGCGCGATGTCCGCCATTTCAGCACCGCGCCGATCGAACCGTACCTGCTGGCGCGGCTCGAAACTTCCGTTGACCACGCGCCGTCGGTCGGCAACAGCCGGCCGTGGCGCATCGTCCGCGTCCGGGGCCAAGACCGGAAAGAGGCCGTCGCCCGATGTTTCGAGACGTGCAACCGCACTGCCAGCGAGCTCTACGACGATCACGCGCGACGCGATTATCTGGCGCTCAAACTGGCGGGCCTGCGGGAGGCGCCCGTGCACCTCGCCTTCTTCACCGATCCCGAACCCGCCGAGGGACGCGGGCTTGGCCGCCAGACCATGCCCGAAACGCTCGCCTATTCCACCGTCATGGCCGTGCACACGCTGTGGCTGACAGCGAGAGCTCTGAATATCGGCGTTGGCTGGGTGTCGATCCTCGATCCGGCCGCCGTGCGGCGGGTGCTCGATGTGCCAGAGCGCTGGCAGCTCACCGCCTATCTGTGCCTCGGCCATGCGGTCGAGGCCAGCAGCCGGCCAGAACTGCACCGGTGCGGCTGGCAGCGCAACACCCCTTCGGTGTGGGTCGACAGGAAGGGGCGCGCCTCACGACCGCCAGGATCAGGCGATCCGGACGCGCAGGACCATTGACGCGGCGGCGACACGACCGACATTACGGCATCCCGGACAAAAACGCCGCACCTGCCCTGTTTTTTTCCAGATTACATCCCACAATCCGAGACGTCGGAAATGGTAGAGCATGCGTCTGACCGATTCCGGCTTGCGTTGACGGTTTGGTAACCAAAATCCTGTCACAAGAGGTCAAATTGTTGCCAAACCGCGCGTTCAAGGCAGGATTTTCCGCGGCGGCACGCCGCGGAAAGGCAAGAAAGTCAACCGGTAGGTCTATGATTATGGTGAAGAAGCTCGCGTCTGCAATTGTCGTGTTCATTGCATTGACCGGAGCGGCACTGGCGCAATCGCCGACGCTGATCAAGAAGTTCAATGCCTGGGGCGCCTACTCCTACACGTCGCCCGAGGACGGCAAAGTCTGTTACATCCTGTCCGTGCCGACGGACAAGGAGCCGACAAACGTCAACCACGGCGACAATTTTTTCCTGATTTCCCGACGGACCGGCCAGGACACCGGCTACGAGCCGCAGGCGATGATGGGCTATCCGCTGCGGCAGGACTCCAAGGTCACCGTGAATGTCGACGGCCAGGATTTCGTACTGCTGACGCAGAACGAATCGGCGTGGGTGGAGAACATTGCCGAAGAACCGGCCCTGGTCGCCGCGATGCGTGCCGGCACGACCATGTCAGTGAAAGCGACATCGCAACGCGGTACCAATACGACCTACACCTATTCGCTTTCAGGCGTGACGGCGGCGCTGCAGGAAATTCAAAGCTGCAATTAGCATCCGTGCCCGCGTGTTGAGTGGCGCCCTTGGCGCCGCGCTTTCGTGACCGTCCTGCGGGATGACGCGCGGGCGCTTTGGTGCTAGAGCACTGCGCCAGATACGCCAATAACGCAACTGGATGCGGCCGCGCCCATGCCCGTCACCATCGACCTGAAAGACACAGACAACCGGAATGCGCTTTCGGCGCGGTTGGCGGCGTCGGGCGACGGCGCCAGGCCGACGCTGATCGGACTGGACCGGGACGAACTCGGCGCTGCGCTGCGCGCCGCCGGTGTGGCGGACCGCCAGATCAAAATGCGCGTCCAGCAGCTCTGGCACTGGCTCTATGTCCGCGGCGTGTCGGCGTTCGACGACATGCTCAATGTGTCGAAGGATCTGCGGGCGGCCCTGGCGGCGCGTTACACCATCGCGCGGCCGGATGTGGTCGACGAACAGGTGTCGGGCGACGGCACGCGCAAGTGGCTGCTACGGTTCCCGCCGCGCGGAGCCGGCAAACCGGTGGAGATCGAGACCGTCTATATCCCCGAGGATGGCCGAGGCACGCTGTGCATTTCGAGCCAGGTCGGCTGCACGCTCACCTGCTCCTTCTGCCATACTGGCACCCAGAAATTGGTGCGCAACCTGACGGCCGACGAGATCCTGTCGCAACTGCTGCTTGCCCGCGATCGTCTGGGTGACTTTCCGAAGCGGGACACACCGCAGGGCGCGATCGTGCCGTCGGAGGGCCGCAAGGTGTCCAACATCGTCATGATGGGCATGGGCGAGCCGCTCTACAATTTCGACGAGGTGAAAAAAGCCCTGCTGATTGCGTCGGACAATGAGGGACTGTCGCTGTCGAAGCGTCGTATCACCCTCTCCACATCGGGCGTGGTACCGGAGATCTACCGAACCGGCGAAGAAATCGGCGTGATGCTGGCGATCTCGCTGCACGCCGTGCGTGACGATCTGCGCGACGAACTCGTGCCGATCAACAGGAGGTACCCAATCGCTGACCTGCTGCGGGCCTGTCGTGACTATCCGGGCCTGTCCAATGCGCGGCGCATCACCTTCGAATATGTGATGCTGAAAGGGGTCAACGATTCCCTTCAGGACGCGCGCGACCTGGTGCGGCTGCTCAAAGGCATCCCGGCAAAGATCAATCTTATTCCTTTCAATCCGTGGCCGGGCAGCCGCTATCAATGTTCCGACTGGGAACAGATCGAAATCTTCGCCGATTTCATCAACCGCGCCGGCTATGCCTCACCCATCCGAACGCCGCGCGGGCGCGACATCCTGGCCGCCTGCGGCCAACTCAAATCCGAGTCGGAAAGGCTGCGCAAATCCGAACGCCTTGCACTTGAAGCGATGATGATCGCCGGTCACGGCGAGGCCTGACGCCCCTCACCGGCCCTCGGTCAACAGGATCTTCACGGCGAAGGCGGAAAACACGCCGGCAAAGAGATAGTCGACCAGCCGCATGACCCGCCTGTTGCCGTTCAGCCAGGCGGCCAGCCGCCCGGCGACCAGTACCATGGCGATCGCAATCGGCAGCGAGATCACATCGTAGAAGATCCCGAGAAACAGCAATTTGCCGATGATGTTCGGATCGTCGACCGAAACGAATTGCGGCAGGAAGGTCATGAAGAAGATGATGATTTTCGGATTGAGCAGATTGACGGCAAGGCCGTGCGACCAACTGGAAAAGAGGGTCCTTTGCGGTCCCTCGAACTGCTCCATCCGGAAGGTGGAACCACCGAGGATCGCCCGCAGCGCTAGCCAGAGGAGATAGAGCGCGCCGCCGGCTTTGAGGGCCAGGAAAGCCGTCGGCGAAGCGACGACCAGTGCCGAGATGCCCAGCGCCACCAGCACCGTGTGGATGAAAATGCCGGTGGAGGTCCCGGCCACGCAGGCGATCGCCGCAGCGCGGCCTTCGGAAAGCGCGCGCCCGACGAACAGCGTCATGTCCGGTCCCGGCGTGATCACCAGCAAAAGCGAAGCGGCGGCAAATGCCGTTAGTACGGGCAGGTCCGGAACGAAGCTCATCGTCACTCCAAAGTGGTGAAAGCCGGGCAATCATAACGTCTCGCGGCGAATGCGCCAGCCTGCGGGGAACATGAGTGGTTGCGCAGCGGCACGGGCTTGTATCGCGCGCCATTCCGACTAAAGTGCCGCCGTTCTCAATAAGGTCGCGGGCAACGGCCCCGCGCGGACACAGTGGACTTCCCATGAACGCACCGAGCGACATCAAAAAGGTCGTGCTCGCCTATTCCGGTGGGCTCGACACCTCGATCATCCTGAAATGGCTGCAATCCGAACTGAACACCGAAGTGGTCACCTTTACCGCCGATCTCGGCCAGGGCGACGAATTGGAACCGGCACGTCGCAAAGCCGAAATGCTGGGCGTGCGCGAGATCTTCATCGAGGATCTGCGCGAGGAGTTCATGGCCGATTTCGTCTATCCGATGTTCCGTGCCAACGCAGTCTATGAGGGCGTCTATCTGCTCGGCACCTCGATTGCCCGACCGTTGATTTCCAAGCGTCTGGTCGAGATCGCCCGCGAGACGGACGCCGACGCGATTGCCCATGGCGCGACCGGCAAGGGCAACGACCAAGTCCGTTTCGAGCTTTCCGCCTACGCGTTGAACCCGGACATCAAGATTATCGCACCGTGGCGCGACTGGAGCCTGAAGTCGCGCAGCGACCTGATCGACTTCGCCGAAAAACACCAGATCCCAATTCCGAAGGACAAGCGCGGCGAAGCGCCGTTTTCTGTCGACGCCAATATGTTGCATTCCTCCTCGGAGGGCAAAGTGCTGGAAGACACCTGGCAGGAGCCGCCGGCCGATGTCTATCAGCGCACCGTTTCGCCCGAGGAGGCACCGGACGAGGCCACGTCCATCGAAGTCGAATTCGACAAGGGCGACGCCGTGGCGCTCAATGGCGAGCGCCTGTCGCCGGCCACGCTCTTTTCGCGGCTCAATGATTACGGCCGCGACAACGGCATCGGGCGGCTCGATCTCGTCGAAAACCGCTTTGTCGGCATGAAATCGCGCGGTGTTTACGAGACGCCGGGCGGCACCATTTTGCTGGCCGCCCACCGCGCGATCGAATCGATCACGCTGGATCGTGGCGCGGCCCATCTGAAAGACGAGTTGATGCCGCGCTATGCGGAGTTGATCTATAACGGCTTCTGGTTCTCGCCGGAGCGGGAAATGCTGCAGGCCGCCATCGACCACAGCCAGCGCGATGTGGAAGGCAGGGTCCGCCTGAAGCTGTACAAAGGCAATGTGATCGTCACCGGCCGCGAATCGGAAAAATCGCTCTATTCCGACCAACTTGTTACCTTCGAGGACGATCAGGGCGCCTATGATCAGAAGGACGCCGCCGGTTTCATTAAGCTGAACGCGCTGCGGCTGCGCACGCTCGCCGCCCGACGGTGACGCCGCGGGCGCTTTCGCACGCCGCCGGTCAAAGATCGACCTCAACCCTTGCAGGGTCGTTTCGCGTTGCCTACATCGCCTCCTGACTACCCGAAGAGTGAGGCTTAAGCAGATGCAGCTTGTCAACGATCACATCTTCAGCTGGAACGGCCATCACGGCCTGCCGCTTTTCGCCAATATCGATGACGCGGATTTCGCGCCGGCTTTCGCCGAAGCCTTCGCGCGCCACAACAGCGAAATCGCCGCGATCGCCGCCGACCCACGCGCGCCTGACTTCGACAACACCATCGTCGCCCTGGAACACTCGGGCGATGCGCTGTCACGAGCCTCCGCACTGTTCTGGAACAGGGCCGGCGCCGACAGCAACGACACGATCCGGCAGTTGGAGCGTGACATCGCGCCGCGAATGGCACGGCACTTTTCGGCCATCGCCATGAATCGCGACCTGTTCGAGCGGGTCGATGCCATTTGGCGCGACCGTAACCAGTTGGGCCTTGGCACCGAGGCGTTTCGGGTTCTGGAAAAACACTGGAAGGGTTTCGTGCGCGCCGGCGCGCAGCTTGGCACGGCCGACCAGAAACGCCTCGCCGCCATCAATGAGGAATTGGCCGGGCTCGGCGCGCGCTTCAGCCAGAATGTGCTCGCCGACGAGACATCCTGGCATCTGGCGCTATCGGAGCAAGAGGATCTCGCCGGCGTGCCGGATTTTCTGCGCGACGCCATGCAGGCGGCGGCCCGGGAGCGCGATCTCGAAGCCCCCTATGCCGTCACGCTGTCGCGGTCCATCATCGAGCCTTTTCTGACCTTCTCGGCCCGTCGCGACCTGCGCGAACATGCCTTCACCGCCTGGATATCACGCGGCGAAAATGGCGACGACACGGACAATATCGACCTGGTGCGCCGGGTTCTGGCGCTACGTGCTGAAAAGGCCGCTCTTCTCGGTTATGACAGTTTCGCCGCCTACAAGCTTGACGACACGATGGCCAAGACGCCGGAGGCCGTCAACGCGCTGTTGATGAAAGTGTGGGACCGTGCCGTCGTGCGCGCCCGCAAGGAGGAGGACGAGATCGCTGCGTTGATCGCCGAGGAAGGCAACCACCATCCCGTCGCCCCTTGGGATTGGCGCCACTACGCGGAAAAACTGCGCGGTCGCAAATTCGACTTCTCCGAAGCCGAGTTGAAGCCCTATCTGCAACTCGAAAAGATCATCGAAGCCAGTTTTTCCGTTGCCGATCGCCTGTTCGGCCTGAAGGCGGTCGAGCGCAGCGATCTGGAAGCTTATCACCCCGATGTGCGGATTTTCGAAATCCATGACCGCAACAATCGGCTGGTCGGGTTGTTTCTCGGCGATTATTTCGCCCGCCAATCGAAACGCTCCGGCGCCTGGATGAGCGGTTTCCAGCAGCAGCACCGGTTGGAGGGCGGACAGATCCCGATCGTCTACAATGTGATGAATTTCGCCAAACCGCCGGAAGGCAAACCGGCGCTGCTTTCCCTGGACGACGCCCGCACCCTGTTTCACGAATTCGGGCATGCCCTGCACGGTCTGCTGTCGGACGTGGATCACCCCTCCGTCTCCGGCACCTCCGTGGCGCGCGACTTCGTCGAACTGCCCTCGCAACTCTACGAACATTGGCTAACGGTCAACGACATCCTGCGCGAATACGCCGTGCACTACGAGACCGACGAGCCGATTCCCGAACCGCTGCTTGACAAGGTGCTCGCGGCACGCACTTTCAACGCCGGCTTCGCGGCAATCGAATACACGGCTTCGGCGCTGGTTGACATGGCGTTCCACGCCGGCGACGCGGTCGACGACCCGATGGCCTATGAGGCGGCGAAACTTACCGAACTCGGTATGCCGGACGCCATCGTCATGCGCCACCGCACGCCGCATTTCCAGCACATCTTCGCTGGCGACGGTTATTCAGCCGGCTACTATTCCTACATGTGGTCTGAGGTGCTCGACGCCGACGCCTTCAGCGCCTTTGAGGAAACCGGCGATGTGTTCCACGAGGACGCGGCCGAGCGGCTGCGCAGACACATCTATTCCGCCGGCGGCGGCGTCGATCCGGAAGAGACCTATAGGGCGTTCCGTGGCAAGATGCCGGATGCGGGAGCAATGCTGAAAAAGAAAGGCCTGGTCTGTTAGGGCAGGTCTTTCGCAACCGCACAAAACACGGTATGAGCCGCGCAGGATCCGCGCGGCGCCCGCGCCCGGCAACCCCCGGGGTAAACCATGACCATCCGCAATATTGCGATCATCGCCCATGTTGATCATGGGAAAACTACGCTTGTCGACGCCCTGCTCAAACAGTCTGGCGCGTTTCGGGACAATCAGCGCGTCGCCGAACGCGTGATGGATTCCAACGAGTTGGAGAAAGAGCGCGGCATCACCATCCTCGCCAAGGCCACCTCGGTCGTCTGGAAGGATGTGCGCATCAATATCGTCGACACGCCGGGCCATGCCGATTTCGGCGGCGAGGTGGAACGGATTCTCAGCATGGTGGACGGCGCGATCGTGCTGGTCGACGCGGCCGAGGGACCCATGCCGCAGACCAAATTCGTCGTCGCCAAGGCGCTCAAGGTCGGCCTGAAGCCGATCGTCGCCGTCAACAAGATCGACCGGCCCGACGCCCGGTCCGAAGAGGTCGTCAACGAAGTCTTCGACCTTTTCGTCGCGCTCGACGCGAGTGACGAACAGCTGGACTTCCCAATTCTCTATGGATCCGGCCGCGACGGTTGGATGGCGGCGGACCCCGAGGGCCCCAGGGACCAGGGCCTCGCACCGTTGTTCGACCTGTTGCTCAGCCACGTGCCGGAGCCGAGCGTCGGCGACGGCCCGTTCCGCATGATTGGGACGATCCTGGAGGCCGATCCTTTCCTCGGCCGCATCATTACCGGCCGTATCGAGTCGGGCGCCATCCGACCGAACCAACCGATCAAGGCCCTCGACCGCGATGGGCGCCTTCTCGAACAGGGCCGGGTGTCCAAAATCCTTGCCTTTCGCGGCATCGAGAGGCAGCCGATCGACGAAGGACGCGCCGGTGACATTGTCGCGATCGCCGGCCTCGGCAAGGGGACCGTCGCCGACACTTTCTGCGCGCCCGAGGTGACCGAGCCGCTGCAGGCACAGCCGATCGACCCGCCGACGGTGACGATGTCCTTCATCGTCAACGATTCGCCGCTGGCCGGCACGGAAGGCAGCAAGGTGACCAGTCGCGTCATCCGCGATCGCCTCTTCAAAGAAGCGGAAGGCAATGTCGCGCTGAAAATCGAGGAAGCAGCGGAGAAAGACTCATTCCATGTCTCGGGACGCGGCGAATTGCAGCTCGCCGTGCTGATCGAAACTATGCGTCGCGAAGGGTTCGAGCTCGCGGTGTCGCGCCCGCGCGTGGTCATGAAGACCGATGACAACGGCAATGCGCTGGAGCCGGTCGAGGAAGTCGTCATCGATGTCGACGAGGAACATTCCGGCACGGTCGTGCAGAAGATGTCGGAACGCAAGGCTGATATGGTCGAACTGCGCCCGTCCGGCGGCAACCGGGTCCGTCTCGTCTTCCACGCGCCGACCCGCGGCCTGATCGGCTATCAGTCCGAGCTGCTGACCGACACCCGCGGCACCGCCGTGATGAACCGGCTGTTTCACGACTACCAGCCCTATAAGGGCGGCATCGGCGGCCGGGTCAGCGGCGTGCTGCTTGCCAATGAGGCCGGCGAAGCCGTCGCCTATGCGCTGTTCAACCTGGAAGACCGCGGCCCGATGATCGTCGACCCCGGCGACAAGGTCTATGCCGGCATGATCATCGGTATCCACAACCGCGACAACGACCTCGAGGTCAATGTGCTGAAGGGCAAAAAGCTGACCAACATCCGCGCCGCCGGAAAGGACGAGACCGTCAAACTGACGCCGCCGATCCGCATGACGCTGGAAAGGGCCTTGTCCTGGATCCAGGATGACGAATTGGTCGAGGTCACACCGAAATCGATCCGGCTGCGCAAGCGGTTTCTCGACACGCACGAGCGCAAGCGCTTCGAAAAGTCGCGGGCCGCCGCCATCGCCTCCTGACACCGGCGCCGTTTTCGGCCTTGCCCGCCCCCTTGTCAAAGCGTTAATCTGCACCAAACGGTGAAGGATTTTACCTGTGGGTACGCACCCGGACGGCGCCGCGGATCGCTTCGCGTTTGGCGCCGAAACGGTTAGGATCGAACCATGACGACGCTGGCGGTGGATGTAAGACGGGCGGAACCGGATGATGCGGTGGCCATCTCCGAAACCCATCGCGCTGCCTGGCAGCAGGCCTATTCCGGTCTCATCCCCTATCGTGCGCTGCGAACCATGGTTGAACGGCGCAGCCACCGCTGGTGGCGCCGCGCCATTCGCGGGTCGACGAGCATTCTGGTGCTGGAAGTGGGCGGCGTGATCGCCGGCTATGCGACGCTCGGCCTGAACCGGGCGCGGTCGCTGCCGCAGGAGGGCGAAATCTACGAGCTCTATCTCAAGCCGGAATATCAGGGCATCGGGTTTGGCAGCCATCTGTTTCGCGAGGCCAAAAGGCTGCTGTCGTCGCTCGGCTGCAAGGGCCTTGTCGTGTGGACGCTCGCCGACAATGACACCGCGGTTGATTTCTACAGGGCGCTCGGCGGCGTGGACATCGCCGAGGGCGCGGAGAGCTTCGACCGGCAAAGGATCAGAAAAGTCGCCTTCGTCTGGCCATAGAAGACACTCGGCTACTCCCCTGTCGGCGTGATATCGGTCGCAGTGCTGTTGATGCGGTACGAAAGTCATGTTGCACCGCAGCGAACAACGCGCTATTGCCGCTGCCGAACCATTCAAAGGCAGGATTGATCATGCGCATAGACGCGATTTCCATCGGCAAGGCGCCACCCGATGACGTCAATGTCATCATTGAAGTCCCGCTCGGCGGACAGCCCATCAAATATGAGATGGATAAGGCCGCCGGCACGCTTGTCGTCGACCGCTTCCTCTATACGCCGATGGCCTATCCGGGCAATTACGGCTTTGTGCCGCACACCCTGTCCGAAGACGGAGACCCGATCGACGTGCTGGTGTGCAACACCAGGCCGCTGGTTCCGGGCTGCGTGATCAATGTGCGCCCGGTCGGCGTTCTGATCATGGAAGACAATGCCGGACAGGACGAGAAAATCATTGCCGTGCCGTCTTCGCACCTGACGAAGCGCTACGAAAGGGTCAGGGACGTTATGGACCTGCCGGAGATTACACTGCAGCAGATCGCGCATTTCTTCGAGCACTACAAGGATCTGGAGCCCGGCAAATGGGTCAAGGTGGGCGATTGGCAGGGCGCGGACATGGCCGGCCGGATGATCGTGGAGGCGATTGAGCGGGCGGGCGGCGAGCCGGCCTGAGAGCCCCTATAAAGTCTCGCACGGGTCAGGGCGATCTGCAGGAGGCACGACGACCACCTGATCGAATGGCGCTTCGCTTTCGGATTCGGCCATAGCAATCGAAAACACGCTGACGTCCTGATCGGCCGATCTGATCGAGGCCGGCACGCCCCAGTCGGTTCGCGCGTGGCCATTGCCGGCAATGAGAACCACAGGCGCACCATGGCGTCCGAGAGCATTCAGCAGTGCTTCGGCGAAAACGGCATCTCGAAGCCTCTGGGCCTCGACAAAGCCCGCCATCAGGCCAAGGGGCATCGCCTCGCAATGGGCTTCGAACTGAAGTTGCTCGCGCTCCTTTCTCTGATCGGGGTGCAGGGATCGATCAAGGCCGAAACGCGCTCCATTCGAACCAAAAACCGCATAGGCGTTTGAAGAGATCGCTTGACGGGCCACGTCACGCGGCACCGCCGCGCCAACGATATGCGCGTCTCCCAACGCTTCGAAAACCGGTGCGTAGAGTTCGAAGTCCGGCCAACCGCTCTCGCTCCACGCCGTCGCTTCAGCGATTGCAAAGAGATCGGTCCGATCCACCTGGTTTGCGGCAGCCGCAGCGGCCGGACTCAACATCTCAAACACCACGGCGGTCGGAACGATCTCTCGTAGAAATTCAGCTTGCCTTATATGCGCGTCCGGATTGTCGTGGACTTCCCCCAATATGATGACGTCGACGTTCTCGAAATCCGTTGCTTGCGCGGCAGAAAAACCGATGAAAGCAGCCAAAAGAACAGCAAAGAATTTCATTGAAACGGTCTGTTGACGACGTTGATCACAACAAAGTCGTGCTCCCAACAGGATGGTCCCGCCCAGAGGCCGGCCGGAAACGGCCTTTCCTGTCCACGTGGCGCGGGATCTCACCGGTCATATGAAAGCGGGCGCAACACTGGTCCACATCAGCTGGCGCACGAAGAATATCAGAAGCAGGAGAACGATTGGCGAAATGTCGAGCCCGCCGAGATCCGGCAGAATGCGCCGGATGGGACGCAATGCCGGTTCGGTCGCCCTATACAGGAAATCGCCGACCAGGCCGACGAAACGATTGCTCGTGTTGACCACGTTGAACGCATAGAGCCACGAAAAAATGGCGGCACCGATGATGATCCATATGTAAATACTCAAGGCCAGATCGATGGTCCGGAAAAGGGCAAGCATCACGCACTCCGTTCTTCATAGCCCGACATGTAGCCATTGCATCGCCGAACGGCAAGACAGCCATCGCAAATGCCAACTGTGCAACCGTGCGACTTGGTCTATAAGTCCGCAATGCGCCATCGCTCCCCGACTCAGCCATGACCATCGCCGACACGCACGATTCCGGCCGTTATGCCGCTTTCCGGCACCGTTCCTTTGCGTTTTACTGGCTAGCGCGCTTCCTGTCGGCATTCGGTATGCAGATGATCGCCGTCGCCGTCGGCTGGCAGATCTACGATCTGACGCGCAATCCGTTCGATCTCGGCATCATCGGGCTGGTCCAGTTCCTGCCGGCGTTGCTGCTCATCCTGGTGACCGGCGCCGCCGCAGACCGTTTCGGCCGTCGTATGATCATGGGGCTGTGCGAAGTGGTCAGCATCTTGGCCGCCGCCGCGCTGATCGCCCTGACCGTACGCGGGCTGACTTCGCCGTTGCCAGTATTCGCGGTGTTGCTCGTCTTCGGCATCGTGCGCGCCTTTTTCGCGCCCGCTTCGACATCGCTCGCGCCCAATCTCGTGCCGGAGAAGGATTTGGCCAATGCAGTCGCCTGGAACTCGATGTCCTGGCAGGTCGCCATTGTCGGGCCCGTGGCGGGCGGTCTACTCTACGGCCTCGGCGATGCGGTGCCCTATACGACCAGCCTGGTCTTTTTCGGCATCGCCTCGATACTGATTTTCGTCATTCCCAAACCGCCGCAGAAACGCGGCGTGCGCAACCAGAGCTGGGAAACCCTGTCGGCCGGGTTCCGCTATATCTGGCGCCAGAAAGTCGTGCTAGGCGCGATTTCGCTCGACATGTTCGCCGTGCTGCTGGGCGGCGCGGTGGCGCTGCTGCCGGTCTTTGCCCGCGACGTTCTCGAACTCGGACCCTGGGGCCTCGGCCTGCTGCGTGCCGGTCCAGGCATTGGCGCCGTTGCGATGGCCGTTTATCTCGCCGCCCATCCATTCCGCAACCACGCCGGGGCAACGATGTTCGTCGCTGTTGGTATCTTCGGCCTCGCCACAGCCGTATTCGGCGCTTCCAAGATCGCGTGGCTGTCGATCGTGGCGCTGATCGTCATGGGCGCGGCCGACATGATCTCCGTCTACGTGCGTCAGACCCTGATCCAGCTTTGGACGCCGGATGAACTGCGCGGCCGGGTGAGTGCCGTGAACATGGTTTTTATCGGCGCGTCCAACGAACTCGGCGAATTCAGGGCCGGAAGCATGGCGGCGCTGATCGGCGCCGTGCCGGCGGTCATTGTCGGCGGTGTCGGGGCCGTCGGAATCGCGGCGCTGTGGGCAGCGCTGTTTCCAGGTCTGCGCCGGATCCAGCGGCTCGAGCGTGTCGAACACGCGGAAAGGTGACGGTCGGATTAGGCCCGCTTTGAACCTTTTCGTGGTTGGATTGATGTGTTTGTCGCGATTAAGCGTTGATTTGGCTCCATTTGCGATTGTCGCGCAGTGGGCGGAACGATCGTCCAGGCGACCCCGGCGGTAGAGATTCCCGAGCCGTTAGAGATTGTCATCGCCACCTAATCCGGCACCGAGCGGCCGAAAACGATCTCCAGAAAGGATGCCAGCCATGCCCTCAGCCGGGCATCGTAGACCAGTCGGCCCTGCAGATGATGGTGCCCCTTTTGCGCGCCCGGCAGATCGAAACGGTGTGCGCCGTGTACCACCCAGCGATGCATCATCACCTGGGTAAGCTCCGCATGGAACTGGATTGCCCAGGCATTGGCGCCATAGCGGAAAGCCTGATTCGGATAATGCTCGGCCGTCGCCAGAAGCTCGGCGCCCGCCGGCAGGGTGAATCCCTCGCGGTGGAACTGATAGACCATATCCGGCCAATGCATCAGCGCCGTGCCGGCCGACGTCGAGCGCAGCCGGAACCAGCCAATCTCGGTCAGGCCGTCGGGATGACCCTCGACCACCCCGCCGAGATGGCGCACCAGCATTTGCGCACCGAGACAGATGCCGAGATAGGGCTTGTTTTCCGACAGTGGCACCGACAGCCAATCGATTTCGGTCCGCACATAGTCGTCCTCGTCATTGGCGCTCATCGGTCCGCCGAAGACAATGGCACCGACGTGATCAGACAGGCTTTCCGGCAGCGGATCGCCGAGAACCGGGCGGCGGATATCGAGAGCAAAACCGGCCTTTAGCAACATCTGCCCGACCCGCCCGGGGCTGGAGCGTTCCTGATGCAGTATAATGAGGATCTTGCCGGCGTCGTCGCCTGCACGCATGTTAGCCGTCATCTCCCGCGCCCATGCGCTCGGCCACACGCTGGCGCATCAGCACCCGGTCGCGATCCGAAACGCCCAGCAGTTCCGCGACGCGCCAAACGACGTTTTCTTCCAACTCCTGTCGCACGCCATCGGCGTAGACCAGCTCCCACAACAGCTCGATGAAGTCGACCCGCTGCTCCGCGTCGAGATGACGCTTGAGCACGCTGGTAAAGGCATAGAAATCGATCGATTCATCCTCGGCGCGGCGGCCGGCATCGATCAGCTTCTGCAGTTCGGCCCCGTCCAGCCCGTATTGCTTCTCCAGCAGTTCCCTGACTTTCTGCCGCTCCGCGGGTTCGACGACACCATCCGCGTCGACGACGTGAAAAAACAACGCCGCAGCGGCCACCCGCGGATCGTCACGGGTGAAATCGGTCGATTCCTCCGTATCCAACCCCTGAAGAAACTTCTGCAAACGCTCAAACATTCAATCGTCCGTCACCGCAAGCCACCGGACCGACCCGGTGCGCCGGATCGCCCAATTCCCGGACTATGGCAGGCTTTGTCGCTAAAACAAGCGAAACCGTGATTTCGGCTCCTCTTGTTCCTGCGTTTCCTTGACGCCGGGGTCGTCCGGCGGCTTGGCCAAGAAAGCGGCCTCTTTTTGTTTGTCCGCATCGATACCGACGGCGTCGGTGACGATATGGGTCTCGCCGCTCGCGGCGGCTTTTTCAATCGCCGGCTCGGTCTCGACAACGGCAACCGCCGCTTCTTCAACCGCGGCGGGTCCGGGCGCTTCCGAGGCCGCCTTTGCAGGTTCGGAGACCTCAGACACGGCCTTCGATGTCTCATCGGCCGCAGCGGGACGATCCTCAGCCGCAACGGAACGATCCTCCGCCGCGACGGAACGATCCCCCGCGTCCACTTTCACCGGCGCGGCTTCGGCCGCGGCGGGTTTGGGTTCGGATGGCTTCGCCTCGGCCGGCGGTTTCAAATCTGTCGCCGCCGCGGGTTCTGAAACCGTCGCGTCCTCGATTGTCTCGACTCTTTCGCCGGTGTTCTCCCGCGCTTCCGCGTCAATGACAGGCGGAGCCGCGGCGGCCGCCGCGGCGACTGCGACAGCGACCGGCGGCAGAGTCGCAATCGCCCTGTCGGCGCTGGCCCGCAACGCCTCGCCGTCTTCCAGCGGACCGTCGATCTGTTCGACAGGCACCTTCCACTCGAAGGCGTCGAGGCGGCCGGAGACCGGAGAGACCGGCGCCCAATGTTCAGACACGTAGCCGTCGGCCGTCCAGGCCGGGTCCCGCGGCGCCCGCACCGCCTGGGTCAACCAATGGCGCACCCGCGCCTGATCACCGGTGTCAGCCTCCTCGATATCGGCCAGCAGCAGATAAACGCCCTCGCGCGCGCCGATGCGCGCGGCGGCTTCGGCCTTTTCGCGGGCGAGCGCAAATTCCTGCGCGTCGAGCGCGGCGCGGGCCACCGCATAGAGCGATTCGATATTGTTGCGCTTGAGACTTTCCAGTTTCTGGGCCCGTTTCAGCCGGTCATGGGTGGAATCGCCGGGCCGAGCGCGAATGTAGGTCTCGGCCACCTCCGGATGCGGTGCCAATTTCCAGCTCTTTTCAAGGATGCCCGAGCCCTTGCGGTAGTTGTTCTCGCGATAGAGCGCCTGCGCGGCTGTGACAGCGGCCGGTTCCAGATCGAGTGCCAGGCGGTTGGCTTCGACGCAATCGGCGCGCGCGCCGGCGACATCGCCCTTTTCCAGCTTCTCCATGCCGCGCGCGGTCAAAAGTACGGCGCGTTTGCGATCGGCCTTCGCCTTGCCGATGACACGCGCGGCGCGCTCCTTCTCCAACAGTCGGATCGCATCGTCCCAGTCACCGGATGCGGACCGGAAACCGAGCGTCGCCTCGGCCGCCCAGGGCAGATGCGGCGACTGTTCGGCGGCCTGTTCGGCATACTGGCGGGCGGCCTCCGCGGCGCCAAGCCGCCGCGCTTCCAGATAGAGACCGCGCAGGCCCAGTTCACGCGTTTCCGGGTCGTCGACCATGGCTTCGAACTTGGCCCGGGCATCGTCGTTACGGCCCTCGATCATCGCCGTCTGGGCGTCGAGGAGATGGATCAGAGGCTCCTGATCGGCACTGAGCAGCCCCTTGGTTCGCTGCGTCATCGTTCTGGCCGTCGCGGCATCGCCGGCGCCGGCGGCAATCAGGCCGGTCGACAGCGCCTGGTAGCCGCGATCCCGCTTGCGCGCACGAAAATAGCGCGACACGACCTGGGGCGACAACACCAAGCTCTTGATCAGCCACCAGCCGAACATCACGGCGGCGACCAGCGCAACAATGGCCGACACCGCCACCATCAGCGACATCTCGATCTGCCGACCCTGCCAGGTGATCACCAGATCGCCCGGACGGTCGGCAAGCCAGGCAAAGCCGAAACCGAGCAGCAGGACGAATGCGACGTAGATAAGCAAACGGACCATCTCAGTTCTGCTCCCCCGTTGCCGTCGAGCCGTCTGGCGCCGACGATCCCGTCTGCGCCGTACCGGCCTGCGCGGCCGCGACCGTGCTTGACACCAGCCTTTCGGCTTCGATGCGCGCCTTCAGATCCGCCACATAGTCCTGCGACACATCCTTGGACGCTTGCGGCAGCGTGTTCCATTCGTCGACGGCGCCCTGCAGGTCGCCACCTTGCAAGTCGGTTTCCATGCGGGCGACAATGGCCTCGACGCTGTCGCCTGTCACCTCGCCGACCGGCCTGACCCGGACCAGCGACGTGGCACTGTTCCACAGCCGGTCGAAAACGCCGCCGGTTGTGGTTCCAGCTTCGCCAGCGTCGATCATCGCATTGGCGACCGATGGAAACCGCGCCAACAGCGTGGCCCGCGACGGCACACCATCGGCCGCCAGCGTCTGCAGTTGCGCGACTGCCGGGTTGTCGCCATCGATGCTGGCATACGCCTCCAATTCTGCCATGAACGAGCCGCCGCGATCGATCGCCGCCTTGAGGCTGGCCGCGGCCAGTGCCTGGGCCACCCGTAAATCCTGACGCGGCGCATCGAGCCGTTTTTCGATGGCAGCTAGCCGCGTTTCGACATCCTGGATCGACTGGCCCCGGTTTTGCAGGTTTGTCGAAATCCGATTGTCGAGATCCGAGATCGACGTCTGCAACTGCTGCAACGTCGTCTGCTGGCCCGACAGGCTGTCTTCGACTGCGGTGACTTTTTGGCCGACATCGGCGAGGGCAGCGTCGTCCGAGCCGGAGCTGATGGAGGAAAGCCGCGACTCGAGCGCCGTCAGCTTGCTCTCGAGATCCGTCAGACGGTTATCGTTGTCATCGGATCCGGCTGCGGCCGGCAATGAAGCTTCCAGCGCCGCGACGCGGTTTGTCAGCGCATCGCTCGCCACACCGGCCGTGTCGGACACATTGCTTTCGAGTGTCGCAACCGAGCGCTTGAGCGCATCGACATCGGCCGCCAGGATGTTTCCACCCGACGTCCCGCCGCCGGGGACGGGCAGGATACCGGACCATTGCAGCCCGCCGACCAGCGCCACGGCGATGATGGCAGCGGCAATCGCCGCAGCCAGCGTCTTAATGGTCGTGCCGGATCCGCCCGATGGTCGTTGCGCGGGCTCCGATGCCGGGACGCTACGGGTGGTTGTTTTCCGGGCGCCGTCATCATCCTGTTTTTTGTGGTCTGATCGGCCATTTGACGCCTTTGGCGCCTCCGGTGCGGCCGATGTCCGCGCTTTTGCCTCGTCCGAGGTGGTCTTGGCCGCAGCCGTGGTGTCTTTGTTGCCACGGATATCCGCAGCTTTGCGGTTGTCATCGGCTTTCGCATCGGCTGTCCGCGCCTTCGCAGCGGTTTCGGGCGAGGCGGTTTCGGAAGCGGCATCGCCGGCCTTTTCCGGCTCTCCTGATTCTGTCTTTTTTTCGCTGACCGCGCCGGGCTCGAGATCGATGGTGACCGGCTTGCGGGTCGAGCGTGAATGACGAGGCTTGCTGCCCTGTGCCATGGGAACTCCCTTGGTCAACGGATGGGTCCGGCTCGGACCGATGGACGGTTGGCAGACCCTAAAGCCGGTCCAGTCGGGATGGAAGACAATAGTGTGTCAAAATCTAACCCAGGTCGCTGAATGACTCGAGCAGCTTCAAAAGATCGGTCTCGTTCGGTGCTGCCGCAACGAACACACGATCCGCAAACCGGTGCGGCACGGCGGCGGACACATAATCGCTCATGCACAAGAACACATTGTTTTGCAAGGGCTTATCGTCGATCCCGCTGAGCAGTTTATCGAACAGGATCGATGCTGCGTTGCGTGAATAGAGCAGCACCGCCACGGGCCGATCCATCGAAAAGCAACGAGAAAGAAAGTCAGTTGAATAGCTTATTTCTTCCGTATCGTAGATTTCGACAGTGTTGAACGGCATTTTTGCGCTCTGCAGCAGGTCTTCAAACCGGGATCGGCGCACACGACCCGCGACATAAAGCAGCAATGCGTCCCCGGACAATGCGATGCGGCCGCCGGCGGCGTCGGCGATCAACCGCGCGGCAAGCGCTTCGCCGTCTCCGGCACCGATTCGCACATCCGCGAATCCGGCCGAGCGCGCAGCCTCCCCGGTCGCAACGCCCACCGCGTAGAGCGGCGTTCGAAGCTGCTCTGGGGCGAAGCCGAGCGCGGCCCAATGGCGCAGCGCAGCGGCACTCGTGACCACATAGGCAGCGGGTCTGCCGCCCCGCAATGCCGGTGCGCTGGCGGTGATCGCGACGGTGCGCGTGAGCGGTAGCAGCACCGGCTCGTGACCGCGCGCGCGCAACAATCCGGCCGTATGCGTTGCGCCCGGTTCGGGCCGGGTCACCAGCACGCGCATGTCACTGCCATTCGGAAAAGAAATCCGGCCCGGCCGCCGCCCGGATGTCACGGCCGGCGTCGCGGCCCAGTTGCACGGCGTCGTCGATGGCGCCTTCGCGGGCAATGGTGTGGACCGTCTGGCCGTCGGCGGTCAGAATCATCCCGCTGAACCGCAGCGCCCGGCCTGCGATGCGGGCAAGGCCGGCGATCGGCGTACGGCAGGATCCGTCTAGCGTCGCGAGAAAGGACCGCTCGCAGGTCAGCGCCGCGTTCGTTTCGCCATCATTAATGGCGTCCAGAAGCCCATCGACCCGCTCGTCACCGATACGGCTTTCCACACAAATGGCCCCCTGGCCCGGCGCTGGCGGGAACACTTCCGAGTCCATCACATCCGTCGCCACATCGGCGATGCCGAGCCGTTTCAGACCGGCCAGCGCCAGCAGCGTGCCGTCGACCTGTCCCTCCGCCATTTTGCGCAGCCGTGTCTGCACATTGCCGCGGAAAGGCACCACCGAGACGTCCGGCCGCAGACGCCGGATCAAAGCCTGACGGCGCAGCGACGACGATCCCACCACCGCGCCTTCCGGCAAATCGGCAATCGTCTTTGCTGTGCGCCCGATAAAGACGTCGCGCACATCCTCACGCGGCAGGAACCCCGACAGCCGGAAGCCGTCCGGCAGGACGGTCGGCATGTCCTTGGACGAATGCACGGCAAAATCGATCCGGCCATCGGCGAGCTGCGCCTCGATCTCCTCGGTGAACAGACCCTTGCCGCCGATTTCGGCAAGCGGCCGGTCGAGCACACGGTCGCCCTTGGTCGAAATGACGATCACCTCAAACGTTTCGGTTGGCAGCCCATGTGCTGCCATCAATCGGTCGCGGGTCTCATGCGCCTGGGCGAGGGCCAGCGGACTGCCGCGCGTGCCGATGCGAAAAGCTTTTGTTTGCATGGGTGGTTTTCCGTTATACGCACAGGCACAGGTAAACGCGATTGCCCCGATCCGCAATCGTCTGAGCGAATCAGGAGCCGACAATTCGGGTTCTCGGAATCGAAACCAGCTGCGATGAAACGGCGGCCGCCGTCGTACGTCGCGACGCCAATGGCGATGGTGTGATCCTCTCCAATGTGGTGTTGAGCCAATTGGACGACCATGCCGCCTATGGCGGCGTGGTGCCGGAAATCGCCGCCCGCGCCCATGTGGAGGCGCTCGACGGCCTGATCGCGCGGGCGCTCGACGAGGCCGCAACGGGGCTTGCCGACATCGACGCCATTGCCGCCACCTCTGGCCCGGGGCTCATCGGCGGACTGATCGTCGGCCTGATGACCGGCAAGGCGCTGGCAGCCGCGACGGGCAAGCCGTTTTATGCGATCAACCATCTGGAAGGCCACGCGCTGACGGCGCGGCTGACCGACCGGCTGGCCTTTCCCTATCTGCTGCTGCTTGTCTCCGGCGGCCACACGCAAATCCTGCTGGTGCGCGGCGTCGCCGATTATCGACGCTGGGGCACTACGATCGACGACGCTTTGGGCGAAGCCTTCGACAAAACGGCGAAACTGCTCGGCCTGCCCTATCCGGGCGGCCCGGCGGTGGAACGGCATGCCGCGCGGGGCGATCCCGGCCGTTTCGCGCTGCCGCAACCGCTCAAAGGCGACAAGCGTCTCGATTTCTCCTTTTCCGGACTGAAGACAGCGATCCGGCAGACCGCACAGTCGATCGCACCGTTGAGCGAACGCGACGTCGACGATCTGTGCGCCTCATTCCAGACGACGATCACCGCTACGCTCAACGAGCGGGTCGGGCGCAGTCTCGCCCGCTTCAGGCAAGAGCAGGAGACGGGAGACGCCGCGCCGGCTCTGGTGGTGGCCGGAGGGGTGGCCGCCAACCGGGCCATCCGCCGAAGCCTGGCCGATCTCTGCACCCGGCACGGATTCGCGCTCGTCGCCCCGCCCTTGGACCTGTGCACCGACAATGCGGCGATGATCGCCTGGGCGGCGGCCGAACGCATGGCGGCCGAACTGCCGCCGGACGGCATGGACACCGCACCGCGGCCGCGCTGGCCGTTGGACGATCAGGCGGCGGCGCGCATCGGTCACGGCCGCAGGGGAGCCAAAGCATGACGAAACCAGCCGAGATTGCGGTGCTCGGTGCCGGCGCTTTCGGCACGGCGCTCGCCTGTGTCATCGCCCGGCGCGGCACGCCCGTCCAACTGATCGGCCGCAACGCTGCCCGCATGGCCGCGATGCAGTCCGGACGCAGGAACGAGCGGTCGCTGCCCGACATCGATCTGCCCGCACCGCTGACCGCAACGGCGGACCCCACCTGTCTCGACGGCATCGGCACCGTTCTCCTGGCGATGCCGTCGCAGGATCTGCGCGCAGCGATCCGCACCTACCGCGATTATCTGCCGCAAGACGCCGATCTGGTGATCTGCGCCAAGGGCATCGAGCGGTCGAGCGGTTTGTTCCTGGCCGATGTGGTGGCCCAGGAGATCCCATCCGCCAACATCGCGGTGCTGTCCGGGCCCGGTTTCGCCGCGGACATCGCCAACGGCCTGCCGACGGCGATGACGCTCGCCTGCGCTGATGCTGCACGCGCCGCCCGCATTGCCGAACGGCTCTCCGGCACCGCTTTCCGCCTCTATGCGTCGACCGATGTCATCGGCGTCGAGATCGGCGGCGCGCTGAAAAACGTCTTGGCGATCGCCTGCGGTATCGTCGAGGGCCGCGGGCTTGGCGAATCGGCCCGCGCGGCATTGATCGCAAGGGGCTTGGCTGAACTCGGCCGCTTCAGCGCCGCCCATGGCGGGCGTCCGGAAACGATTGCCGGCCTGTCCGGTCTCGGCGACCTGGTGCTGACGGCAACGAGTCATCAATCGCGCAATCTGCGCTTTGGGCTGGCGCTCGGCATGGGTGCCGAGCCGGAGGAACTGATGGCCCCCGACGCGCCGTTGTCGGAGGGGGTCTTTACGGCTACCATCGCCGCGAAAATCAGCCGGGACAAACGGATCGACATGCCGATCACCCAGGCCGTAGCGGGCATATTGGACGACGGCCGCTCGATCGACGACACCATCCAGGCGCTTATGAACCGACCGCTAACCCGGGAATGAGGTAAAACAGGAAAAAAGATGCTTTATGCTCTCATATGCAAGGACAAAGCCGGCGGCCTGCCACTGCGCATGGAGACGCGGCCCGACCATGTCGCTTATCTCGACGGTTTGAACGCGCGCGGCGTTTTGAAAATGGCGGGTCCTCTGCTTGATGATTCGGAGCAGCCGTGCGGCAGCCTGGTCATCGTCGACGCCGCAAACAAGGACGCGGCGCAGGACATCGCCGACAGCGATCCCTACGCAAAAGCGGGTCTTTTCGCCGATGTCGAGATCAGGCCCTTCCGCTGGGCGTTCAACAATCCGGAGAGCTGATCATGGCCTATTGGTTGTTCAAATCCGAACCCGATTCCTGGTCCTGGGAACAGCAGAAGGCGAAAGGCGAGGCCGGCGAGGAGTGGGATGGCATCCGCAACTACCAGGCACGCAACAATATGCGCGCCATGAAACTGGGCGACAAGGGCTTCTTCTACCACTCGAATCAGGGCCTGGACGTGGTCGGCATCGTCGAGATCTGTCGGGAGATCCATCCTGATTCGACCACCGACGACCCGCGCTGGGAATGTGTCGACGTCAAAGCCGTCTGCGACATGCCTCAGCCGGTGAGCCGTAACGACGTCAAGGCCAATCCCAAGCTGCAGGACATGGCGCTGGTGACCCATACACGCCTTTCCGTGCAGCCGGTGACGGAAGCCGAATATCTCGAGGTCTGCCGCATGGGCGGGCTCCACGACCCGCCGCGCTGACGACGGCGCCGTTGTGGACGGCGAAACCCGACGCTTTATCCTCGACAACACGGACCTGACGGCGCCGCCGCATGTGCCGGAGATCCGTCTGCACCTGGCGACCGAGGCCCACGAACTGTGGCTGAAGACGGAGGAGGAGCTGGAAGGTCTCGGGCTGCCGCCGCCCTATTGGGCCTTCGCCTGGGCCGGCGGCCAGGGTCTGGCGCGCCATCTTCTCGATCATCCCGAGTGGGTGCGGGGCAAATCGGTGCTCGATTTCGCCACCGGTTCCGGCCTCGTCGCCATTGCCGCCAAACTGGCCCGGGCCGGCAGCGTCACCGCCTGCGACATCGACGGTTTCGCCGCGATGGCCGCGGCGATGAACGCGGCCCGCAACGATGTCCGCTTCGCTCTGCGCTGCGACGACGTGCTCGGCCGCGACGACGGCTGGCAGGTCGTTCTGGCCGGCGACGTGTTCTACGACCAGGACCTGGCCAAAGCAGTGTTGCCCTGGTTCGATACTCTTTCCGGGCGCGGCGCGACGATCCTCGTCGGCGATCCGGGGCGCGCCTACTGCCCCGTCGACCGTTTGTCGGTGCTGGCCGTCTACCGCGTTCCGGTGACCAAGGCGCTCGAGGATTCCGACGTCAAAAAGACGACCGTATGGCGCTATCACGCCTCCGGCGGCTCGACTTGACGGATGGCTGGAACTGTTGCCCAATGATGCGGGGTATAGGAGGGAGCCATGGGTTTCGGAGGGATCAATTATCTTGCCGTTCTGCTGGCGGCGGTCGCCGCCTTCATTGTCGGATCGGTCTATTACGGGGCGCTGAGCAAACCTTGGATGAAGGCGGCGCGCATTCGCCAGGAAGACGCGAAAATGACGCCGATGTTGTTGATGACGTCTTTCGCCGCGGAATTGGTGATGGCCTACCTGCTGGCCGGCGTGATCGGCCACCTGGGAGACGGCCAGGTGACGCTCGCCAACGGTGTCGTATCGGCCTTCTTTCTGTGGCTGGGATTTGTCGCCACCACGCTGGTCGTCAACCACCGCTATCAGAATTTCGGCTGGGACCTGACGCTGATCGACGGCGGCCACTGGCTGCTGGCCCTTCTGGCGATGGGTGCCGTGATCGGCTGGTTCGGGGTCTGATGTCCGACTGCACGCAGCGCGGTACATGTCGATGATGCTTCGCTTCTGCCGTTATCCGTGGTTATCCTGGTCATCACGATTTTCGACTCCCGGATCACAGCCGAGTGTGTACCGCGTTTGCAACACTTCCACATCCGGGCGAACACCCCTATTTAGGGAGTGGATCAAGCGACGCGCCTTTGGAGGGATTGCATGACCGCCAGAACTATCCTGATCGTCGACGACGATGACGACTTGCGGGAAACGCTGGTCGAACAACTCTCGCTTTACGAGGAGTTTTCGATCATGGAAGAGGCTTCGGCGACCAAGGGCATTCAAACCGCCCGCAACAGCCACATCGATCTTCTGATCATGGATGTGGGCCTGCCCGACATGGATGGCCGCGAGGCCGTCAAATTGCTGCGCAAGGGCGGTTTCAAGGCGCCGATCATCATGCTGACGGGGCACGATACCGATTCCGACACCATTCTCGGCCTCGAAGCCGGAGCGAACGACTATGTCACCAAGCCGTTCCGCTTTGCCGTGCTGCTTGCCCGGGTGCGGGCCCAGTTGCGACAGCACGAACAGAGCGAAGACGCGACCTTCACAGTCGGCCCGTACACATTCAAACCGAGCCAGAAGCTGCTTCTCGACGAAAAAGGCGGCAAGATAAGGCTGACGGAAAAGGAGTCGGCCATTATCCGCTATCTCTATCGCGCCGACGAAAAGGTGGTGACCCGCGACGTTCTTCTGGAAGAGGTCTGGGGTTACAATTCCGGCGTCACCACGCATACGCTGGAAACACATGTTTATCGGCTGCGCCAGAAGATCGAGCGCGATCCGTCCAATGCCGAAATCCTTGTGACCGAAAGCGGCGGCTACAAAATCGTTCCCTGATCTGATAGGGATCTGATCGGGACGCGGCCCGGACTGCGCCCGGGTTTTTTTGGATGTCGAGGGCATCCAGTCGTACCGGCATGGGGATGGCATGGCGCTCAATGACGATGTGTCGTTTTTGTCGAAGGTTCCGCTGTTCGAGCATTTCAGCGATGAAATGCTGCGGCTCATCGCCTTCGGTTCCGAACGACGCGCGGTCGCCCACAACAAACCGCTGTTTCACGAAGGCGCGGAAGCCGATTGTGCTTTCGTGGTTTGCAAGGGTCGTTTCGACCTGCTCAACCGCGACCGCCGGGGCAAACTGGTGTCGATCGGGGAGGCCGTGCCCGGGGATCTTTTGGGCGAGATGGCGATCGTGTCATCGACCAGACGCAAGATCACGGCCATGGCGGTGGAAGACAGCGAGGTCATCCGAATCAACCGGCCGATGTTCCGGCGCATGATCGAGGAATACCCGCAGATCGCCGAGATCCTGCGCGCGCGGATCGAGCGCCGTCTGGGCGCCATGCTGCGCCAGGTCGACCATCTCGCACCGCATTTCGAAAGCCCGGCCGAAAAGAATCAGTCCTAGAGCGTATCTGACTTAGATTGAAACATTTGACCGGAGCGATTTTGGTCGCTGGCTAGGCGGGTTTCGCGCCGTGGTGCCTCCCCACCACAAGCGGAAGCCAACGACGCCAGAGAGCAAAATCGCCCGGCCCTTTCAACGTGCAATTTCAACATCTTCTTTCCTTTCGGGGTGGGGAAAATCAAATGCTTCAATCTAAGTCAGATACGCTCTAGAACACAAAGCGCGCAAAGACCGGTACGTGATCGGATGGCCGTTCCCAACCCCGCGCCTCACGCATCACCGAGATGTCACTCAGATCGGGCGACAGGTCCGGCGATGACCAGATGTGATCGAGACGGCGGCCGCGGTCGGAGGCATCCCAGTCGCGGGCGCGGTAGCTCCACCAGGTGAACACCTTTTCCTCTTCGGGGATGCGCTGACGGACGAGATCGACCCAGCCACCCCTGGCCTGCACCTCCTTCAGCCCGTCGGTTTCGACCGGCGTGTGGCTAACGACGGTCAGCAATTGCTTGTGCGACCAGACATCGGTCTCCAACGGCGCGACATTGAGGTCGCCAAGCAGCAGAGCCGAGGTGCCGGCCGATCGCTCGGCCTGCGAATGCAGCGCCTTCATCGCTTCAATGAAATCCAGCTTATGGGCGAATTTCGGGTTGATCTTCGGGTCCGGCGCGTCGCCGCCGGCCGGGACATAGAAATTGTGAACGCGGATCCGGCGATCCGCCACTGTGACCAGGGCCGACATGTGTCGCGTGTCGCCCCTGTTGCAAAAATCGCCATGCCGGACATCGTCTAGGGGCAGCCGCGAGATCATCGCGACACCGTGATACCCTTTTTGTCCATGAAAGGCGATGTGGTCGTAGCCGAGCGCCTTCAGTGCTTCCACGGGAAAGGCGTCGTTCGGGCATTTCGTTTCCTGCAGGCACAAAATGTCGGGCGCCTGTTCGGCAAGCAGCGCCTGCACCAACGGCAAGCGAAGCCGCACTGAATTGATGTTCCATGTGGCGATGGAAAATCCCATCCTGCCCTCCGTCCGGCCCGTCTCATCCGGGCCGACCATACAGGGCGGGGCAGAATGCGATAGGGGTTTGCCCCGGCACATCGCCGATGCTCACAGTTTCGTGGCGAAATGGGAGAGGCCTATCGGCTGCGCGACCCCTGGTACTCACGCACCTGCTTGTAAGGAACCTCGAAGACATTGTCGGCGAAGCGGACATCTGTCTGCACGTTGAAGATCATCACCGTCGTGTCCTTGCCCTGGGCATCCGTAATCGTCCACTGGCGCAATTCATGGGTGGTGGAATCGAACATCATGGTGATGGTCGACCGACCGAAGATCGATTTATCGCCGAGAACGATGGTCGTCAGATCCGGATCGACGCGCACCGACTGCACCATCTTGCTGTCGAGGTCGATTTCTTCGGCAAGCAGCAGCTTCAAGGGCGTTTTGGACAGCGGATAGAGGTCCCAGGTGCGCAGTTTCCTGTTGCCGATCACCACCGACCGGCCGTCGGAGATCACCCTGATGGGCGACGGGTCCTCGTAGTTGAACCGCAATTTGCCCGGCCGCTCGATAAAGAACTTGCCGCCGATCTGCTGACCCGTGGGTCCGAACTGGATGAACTCGCCGGTCATCGTCTTGACCGAGGCGAACTGGTCGGCGATTTCCTTGGCCGCAGCCGCATCGGCGCTGGCGGCGGTCGCGACCGGACCGCTGGCGAACCAGAAGGTCGAGGCGATGATGGCAAAAAGGATGTGGCGCATCTGTCTCTCCTGCTGTCGCCTTAGCTCACGAAACTGCGGCGCCAGTGTGGCGCCCGGCCCGGCGGATCACATGACGTCCTCTTCGGTCGGCACCAGGATCTCGCGTTTGCCGGCGTGGTTGGCCGGACCGATCACGCCCTCTTCCTCCATGCGCTCGATGAGCGAGGCGGCGCGGTTGTAGCCGATGCCGAGACGGCGCTGGATGTAGGAAGTCGAGGCCTTGCCGTCACGCAGCACCACCGCCACCGCCTGGTCGTAGGGATCGGCCGAATCGGCCAGATTGCCGGTTCCGGACGATCCGTCGCCACCCTCGTCCTCATCCTCCTCGGTGATGGCGTCGAGATATTCCGGCACACCCTGGGATTTCAGGAAGCCGACGATCTCCTCGACCTCATTGTCGGAGACGAATGGGCCGTGCACGCGCTTGATGCGCCCGCCGCCGGCCATGTACAGCATGTCGCCCATGCCGAGCAGTTGTTCGGCGCCCTGCTCGCCGAGAATGGTGCGCGAATCGATTTTCGACGTCACCTGGAAGGAAATGCGCGTCGGGAAATTGGCTTTGATCGTGCCGGTGATGACGTCTACCGACGGACGCTGCGTGGCCATGATCACGTGAATGCCGGCGGCGCGCGCCATCTGGGCCAGACGCTGGACGGCGCCTTCGATATCCTTGCCGGCCACCATCATCAGATCGGCCATCTCGTCGATGATCACGACGATATAGGGCATCGGCGTCAGATCGAATTCCTCGGTCTCATAGATCGCTTCGCCAGTCTCCCGGTCGAAGCCGGTCTGCACGGTGCGCGAGATCGCCTCGCCCTTCTTCTGCGCCTGCTCGATGCGGCCGTTAAAACCGTCGATATTGCGCACGCCGATCTTCGACATCTTCTTATAGCGATCTTCCATCTCCCGCACTGTCCATTTCAGCGCGACGACGGCCTTCTTGGGATCGGTGACGACCGGGGTAAGCAGGTGGGGAATGCCGTCATAGACCGACAGCTCCAGCATCTTCGGATCGATCATGATCAGCCGGCATTTTTCCGGCGACAGGCGGTAGACGATCGACAGGATCATGGTGTTGATGGCCACCGATTTGCCCGAACCGGTTGTCCCGGCGACCAGAAGATGCGGCATCTTGGCAAGATCGGCGATCACCGGCTCGCCGCCGATGGTTTTGCCGAGTGAAAGGGCAAGCTTCGCCTTGCTCGTCTCGAAATCGCGGCTGGACAAGAGTTCCTGAAGGAACACGGTCTCCCGGCCCTGATTGGGCAGTTCGATGCCGATGGCGTTGCGTCCCGGCACGACGGCGACCCGGGCGGCGATGGCGCTCATCGAACGGGCGATATCGTCGGCGAGACCGATGACGCGCGAGGATTTGATGCCGGGCGCGGGCTCCAACTCGTAGAGCGTGACCACCGGTCCCGGGCGCACCTGGATGATCTCGCCGCGCACGCCGAAATCCTCCAGAACGCCTTCGAGCATGCGCGCGTTCTGCTCCAGCGCATCGGCCGAGAGGCTGGAATCGCGCGCGACGCTTTTGGGCTGTTTCAGCAGGCGCAGCGGTGGCAGTTCGAAGCCGCTGGCGCGGATCATCGAGGTTTGCGCCTCGCGCTGCACCCGCGATCCGGGCTTCGGCCGCGCCGCGCGTGGTCTGACCCGGTTCTGCGCCGCGGCGTCGGTATCGCGCTCGGGCGCCGCCCGTTGCGCCCAATCCGAGGCCGGGTCGCCCTCCTGCGGGCCATCGACCCTGTCATCATCAGGCGCCTCGTCATCCTCGGCGGAAAATTGCGGCTCGACCCGCTCCTCGCCATTCAGGCTGGTAAACTCTTCCTCATTGAAATCATAGAGGTTTTCGGGAATGGCCGACCATGGTTCCGAGCCACGGCCTGTCCGTCGCCGCAGATTTGCCCGCAAGGTCAGCCAGAAATGGGTGAGCGCCCCGAGGGTCAAAGCACCGAAAGGCCGGTCGAACTCATCGTTCTCGACTGCCGTGTCGCTGTGCTCTTGCGTGGACGTGCGCGCGATCCGGGCCCGGCCCGGGGCCCCGGCTGCCGGCCGGGCGAGCAATACAGCGCCGAAGAGCAGCAGCCATACGGCCGGAATCAAAAGCGCAATGCCCAGAACCAACGCAAGCACGCCCGACGGGTAGCCGCCGCTCATCACCGACGGCATTTTGAGGATCATGTCACCGAAAACACCGCCGAGGCCGGTCGGCAGCGGCCAGCGCTCCGGCGCCGGCACGCAGGCGAAGACGGAAGCGGCAAGCACGCTGCCGCCGAACCAGGCGGCCAGCCTTACGGCGATCCGGTCAACCGGTCGACCGCGCAGCAGCCGCAAACCCCAGAACAGCATCGGCAACAGGGCGGCGACGCCAGCCAGACCGAAAAACTGCATCATCACGTCGGCAAACGCGGCACCGGCGGAACCCAGGACATTGGCGGGCGCTTTGCCGGTGGCATAACTGAAGCTCGGGTCCGAGACGTTCCAGGTCGCCAGCGACGCGACGGCCAGGACCAGGCCAGTCAGGAAGGCAAGACCCATGACGATCTGCAGAGGTCGTCTCAGCAGGTCGGGAACCCTGAAACCCAAAGGAAAATGACCGCCAAACATCCATGGACTGCCCGTTTGCATGACACCGCCTCGAACCCGTCAACCAATGCGAAAGGCGGGCCGGTGCCCGCTCCCCCAGGTGATCATAGGGCCTGCGGAGTTAAAACGACATTAATCATGGAAGCGGAGCAGCCCGTTTCGGACGGGAGTATCTCGTCAGGCGCAAGGAAAGAACAGCGGGCGACCGGCTTCGTCGACAGGCCCGGCTCCCGCACAATCGCCTTTTTCGCAGGCATCCGATCCTATTTTCAGGCATTTGCATATATTTTGTGCATGCGCCCATGGCGTTGCCACTTTCGTGGGCGCTCATGCCGCAGACAAAAGGGGCCCGCGGAACGGGCCCCTCGACAGCATCGGATTGACCGAAGCGGTTTAAATCTTGGTGAATTCCGGATAGGCTTCGATGCCGATTTCCACCTTGTCGAGTCCTTCCATCTCTTCCTCTTCGGTGACCCTGAGGCCCATGACGCTCTTGAGGATGAACCAGACGATCCCGGACGTGACCACCATGAAGACGCCGACGATGATGATCGATGCCAATTGGCCCCACAGAGTTGCATCACCATTGGTGAACACCACGGCGATGGTGCCCCAGATACCGGCAAAGAGGTGAACCGGAATGGCGCCGACCACATCGTCGATCTTCATCCGGTCGAGCAGCGGCACGGCCAGCACGACGATAACGCCGCCGATCGCACCGATGATCGTTGCACCGCCAAGGCCAGGCTGCAGCGGCTCGGCGGTGATGGAGACGAGACCCGCAAGTGCGCCGTTCAGCACCATGGTGATATCGACTTTTTTGTAGATGATCTGCGTCAGGACAAGCGCTGCCACGGCACCGCCGGCAGCGGCGGTATTGGTGTTGGCAAAGATGCGCGACACATCGGCAATGTCGCTGACGGTGCCGGCCGCCAGTTGCGAACCACCATTGAAGCCGAACCAGCCGAGCCACAGAATGAAGGTGCCGAGCGCAGCCAGCGGCATGTTCGACCCCGGAATCGGATGGATTTCGCCGTTAGAACCGTATTTGCCGAGGCGCGGCCCAAGGATGATCGCACCCATCAGCGCCGCCCAGCCACCGACGGAATGAACGATGGTCGAGCCGGCAAAATCGGAGAACCCGCGCTGTTCGCCGAGGAAGCCGCCACCCCAACTCCACGAGGCCTGAATGGGATAGAGAATGCCGGTCAACACGATCGTGAAAATGAGGAAGGGCCAAAGCTTGATACGCTCCGCGAGCGTGCCCGATACGATCGACGCCGTGGTCGCACAGAACATAAGCTGAAAGAAGAAGTCAGATCCGGTCGATGCGTAGGAGATATCATCAACTTCGTCGACCGAAACGCCCACGCCTTCCAAGACCGCAACGCCGATCGAACCAATGACGCCTTCGCTTATCCAGCCGTCACCCGGATACATCAGTTTATATCCGATCAGGTAATACATGATTGCAGCCAGCGAGAACAAAGAGATGTTCTTGGTGAGCTGCATCGAGGCGTTTTTGGAGCGCACGAGGCCGGCTTCCAGCATGGTGAAGCCGGCGGCCATCCACATCACCAGAAAGCCGGAGATCAGAAACAGCAGCGTGTTAAGGATGAAGGCCGTATTAACCGGCACCTCCGTCGGAACGGCTTCCTGCGCCATCGCCGGCACAGCCATAACACCGGTTGCGAGCAGCACGAAGGCCGCCCTGAAAAGGGATTTGACATGCATGAGGGTAGACTCCTGTTTACTCAGAGCGCGTCTGCGCCGGTTTCGCCCGTGCGAATGCGCATGACCTGCTCCAGGTCACAGACGAATATTTTTCCGTCGCCGATCTGTCCGGTTTTCGCGGCATTGGCGATGGCCTCGATGGTGCGATCCACGAGATCAGATCCGACGGCGATTTCGATTTTGAGTTTCGGCAGGAACGCCACGGCATATTCGGTGCCGCGATAGATTTCCGTCTGTCCCTTTTGACGGCCGAAACCTTTGACTTCGGTCACGGTCAGCCCCTGTATACCGATCTCGGTCAGGGCTTCGCGCACCTCATCCAGTTTGAACGGCTTGATGATCGCCATTACAATTTTCATCCGGGTTCCATCCTTGTTATCGGCGGCCACCACACCGGTCCCGGATCCGCAATCGGACCGGCCCCGGACTTCGATCACCGCGCTTGCCCCTGAGGATGCGCGATACGCATCCAAGCCGACGTCCCCTCCAGGAACACAACGGCTCGACGGATACGAATCAAGGATTGTGCCAGTTCAACTAACTCTCTGAAAAAAAAGATAAATTTCCCCAGCCCGAAGACCCGCACCGGGCGCAAGAGCGGGCATTTGCACAAATTATGTGCAGATTTTGAGGGATGCGCTGTTCTTAAGCTTGGCGGCGCAGGCGAACCAGACCTTCCTGCGCCACCGAGGCGATCAGCATGCCGTCGCGGGTGTACAGGCCGCCGCGTGTCAGCCCCCGCCCGCCCGATGTGCTCGGGCTATCCTGCGCATAGAGCATCCAATCGTCCATGGCATAGGGCCGGTGAAACCACATGGCGTGATCGAGGCTCGCCGCCTGAATCCGGTCGCTGAACACCGAAAGGCCATGGGCGAAAAGCGAGGTGTCGAGCAGGGTCATGTCCGACAGATAGGCAAGGAACGCCGCCTGTAGGCGCCGGTCGGGCGGAACGGCGCCGTTGGCGCGCACCCAGATGTTTTGCAGCGGCGGCAGTTTTTCCGACGACACATAATGCTCCAGCGATACCGGCAGCATCTCGATCGGCCGTTCGCGCCGCCAATAGCGGCGGACATTCTCCGGCGCATCCTGAAGGAACTTCTCCCGCATCTCGGTAAAGCCCGCCAGATCTTCCGGCATCGGGACGTCCGGCATCTCGATCTGGTGATCGAGCCCGGGTTCATCGAGCTGGAACGACGCCGACAGCGAGAAGATCGCCCGTCCGTGCTGGACGGCGACGACGCGGCGGGTGGTGAAACTACGGCCGTCGCGGATACGGTCGACCTCGTAGATGATCGGCACTTCGGGATCGCCGGGCCGCATGAAATAGGCATGCAATGAATGCACGTTTCTATCGTCGGCCACCGTGCGCTGGGTGGCGATCAGGGCCTGGCTGATAACCTGGCCGCCGAAAACCCGTTGCCAGCCGCCCTTCGGGCTGACGCCGCGAAACAGATTGTGCTCGAGCCGTTCGAGATCGAGGATGTCCAGGAGATTTTCCATGGCGCGCGACATTTTGAAACTCCCGGTGCTGTTCTTTCAATGGCGGGGACGCTGTATAGTCGCAGTTAACTGAACAGGTCCGCCGGCCGCAAGAGGCCGCGGCAAACGACCGGAGGACAACACCATGACGGAAGAAACGGTCGATATTCTTGTCGGCGGCGGCGGATATGTCGGCCTCGCCGCAGCCGTCGCGATCAAAGCCGCCGCGCCGCAACTTTCGACAAAAGTGGTGGATGCCGCACCGGACGAGGTATGGAAGCGGGACGAGCGCGCCTCGGCGATTGCCGCCGGCGCTTGCCGCATGCTGGAGCAATTGCAGCTCTGGGCGGAGATCCAGCCCGACGCCCAGCCGATCACCGATATGATCGTCACCGATTCGCGCACCTCCGATCCTGTGCGGCCGGTGTTTCTCACCTTCGACGGCGATGTATCGCCGGGCGAGCCCTTTGCCCATATGGTGCCGAACACCGCTCTGGTCGGGGCGCTGCGCCGCCGTGCCGAAGAACTCGGCGTGACGATCGCGCAAGGCGTGACGGTCGACGGCTTCGAGCGCGGCGAGGCCGCCGTCAGGATCACGCTCGGCAACGGCAGCGTCGCCAACGCCCGGCTGCTGGTTGCTGCCGACGGCGTGCGCTCGCGACTGCGCGACATGGCGGGCATCAAGACGGTGCATTGGTCCTACGGCCAGTCGGGCATCGTCACCACGGTTGCCCATGAGCGCCCGCATCATGGTCGCGCCGAAGAGCATTTCCTGCCCGCCGGCCCGTTCGCGATCCTGCCGCTCACCGGCAACCGCTCCTCACTCGTTTGGACGGAAAAAACCAGGGACGCCGAAAGGCTGGTGCGGGAAGACGATATGGTTTTCGAAGCCGAGCTCGAACGGCGCTTCGGGCACAAGCTCGGTGCGATCGAACTCGTCGGCGGCCGGCGCGCCTTCCCCCTGGGACTGACGCTCGCCCGCGATTTCGTCAAGCCGCGTCTGGCATTGGCGGGCGACGCGGCGCATGGCATCCACCCGATCGCCGGGCAGGGCCTCAATCTGGGCTTCCGCGACGTGGCCGCGCTGGCCGAAACGATCGTCGAAGCCGAAAGACTGGGCCTGGATATCGGCTCACTCTCGGTTCTGGAGCGCTATCAGCAATGGCGTCGTTTCGATACGTTCCAGATGGGCGTGACAACCGATGTGCTCAACCGGCTGTTTTCCAATGACATCGCGCCGGTGCGCGCGCTGCGGGATTTCGGTCTTGGCCTCGTCCAGCGCATGCCGCCGCTCAAGAGCTTCTTCATTCACCAGGCGGCCGGCCTGCCGGGTCGTGACGGACCGCGCCTGCTGCGCGGCGAGGCGATCTGACAGGACACCTGCAACACCCGCGCCTATCACCCGGCAGTCGCCGCGACATTGACAAACGATTGCCGTCGACCATATAAGTAAATGACCAGTCATTTACTTATATGGCGTTGCCATGGACGAAACCACACAACCCAAATGGCGCCGCCGCGCCGATGACAGGCCCGACGAGGTGTTGGATGCCGCATTGCGGCTTTTCGTGCGCAAGGGTTTCGCGGCGACCAAAGTGGAAGACATTGCGCGCGAGGCCGGCCTGTCGAAAGGGGCGATCTACCGTTACTTCTCCAGCAAGGAGGACATCTTCGAATCATTGGTCAAACGGGCGCTGACACCGATCGCCGACCGGACGTCCTTCATGGCCCGCACATCGCAGGAGGACCCTGCAACGGTCCTCAAGGCGATGCTGACCATGGCGGCCGGCAGTCTGGCCGACCCGGACACGCTGGCGTTGCCACGGCTGGTCCTGATGGAGGCCGGCTCCTTCCCGGCCCTGGCGGCCGCCTATCGCCGGCAGGTCATCGACAAAGCGGTAAGCGCCATGGAGACGATCGTGCAGCGCGGCATCGATGACGGCACCTTTCGGCCGGTCAATGCGCGGCTGGCGGTGCGCAACATCATGGGGCCGATGCTGGCGCATATCCTGCTCGGCCAGATTTTCGGCATCGAGGCGGGGGAGAACGTCACGCCCATGGCGTTTGTCGAGAGCCATTTCGACATCCTGATCAACGGGCTGGCGGCAGAAAAGATCGGAGGCTGATATGAACAGCATCTATGCCTGGATCGTCTCGGTTTTCGCCGCATTGTGGCCTTTCGGCGACGCCGGCGGTAACAACTCCCGGTTCTACGGCTATGTCGAAGGCGACTATGTCTATGTGGCCGCGCAAAGCGGCGGCGTCCTTGAGTCGCTCGACGTCGACCGGGGCGACACGGTCGCGGTGGATACACCGCTGTTCGCTCTGGATGACGACAAGCAGCTTGTGGCCTTGGAAAAGTCGCAGGCAAACCTCGCCATCGCCATCGCCGACTTGGAAGACGAAAGCACCGGCAAACGGCCGGAAGAGCTGGAAGTGATCGAGGAACAGCTGCGCAGCGCCAAGGCCGAACTGGCGCTTGCCAGGGTGACTTATACGCGCTCCAGCGAATTGGCGTCGCTCGATTTCATCGCGACGAGCCGGCTCGACCAGGATCACGCAAGCCTTGACGCCGCCGAGGCGGCCGTCAAGGAGCAGGAGGCCGAATTGGCGGTGGCGCGTCTGCCGGCGCGCCAGGCGCAATTGGAAGCCGCCGAGCAATCGGTCAGGGCGGCCAAAAAGGATCTGGCACGGGCGCGAATCGATCTTGTCGAGCGCCGTGTCGCGGCGCCGGCATCGGGCTATGTGCAGCAGACCTATTTCCTGCCCGGCGAATATGTTGCGGCGGGCACGCCGGTGGTCTCCATCCTGCCGCCGGGACAGGTCAAGTTCCAGTTCTATGTCGGCGAGCGGCGCCGCGCCGCGCTGACGATCGGAACCCCGGTGCTGATCGATTGCGACGGCTGCGAGGCGCCGGTGCGGGCGCGCATTACCTATCTGTCCTCGTCGGCGGAATACAATCCACCTGTCATCTACAGCCTGGAGGATCGGTCGAAACTGGTGTTTCGCGCCGAGGCGCTTCCGGACGAGCCGACCACTCTGCTGCCCGGTCAGCCGATCGACGTCACCGTCGCGCCGACCGGTTCGGAGGACCGTCCATGAGCCAGCCGGTGATCGACGTGAAAGGACTGGTCAAGCGCTTCGGCGACAAGACGGTCGTCGACCATTTCGACATCAGCGTGCCGAAGGGCTCGATCTACGGTTTTCTCGGCCCCAATGGCAGCGGCAAGACGACGACGATCCGCATGCTGTGCGGCCTGCTCACCCCGGATGCCGGCGAGGGCATCTGCCTCGGCTACGACATCCTGCGCCAATCAGAAAACATCAAGGAACATGTCGGTTACATGACACAGAGATTCTCGCTCTATGCCGATCTGACGATCCGCGAGAATCTCGATTTCATGGGCCGCATGTACCGGGTGTCGAACCGCCGGCGGCGCGTCGACGCGGCGCTCGCCAATCTCGGTCTCGCCGACCGGTCGCATCAGCTCGCCGACGAATTGTCGGGCGGCTGGAAGCAGCGCCTGGCGCTCGCCGCCTGCCTGCTACACGATCCTGACCTGCTGTTGCTCGACGAGCCGACGGCCGGCGTCGATCCCAAGGCTCGGCGCGACTTCTGGGATGAAATCCGCCGGCTGGCGGATTCCGGCGTTACGGTGCTGGTCTCGACCCACTACATGGACGAGGCCGTACAGTGCGACTACATCGCCTACATCGCCTATGGCAAAAAACTGATCGACGGGCCGTCGGCGTCGATTCCCGGCATCGTCGGGCTGCACACCTGGCGTGTCGAGGGACCGGATCTCGCCCAGCTGGAGACAGAACTGCACGGCCGGCCCGGCATCGAGCAGGTGGCCCGTTTCGGCGCGGCGCTGCATGTGTCGGGCATGGACGCCGCGGCACTGAGGACGGCGATCGAACCGTTCATCGCCGACGGGCGCTATCGCTGGACGGAGCGGCCGGCCGGGCTGGAAGAGGTCTTCATTCACCTCATGACCGGCTCGACCGACAATTTCTCCGGCCGGAAAGCGGCCTGACATGGTTTTCTCGCTCGGCAGGTTCACGGCGATTTTGATGAAGGAATTCATCCAGATGCGGCGCGACCGCATGACCTTCGCCATGATGATCGCCGTGCCGATCATGCAGCTCATGCTGTTCGGCTTCGCCATCAATTCCGACCCGCGCCACCTGCCGACCCTGGTGCAGGTTCACGACAGCGGGCCGTTCACCCGCGCCTTCCTGGCGGCGATGCAGAATTCGACCTATTTCGACATCCGCGGCACGGTCGCCAATGGCCGCGAGACCGATCGCGTGTTGCAAAACGGCGATGCCTCCTTCGTCGTCACCATCCCGGAGGATTTCGAGCGCGACATCATCCGCGGTGATCGGCCGGCGCTTCTGGTCGATGCCGACGCTTCCGATCCGTCCACTTCGGGGGCCGCCGCGGCGGCGCTCTCGCGGCTTGCTGCCGACAGTATCGAGACGCTGGCGATCGGGCCGCTTGCCTATCTCGCCGCCGGGCCGGACGCCTTCAGCGTGATCGCCCATAACCGCTACAATCCCGCCGCCAAGACCAGCTACAACATCGTGCCCGGCCTGCTCGCCATCATCATTTCCATGACCATGGTGATGATCACCGCCATTGCCATCGTGCGCGAAAGCGAGCGCGGCACGATGGAGACATTGTTATCGACGCCAGCGCGACCGCCCGAGGTGATGCTCGGCAAGATCACGCCCTATGTGCTGATCGGCTATGTCCAGACCTGCGTGTTCTTCGTTCTGGCATTCTGGGTGTTCTCCGTGCCCTTTGCCGGGCCGCTGATGCCGTTCCTGATCGGCCTCAATATCTTCATTCTCGTCAATCTGGCGCTGGGCTTCCTGTTTTCGACAATTGCCAAAAATCAGATGCAGGCGATGCAGATGTCGTTCTTTTACATGCTGCCGTCGATCCTGTTGTCGGGCTTCATGTTTCCTTTTGCCGCCATGCCCGGCTGGGCACAAGCTCTCGGCACGATTATCCCGTCGACCCATTTCATGCGCATTATCCGCAAGGTGATGCTCAAGGGCGCGGATTTCGCCGATATCGTGCCCGACATGCGTGCGCTGCTGATCATCCTGGCAATCGTCACCGTGCTCGCCATGCTGCGCTACAAGCGCACGCTTGACTAGCGACGCGTTTGTTTAGGCTGGCAGTCTTGACCATATACGGGTATCCCGTATATCATGATAGATGACGGATTTGAATGGGACGATGCAAAGGCCGCCTCAAACCGGGACAAACACGGGGTTCGCTTCGAAGATGCCTGTATGGTGTTTCGCGACCCCTTTGCCGTTGAACTCCTTGATGATCGAGAAGCCTACGGCGAAGAACGCTATATCCTCATCGGAATGGCGCTGAATGGTCTGCTTGTCGTTGTCTATACGGAACGCGACAACAGGCACCGCATCATATCGGCTCGAAAGGCCGAGCCGAACGAACAGAGATTTTACCATGAAGCGAACCTGTGACCCCGACAACAGACCGCTGGCAGACAGCGATCTGAAACGAATGAAGAGAACACCCCAAGCGAAGGTCATTCGCCGGGCGTTGAAACTCAGCCAGGAAGAGTTTGCCAGCCGCTATCAGATTGCCATCGGCACGCTACGCGATTGGGAGCAAAGCCGGACGGAACCGGACAAGGCGGCCCGGGCCTATTTGAAAGTGATCGCCCGAGAGCCTGAGATGGTCCGCAAAGTCCTCGAGGCCGATTGATTTGATGGTATCGTAAGCTCCGACGAATGGCGACTTCGAGCCCAAGGACGAAGCCGCTTACAGAATATTGAGCGGATCGTCCGGCAGGGGTCGCACTGTAAAGGTTTCGTCTCTTTCGCCGACTGCGGCCCTGTCTCCGACCAGCCAGCCGGCCTTCAATCCGGCGCGGCGGTCGGCCTCCATGTCGCTTGCCTTGTCGCCGACGATCACCGAAGCACTCAGATCGGCACCGCACAACGCCGCACCGCGCAGCAACATGCCCGGATTGGGTTTGCGCATCGGGTGGTCGTCGATGTCATAGGGCGGTTGTCCCGCACCGTAATAGGCGCAGGCCAGCACGCAGTCGAGTCGCGCACCGCGTTCGGCAAGCAATGCATCGATGTGATCGCTGACCGCGATGACGGCGTCCCAGCCCATATAGCCGCGGCCGACGCCCGACTGGTTGCTGACTACCATGACCGGTATGCCGCGGCGGTTCGCGGCCCTGATCAGCGGTACGATGCGGTCGACCAGCACGATGTCCGATGGCGCGCGCGGGTAGCCGGTATCGACATTGATCACGCCGTCACGGTCCAGGAACAGGCCGGCACGATTTGAGAAATCGCAGCCCGTATCGTGGTGCCGGACCCAGAGGCCGGGTTGCTCGAACCGGTCGCGCTGCGGCCCGTCGTCCATCGCCGTCAACCGGCCGCCAGCCGTTCCTCGACCAGGTCGCACAGATGATGATACAGGCAGGCATGGCATTGCTGGACCATCGGCGTCGCGTCCGCTGGCACGTTGAACAGAACATCGCAATGCGGCGCAAGCGCACCGCCGGTACGTCCGGTCATGCCAATGATCCGCATATCCGCGCGGCGCGCCTGCTCGGCCGCCAGCAGAACGTTCTTGGAATTGCCGCTGGTCGACAGCGCAAGCAGTACGCCGCCCGCCGCGCCATAGGCCTGTACTTGGCGCGCATAGACTGTGTCGAAGGCCTTGTCATTGCTCCACGCCGTCAGTGTCGCCACATCGGCCGGCAGCGCGATGACATTGTAGGCATCGCGCTCGCGTAGGAAACGACCGACGAGTTCGCAGGCGATATGCAGCGAATCAGCCGCCGAGCCGCCATTGCCGCACACCAGAAGCGGAAGGCGCCGCGCCAGCGCATCAGCGATCAGGCGCGCCGCCGTCTCCATCTCGGTGCCGAAATCGTGCTCGGCGGTCGCCCGCACCGCCTCTGCGGAACGCGTCATATAGTCGAGTAACCGGTCCATGCCATCTCCTTCATTCGTGTCCATCTGCCGCGCGCAGGCTGCGAATCGTCTGGGTGGTGCTTTTGCCGGGCACCAGATCGGCAAGCACGACTCGGCCGTTATTGGCGATCACGGTGTCAGCGCCGACCACCTGTTCGATCGTGTAATCGGCGCCCTTGACGAGTACGTCCGGCACCAGCGCGGCGATCAGCTCGGCCGGCGTGTCCTCGTCAAACGGCACCACCGCATCGACGGTTTTCAGCGCGGCCAGGACCGCCGCCCGGTCATTTTCGTTGTTGACGGGCCGATCGGCGCCCTTCAACCGCCGCACGGAGCTGTCGGTGTTGAGGCCGACGACCAGCCGGTCGCAATGATGCCGCGCCTCCCGCAGTAGCGAGATGTGGCCGGCGTGCAGAATATCGAAACAGCCATTGGTGAAACCGACGCGGAAGCCGCGGTCTTTCCACTCCGCCACCAAGCGCAGCGCCTCATCCCGCTGCAACGGACCGTGCTCGTCGGCGGAGCCGTTCAGCCAGGACAGCATTTCCGACCGTGTGACCTGGGCAGTGCCGCGCTTGGCGACCGCGATGCCGGCGGCGACATTGGCGACACTGCCGGCCCGCGCCGTATCGAGACCGGCGGCGAGCGCAAGGGCAAAGGAGGCGATCACCGTGTCGCCGGCACCCGAGACATCGAACACCTCCTGGGCGGCGGTGGCGATATGGTGGGCGGAGTCGGCGCTGATGACGCTCAGGCCGTCCTCGCTGCGTGTCGCCAGCAGAAAGTCGAATCCGTGGGCGGCGACCAGATGACGGGCGGCGGCTTCGATGGCGGCTTCGTCAGCGACCCCGTGGCCGCTCGCTTCGCTCAACTCGCTGCGATTGGGCGTCACCGCGGTGGCGCCGGCATAGATCGCGTAATCGGGACCCTTCGGATCGACCAGAACCGGAAGGCGCCGCTCCCGGCAGGCCGCGATAATGTCGGCCGCGACACCGTCCATCAGCACCCCTTTGCCGTAATCCGACAGAATGGCAATGTCGGCTTCGCTCAGCATCGTCGGCAGCAGATCGAGAAGCCGATCGCGCTCGTCCCGTGCCAGCGCAGATCGGTCCTCGTCGTCGAAGCGCAGCACCTGCTGCTTCTGGGCAATGAACCGGCTTTTTTGCGAGGTGCACCGGGCGTCGCTGACCAGCAGACCGTCGGTGGCGACGTTGAGATCGGCCATCATCGCCGCGATCTCGGACCCGGACAGGTCGTCGCCGATCACCGTGAGTGGCAGCGCCCGGCCGCCAAGCGAGGCGATATTGGCGACCACATTGCCGCCGCCGCCGAGCATGCGCTGTTCGTTGCGGCCGCGCAGAATCGGGATCGGCGCTTCCGGAGAAATGCGCTCCAGATCACCATAGACAAAGCGATCCAGCATAAAGTCGCCGACCACCAGCACCGTCACATCGGCGAAGCGGGCCACGGCATCCTGTGCCGATAGGATTTGCGTGGGGGGCGGATGGTCCATCTATTCGGCACCGGAGCTATGTGTTAATCAGCGGCACCATTACAATCCAGACTCGCGCTACGCAAGCGGCGCGACATTGAAGGTGTGATTTCATGATTCTGGTGACCGGCGGGGCGGGCATGATCGGCAGCAATCTCGTGGCGGCGCTCAACGCCACGGGTCGGGACGACATCCTGGTCGTCGACGATCTCACCGACGGCACCAAATTCCGCAATATCGCCGATCTGTCCATCGCCGATTACGAGGACAAGGATGCGTTCCTGGTGCGTGTCGAGGAGGGTGCGGACGATGCGCTCGACGCCGTGTTCCACCAGGGTGCCTGTTCGAGCACCACCGAATGGGACGGGCGCTATATGATGACGGAGAACTACGCCTATTCGAAATCCCTGCTGCATTTCTGTCTGCGCCGCGACATCCCCTTCATCTACGCCTCCTCCGCGGCAGTCTATGGCGGCGGGACGGTGTTTTCGGAAACGTCGGAAAATGAAAATCCGCTCAATGTCTATGGCTATTCGAAGAAGCTCTTCGACGATTACGTACGCCGAACGGTGCTGACGCAGAGCGGCCTCGCGCCGGTGGTCGGCCTGCGCTATTTCAATGTCTATGGACCGCGCGACGCCCATAAGGGCAGCATGGCGTCGGTGGCCTATCACCTCTATCGCCAGGTGGAAAACGGCGAGAACCCGAAGCTCTTCGGCGCCTATGACGGCTACGCGGCGGGCGAGCAGAGCCGCGACTTCGTCCATGTCGCCGATGTCGCCGATGTCGTGCTGTGGTGCTGGAACCGCGGTCTCAGCGGCATCTATAATTGCGGCACCGGCCGGGCCGAACCGTTCAAGACGGTGGCAGAGGCCGTGATCGACGCGCTGGGACACGGCGCAATCGACTATGTCGACTTTCCAGACCATTTGAAGGGGCGCTATCAGAGCTTCACGCAGGCCGATATGGGCCGTCTGCGCGCCGCCGGATACAATGGCGCCTTCCGCGATGTCGCAAGCGGTGTTCGAGATTATGTCGCATGGCTGAAAGATCATCCATCCTCGTGATCGGCCCGCGCTGGGTCGGCGACATGGTGATGGCCCAATGCCTGTTTTCGGCGCTGCGGGACCTCCATCCGAACGCGGCAATCGACGTCCTGGCGCCGCATGCCCTGGCGCGACTGGTGCTGCGCATGCCACAGATCAGTCGCGTCATCGATGACCCGCTTCCACGCGGCCGTCTGGCGCTCGCAGGACGTTACGCTGCCGGACGGCGGCTGCGCGGCGCCTATGGCCAAGCCTATGTGATGCAGGGCAACTGGAAATCCGCGCTCATCCCGTTCTTCGCCGGCCTCCCGCGCCGCACCGGCTATCGCAAGGAAATGCGCTACGGCCTGTTGAACAACATGCCGCCCCTGTCGAAGGCGATGAAACGGCGCACCGCCGAGATGTTCTTCAACATGGCCGAAGGCGGCGCCTTCCAAAACCCGCAACTGACAGTGGACACCGCTAATCAGACGCGGTTGCTTGCCGAAAACGGATTGCGCTCGGGCGGTTTCGTCGCGCTGATGCCGGGTGCCGAATTCGGACCGGCAAAGCGCTGGCCATCGGACCGCTACGCGGCCTTTGCCGAGCGGATGATCGCGCGCGGTCTTGACGTCGCACTGCTCGGATCGCCGAAGGATGGCGCCGTGGCGGCCGAGATCGCCGCAGCCGCGCCGGCGGTCACCGATCTGACCGGCAAGACCGGGCTGGACGATGCCGTCGACATCCTCGCCGCCGCGCGCCTTGCGGTGTCGAACGACAGCGGACTCATGCATGTGGCTGCGGCGGTGGGCACGCCGGTGCTGGCGATCTACGGGTCGACCGCGCCGGAGAACACGCCGCCGCTCACCGAGCGGCGCGCGCTCATCTGGCTCGGACTGGACTGCTCGCCCTGTCACAGTCGTACCTGTCCGCTCCAACATCTCGATTGCATGAACAAACTGGACGTGGACCGGGTGGCGGAGGCGGCCGACCGCTTGCTCGAAAGGAGCCCCGCCGGATGAAGGTTCTGATCGTCAAGACCTCCTCCATGGGCGACGTCATCCATACGTTTCCGGCTCTCGCGGACGCGCTCAACGCACGGCCGGATTTTCAGTTCGACTGGTGCGTGGAAGACAGCTTCGTCGATCTGGTGCGTCTGCATGCGGGTGTTGGCCGTATCCACACCGTGGCGATGCGCCGTTGGCGACGATCGCTGCTTGCAGACGACACACAGCGCGAAGTCGCGCGGTTCTGGCAGAATGTCCGCGCCGAGAGCTACGACCTTGTGATCGATGCCCAGGGCCTGCTCAAAAGCGCTGTCTTGTCGCGTCTTACCGGCGCGCCGGTCGCCGGGCTTGACGGCAGGAGCGCGCGCGAGCCGCTGGCGGCCTCATTCTACGCCAAGCGGCACGGTGTGCCGCGCGACCGGCACGCGATCGACCGCACGCGCCTGCTTTTCGGCAAGGTGTTCGATTACGAGCCTGACCTGGACGGCTTGAACTATGGCCTAGCCGCACCCGCCGGCGGCGGCGGCAGCGAGCGGCGCGGGGTGTTCCTGCTACACGGTACGAGCTGGCCGAGCAAACACTGGCATCTCGACGGATGGACGAAGCTGGCCGGCGGCCTGGCCGAGCACGGTTATCAGCCGGTTGTCACTTTTGCCGGGCCGACCGAGCGCCGGACCACCGAGGCGATTATCGAGGCGGTACCGGAGACACGGCTGGTGCAGAAAACGGGCCTTGCCGAGATCGCCCATATCATGGCGCGCTGCGCCGGCGTTGTCGGCACCGATACCGGACTTACCCATCTCGCCTGCGCGCTGGATCGGCCGACCGTGCAGATCGCACTCAGCACGGCACCCGGCCTGACCGGCCCGCGCGGGAACCGGGTCAACGTTGTGGCGGCAGACATCGAATGTGCGCCGTGCCGAAAGCGCGAGTGTCCGCTGGTTGCGCTCGGCGAAACCCAGCCCTGTGCTCCGACGGTCGGAGCCGGCACCATTTTGGACAGGCTTCAGCAGCTGATCAAAAATGTTCAGTAACCCTGCAGCACGCGCTGCTCGGCGCGGCGGAAACTCTCGGCCAGAACCGTCGCATCGCCGAGCGCATGGGACAACGCAATCCCGCCCTGCCATTCGACGATGATGCCCCGCGCCCTGGCCAGCGCCGTCGACGGACGCGCGCCAGAGCGCTGCAATTCGCGGCCGATAAAACCGATCAACAGATCGAAGGCTTCGGCGGCGCGCCAGGAGGCATCGGGCGCGCCGGATTTGAAATCACGCACGGCAAGCGCGATCGGACACCCATGCTTGACCCGGCTCGCATTCGATTCCGACAGTTTGCGCAACAGCGCAAGCACCCGCCGGCGCGGATCCGGTTCGGCCGCGGCAATCTCCGCCAGCATGGCCTCGGTCTCCGCCACGAAAATGTCGGCGATGCCGCGGGCGATGTCCTGCTTGGTTCGAAAATAATAATAGACGTTGCCGAGCGGCACCTCCGCGTCGCCGGCGATGTCGGCGAGACTGGTGCTGCCGTAACCGAATTGCCAGAAGCGGTTGGCGGCCGCGGCGAGCAGCCGGGCGCGCCGCATCGCACCGCGCTTGGTCACCGCTCGGCCTTCAGCGCCGGATCGTGTTTCTCAAGCGGCCGCGCTTCCGAGGGCAGCATGATCGGAATGCCATCTCTGATCGGATAGGCGAGGCGCGCCTGGCGCGACACCAATTCCTGAGTCTCCGCTTCATGAAAGAGCGGACCCTTGGTCAGGGGACAAACCAGCAGATCGAGCAGCTTGGGATCGATCGTCGCTGAACGTCGCGCCTCGGACATCGTCTGCTGTGTGCTCCCCGGGTCTCGGTCCTATTGCAGCACGGTGTCGTAGCCGTCATTGTCGCGCGCCAGGGCGATCTCGGTGATCGCGATCAGCGTATCGGCGCGGGTCTTCAGATCCGGCGCCTCCAACAGAGCCTGTTTTTCCGCCGGTCCATAGGGCGCCATCATCGACATGGTGTTGACGAGCGTGGCGTTGCTCGCCTGTTCCACGCTCTCCCAATCGGCCTCAAGCTCGTTGGCCTCCAGATAAGCGCGGAAGCTTTCCAGAAGCGCCGGCCGATCAACATCGTCTTCGCCGGTATCGACGGAAAGGTCGTGCAGGAATGGCGCGATCCGCGCCAACCGGTAGGCCTTTTTCTGCGCCACCTCCTCAAGCAGGCGGAAGCGGCAAATGCCGATCAGCGAGATGATGTAACGCCCGTCTCCGGTCTCCGACAGCGACGTGATCCGGCCCAGCGTGCCGACCGAGCAAAGCTGCGGATGCTCACATTTCTCGATCTGCCCGTTGGTGTCGAAACGTGGCTGGATGATGGCGACAATCCGGTCCGAGGCGATGGCGTCGTCGATCATCGACAGATAGCGCGGTTCAAAAATGTTCAGCGGCATCTGGCCACAGGGCAGAAGCAATGCACCGGACAGGGGGAACAGCGGCACATGCGCCGGCACGTCCTTTTCCGTTCGGTAATGTACATTTCCAGCGAGCAACGTCACACGCCTCTATCTGTGACAGCAATATTAAAGGATTTGGGCGGGACAGCGCAATTCTCAAGCCTTTGGCAGGATTTTCTATCCTATCCTGTCGTCAGGAGAACATCAGCGACGACAATTTGCGCCGGGCCGCGACGGTGGCCGGATCGGTCGGTCCCCAGGCCTCGAAGAACGTCAGCAGTTGTTTGCGGGCGCCGTCGTCGTTCCAACCGCGATCGGCCTTCATGATATGCAGCAGATAGTCGGCCGCTCTGTCGCGCTCGCCTTTGACATTGAGGATCTTGGCCATATCGAACCGTGCCTGATGGTCGTCCGGATCGGCGGCAAGCCGCCGTTCCAGAGCCTCCGGATCGCCGAGCCCTGCCACTTCCTCCTCCAGCGCGAAACGCGCCAGGATGGCCGCGACATCCGGGTCGCCCTTCTGCTCGTCGGTCAGGCCGGCGAGGACTTCCTGTGCACGATCCTTCTGGCCGGCGGCGATCATGCATTCAGCCATGCCGGCCATCGCCTTGATGTTGTCCGGCTGTTCCTGCAACACCGATCCGAACATCTGGGCCGCCAGATTGACGTCGCCCTCCGCCAGCGCCGCCTTGCCCTCGGCGATCATGGCCTCGACATTCGAACCGCCGCCGCCATTCTTGGCGACTTTGTCGATGAACTGGCGGATCTGGCTTTCCGGCACCGCCCCCATGAAAGCATCGACGGGCTTGCCGCCGGAAAAGGCAACCACGGCCGGGATCGACTGGATGCCCATCTGGCCCGGAATCGCCGGATGGTCATCGATATTAAGCTTCACCAGCTTGACCCGTCCGCCGGCTTCGCCGACCACTTTCTCGATGATCGGGCCGAGTTGCTTGCAGGGTCCGCACCACGGCGCCCAGAAATCGACGAGCACCGGCTGGTTCTGCGATTCGGCGATGACGTCATTGGCGAAATCCGCGGTCGTGGTGTCCTTGATCAGCGGACCGCCGGCCGCCGCGCCGTTACCGGACGGACCACCGCCGAGATTGACGTTGCCGCTCATCTGGTTGCCGTAGGACCCGCCATAGGGGTTGTCGCTGTTCTGCATGGTCGTCTCCGGGTCTCGGCCGGCTGTGCGGCCGTTGTTCTGCGGCCGGTTTGCGGCCCATTGTGCTCAGGTGTATTGCGTTCAAAAACCGGTGTTTTGCCGCCATTTTTCAAGACAACGGCACGATCAGGGCCGCGTGGCCGGTCGCTTCCAGAAAGCGCAGCAGATCGTCCCGCGCGATCGATGTGGTGGCGTCGTTTCGCAGCGGATGCGCATTGATGATGTCATGGCGCATCAGCGCTTCATCGAACACGACCTGCACCCTGCCCTCAATGTCGTTCACCGCGCCGAAAGCGGTGACCGAACCGGGCACCACGCCAAGAAGATCCATCAGCGGTTCCGGCTTGCCGAACGAGACGCGCCCTTTGGCGCCGATGCGGGTATGGATCGACTTCAGATCGATATCCGCGTCCTCTTCCACCGTCACCAGGAAGAACTGGCCCTTCTTATCCTTCAAAAACAGATTCTTGGTGTGACCGCCGGGAATGTCGTCGCGCAGCGACTGCGACTCGGAGACCGTGAAGACCGGTGGATGTTCCTTGGTGCTGTGGGCGATGCCGAGCGCGTCCAGGCGGGCAAAAAGCTCCTCGGATGTGATCGGTGCTGTAGTCATCGTTTCGGCGGCCATCACACATTTCTTCAGGGCGTTTGTCCGCATGGTGATAGGCGCCACGCGGCCAAATCGCAATGGTCAAGGATGCCGCGAACCGTTACATTTTCCTGTTGCATTTGTCGATGCGTTAGGCCATATACCGCCGGGCGCGGGTGACCACCCGCCGATACCCCGGCCGGAGCGGTGCAGACAGGTCCGGCAAAGCCGAGCGGGCGTAGCTCAGGGGTAGAGCACAACCTTGCCAAGGTTGGGGTCGTGAGTTCGAATCTCATCGCCCGCTCCAGTTTTCTTGAATTTCAGCAAAGTGTGACGGCGGGCCGAGCACCATGAGCGCTGTCGCGCGCATGCCGATATTGCCCTACGCCTTTCGCCCGCCATCGGCGAGTCCCAGCGGTTGCACGAAGGTGCCGCGAGACACGCTGCTGACGAACAGTTTGTCGTCGGCGATTGAAAACAGCGCGGCGACAAATTTGCCCCGCCGTACCTGGGCGCCGCCGCTGGTGGCCAGGGCGTTACGGATTGACGGGCCGTAATCCAGGATCTCCTCGCGGCTGAAACCGGCCCGCAGCATGGCCTGCGCCAGCTCCAGCGCCGACACCGCGCCGGCCTCTCCGACGGTTATCGGCGTAACGGTTTCCTCCATCCGAATGACGTTCGGATCATTCGATGCGCAGGCGCCGACCAGGATGGCCGAAAGCAAGGTAATCGTTAGGAAAAAACGTCTACACAAGCCGGCCCATGGGCTCATCGCGTGACCCCCAGGCTCCGCAGTGCCGCTTCGAGCTCCAGACGGAAGGTTGACTCATCGACCTGTGCCACGGGCGGGCGAGGCGGTTTGGCATATTCCAGCGGCCGGCTTTTCTTGTCGACGACGGTCGCGGTGACGAAAACCGCAATCTGGCGGGCACTGTGGGTCAGGGCATCATTGCGCAAGGCCCGGCCGAAAAACTGCGCTTCCATGGTCCCCGGCACACCGCTTCGGTTGAACTGCGCACGGCTGTCGATCAGTCCGGCGATCGCGGCCGTGCCGCCATCGTCGATCTGCACCGTGCTGCGCGCCGTGCGCCGGCTGACCACCGGCAGATCCCGCTGGCCGCGCGCGATCACATTGCTGACCTCGATATTCATCTCGAGCGTGAGATCGCCATCCGGGCCGATGCGCGGAACGATCCCCAGGATCGTGCCGGTTTCGATCGTCTCCAGATCTGCGCGCAGAAATGTCTCCGTCTCCGTGGTGATCTGGAAATATTCCTCGGTGGTCACGCTGATCTCGGCCTCGCGGCCGTCCTGGGCAAGGATCTGCGGGCTGGCGATGATCGTCGCCTCGTCATTCTCCGACAGAAGGTTCAGCGTCAGGGACAGCGCGTTGGTGAACGCACGATCGGGCGAATAACCGACCCGCAGCTCCCATGGGAACTGATCCGTATCGGCGAGCGCTCCGCCGGTTTCGATCGTCGGCCACTCGAAGTCGGTGCCGAAATCGAGCAGGTCGCCGCGTTCCAGAATCACCACGCGCGCGTCGAGCATGACATGCTTGATCGGTACGTCGATGGTTGCGATGTCCTGCATGATGCCGGCGAGCAAATGGTCCGGCGCGCTGATGGCCAAGCTGTTCGAATCCTCATCGGCCCGCATATATTGCACCAGAGCCGGCGGCAGCAGCTCAAGCGCATTGAGCGCTGGCGCATGATTGAGTTTGACGACTTTGGTGCGATGGACATCCGGAACGCCGACAGCGGAAGCCGGTGCTGGCACGTCAAGACGACGCAATTGCGCGATAATGCGCTCGCGCGCCGGGCCGGACGCCGTGATCGCTAACGTGTTGCGATCATTGTCGATACGCACCAGGCGCTGGAGGTTTTCGGGCAGTAGGCCGAGTGCGCCATCGGCGTCGACATGCGTCAAACGGACAAACACCGTCTCATCGGTGCCGGGCTGGTCGACGATGCGGATCTCCTCCAGAATGCGGTCGAGGAGGTCCGGCGGCGCGCTCACCGCCAATTTGCTGGCATCGGTATCGATGCGCACATAGCGCTGCAGGGGCTGGGCAAGCAGGATGCGCGCGGTATCCGGCGTTATATATTGCAGGTCGATAAGCCGCGTTTCCGCAACGTCAGGAAACAGATCTGACGTCTCATCCGGTGTATAGACCAGATAGTAATCGGGCGTGACGTGCACCTTGTAATTCGTGCCGGCAAGTACGAGTTGCAACGCCTTTTCGATGCTGACATTTTCCAGCGTGACCGTGACCACGCCTTGGACGCTGGGATCGACGATGATGTTGACCCCCGTTTGAGCTGCGATGTCCTCAAGTGCGATTTGTAGGTCAGACTGAAAGAAGACGTTGTCGACAAGCGGCTGGTCCTGCGCCATTGCCGAATCGGCTGTGAAAGGCGACGCCAAGCTTAGGAAAAGCAAACCGATCATAAGACGAAAAAGCACACTATCCCCCTGCCAGCACCCTTCGCTCGACGCGCGAGCGCATGCTGGTCCCAAAAATCTCTTTCGCCCCGCTTGTTTGCCACGTCGTATCTACCACTTATTGGAGCGTAGTCCACTGTATATTCAACCTTTTTCGACGGACGATGGTTTTTCACCACATATTCGATTTGTCTCGGTATCGGTTTGCCGGACGTTTCCGATTTTCGGGGCTCCGAAGCCGAAATCACTGAATGAAAGAGCCTTCCCGTCTCAGTTTCATGGCTGGCACAATGCCAGAGTTGGTTGCGTTCCAGTTGAACGAATTATGGTTAATTTTCGGTGAAGATAGGCTTCGGATCCGGAACCATTACAACGGCAGACTGAGGAGGATCCACCGCGAAACGAGAGCGCCTGGTCTCACCGGGCAGGGCGCCTGCGGTGCTGTCGTACACATCAGACACCGTGAGAAACGGACCAGAACAACACGGGCCTTCACAGCCTCTCGGACCGGGGATCGAAGGATCGTTCATCCGCTCGGAGGACGGCCCAAACAGGTTACGTCGCTATTTCGGTACAGATCTCGGATAAAAAGCCGGTGGCAGGGCGCCGCCAGTGCGACCAAAGGTTGTTTAGAAAACCACAGTCAAGGCTGAGCCGGACCAATGGCGAAACCAAGCTGATGGACATGGAACGTGGATTGCACCTCCGGCAATCCGGCGACACATCGCTAATCGTCGTAGCCGACCGCCGTTACCGTAAGGGTCGCCTCATAGAGACCCGGTTTCGGGGGGAGGCCGTCTGACGTCCAATCCTTGTTTGTTTCTATATGTAGGACGCCACGGGTTCTTCCGTCATCATTCTCCCAGAATGAAACCGCTTGCCCGGCCTGACCCAGACCGCCCTCGAAGTTACCGCTGTTTCTCGGCCACTCGACATATATGTCGTAACCGATCGCGGCCGATGAATCAGTCTCGTGCACGGCTTTGCCCACCATCCTCGTGGTTCCGTCCGATTCGGTAATCTGCATCAGCGCGTCCGGTGCAAAGAAAAGCTGAGCTTCTTCATCAATGTCGACCCGGAAACGGTCGTCTCCATCGCCGTTGAAAGTGTCGTTCTGCGTGGGCACATCGTCCAGTTCTACCGACTCCAATCCACCCAAATGCACCCACCCGTCATTCCTTTTGTTTGCAAGCAGGATGATCGTTTGATCGGTGGTCAGCGGGATCGCGTCACCGGGGATCATCGATTGTCCGGAGGCACTACGGTCCACCGTCACGGAACCATCGGAAAGCATCGCCACGATTATCTCGCCGGCGTTCGCCGCCGCCGGGCCGGCGCATGCCGCCGCAGCAAGCAGGACGGATGCCAAACCATGCGATATGGAACGATCTTTGAACACCATAACCTCTCCTCTGTCCTCCGCACTCGCCAATCGCCTCTGGACGTCCGTCGAGATCCGATTTCTCCAAACCCGGACAACAGGCTATTGATGCCTAGTTGACGATCTCGACGGTCCGTCCGCTTCTCGGATTATCCGGATCGGGTCCGACGCGCAAGCTCACGCGTTTCTCCGCATCACCGTCGGCACCGAATTCCGTCGAGGCACGGAGCAGATACTCGCCGTCGTCGATGTCTGAGAAATCGATTTCGCCACTATAGTCGCGGATGCCGAGCGGCAACAATCGCCCCTCCTCACCGGCAAGGTCAAGAGACGCAACCACCTCGCCATTCGGTGCCAGCAGATCGGCGGTCATGGTCGGCTCAACATGAATATTGCCGGTGTTGATAAAGCGCGACTGGATCACATAGTTCTGCGGCGCGCCGGCATTCACCAAAGCGAGCCTTTCGACAACACCGGTGCGCTGTTCGGCGATCGCGTCATTGCTGAGTTGCAGGGCGGAGCGTGTCGTGCCGGCATTCTGTCCGTCCGCATAGACGCTGTCGATGATGATGTCCGCATAGTAATTGGCATTGTCGACACCATCACGCGGGATTCGGCCGACCACCCGTACATTGCGACGGCCCCCCGGCCGAATGGTGAACTGCGGCGGCGTAATGCGGACCCAGGGGGTGGCGGAAAGCGTGTCTCCCAACAGGTCGCCCATCGCTTTCCCCGCCAGTGCATCCGGCGTCGCGGTAGCGATTTTGACGGTGAGCGGCTGATCGTTGGGATTGGTAATGCTAAAGGTCGCGGTTCGTGTCGCCCCGGGAACGATGTCCATCTCGACCGAAGGCGGCTCCAGAACCAACGTGGCATCGAAGGCAATATCCGATACCTCACCGGGCTCGGCATCGGGATCGCCGCCATAGGAGATTTCGCGCACCACGCGCGGCAGGCGGCGGCCGTCCACTTCGATCTGGCTGGTCAGCCGATACATGCCCGACGGCAACACCCGCTCCATATCGAAGGGGAGCTTGAGGCGGGCGCCCGGAATGATGCCGCGGTCGTCAACATCGACACGTGTCACCCGACGCCAACTTCCACCCTGTTGCCGCTCGACCTGCAGATAACCGTTCAAGCGCGAATAGGTCTGGCCCTCATTGTCCGCATGGAGATAGGCGATCGTGGTCGGATCGCCACGCGGCGCACCGCCGAAGCCCACCGGCTGGACAAACTCCATAGACAGGTCGGGAATGGCGATTCGCTGCCGCGCAGGCCTCCCCTCAACCGAGAGAATCACCGGGACAAGGAATTGCAGCCGAATGCGCACAGCGGCGTCATCGTCGCCCGCTGGCCGCGAACGGACCAGGAGGCCGGCTATATATGTGCCCCGCGCACCGGACGGGAGCCGCGCAAGCAGAGGCACTGTCGTCGTTTCGCCGCCATCGAGTTCAATTTCGTTTTCTTCGAGACTGATCCAGTCGGCACTTGCCAAAGGAGCGCCCTGGAGGGCATCGGAGCCCTCGCGCAGGAACTGCCATTGACCGTTGGGCTGCTGCCTCATATCGACGATTTCCAGTTCGAGGAGTTGCGCATCCCGGTCAGAAGTGTTGGCGATTTCGATCGGGATCCTCGCACTCCGGGCGGGCGGCACCCCGGCATCGACGCGCATCGGCCTGACGGAAAAGCCCTGCGCCTGGGCCGACCAATTGCCGGCTTCCAGCGCTGCAACCGCAAGCAGGGCAATAAGGGCGGCTTTCGCCAATTTGAACGCCATGTTTTTCACCATTTACCCGACGACAGACTTTTCAGGTCCATTCCGTCACTTCAACCCTCATGCGCGAACCGCCGCGGCCCGGCAAAACACGATCTTTGCAACGCCCGCCCCATAAATATATCAGCGCGCAAAATCGCGAGGATCACCAAAACAAGCACTTTATAATCGCTCATTTCTATAGATTTCGTTGACATCAGGCAAGCGAACGGCCAATGGCGAAACGATCGCCCCTGTCGCCGGACCGATCAGCGGCACGTTCAAGAACCACGATGACCCGCTGACACAAGCACATCGGAAGACAAGCAATTCGATATTTCGAAGCGGGTTTGTGTCGCAGCAGTTTTTAGGAGAGGGCGTTACACCTGCCACCGGAAGGCTCAACCGCCGTTTCACTAGTCCAGGGCTGCCGTTATCGTTGCCGTTGTCGAGTAAGTATCTTCGAGCGCGATCTTGCCCGAAACACCGCTCGGGTTGCTTGAATTGCCGACATATTGAACGATGAAAGTTGCGCCAAGACCCCATTGGCGCTTCTCCCGACCATAGGCGGATGTCTGCACCTGGCCATTGGTGAGATCCCAGAACGTGATCCCAGTAAAATCGCCGCTGCTTTGGACGGTTGAAACGTCATCGTCGAGGAAGACCGTGCCGGCGATGAAATCGTTCGAACCGGATGCCTCCAATCGCGCATAAACATTGCTCGTTGCGCCGGTTGGTAACAGATTGGAAGGATTCCAGGTGTTGGTGACCGTCACAGTCAGATAATAGTCCGCATTGGCTTCGACATTGAATGTCGCACGGGCCGTGGCTGTGTTCGTTCCTTCAAGTGTGCTTGCTTCGGAGTCGTCGAGACTCCCCACATCCCATGACAGAGACGATTCACCGATGGACAAGATGATGTATTCTTGAACCTCAATCTCAACGTCGACTGTTTCGGTATCGGGATTGTGGGCAACGACCGAAGCTGCCGAAGCAAGAGTTGCAAGCGCGGCAGAGAGGCATATCCATATGGTCGACCGAGCCTGGTTCACCTGAGCCTCTCTGTCTGAAAACCGGGCAGCAAGCGCGGGATCGGGGGAACGGATGCTGTCAGGGCACAGTGGCTGCAGTGATCGTCGCCGTTGTGGAATAAGTATCCGGCTGGGCGATCATGCTGGCAACGCCGTCCGGGCTTTGGCGATTGCCAACGACGCTGGGATCGAAAATGGCACCAAGTCCCCATTCGCGTGTTTCCGCACCGTAGTGCTGCGTCACCAGTCTTCCGGTGCTGAGGTCCCACATTGTCGTCCCCCCGCTTCCGGACTGAAGCACGCCAACATCTTCATCGAGAAAAAGCAGGCCACCAATGTAATCGCCTGTCGCTGCACCATCGAAGCGCACAAACTTATGATTCGCCCGATCTCCCGCTAAGACATTGGATGGCTGCCAGACATTAGGCACGGTTACCGCCAAAAAGTAGTCCTGATTCGCCCGTACCGTAAATTTGGCCCGCGCCTCCGCTTCGCCGGACAGCAGCGTACTATTGCTGGCGTCGCTTAACCCATCCGATACCCAAATCAGATCGGTGTCGTCACCGAAAATCTCAACGATAGCCGCCACTCGCGTGTGAATGAAAATTTCACCGCTTGCGGTTGACTGATCTGCTGAAACAGGCGTGGCTAAAAAGGATGTAAACAACGTGACCCAAGCCAACGCCCCAGTCAGGAATGTCACCGTTGATCTGAGCTGCACAACCACAGCAGATACCGTTCCGTCCCAAGACATCGGCCCGCACCACATCTGCTATCGCTTCCAAAATCCGGCCGACTTAATCCACAAATCCTGTAGACAAAGCCGGCCGGCTTGTCTCAACACAAAAGTCGCCAACCACTCATCTAGCCGAAACGCACTACCAATGAGTATTCAGCCACTAGATTGTTGTGCGAAATAGGCTTAGGCCGACTCAGAAACCGTTACGGTCGCCGTTGCTGAATAATCACCCTCCGGCGCAATCAGACCGTCAGTGCCTGCACCACTGTCGGAAGAAGTGCCAGCATAGTCGGGCATGAAAATGGCGCCAAGATCCCATTCGTCAGTTCCAGCAGAGCCGGTCGATGACACATCGCCATTAGTAGCGTCCCAAGCGACCTCGGTTCCCGATGGGTTCACGAGATAGATATTGCCGCCCATGTAGGATGAATCATCCGAAGTCTCAAACTTAACATGCACGTCACTGCTGCCAAGTGCAGTCGGCGTCCACGTGTCGGTGCTGACATCCACATCATAACCAACATTGGCCTGGACCGTGAAGCCCGCTAATTCAGAGCTGCCGGTGGTATTATCACTCGAGTCGAGATTACTGATCGTATTGATTCCAGCCGCATTGTCATCGATTGTAAGCACCACGATTGAGTCGACCGTTACCGAGACAGTGATGGTACCTTCATTATCGGAGGTATCATCCGCCAATGCCGGCGCAGTCAATCCAACGAGTGCAAGGGCAGCGGCGCCCGTAGTCAGTTTCTTAAACATTCGAATTTCATCCCTCTTCGTCGCCCCGCTTGAGCCTCAAGCATCCGCCCCGAAGTCCCATCTCGCGAGCCAGATACCCATCCATCCCATACATGATGAAAACCCGGAACCCTCAGAACCGATCTAGAGGGCAATCCCCCAACTTCGTCACATGTATAGCGCCTGCTCAATGCCAGGTTGCGGGGTTCATAGACGACCTGGGCGGTTGTGTCCAGGGCCCGATGCAATTTTTTTTAACATCTGGTACATTTTTCACAGCGCACGTTTGTATACCGTAGTGAGGCTGGAGCCCAAGTACGCGACAGATGACCACGCAGGAATAGAGGCTGCCTTAATGGCATTTAAACGAACAGCATCGGGGGCCCGTCAAAACAGTCCAGATGCGCAGTCAGGGAGACAGGGACACGGTCAAGTCCGCGGTGGTGGAGTAAACATCACCTGAACCGGCACCGCTCGCACCGGCGCAGGTCGGGTTGCGGGAGGCACCATTCACGCCGGGATGCAAAAGAACGCCAAGACCCCACTTTCTCGTTTCGGCACCGTATTCATCCGTGACCACATGCCCGGCATTGCCGTTCCAGTGCGTGATGTCCTCGTCGCCATTCTGAGGTTTATCGACGTCTTCGTCGAGAAAAAACGTGCCGCCGATATGCCCGCCGGATGCACCGTTGCTGAGCCGGGCGTGCCTGTAAGCATTGCCGTTCACGTCGATGTCCGGATCGCAGGTTTCCGGAACCGTAACGGCCAGAAAATAGTCGTCATTGGAATGGACGGTGATTTCCGCCCGGTCGTCCGACATGAACTCCGCCACGTCCTCGGACGTGGGAACATCGGACATATCCGACAACATCTGACGACCCCACGGCATGGTCGAATCCGCGACTGTAGCCGCGACAAAAGACCGCAGTGTCAGTTCCACATAGATTGAATGCTGGTCGACGGAATCCGCCGCCGCAGGTAAAGCACCCAAAGAAAGAGCGGCGACTATGCCGGCAGCAATTGTTCCGCGTAGTGTGTCTTTCATCAGACCCCCACGACCGATTGTCCAGTCACATTGCACTTCTCACAAGAAGCGCGACGGCGACCGGTCCATGATGGAAAGGGCAAAACCCATCAACCCAAACGCGCACCACGCGCGTTTCTAAACGTCGGATGTATGCGATCCGGCGGGCCGTGTCGAGTCATAGCTGTGTTTTTTGCACGGCACGGCCTCTCTGTCCGGCCGCTACAAACATTGCCACGGTTTCGTATACAAGAGCGGGTGCGTCTTCAAGTTTCTGCAGACCGGTTCAAGTGGATCTCCAGGTTTCATCATATCTATCACGCCAACTGCTTTATCGTCATTGATATCCATACGCAGCCTACACGTTTAAATCGCATCTCCGATGGTATTTTTTAACATCCGGTCTATTTTTTTACCAAACGGACATGAAATCAGGAATGGCGAGTGGCATGCGCTGGGGGATTAAGAGTGGATTCGCCGGTGTCAAGCGGGCGCCAGGCGCTCTGTCAATGAGCGGGTGCGGCGCGCCGGCGGTCTCCGGTTCGGCCAGCGGGTTGCAAACACCCATTTCTGTTCCGTATCGTCGATAATTCGGGGCAAGGAGCGGCTGGCGCCGATCACCCGCACGCCGCACGGAGCGGCCGGCAGCAATGTCTTGATGAGACCCATGAAAGTGTCGATAATCTGGCCGAAGCGCGCAACCGATCAGTCTTTTCGTCGAAAAAGGTCGGGGTGAGTTGCGGCAATATCCGCACAGGCGGCTTCCGGATCCGCTTCGATCGCCCGTGCCGCCCGGTCACGTGCCTCGTGGAACGGGCCGCGCGCGCCGGGAAACGGAGACAGCGCATAGGTGCGGATCACCTTGTTGAGGTCACGCAGATCGATCGGCGTCAGGTTGCGGCAATGGTCGACCGCCGCGGAGACCGTCCCCATCATGATCGCGGCGGCCACCAGCCGCTCGGCCTCCTCTTTCAGCATCTCCGGTGACGGAGGGGCGGCAACGGCCAACCGTATCAGCAAGGCGAGCGTGCGGGATAGAACACCAAACCGGCACATGAGCGAATTCTCCATGAGCGGTCAACACACAGGTTGTCGCCCGTTTGACGCCGCGCGGCGGAGCCTCAACCCCGCCCAAGCGGCTGTCAGCGCACCTATTCCGGACCGGCGATCCGTCCGCCGCACAGCGGCCGCCGCACACCGGTGGTGCTCGGAAAACTGATGGGCAGGTCGCACAGCACCCGCGCCGCGAGAAAGGCGAAACACTGCGCCTCGATCGCATCGCCGCTCCAGCCGAGATCCTCAGCACGCATGACGGTCACGTCGGCGCGCCGGCCGAGCATCGCCATCATTGTCGGATTGTGCCGGCCGCCACCGCAGACGACGAGCCTTCCCGGCCGCCTGGGGAGGAGATCCAGGCCTTTGCCGACAGCGGCGGCCGTGAAGGCGACCAGCAAGGCCGCACCGTCAGCATCGTCCATGCCATCCGCCATTGCGGCACCGAAATCGAAGCGGTCGAGCGACTTCGGATAGGGCGCCGTCAGATAGGGATGATGCAGGAGTTCGCGAAGCCGCACCTCGTCCACCGTTCCCGACGCGGCGAGCACGCCGTCGCGATCCATTTCGCCGCGGCCTCTCGATTTCACGAAATCGTTGAGCGGCGCATTGGCCGGCCCCGTATCGAAGGCGATCAGCGTCTCCGCGCCGTCCCACCAGGTGATGTTGGCGACGCCGCCGAGATTGAGGACCGCCGTATCGCCGTCCGTGCCGGCCCGCTGCAGCAGCGCACGGTGATAGGCGGCCGACAGCGGCGCGCCCTGGCCGCCGGCGCGCATGTCGGCGGAGCGAAAATCATAGACGACGGTGGTGCCGAGCAGGCGATGCATCAAGGCGCCATCGCCAAGCTGCCGGGTGCAGCCCGGCCGGCCCGGCTGCGGCGCACGATGCAAGACGGTCTGGCCATGGAAGCCGACCGCTCCGATATCGGCCATCGTCAGCCCAGAGCTTTCGACAAGCTCCCGGACCGCCGCCGACTGGGCCCGCGTCAGCGCTTCCTCCGCCTTCGCAAAGATCGCCGGTTCCGGTCCGGTGAAATTCCACGCCCGCGCAGCGCGCACGGTGTCCTCTAGCAGGTCGCGCATGAATCGCGGATAGGGGACCAGCCGATAGGCGCCGAAATCGGCGATGCGCTCGCCATCGGTCTTGATCAGCGCGACATCGATATTGCCGTCGAGAACGGTGCCGGTCATCAGGCCGACGGCCCATAGAGGTTCCATGTTCTTGTCGCGCTTCTTTGGCAGGCGGCTCTTAGAGGACATCACCGATGACAGACGTCACGCCCTCTTCCGCCATACCCGCCGCCTGCGCGGCGCCATCAGCCACGGCCAAAGCCCCGCCAGGACAAAAGACGTTCTGCATATCGATGATGAGCAGGGCCATCTCTTCGGTCGTCGCCGGCATGGGCCAATCTCCCCTTTGCTGTTGCTGCCTGCCGCGGAATCAAAGCGCTCAACGTCTTAGCACGGCAGGGCCCGCAACGGGAATCACGGCCATCGGCCTCAGCGCGCGAGACCCCTGGCCTCCAGTGCCTCGGCGCAGGCCGGCAGGCCCGGCGTGCGTTCCGGGAACACTTCGATGATCAGCCGCGGGTCGACCGTGTGGCCGGCAAGCGCCTCGAACACCGTGTGCCAGGGGATCGAACCGTCGCCGGGCAGCCAGTGGCGGTCGGCATGGCCGTCCGTATCCTGCAGATGCACGTGGTTCAACAGGTTGCCGGCCGCCTTGACGTAATAGTCCACCGGCGGCGCACCGTTCATGCCGCGTGTCAGATGGGCGTGGCCGGTGTCGAGCGACACGCGGACGGCGTCGCTGCCGAAGGATTCGACCAAATGCACCCGTTCCAGCGGCTCGACGTCCATGATGTTTTCGATCACCAACTCGCAGCCGATCTCCTCGGCGCGGTCAACGGCGGGCAGCAGGGTGGCATGACAATGTTCGAAGATCCGGTCCTTGAGCCATTCGAAATGCGCAAAATTGTTGTGATGCCAAGCATTGAAAGGGCTGTGCACCACCATCTGCGTCGCGCCGAGCGCCTCGCAGACCTCGAGCCCCTGCACAAGGCGCTTGCGCACCACCGCCTGGATCTCGGGGTCGCCCGCCGCCATGTCGAGGCCAAAAAAAGGACCATGAATGCCGATTCGGCCGCGATATCCGTCGAACAGGGTGCGGTAACGGCTGACAATGTCCCGCCAATCGCCGTCCAGCACCTTCGGTTCGACGAAATCCTGCAATTCGACATCCCGGTCGCTGTCCCACAGCCAGTCGGTCAACGGCTCGACGCGCTCGAACCGCAGCGCGGCACCCAGCACCGGAAGCGTGTTGGCGGTCTCTGTCATGGCATTCCCCCTGAACCCTTTACGTGCGGCGGTAGCGTCGTCGATTGTTGACTCGCGGCCGTGACAACCACGTGACGGGGTGCCTACTTTGCCGGTCTGTACGAATCTTCACGTGGCCGACATAAACCGGTCAGTCGGCATTGTCGGCGTGGACCGCCTCTCCGAGCAGGCGCACCAGGTCCGGATTGGCGGCCTGGACCCGGCTCCAATTCGGGATGAAAGGCGTCTCCATCGGATTTTCGAGGAAAGTGTGGCCAGCCTCAACAATATTGCCGGCAAATAACTCCACCGCCTTTTCTTCCGCATGCCGGTCCACATGCAGGCCGTTGATGACGGCATCATTATAATACATTTCAATGAGATCCAGCGCGATACGGAAATAGGTAGCCTTGAGCGTGCGGAATGTCTCGTGGCTGAATATCATGCCGTCGGTGGCGAGTTTGCGGAACAACGCCTTGGAAATGTCGATCGACATCCGCGACAGACCCTTTTGCGGATCCTCCTGCGACAGCGGTTGATGTTTATGGTCGTAGGCATCCGATATGTCGACCTGGCAGACCAGCCGCTTGCTGAGATTGCGCCAGACCTCCGACAGGACACCGATTTCGAGCCCCCAGTCCGAGGGGATGCGGATATCGGGAAGGATGGCGGTGCGCATGGCGAATTCACCGGCGAGCGGATAGCGGAAGCCCTGAAGATATTCGACATAATCGTGAAAACCGCAGGTCTTCTGCAGCGCCAGCAACAACGGCGTCACCAGCAACCGGCATACCCGTCCGTTGAGCTTGCCATCGGCGATCCTGGGATAAAAACCCTTGCAGAACTGATAGGGGAAGGCGGGGTTGGCGACCGGATAGACGAGCCTCGCCAGCATGTCGCGGGAATAGGTGACGATGTCGCAATCATGCAGCGCAACGACGTCGGAATTGCGGCTGGCGAGCGCAAAGCCGATGCAGTACCAGACATTGCGCCCCTTGCCCGGCTCGGTCGGCGCCAGTCGGGCGGCGGCGAGTTCGGCGTCAATGGCGCGCAGGCGCGGGCCGTCATTCCACAAAAGATCGTGACGCTGCGGCAGGCGCGAGAAATAGTCCTTGGCAAACGCGAACTGTTCGGCGTCGGCGCGGTCGAGCCCGATAATGATGTGGTTGATGTAGTGGGCGCCGCACAGGGCATCGACGATCGACGACAGCGCCGGTCCTTCGAGCTCTGAAAACAGAGACGGCAGGATCAGCGTGATCTTGCGGGTGCCGGCAAACTGCAGCAACTGGCGCTCCAGCTCTTCCACCGGCAGCCGCGTCAGATTGTGCAGCGTCCCCACGCTGCCGTTTTGGTGGAAATCACCCATGGTCTCTTCCCTCCGATTGGCGCAGCCGATCGAGCAGCGCGTTCAGCGCATCGTTCCAGCCGGCCGGACCCGGCTTTTCGGTCCGGCTGATGCGGCCACGCGCTTCCCCGGCAAGCCGACCCGGTCCCGCATGGGACGGATTGACGACCACGATACCAAAATCGGCGGCATCCAGCATGGCCGCATCATTCGGCGCATCGCCCAGCGCGATACTGGTCGGATATGCACCGGTGTTGCGGCGACAATGTGTAACAATCTCGCGCAGGCGCAACGCCTTGTCGGCACCGTAGGAGAGGGTCAGAAACCGGCCGCCGCGCTGCGCGACGATATCCTTTTCGGCAAGCAGCCGCAAAAACGTCTCGCGCTCATCGTCCTCGCCAAGCCACAGGCCGGGCTCTGAGAAGTCCCGCCGTGACGCGCGACCTGCGGCTTCGGGCGCGAGACCCGTTCGCCGGCTGAGCGTCGCGGCACTCCAATCGGAAAAACCCGAAAAGCCGGCGCGCAGTTGCGGCGGCAGTTCGTCGAGGTCGGCAAGAAGGCGGTCATGGCAGCGTTTCTCGCGCGGGCGTTCGGCATACGCCTCCAGGATGCCGGCACCGTTTTCAACGATGGCCGGACAATGGGCGAAACCGAGCGCGGCGCGCAGCGGCGCAATCTCGGCGGCCGTCTTGCTGGAGGCGAGCACCAGATCGATCCCCTCGCGCCGCAATCGCTGAAGCGCCGGATCGGCGGCCGCATGGGAATAGGTTTGATGGTCGAGTAGCGTGCCGTCGAGGTCGGAAAAGACGACGATCTTGCGCATGCCGTTCATTGCCGGTTGGAAATCCAGCGGCATTGATAGGGCGCAAAGACGATGTCGCCGGAGAATTCGCGCACCGGATCGCCGGACAACAGGTCGGACCAGTGATGGCCGCCGATCAGGTTGAGGGACATCGCCGGTATCGCAACCTCCTCGTCGGTCATGTTGTGGATCGCGAAAATGCTCTGCGAGCGATCCATGCTCTGGCGCCAGAAGCCGAACAGCCTGTCGCCGAGTTGCAGGGTGAACTGGGTGGCGTTGGGGTGGAAGGCGGGCTGCCGAATACGGACAGCGATCATCCGTTTCATTGCCGCGAAGACAATGGCCTGGCGCGACGACTCGTCGGCCAGCAGCGCGAGCAGTTCGGGATAGTGCCAACGATGACGGTTGATCGCCCGGTTGTGGCCGGTCTTTTCGACACCGGCATAGTCGTTGGGCGTCGCCAGCAGCGAGTGAAGGTAAAAGGCGGGGATACCTTCGAGCGCCATGGCGATCGCCTGGCTGCACAGGAAGCGCTCGATGTTCCAGCCATCCTCGCCCTTTCGGCTGCCCTTCAGCGCGTCGAACAGCGAGACATTGATCTCATAGGCGCGCGGTGCGCCGCCGCTTGCCTGGCGCATGCTGACCAGCGCGCCGAAGCCGCGCACCGTCTCGATCATCTCGTCGATATCGGTTTCGTCGAGAAGGCCTTCGGCAGGCCGCAGGCCGATCCCGTCATGCGAGGCGGTGAAATTGAAATAGGTGCAGCCGAGCTGCGCCGGCGGCATCGCCATCTGCCAGGCATTGAGCCGGCTCGAGGTGCCGTTGAGCAGGCCGTGCAGGATTAGCGGCGGCAACGAGAAATTATAGATGACATGCGCTTCGTTGCGATTGCCGAAATAGCTCAGGTTCTCGACATTGGGAACGTTGGTCTCGGTGATCAGCACCAGCGGCTCTTCATCGTAATCGGCAAGCACCCGCATCAGCCGGATGATCTCATGGGTCTGGCGCAAATGGATGCACGGCGTGCCAATCTCCTTCCACAGGAAGGCGACGGCGTCGAGCCGGATCGTGCGCACGCCGCGCATGATGTGGAAGCGCATGATGCGCAGGAATTCCAGAAGCACCTCCGGATTGGAAAAATCGAAATCGACCTGGTCGTGGCTGAAGGTGCACCAGACGTGGCGCGGACCGCGGGCCGTTTCCACCGCGCGCAGCAAAGCATGGGCGCGCGGCCGCACGACCTCGGACAGATCGTCTTCGGGCGATGCCTCGTAGAAGAAGCGGTCATAGGGTGCATGACCCTGAAGATAGGCGCTGAACCAGGCGGACTGGCTGGAACCGTAGTTGAGCACCAGGTCCGACATCAGTTTGAATTCGCTCGCGATGCGCTCGACGTCCTCCCAGGCCCCGAGCGCGCTGTTGACGGCGCGGTAGTCGGTGATGGCGAAACCGTCATCGGAGGTGAACGGGAAATAGGGCAGGATGTGAACACCGATGACGCTGCCCTTCAGATGCTGCCGCAGAAAGTCATGCAGCAGGTCGAGCGGCTTGTGCTCACCGTCGACGATGCTGTTGCCATAGGTGATGACGTAGGAATCCCGCTCGCTCCAAATGGTGCTGGTGAGCTGACGGCCGCGCCGGCGCGGGCGGGCGTCGGCGCCCCAGAATGCATCGATCACCGCATCGCGCAGTTTATCCGTATCCTGTTCCGGATAGATCGAGCGTAGCAGCAGATCGAGGCTGCTGCGCAGCCGCGCGGGAATCGCCCTAGCGGCCTGCGACGGTTCGGTCGCGGATTTCTTGTTTTGCACCGACACGGTTGGCGCCATTGATCTTCACATCCTCACGCGCCCGTCCTCAAACGGGTTCCTGTGGCAATACTGCGCTGAAAACGCCGCCGAAAGCGCTTTCGTAACACTGCCCAATGCTTGCGCAAAGATACTTTGTCGTCAATCCACGCCGCGGCGAAAGGCCGGGCGGCGATTTGTGGCTGGATTCGCGCCTCCGCAAACCTTAGTTTCAGGGCCGGCTTCACCGAAAGGCAGAGAATGGACAGGAACGCATTTCGACACTGGTCGCATCGCGCCAGCGACTGGTCGGCCGACTATCTGGAAACGGTGTCGGACCGGCCAGTGCGGCCGGACCTGCATCCCGGCGAGATCACGCGCCTTTTGGGCGAAGCGCCGCCTGAACAGGCGGAAGCGATGGAGGCGATCTTCGCCGATTTCGAGCGGGTCGTGCCGAACGGCATGACCCATTGGCAGCACCCGCGCTTCTTCGCTTACTTTCAGAGCAATGCGGCACCGGCGGCGGTCATCGCCGAACAGCTCGCAGGCGCATTGGCGGCGCAATGCATGCTGTGGCAGACGTCGCCGGCGGCTACCGAACTCGAGATCCGCATGGTCGACTGGCTGCGCCAGGCGGTCGGTCTGCCGGAGGGGTTCAGCGGCTCGCTGCAGGACACGGCGTCCTCTGCAACATTGTGCGCGATCCTCACCATGCGCGAAAGGGCGCTCGGGTGGACCGGCAATCAACAGGGGCTCGCCGGAGGGCCGACCCTGCGCGTCTATGCCTCAACCGGCACGCACAGCTCGATCGACAAGGCCATGTGGATCGCCGGCCTCGGCCAGGACAATCTCGTCAAGATTCCGACCGATGCGCAACAGGCGCTCGACGTCGAACAACTGCGCACCGCGATCGCCGAGGACCGGAGGGCCGGTTACCGGCCGGCCGGCCTGATCGCTTGTGTTGGCGGCACCTCGACCGGCGCCAGCGACGATGTCGATGCGCTTTGCGATCTGGCGGGCGAGGAGGGCCTCTATACCCATGTCGACGCCGCCTGGGCCGGTTCGGCCATGATCTGTCCGGAGTTCCGCGGGTTGTGGCGCGGCGTCGACAAGGCCGACAGCATCGTTTTCAATCCGCATAAGTGGCTGGGTGCGCCGATGGAGTGTTCGGCGCATTTCGTCCGCGATCCCGAACCGCTGCTGCGCACGCTCGCCATTCATCCGGAATATCTGAAGACCTATGGCAAAGAGGGTCTCGTCAATTTCAGCGAATGGTCGGTGCAGCTCGGCCGTCGCTTCCGCGCCCTGAAAGTCTGGTTCCTGCTGCGCGCCTATGGGCTGGAAGGGCTGCGGACACGCATCCGCAATCACGTCGCCTGGTCGCGGCAACTCGCCGAGCGCCTTGCGGCGGAACCCGATTTCGAAATCGTTACGCCGCCGGTGCTGTCGCTGTTTTCCTTTCGTCATGTCCCGTCAGGGTTCGACGGCGATCTCAACGCCCATAACCGGGCGCTGATCGATGCCATCAACGATGACGGCCGCATCTATCTGACCCAGACCATGCATGACGGCAAGCTGGTGTTGCGCTTCGTCGCGGGCCAGTTCGAGATGGAGCAGGGCGATATGCATATCGCCTTCGACACGATCACCCAGATCGCGCGATCGGCCTGATGGCGACCCGTCGCCAGCTGATCCGTCTGTTCTGGATGGCGGGAGGATTCTTGAGCCTTGGCGCGGGTTTTGTCGGCATCGTGCTGCCGCTGATCCCGACCACGCCGTTCCTGCTGCTCGCCGCCTATTGTTTCGCACGCGGGTCGCGGCGGCTGCATGACTGGCTGGTGCACCATCCCCGTTTGGGGCCGCCGATCCGCGACTGGCGCCAGCACGGCGCCATTTCGCGCCGCGGCAAGCAGATGGCGATGCTGGCGATCGGCACCGTGCTGCTGGCCAGTGTGCTGCTGGAGGCGCCGACCCGGATCATCGTCATCCAGCTTGTCGTCCTGTCAGCCGTCAGCCACTTCATCCTGACCCGGCCGCTGCCGCCGGAGGACCGCTGAAGACCCTACGCCGCGACTTCGTCAAGGGCGATGTCGTAGCCCCAAAGCTTTTCCAGGTGCTTGAGCGTCGCCTTTTTCTGGTCGTCGTCGAGGGGCACGCCGTCGCGCTTGGCATGCTGCAGTTTCAGCCGGCGGTCGCCGAGCAGGTCGACATCGACCACCTGGATGTGGGGCTCCATGAGCGCGATATCGTAATTCTGCGCAAACACTTCCCTGATGTGGCGAAAGCCACGCTCGTCATGAATGCCGGAGACCAGGAAATAGGGCTCGTCGGCCCGGTCGGAGAGGGCGAACATGCGGAACCGGCGGATGACGGCCGGGCTTAGAAACTGCTGGATGAAGGATTCGTCGCGGTAGTTGGCCCAGGCCTCGGCAAGCACGGCACGCCAGTCCTTGCTGCCGGCGATCTCCGGGAACCATTCGCGGTCCTCCTGCGTCGGCTCCTCGCAGATGCGCTTGATGTCCTGCATCATCGCAAAACCAAGCGCATAGGGGTTGATGCCGGTGAAACGCGGATCGTCGAAATCCGGCTGGAACAGCACGTTGGTATGGCTATGCAAAATCTCCAGAAGCGCGCCGTCGGAAAGTAGGTTCTGCCTGTGCAGCGCGTTGACGATGTGAAAATGCACGAAACAGGCGCAGCCCTCGTTCATCAGCTTGGTCTGCTTCTGCGGATAGAAATATTGCGCGATGTTGCGGATGATGCGCAGCACCTCGCGCTGCCAGGGTTTGAGGACCGGACTGTAATGCTCAAGGAAATAGAGCAGGTTTTCCTCCGGCAGATGCAGTTCGCGCTTGCGCTCCATGAGCTCGGCATCCGCCTTGGCCGAAGAGGCCGATCTCGGCAGGGTGCTCCAAAGGTAATGCACCGTCTGCTCTTCGTTGATCCGGCGCTCGCGCCGTCGGTCCTGCTCCTCGCGCAGCGACGGCGGGCGCGGACGGCGGTAGCGAAACACGCCATTGGTCATCAGCGCGTGGCCGGCATCCAACACGTCCTCGACCGCACCGACGCCGTGTTTCTCCTCGCATTGCGCAATGTAACTGCGCGCATATTCCAGATAGTCGAGGATGCCGCCGGCATCCGTCCATTGCCGGAACAGATGATTGGTCTTGAAGAAATGATTGTGGCCGAAGGCGGCATGGGCCATGACCAGCGTCTGCATCGGCATGGAGTTTTCCTCCATGCAGTAGGAGATGCAGGGATCGGAATTGATGACGATCTCGTAGGCAAGACCCATCGCGCCCTTGCGGTAATGCCGTTCGTTGTGGACGAAGTGCTTGCCGAAGGACCAGTGCCGGTACATCAGCGGCATGCCGATGGATGAATAGGCATCGAGCATCTGCTCCGACGAAATGATCTCGATCTGGTTGGTATAGAGATCGAGCTTCAAATCCTTGCGCGCCACGGCCTCGATCGCGTCATAGACGCGGCGCAGCGTGTCGAAGGTCCAATCGGCCCCTTCGAAAAGCGGCTGTTTCCCGCGCTTCGCCCTAACCATTTTGCTCGTCCGCGGTTTTCTTGGCGAACAATTCGCGAAAGACCGGATAGATATCGGCCGGCCGGGCGATGCGTTTCATCGCGAAATTCGGCCAGCGGCGCGCCACGCGCCGATATTGCCTCCACAATTCGATGCCGTTTTCCTCACTGTTCAAAAACTCGGCCTCCGCCTCGTCGACGATCTCGACATAGGCGAAATACTGGCAGTTTTTCATCAGATCCTCGTTGAGCAGGGACACGCATTTCTCCGAATCGCCCGAGAAGTTCTCGCCATCCGAGGCCTGCGCGATATAGATGTTCCACTCCGACGCCGGATAGCGCTCCGCGATCAACCGCTTGGCTTCGGCGAGTGCCGTGCTGACCACCGTGCCGCCCGTCTCGGTGGCATAGAAGAAGGTCTGCTCGTCCACCTCCTGGGCGTTGTGGGTGTGGCGGATGAAGACGAGGTCGATCGATTTGTAACGGCGGCTCAAAAACAGATGCAGCAGCACGAAGAAACGTTTCGCCAGATCCTTTTCGCGTTCGCCCATGGACGCCGACACGTCCATCAGGCAGAACATCACCGCCTGTTCGCGCGGCTCGGGGCGCTGCTCGAAATAATTGTAGCGCACGTCGAGCGGATCGATATAGGCGATGACGCGCTGGCGGCGCAGCGTGTCCTCCAGCAGCGCATGCAGTCGCGATAGTTCCGCCCGCTGCCGCGCCGTCGGCGACGACACCGCCTCGAGCGCAAAAATCGCCTCACGCAGGGCGCGCACTTCCTTGTCCTTCGGTCGTTTCAGCGCCAGCCGCCGGCCGACGGCGTTGCGCATGGTGCGTGTCACGTTGATATTGGCCGGCGAGCCGGTGATCGAGAAACCGGCGCGGTGGGGCTTGCGCATCTGGATCTGCTTGAGGCCGCGCTTGACCAGATTGGGCAGTTCCATGTCCTCGAAAAACAGATCGAGGAACTCCTCCCGCGACAGCACGAACAGAAAATCGTCCTCGCCCTCGCCATCATCGGTGCCGGTCTTGCCGCGGCCACCGCCTTCGCCGGATGGCGGCTTTCGGATCCTGTCGCCGGCGCTGTAGGATTTGTTGCCGCTGGAGACGAATTCGCGACGGCCGGCTTTGGTGGAATGCCGAAAGCTCGGCTCGGCGATGCTGTCGGCCGGCACCGTAACGTCCTCGCCGCGATCGGTGTCGGCGATGTCCCGCTTGCGGACGGCGTCGTCGACCGCCTTCTTGACATGGGCGCGCACGCGTTTGAGAAACCGCCGCCGGTTGCCCAGGCTCTTGTCCTTCGGATTCAGGCGCCGGTCGACAAAATAACCCATCAGCGCGCCCGCCTCGCCGACTGCGGATCTGTACGGTACCGGACGGGCGGGCTCGCGAACACGATCGTCACCATCCGCCTAACCCGCCTTGTTGACCCGCATGTACCACTCGACCAAGCGCCGCACCTGTCTTTTGGTGTAGCCGCGCTCGACCATGCGTTCGACGAATTCGTGATGCTTGGCGTCCGCCTCCTTGTCGCGCTTGGCGCCGAAGCTGATGACCGGCAACAGATCCTCGACCTGACCGAACATGCGCTTTTCGATGACGCGGCGCAGCTTCTTGTATTTGCGCCAGTCCGGGTTCTTGCCCTGGTTCTCGGCCCGCGCGCGCAACACGAATTTCACCACCTCGTTTCGGAAGTCCTTCGGGTTGGCGATGCCGGCCGGCTTTTCGATCTTCGACAGCTCCTGATCGAGTATTTCGCGGTCGAACATCTGTCCGGTGTCCGGATCCTTGTAGTCGTGCTCCTCGATCCAGGCATCAGCATAGGCGATGTAGCGGTCGAACAGGTTCTGGCCGTAATCGGTGTAGGACTCCAGATAGGCCTTCTGTATTTCATGGCCGATGAATTCGGCATAGCGCGGCATCAACTCCGCCTTCAGAAACTCCAGATAGCGGCCTTCGACATCCTCGTTGAACTGTTCGCGTTTGATCGCCTGTTCCAGGACATACATCAGATGAACCGGATCGGCGGCGATCTCTTCGGTGTCGTGGTTGAAGGTCTCCGACAACACCTTGAAGGCGAAGCGCGTCGAGGTGCCGTTCATGCCCTCGTCGACACCGGCCACGTCGCGATATTCCTGCAGCGATTTGGCCTTGGGATCGGTGTCTTTGAGTGTCTCGCCATCATAGACGCGCATCTTGGAATGAAGGGTCGAGTTTTCATGCTCGTGCAGCCGCGTGAGCACGCTGAACCGGGCCATGATGTCGAGCGTCTCGGGCGCGCATTCGGCGTCGCCCAACGCGCTTTCGCGCAGCAGCTTGGCGTAGATCTGCGCTTCTTCCGTGGCGCTCAGGCAATAGGGCACCTTGACCACGCTGATGCGGTCGAGAAAGGCCTCGTTGTTACGGTTGTTCTTGAACTGCTGCCATTCGGCCTCGTTGGAATGGGCGACGATGATGCCATGATAGGGGAAAGCGCCGATATTCTCGGTGCCGACATAGGAGCCTTCCTGGGTCGCGGTCAGCAGCGGGTGCAGCACCTTGATCGGCGCCTTAAACATCTCGACGAACTCCAGCAGGCCCTGGGTGGTGCGGTTGAGCCCGCCCGAATAGCTGTAGGCGTCGGGATCGTTCTGGCTGAGATGTTCCAGCTTTCGGATATCGAGCTTACCGACGAGAGACGAGACGTCCTGGTTGTTTTCGTCGCCCGGCTCGGTCTTGGCGACGCCGATCTGCCGCAGCTTGGACGGGTAGATCTTGACGATCGTGAATTTGGAGATGTCGCCGTCGAATTCATCTAGGCGCTTGACCGCCCAGGGCGAAACCAGTCCGGTGAGAAGGCGCCTGGGGATGTTGTATTTGTCCTCCAGCAGGTCGCCCATGCGCTCGGGATTGAACAGGCCAAGCGGCGATTCGAACACCGGGCTGATCTGGTCGCCAGCCTTGAGTACATAGATCGGCTCGTTTTCCATCAGCCGTTTGAGGATTTCGGAGATGGTCGATTTGCCGCCGCCAACGGGCCCGAGCAGATAGAGGATCTGTTTGCGCTCCTCCAGACCCTGCGAGGCGTGCCGGAAGAAGCCGACAATGCGCTCGATCGTCTCCTCCATACCGTAGAGATCGGCAAAGGCGGGGTAGCGTTTGATGGTGCGGTTCAGGAAAATGCGGCTCAGCCTTTGATCCTGGCTGGTATCGATCAGTTCGGGTTCACCGATGGCGCTGATCATGCGCTCCGCCGCGGTCGCGCGCATTTTGGCATCATCACGGCAGGCAAGCAAATAGTCCTGTAAAGTTATCTCTTCTACCTTGGTTCGGCTGTAAACCTCGGATTGCAGAGAAAACACGTCCATAATTGTTTTTCCTTTCGTGGTCTTAGTGCCCCCTCCCGTAGAGTTGTTGCCCGTCAATTCTTTAAGTGGTGCGTCGCCTCCGTTCGGCGAATCAAATCATTTTGAAAGACGGTATGGTCCCATTCCGTTGCATGGACCAAGTCCATCGAATCAGGGAGCCCGTGCAGTGAGTGTAGCGCCAAATTATGGCGTGGGAGTCCGCGAAATGCGATTTGCATTCACTTTGCATACGCGATTGCCGCGACCTGATGCCGCCATGTCACAAAGTTTTAATGAAAATTGCGGCCTTTCGGCAGAATGCGGCGGGTGGCCATGGCATGGACATCCGGCGTGCCGCGCCGTTGTGGCGCCCGTTCGACCAATTGCCGCAGGCGTGCGGATTTTTCCTTGCGCTCGGCCGGATCGACCGGTTCGCGGCGCACCTCGTCGGCGCGGGCCAGCCCGTCGATCGGCGCATCGGCGTCCGCAAGACCGGACAGAAGCGGCGTTAGATCCTCCATATGGCGGGCGACCACATGAATCACATCGTCCTCGGACTGCAGCGGCCCATGCACGCCGATAAAACGGCTGCCGAGCACGACCGTGCGGTAGCGTTCGAATATTTTCGGCCAGACGATGACATTGGCGACACCGGTCTCGTCTTCGATGGTTTCGAAGACCACGCCCTTGGCCGAGCCCGGGCGCTGGCGCACCAGTACCAGCCCGGCGACGGAGACGAAACGGCCGGCGCGGATCTCGGCCAATGTGATGTTTTGCCGATAGCCGCCGCCCGTCAGCCGGTCACGCACGAAGGACACCGGGTGGGCCTTCAAGGAAAAGGACAGGCTGCGATAATCATTGATGACCTGCTCGCCGAGCGGCATCGGCGGCAGGCTGATATCCGGCTCGTTTTGCAGAGCCGCGCGGCCGGCCACGGCAAAAAGCGGCAACCGTTCCGCCGCCCCCAGCGGATCCAGCGCCCGCACCGCCCACAGCGCGTCGCGACGGCTGAGCCCGATCGACTGAAAGGCATCGGCCTCGGCCAGTTTTTCCATCGCCCGGCGCGACAGGCCGGAGCGCATCCAAAGATCGCGCACGCTGTCATAGCCGCCGCCACGATTGTGCACCAGTTGTTCGGCGTCGTCCTCGCCGAAACCCTTGACGCGGTGAAAGCCGAGACGCACGGCATGGCTGTTTCTCATCACCGACGTCATCTCGGCATGACGCGGCGAGACCGCGGTCCGGCCGCCGGTTTGCGGATCGCCCGGTTTCAAAAGCGAATTCCATTGTGAATGGTTGATATCGACGGCGCGCATTTCGACACCGTGTTCGCGGGCATCGCGGATGAGCTGCGCCGGCGCGTAAAAGCCCATCGGCTGGGAATTCAGGATCGCGGCGCAGAACACGTCCGGATAGTAGCATTTGAGCCAGCAGGACACATAGACGAGCAGGGCGAAGCTGGCGGCATGGCTTTCGGGAAAACCATATTCGCCGAAACCCTCGATCTGACTGAAGCAATGTTCGGCGAATTCGCGTTCATAGCCATTGGCCACCATGCCCTCGACCATCTTGATGCGGAAGGAATGGATGGTGCCGACGCGGCGAAACGTGGCCATCGCCCGGCGCAGCTTGTCGGCCTCGCCGGGCGCAAAATTGGCCGCGACAATGGCGATGTTCATCGCCTGTTCCTGGAACAGCGGCACGCCGAGGGTCTTTTTCAGCACCGCCTTAAGCTCGTCCTTGGGATAGGAGACAGGCTCCTTGCCCTGCCGGCGCCGCAGATAGGGGTGCACCATATCGCCCTGGATCGGGCCGGGCCGGACAATGGCGACCTCGATCACCAGATCGTAATAGCAGCGCGGCTTCAGCCGCGGCAGCATCGACATCTGGGCGCGGCTTTCGATCTGGAAAACGCCGATCGTGTCGGCCCGGCAGATCATGTCATAGACATGTCGGTCGCCATCCTTCAGCGAGGACAGGGTTTCGCGACGGCCATAATGTTGTTCCAGCAGGTCGAAGGCCTTGAGGATGCAACTCAGCATGCCGAGGCCCAGCACATCGACCTTGAGAATGCCCAGCGATTCCAGATCGTCCTTGTCCCATTCGACCACGGTGCGGTCTTCCATGGCGGCGTTCTCGATCGGCACGACCGAGCTCAGCCGGTCGCGGGTGATCACGAAACCGCCGACATGCTGCGACAGATGGCGTGGGAAGCCGATGATCTCGGAGGCCATGTCGAGGATCTGCATGAGATGCTTGTCCTGCGGATCGAGGCCGGCGCGTTTCGCATCCTCCGCATCCAGTTTCGACGACGAGGCCCCCCAGCGCGTGCCCGAAATCGCGGTGATCATATCGTCCGACAATTCGAACACCTTGCCGACCTCGCGCAGCGCCGAGCGCGAGCGATAGGTGATCACCGTGGCCGCCAGGCCGGCGCGATCGCGGCCATATTTCTCGTAGATATATTGAATGACCTCCTCGCGCCTTTCATGTTCGAAATCGACGTCGATGTCGGGCGGTTCGTTGCGCTCCTCGGAAATGAAGCGCTCGAACAGCAGATCGACCTTTTCCGGATTGACCTCGGTGATGCCGAGACAGAAGCAGACGGCGGAATTGGCGGCCGAACCGCGCCCCTGGCACAGGATCTCGCGGCTGCGGGCGAAGCGCACGATGTCGTAGACCGTCAGAAAATAGGGCGCGTATTTCAGCTTGCGGATGAGAGCGAGTTCGTGGTCGATGGCGTCCAGCACTTTTTTCGGCGCGCCTTGCGGATAGCGTTCCTTGAGCCCGACGCGCGTCAGCCGCTCCAGCGTTTCCTGCGGCGGGTCCGGACTGCCGGTCGGCTCCTCCGGATATTGGTATCTCAAATCGTCCATGGAAAAGGACAGCCGTCCCATGAGTGCGACGGTCTCGGCCACGGCCTGTTCATAGCCCTTGAACAGACGCCGCATCTCGGCCGGACCGCGCAGATGCCGCTCGGCATTGGGTTCGAGCAGCCGGCCGGCGGCGCGCAGCGGCACATGTTCGCGGATGCAGGTGAGCACATCCTGCAGGAACCGGCGGTCGGGCGCGTGATAGAGCACGTCTCCGACGGCGAGCAGCGGCACCGCATGGCGCCGGGCAAGCCGGGCCAGCGCGGCCAGCAGGCGCTGATCGAACGCACCGTAGCGCCATGCGGCGGCGAGATAGACGTCGCCGGGGAACCGCGCCGCCAGACGCGCAAGACAGGCCGGCTCCGCCAACGGCAGGACCGGCGGCGGCAGCACCGCCATCAACAGCCCGTCGCCATGACGCACCAGATCGTCGAGCCCCAGATGGCATTCGCCCTTGGGCGCCCGCCGCTTGCCGAGGGTCAGCAATTCGCACAGGCGGCCATAGGCTTCCCGGTCACGCGGCCAGACCAGCATATCCGGCGTGCCGTCGGCAAACACCAGCCGGCAGCCGGGCGCGAACGCCAGGCCGGCCTCCTTCGCCGCCATATGGGCGCGCACCACGCCGGCCAGCGAATTGCGATCGGTGACGGCCAGGCCGGCAAGGCCGAGCCGGGCCGCTTCGGCGACCATCTCCTCGGCATGCGAGGCGCCGCGCAGAAAGGAAAAATTGGTCGTCGCGGCGAGTTCGACATAGCCGACACCGCTCTCCATATAGCCGGCATCGTTCTCCCTCATGCGAACACTCCATGCATGAACCATTTGGGATGACGGGTCTCACGCTCGAAAAGCCCATGGCGAAACATCCAGAATCGATAGCCCTCCTCGTCCTCGACACGGAAATAATCGCGGCTGTGGCCGCCGCGGCCGTCGCGCCACCATTCGCAGGCGATACGCTCGGGCCCTTCCGAGCGGGCGATGCGATAGAGCACGCGACGCCAGCGGAAACGGATCGGCGGCCCATCGGGCACTTCGGCAATGGCTTCGACCTGTTCGGGCCTGTCGAACAGCATGACGGGACGGCTGAAAACCAATGGACCGTCGCGCCGATCGCCCTGCCATGCGCCGTCCCAAACCGATGTGTCCCGGTCGGCCGCCGGCGACAGGCCGAAGCTGCGTTCAGGGATATGCGTATCGGCGGCGACGAAATGCCGTACCCTGTCCGTGCCGAGCCGCGCGCCCAGCTTGTCGACGAGATGGCCATAGGCCTCGCCCTGAATGATCCCTGCGGCGAAATCCGCCTGCTCGTCCTGCCTTGCTTCGCTTTGAAGAATGTTGAGGCGCACCAGATCGAAGCCGAAACCGGCATCGAGATCCTCATGGAAACCGGCAATCCTTTCGCGAAACAGCATGACGATACGGTGCGCGCTGTGCACGGGGCTTGCCGCACGCACGCGGATCGACGTCACATGACCGTCGACGCGGAACAATTTGAGTTCGAGCGCGCGGGCGCCGAGCTGCCGCCGGTCGAGGCTTTGCTTGAGGTTGCCGGCGAGATGCGCCGTCGTTCTCTCGAGATCGTCGGCAAGCGCGATCGGTTCGGCAAAGGACCGTTCCGCGGAGAGTTCGGGCACCGGCAGGCGCGGCGATATGGCTTCCTCCTCGCGCCCGAGCGCCTGGTCGAGGCGACGCATGAGATCGCCGCCGAAACGGGCCGCCAGCGGCGCGCGCGGCAGGCCGGCAATGCAACCGATGGTGCGCAGGCCCAGCTTTCTGAGCGTGTCGAGCAGGGTCACGTCAAGCCGCAGGCCGGCGAGTGGCAGATCGAGCAGCGCCGTCGCGTGTTCGCCCGGCGCGACCACCTGCCTGTCGCCGTAGCGGGCAAAGGCCCAGGCGGCACCGGGCGTGTCGGCGATCGCAGCGCAGGCCCAAAAGCCGCCGGCCTGCAACCGACCGCGCATGTCCTGCAGCATCGCCTTTTCGCCACCGAAAAGATGAGCGCAGCCCGAAATGTCGAGCAGCAATCCGGCACAGCCGCCGGCGATATCGTCCGCCGGCGGCTCGAGCGCCACAAGCGGCGTATAGCGGTCGCACCAGGCGGCAATGGACGCGGCGAGCGCCGCATCGGCTTCCGAGTCATGATCGAAACCGTCGAGATCCGGCACCAGCGCCCGTGCATCGCTCAGCGTCTGACCGACGCGCAGGCCGGTGCGGTGGCCGTGTTCATCCACGGCGACCAGCCGCATGGCATTTTTGATCCTGGCAATGGCGGCAAGCGGCGGGGCGTCAGGACGCCCGTTTGAACGCCATGACCTGCCCCATTTGCGGCGCGCGATCCGATCGGTCGGAAGATGCGGCAGGGCGATCGCCATAATTCTCTGGGACATGCTCGAAGCCTTGTTTTTGCTGGTTCCATGCAATGGTCCATTGCCCCGTCCGTCCATTGCGGTTGCGTTCAAGCACAAGGCCGAGCCGCAAAGGCCCTATGCCGGTTTCAAGATCGGGATCGGCGCGGCAGGGCCGTGCCCGCACATGCCAGCGGGTCGCCACGGCGTTGGCCTCTTCCGCGCCACCCTGGCGCAGGATGCAGACGAACAGCCCGTTGCGCTGCGCCTTGTGCATCAGCCGCCGCGTCGCCGTCATGTCTAAAGCCGCCGGATTGCCCTGCACATTCAAGACGACCGCCGCGAGATCCTGGCACTTGGCCGCCTCGTCGCCGGCCCATAAAGCGGTTTTGAGATCGGCGGGATGGACCATCAGCAGACGCGCCGGATCAAGGCCGAACTGGGCAAGACCGGCGGGAAAGAGCTGGCCGCCATCGATCCGGCAGGCCGGGTCACGGATCCAGGCGATGCGGCCCCGCCGGCCACACACGCAGCCGGCCAGCAATCCGGTCAGAAACCCCGTCGCCGCGGCACTGTCGCGGGTGAGCGAACAGCGTATTTCGTGCAGGGCGCGGAGCGGAAAGCCGTCATCAAACATATCGTCGATGGCGCGGATGCCGAACCGCAGCGCCCTGTTGCCGGCATCGCCATCCAATCGGGCGGCCGGCGCGAAGGCGGCATGGCGCCTGTCGATCCGGGCGACGGCCTCCTGCAACGCCCGCATGTCCTTGCCTTGCATGGTTTGGCCTGTATGTTCCTGTTTTGTTCTCTTATTGATTCCAAAAAGACCGCAATGAGTCAAGCCGCATGCGTCATGCAAAGGACCGCACCGCCGATCAAAGGACCGCACCGCGATAGCGACGACACGGTCCCACGGAAAAGATTCAGACAAAAGGCACCGCGCCGGCCCGCCGCCGCCGGCTTACTCCTTCGGCTCTTCCGATGTGTCGGTTTTCAGCGATTTCAGCTTGGCGAAGACGGCATCCGCATCGATTTCGTCTTCCTCTTTCTTCGGCGGAACCGGTGTCGTGTCCAGCGTGAAGCCTTCGGTCTCCTTGGCCGGAAGCAGGGTCTCGTCCTCGCGGGCGATCACCTCGCCCGGACGGTCCTTGGCGGCTTTCTCGACCTCGATGTCGAGATCGATCTGTGTGCACAGCCCGAGCGTCACCGGATCGAGCGGCGTCAGATTGGCCGAGTTCCAATGGGTCCGTTCGCGGATCTGCTCAATGGTCGATTTGGTGGTGCCGACCAGCCGCGAAATCTGCGCATCCCGCAATTCGGGGTGGTTGCGCACCAGCCACAAAATAGCGTTGGGCCGGTCCTGGCGCTTGGAGACCGGCGTATAGCGCGGGCCCTTGCGTTTCAGCTCGGGCACATGCACCTTCGGGCTCGACAATTTCAGCTTATGGGTCGGATCGGCTTCGGCCTTGGCGATTTCCTCGCGCGAGAGTTGGCCCGTCTGGATCGGATCGAGGCCCTTGATGCCCTGGGCGGATTCGCCATCGGCGATCGCCTTGACCTCCAACGTGTGCAGTTTGCAGAACTGGGCGATCTGGTCGAAGGTGAGCGCCGTGTTGTCGACCAGCCAGACGGCGGTCGCCTTCGGCATGAGCAATGTTTGAGCCATGGATAAAAATCTCCTGTCCGCCCGCTCCGGAGCGCGGGCCGTGGGTCTCACCACATTTTCCGGGAATGAGCCTTCCTATAGCGCCGTTGCCGGGCAAATGCAATGACATCCGATGACGCTGCAGGGTACATCAAGACCGCGCGACATCGAAATCCGCCGCGCGCCACAACGGTATCAGGACGTCAGAGACAAGGTCTAATTGCCCGGACAGAAAAAGCCGTTATTAATGGCGCGGATCGACCGGGACAGGCCGGCGGGGGACGCGGATCTATTGCCGGCTGCCAGTGAAGGAGGATTGCATGCTCACCAAGACCCACAAGGTGCTTAAGGCGGCACGAAAACGTGCCCTGATCGACAACGATACCTATCTGGACTGGTATCAAAAGAGCACCCGGAACCCGGAGACGTTCTGGAAGAAACACGGCAAGCGGATCGACTGGTTCACGCCTTATACCAAGGTCAAGAACACCTCCTTCACCGGCAAGGTCTCGATCAAATGGTTCGAAGACGGGGTGACCAACGTCTCCTATAATTGCATTGACCGGCAACTAAAGAAGCGCGGCGACCAAGTGGCCATCATTTGGGAAGGCGACAACCCTTATGATGAAAAGAAAATCACCTATAACGCGCTCTACGAGCAGGTCTGCCGCTTCGCCAATGTGCTGAAGAAAAACGGCGTCAAGAAGGGCGACCGGGTCACTATCTATATGCCGATGATCGTCGAGGCCGCCTACGCGATGCTCGCCTGCACCCGCGTCGGCGCCATCCATTCGGTGGTCTTCGGCGGCTTCTCGCCGGAAGCGCTCGCCGGCCGCATCGTCGATTGCGATTCCACCTTTGTGATCACGGCCGATGAGGGGCTTCGCGGCGGTCGCAAGATCCCGCTCAAGGAAAACACCGACAAGGCCGTCGAAATCGCCCATCAGAGCGGCGTCGATGTCGACAAGGTCCTGGTGGTGCGCCGCACCGGCGGCAGGATCGAATGGTTCGATGATCGCGACATCTGGTATCACCAGGCGGCAGCCGAAGCCAAGGCGGAATGCCCGCCGGCCAAGATGAAGGCCGAGGACCCGCTGTTCATCCTCTATACTTCGGGCTCAACCGGAAAGCCGAAGGGTGTGCTGCACACGACGGGCGGCTATCTCGTCTATGCCTCCATGACCCATGAATATGTGTTCGACTATCATCCGGGAGACATTTACTGGTGCACCGCCGATGTCGGCTGGGTGACCGGACATTCCTATATCGTCTACGGACCGCTCGCGAACGGCGCGACCACGCTGATGTTCGAGGGGGTGCCCAACTATCCCGACGCCGGTCGCTTCTGGGAGGTGGTCGACAAATATCAGGTCAATATCTTCTACACCGCACCGACCGCCATTCGCGCTCTGATGGGAGCGGGCGACGACCATGTCAAACGCGCATCGCGCAAGAGCCTGCGCACCCTTGGAACCGTCGGCGAGCCGATCAACCCGGAAGCCTGGGAGTGGTATTACAATGTCGTCGGCGACGGCAGATGCCCGATCGTCGACACCTGGTGGCAGACCGAGACCGGCGGCATCATGATCACGCCGCTGCCCGGCGCCACCAAGCTGAAACCCGGTTCCGCCACGCGGCCGTTTTTTGGCGTACAGCCGCAACTGGTCGACGGGGACGGCAACGTGCTGGATGGCGCGATGGAAGGCAATCTGTGCATCGTCGATTCCTGGCCCGGCCAGATGCGTACGGTCTATGGCGACCACGCACGCTTCGTGCAGACCTACTTCTCTACCTATAAAGGCAAGTATTTCACCGGCGACGGCTGCCGCCGCGACGAGGACGGCTATTACTGGATCACCGGTCGCGTCGATGACGTCATCAATGTGTCCGGCCACCGGATGGGCACGGCCGAAGTGGAATCGGCGCTGGTTTCCCATGACAGCGTTTCGGAGGCCGCTGTCGTCGGCTATCCGCACGACATCAAGGGGCAGGGCATTTATTGTTACGTCACGCTGATGGCCGGCCTCGAGGGCAGCGATGCCCTGCGCAAAGAACTCGTCAAACATGTGCGCCAGGAAATCGGCCCCATCGCCTCGCCCGACAAGATCCAGTTCGCGCCTGGCCTGCCGAAAACCCGCTCCGGCAAGATCATGCGCCGTATCCTGCGCAAGATCGCCGAAGACGATTTCGCCGCGCTCGGCGATACGTCGACGCTGGCTGACCCCGCCGTGGTCGACGATCTGATCGACAACCGGCAGAACAAGCGATAGACGGCCACCGCCGCCGCATGACAAAGGCAGCCACGCGCGGCCTTTTTGTCGCTCTCCCGCCCCATGGCTTTACGCTATGGACAGCGCCGCCATCATGACGCCAAATTGCGGGCGCTGCTGCGCATGAAACAACCGGAGAGCGCCGATGGGTCTGGAACACAGAACCGCGGATATGATCAGAACGGTGGTCTCCGTTCTGGAACCGCAATTCGCCGTGCGGCTGTGGTCCGGGGAACGGATCGGGCCCGCCGAAGGTCCGGTGCTGGCGATCAACGATCCGGCCGCTCTGCGCCGCATCCTGCTGCGGCCCAATCTGGAAGCGGTCATCGAGATGTGGGTGTCCGGACAGATCGACGTGGAAGAAGGCAGTCTGTTCGATATCGCCGCCCTGGGCACCCGGCAAAAACTCAAACATCGGCTGAAGGCGCTGCCCAAATGGAAACTTCTAAGGGATGTTCCCGGCGTGCTGTTCGGCAAGCCGCCGACGGATTCGGGCCTTGCGGGCAGGAGCCCTTTCGTTTCGGGCTCCAGCAAGGAGGCGATCGGCCATCACTACGACATCTCCAACGCGTTTTACGCGCTCTTCCTGGATGAGCGCATGGTCTATAGCTGCGGCTATTTCACCGATTGGAACAACGGCATCGACCAGGCGCAGGAGGACAAGCTCGACCATATCTGCCGGAAACTGCGTCTGAAACCGGACGACAGGCTGCTCGATATCGGCTGCGGCTGGGGCGCAATGCTGATTCACGCCGCCCGACATTACGGTGTCACCGGCCACGGTGTCTCGCTATCGGAGGCGCAGACGGCGCTGGCGCGCGAGCGCATCAGGATCGCGGGGCTTGCGGACAAAATCACGATCGACATCACGTCCTACGAGGCGATGGAAGGGCCGTTCGACAAGATCTCCTCCATCGGCATGTTCGAACATGTCGGCATCGCGCAACATCACCGCTATTTTTCAACGGTCCACCGCCTCCTGAAACCGGGCGGGCTCTATCTGCACCACGCCATCTCCCGTCGCGCCAAGCGGAGCCGCAAGGCGTTCGGACGCAAAAGCGCCGAACACCGCGCTTTGGTCAAATACATCTTTCCGAGCGGCGAACTCGACCATCTCGGCATGAGCGTCGAAAATCTCGAAGGCCATGGTTTCGAGGTCCATGACGTGGAGAATCTGCGCGAACATTACGGCCGCACCTGCCGTCTGTGGGCCGAAAGGCTGCGGGCCCGTTTCGACGAGGCGATCGCCGAGGTGGGCGCGCCGAAGGCACGGCTCTGGCTGCTTTATCTCACCGGCTGCGCGCTCGCCTTCGAACGCGGCACCGTCCAGATCAACCAGACGGTCGCCAGCAAACGCGTGCGCGGCCCGAGCGGCCTACCGCCGACGCGGGCGGATCTTTACCGGGATTGATCCCGGAACCGTTCAGAAATCGATGGCGCGCCCGTCGATCTCCCAATCGCCGAACCGCGTTGGATCCTCACCGCCACGGCCGCCGACCTCGGGCTGCGGCGCCGGCGTTTCGGCTTGTTTGCGCCGCCGCGCCGCGGCCTCTTTCAGTGCCCTTTGAGCGGCGGGCGGCAAATCCTCGAAACGCCGGGCGACCGGTTTCTTATCCGGCTCGGTAAGCGGCTTTTCCATGACGGACGGACCTCCACACCGCATTGAACTCTCGACTTCCACTCCCCATCATATAGGAAGATAGAACAGCCGCTTTGGAGTCAATGCCATGAACATGGTGAGAACCGCAATGCTGCTGGCGTTCATGACCGCGCTGTTCATGGCGATCGGATATCTGATCGGTGGAACGGGCGGCATGATGATCGCTTTCATCATCGCGGCATGCATGAATATGTTTTCCTACTGGAACGCCGACAAGATGGTGTTGCGGATGCATCACGCCGTCGAGGTGGATGCCCATTCGGCACCGGAGTATTACGGCATCGTGCGCGATCTGGCCGGGCGCGCCGGTCTGCCCATGCCAAAGGTCTATCTGATCAAGAACGATCAGCCCAACGCTTTCGCCACGGGCCGCAATCCGCAAAACGCGGCGGTGGCGGCCACGACCGGCCTGCTCAACCGGCTGACCCGCGAGGAAGTCGCCGGGGTCATGGCGCATGAGCTGGCCCATGTCAAAAACCGCGACACGCTGACCATGACCATTACCGCGACACTGGCCGGCGCGATCACCATGCTTGCCAATTTCGCCTTCTTCTTCCGCGGCGGCCGCGGCAGTCCGCTCGGATTTGTCGGCATGCTCGCCGCCATGATCCTGGCTCCGATCGCCGCGATGGTCGTGCAGATGGCGATCAGCCGGACGCGCGAATACTCCGCCGACCGCGACGGCGCGGAAATCTGCGGCCATCCGCTGTGGCTCGCCTCGGCGCTCAACAAGATTGCCGGCGGCGCACGTCGCATCGTCAACGAAGACGCCGAACGCAATCCTTCGACCGCGCCGCTTTTCATCATCAACCCGCTGTCGGGACAGCGCATGGACGGCCTGTTTTCGACCCACCCGGCAACCGAGAACCGCATCGCAGCGCTGCAACGGCTGGCAACCGAAATGGGTCAGAACGGCGCGGCGCGGCAAACCGCCAACAGGGCCGAAACCGGCGGTCCGTGGGGTCGCGATGCCGGTCGCTCGACGCCGAAGGGTCCGTGGTCTTGAGCCCAGGCATCGGGGCCCGAAAGACGCCCGCCGAAGATGTCCGCCGGTCCGGCGGGCCGGACGCCAAGCCGGGACTGGAGGCGCGGCAGGCGGCGTCGAAGCTGCTGGCGGCTATTGTCGACCGCAAGACCTCGCTCGACGGCCTGCTCGATCCGGTAAACGGCAACCGCGCTTTGCGCGCCCTGTCGCCGCCCGACCAGGCACTGGTGCGCGCGATCCTGATGTCGGCCCTGCGGCATCGGCCGCTGATCGACGCCTTTTTGCGCCTTTTGCTGGACAAGCCATTGCCCGAGGGCGCGCGTGCCTTGTCGCATGTTCTGCACGTCGCCGCCGCGCAGATCCTCTATCTCGACACGCCGGACCGCGCCGCCGTCGATATCGCCGTGGAACAGGCGCGCCGCGACCCGCGCAACCGCCGCTTTGCACCGCTGACCAATGCCGTGCTGCGGCGCATGAGCCGCGAGAAGGCGACGGCTCTGCCGCAACTGCAGGCGACGACGGTCAACGCGCCGGGATGGTTCGCCGAGCGGCTACGCGCCGCCTATGGCGACACCGCCGACGAGATCCTGAGGGCGCACGGCCATGAGCCCGCGATCGACATCACCGTCAAGAGCGACCCGGCCGAATGGGCCGACCGGCTGGGCGGCCTCGTCCTGCCGACCGGATCGGTGCGTCTTCGCGATAGCGACGGACCGGTCACCGGCCTGCCTGGGTTTCAGGAAGGCGCCTGGTGGGTGCAGGATGCCGCCGCATCCATCCCGGCCAGACTGTTCGGCGACGTTGCCGGCCAGCGCATCGCCGATCTTTGCGCCGCACCCGGCGGCAAGACCGCGCAGCTCGCGGCCGCCGGCGCCGACATCACCGCCGTCGACCTGTCGAAAAACCGCCTCAAGCGCCTGACGGAAAACATGGAGCGGATGGGCCTGGCGGTCACAATCGTGCAGGGCGATCTCCTGGATTGGCAGCCCGGTTCGCTTTTCGACGGGGTGCTCCTGGACGCTCCCTGCTCCTCGACCGGGACGGTACGGCGGCATCCCGACATTCCCTGGACGAAAAGCCCTGCCGACATCGAAAAACTCGCCGGCCTGCAAGAACGCCTGCTGCGCAAGGCCCTGTCGCTGGTCAAACCCGGCGGCCGCGTCGTCTTCGCCAATTGCTCGCTCGATCCAATGGAAGGCGAGGACGTGGTTCAGCGCGTCCTCGAAGAGTATCCGAACGTCGCGCGGATCCCGGTCGAGGCCGGGCGGTGGCCCGGACTGGAGGCGTCGATCAGCACGTCGGGCGACATCCGCACCACGCCGGCCATGTTGCCCCATGCCGAGCCGCGCCTTGCCGGCCTTGACGGGTTTTTCGCAAGCGTTCTGACCGTTAAAAGCGGTTGTTGAGCACCCGATTTAGACACTGCTGTCAAATGGCTGTTATGGTATAGTCGCGCCGCGGGCGCCCTGCCGGCCATGGACTGGTTTGCGGGGAATACGGGGACTGGGTTTGGCGTCAGGTCTGTTGCATTTTCGGCGCGTTGTGCCGTTGTATTTTGGTGAGAGCGGGCGACGCCTGGTGCGCGGGCTTTCCATCGGTCGTATCGACACCTGGCGCGTCTTCGGCGCGGCTCCTGATCGTCTTTTGGTGGCGCCCACCGATCTGCGCATCGCCGATCCCTATGTCGCCCAAGAAATCCATGCCGGCCGTTTCCCACTGGCCGGCGAAGTGCTGGAGACCGAGGGCGGATCGCCGTTCGTGATGGCACCGCCATCGAGAGGCTTCGCGGAAGCACTGCATGGTTTCCGGTGGCTGCGCCATTTGCGCGCGGCCAACACTCAAGATGCCTTCGACAATGCCCGCATGCTGACGGACAACTGGATCGAAACCAGCGGGGGCGCCGCTGGCGCCGCCTGGGACCCGCATGTCACCGCCAAGCGGGTTCTCGCCTGGCTGTCGCACTCGCCGACTGTTTTGAAGAGGCAGGATCGCGGCTTCTACAAACGTTTCGTCAGGAGCCTCGTGCAACAGACCCGATACCTGCGCCGCAAGGCCCCGCTGATGCGTACGGGCGAAAGCCGGTTTCGCGTCCACATGGCGCTTGCCATGGCAACGCTCGCCATGCCGGCCAGTCCGGCCGCCATCAAGGCCGCCGCCCGCAGGCTGGATCAGGAACTGACACGGCAGCTGCTCTCCGACGGCGGCCACGCATCGCGCAATCCGCAAGTGGCGATGACGGTTCTTGCCGACCTGCTGCCGTTGCGCCAGACCTATCTCAATCTCGGTCACACGCCGCCGAAAACCCTGGTCTCCAGCGTCGACCGGATGTTTCAGACATTGCGGTTTTTCCGCCATGCCGACGGAGCGCTCGCCCTTTTCAACGGCTGCGCGGCGCAGCCGGCCGATCGCATGCTGTCCGTGATGCGCTATGACGAATCCGGCGGCGAACCGTTGAAACACACCCCGCAGATGCATTATCAGCGGCTTGCTGCGGGCGGAACGATCATTCTTGCCGATACCGGTTGCGCGCCGTCCGGCGAGCTATCGACAACGGCCCATGCGGGTTGTCTGTCCTTCGAGATGTCCAGCGGCTCAAACCGTTTCATTGTCAATTGCGGCGCGCCCACCTTTATGCGGTCCCGCTTCGGCCGGCTCGCACGGGCAACCGCCGCCCATTCCACGCTGACGGTGGACGACACATCATCGGCCATGGTGTCGACGTCGCGATTTCTCGGGCCCGTCATCGTCGGCGGGCCGCGCACCGTCGAGGTCCAACGCCGCGACGAGGCATCCGGACAGCAGGGATTCGTCGCAAGGCATGATGGTTTCGTGAGGCGTTTCGGCCTGATTCACGAACGCTCCATCACATTAAGCGCCAACGGTAACGTCATCTCCGGACGCGATCGCCTCGCCGAATCGGAACGCTATAAACTGGCGATCGAACAGAAAACGCCGGCGGCGATCCGCTTCCATATCCATCCGAAAATCACGCTGTCACGTGATCATGAAAACCGCATCTTGCTGACGGCGCCCGGCGGCGAGGCCTGGGCTTTCCGCTGTGCCGACATCGTGGCGGATATCGAAGAGGACATCTTTTTCGCCGATCTGGCCGGTCCTCGCCTCAGCGGACAGATCGTCGTGCATTTCGCCATTGCGCAGACGTCCGATATCTCCTGGACGCTGACCCGTCTTCCCAGTCCACACTAATCTTCGGCGGACCGCTTGGCGGTTCACCATTAAACGGCGCTGTGATAGGCGGACAGCGGTTTCACGCTTCAGGAATGACATCATGGCCGTTTCCTCCAAACGTATCCCGGCGCCCGACCATGTGCGGCCGCGCCGCGCGCTTCTGTCCGTTTTCGACAAAACGGATCTCGTCCCGCTCGCGGTCACGCTGGCCGAACGGGGTATCGAACTCGTGTCGACGGGCGGCACGGCGCGGGCGCTGGCGGATGCGGGCCTGCCGGTTCGCGATGTTTCCGAACTGACCGGGTTTCCGGAAATCATGGATGGCCGGGTCAAGACGCTGCATCCCGCGGTTCATGGCGGTTTGCTGGGCATTCGCGACGATGCCGATCACACGGACGCCATGCGCGACAACGCCATCGCACCGATCGACATCGCGGTTCTCAATCTCTATCCGTTCGAAGACGTGCGTGCAGCCGGTGGCGACTACGCGACCACAGTGGAGAATATCGATATCGGCGGACCGGCCATGATCCGCGCGGCGGCCAAGAACCACGCTTATGTGACCGTGATCACGGATGTTGCGGATTATGACGCGCTCGGCCGCGAATTCGAGGCTCATGACGGCGCCGTCTCCTATGGGTTCCGCCAGGAAATGGCCGCGAAGGCCTATGCGCGTACGGCTGTTTACGATGCCGCGATAGCCAATTGGTTCGCCGAAGAACTCGACATCGAGACACCTTCGCGGCGAGCCGTGGGCGGCGCCCTGAAAGAGGTCATGCGCTACGGCGAAAATCCGCATCAGACTGCCGGATTCTACGTCACTGGCGAAGCCCGCCCGGGCGTCGCGACCGCCGTCCTGCACCAGGGCAAACAGCTTTCTTACAACAACATCAACGACACCGACGCGGCCTTCGAGCTGATCAGCGAATTCGCGCCGGCCGATGGCGCAGCCTGCGCCATCATCAAACATGCCAATCCCTGCGGCGTCGCCCGCGGCGCGAACCTGGCGGACGCCTATGGCAAAGCGTTGGCCTGCGATGCGGTCTCGGCCTTTGGCGGCATCATCGCCTTCAATCGGACGTTGGACGCCGACGCGGCAACGGAAATCGTCAAGATCTTCACCGAGGTCATCATCGCGCCGGAGGTGACGGACGACGCGCGACGGATCATTTCCGCCAAGAAGAACCTGCGGCTACTGACGACAGGCGGCCTGGCGGACCCCCGCGCGCCCGGCCTCGCGGTCCGGTCGGTGGCCGGAGGACTGCTCGTCCAGTCGCGCGACAATGGTTGCGTCGGCGATCTCGACCTCAAAACCGTGACCGCGCGGACGCCGAGTGCGAGCGAAATGGCCGACCTGACATTCGCCTTCACTGTAGCGAAACACGTCAAGTCCAACGCCATCGTCTATGCCAGGGACGGCGCGACGGTCGGCATCGGCGCCGGCCAGATGAGCCGTGTCGATTCATCCCGCATCGCCGCCCGCAAGGCGGAGGACGCCGCGGCAGCCCTTGACCTTGCCGAACCGTTGACCCGCGGCTCCGTCGTCGCTTCGGACGCGTTTTTCCCCTTTGCCGACGGACTGCTTTCGGCCATCGAGGCCGGCGCCACGGCCGTCATCCAGCCGGGTGGGTCGATGCGCGACGACGACGTCATCCGCGCCGCCGACGAGGCCGGCGTCGCCATGGTGTTCACCGGCATGCGTCACTTCCGGCACTGAGGCCGTTCCGCTCCACCGCTGCCTTAGGGACCGGCCGGATCAGCGCCGCGCCGGAGAGTCATGGGCGCTCTTGACGAAGGACAGCAAGACGATGCCGATAAGGAAGAGAACGATGATCGGCGTGACACCGATGCGCTGGCTGTCGAACAGGCCGGTGGCGAGCGCGACGAGCAGCGGCGCCAGAAAGGTCGTCGCCTTGCCTGACAGCGCATAGAGGCCGAAAGCCTCGATGATGTTGCGCTCCTGCACCTGATCGACCAGAAGCGTGCGCGAGGCAGCCTGTAACGCGCCACCGGCCGCGCCGATCAGACAGCCGGCAATGTAGAATGCCAGATCGGGCAGGCCGGAAGGAGCCGCCTCGCTGCCGACCGAGACGAACAGCACCTGCGTCGGCGACGTCGACAAAACCAGAAAACAGCACAGCGTCAGGGTAATGATGCTCACCGTCACCACGACTTTCGGACCGTGCCGGTCGTCGATCTGTCCGCCCGCCCAGGCACCGATCACGCCGGTCGCGGCGGCCAGGACACCGAACACACCGATCTGTATCGTGTTCCAGCCGAGGACGCCGGCAGCATAGATACCGCCAAAAGCGTAAAGCCCGTTGAGCGCATCGCGGTAGAACATGCTCGACAGCAGGAAACTGAAATAACTCCTCTGGCTCGGCAGCTTCTTCAGCGTCTGACCGAGCTCCTTCAATCCCGTGGCGATCACACCCGCCGGCACGGCGCGGTTCGGCGCGTCGCGGGTAAACAGGAACATCGGCAACACGAAAATCGCATACCAGACGGCCGATAGCGGGCCGGAAATGCGATCGCCCTCGTGCGTGGCGGGGTCGAGACCGAAAAGCGGGCTCAAGCCGATCAACGTCTTTCCGGTTGTCGGATTCGCGGCCAGAAAACCGAGCACGATCACCAGCGAGACGATCCCGCCCACATAGCCGATCGACCAGCCATTGCCCGACAGACGTCCCAAACGCGCGCGTGGCACCAGGACCGGCATCATCGAATTGTTGAACACCGTCGCCGATTCGAAGCCAAACAGCGCGACCACGAGTGCGATCACCGCAATCGTGACATGTTCGCTTCCCGGCGCCGCAAACCAAAACATCCAACAACCGATCACGGCAAAGATCAAAAAAAACGCGATCCATGGTTTGCGCGGACCGCTGCGATCGGCGATCGCGCCGAAAACAGGCGCGGTGAGGGCAACGGCAAAACCGCCGAGTCCGGCGGCATAGCCCCATATCTCCTGGCCTTGTACGGCGGTTTCGGCAACGTGCGAGGCAAAGTACGGGGCGAAAACGAAGGTGATGATCAAGGTGAAAAAGGGCTGGGTCGCCCAGTCGAACATTATCCAACCGACAATGCCCCTGCGGTCCGAGGGCCTCGGGTCGGCGTTGTCCACGGCCAGGTCAGTCATCGAACCCTCTTCCTTAGACCTTGTCCCATTCTGGCCGCAGTTTGCTCTAGCTGCGGCCGACCGCGACATCGCTCATCATGCCGGCCGCGACCGTCAGCCGCGCGACATTGATTTCGCCGGTCTCGATCAGCGCGCCGATGCGCTCGTGAGCCCGGTCGATGCGCGTCCGGTCATTGTCGTGCCAGGCCTTGGCCGGGTTTTTCTCCTTGCCGAACTGTTCCAGCGCCGTCTGGGTGATCGCGCGCCTGGCGGCATTGATTTCGTCCAGGCTTCTGGCCACCGCCAGCGCCTCATAGTGATCGGAGATCGTTGCGCGATGGGCGGCAAGATCGATGCGGCCGATCCGGAACAGCTCGCTGACATCGAAATAGACCTTGGCCGTCCGTTTCAGATCGGAGCCGGCGCGTTGCGAGATCTGCATGATCTCCGGCAACAGGGAAAGCGCTGGCAGATGGCACAATGTCTTGGCGAGCTTCGCCGGCACGCCGTGCTCGGTCGAGCGGATGTACCACGCCTCCGTCTCCTGCTTCATGAAGGCCGGCAGCATGGAAGCAACGGTGGTCCCGCCGAGCGTGGCAACCGCCTTGCGCAGATCGGCGACGGTCTCGCCAATCGGCTGGCGGTTGACGCCGGTCTTCAGCGCCCAGCGCGACACGGTCTGGATCACATGCCCGACGCCGGCATAGAGCTCGTTCTGAAAATCACCGGAAATCTTGTTGTCCAGCGCATCGATCGCGTCGTACAGGTCCGGCAGGCGCAGCCCGTCGCGGACCATGACATAGGCCTTGACGATATCGGAGGGCAGCATGCCGGTGGCATCAACGAGGCGGCTGACGAAGATCGGGCTGCCGCGGTTGATAGCATCGTTGGCGAGCATCGTGCCGATGATCTCGCGCCGCAGCCGATGGCCATTGATATCGGCAGCGTGGTCGCGACGCATCCGTTTCGGAAAGTAATCCACCAATTCGGTCTCGAAATAGGGATCGTCCAACAGCGCGCTTTTGGTTAAATCGTCGAACAGGACGATTTTGGCATAGGACATGAGCACACCGATCTCCGGCCGCGTCAGCGGCTTGTTCGCCGCCATGCGCTCGGCCAGAACCTGATCGTCCGGCAGCGTTTCGACCGCCCGATCGAGCTGGCCGTCAGCTTCCAGCCGGTTCATCAGTCGGACCAGATCGCCGGTCGCACGGGCGGACCGCCTTTCGATCAGCGAGATAGCCAGGGTCTGAAGATAATTGTTGCGCAGTACCAGCGCAGCAACCTCCTCGGTCATTGATTCAAGCAGCTTGTCGCGGTCGGCACGGGACAAACGATTGTCGCGCATGGCGCCGGCCAGCGCGATCTTGATGTTGACCTCCAGGTCGGATGAGTTCACGCCGGCGGAATTGTCGATCGCATCGGAATTGCAACGCCCGCCGCGCAGGCAGAACGCGATCCGGCCACGCTGGGTGACGCCGAGATTGGCGCCTTCGCCGATGACCTTGGCACCGACCTCGTCGGCGGTGATCCGCACCGCATCATTGGCCCGGTCGCCGACATCGCCATCGCTCTCTCCGGCCGCCTTCACATAGGTTCCGATGCCGCCGAACCACAGCAGATCGACCTTGGTCCGCAGGATCGCGGTGATGACGTCGAACGGCGTCACAGCGGATTCGTCGAGACCGATCGCCGCGGCCGCTTCGGCAGTCAGCGTCACCGATTTATCGGCGCGCGAGATGATCATGCCACCCTTCGACAGAAGCGATCGGTCGTAATCCTGCCAGCTTGAGCGGCCGAGACCGAACAGCCGCTTGCGTTCCTTGAAGGAGCGCGCGCAGTCCGGATCGGGATCGATGAAGATATCGCGATGGTCGAAGGCCGCCACGAGCCTGATCTTGGGCGACAGCAGCATGCCGTTGCCGAACACGTCGCCGGACATATCGCCGACACCGGCCACCGTGAATTCGGTCCTCTGGATATCGATATTCATTTCACGGAAATGCCGCTCGACCGCCTCCCAAGCGCCGCGCGCGGTAATGCCCATTTTTTTGTGATCGTAGCCGGCTGACCCGCCAGAGGCGAAGGCATCGTCCAACCAGAAATGATGCGCCTGACTGATCGCATTGGCGGTGTCGGAAAACGTCGCCGTGCCCTTGTCGGCGGCGACGACGAAATAGGGATCATCGCCATCGTGACGGATTGTCCGGTCCGGCGGGACAACGACATCGTCGACGATATTGTCGGTGATGGAAAGCAGCGAGGATATGAAGATCTCATAGGCCTCGCGTCCGGCTGCGAACACATCGTCACGGCTGCCGCCTTCCGGCAGGTTCTTTGGATAAAACCCGCCCTTGGCACCGACCGGCACGATGACGGCGTTTTTCACCTGTTGCGCCTTGACCAGGCCGAGCACCTCAGTGCGGTAGTCCTGAGCGCGATCGGACCAGCGAAGCCCGCCGCGCGCGATCGGACCGAACCGCAAATGAACCCCTTCGACATCCGCACCGTAGACGAAGATCTCGCGGAATGGCCGCGGCTCGGGAATGCCGTCGAGCACGCGCGGGTCCAGCTTGAAGGCCAACGTCCTGCGCGGCGTACCGTCGCTGTCTGTCTGGTGGTAATTGGTCCTGAGCGTCGCCTGGATCGCGTTGGCGTAGCGACGCAGGATGCGATCGTCATCAAGGCTTGGAACACGCGTCAGTTCGTCCTCGATGCGGGCGAGGATGGCATCGGTTTCGAACTCGGACGTCTTGCCCTTGACCGGCAGATCGAAGCGGCTGCGAAACAGTTTGAACAGATCGGCGGCGATTTCCGGATAGCGATTGAGCGCGCGCGCGATATAGCCTTGCGAATAGGTGACGCCCGCCTGCCGCAGATAACGCGCATAGGCGCGCATCGCGGTGACCTCGCGCGCCGACATGCCGCAATTGATCACCAGCCGGTTGAAGGCGTCATTGCTGACCCGGCCAAACCAGATCGCCATGAAAACCTCGTCAAGCAGATGCACCAGCAGCGCCAGGTCGACCGCTTTGCCTTCCCGATGGACCAGTTCCATATTGTGCAACACCACTTTGCGCGTGGCCGTCACATCGGCACCGACGGAAAGGTCGAAGGTCTGCTCGCTGATCACGTCAAAGCCGAGATTCTCCAGCAGCGGCACGCGGCGCGACAATGCGACCGGCTCATGCAGATGGAAGATCTTCAAGGACAGATGGTCGCTCGCCTCGCCGTCGCGCTGGTAGAAATCGATGCAGATCGGATTGTTCTCGGCACACGACAGGATGTTGGGTAGATCCTCCACCGTTTCTTCCGGGGTGAAGTTGTCGCGATAGGCATCGGAGGTGTGCAACGCCAAGCCATCGGGCCCGGCAAGCGCCGCGAATCGGTCTTCCCAGCGCGTCACGATGGCGCGCACGGCATTTTCGAGCTCGTCCTGCGTCACCCGCGGCGTTTTTCCGTCGGACCGCCCCATGATGAAATGCACGCGCGCCAGGCGGCCTTCCGGAAAAGCCGGATAGAAAGCTGACAACCGGGCGTCGTAGACATGTTTCAGATAGGCCGCGATGCGCTCACGTGCGTCGGAATCATACTGGTCCCGCGGCACATAGACGATCACCGAGACGAAGCGGTCAAAGCGGTCGATGCGCGGCAGGACACGCACCCGCGGCCGGTCGCTCAGTTCGATGATCTGCTCGCAGAAACCGGCCAGCATCGGCACGTCGATCTGAAACAACTCGTCACGCGGGTAGCTTTCCAACGCATTCAAAAGCACCTTGCCGGAATGGCTCTCCGGATCGAAGCCGAAACTGGCGACAACGGCCTCGGCCTTCGACCGCAGCAGCGGAATGCGGGTGACCGAGCGGGTATAGGCGGTGGATGTAAAGAGCCCGACAATACGCAATTCACCGGTCACGCGCCCGCTGTCGTCGTAACGCTTGACGCCGACATAATCCATATAGGTGCGCCGGTGAACAAGCGAACGCACATTGGCCTTCGTCACGATCAGCGGATCGGGGCCTTGCAGAAAGGCCAGCAGCTCAGGCGTCGTCGTGACATGCCCCGATTCCCGGCGCAGCACCCGCACATCGGGGTTCGACAGAATGCCAAGCCCCGTCGGTTCGCCCCGCTCCACCCGCGCGGTGTGCCCGGTACCGCTGTAGCGATATTCGCGCATGCCCAGAAAAGTGAAGTTGTCGTCGCGCAGCCAGGACAGAAAGGCCAGCGCCTCCTCATGTTCGGCGATGTTGCGGAAGGCGTTGGAAACCTCCAGATCCTCAATCACACCGTCCAGCCGGTTCAGCATGGCGCGCCAGTCGATCACCGCCCGGTGAACCTGGTCGAGCACCTTTCCAAAACCCTCCTTCAGCACCTCGGCCGCCGCCTCGGACAACTGTGGCAGATGCACCTGTATGAGACTGACCCGCTGCCAGTCCTCGTCGCTTTCGCCGGCGACATAGAGCGCTACGTCCTGGATCGCGCCACCCTTCGAGCGACTGACCGACAGGATAGGATGGGCCGCCAGATAGGTGTCGCGATGCGAAGCGGAAATCTCGCCCATCACTGAATCGAACAGAAACGGCATGTTATGATCGACGATGGTGACCAGCGTCACCGGCCGGCCCGCCACGTTTATGTCGTCGGCCGCGGAGACGTCGACATGGACATCCTTGCCGTTCCAGGCCTGCAAATGAGCCCGGGCGTAGACCGCCGCAGTCGCCAGCGCCTCCGGCCGATAGGCGATCACATCGTCGGCACTGACGCGCCCGAACAGGATGTCCGGGGCAATGGCGGGTTTTTTCTCCTTGCCGAGTATCTCTGCAACCCTGGCGATCTGTTTATCGCGCTTGGGGTGACGGCGCATGCCCATGACTCTCTCCCACAATTCCCGTCTGGACCTGATCCACCGACGGATGGTAGCAGAACTGAGACGGGAAGCGACGCAATAATGCAGCGGTGCCGGGAAATTCACCGGAGTTTGATATGAGCAAGCAACAACAACAGGTTACGGCGCTCGACATGCCGCCGCCCGCAGACCTCAGCGCACCGATGCGCGCCTATTTCGACAAATGCCTGGAGAAACTGGGCATGGTGCCCAACGTGCTACAGGCCTATGCGTTCGACGAGGCGAAGCTGCAAGGTTTCGCAAATGTCTACAATGATTTGATGCTGGGCGACTCCGGCCTGAGCAAGCTGGAACGGGAACTGATCGCCGTTGCGGTGTCGTCGGTCAATCATTGCTACTATTGTCTGGTCGCGCACGGCGCCGCCGTGCGCCAGCTCTCGGGCGATCCGGCGCTCGGCGAGCAGATGGTGATGAACTATCGCGCCGCCGACCTGGACGCGCGCCATCAAGCGATGCTCGATTTTGCCGTCAAGCTGACGGAAACGCCGGACCGGATCGTCGAACAGGACCGCGAGGCGTTGCGGCAGGCCGGCTTCAGCGACCGCGACATCTGGGACATCGCCGCCGTGGCGTCCTTTTTCAACATGTCGAACCGCATGGCCGCCGCCACCGATATGCGGCCAAATGACGACTATCATGCGATGGCGCGTTGACCATAGCGGCGGCCAAAGACCGTGCTGCCGCGGCGGGGCCGCCGAGACCCGTGCGAAGCAGCCTTATCCGGCTGGCCATCGCCGCCATTTCAGTGCATAAAACGCCGGTACCGCCGCAGATGAGCAGGTCCATGGCCCAAAAGCACGATCCGTCCGAACAGGCAAAGCGCGACCTCAAGCGCCTGAGCGAAGAGGGCGGTCTTCTGAACGCGCCGAAGATGAAGGCTCGGTCCAAATCGATCAAGGGCCATTTCCTTGCCGACGATGCTGACCAAACGGACCGTATCGAGGTGTGGGGCAGCCGTATCGGCCGGATCCTGTCATTGATCGCGGTGATGATACTGCTGGTGTGGCTGGTGAATTTCCTGACACGCAACTGACAATCGAGGACACCCGATGACGGACAGACCGGACAACGCCGTGGCGGAACGGCGCGCCGTGCTTGTCATATCAAGCCATGTCGTGCGTGGCTCCGTCGGCAACAGGGCGGCGGTTTTCGCGCTCGAAACGCTTGGACATCCCGTCTGGGCCTTGCCGACCGTGCTGCTGCCGTGGCATCCCGGACATGGGCCGGCGACGCGCTCTGTCATTCCGCAGGCGGATTTCTCCGCCATGGTCGATGATTTGTGTGCCGCGCCCTGGCTGGACGAGGTGGGCGCGGTGCTGTCCGGATATCTCGGCCGGCCCGAACAGGCCGCCGATATCGGCCGACTGGTCGACGCGGTGCGCGCCCGCAACGACGACACGCTCTATCTGTGCGATCCGGTGATCGGCGATGAGGGCGGCCTTTACGTACCGACCGAAACGGCCGCGGCGATTCGCGACGAACTGGTTCCGCGCGCGTCGATCGCCACGCCCAATCGCTATGAATTGCAGTGGCTGCAAGGCGGTGACCTCGACGATGTGCCGGCCATGCTGCGGGCCGCCGGGACACTTGGGCCGTGGCGTGTGCTCGTCACGTCGGCGCCTGCGATGATGAGCGGGTCGACGGGCAATGTGATGCTGACCGGCAGCCGCGCCCTGATGGCCGAACACCGGGAGATTCCCAATCCGCCGAATGGGCTGGGCGATCTGACCGCCGCGGTTTTCCTCGCCCACATCATGAACGGCAAGACCGACGAAAAGGCGCTTCAAAGCGCCACGGCCTCGGTTTTCGAGATTTTGGCACGCACGGCCAAGCGCGGCGCCGACGAACTTACACTGGAAAGTGACGCGGCGAGCTTGGCGCGACCCTTCGCGATGGTGCTCATGCGTCACCTGTCCTATCAACAGCAGCGCGCGTAGAGCATTCTGTGCTGAGATTAGCGCGGTGGGATACGGCGACCGGCGATGTCGTCCGGCCGGAACCGGTTCGATAATCGCCGGCCGGCGCGGCTCAGGCGGCCCGGCTTCTGCTTTTCAACAGGCCGCGTGCCACCAGCAGTTCGGCGGTCTGGACCGCGTTCAGCGCGGCGCCCTTGCGCAGATTGTCGGAAACGACCCATAGATTGAGACCGTTTTCGACCGTCGTATCCTCGCGAATGCGGGAGATGTAGGTGGCGTCGTCGCCGACACACTCACAGGGTGTGACATAGCCGCCATCCTCGCGCTTGTCGACCACAAGACAACCCGGCGCGTCGCGCAGGATCTCGCGCGCCTGGTCGGCGCTGATCTCCCGCTCGAACTCGATATTGACCGCCTCGGAGTGGCCGATGAACACCGGCACGCGCACCGCGGTGCAGGTCACCTTGATCTTCGGATCGAGAATCTTCTTGGTTTCGGCGACCACCTTCCATTCCTCCTTGGTGGTGCCATCCTCCATGAACACGTCAATATGGGGAATGACGTTGAAGGCGATGCGCTTGGTGTGGACATTGGCTTCGATCGGATCGGCGACGAAGACCGCCTTGGTCTGATTGAACAACTCGTCCATCGCATCCTTGCCACCGCCGGACACCGATTGATAGGTCGCCACCACGACACGCTTGATCGTCGCCGCATCATGCAACGGCTTCAGGGCGACCACCAATTGAATGGTCGAGCAATTCGGATTGGCGATGATGTTCCTGCTGGCAAAACCGGTGATGGCATCGGCATTCACCTCCGGCACGATCAGCGGCACATCGGCATTGTAGCGCCAGGCCGATGAGTTATCGATAACGACGCATCCCTGCTGGCCGATCTTTGGCGACCATTTTTGCGATACCGATCCGCCGGCCGACATCAGGCAGATATCGGTATCGGAAAAATCATAGTTTTCCAGGTTTTTGACCGTCAGCGTCTGGTCACCGAAGGAGACCTCGCGGCCGACGGATCGGCTGGAGGCCAGCGCAACCACCTCGTCCACCGGAAAATCCCGTTCCGACAAGACGTCGAGCATTTCCCGGCCCACATTTCCCGTGGCGCCGGCAATCGCGATTTTGAATCCCATGATCGTTCTCCTGTCCCTCTTCCTGTCCACAGCCCGCCGGCCAATGCGGGCCCTCTACCCCCGGCCGGACCGGGAAGAGAGCGGACAAGCCAGAGACATCAAACCGTTTTGGTCGTTTTGCTGGCCGTAAAAGCGACAATACATGCGCCGTTTCCGGCGGACGGGGCCGGAACGGATACCGATCGACAAAGGGCGACGGGACGTTGCATGTTTCTTTCCTGTTCCAGACGCCTTTTACAGTGCGGATGCGCTAAGTCAATGCGATATGCACATCTGGAAACGCGATGCAAATGCATCGGGCTTCCGAGGCAGGGTGCTATGCGCGCCTGCGCCAGAGTCTGACCAGCGCGACACCCCGGCGCGGCACCGGCCAGCCCTTCGCATCATAGGTGAAAATGAAACCGTAGCGGGCAAAGACCAGCGCTGAAAAATAGGCATACCAGGCCCCGAAGGCGAGACCGGCAATGACGTCGCTCGGATAGTGCGCGCCGACCAGCACCCGCGTGAAGCCCAGCCATATGGCCAGGAGCAGCGCCGGAATGCGTAACGCGGGAAAGAAGATCGCAACCGCCGCAAACAGCGCCCCGGCGGTGGTCGAATGGCCGGACGGAAAGCTGGCATAGCTCGCATCGGAAAACGGATGGAAGCTGAAAGCGCCGGCATCCTCGAAATGGACCGGACGGGCTCGGCCGATCACCCGTTTCAGGATCGTCGCGATCAGACCGGACACACCGACCGACAGGAAAATATAGGCGCAGGCCGACATCGCCTTGGCCAGAGCAAGCCGCGTCCGGCTGGAAAACCATTGCCAGTTCAGCGCGTAACCGACGATCAGCAGGATACCGGTCGGTGTCAGGATCCAACCGGATTTGCCGATATCCGTCAGACGCGCGGCCCAGTGCATCACCTCGGGCGGCCATTGCGTGCGGTAGGCGCCGACCGGCATGTCGAGGACGACGGCGGTCATGATGACGACTACGCCGACGATCAGCAGGTAGCGCCATCCGCGCACCCGCGGCATCGCCGGGCGGCTGACGCGCCGCTGGCGCAACAGGGCGCGATTGGCGCTGACATTGTCGCGGAACCGCGAGGAGACCCGCGCCAGCGCATGCTTGACGCTGTCCGGCAGGAGCGGCTTCGCGCTGCTTTGCGTGTCGTTTTGGGCCATTAAACCAAGGCTGCTCCTCGCCACCACGGCGGGCGCCGCGGTTGGCCTATGCTACGCGTGCCGCTTCAGCCCTTCAATGCCTTGAACTCGGCAAGAACGGCATCGCCCATTTCGCCGGTGCTGACCGGAGCCATGCCGGGAGCCGCGATATCCGCCGTGCGCACGCCGCGATCAAGCACATTGGCGATCGCGGTTTCGAGTTTGCCGGCTTCCTCGACCATGCCGAAGGAATAGCGCAGGCACATGGCGAAAGAGGCGAGCATCGCCAGGGGATTGGCAATGCCCTTGCCGGCAATATCGGGCGCCGAGCCGTGCACTGGCTCATAGAGCGCCTTGCGCGCGCCCGTCCGCTCATCCGGAGCGCCGAGGGAGGCGGACGGCAACATGCCCAGAGATCCCGTCAACATGGCGGCGACGTCCGACAACATGTCGCCAAACAGATTGTCGGTGACGATGACATCGAACTGCTTGGGCCAACGCACCAACTGCATGCCGCCGGCATCGGCGAGCATATGGTCGAGCTCGACATCCTGGAACCCGGCCGCATGGGTGGCGGTGACCACTTCGTTCCAAAGCACGCCGGATTTCATGACGTTGCGCTTTTCCATCGACGTTACTTTGTTGGCACGCGTACGGGCCAGCTCGAAGGCGACGCCGGCGATGCGCTCGATCTCGTAGCTGTCATAGACCTGGGTGTCGATCGCCCGCTTCTGGCCATTGCCGAGATCGATGATCTCCTTGGGTTCGCCGAAATAGACGCCGCCAGTCAACTCGCGCACAATCAGAATATCGAGGCCCTCGACCACGTCCTGGCGCAGCGACGATGACGATGCCAGCGCCGGATAACAGATCGCCGGCCGTAGATTGGCGAACAGCTCCATGTCCTTGCGCAACCGCAACAGACCGGCCTCCGGACGCACATCATAGGGCACGCCATCCCATTTCGGACCGCCGACCGCGCCGAACAGCACGGCATCGGCGGCCATCGCCTTGGCCATATCCTCTTCCGATATCGCCTGGCCGTGGGCGTCGTGGGCAGCACCACCGACGAGGCCCTCATCGGTTTCGAAACCGGCCGAATGCGCCTCGTTCATAAAGGCGATGACCTTCCTGACCTCAGCCATGGCTTCCGGCCCGATGCCGTCGCCGGGGAAAAGAAGAAGTGTACGCGATGCCATGGGTTATCCTCGTGTCCTGCGGATGTCTGCCGCCGCTGTCAGCGGCCTTTGAAGGCGGTGACCTCGATCTCGATGCGCATTTCCGGGCGGATGAGGCCGCTGACCAGCATGGTCGCCGCCGGCCGGATGTCGCCGAGTATCTCGCCCAACACCGGAAACACCCGGCCGGCATCGGCGGCATCGGTGATGAAATACTGCGCACGCACAATATCGGTCAGCGCGAAGCCGGCCTGCTCCAGCGTCCTACCGATCGTCGCGAGGGCGTTGCGCGTCTGGTCCTCGATGCTGTTGGGCATGTCCATGCTGTCGTAATCGTAACCGGTGGTGCCGGCGACGAAGTACCAGTCGCCCTGGACGACCGCGCGGGAATAGCCGGCGGCCTCTTCAAAGGGCGAGCCGGTGGATATCAGTTGACGCATGGCGTTTTCCGCTTTGGGTGGTGCCGTTCAGTGCCAGGGTCGGTGGTTGGCGATGTGGTCTTCGTGCCGGTCGATATGGTGATCGCGCTCCATCGTCAGGCCGATCTCGTCGAGTCCGTTCAGCAGGCAGTGTTTTTTGAAGGGATCGATCTCGAACTTGATGACACCGCCGTCGGGACCACGGATCTCCTGGGTCACAAGATCGACGGTCAGCGTGGCATTGGCGCCGCGCGATGCGTCGTCCATCAGCAGCGCGTGCTCTTCCGGAGTAACGACGATCGGCAAAAGGCCGTTCTTGAAGCTATTGTTGTAGAAGATATCGGCGAAACTGGTGGAAATGACGCAGCGAATACCGAAATCCATCAACGCCCAGGGCGCGTGCTCGCGTGACGACCCGCAGCCAAAATTATCTCCGGCGACCAGGATGGTCGCGTTCTGATAGGCCGGCCGGTTGAGCACGAAATCCTCATTTTCCGAACCGTCCTGGTGAAACCGCATTTCGGCGAAAAGGCCCTTGCCGAGCCCGGTTCGCTTGATGGTCTTCAGATAATCCTTGGGAATGATCATGTCGGTGTCGACATTGACGATCGGCAGGGGCGCGGCAACGCCGCTGTGGCGGGAGAACTTTTTCATCGCGCAAACCTCGATTGGCCGTTTCGACACGCTTCCGATTCACGCGGTCTGACGCGGAACACGGCATGGCATGGAGGGTACCGCCATGCATTTATCAAACGTCACATGGAAAAAGAAGACCTTCGCGGCAAATCGGGCACAGGAAAGCTGCGAGCGCGCCGCGTCACATATCGATGACGGTGCCGTCCTTGTCCTTCCAGACACGCGAGCGGGGACGTTTGGACACCTGGTCCTGCCGACTGAAAGCGGCGACCAGGATGCCGACGGTGATGGCGACGACAAAGAAACCGACGGCGGCAAGACCGACGAAAGCCATGATCACCAGCATGAAACCGGCAATGAACAGGCCGATTATCCAGACAATGACGTTACGTATGGTTTCCATCATATACTCGCCCGCGGTTCCAACTCCGGTCTCGGTCGCAATTCGCACCCAACCGATCCTATTGAGGAAGTAGCGATTGTCGCGACCCATTTCAAGCGCGGTTCGACGCAAGTCCGTCATCGTGCGGTCGCGCCAATCGGAAGAGACGCGGCTTGCACATCCCGGTCGCGGCGGGCAAAAGGGAGGCATGACCGATCCCGACCATGCGACTCTCCAGCCGGCGCGTCCGGTGCGCCCGCGTCGTTCCGTGCTCTATGTGCCCGCCAGCAACGAACGCGCTCTGGACAAGGCCGCGGACCTGCCCTGCGATACCGTGATTTTTGATCTGGAGGACGGGGTCGGGCCGACGGAAAAGCCGGCCGCCCGCGAGGCGCTGGCGCGTTGGTTCGCGGCGGCTGGCACGCGTGCCAAGGAGTATGTCGTGCGCATCAACGCGCTGTCGTCCGAATGGGGCGCGAACGACGCCGACGCGGCGCTCGGCTGGCGGCCCGACGCACTGCTCGTGCCCAAGATCGAGGATGCCGGCGATATCGGACGCGCCGAAGCGCTGCTCACCGGCCGCGGCGCGCCGACGGATATGCGCCTTTGGGCGATGATCGAAACGCCACGCGCCGTGGCCAATTGCATGGATATCGCCGAGACCGGACGGCGGGCGACCTAGCGGCTCGATTGCCTCGTCGCCGGGACAAACGATTTGATCAAGGAGACCGGGGTTGCGCCCGTGCCCGGCCGACCGCATCTGTCGATTTGGCTGATGCAGATTATCCTGGCGGCGCGCACGGCCGGGCTGGACGTTTTGGACGGCGTCTATAACGACTTGCGCAATCAGGCCGGTTTCGAGACGGAATGCCATGAAGGCAAATCCATGGGGTTCGACGGCAAGACGCTCATCCACCCGGACCAGATCGACATCGCCAACCGCGTTTTCGGGGCGAGTGAGGAAGCGCTGGCCGCGGCCCGGTCGATCGTCGCGGCTTTCGCCCGTCCGGAAAATGCGGGGCGCGGCGTGATCCGGATCGAGGGCCAGATGGTCGAAAGGCTGCATCTGGAGCAGGCCAGATCATTGCTCGCCAAGGCGGCGATGCTCGACACCATGAAAGGAGCCCGCGCATGAGATTGTACCGATTGCTGACCGGACCGGATGATTCCAGTTTCTGCCACAAGGTCAGCAAGGCGCTGCATGACGGATGGGAGCTGCATGGCGACCCCTGCTACGCCTTCAACGCCGAAGCGAGCCAAATGCAATGCGCGCAGGCCGTCACCAAACACGCTTCGGGACAGACCTATTCACCGGACACGGATCTCGGCGAGCAGTAAAGCCCACGGCGCGGTGATGGCTCGGCAACCATCGCCTGGCGCAGATAAGCGCAGAATGTCTCGATTTTCGGCGGATTGGTTGCACCGCAGTCGATGACCCGCAGCGCATAGTCGGCAGCGCGGGCGACCGCGGCCGCATCCGGCAGATTCAACATCCAGCGGATCAGCGCCTCCTCCGGCGTCAACGGCCTTACACCGCAATCCGGCCTGAGTGCGACGACATTGCTTAAATCAGGCTTTTCGATGAGACGCAGCAGGGCGCCCAAATCGCTGTGATCGGGGATCGGAACCATCTCAATCCCTCCCGCGGCACCGCATCGATTGCCCATATGGTGTGAAAACAAACATCTGTCTCTCCTTCAAAGGCAGAGACGGGGTCGGCAAGGGGCAGGTGGACCGGATAGCGGACTCCGGAGGACACCGACGCTCCTCCGGGACACCCCGCCCGGGTTGCAACGCTGAAGGCAGGTCTCCTGGCTTGCGGCTCGCCGTTCGCCTCCGCCTTCCCGGCCGCAGCCAGTGGATATCGGGGCGAACTTGCCGCTTACAGTTGCGGGGGCAGCACCGGCATCACACCGGTTTCCCTCTTCGCCTCGCCTCGGCGCGCCTCACCTTTGGATGAGGGCGAATCGACGCAAGGAACCTTCAAGCCACGTTACCTTAGCGGCTTGAGGGGCCGATGCCCAGGCGATTGCGACACGCTGCGTCGTATCGCCACGATGTGTGGTTATGCGGCCGTTAATCGATTCTATGGACAGCCCCTCAGACCGGCATGGGACTCCATAGAGCGGTAGTAGTCGCTGAGGGTCCTGCCCCGCTCCGGCTTGAAGACCTCGCCGGTGTCAACGATGGTTTTCATTCGATCAAGCCGGAATGTGCGGAAATCGGTGCGCATTTCGCACCAGGCGGCAAGGGTCCAGACTTTGCCCCAAAACCACAGGCCAAGCGGCCTTATGCGCCGTTCCGTCGGCACACCCTCGGCATCGAAATATTCGATCTTCAGAACATGACGGCGGTCGGCGGATTGCTCGAGCAGATCGAAACGCAGCCTGTCCTCGTCGCGCATCATGAAATCCGGCGCGTGAATCTCAGTCCCGGAGATGCGGCGGCGCTCGCGATCCGGCAGCACCGCCTCGATTTTGACCAGCGCCTCTTCCGCGGCGCGGGCGATCGCCGCCCCGCCCCAGGCCCGCGCCAGCCGCGCGCCGGTGACGAGAGCAACGATTTCGTCGCGGGAGAACATCAGCGGCGGCAAGTCAAAACCCTCCCGCATGATGTACCCAACGCCAGCCTCGCCGTCGATCGGAACGCCGGTCGACTGCAGGTCGGCGATGTCGCGGTAGATCGTGCGCTCCGACACCTCCAGCCGCTCGGCCAGGACGGCGGCGGTCACCAGGCGGCCGCCCCGCAGATATTGCACGATTTGAAAAAGTCGGTCTGCCCGACGCATAGCCTGTCCTCAAATGCCGGCCCGAGGGCCGGCCTGGTCGTCGATTATAGCGCAAACGGCACGCTTGACGATCCGGCGCAAGCGAGCAGGATCGCCAAACGCGTGGCGCAGTGTTCGTTTCAGTTGAACAGGCCGATGCTGTTGCCGTCGGGATCGAGGCAATAGACGAAGCGGCCGGAATCGATGGTGAAGATGTCCGAGACCACCTTGCCGCCACTCTCGACGACACGGTCCATTGCCGCCTCCAGCGTGGTGGGCACCATCAGATGAATGGTGCTGCCCTTGCCGACGTCACCGGGCTTGCCCTCATAAATATGTCCGGCGACACCGGTCTTGGGGTCCTTGCAGGGGAAGATGCCGACCTTGTTTGGCCCCATTGTCTGTTTGACGAGTTCGGTTTCCAGCACCTTGTTGTAGAAGTCCTGTCCCGTGGCAAGGTCGTTGACCGGGATTTCAAACCAGACGCTGGCATTTTCAGGCAGGAAAGCTGACATATCGTCCTCCGATATTTGATGACATGATCATCTTCCCACACCACTCCTGACAGCTTCCTGTCAGGAGCGCCGCCATCAAATGCACCGATCCGATAGAAGCGCTTCAGGTGTCGGATACCGGCACGGTGTAGTTCAGTGTCAGGCGACCGCCATCGGCGTAGACGGTCTGGCCGGTGACATAGGCCGCATCCTTCGATGCCAGAAACGCGACGACGCCGGCGATCTCGGACGGATCGCCAATCCGGCCCATCGGGGTGCGGGCGAGGATCCGGTTGCGCACGTCGCGCTCCCTGACCACGGATGTCAGCATATCCGTCATCACCGATCCCGGCCCGACCGCGTTGACCCTGATGCCATAGGGCGCGAGCGACAGCGCCATAACGCGCGTCAACTGGCAGACACCGCCCTTGGAGGCGACATATGGCACCTGATCGGGAATCGCCACAATGGCGTTGATCGATGAGATATTGACGATCGATCCCGGCTCACCGCCCTTTTTCAGCCGGTCGACCAGGATCCGCGCCACAGCCTGGCCACACAGGAAGGCGCCCTTGAGATTGACCGCCAGCACGCGCTCGAAATCCTCTTCCTTCAGATCGAGGAAGTCAGCTGAATGGGAAATGCCGGCATTGTTCACCAATACGTCGATGTCGCCGAAGCTGTCGAGCGTTGCGGCAATCATGTTGCGCACATCCAGCCGTTCGGAAACATCCACCGGAACGAACTCGACAGCTCCCAGTGCCGACAGATCGGCGGCCGCCGCTTCGCCAACCTTTTCGTCGATATCGGCGATCACCACCCGTGCACCGTCGGTCAGAAAACGCTTCGCTACAGCGTAGCCGATGCCCCTTGCACCGCCGGTCACGATCGCGACCTTGCCTTCCATCGCCTTTCCTCCGCTCAGATTGCGCTCGTTCGGGCGGAGACTGGACCCTTCGCGATGAGGGGTCAACGGCAATCAGCGCGTTATGAGGCCAAGCTAGCGATCCATCAGGCCACGCGCGGCAAGCGCGTCTTTGATTTCGTCGAGGATCGCCGGATCGTCAATGGTCGCCGGCATCTTCCAGCTCTCGCCGTCGGCGATCTTCTGCATGGTGCCGCGCAGGATCTTGCCTGAGCGGGTTTTCGGCAGCCGCGGCACCGTGACCGCAAGCTTGAAGGCAGCCACCGGACCGATCTGATCGCGCACCAGCTGGACCACCTCTTTTTCGATTTCAGCGCCGGGCCGATCGACGCCGGCATTGAGCACCAGGAACCCAGTCGGAACCTGGCCCTTCAACGCGTCCGCGATGCCGATGACGGCGCATTCGGCGACATCGGGATGATAGGCGATGGCCTCTTCCATCGCGCCGGTCGACAACCGGTGTCCGGCGACATTGATGATATCGTCGGTGCGGGCCATGATGAACAGATAGCCGTCCTCGTCCATATAGCCGGCATCGGCGGTCTTGTAGAAACCGGGAAACTCGGACAGGTAGGCGTCCCGGAAGCGCTGGTCGGCATTCCACAGTGTCGGCAGATTGCCAGGTGGCATCGGCAGTCGGACCACGATATTGCCCAACGCGCCGCGTGCCACCGGATGGCCTTCATCGTCCAGAACCTGAATGTCGTAGCCCGGCATCGCCACCGTGGGCGAGCCCAGTTTGACCGGCAGGGCGCCGAGGCCGACGGGGTTTCCGACGATCGTCCAGCCGGTTTCTGTCTGCCACCAATGGTCGATGACCGGGACGCCGAGCTTGTCGCGCGCCCATTCAATCGTGTCCGGATCGGCGCGCTCGCCCGCGAGGAACAGCGTGCGTAGCGACCTCAGATCATAGTCTCCGATCAGCGCGCCATGCGGATCTTCCTTCTTGATCGCCCGAAACGCCGTGGGCGCCGTGAACAGGGCCGCGACATTGTGGTCCGAAATCACCCGCCAGAAGGTCCCGGCATCCGGCGTGCCCACCGGCTTGCCTTCAAACATGATGGTCGTGTTGCCGTGCAACAGCGGAGCGTAGACGATGTAAGAATGGCCAACCACCCAGCCGACATCCGAGGCGGCCCAGAACACCTCACCCGGATCGACGCCATAGATCGCCTTCATCGACCAGTTGAGCGCCACCATGTGACCGCCATTGTCGCGCACAACGCCCTTCGGCTGGCCCGTCGTGCCTGAGGTATAGAGAATGTAGAGCGGATCGGTCGCCGAGACCGGCGTGCAGGGCACATCGCGGCCGGCCGAATGCGCCGCCTCCATAGCCACCGCCATGTCGACATCCCGGCCCTCGGTCAGCGCCGCCGGACATTCCGGTCGCTGAAGGATCAGGCAATGGTCCGGCTTGTGAGTTGCCAGCCCGATCGCCTCATCGAGCATCGGGCCATAGGGCACAATTCTGTTGGGCTCGATGCCGCAGGAGGCGGCGATGATCAGCTTCGGCCGGGCGTCGTCGATGCGCGTCGCCAGCTCATGACCGGCAAATCCGCCGAACACGACGGAATGGATGGCGCCGAGACGGGCACAGGCAAGCATCGCCATGACCGCCTGCGGAATCATCGGCATATAGATAATGACCCGGTCGCCTTTTTCGACACCGAGATCCAGCAGCACAGCGGCCAGCGCTTTGACCTCGTCCAAAAGCGCGCCGTAGCTATAGCTCTTCTGCGTGCCGGTGATCGGACTGTCGTAAATGAGGGCCGGCTGGTCGGCGCGACCGCGCTCGACATGGCGATCGAGACAGTTGAAACAACTATTGGTCGTGCCACCGGGAAACCAGCGGCCGTAAACGCCCTGTTCGGGATCGAAAACGCGCTCGTAGGGGGTGAACCAGTCGATTGCCGCCGCGGCCTCTCCCCAGAAGCCACCGGGATCCGCCGTCCACCGTTGATATATGGCGTGATAGCTGCTTGCCATGCCGTCCTCCCATTCGCCGTCGGCTGTTCATACCGATATCTGGACAAAGCCGTAAATCAGACCTTCGATGAAGATCAGACGGCGCGTCTATCCGGGCGCCGGCCGGGGGCGCTCACCGAAGATCGCCGTGCCGATGCGCACCGAGGTCGCGCCGAAAGCGATCGCGGTGCGGAAATCAGCGGACATGCCCATCGACAATTTATCAACACCCGACTCGGTCGCGAGTTTCGCCAGCAGCGCGAAATGCGGCCCCGGATTCTCCGACACCGGCGGAATGCATGTCAGCCCTTCGATCGTCAGCCCGAAATCCCGGCGGCAGCGCTCGACGAAAGCCACCGCCTCCGGCGGAACGACGCCCGCTTTCTGCGGTTCCGCGCCGGTGTTGACCTGGACATAGAGCCGCGGCGCGCGGCCCTGTTTCGCCATTTCGGCGGCCAGCGCAACGGCTATCTTGTCGCGGTCCACCGTATGGACGACGTCAAACAGCGCAACGGCATCGGCCGCTTTGTTCGACTGCAACGGACCGATCAAATGCAATTCGATGGCGTCCGCATGGCGGCGCAGTTCCGGCCATTTGCGCTGCGCCTCCTGCACCCGGTTTTCGCCGAAAACACGCTGCCCCGCCTCGATCACCGGCAGAATGGCCGGCGGATCGAATGTCTTGGAGACCGCCACCAGGGTCACACAGCCCGGCGGACGCCCGGCCTCGCGCACAGCGGTTTCGATCTCTTCGCGCACACGCGCCAATCGCTCGATTGCGTCCATCGGACTCCCATTTGGCCTAACCGTCTGCCGGTCATCGCCGTCCTTTACAGCAATAGCGAATCGTCACGGTCTGGCAAGCCGTTCCGCGGGGCTGCCCCGCGCCGGCAATCTGCGTCGCGATGGTTGACGCTTGACAGGTTTCGTGGTGAAGCTCCGCGCACGGACTTCAAAGCAGGCAGCGGACCTCAGATCGATGGCCATTGAACGTTACAATCCGCGCGACGCCGAGCCGCGCTGGCGGGAAATTTGGGAAGAGAAAAAGCTGTTCGAGGCGGACAATGACGATCCGCGTCCGAAATACTATGTGCTCGAAATGTTCCCCTATCCGTCGGGACGCATCCATATCGGGCATGTACGCAACTATGCCATGGGCGATGTGATTGCGCGCTATAAGCGTGCCCGCGGTTTCAATGTGCTGCATCCGATGGGCTGGGACGCCTTCGGCATGCCGGCCGAGAACGCGGCGATCAAGAACAAGGTTCATCCGAAGGAATGGACCTATCGGAACATCGATGCGATGCGCAGCCAGTTGAAATCGATGGGGCTGTCGCTCGACTGGTCGCGGGAATTCGCGACCTGCGACGCCGACTATTATCACCATCAGCAGCAATTGTTCCTGGATTTCCTCGACAGCGGTCTGGCCTATCGCAAACAGTCCAAGGTCAATTGGGATCCGGAAGACCAGACGGTGCTGGCCAACGAGCAGGTGATCGACGGTCGTGGCTGGCGCTCCGGCGCGTTGGTCGAACAGCGCGAACTAACGCAATGGTTCTTCAAGATCACCGATTTTAGCGAGGAACTGCTGGAAGCGCTGAACGGGCTGGAGCAGTGGCCGGAAAAGGTCCGACTGATGCAGAGGAACTGGATCGGTCGGTCGGAGGGCCTGCATATCCGGTGGGCGATCGTGCCCGAGACCGCGCCAGCGGGCGAAGCGGTGCTGGAGGTCTACACGACACGGCCCGATACGCTGTTCGGCGCGTCCTTCATGGCCGTGGCGGCCGATCATCCGCTGGCGGTGAAAGCTGCGGAAACCAACTCAGACCTTGCCGCCTTCTGCGCCGAATGCCGGCGCATGGGCACATCGGTGGCCGCGCTGGAAACCGCTGAAAAAAAAGGGTTCGACACCGGCATACGCGTGCGTCATCCCTTCGATTCCGACTGGGAGTTGCCGGTCTATGTCGCCAATTTCGTGCTGATGGATTACGGCACCGGCGCGATTTTCGGCTGCCCGTCCGGCGACCAGCGTGATCTGGACTTCGCCAATACATACGGATTGCCGGTGGTTGCGGTGGTGATGCCGAAGGACGGCGACGCAGCGACATTCCAGATCACCGAGCAGGCCTATGTCGATGACGGCATCATGATCAACTCCCGGTTTCTGGACGGCATGACGCCCAAGGAGGCTTTCGAGGAGACGGCACGAAGGCTGGAGGCAGAAAAACTAGCCGGCAAACCGGTGGCCCGACGCGAGACCAATTATCGGCTGCGCGACTGGGGCGTTTCGCGCCAGCGCTATTGGGGCTGTCCCATTCCGATCATCCATTGCGATACCTGTGGCGTGGTGCCGGTGCCGCGTGCCGACTTGCCGGTGCGCCTGCCCGATAACGTCGATTTCGACAAGCCCGGCAATCCGCTCGACCGTCATCCGACATGGCGCGATGTCGACTGTCCGCAATGCGGCGCGCCCGCGCGGCGCGAAACCGACACGATGGACACCTTTGTCGATTCGTCCTGGTACTTCGCCCGTTTCACCGCGCCCTGGCAGAGCGAGCCCGCTGATCGTAAGGCAGCGACCGAATGGCTTCCCGTCGACCAATATATCGGCGGCATCGAGCATGCGATCCTGCACCTGCTTTATTCGCGCTTTTTTACCCGCGCCATGCGTCTGACAGGCCATGTCGATCTGAAGGAGCCGTTCAAGGGGCTGTTCACCCAGGGCATGGTCGTGCACGAGACCTATCAAGGGCCGAATGGCTGGCTGATGCCGGCCGAGGTGCGCATCGAGGACGAGGACGGCCGGCGTCGCGCCTTCGATCTCGAGACCGGGGAGGAAGTCCGCATCGGCCCGATCGAGAAAATGTCCAAGTCGAAACACAATGTGGTCGACTCCGATGATATCGTCGATTCCTTCGGTGCCGACACGGCGCGGTTCTTCATGCTGTCGGATTCGCCGCCGGAACGGGACGTGATCTGGACGGAGGCCGGCGTCGAAGGCGCGCATCGCTTTGTACAGCGGGTCTGGCGGCTGCTTGGCGAGGCGGCGCCGGCACTGCGCAACATCGATCCGAAGCCGGCGAAAGAAGGACCGGCGCTGGCGATCTCGAAAGCCGCGCACAAGGCATTGAAACATGTCGGCGAGGATTACGACAAGCTGGCCTTCAACAAGGCCGTCGCCCGCATTTACGAACTGGTCAACAATCTGGCCGGCCCTCTGGCGGAGGCGGCGCAAGGCAAGGCCGACGCAGCCACTCTGGCGGCCCTGAAGGATGCCGTCGATATTCTTGTCTCGATCATGGCACCGTTGACACCGCATCTGGCGGAAGAATGCAACGACGTGCTCGCCAACAGCACCCTGGTGGCCGAAACCGCCTGGCCGCAATTCGACGCGGATCTGGTGACGGAGGAATCGATCACACTGCCGGTTCAGATCAACGGCAAAAAACGCGGCGATCTGACGGTCGCCCGGGACGCCGACCAGGACACTGTCGAGAAAGCGGTCTTGGAACTGGCGGTTGTCCAGGCGGCCCTGTCCGGCGGTGCGCCACGCCGGATCATTGTCGTGCCGCAGAGGATCGTCAATGTCGTGGTTTGACACACCGTGGAGAACCACGCTCGCAGCCGCTGTTGTTGCGGTTGCGGGATTGGCGCTGCAGGCCTGCCAGGTGCAGCCTCTCTATTCCAGCAGCACGCATATGGCCACGACGCTGTCCGCCGTGGCGATCCAACCGGTCAACCCCGATTCCAACGCCGCGCGTGTGGAGCAGGAGTTGCGTAACCGCCTGATCTTCCTGTTTTCCGGAGGCGCGGGAGAACCCGCCGCACCCGATTACACCATGGCTCTGCGGTTCCGGGGTGCGGCGAGCGGAATCCTGCGCGAACAGCTGACCCAGGGCATCACGGCGCAGCGCTATACCGCGACGGCCACTTTCACGCTCACCGACAACCAAACCAAACAGGTCGTTGGCAACGGCACACGGCGTGTGGTCACCTTCTACGATCAGACAACGCAGGAATTCGCCAACCGGCGCGCGTTGCGAGACGCGGAGAATCGCGCCGCACAACAACTGGCGGAGATCATTCGGGCCGATACCGCGTCGATGCTGAGCCGATAGGCAGACCGCCATGGCCCAGAGGAAAGCGCATGAGGTGGACGGTTTCGTCCGACGGCCGGACCCGCAATACCGCGCCGTTCTCGTCTATGGGCCCGATCGCGGTCTGGTGACTGAAAGGGCGGGCGCGCTGTCAAAGGCCGTCGGTGTCGACCTTTCCGACGACTTCAACGTCATCAAGCTCGATAGCCAGGACATCAAAGACGATCCCGCCCGGCTTCTGGACGAGGTCAATTCCGTCGCGCTTTTCGGCGGCAACCGCCTTGTCTGGCTGAAAAACGCCGGCAACGACCGGGCGATTGTCACGGCGTTGGAGGCGATATCGACGGATCCACCGCCGGACACGATGCTGATCATCGAAGCCGGCGACCTGAAAAAAGGCGCCGCGCTGCGCAAGGCGGCGGAAGCGGGCGCGGCCTGCATGGCGCTGCCCTGCTATGGCGATGACGGCCGCAATCTGCAGGCATTGATCGACGAGGAACTGGGCGCGGCCAAATTACCGATTACCGCAGAGGCGCGCCGTTTTTTGGCCGACAATCTGGGTGGCGACCGGCTGGCGAGCCGCGGCGAATTGCAGAAGCTCGCTCTCTACTGCCGCGGTAAGGAGCGAATTGAGGAAGAGGATGTGCTCGCGATTATCGGCGACGCATCGGCGCTCTCCGTTGATGAGGCGGTGGATTGCGTTCTCAGCGGCAATCTGCCCGGGCTCGATCACGCGCTGACCCGCATAATTGCTTCCAAAACGCAGGTCTTTCACGTGCTCCAGGCCTGCTTGCGGCAGTTTCAGATCATCGATATGGTGCGCGGCCGGATCGAAGGCCAGCATCAACCCGCGGCACATGTGATTGCTGAACATGCAAAGCGCATGCATTTTCGCCGCAAACCGGCCTTCGAAAGCGCCGCGCGGAAATGGTCAGGGTCGGCCGTGGCGGACGCGCTGCAGCATCTGTCCGCCGCGATCCTGGAGGGCCGGAGACATCCGGCTCTGCAGGACAGTATCGCCCGCCAAGCGCTGCTTGCTGTCGCCCAGCGTTCCGCGCGGCTTGGCCGATAGAACAAAAAAGACCTATAAGTCAAACTGTTAGGGAGAAGCCAGTACACTATCGGACGGCTTGCAGGAGCCGGCACAATTCGTCCAATTGCTCAAGCGAGCGATAATCCACCTTTAGCTGGCCACCCTTGTCACGATGGGTGATCGTCACCCTCAGGCCGAGATTATCGCTCAGCATTCTTTCGAGTGCCAACGTGTCGGCGTCCTTTTGCGGCGGTGTCGGCCGCGCCCCTTGCGCGGTTTCACCATCCTTCTGAGCCAGTTTTTCGGCGTCGCGGACCGAGAGGCCACGCGCGACGATATGTTTGGCATGTCGCACCGGATCACTGGTGGAGGCGATGGCACGCGCATGGCCGGCCGTCAGCGCGCCGGAAGAAAGCATGTCGCGCACCGGCTCCGGCAACCGCAGCAGACGCAGGCTGTTGGCGACATGGCTTCGGCTTTTGCCGATAATGTCACCGAGGTCATTTTGGGTGTAGCCGTGCTCCTCGATCAGTTGACCGTAGCCCATCGCCTCATCCAGCGGATTGAGGTCCGATCGCTGCACGTTTTCGACAATGGCGAGTTCCAGCGCCGTACGATCGTCGACATCGCGGACGATCGCCGGAATATCGACGAGGCCCGCCCGTTGGGCGGCGCGCCACCGGCGTTCGCCGGCGATGATCTCATAGCGATCGTCGCCGGACGGCCGCACGACGATCGGTTGCACGATGCCATGCTGGGCGATGGAGCGGGCGAGGTCCTGAAGGTCCTCTTCATCGAACTGCCGCCGCGGATTGTTGGGATTGCGGCTGACGAGTTCGATCGGCACCATCCGGTCGGCCTTCGGTGCCGGCGCCTCCTGCACATCGAGGGGCTGGTCCATATCGCCAATCAGCGAGGCCAATCCGCGCGCGAGTCTTTTTTTGGATAAATCGTTCGTCATTGTCCTGTCTTCCTCGTCACCGGCTGGTGCCTAAGCCGCCTTGCGTTGGCGTTCGCGCTGAATCACCTCCGACGCCAGCTGCAGATAGGCCTGGCTGCCCGCGCATCGCAGATCGTAAAGAATCGCCGGCTTGCCGAAAGACGGCGCTTCGGACACGCGCACATTGCGCGGGATCAAGGTTCTGTAAACCTTGTCGCCCAGATGGGTGCGCACATCATCGACGACCTGTTGGGCCAGATTGTTGCGGGAATCATACATCGTCATCACGATGCCCTGGATGTCGAGATTTGGATTCAGCGTCGAGCGCACCTGACCGACCGTTTCCAGGAGCTGGCTAAGGCCTTCCAGCGCAAAAAACTCGCATTGCAGCGGCACCAGCACGGAATGCGCGGCCGCCATGGCATTGATCGTCAGCAGATTGAGCGATGGCGGACAATCGATCAGAATGTAGTTGAAAGACCGGGCCTCGGGCGCAAGGATGGCCTGTTTGAGTTTGAAGACACGGTCTTTCTGATCCGAAATCTCCATTTCGACGCCGAGCAGATCCATGGTGGACGGAACGATGCAGAGATTGGGCACATCCGTTTCCATGATGGTGTCGCCGACCGGCGCCGTGCCGACCAACAGATCATAGGAGGATAAGGCCCTGTCCTGACGCTCGATGCCCAGGCCGGTACTGGCATTGCCCTGCGGATCGAGATCGATGATCAGGACTCGCTCGCCAATTGCTGCCAGTGCCGTTGCCAGATTGATCGCCGTCGTCGTCTTGCCGACTCCGCCCTTTTGATTGGCGACCGTGATGATACGGTTTTTCTCGCCCAACATTTTTGAAGCCTCGTTTTTCTCGATCGCGTCACCGGCAGCCCGGGACGCCCTACTGTCCGCGATTTCCGCGAGCAGGCCGCACATTGTCGAGTTGCAGGATCACTGAATCCGCATCGATCCTGCTTCTGTGTTCTAACAGATCGAACCGCCAGCTTCTACGGGCTTTCTCGATCTCGCGCCGGTAATCCCGGCCTTTGTGCAGCCATGCCGTCGCCCCCGCCGCAAGCCAAGGCGAGGCAAGCGCCAGCAAGGAGTCCAAATCTGCGACGGCCCGCGCCGAAATGGCGCGTAGCCCGGACAGCCGGCGCGCGGCGTCTTCGACCCGTATGGCATGCACTGTCGCCCGCGCTCCGGTTTCCCGGATCGCTGTCCGCAGAAAGGCGGCCTTCTTTTGATTGCTTTCAACAAGATCGACATGCCCGCCATCGGTTTCCAGAAGCAGGATGGCCGTCACCATGCCGGGAAATCCCCCACCGCTTCCGAGATCCAGCCAACGCACCGGTGCGGGGTTCAGGGCAAAAAGCTGAGCACTGTCGGCCACGTGGCGGGTCCACAGGTCCGGCAGTGTCGACGGTGCAATGAGGTTGATTGCCTTGGACCACTTCAGGACCAAAGCAACAAAATGCTCCAGCCGCTCCGATGTTTCACGTGAAACAGGGTACAGGGCCTTAACGGCGTCGATGGGGACACTCATCGCTTAATTACTTGTTTTTAAAGACTTTTCGGACACGTTCGTATCAGGACGCTATCGTTTGACCGGCATCCTCACGGGCCTCCATCCGGCGCAGCCGTGCCAGTATCAGCGTAATCGCGGCCGGGGTCATGCCCTCGATCATGCCGGCATGGGCGATGGTGCGCGGCCGCTGTGCCTGCAGTTTCTGCTTCAACTCGTTGGACAGGCCGGGCAGCGGCCGATAATCGAACGACTCCGGAATGACCCGATCTTCCTCTTTGCGTCGCGCAGCGATATCGCGCCTTTGGCGCTCCAGATAAACGGCGTAGGCGGCTTCGATCTCGACCGGTTCGCGAATGGACCGATTGACGGATCCGAGTTCCGGCCAAATCGCGGCCAGCCGCTCGACGCTGTTTTCCGGATAGGCCAGCAACTCATAGGCGGAACGCCGCACACCGTCCTGGTTGACTTTCAGACCATATTGGCACGCGACACTCGGCGTGATGGACCGCGCCTGTAGCCTCTGGCGCAGCGAATCGATGTCCGCTTTCCAGCGAGAGAAGCGTACGGCACGGACGGATCGCGCCAATCCGACATCCATCGCCAAGGGGGTCAGCCGTAAATCCGCGTTGTCGGCGCGCAAGGACAGCCGGTACTCGGCGCGCGACGTAAACATGCGATAGGGCTCGGACACGCCGCGGCTCGTCAGATCGTCGATCAGCACGCCGATATAGGACTCTGTCCGGCTGAATGTGCACGCGGCGCTTCCGGCGCAGGCGAGGGCTGCGTTCAAACCTGCCACCAGTCCCTGTGCGCCGGCCTCCTCGTAACCGGTCGTCCCGTTGATCTGGCCGGCCAGATACAGTCCCGGCATCCGGCGCGCCTCCAATGTCGGTTTCAGTTCGCGGGGGTCGATATGGTCATATTCAATGGCATAGCCGGGTTGAAGGACGCGCGCCTTTTCAAGCCCGGGAATGGTGGCGATAAACAGCGCCTGAATAGTCTCCGGCAGCGATGTCGAAATCCCGTTCGGATAGACGGTATCGTCGTCGAGCCCCTCGGGTTCAAGGAAGATCTGGTGCTGGTCCCGATCCGCAAAGCGCACCACCTTGTCCTCGATGGACGGGCAGTACCGCGGCCCGGTGCTTTCGATCCGGCCGGAATACATTGCCGAACGGATAAGATTATCACCGATGATCCGATGGGTTTGCGGCGTGGTGTGCGTTACACCGCAATCAATCTGCCGAGTGGCGATGCGATCGGTCATGAAGGAAAAGGGCACCGGATCGCGATCCGCTGACTGGCGGCCGACGGACGCCCAGTCAATCGTCCGACCATCAAGCCGCGCCGGCGTACCGGTTTTCAGCCGACCCAACGCGAATCCCGCATCTATCAGCGTCGTTGACAGTCCGTCGGCGGGCGCCTCGCCCATCCGACCGGCCGCGATCTGGCGCTCGCCGATATGGATCAAACCGCGCAGGAACGTACCGGTCGTCAGCACCACCGCTCCGCAACCCAGCGTTTGGCCATCGGCCAGTACGACACCGGTCACGCGGCCGTCGTCCACCTCGAAATCGTTCACCTCGCCTTCGATGATATCGAGACCGTGGGTGTCGGCCATCGCCGCCTGCATGGCTTCACGATAAAGTTTGCGGTCCGCCTGTGTGCGCGGACCCCTGACCGCCGGCCCTTTGCTGCGGTTCAACAGACGAAACTGGATCCCGGCCGCGTCGGCAACACGGCCCATCAAGCCGTCCAACGCATCGATCTCACGGACCAGATGCCCCTTGCCAAGGCCGCCGATCGCCGGATTGCACGACATCACGCCGATGGCATCGCGCCGCAACGTCACCAGGGCCGCGCGCGCGCCAAGACGCGCCGCGGCCGATACCGCCTCGCATCCCGCATGGCCGCCACCGACCACGATCACATCGTATGTCCTGGCACCCCGCACCACAACAAATGTCTCCTGTTGGTCCCGCCGTCTTTCCCGTCTCCGACATCTTTGTCAAGACCGGTTGATTTCACGTGAAACATATTGCAGGGCAGGCGGCAAACAAGACACCGGGCGTGCTGTTTCACGTGAGTCACCGCCACCCTATTTGCCGATGCAGAATTCGCTGAAAATCACGTCCAGCAGATCCTCTGCGTCGACATGACCGGTAAGCCGTCCCAACATAGCGGCAGCGCGGCGCAATTCCTCCGCCCGCACTTCCAACGGTAGATCGGTTCCGTCGACTGCCGCCTGCAGATGCGACAGGCATGCCTGCAGATACTCACGGTGCCGTTGCCGGTTCGGAACAGCCGCCGAAAACCCGCCGGCGGCGGCGCGAACGCGTTGCTCAATCGCGCCAAGCAGCGTGTCCAGTCCATCCCGGGTTTTCACCGAAACCCGGCATGCATCGGTATCGGCATCCGCATCGTCGGCCAGATCCGCCTTGGAGCCGACGCGCAAAATCTTGTCCTGATCCAGATCGGCAATATCGATGGCAACCGGATGGCTGACGTCCTCCAGCAACACAATCAGGTCCGCCGCCGCTGCGGCGCGAAAGGCCCGTCGCATGCCTTCCCGTTCCACCTCTCCCGCACTGTCCCGAAGCCCCGCGGTATCGGAGAGAACCACCGGAAAACCGGCAATGTCGAGATGCACTTCCAGCACGTCGCGGGTCGTACCCAGTTCTTCGGAAACGATGGCGATATCGCGGCAAGCGAGCGTGTTCATGAGACTGGACTTTCCGGCGTTCGGCGCGCCCAGGATGACGATGCGGTAACCGTCCCGAATGATCTCCCCGGCCCGGCTGCCGCTCAGATGGGTATCGATCTCCGTCGCAAGGGACGATAAGGAGCGCCAGATCGTATCAGCGACAGACCCCGGCACATCCTCTTCATCGGCAAAATCGAAATCCGCTTCGATCATCGCCCGGGACCGCGTCAACATGTTGCGCCACCGATCATAGGCTTCGGACAGACCGCCTGCCGACTGTTCAAGAGCCTGACGTCGCTGCATTTCGGTCTCGGCTGCAATCAGGTCCGCCAGGCCCTCGACCTCGGTCAGATCCATACGACCATTCTCAAACGCGCGCCGTGTGAATTCGCCCGGTTCCGCGCTTCTCAATCCCTCGATCGATGCCAGGCATCGCATCAGCGCTCCGACCACGGCACGCCCGCCATGCACATGCACTTCCGCACAATCCTCACCGGTGAAGGATTGCGGCCCCGGAAAATAGAGCACAAGCGCTCGATCGATAACGGCCCCGCCGCAATCGCGCACCGTCCGCAGGCCGGCGCGGCGCGGCTCAGGAACCGATCCGGTCAGGGTCTCCAGCACCGGACGCACCCGCGGCCCCGAAAGTCGTATGATCGCCACGGCGGCAGGCACCGCGCCACTCGACAGGGCGAAGATCGTGTCCATATGGTAAGCGGTATCGTTCAATCACAACTCCCGCGAAGAACCCGATGTCCCAACCCGCTCCCACGAATGTCCTCAGCACCGCAGCCAGCCCCTATCTGCAGCAGCACAAGGACAACCCGGTCCACTGGCAGGTCTGGGGTGACGCTGCCTTAAAGGAGGCCGAACGGTCGGGCAAGCCGATTCTGCTGTCGGTCGGCTATGCCGCCTGCCATTGGTGCCATGTCATGGCCCACGAGAGTTTCGAGGACCCGGACACCGCCGCCGTAATGAACGAGCTGTTCGTCAATATCAAGGTCGACCGCGAGGAGCGCAGCGACATCGATCAGATCTATATGGCGGCGCTGCACGCGATGGGCGAGCAGGGCGGGTGGCCGCTAACGATGTTCCTCAACAGCGCTGCCGAACCGTTCTGGGGCGGGACCTATTTTCCGAAGACGGCCGCCTATGGGCGTCCCGATTTCGTTACCGTGCTGCGCACCATTGCCACGATCTACCAGGCGGAACCGCACAAGGTCACCCGAAACGTGGCGGCTGTCAGAACGCATCTTGACAACACACTGGCCGCAGCCGGGACCCCCGAGCAACCGCTGCCCGACATTCTTGGCCGCCAGGCCAAAGGGGTTCTGTCGATCATCGACCAACGGCACGGCGGCATCGGCCAGGCGCCGAAATTCCCCAACGCCTCGATGATGGAAACACTGATACGCCAATGGCGAAACAGCGGATCGACCGACGCCAAGGAGGCCGCGCTTGCCTGGCTTCGGGCAATGATCAATGGCGGCATTTACGACCATCTCGGCGGCGGGCTGGCCCGCTACAGTGTCGATGCGCAATGGCTTGTGCCGCATTTTGAAAAGATGCTCTATGACAACGCACAACTGATCCGCAGCCTCACCTGGGCGTTCGGCGAAACCGGCGATCCCCTGTTCCAACATCGCATCGAAGAGACGATCGACTGGCTGACCCGGGAAATGCTGCTGCCGGGTGGCGGTTTCGCGTCCAGCCTCGACGCCGACAGCGAAGGCAAGGAGGGGCGGTTCTATATCTGGGACAAGGCAGAGATCGACGCACTCCTGGGTGAGGATGCGCCGCTTTTTTGCTATTGGTACGACGTCACACCGGGCGGTAATTGGGAGGGACACACCATTCTCAACCGTACGGAAACGCCGCCCCGTAATGATGACGCGCTGGAGCAGCAGCTCAAACGCCTGCGCGCGGTTCTGTTGGAGGCCCGGGCAAAACGCATCCGGCCGGCACGCGACGACAAGGTGCTCGCCGATTGGAACGGCCTTCTGATTCGGGCACTTGCCGAGGCGGGTCAACGATTCGATCGTCGCGACTGGATCGTATTGGCTGAAAACGCCTTTGATTTCATCCGCGACGTCATGTCCGAAAATGAGCGCCTGGCCCACGCCTGGCGCGACGGCGTCAGCACCTATCCGGCGCTCGCCTCGGACTATGGAGCGATGATCAATGCCGCGTTGTCCCTCTATCAGACTGCGCTGGACGACCGCTATCTCGACCAGGCGCAGCGCTGGGCCCGGATCCTCGACCGGCACTACGCCGACGGACGGGGCAGCTATTACTACACGGCCGACGACAGCAATGATGTCCTGCTGCGCACCCGTCACGAACATGACGACGCCTCGCCCTCGGCAAGCGCGCTAATTCTCGAAGGTCTTGCGCGTCTGGCCCTGCTCGATGCCGATCCTGGCCTCACGTCGCGGACGACGACCATGGCCGCCGCGCTGTGGGGCCGGATCAACTCGATTCCGATGGCGGCCAGCGGCGCCGTCAATGCGGTGGACACGGTCATGGCACCGAAGAAACTCGTTTTGGTGAAACCGACGCCGGACATGATCGATATCATGCGCGCCAACCCGGATCCGTCGCGGATCGATCTTGTCGTCAACGATGTCGCGACGACCGGCTCGCTCGTGCCAGACGATATGGCTGCCGTGTATCGGGATTCCGGCAAAGAAGACGGCGCAACCGCCTTCCTGTGCCATGGCCCGGTCTGCCTGCCGCCGATCCGCGATACAGAAATACTGCGAAACGCGCTTCAGCCGAAAGCCGACTAAATAGAAAGATTAGGTATTCATGGAATCGAAGAACTCGGCGTTGTTCTTCGTCTGCTTCAGCTTGTCGATCAGGAACTCGATTGCATCGGTGGTGCCCATCGGCGCGAGGATGCGGCGCAGAACAAAAATCTTCTGCAAATCCTGACGCGGGACCAGCAGTTCTTCCTTGCGGGTTCCGGATTTGAGAATGTCCATCGACGGGTAGATTCGCTTGTCGGCAACCTTGCGGTCGAGCACGATTTCCGAATTACCGGTGCCCTTGAACTCTTCGAAGATCACCTCATCCATGCGGCTGCCGGTATCGATCAGCGCGGTGGCGATGATTGTCAGCGAGCCGCCTTCCTCGATGTTTCGGGCGGCGCCGAAGAATCGCTTCGGTCGCTGCAGCGCGTTGGCGTCCACGCCACCAGTCAACACCTTGCCGGATGACGGCACGACCGTGTTGTAGGCGCGGCCGAGGCGCGTGATGGAGTCGAGCAGGATGACGACATCGCGGCCATGTTCGACCAGCCGTTTGGCTTTTTCGATCACCATTTCGGCGACCTGGACGTGACGCGAAGCCGGCTCGTCGAAGGTTGATGACACCACCTCACCATTCACCGAACGCTGCATGTCGGTGACTTCCTCAGGCCGCTCGTCGATCAGCAATACGATGAGATAGCATTCGGGATGATTGGCGGTAATCGAATGCGCAATGTTCTGCAGCAGCATCGTTTTACCGGTGCGCGGCGGCGCCACGATCAGACCACGCTGACCCTTGCCGAGCGGCGCCACAAGGTCGATGACCCGTGCCGAGAGATCCTTCGACGTCGGATCGTCGAATTCCATATTGAAGCGCTGATCGGGATAAAGCGGTGTCAGATTGTCGAAATGCGTCTTGTGCCGGATTTTCTCCGGATCGTCGAAATTGATTGTATTGACTTTCAGCAGCGCGAAATAGCGCTCACCCTCCTTCGGACCCCGGATCGGACCCTCGACGGTATCGCCTGTTTTCAGCGAGAAACGGCGGATTTGCGACGGCGAGATATAGATGTCGTCCGGCCCGGGCAGGTAATTGGCATCGGCGGAGCGCAGAAAACCGAATCCATCCTGGAGAATCTCGACGACCCCCGCGCCGATAATCTCGATATCCTGAGCCGCGAGCTTCTTCAGGATCGCGAACATCAGTTCCTGTTTGCGCATCGTGCTGGCGTTTTCAACATCCAGCGATTCGGCGAATTCAAGAAGTTCCGTCGGCGTCTTGTTCTTAAGCTCTTGAAGCTTCATTTCCTGCATCAGATTTCCAGAAATCTCGGTCAATTTTCGAAAGGTATCTCGGGGATAGCGCGGACAGCGGCCAGCTGTCACTGCATGCCAGGGAGGGAGTGGGGTCCGGCGATTCACGTGAAACACCGGGAAACGGCTTCCGGCTCCCAGCCTGTCGCATATTCCGGACCGGACGGCAAGCCTCAAAACGGCTTGACGATCACCATAATGACGATGAACACCATCAACAATGTAGGGATTTCATTGGCCATGCGCCAGTGCCGCGCCGGTTTGTCGCGGTCATCCCGGGCAAAACGCTTCACCGCCCGCCCGAAATACTCGTGGACGCCCGACAGCGCAAAAACGGCAAGGATCTTCAACCACAGCCAGACGGCGGCGAAATCAAAGCCGACATAGGCGAGCCAAAGGCCCATGACCCACGTGGTGATCATCGCCGGCGTCATGATCAGCCGGTAAAGCCGTGCCTCCATCAGTTTGAAAGTCTCCGACTGTTCCGATCCGACCGCGCTGTCGCTGTGATAGACGAACAGCCGCGGCAGATAGAGCAGGCCGGCCATCCAGGAGATCACGGCGATCACATGCACGGCCTTGAACCAAACGTAAAGCTGGGGCGGATTCCAGACCATCAGGGCGACAACCACGGCGGCAAGGCCGCCAACCGCGATCCGCGAGCGCCTGGCGGCCTTTGCACCTGAATCCGCACCCGACTGTCCAGCGCCATCCGCCATGGTTCCGCTTCCCTCCAGGCAATGCCTAACCGGCACGCACCCGCGCCACCAGGCGCGCAACGTGATCCGGATCGGCCTGCGGCGTAATGCCGTGGCCGAGATTGAAGATCAGCGGACCGCCGCCGAGCCCATGCTTGATCGCATCGACGCCCTCGTCAAGCGCCGACCCCCCCGCCACCACACGCATCGGATCGAGATTGCCCTGGACCGGACCGGCCGCCTGCAGCGTTCGCGCAAAGGCCAGAGGCACCGTCCAGTCCAACCCGATCGCGTCCGCACCGGTCTTTTCCCGGTAATCGCGCAGCAAGGCCCCCGCACCCTTGGCGAATGCTATGATGCGGGCATTCGGATGTTTTGCCTTCACACGCTCGATGATCATGCGCGTCGGCCGCACGCAGCAACGTTCAAATGCCTGCTCATCCAGCACGCCGGCCCAGGAATCGAAAATCTGAACGGCGTCGGCGCCCGCCTCGATCTGGGCAATCAGATAGGTGGCCGACAGATCGGCGAGAAGCTCCAGGAGAGCGTTGAACGCCACGGGCTCCGTATAGGAGAAAAGACGCGCCGGTGCCTGATCCGGCGTGCCATGTCCCGCGATCATATAGGTCGCCACCGTCCATGGCGCACCGCAGAAACCGAGCAGCGTTGTTTCCGCAGGCAGTTCCGCGCGCAGTCTTTCGACCGTCTCGAGCACTGGCGCCAAATGGGTCAGAAGATGACTTCCGTCCAAACGGGCGATGCCGGCCGCGTCGATCGGCGTCATCAGCGGACCGCGCCCTTCCTCGAAACGCACATCGCGGTCCAGTGCATCCGGAACGACCAGAATATCGGAAAACAAAATGGCCGCGTCGAAGCCGTAACGACGGATCGGCTGCAGCGTTACCTCCACTGCCAGATCGGGCGTATAACACAGGTCGAGAAAGCCGCCCGCTTTCTTCCGCGTCTCACGATACTCCGGCAGATAGCGGCCCGCCTGCCGCATCAACCAAACCGGTGGCGGAAAGACGGTTTCTCCATTCAGCACTTTCAGGACTTTGCGGGTTTCGACCACATTGGTTTCCTTCGTCCAATAAAAAAAGAAAAGAGATAGAAAAGACTTCTATTTCTATGAGTCCGTGGGTTGCAAGGATTAACGATTATCCCATGGTTGTTCACCGCTTTTTCGCAATGCGCGCATTGCACGGCGTTTTCACCAACGGTCTGTGGATTGTGTTGACTATGTCGATAACGCTTTAACATCAAAATCTTAGGGAGATCCATCCCGATCCTCTGGCAGGGATAGTCTGTGGTGATCCTTTGGTATCTGCCGGAACATGCGTTCTCCACACCGGGTGGCCGAAACCCATCCCGTCGGAGTGTGGTGTGGACAAGGACGGGTGTTATTCACTACTGGGGTGGCAGGATCGTTTGCCCGTCGGCGTCATCCCGCCTTTTCAACAGCAACCGGTGAATCGTGTGGACCGGCCAAAAAACTAATTCCACCTGCATATGATCTCCGATTCGACTGGGGAGACCCTGATTACCGTCGGGCGTGCGGCCGCGGCGCAATTCACCGGAACGCGAGCCCTGGAGCATGTCTATCCGCTGATCCGGACGCAGAGACAGCTCGAATCGGTGCTTGACACCATTGACGGCGCGCCCGGCATCGTCCTTTACACCGTGGTGGATCCGGATATCTCGGAGATGATCAAAGAGCGTTGCCGCCAGATGAACATTCCAAGCGTTTCGGTGCTCGACCCGGTGATCGGACTGTTTCAATCCTATCTCGGCGCGCCACTCAAGCAGCGGGTCGGGGCGCAACACACGCTGAATGCGGAATATTTCCGCCGCATGGAAGCGCTCAATTTCACCATGGATCACGATGACGGGCAGCTCCCGGCCGATATCGAGGAGGCGGACATCGTGCTCGTCGGCATCAGCCGGACGTCAAAAACACCGACGAGCATTTATCTTGCCAATCGCGGTTATAAGACGGTCAATATTCCGATCGTCTACAACGTGCCGCTGCCCGACTCGCTCGATACCGCCAAAGGTCCCTTGATCGTCGGTTTGGTGGCGACGGTTGATCGTATCTCTCAGGTGAGGCGGCACCGGTTGCTCGGATCGACCCAGGGTTTTTCCGGCGAGGATTATGTCGACCGCGTGGCGATCGCCGAGGAGTTGAAATATGCGCGCAATCTGTGTGCCCGTCATGGGTGGCCGACGATCGACGTCAGCCGCCGGTCGATCGAAGAGACGGCCGCGGCGGTCATCGCCTTGCGCGTCGGATCCCGTTGAGGAAAGGTGAGGTGCCATGACCGACCAACTCGTGCTTGCTTCCGCAAGTCCGTTTCGCAGGAGGCTGCTGCTCCACGCTGGCCTCGCTTTCGAGGTGGAAGCAGCCGATATCGACGAACGCTGCGTCGAAGGGCCTTTGATCGAAGGCGGCGTCGACCCCCAGGACGTGGCGCTGGTGCTTGCCGAGACCAAGGCTCTCGCCGTGAGCGAAAGACGGCCGGAGGCTTTGGTGATCGGCGCCGATCAGACCCTGTCGCTCGGTGACGAACTGCTACACAAGCCGGCCGACATGGACGGTGCGCGACGCACGCTGCTGAAGCTCTCCGGGCGCACCCATCAGCTCAACAGCGCCGTCGTGGTCGCGAAAGCCGGGGAGGCGATCTGGCGTCACGTCGAACCGGCGGATATGACCATGCGTGTGCTCGATCCCGGCTTTATCGGCCGTTATCTCTCCAGTGTCGGCGACAAGGCGTTGGACAGTGTCGGCGCCTATCAGCTGGAAGGCGAAGGCGTTCAGCTTTTTGCCACGATCAAAGGCGACTATTTCACCATTATCGGCTTGCCCATGTTACCGCTGCTTGCCGAGTTGCGCCGCCTCGGAGCGATTGATGGCTGAGCCCGCGCGCGCCTTTGTCACCGGCCATCCAGTCAAACACTCGCGTTCGCCGCTGATCCATCGCTATTGGCTGGAGCGCCACAATCTGGCGGGATCCTACGACGCGGTCGACGTGTCGCCTGAGGGTTTTTCCGATTTCATCGCAGGCCTGCGGTCCGGAAAATCAGGCCGTGTCGGCGGCAATGTGACGATCCCGCACAAGGAAGCGGCTTTCGCGCTCGCAGAACGTTGCGACGACGTGGCCACGGAACTCGGCGCTGCCAACACGCTGTGGCTGGAGGATGGCGTGGTGTGTGCGACCAATACGGATGGCTACGGTTTCGCTGCCAATCTGGATACAGCCGCTCCCGGCTGGTCCGATCATGGCGATGCGGTGGTTCTGGGCGCTGGCGGGGCAAGCCGGGCTGTCATCTGGACCTTGCGGGAACGCGGGTTCACTGCCGTTCACGTCGTCAACCGTACCGTCGTACGGGCAAAGGAACTGGCCGACCGGTTCGGCCCGCATATTGACGCCCATCCACTCGATGCGCTGCCGGACGTGATGAAAGGGGCGGGGGTTTTCGTCAACACCAGCGCGCTCGGCATGGAGGGCACCGCCGTGCCCGAGATCGATTTCTCAGCGCTGCGGAACGATGCCGTCGTCACCGATATCGTGTATACGCCGCTGCTGACGCCGATCCTGTCCATGGCACAGGTGCATGGTCTGAAGACGGTTGATGGGCTCGGTATGTTGCTGCATCAGGCGGTGCCGGGCTTTGAAAAATGGTTCGGCGTGCGACCCGAGGTCACGGAGGCCCTGCGGGCGCTCGTCATTGCCGATCTGGAGGCGTCGGGATGATCGTCGTCGGACTCACCGGATCGATCGGCATGGGCAAGACCACGGCCGGTACGATGTTTGCCCGGCGCGGCATTCCCGTTATCAGCGCCGATGAGATCGTGCACACGCTCTATGCCGGCCGTGCCGCCGCGGCGATCGAAAGCGCTTTCCCGGGCACTGTGGTCGACGGGATCGTCGATCGGGAAAAACTCTCCGCCGTCGTTCTGAAAGACGCCGAGGCTCTGCGCAAACTGGAAGCGATCGTGCATCCCCTCGTCGCGGAAGAGCGCGCGGTCTTCATTGACAGACAGCACGAGGCCGGGCAACGGCTTGTCGTCTTTGACATACCGCTGCTGTTCGAGGGCGGCGGCGAGAAGACGGTTGACTGTGTTGTTGTCGTGTCTTGCGGAGCAGCGCTTCAGCGGCAGCGGGTGCTTGCCCGACCGGGCATGACGGAGGAGAAGTTTCAGGCCATTCTCGCACGGCAGGTGCCGGATGCGGAAAAACGTGCCCGCGCCGATTATGTTGTTGATACGTCGGGACCGCTTGAGGAAACGCGCGCCCAGATCGATAGAATTGTTGATCAATTGCTAGTCGAGTCGGCAAAGCGGGAACAGGGCGATGCGTGAAATCATCTTCGATACGGAGACGACGGGACTCGACAATCAGCAGGACCGCGTGATCGAAATCGGTGGCGTCGAACTGGTCAACAAATTCCCCACCGGTCGCAATTTCCATGCTTACATCAATGCCCAGGGCCGCAAGGTCCACCCGGAAGCGTTGGCCGTGCACGGCATTACGGACGAGTTCCTGGAAGACAAGCCGGCTTTTTCCCAGATTATCGGCGATATGGCCGCGCTTTTCGACGGTGCCATGCTGGTTGCGCATAATGCCGGTTTCGACATCGCCTTCATCAATTGCGAATATGCGCGGCTCGGCCTGCCGCCGATCGATCCGGCGCGGGTGATCGATACGCTGGCGCTCGCCCGCCGCCGCCACCCGATGGGCCCGAATTCGCTTGATGCGCTATGCAAGCGCTACGGTATCGACAACGCCCATCGCACCAAGCACGGCGCGCTGCTCGACGCGGAATTGCTGGCCGAAGTCTATATCGAGATGAATGGCGGGCGCCAGGCGGCCCTTGGACTGACCCAAAGCAGCGGCGATCCGGCCCGGCGGAACCATACGCTCGACATCGTCGAGGCCGGCGAAAGGCCTGAGCCATTGCCGCCGCGCATCAATGCGGCGGAAAAAGCGGCGCATTGCAAGCTGATCGAAGGCCTGGGTGAAAAGGCCCTTTGGAAGCGCTATACGGCCGGATAACCGGTCTAGTTGGTGACCGAGGGCGCCTGCACCTGTGCCTTGGCCTTTTCCTCGGCCATGCGCTGCGCGAACATTGCGGCAAAGTCGATCGGGTCGACCATCAATGGCGGGAAACCGCCATTGCGGGTGGCGTCGCTGATCACCTGGCGGGCGAAGGGAAACAGAAGACGCGGACACTCGATGAACAGCAGCGGCAGCATGTGTTCCTGTTTGAAACCCTTGATCCGGAAAACGCCGCCATAGACGAGCTCGACATTGAAGACGATCGTATCGCCGTCCTTGGCTTGGGCGTTCAGCGCCAGCGTGACGTCATAGTCGGTTTCCGACAGCGGATTGGCGTTGACATTGACGTTGATGTTGATGGCCGGACCCTTTTCCCGGTTCGCCAGCGACTGCGGTGCATTCGGGTTTTCGAAGGAAAGGTCCTTGATATATTGCGCCAGCACATTGAGGCTGGGCGAAGCACCATTGGCGGCCTCGGCGCCGCCGGTTGCCGGTTTTTCAGGTTGTTCTGGGCTGGGCGTCTTTGCCATCGGGCTGTCCTTAAGGTGAGTTCGCGACCGGAACCGGCCGTTTGCGCGCACTCGCTAGCATTTCGTCCGGCGCCTTACAAGCCAAAACAAGGTGCCTTCGCCGCCGCCTTCAATCCCGGTTCCAGGGCGAATCGGCATCCGGATCGCGCTTGAAATCGCGTTCGTCAAGATCGATCGTCGGCGATGCCGGATCGTCCTTCGGAGACCGGGTTTCGCCGCCCTGGTTGAAGCGCCCGGCCGAGACGACGGTGATGCGATTCTTGATCAGTTCCCAGCCGGCATCGCGGATAAAGGGAACAAAAAGGAGAAAGCCGATCGTGTCGGTGATGAAGCCCGGTGTCAGCAGCAACACGCCGGCGATGAGGATCATCACACCATGCACCAACTCGCGGCCAGGTATGCGACCGGCCTGCGTTTCGCTCTGAATACGGGACAGCAAGCCGAAACCCTGCACCCGCAGCAGGATCGACCCGATCACCGCGGTCGCGAAAATCATCGCAAGGGTCCACAGAACGCCGATCTCGCGGCCGATCACGATAAAAGCACCGATCTCCGCCAACGGAACGATCAGCAGGAGAAAAGGGATTATGGAAAAAGCCATGGCCAACGCATTCCCTGACGCCGCGCCGCGTCGATGTGATGGCCGGTGCGGGTGATCCGACGGCCGCGGGTCGTTATAGCGCATATAAGCCGGCCGCCATATCCCGGCAGCGGGTTTTCGCGCGCGATCGATACTTTGCAAGCGGCGTGCAGTGCCCTGGTGATGCCCGCATTCTGGATTTGAATGATCGCTGGCAACGGACTATATGATTATCAGGGGATTTAATCCCGTTCTTCTTCTTACCGGTATCGGCACATGGGTTCCTTCGATTTTGTAACCGTTTTTTTCTTCGTGGCTGCTGTCATCATCTTTCTGCAGCTGCGCAATGTGCTTGGCCGCAGGACGGGCAATGAACGGCCGCCGTTCGACCCCTATAGCGCGCGCGACAGCGAGTCCGTGACCGGTGACAATGATGACAGCAAGGTGATCACGCTGCCGCGACGCGATGGCGACAAAACGGCTGAAGACAAATTTGCAGCCGCCGACGCCTATTGCGAGGCGGGCACCGAACTGAACGAAGGTCTGCGCGCCATTATCTCCGCCGATCCTGATTTCGATCCGGAAGCCTTCGCCACCGGTGCGAAGACGGCCTATGAGATGATCGTCGTCGCCTTTGCGGAGGGCGATCGCAAAACCCTCAAATCGCTCTTGTCCAAGGAGGTCTATGACGGTTTCATTTCGGCCATCAAGGATCGCGAGCAGCGGTCCGAAACCGTCAAGTCGACCTTTGTCGGCATCAACAAAGCCGATATCATCCAAGCGGAGATGAAAGGCACGGTGGCGCATGTGACTATGCGCATCGTCAGCCAGTTGATCACGGCCACCTATGACAAGGCCGGTACCGCCATCGAGGGCGACCCCGACGCCGTCGGCGAGGTCAATGATGTATGGACCTTCTCCCGCGACACACGGTCGCGGGATCCGAACTGGAAGCTGATCGCAACCGAATCGGAAGACTGACCGGGCGGACGCCTATGAGCCTGTCTCTCACGCCGGTTCCGTTCGAGAGGCTGCCGGGCTGGGGGTCGGACGATCCGACACCAATCATCGAGGGTTTGAAAGACTGCGCCGGTTACGTCGAATCGGTCAAACCCTACAAAACCGGTTCCCTCGGCATTGAAGTCGCGGATTTCACTGCGGTTTTCGCGGCGGCGGGTGCGGCGGGGACGCCCAGCGCGCGGTTCGCCCGTGCCTTCTTCGAGGCGCATTTTCAACCGTTCCATATCGTGTCCGCCGCTGGCGAGGATGGTTTCGTCACCGCCTATTACGAACCCGAGCTGGATGTGGCCTCCGAGCCGTCCGATCGATATCGCCACCCGATCTACCGCCAGCCGGCCGATCTGGTGGCGTTGGATGAGAACAACCGCCCGTCGTCCATGGATCCGTCATTCGCCTTCGGCCGTCAGACGGCCGGCGGGATCGAGGTGTATGCGGATCGGTGCGCCATCGATCGGGGATTTCTGCATGGCAGAGGATTGGAGATCGCCTGGGCGTCGAGCCGGATCGAAGTGTTTTTTATGCATGTCCAGGGTTCGGCCCGGCTGTGCTTCGAGGACGGCCGGGTACGACGCGTCACCTATGCGGCCAAGACCGGCCATCCCTATCGTTCGATCGGCCGCGTATTGATCGATTGGGGCGAATTGGCTCCGGCAGATGTCACGATGGAGACGATCCGGCGCTGGCTTGTCGACAATCCGGACCGGGCCGACGACCTCCTGTGGCACAACCGTTCCTATATTTTCTTTCGCGAGGCACCGGTGATTGACCCGAACAGGGGACCGGTCGCCGCCGCCAAGGTGCCGCTGCTGGCCGGCCGGTCGCTTGCGGTGGATCGCTTCATCCATACCTACGGGACGCCCTTCTACATCCAGGCCGATAGGTTGACGCATCTCCCGGGCGGTCCGTTTCGCCGGCTGATGGTGGCGCAGGACACGGGCTCGGCGATCGTCGGACCGGCGCGCGGCGATATCTTCATCGGTTCGGGCGGGGAGGCGGGGACTTTGGCCGGCTCGGTGAAACATCCGGCGGTGTTTTTCATTTTTGTGCCGAAACCGGCGGTCGGGAGACTGATCCGATGACGCGCAAGGGCCGGCGACTGACGGCGGAAGACCGCATCCTTTGGAGTCAGGTGGCCCGAACCGTACAGCCGTTGCCCGGACGCATGGACGACCTCGTCTCCGCGGCCGAAGAAGGAACCGGCAAGGATGGTGGGCCGGACCAATACGACGCGCCGACGAAACCGCCGGCCCGGTCGTCTCCATCCGACAATGCCGCGCACAAACAGAGACATCCTGCCGGTGCGTCGGGCCTCAGCCCCATCGACGGATCGGTCTACCGCAAACTCGCCCGCGGCCGGCTGCCGCTCGAGGCCAGCATCGACCTGCATGGCATGACCCAGAGCGAGGCCCATGGGCTGCTGCATGGTTTTCTCGCACGCGCCCACCAGAAGGGCATGCGTCATGTCCTGGTGATTACCGGAAAAGGCGCGTCCTTCGGCAGCGACGGCGTGTTGCGCCGCGCCGTGCCGCAATGGCTGCGCGGCCCCGAGTTCCGCGCCATCGCTTCCGGCTGCGAACCGGCGGCGCGGGGCCATGGGGGCGACGGTGCCCTGTATGTCCGCTTGCGGAAGCGTTCGCCATGACGCCGTTCGGGCAGGCGATCCGGCGCATGCGGGCCGAGCGCGGCGTGTCGCAGAAGAAAATGGCCGAGTCGATCGGCGTGTCCGCGGCTTATCTGTCGGCGCTCGAACACGGGCATCGCGGCCAGCCCAGTTGGGAACTGCTGCAGCGCATCATCGGCTTTTTCAACGTCATCTGGGACGAGGCGGAGGAACTGCAGCAGCTTGCCGGCCTGTCGCATCCGCGGGTGACCATCGACACGGCCGGCCTGTCGCCCGAAGCGACCGCCCTCGCCAACCGGCTGGCGAAGGAGATCGAGCGGCTGGACGACGACCGCATCAACAGGCTTCACGCCGTCCTCGACGATGTGGTCGAAGACGAACCGTAACCGCCACGATCACAGGATGTAACGCGAGAGATCCGCATCCTTGGCCAGATCGCCGACATGTTTGCGCACATAGTCGGCGTCGATGACGAATTCCGTGCCCGACTTATCGGGCGCTTCGAAGGAAATCTCGTCAAGCACCCGTTCCATAACGGTCTGCAGACGCCGTGCGCCGATATTCTCGACACTGCCGTTCAGCTCGACCGCGACATCGGCGAGTGCGTCGATCGCGTCTTCGGTGTAGCTCAGCGCCACTTCCTCGGTCTCCATCAACGCCACATATTGCTTGATCAGGCTTGCTTCGGTCTCGGTGAGGATGCGACGGAAGTCGTCCTTCGTCAGCGCCCGCAGTTCCACCCGGATCGGCAAACGGCCCTGGAGTTCCGGCAGGAGGTCGGACGGTTTCGAGACGTGGAACGCGCCGGAAGCGATAAACAGGATATGATCGGTCTTGATCGGCCCGTATTTGGTCGCCACCGTGGTGCCTTCGACCAAGGGCAGCAGATCACGCTGCACGCCCTCGCGTGACACGCCGGCGCCCATGCCGCCGTCGCGCGCGGCGATCTTGTCGATCTCGTCGAGGAAGACGATGCCGTCATTCTGAACTATCGTCATGGCTTCCTGGTTGATCTGGTCCTGATCGAGCAGCTTTTCCGATTCGTCGTTGATCAGCTGCGTGTAGGACTCCTTCACCGTGGTGCGGATCTTCTTCTTCGGCTGGCCCATCGCTTTGCCGAGCATGTCCGAGAGGTTGAGAACGCCGATATTTGCGCCCGGCATGCCCGGGATCTCGAAATTGGGCAGGCCGGAACCGGTGTCGGCCACTTCGATTTCGATTTCCTTGTCATCGAGCAGGCCGTCACGCAATTTCTTGCGGAACGACTCACGCGTCGCGGGCGAAGCGGTCGAACCGACCAGCGCGTCGAGAACGCGTTCCTCTGCGTTGAGATGCGCCTTGGCTTTGACCTCCTCGCGCTTCTTGTCCTTCACCAGACCGATGCCGATTTCCACCAGATCCCGGACGATCTGCTCGACATCGCGGCCGACATAGCCGACCTCGGTGAATTTCGTCGCCTCCACCTTGATGAAGGGTGCGCCGGCCAGCTTCGCCAGCCGCCGAGATATCTCGGTCTTGCCGACGCCCGTTGGACCGATCATCAGGATGTTCTTCGGCATGACCTCGTCACGCAGGTCGCCCTCCAATTGCTGGCGGCGCCAGCGGTTGCGCAGGGCGATGGCGACGGCGCGCTTGGCGTCCTTCTGGCCGATAATGTAGCGGTCGAGTTCGGAAACGATCTCCCGCGGTGAATAATTGCTCATCAGTGTCAGACCTTTTTCGAAAAGAGAGCGTTTTCCATCCGCCCAAGCGGCGGAACCTGCAAAACAACGTGGCGAACCGTATGCCACCCGACGCCAAGGCCGATGACCAGAACCGAGATCAGCAGCAGGGACAGAAGCTCGACATTGTTGGCCGTCCGTTCCGACTGTGACATCAGATACCATAGCGCGCCGGCGAGATAGGTCAGTGCTGCAACCAGGATGGCGCGCCGGTTAACGACCAGCGCAACAACCGCCAGGACGGCGAAAACGCCGACGACCGTCAATGCGGAGGTCGCGGATGTGCCCACCTCGACTCCACCGGCCGAAAGACCGGTTGCCATATGCATCACGGCGTGCACGATCAGCGGTGCCGCCAGCAGATGCAGCCAGAAACCGTAATCGGCCTGGCGTGTGATGCGTTGCGGATCGGCCCGATCGAACCCGATTGCGATAGCAAACAGGATCAAGCCGCTGACCAGTGCGTAGAGACTGGGCACCACTGCATAATCGAGCGCGTCTTCGAGTGTTGCGACACTGAAAATCAGATTGAACACCGCCAGGAAACCCAAAAGCGTCAGCGCAGCGCCGATCAGAAATGTCGCGAAAGGCAGCCGGAAGCGATAGAAATAGACGAGCGACCAGAGGCTGGCGGCGATGCCGATTGCGTAATAGAACCACGGACCGTCGGTGTCCGTTCTCGCCGGCGCCAGCCAGTCCAAAGTCAGTACGGCGCTTGCCCATGTGGCGAAGACCACGAAACCGGCCGCTGCCAGCATGCTCGGGATAGCGCGCCGCAACCGGGCGGTCAGGATCTCCGACACTAGCCACAGCCCGGCTGCCGCCAGGGCAAGACCGGCGCCGCCGTAGTCGAACAGCGCCACGGTCAGAAAGCCCGCCGCAATGAACAGCCCGACGCCGATGGCAAGGAAGATGTCGTTGAAGCCCGATATGAAACGGAACGTCTCTATCATCCGCCCGGCTGTCATGCGGGCGTTCCGCCGCGAGCGCGAGCAGTGCCGCCCGCTGATCGGCCGTGATGACGGCGCGGGACACAGCTTTGTCGAGATGCTGTTCGGTCAGGTTCACGAAGCGGTGCTTTCCAGCGTTTCGACGACGATGTTGGCATTGGTGTAGACGCAGATATCGGCGGCGATTTCCATGGCGCGGCGGGCGATCTCCTCCGCGCTGCCGTCGCCGTCCATCAGCGCCCGAGCGGCGGCATAGGCATAGTTTCCGCCCGACCCGATCGCCATCGTGCCGTGTTCCGGCTCCAGCACGTCGCCCGTGCCGGTCAGTGCCAGGGTGATCTCCGGGTCGGCGACCAGCATCATCGCCTCCAGACGGCGCAGATAGCGGTCGGTGCGCCAGTCCTTCGCCAGTTCGACACTGGCACGCATCAACTGGCCGGGATATTGCTCCAGCTTGGTCTCCAGCCGCTCCAGCAGGGTAAAAGCGTCAGCCGTGGCGCCGGCGAAACCGGCAATCACCGCGTTGCCGCCCGTCTTGGCCGATCCGATGCGCCGCACCTTGCGGGCATTGCCCTTCATCACGGTCTGCCCAAGGCTGACCTGGCCGTCACCGGCCATGACAACCTGATTGTCCTTGCGGACGGTGATGATGGTGGTTGCGTGCATCACGCCATAGGGGTCGTGTTCACTCATCTTCTTATCCTCTGGCTTGGGATTCGGACCCTATAGAAAGAGCAGAGAACCGCCAATGCGATCGGGTTCCGCTTTCCTATGTAAGACGCACGCGCCGCTTTGCAAACGGCCGGCCCGAATTTGTCCGCGCGGGCAAGGCGTCCACCGCGTCCTGGATATTTCGGCGCTGCCCTGATATGGAGCCCGCAAGACATGATCGTGGAGAGGCGCAATGGCCGAAAACCGTCCGGACCGCATCGGAAAGGTGAACCGCAGAACCAAGGAAACGGACATCTCCGTGAGGGTGGACGTAAACGGTACGGGTGCCTCCGAGATTGCCACCGGTATCGGCTTTTTCGACCATATGCTCGAACAGCTGTCGCGCCATTCGCTGATCGATATGGAGATCGCGGCCAAGGGCGATCTCCATATCGACGATCATCACACGGTGGAGGACAGCGGAATTGCCATTGGCCTGGCGCTGTCGCAGGCCCTCGGCGACCGCCGCGGCATTGCCCGATACGCCTCGCTCGACCTTGCCATGGACGAGACGCTGACGCGCGCGGCGATCGACATCTCGGGTCGGCCGTTCCTGGTCTGGCATGTCGCGTTCCCATCCGCCAAGATCGGCCGTTTCGACAGCGAACTGTGCCGCGAATTCTTCCAGGCGCTGGCGCACAATGCCGGCATGACCCTGCATGTCACCAATCACTACGGGGCCAACAGCCATCACATCGCGGAAACCTGTTTCAAGGCGGTGGCGCGGGCGCTGAGGGCGGCGATCGAGATCGATCCGCGCCAATCCGACCAGATCCCGTCCACCAAGGGAACGTTGGGCTAACGCCATGGCCAGCTTTATCGTCCTGACACCGCCTGACCGGGAGGGCGCGGATGAAAAAGCCGTGTTCATCCGCGACGGATTTTCTTTTCTGGCTCTGATTTTTCCTTTTTTCTGGCTGCTTTGGTATCGGCTGTGGTTTGCCGCCATCCTCCTGCTTGCGGTCTCGGTCGGGCTGGCCGCCACCATCGATGCGCTGCCGCAATGGTGGCTGGTTTCGTTCACCGCATCCATCCTGTTGTCTTTCTATGTGGCGCTGGAAGGCAATAGCTGGCGCATCGCCAAGAAGGAACGGCAGGACTGGCGGTTGGACGCGATTGTCGAAGCCCAGAACGTGGCAACCGCCGAGGACATCTATTTCGCCGATGATCGGCGCGGCGCGGCGCGGCGGTCTGACGCCGCGTCCCGCCCCGACGGCGGCAGGCGGACAGTTTGGCCGTCGCGACCGGAGTCCGCGGCGGACGGTCCGGCGCTGGGCCTTTTGGACCTTGAGGGAAAGCGCTGACCATGCGCGTCGCAATCATCGATTATGGTTCGGGCAATCTGCGCTCGGCGACCAAAGCGTTTGAGCGCGCGGCGCGGGAGAGCGGCATCGACGCGGTGGTCGATCTGACCGCCTCACCGGAGGCCGTGGCAAGCGCCGACCGCGTCGTGCTGCCCGGTGTCGGCGCCTTTGCCGACTGCCGTCACGGTCTGACCGCCATCGACGGCATGGACGAGGCGCTGATGGAATGTGTCATACACCGCGCCCGGCCGTTTCTCGGCATCTGCGTCGGCATGCAACTGATGGCAACGCGCGGCCTGGAAAAGACCGTCACGCAGGGCTTCGACTGGATCGCCGGCGATGTGCGGGTGATGCAGCCTTCGGACGCAAGCCTGAAAATCCCTCAAATCGGCTGGAACACGTTGTCGCTGACCCGTCCGCACCCGCTTTTCAAGGGGATCGCGACCGGACCGGATGGTCTCCATGCTTATTTCGTCCATTCCTATTTCCTGGACGCGACCGACGGCGGCGATGTCGTCGCGGTCACCGATTACGGCGGTCCGGTCACGGCCGTCGTTGTCCGGGGCAACCGCGCCGGGACGCAGTTCCACCCGGAAAAGAGCCAGACGCTCGGCCTGTCACTGATCGCCAATTTCCTGGAGTGGACACCGTGAGGCTCATTCCGGCAATCGATCTGAAGGATGGCGCCTGCGTGCGCCTCAAGCTCGGCGACATGCGCGCCGCCACCGTCTACAACGCCGATCCGGCGGCACAGGCGCGGGCCTTCGAGGACCAGGGCTTCGATTGGCTGCATGTCGTCGATCTCAACGGCGCCTTTGCCGGCGAAAGCGTCAACGGCCAGGCGGTCGAGGCGATCCTGCACGCCACAGCCAATCCGGTGCAGCTTGGCGGCGGGATCCGCACGCTCGACCATATGGAATTCTGGCTCGACAAGGGGTTGGCACGGGTCATTCTTGGCACCGTCGCGGTGCGCGCGCCGGATCTGGTAAAAGACGCCTGCCGCCGCTTTCCCGGAAAAATAGCCGTAGGCATCGATGCCAAGGGCGGTCGGGTCGCCGTCGAGGGCTGGGCCGAGGCATCCGAACTCGGCGTGCGGGAACTCGCGCAGCGCTTCGAGGGCGCCGGTGTCGCTGCCATCATCTACACCGATATCGATCGCGACGGCGTTCTGGCCGGCATCAATTGGGAATCGACACTGTCCCTGGCCGACAGCGTCGCCATTCCCGTCATCGCTTCCGGCGGCCTTGCCTCCATGGCCGACATCATACGTATGACCATGCCCGACGCGGCCCGGCTGGAAGGTGCCATTTCCGGGCGCGCGCTCTATGACGGCCGTATCGATCCGGCGGAGGCGCTGGCGTTGCTGCACGAAGCGGAAGGACGCTCGACATGACGTTGAAAGCCCGCGTGATCCCGTGCCTGGACGTCAAGGACGGACGGGTGGTCAAAGGCGTCAATTTCATCGATCTGATCGATGCCGGCGACCCGGTCGAGTCGGCGCGCGCCTATGACGCGGCCGGCGCGGATGAGCTGTGTTTTCTGGACATCACTGCCTCCTCCGACAATCGCGACACGATCTACGATGTGGTCGCCAACACCGCGGAGCAATGTTTCATGCCGCTCACGGTCGGCGGCGGCGTGCGTACGGTCGAGGATATCCGGAAATTGCTGCTTGCGGGCGCGGATAAGGTCTCGATCAACACCGCCGCCGTCAACAATCCGGACTTCGTGCGCGAAGCGGCCGACAAATTCGGCAATCAGTGCATTGTGGTGGCGATCGACGCCAAAAGCGTTTCATCGGGCGGAGAGGCCGACCGGTGGGAGATTTTCACCCATGGCGGCCGCACACCGACCGGCATCGAAGCGATCGCTTTCGCCCGCAAGGTGGTGGCGCTTGGGGCCGGCGAGATCCTGCTCACATCGATGGACCGCGATGGAACCAAACAGGGTTTCGACATCGCGCTGACCCGCGCTGTCGCCGACGCGGTTCCGGTTCCGGTCATCGCCTCCGGCGGAGTGGGAACGCTCGATCATCTGGTCGAGGGCGTGCGCGACGGTCACGCCACGGCGGTGCTTGCCGCCTCGATTTTTCACTTCGGCACCTATACGATCAGGGCCGCCAAAGAACATATGGCCGATGCCGGCATCGCCATGCGGCTCGACTGAGCCGTAAATACCCGAACGGAGCGGACAATGTCTGATTTTTCGCTGGCGGAGCTTGAAAACATTGTCGCCCGGCGGGCAACGGCGCCGGTGGCGGAGTCCTGGACCGCGCGGCTGGTGTCGTCCGGCATAGAGAAGGCGGCCAAGAAACTTGGGGAAGAGGCCGTCGAGACGGTGATCGCGTCCGTGGCGCGGGACAACGAAAGTCTAACCGCGGAAACGGCCGATTTGCTCTATCATCTGATGGTGGTGCTCAACATCGCCGGCGTTTCGCTGGATGATGTCATGGCGGAGCTGGAGCGGCGGACGGCCCGGTCGGGGCTGCAGGAAAAGGCCGGCCGGGCGGAGTGATGAACGAACAGGCGACCAATTCGATCCTGGACGAACTCGATCATTTCGAGCCATCCGATTATTCGCCCTATCGCTTCTTCACCACCGAGCGCTGGGCCGAGTTTCGCGCCGACACGCCGTTGACGCTGACCGAGGATGAGGTGCAGCGGCTGCGTTCGCTGAACGACCCGGTCGATCTCGACGAGGTGCGGCGCATCTATCTGTCGCTGTCGCGGCTGCTCTATGCCCATGTCGAGGCTTCGCGCCTGCTGTTCGAACAGCGCAGGCGGTTTCTGTCGCTGCCCGATGCGACCAAATCGCCCTTCATCATCGGCATCGCCGGTTCGGTGGCGGTCGGCAAATCGACGACGGCGAGGGTCTTGAAGGAGTTGCTGGCGCGCTGGTCCGGCAGTCCGAAGGTCGATCTGGTGACGACGGACGGCTTTCTGCATCCCAACGCGCATCTGCGCCGCGAGAACCTGATGGACCGTAAGGGTTTTCCCGAAAGCTACGATGTTGGCGCGGTGCTGAAATTTCTTTCCGACATCAAGGCCGGCCAGCCCCGCGTCAGGGCGCCGTGCTATTCGCATCTGACCTATGACGTGCGGCCCGGCGAATTCATCGAGATCGACCGACCCGACATCCTGATTTTTGAGGGCATCAATGTGCTTCAGGTGCGTGACCTGCCGCAACACGGCAAGATGATCCCCTTCGTGTCCGATTTCTTCGATTTCTCGATCTATATCGACGCGCCCGAAGACCTGATCCATCAATGGTATGTCGACCGCTTCATGCGTCTGCGCGAAACCGCCTTCAAAAATCCCGAATCCTTCTTCCACCGTTATTCGAGCATCTCGGACGAAGAGGCTTTGACCATCGCACATGGGCTCTGGGGGAACATCAATCTGAAAAACCTGCACAACAATATCCTGCCGACCCGGCCGCGCGCGAATCTGATCCTGCGCAAGGGGCCGGACCATTTGATCGAGCAGGTCGCGTTGCGGCGGCTGTAGATCGCCTATGCCGGCGGGATCGTCACCCGTCTCAGCGTAAGATTGATCCGGCCGCCTTCCTTTAGCAGCGTGGAGGTTTGCGGATAGATCCGGTCGACACCGTGAAAGCGCAGCCGCGACGGGCCGCCGAGCACCAGCACATCGCCGCTCAGCAACCGGACCGACCGGGTCTTGCCGCCGCGGGCGGTACCGCCGATGCGAAACAGGCAATCGTCGCCGAGCGACACGGAGACCACAGGCGCGGCGAGATCCTCTTCGTCGCGGTCCTGGTGCAGGCCCATCCGGGCGGTGTCGGAATAGTAATTGATCAGGCAGGCCTCCGGCGGCCGCTGAAAGCCCGATATGGCATCCCAGAGCGCAAGCAGCATGGCGGGCATCGGCGGCCATGGCCGGCCCGTCACCGGATGCATGGCCTGGTAACGGTATCCGCGCTCGCGGTCGGTGACCCATCCGAGCGGACCGCAATTGCTCATGCGCACCTGCATCGGCTTTCCGGTGCGCGGCATCGTCGGCACGAAGAGCGGCGCCTGCTGCACGACGGAACGGATGTCATCCAGCAGCGCCGTCTGCGCGTCGCCGTCGAGGTAGCCGGGATAAAGGCTGACGCCCTCTGGAAGGTCCCCCATGGCTAGTCGATGTCCACCGCGCCGCGGCCTTTTTTGATCGCGGAGCGGCCGGCCTTGGCCTTCAACCGGCGCTCCACCGAGGCCTTTGTCGGTCTTGTCCGGCGCCGTTTTGGCGGCGGTGGCGCGGCGGCCTTTTCGATCAGGGCCTTGAGCCTGTCGCGCGCGTCCTGACGGTTGCGGTCCTGGGTGCGAAACCGGTCGGCCTCGATGATCAGAACACCGTCCTTGCTCAACCGGCGACCGGCAATCGCCGCCAGCCGCCGCTTGACCGGCTCCGGCAGCGACGGCGAATTGCGCACGTCGAAACGCAGCTGAACCGAGGTCGCGACCTTGTTGACGTTCTGTCCACCCGGACCGGAGGCGCGGATGAACTGCTCGACGAGCTCCCAGCCGGCGATGGTGATGCCATCATTGATGAAAAGCGGGTCGCTGGCCATGGGCCGGGCCTTCAATCGCGGATACTCTCAGGAAAGGTCACCCGTCCATAACACGGGACAGCCCGGCGCCGCCACCGGGCGGCCGGGCGTGTCTTCCGTCTGTAGTCGCTTTGGCCTATTCGGCGGCTTCGGCCATCTGCGGAGCCGCGCCGAGCACGTCGGCGCCGACATGGGTTTCGAATTTGACGAAATTGTCGGTGAACATACCGACCAGCTTTCTGGCCTGCGCGTCGTAGTCCGACGGATCGTCCCAGGTCGACCGCGGATCGAGGATGCGGCTGTCGACACCAGGCACCGACACCGGCACACGGATGCCGAAATGCGGATCGGTGCGGAAGGTCGCGCTGTTGAGCGAACCGTCGAGCGCCGCAGACAGCAGGGCGCGCGTCGCCTTGATCGGCATGCGCGTGCCGATGCCATAAGCGCCGCCGGTCCAGCCGGTATTGACCAGCCAGCAATCGACGTCGTAGCGGGCGATGTGGTCGCGCAGCAGATTGCCGTATTCTGACGGGTGGCGCGGCATGAACGGGGCGCCGAAACAGGTCGAGAACGTGGCCTGCGGCTCGGTGACGCCCTTTTCCGTACCGCCGACCTTGGCGGTATAGCCCGACAGGAAATGATACATCGCCTGCGCCGGCGTCAGCTTGGCGATTGGCGGCAGAATGCCGAAAGCATCGGCGGTTAGCATGATGATGTTGCGTGGCTGGCCGGCGCGCCCGGTGGTGCTGGCATTGGAAATGAAATGCAGCGGATAGGCGCAGCGCGTGTTTTCCGTCAGCGATCTGTCGTCGAAATCCGGCTGCCTGTCATCGTCGAGAACGACATTCTCCAACACCGTGCCGAAACGCTGGGTGGTGGCGTAAATCTCCGGCTCGGCGTCTTTGGACAGATGGATGGTCTTGGCGTAGCAGCCGCCTTCGAAATTGAACACGCCATGTTCGCTCCAGCCGTGCTCGTCATCGCCGATCAGCGTGCGGTGTGGATCGGCCGACAGTGTCGTCTTGCCGGTGCCCGACAGGCCGAAGAACACCGCGGTGTCGCCGTCCGGACCCAGGTTGGCCGAACAGTGCATCGGCATCACATTGGCTTCCGGCATCCGATAGTTGAGCACCGTGAACACCGATTTCTTCATTTCGCCGGCATAGGAGGTGCCGCCGATCAGCACCAGGCCGCGCACCAGATCGACCGCGATAACGGTGTCGCTGCGGCAGCCGTGCCGTTCGGGATCCGCGCGGAAGCCGGGCAGATCGATGATCGTCAGTTCCGGTGCGAAGCCGTCCAGCCCGGCGCGCGCCGGACGGATCAGCAGGTTGCGGATGAACAGCGAATGCCAGGCGAACTCGGTAATCACGCGCGACGGCAGCGCATGCGACGCATCGGCGCCGCCGATCAGGTCCTGAACGAACAGGTCCTTGCCCCTGGCGTAGTCGCGGAAATCCTCAAGCAGCGTATCGAATTGGCTCGGCGTCATCGCCCGGTTGTTGTCCCACCAGACAACGGGGTCCGTCGTTGCGTCGCGGACGACGAATTTGTCCTGGGCGGAACGGCCGGTGTGCTGGCCGGTCTTGGCGCGCAACGCGCCCTGCGCCGTCAGCACCGCCTCGCCACGGCACAGTGCCTGCTCGTATAATTCGGGCTCGTTCAGATTATAGTAGACATGATGGAGCCCCTGGAGTCCGATCGCATCGACCCCGATGAATGGATTGCGCCTGCCCGATTCTGCTGACCGCATGGATGTGATTGCCTCCTGCCCGGATATGCCTGCTTCAAATCCGTCGGACCTTAGGCAAAGATTTTAAACGTTACAACAGGCGGCTTTAAAAAAGATCAATAATTTCAAGATATTAATCGATTTAAAATGAAGCGGAAATTTTAATCGTTTTAATTTGTGGTCGATTGCCGTTGACGTCCGGCGCCTGTCCGACACGGCTAAACCAAAGGAAAAAAAGCACAAATGACATCGTCGGTGTTTTGTGCCACATTTTGTTCTACCTTTGCTCTCATGACACGCGCTTGTCCGTGAGGACGCATCGATCGGCCGGCCCTATCGGGACCGGTGCATTTTGACGGAGAGAGACTTCATGCAGACAATCGCGCTCGTCGATGACGACCGCAATATCCTCACATCGGTTGCCATTGCTCTGGAATCGGAGGGATATCGTGTCGAAACCTATACCGATGGCGTTTCCGCGCTGGAGGGACTTGTCGCCCGTCCGCCGCAACTGGCCATCCTCGATATCAAGATGCCGCGCATGGACGGCATGGAGTTGCTACGGCGCATGCGTCAAAAACTCGACATTCCGGTCATCTTCCTGACGTCCAAGGACGAGGAAATCGATGAACTGTTCGGCCTCAAAATGGGCGCCGACGATTTTATCACCAAACCGTTCTCGCAGCGCCTGCTGGTGGAGCGCGTCAAGGCGATCCTGCGGCGCGCGTCCGGTCGCGACGGGACGGTGGTGGCCAAACCCGGCGCCAATGAAAGCACGTCTTTGGAACGCGGCCAGCTGGTCATGGATCAGGAGCGCCACACCTGCACCTGGAAGGGCCAGCCGGTGACGCTCACCGTGACGGAGTTCCTGATCCTGCAGTCGCTGGCGCAGAGGCCCGGCGTCGTCAAAAGCCGCGATTCGCTCATGGATGCCGCCTATGACGAGCAGGTCTATGTCGATGATCGCACGATCGACAGCCACATCAAGCGTCTGCGCAAGAAATTCAAGATGGTCGACAACGATTTTGATATGATCGAGACGCTCTACGGGGTCGGTTACCGGTTCCGGGAAGACTGATACCGCTCTAGTGTCCCGAATCTGAAGTTCGTTGGATTTGCCGGAGGCTCTGTACGAACTTCAGATTCGATAAGGACACGAGATAAATTATTGGATCTAGTGTGGTGGATTTGAAGTTCCCATGACTGAGTTCGCTGAAATGATGATAGGAACTTCAAATCCACCACACTAGAGCGTATCTGACTTAGATTGGAGCATTTGATTTTCCCCACCCCGAAAAGAAAGAAGATGTTGAAATCGCACGATGAAAGGGCCAGGCGATTTTGCCCTCTGGCGTCGTTAGCTTCCGCTTGTGGTGGGGAGGCACCACGGCGCGAAACCCGCCTAGCCAGCGACCAAAATCGCCGCGGTCAAATGCTTCAATCTAAGTCAGATACGCTCTAGGCGGAGCTATGACGGCAAGTCTCGATCACGAAGACCTGACACGGGCCACACCGGCGACCACGGCGAAGCCCGCACGGCAAAGGTCCTGGACCTATCCCTTCGGAGTGGTGCGGCGCGCCTTGAGCCGGGTTGTCTTTTCGAGCCTCACCCGTCGCATTCTGTTCCTCAATCTGGCCGCTCTCTTCGTCCTTCTGTCCGGCATTCTTTATCTCAATCAGTTCCGCGAGGGCCTGATCGACGCACGTGTCGAAAGCCTGCTGACCCAGGGCGAGATCATCGCCGCGGCGGTCGCCGGCTCGGCCAGCGTCGAAACCGATTCGATCACCATCGATCCGCGCAAACTTCTGGAACTGCAGGCCGGCGAGAGCATTTCTCCGGGAACCGATATCGACGATCTGGATTTCCCAATCAATCCGGAGCAGGTCGCGCCGGTCCTGCGCCAGTTGATTTCGCCGACGCGCACACGGGCGCGCATCTATGACCGCGACGCAAACCTCATGCTGGATTCCCAGAGCCTCTATTCGCGCGGCCGGATTCTGCGCTATGATCTGCCGCCGCTCGAACAGGAAAATCTGCCCCTGGTCGAGCGGCTTCTGACCCTGCTGAACCGACTGATCCAACGCGCCGATCTGCCGGTCTATCAGGAGGAGCCCGGCGGCGATGGGTCGCTTTACTCCGAGGTGCTGACCGCATTGACCGGCGGGCGAAGCGCCGTCGTGCGGGCCACCAAGAACGGCGAACTGATCGTGTCGGTCGCGGTCCCGGTGCAGCGGTTCCGCGCCGTTTTAGGCGTTCTGCTGCTGTCGACCCAGGCGGGCGACATCGACAAAATCGTCCGTGCCGAACGTCTCGCCATCGTCCGCGTCTTCCTGGTGGCGGCGGCGGTGACCATTCTGCTGTCGCTTCTGCTCGCCGGGACCATCGCCAATCCGCTGCACAAGCTGGCCGACGCCGCTCAACGCGTGCGCCGCGGCGTCAGCGTGCGCGAAGAAATACCGGACTTTTCCGCCAGACAGGACGAGATCGGCGATCTGTCCGTCGCGTTGCGCGACATGACCAACGCCCTCTATGACCGCATCGCTGCGATCGAGAGTTTTGCCGCCGATGTCAGCCACGAGCTCAAGAATCCGCTGACCTCGCTACGTAGCGCGGTGGAGACATTGCCGCTTGCCAAGACGGAGGAGGCGCGCAAGCGGCTTCTCGATGTCATTCAACACGACGTGCGCCGTCTTGACCGGCTGATCAGCGACATTTCCGACGCCTCGCGACTGGATGCAGAACTGGCCCGCCAGGATGCCGTGCCGCTGGATCTGAAGCGCCTTGTCGAGGATTTCGTCAATATCTCCCGACAGGTCCGCAAGGGTCCTAAGCGAGTCGAGATCGATCTCGAGGTGGAGCCCGCAAGCGCGCCGAGAGATCGGTTCATTGTAGTGGGCCACGACCTGCGCATCGGCCAGGTGCTGACCAACCTGATCGAGAACGCGCGCTCCTTCGTGCCGGATGAGGGAGGCCGTATCACCCTGCGTCTGGTCGCAAAAAGAGAAAGCTGCGTGATCTACGTCGAAGACAACGGACCCGGCATCGGTGTGGAGAATATCGACACCATCTTCAGGCGTTTCTATACGGACCGTCCGGACGGCGAGGCCTTCGGCCAGAATTCCGGTCTCGGCCTGTCTATCAGCCGCCAGATCATCGAAGCCCATGGCGGAACGTTGCAGGCCGAGAACATCGTCGACGACGACGCCGGCGAACGGCGTGGTGCCCGCTTCATCGTCACCCTGCCGCTCAGCAAGGGCTGAGGTCGGCCGATGAAACGGATCGGCGGCGCAACCTGAGGGAAGACGCCCACGATGGGTGAGCCGGACGGCACGATCGGCAATGTTCACGCCACCGCCCTGGTGGTCGGCGAAACCGGTGTGTTGGTCGTCGGACCGTCCGGCAGCGGCAAGAGCCGCATTGCCCTGGAACTGCTCCAGGCCGCGCGCACGGAGGGCATGTTCGCCGCGCTGGTGAGCGACGATCAGGTATTGCTCTCTCGCGTCGGTGAGACGGTGGTGGCCTCGGCGCCGCAAAGCATCTGTGGCATGATCGAATTGCGCGGCTCGGGCATTTTAAGGCTCTCCCATCTGCCGCGTGCCGTCATGCATCTGGCCGTCACCGTCGGTCGCCCGGGCGGCGCGGCGCGGCTGCCCCCGCCGGATGGCCAGTATGCGCCGGTGCCGGGCATCGTTCTGCCGCTGCTGCATCTGGTGCCCGGCCATTTGCGCAATCCGCTTGCCTTGATCGGCGCCTTTGCCGACGGCCGATTGTTGCGCTGAGCGTGCACGAAAAGCGGCGGAATTTCGCTGCATCGCAATAAAGTGTATCAGAACGCCGGAAATTCTGTTGAATTGGGCGGTACACGCAATTATGCCTTTATCTTCAGAGCGACGGGCATGCGGGCGGGTCAACTCGGGAGAACGACGCTTGACGATCGGATCGGCATCGATGGGAGGCCATCCGCTCTGTCCGCGCCGCAGGAGCAGATAGCAGATGATAGGACTAGTGCTTGTCACCCATGGCAAGCTCGCCGAGGAATTCCGCAACGCGCTGGAACATGTTGTGGGTCCTCAGAAGTTGCTGGAAACCGTGTCCATCGGTCCCGAAGACGACATGGACCAGCGGCGGATGGACATTATCGAAGCCGTATCGCGGGCCGAGGACGGACAGGGCGTCATCATCCTGACCGATATGTTTGGCGGCACTCCGTCCAATCTTTCGATTTCCGTCATGGATGGCGGCCGCATCGAGGTGATCGCCGGTGTGAATCTGCCGATGCTGATCAAGCTGGCCAGCGTGCGCGCCGAGGGCGATATGGAAAAATCGCTCGCAGAGGCGCAGGAGGCCGGGCGCAAATATATCAATGTCGCAAGCCGGGTTCTCAACGGAAAATAGGCATGGGCGGAACATCGGCCGGATCGTCGACGCGGACCTTCGACATTGTGAACCGGCGCGGGCTGCATGCGCGCGCCTCGGCGAAATTCGTTCAACTGGCCGAGAGCTTCGATGCGGAAATCACCGTATCCAAGGACGGGATGAGCGTCGGCGGAACCTCGATCATGGGCCTGATGATGCTCGCCGCCAGTCCCGGCTGCTGCATCACCGTTTCGGCCGAGGGGCCTGACGCCGACCAGGCGCTCGACGCACTCGACGCGCTGGTGGCGGACCGGTTCGGCGAGGACACATGAGCGACGTCCGACCGTCCCCGTGCATCACATAAAGACTTCTTTATATCTTATTGCCCTTTGTCCGATTGCCTGCTAAAGGCGGCTATCGGACATCACGCTGCGGCAGCGGCCGCGCCGTCATCGGAGAACAGGATGAGCAAAGAAGAAGACTACGTTGTCGCGGATATCGGTCTTGCCGGCTTTGGTCGCACGGAAATCGAGATTGCCGAGACCGAGATGCCGGGCCTCATGGCGTGTCGTGAGGAATTCGGCGCGTCGAAACCGCTGAAAGGCGCTCGTATTTCCGGCTCGCTCCACATGACCATCCAGACCGCGGTGCTGATCGAAACGCTGAAGGAGCTGGGAGCCGAGGTGCGTTGGGCATCCTGCAACATCTTTTCCACGCAGGATCACGCCGCCGCCGCCATCGCCGCGACCGGCACGCCGGTTTTCGCCGTCAAGGGCGAGACACTGGAGGAGTATTGGACCTATACCGACCTGATCTTCCAATGGCCGGATGGCGAACCGTCCAACATGATTCTCGATGATGGTGGCGACGCCACCATGTACATCCTGCTCGGCGCGCGCGCCGAGGCCGGTGAAGATGTTCTCAAAAACCCCGGTTCCGAGGAAGAGGAGGTGCTGTTTGCCCAGATCGCCAAGCGGTTGAAGGCCTCGCCGGGCTTCTTCACCGCCCAGCGCGATGCCATCAAAGGCGTGACGGAAGAGACGACCACCGGCGTCAACCGCCTCTACCAGCTGCAGCAGAAGGGCCTGCTTCCCTTTCCGGCAATCAATGTCAACGATTCCGTCACCAAGTCGAAATTCGACAACAAATATGGCTGCCGTGAGTCCCTGGTCGACGGTATCCGTCGCGCCACCGATGTGATGATGGCCGGCAAGGTCGCGGTGATCTGCGGCTATGGCGATGTTGGCAAGGGCTCGGCCGCCTCGTTGCGCGGCGCAGGCGCCCGCGTCCAGGTAACCGAGATCGATCCGATCTGTGCCCTGCAGGCGGCGATGGACGGTTTCGAAGTGGTGACGCTGGAGGACGCCGCGCCGACGGCGGATATTTTCATCTCCTCCACCGGCAACAAGGATGTGATCCGCCTGGAGCATATGCGCGCCATGAAAGACATGGCCATTGTCGGCAATATCGGCCATTTCGACAACGAGATTCAGGTCCAGGCGCTGCGCAACATGAAGTGGCACAATGTCAAGCCGCAGGTCGACATGATCGAGTTTCCGGACGGAAAACGCATGATCCTGCTCTCCGAGGGGCGTTTGCTCAATCTCGGCAATGCCACCGGCCACCCGTCCTTCGTCATGTCGGCATCCTTCACCAATCAGGTGCTCGCCCAGATCGAGCTCTATGATCGCGGCGCGCATTATCGCAACGAGGTGTATGTGCTGCCGAAACAGCTCGATGAGAAGGTCGCCAAGCTTCATCTCGACAAGCTGGGTGCCCGATTGACGGATCTTTCGGAGGAACAGGCCGATTATATCGGCGTGGGCGCAGCGGGTCCGTTCAAGCCCGAACACTATAGATACTGATTCTTAAGACAGTAGCCACAATATATAGTGGCCGCGTCCGACTCGGTTGGGCGCGGCCTCTTTTTTGATGCTGCGTCTTCACCGCGATTCGCGAAAAAGATACGATGAATGCACATGATTCGCGCACCCGCCGGCGAAAAGAGTGGGGCGTTGATAGGGCTGTCTTGGCGATGATGCGGCGAAAAGGAACAAGACATGCCGGGGACTGAGTCGTCTCGAGCGGCCATGCCGCTGCGGACGATGTGCGGGGAAAGACGGCGAGGCCGGGGACGCTCGGCTGGACCGCGCTTGTTCCACGCCAGTCTGGTGGTCGGCACGGTGCAGACAGTGGGCATGGCTCCGGCTTGGTGCCAGCAGCCGCTGGCATTGCCGGCGTCGGGTGTCACCGCCTTTGCCAGTTCCGTCGATATCGTCACGGCCGCGCTTGTCATTGGCATGCTGTCGGCGCTTCTGCTCTCCGCGCTATGGTTGCAACGCGAGCGGGCCCGCCTTGCCGGCGACAATGCCGACCTGCGCGCCGCTGCCAGCGAAGCGCGGACGGAACTTGCCTGCCTGCGGTCGCTGATTGTGGAAAAGGATCGTTGTTATGTGGTCTGGGACGGCGGCCGACCGGTCCGCCATCTCGGCAGCCTGCCCGTTCACACCGGCGCGCCGCGCCCGGGAGACGATTTTCTCGCCTTTGTCGACTGGCTTGATCAGGCATCCGCCGCCCGCCTGGGCCAGGCGGTTGCCTCTCTGCGGTCCGATGCCGAAGGGTTCGACATGACCGTAGAGACCCGGCGTGGCCATCTTATCGAGGCGCAGGGACGGACATCGGGCGCGCGCGCCTTTGTCCGTTTTGCGCCGCTCACCGATATGCGCGCCGAACATGCGGCGCTTGCGACCGAACGCGACCGGCTGGTCTGCGCCCTGGAGACGCTGCAGGGCCTGCTCGATGCGGTCGATATGCCGGTCTGGCTTCGCGACGGAACGGATCGGCTGACCTGGGTCAACCGGGCCTATGTCGATGCGGTCGAGGCTGCGGACGGCGCCGATGCGGTTGGCCGGGGCCTGGAACTGCTGGGAAGCCAGTCGCGGCGCACAATCGCCGCCGGTCGCGGCAAGGACGAGGCCTTTAACGACCGCCTATCGACGGTCGTGCGCGGCAGCCGGACCTTCTACGCCGTGACCGACGCCGGCGGCGCGGCCGGGTCGGCGGGTCTTGCCTGCAACATCACCGAGGCCGAAGCCGTGCGCGCGGAACTCAAGGGCACGATCGACAGCCATGTGGTCACGCTGGACCAGTTGGCCACCCCGGTGGCGATCTTCGACGCCGGCCGTCGGCTGCGGTTTTACAACCGCGCGTTCCAGGCGTTGTGGGAGCTGGACACGCCGTTCCTCAATGGTCGTCCCGATCACGGTGCGTTTCTGGAACGCCTGCGTGCCGACGGAAAACTGCCGGAACCGCCATCATGGCATGACTGGAAAGAGGAGATCCTGTCGATCTATCATGCCGTCGATGCCGAGCCGCAGCTTTGGCACCTGCCGGGTGGCCAGACGCTGAATGTCTTCGCCAATATTCACCCGCGCGGCGGCGTGACCTGGGTGTTCGACAATCTGACGGAAAAATACGCCTTGGAGAGCCGCTACAACACATTGTTGAAGGTGCAGGGAGAAACCATCGACCATCTTTCAGAGGCCGTTTGCGTCTTCGGCGCCGACGGCCGACTGCGATTGTCGAACCCGGCGTTCCGCGCGCTTTGGGCCCTTGCAGAAACGGACGCGTCCGTCGGGGTGCACATCAATCGCATCGCCGAATTGTGCGCGCCGTCCTATGACGCGCCGGACGGCTGGATCGCCTTCGCCGCGATGATCACCGGCTATGATGAGGCGCGACGGGGTCATGGCGGGCGACTGGAACTGAACAGCGGGCTGGTCCTCGACTATGCGCTGGTGCCGCTGCCCGATGCCCAGACGATGCTAACCTTCGTTAATGTGACCGACAGCGCGCGCGTCGAACGCGCTCTGACCGACAAGAACGAAGCACTGCAAAAGGCCGATGCGCTGAAGAACGCTTTCGTCAATCATGTTTCCTATGAATTGCGGTCGCCGCTGACCAACATCATCGGCTTTACCGATCTGTTAAAGACGCCACAGATCGGGCCGCTGAACGCCCAGCAGGCCGATTATGTCGACCATATCTCGACCTCCTCATCGCTGCTTCTGACGCTCGTCAACGATATTCTTGATCTGACGACGGTCGATGCCGGAATCATCGAGCTTGATATGCAGCATGTCGATATCCGGCAGCTTGTCGACGAGGTGGCCGGATTGATCGGCGGCCGGCTGCGGGAAAGCCGCATTGCGCTGGACCTCGACCTGCCGGACGATATCGGCGGCATGATCGCCGACAGCCAGCGCTTGAAGCAGATCCTGTTCAAGCTGCTTGCCAATGCCGCCAATTACGCGCCGGAACGGTCCGCCGTGACGCTGTCAGCGCGGCGCGATCGTGACGAGATCGTGCTGTCCGTGTCGGATAGCGGGCCGGGTATTCCGAAGGATGTGCTCGAGACCGTTTTCGATCGCTTCGAAACCCACAGCGCGGCGGGACGCCGCAGCAGCGGCGCCGGGCTCGGTCTATCCATCGTCGACAGTTTCGTCGCGCTGCACAATGGCAGCGTCGAGGTCATCAGCGACGAAAACAGCGGCACCACGGTCATTTGCCGGCTGCCGGCCGGTCCGGCGGTGTCATCGCAAGCTGCCGAGTAGACGCCGTGGCCACGTTACAGCGTGACATCATCCTGCCGGACGAGACTGCGACGCTGCGGCTGGGTGAAGATCTGGCGCTCGCCCTGCGTGCCGGCGACTGCCTGGCGCTGAACGGCGCACTTGGCGCCGGCAAGTCGACGCTTGCCCGCGCTGTGATCCGCGGCATGGCAGATGACGCGGCGCTCGACGTGCCGAGCCCGACCTTCACGCTGGTGCAGACCTATCCGTTGCGCATCGCCATTGCCCATTTCGATCTTTACCGCATTTCCGATCCGGAAGAGCTGATCGAGCTCGGTCTCGACGAGGCGCTGTTGGACGGCGCCGTCCTGATCGAATGGCCGGAGCGTGCCGGTGCCCGGTTGCCGCCCGACAGCATCGCCATCCGCATCAGCGACTGGGGCAACGGCCGGCGAGTCACGATCGACGGCCCGCAGGAGGCCATCGATCGCATCGACCGCAGCCTTGCCATCCGCGACTTTCTCGACGCCGCCGGTCACACCGGTGCCGAGCGCCGTTATCTCGTCGGCGACGCTTCTGTCCGCCGCTATGAGACGGTCCGGCGGCCGGGTCAACCGGTCCGCCTGCTGATGGATTCGCCGCGGCGGGAACTCGGCCCGGTGATCCGCGACGGCAAACGCTATGCCGAGATTGCCCACAGTGCCGAGGACATTGTGCCTTTTCTCGCGCTCGACCGGTTTCTCGCCACGCTGGGTTTCCGTGTTCCGGCGATCGAGGCGGAGGATCGGGAGCGTGGTCTGGCGTTGCTCGAGTATCTCGGCGATGACGGCGTCGTCGATGATGATGGCCGCCCGGTCGCGGCACGCTGGGAGGCGGCGATCGATTGTCTTGTGCATCTGCATGCGCAGGACATTCCCGCCGCCATTGCGAGGCCCGGCGGCGGCAGCTATCGGATTCCGCCTTTCGATGCGGACGCCATGATGATCGAAGCCGAACTGTTCATCGAATGGTACTTCCCGTTTCGGCATGGCCGACCGGCACCACCCGATCTGTGCGCGGCGTTCGAAACCGGCTGGCGGGCGATGATTGGGCTGCTCACCTCGGCGGAAACCGGGCTCGTGCTGCGCGATTTTCATTCGCCCAATCTGCTGTGGCAGGACGATGAGACGGGAATCCGCCGTGTCGGCCTGATCGATTTCCAGGATGCGATGATCGGGCCGGTCGCCTATGATGTCGCCTCGCTGGTTCAGGATGCGCGCGTGACCATCGAACCCGGTTTTGCGGCGCTTCTGCTGCGCCGTTACGAGGCGGCCCGGCAGCGCGCCGCCGCGTCGTTCGATGCCGCGGCATTCCGCCGGGCCCTTGCCATCATGCAGGCGCAGCGGGCCACCAAGCTGCTCGGTCTGTTCGTCCGCTTGCGCGAACGGGATGGCAAACCAAGCTATGTGCGGCATGTGCCGCGTGCCGAAGCCTATCTGCGCCAGGCCCTGAAACATCCTGTACTTGGGCCCTTGCGGGCATGCTACACAGACGCTGGAATAGCGCTGGACGAATCATAGCCGACACGGAGCGAGAAAGCGCCATGCCAAAGGCAGCCATGGTTCTTGCCGCCGGGCTGGGCACCCGGATGCGCCCGATCACCCACCATACACCCAAGCCGCTGGTGCCGGTTGCCGGGTGTGCGCTGATCGATCATGCGCTCGACGCGTTGCACGGATTCGGCATCGACCGGGTGGTGGTCAATGTGCATCACATGGCCGACCGGATGACCGATCATCTGGCGAAGCGGCCTGGACCCGCGGTGGCGATATCGGATGAGACGGAGATGCTCCTTGACTCAGGTGGTGGCATCGTCAAGGCGCTCCCGCTCCTGGGCGACGGCCCGTTTCTGATCCTCAATGCCGACACGTTCTGGCTCGAAGCGCCGGGCGGTGGTCTCGGCAATCTCGAACGTCTGTCCGCTGCCTGGGATCGGAAACCATCGGATATTGCTGTCATGACGACGCGGCCCGACCAAATCGTCGGTTATGATGGACGCGGCGATTTCCTGTTCGGGGATGATGGCCGGCTACGCCGGTTCGACGGGGTTTCGCCGGATCCGGTCATCTATCCCGGTGTGGCGATCATCGATCCCGCGATCTTCGAAGCCGCTCCGCCGGGCGCCTTTTCGCTTAATCTCTGTTTCGACCGGGCCATCGCACGCGGCCGCTTTCATGGCGTGGCTGCCGGCGGTCTGTGGCTGACGGTCGGTACGCCGGAGGCGATCGGCGCCGCCGAAGCGGCGATCGAGTCCTTTCGCCACGCGGCGCCGTCGCCGGACCGGGCCTGATGACGATCCCCCGGCTCTTTACCATTCCCCCGGGTGTGCCGTTTTTGAACCGGCTCGCACGGGCGCTGTGCGACGGCGTCCTGATCGACGGCTTTGCCCACAGGCCGGAGGATCCGCTGGCGTTATCAGCGGCCATGATCTATGTGCCGACGCGCCGGGCGGCGCGCGCCTTGAGATCGGAATTCGTCGATCTTCTGGGCGGCACAAGCGCCTTTCTGCCGCATATACGCACGCTTGGCGAGGCCGATGACGACGCCGGTTTCCTTGACGAGGAAAGCCCGGCACTGCTGGATCTCGACCCGCCGATCGGTGCCACCGAAAGGTTGCTGGAACTGGCGCAGCTAATCATGATGTGGAAGCGCCACCTGCCGAAAAGCGTGTCGGCCATCCACGGTGAGGACCGCCTGATCGCGCCTGCCAGTCCGGCCGATGCGGTGTGGCTGGCCCGCGGTCTGGCGGAGCTGCTCGATGCGATGGAAACCGAAGAGCGGGCGTGGTCGGAGTTTGACGGCCTTGTGGCGGACGACCATGCGCTGTGGTGGCAATTGACATTGGAGTTCCTGAAGATCGCCGGCGAGTTCTGGCCGGCGCGACTGCGGGAAATGGGCGGTTCCAGCCCCGCCATCCACCGCAATGCGGTGCTGCGGGTCGAAGCGGGACGGTTGCAAAAGGCACCGCCGTCCGGGCCGGTGATCGTCGCCGGCTCGACCGGTTCGATCCCCGCGACGGCGGAGCTGATGGCGGTCGTGGCGCGGCTGCCGCAGGGCGCCGTCGTGCTGCCCGGCCTCGACATGGATCTGGACGATGCCGTCTGGGCCGAGATCGGCGGTTCACCGTCGCCGGAACGTCGCGATCCCGCGCTGTGCACCCATCCACAATATGGTCTGAATCTGCTGCTGCGGAAACTCGGCGCTGGCCGCGCGGATGTGCGTATGCTGGCGCAACCGCAATCCTACCTGCGGCAGCGCAACCGGCTTGTCTCAACCGCATTGATGCCCGCGGCGGCAACGGCGCAATGGGTCGAGGCGCGGGCCGAGCCCGACGTGACGGCGGCCGCCTTCTCGCATGTCGAACTGATCGAAGCGGCGGGCGAGCGCGAGGAGGCGCTCGCCATTGCCGTCGCCATGCGGCTTGCGGCCGACCCGCCGGAGGACACGACGCAGGGCACACCACCGCGCCAGGTGGCTCTGGTGACGCCGGACCGGCATCTGGCGCGGCGCGTCGTGTGCGAATTGCGGCGTTTCGGTATCGCCGCCGACGATTCCGGCGGCACGCCGCTGGCGCTCACGCCGCCGGGCGCCCTGCTGCACCTTCTGCTTCAGGCCGCATTCGGCGCCGCCGATGTCGTCGCGCTCATGGCGATGATCAAACACCCCCTGGTGCGATTCGGCCACGATGCCGCATCCGCACGGCGGGCGGCGCAGGTCTTGGAGCGCGTGGCATTGCGCGGTGGCATCGGCACGGCCGAGCCCGGCGAATTGGCCGTTTTGTTCGAGCGCAGGCTCGGCGAGCGGCTGGCGCAATCCCGCCATGCGCCGCAATGGCAGGCCCGCCTGTCGGAACAGGATATCGCGCTTGCCCGCCTGTTTGCGCAACGGATCGACGCGGCGTACGCGCCTATGCAAGCCGCGGCCAAGGCGCCTGAGCAGACCGCCGCCCACTGGGCCGAGATCTCGGCTCGGCTGCTTGAAGCGACCGTACAGGACGAGGACGGGTCACTGGCAGCCCTTTGGGACAGCGAGGCCGGCGAGCGGCTGGCCTCGCTGCTGGCGGCGGTGATGGAAAATCGGTCCGGTTTCTACTGCGATGCGGTCGAATGGACGGCGATGGCGCCGGCGCTGGTCGCCGGTGAAACCGTCAAGCCGCGTGCCGGGGGCCATCCGCATATCTCCATCTGGGGTGCGCTGGAGGCGCGCCTGCAGAGTGTCGACACGCTGATTCTCGCCGGCCTGAACGAGGGAACCTGGCCGGCCGCAGTGTCCAGCGATCCGTTTCTCTCCCGCGCCATGCAGGCGGCCGTCGGCCTCGACCCGCCGGAACGGCGCATCGGCCTTGCGGCCCATGATGTCCAGATGGGGCTCGGCGCGCCGCGCGTGGTGCTCAGCCGGTCTGCGCGGTCGAAAAACGCACCCACGGTGGCGTCCCGATGGTTGCAGCGACTCAGCGCCGTGATCGGTGACACCGAAACCGACAGGTTGCGTGCCCGGGGCCGGCGGTATCTGCGCTGGGCCGCGATGTTGGACGCGGCGCCGGATCGGCCTTTGGCCACCCGCCCGGCGCCGAAGCCGCCGGCAAGCACGCAGCCGAAACGCTATTCCTTCTCGGAGGTCAGGACTCTGCGCCGCGATCCCTATGCGATCTATGCCAAACGGATCCTCCGGCTCGATCCGCGCGAGCCGCTGATCGGCGATCCCGGGCCGGCGGAACGCGGAACGCTGTATCACCGTATCCTCGAATGTTTTATTCGCGAGACCGGTGATATCGGCGACCCGGCCGCGTCCGCGCGCCTTGCCGCAATCGCCGATCGCGAATTCGGCGCTGCGCGTTTGCCCGATCATATCGCCGTGGTCTGGCGGCATCAGTTCAACGATATTGCCCGTCTCTTTGTCGACTGGGAGCGGGGCCGCGATGCCGACATCGCTGCGCGCCACACCGAGCGCCGCGCCGCGCTGCACGTCGCGGCAGCCGATCTGACCGTGTCGGGCATTGCCGATCGCATCGACATGCGGACCGATGGCCTGGCCGAGATCATCGACTACAAGACCGGCACCGCGCCGAGCCGCAAGGTGGCCTGGACCCTGCTCGATCCGCAATTGCCGTTGGAAGCGGCCGCGCTTCGGGCCGGTGCCTTCGACCAGCTGGCGCCGAGCGAGGTGGCAAGCCTCGCCTATGTCCGGCTCAGACCCGATGCGGTCTTGAAGGTCGATCGCATCGAAGGCGGCTTCAAGGACGAGCAAAAGGAAAAGACGCCGGCGGATCTGGCCGAGGAAGCCATCGGCCGCCTGTCGGACCTGGTGCTGGCGCTGGCGTCGGGCAAACTTGGATTCGCCTCCCAGATCATTCCGGACAGCGGTGCCGTCTACGGCCGCGATTTCGACCATCTGGCGCGCGTGCGCGAATGGTCGTCCGCAGATGCGGGCGCCGCCGGCGGGAGTGACGGATGAACACGGGCGCCAAGGGTCGGGATGGCCGACACGGCCTCGATTGGACAACCCGGCAGCAGGGTCTTGCCTCCGATCCCCGCCGGTCCGCCTGGGTCGCGGCCAATGCCGGTTCGGGAAAGACACATGTGTTGTCGCAGCGCGTGATCCGGCTGTTGCTCGCCGGCTGCCGGCCGTCCGCGATTCTGTGTCTAACCTATACCAAGGCGGCGGCCTCCGAGATGGCCAACCGGGTCTTCGGCCGGCTGGCGGAATGGACCCGGCTCGACGATGCGGGCCTCAGCCGCCGTATCGCGGAACTGGAGGGCCGGCCGGCCAGCGTCGAGCAATTGGCCTTTGCCCGCCAGCTTTTTGCCCGCGCGCTGGAAACCCCGGGCGGACTGAAGATCCAGACCATCCACGCCTTTTGCGAAGCCGTCCTGCACCGCTTTCCGCTGGAGGCCAATGTCGCCGGCCATTTTGACGTGATGGACGATGCGGCGACGGCGCAATTGTTGACCGAGGTGCGGCGGACGCTGCTTGGCCAGTTGGCGTCCGGCGCGGACGAGACGCTGACGGCGGCATTCGACATTGTCTTCGATGCGGCCGGTGCTTCCGGTTTCGAAGGCCTCATGGCGGAGATCCTGCGCAAACGCCAGCCGATTCGCCGCTTTCTGGCCAACGCCGACCGCCACGGCGGCGTCGACAGGGTGTTGCGCCGCGCTTTCCGCCTTGGCGCGAACGAGACGGCCGATACGGTGCGCCGCTCGGTGTGGCCGCTGCCGTCGCTGCCGGACATCGACGCGGCGGCATATTGCGCGGCGGCCATGGCGCAACAGGCCGCGACACCGCGACGCTGGGCCGCGCTGTTCGAGGCGGCGGCCGCCGCCGATCCCACCCGGCGCTATGACCTCCTGCAGGCCGGTTTCGTCAAGCGTGACGGCCGACCCCGGTCGCTGCGGCATGCTGTGCCCAAGACCATGGCCGCTATCCTGCCGGGCACGCAGACATGGCTCGATCGGGTAAGCGCTCACGTGTGTGCCGCCCATGATCGAATGCTGAGACTGACGATGCTGCAACACACCGGCGCCGCGCTGACGCTCGCCCGCCGGCTCGATCGCGACTACGAGACGCTGAAGCGGCGCCGAGGCAAGCTTGATTTCGACGATCTCGTGGCCTGCACCGTGGCGCTTCTCGCACGCGACGGGGCCGGCCCTTGGGTGCATTACAAGCTCGACCGCGGCATCGATCATATCCTGGTCGACGAGGCCCAGGACACCAGCCCGGATCAATGGGCGGTGGTTGAAAAACTATCGGAGGAGTTCTTCGCTGGAGAGACGGCGCGACAGGAACCGCGCACCCTGTTTGCCGTGGGCGACGAAAAACAGTCGATCTACTCGTTTCAGGGCGCGCGCCCGGAGTTGTTCCTGGAAACCGGACGGATGTTGGGCAAGAAGGCGCTTCATGCGGAAAAACACTTCGACTCGCTCAATCTGCATCTGTCTTTTCGCTCAACGCGCGATGTCCTGTCGGCGGTCGATACGGTGTTCGCGTCGCCGCAGAACCGGCGCGGCCTTGTCAGCGAGGAAGAAGCCGTCAGCCATGCCGCGTTCCGCGCGCGCGAGCCCGGCTGCGTGGATCTTTGGGAGATGATCGGCAAGCAGCGCACCGAGGACCATGAGGACTGGAAGGCGCCGTTCGACGCAACACCGGAAAGCGCCCCGCCGGCAGTGCTGGCACGCCGCGTGGCGAGTATCGTGTCGGACTGGCTGCGGCTGGGCGAAACCGTTACGGCGGGCGGCCGGCTGCGACCGCTGCGGGCCGGCGACATCCTCGTGCTGGTACGCAAGCGGGACGGTTTCGTTCCGGCTTTGATGCGGCAGTTGAAACGCCACGGTATTCCGGTGGCCGGTGCCGACCGGCTCAGATTGACCGAGCACATCGCCGTGGAGGACCTGATGGCGCTTGGCCGTTTCGTCCTGACGCCGGAGGACGATCTTGCCCTGGCGGCGGTGCTCAAAAGCCCGCTTTTCGAATGCAGCGAGACCGATCTCTACCGGCTTGCGGCCGAACGCGACGATCATGAGAGCGTCTACGCGCGGCTGCGGACGCTGGCGAACCGGGAGGGTGGCCAATGGCTGCCGATCCGCGACCGGCTGGCCGATCTCGTCGCGCAGGCCGACCGGGTTCCGGTGCATGATTTCTACGCGCATCTTCTTGGTCGTCATGGTGGCAGGGCTGCCTTCCTGGCGCGGTTGGGCAGCGAGGCGGGCGACATTCTGGACGCCTTTCTGGCTTTCGCGCTCGATCAGGAGATGTCCGGTTTGCCCGGGCTCGAGGCCTTTCTGGCGACGCTTGAGGCGCAGTCGCCTGAAATCAAGCGTGAGTTGGAGCAGGGCCGCGACGAGATCCGCATTATGACGGTGCATGCGGCCAAAGGGCTGGAAGCGCCTGTGGTGTTTCTGGTCGATTCCGGCGGCAAGCCCGCCGAAGCCGCCCATCTGCCGCGACTGCAGACGCTGCCGCTCGACGATACGGTCGGCGCCTTGCCACCGGCTATGGTCTGGGTGCCCGGCGCCGTCGGCGGCAACAGCCTGGCCGAAGATTTGCGTGAACGGCTCCTGCAAGCGGCGGCGGAGGAGTATCGGCGACTGCTCTATGTTGGCATGACCCGGGCAGCCGACAGGCTGATCCTGTGTGGCTATCACGGTCTCGACACGCCGTCCTACGATCACTGGCATAAGATGGTTGCCGAGACCCTTGGCGAAAGCGCCGCTTGCGCGCCCCGCGACTTCTCGGCCGGCGGCGAGACATGGTCCGGCCTGCGCTATGTCATCTCCGATATCTCCGAAGCCGTTGATCTGGAGACAGGCGATGCGGTGCAGCCGGAGCACGAGCCACTGCCGGATCGGCTCGAAAGGCCGCTGCCCGAGCCGGCGCGACTGCCGCGGCCGCTTGCGCCGTCGAGCGCGGGCCTGATCGTCGCGCCCGAGGAGGGGCTTGCATCGGGCCGGTCGCCCCTGTTTGCCGTCGAACAAGGCAGCCGGTCTCTCGAGCGTGGCCGGCTGGTCCACAGGCTGTTGCAGCTGCTGCCCGAAATCGACCCCGCGACGCGCGCTGCCTCCGCCCGGCGCTATGTCGACCGTGCCGTTTCCGCCTGGCCGGCGGACACGCGCGCCGATCTGGTTGCCGCGGTGCTGGCGATCCTTGATGACACGACCTTTGCCCCGGTTTTCGCGTCGGGCAGCCGGGCCGAGGTGTCGGTCATGGGTACGCTCGAGATAGACGGCGCGCCGCGCGCCCTGTCGGCCCGGCTCGACCGCATCGCGGTCGAAAAAGACCGGGTGCTGATCGTCGACTACAAGACGAACCGCGCGCCGCCCCTGGATCTTGCGGATGTGACGCCCGCTCACATCACGCAGATGGCGCTTTATCGCGCGCTGGTGCGGCCGCTCTATCCGGGAAAAATGGTCGAGACGGCTCTGCTCTATACGGCCGCGCCGCGGCTTGTTGCTGTTCCGACCGACAGGCTCGAAACGGCGCTGCACGCTTTAACGACAAAGTGACGGTCCCGTCCTTGAAAACCGCCTGGCCGTCACTGATATTGACTTCACCCCCATGCCGCCGAACGCGAGTCCCATGAGTGCGGCATGCATGTGACAAAGGAGCTTACGCAATGACCACCGTGAAGGTCGATACGTCCAATTTTCAGTCAGAGGTTCTTGACTCCGCCGAGCCGGTGGTGGTCGATTTTTGGGCGGAATGGTGCGGTCCATGCAAGATGATTGCGCCGAGTCTTGAGGAAATCTCCGCGGAGATGGCGGGCAAGGTCAAGGTCGCCAAGCTCAATATCGACGAGAATCCCGAACTCGCCGCGCAATATGGCGTGCGCTCGATCCCGACGCTGGCCATGTTCAAGAGCGGCCAGGTGGCGGATATCAAGGTCGGCGCTTCGCCGAAATCTGCCCTGACGTCCTGGATATCGGGTGCTGTTGAATCGGCAGCCTGACAAACGTCGCATGACCGACCGCGCCGTCCCCGCGACGGCGCGGCTTTTTTTGCGGGCCTGGTTTTAGCGAATCCCGCCATTTGATGCCAGGACATCGCCGACTAGATAGAGGGAGCCGCAGATCAGGATCCGCGGTGGTACTTCTTTGTCCGGCCAATCCTGTTTCATCAACTGCAACGCCTGACGCACGTCGAGCGCCGGCTGTGCCGACAGGCCGGCCTGGGCGGCATCCTCGGCCAGGACAACCGGATCGATGCCGGCATCGGACGCGGTGACCGGCACCGTGTAGACATGCCGGGCCATATCGGCAAAGGCGGCGAAATAGCCGACCGGATCCTTGGTGTTGATCATCCCGGCGATCATCAAAAGCGGCCGCGGCAGCCTGTCTTCCAGTTCCGCCAGCGTTTCGGCAATGGCGATGCCGGCGCCGGGATTGTGTCCGCCGTCGATCCAGATCTCGGCGCCTTCGATCGCCTCTTCGAACAGCGGACCGTCGCTCAAACGCTGCATACGGCCCGGCCATTCGGCCCGCTGCAGCCCGGTCTCGATATCCCGGTCGGCAAGATGAAAGCCGGCGGCCTTGAGGGCGCGGATGGCGGCCGCCGCATTGGCGATTTGATGGCGGCCGGGCAGCGCCGGAAGGGGCAGATCGTCCAGTCCGATTTCGTCTTGGTAGATCAGCCGGCCATGTTCCTCGTGGGCCTGGAAATCCTGGCCATAGACGCTGACCGGGCAACCAAGCCGGTCGGCGGTGGCGACCACCACGTCGCGCGCGGCGTCTTCCTGCTGGAAGCCGACCACGACCGGCACGCCGGGTTTGATGATGCCTGCCTTCTCCGCTGCGATGAGCTCGACGCGGTCGCCGAGAAAGGCCTGATGGTCCATCGAGATCGGCATGATCAGGCAGGCAGCCGGAGCGGCGATCACATTGGTCGAGTCGAACCGTCCGCCAAGACCGACCTCGATAAGCGCGGCATCGGCGTCGTGTTCGCTGAACAGCACGAAGGCGACAGCGGTCAGGATCTCGAACACGGTGATGCGGTCGCCGTCATTGGCGCGCGCGACCCGACGGACCGCTTCAGCCAGGGTGGCGTCGTCAACCAGCGCGCTGCGGCCGCCGCGCTGTCCGAGGCGAAAGCGTTCGTGCCAGTGAACCAGGTGCGGCGAGGTGTCGACATGAACCGACAGACCGGCAGCTTCCAGCATGGCGCGGCAAAACGCGGTTGCGGACCCCTTGCCGTTGGTTCCGGCGATATGAATGACCGGCGGCAGCCTGTCCTGCGGGTTGTCCAGCCGTTCCAGGAGGCGCCTGATGCGGTCAAGAGAAAGATCGAACCCCTTCGGATGAAGGCGCATCAGATGCTCGATTTCGTCAGCCGCGGTCGTTTGTGTCACGATGGTTCGATCCGTCCGTGGAGGCGTCCGCAGACGCGGTCTCCAAAGCTTCTGTTTCCGCCTGATCCTCGGTGGGTTCCGCGGCCGGTTCCTCGGCCGCCGGCTCGGGTTCGGGCTCGGCGGGCTGTTTCAGCATGATCTTCAGCAGCCGGGCAAGGACCTCCGGCAGGTCCGTGCGATGGACCACCATATCGATCATGCCATGTTCCATGAGGTATTCGGAGGTCTGGAAACCCTCGGGCAGTTGCTGATGGATGGTCTGGGCGATCACGCGCTTGCCGGCAAAGCCGATTTCCGCGCCGGGTTCGGCAATATGGATGTCGCCCAGCATTGCATAGGACGCCGATACGCCGCCGGTCGTCGGATTGGTCAGGACGACGATATAGGGCAGGCCCGCCTCCTTCAGCATTTCCACCGCCACCGTCGTGCGTGGCAACTGCATCAGCGACAGGATGCCCTCCTGCATCCGGGCGCCGCCGGAGGCCGGAAACATGACGAGCGGACATTTGTTCTCGATCGCCACTTCGAAGGCGCGGATGATGGCTTCGCCGGCGGCGATGCCGAGCGAGCCGGCGATGAAGAAGAAATCATGCGCGCAGGCCACCGCCCGCACACCCTTGATCGTCCCGATGCCGGCGACGATCGAATCGTCCAACCCGGTCTTGGCGCGGACGTCGCGCAGGCGGTCGACATATTTTTTTGAATCGCGAAATTTCAGCGGGTCCTGTGATGTCTGCGGCCGCGGCAGTTCCTCGAATTCCCCGTTGTCGAACAGGTAGCTGAGCTTTTTGCGGGCCGAGATTTTCATATGGTAGCCCGAATTCGGAACCACCCACATGTTTTCTTCCAGATCGGTATGAAACACCATCTCGCCGGTTTCGGGGCACTTGATCCAGAGGTTTTCGGGCACGTCGCGGCGTCCGAGCATCGAATTGATCTTCGGCCGAACAAAGCTGGTGATCCAGTTCATTGCCTGTCACTCCCATTCATCGGGGCCATATCGCCCGACCGAGTCCGATAGTGTCGCCCCGCGTCACGAGAGCCGGCCTCGCGCCGATTGTCCCTATGTGGGCCTTTCACTCGGCCGCCGCAAGGCGTGCCGACCGGACACCGGACGCCAGCGACCGGACGAGCGCGCCGACGTTCTCGACAGTCCTGTCCGTTGCCGCGCCCGACCGGTCGAGCGAACCGGCAATGGCGTTGACGATTGCCGTACCGACTACGACTCCGTCGGCCGATGCGCCGATCAGCCGCGCCTGTTCTTCCGTTTTGACACCGAAGCCGACACAGACCGGCAGGTCCGTGTGGCCTTTGATACGGGCAACCGCCGCGCCGACCTTGTCCGTGTCGGGCAGTGCCGCGCCGGTGATACCGGTCATCGAGACGTAGTAGACGAAGCCGGACGTGTTCTGCAGAACCGTCGGCAGCCGCTTGTCATCCGTGGTCGGTGTCGCCAGCCGGATGAAATTGACCCCGCATTTCAGGGCCGGCAAGCACAGCTCCTCGTCCATCTCCGGCGGCAGGTCGACCACGATCAGCCCGTCGATGCCGACGGCCAGCGCATCGTTCAGGAACCGGTCCACCCCATAGATGTAAATCGGATTGTAATAGCCCATCAGCACGATCGGCGTTTCGGTGTCATCGGCGCGAAACGCGCGAGCCAGGTCGAGGGTCCTTGCAAGCGTCTGTCCGCTGGCAAGGGCACGCCGGCCCGCGGCCTGGATTGCCGGCCCATCGGCCATCGGGTCGGAGAACGGCATGCCGAGTTCGATAATGTCCGCACCGGCGGCCGGCAGTGCCTTCATGACCGCCAGCGATGCGTCATAGTCCGGATCGCCGCCCATGAAATAGGTGACGAGCGCCGGCCTGCCCTCGGCGGTGAGCGCGGCGAAACGTTGATCCATTCGGGCCGTCATGGTCAGAGCTCCATGCCGAGATATTTGGCGGCGCTGAAGATGTCCTTGTCGCCGCGACCGCACAGATTCATGACGATGATCTTGTCCTTGTCCATGGTCGGCGCCCGCTTCATCACTTCCGCCAACGCATGGGCCGGCTCCAGCGCCGGAATGATGCCTTCGACCCGGGTCAGAAGCTGAAACGCCTCCAGCGCCTCGTGGTCCATGATCGGCACATAGTCGACCCGGCCATTCTCCTTCAGCCAGGAGTGTTCCGGTCCGATCCCAGGATAGTCCAGGCCCGCCGAGATCGAGTGTCCCTCCTCGATCTGACCGTCGCCATCCTGCAGCAGATAGGTGCGGTTGCCGTGCAGCACGCCGGGGCTGCCAGCGGTCAGCGAAGCGCAATGTTCCTTCGTGTCCAATCCTTTGCCGCCGGCCTCGACGCCGACGATCCGAACGCTCTCGTCATCCAGAAAGGGGTGAAACAGGCCGATCGCGTTGGAGCCGCCGCCGACCGCCGCGACCAGCAGGTCCGGCAGCCGTCCTTCGACGGCGTGCAACTGCTCTTTCGCTTCACGGCCGATCACCGATTGGAAGTCGCGCACCATTTCCGGATAGGGGTGCGGTCCGGCGGCGGTGCCGATCAGGTAATAGGTGCTGTCGACATTGGTGACCCAGTCACGCAGTGCCTCGTTCATCGCGTCCTTGAGCGTTCCGTTGCCGGCGGTCACCGGCACCACTTCGGCGCCAAGGAGTTTCATGCGGAACACGTTGGGCGACTGTCGCTCGACATCGGTCGCGCCCATATAGACGATGCAGGGCAGCCCGAAACGGGCGGCAACCGTCGCCGCCGCGACACCGTGCTGGCCGGCGCCCGTTTCGGCGATGATGCGCGTCTTGCCCATGCGCTTGGCGAGCAGAATCTGGCCAAGGCAGTTGTTGATCTTGTGCGACCCGGTGTGGTTGAGCTCGTCACGCTTGAAATAGATCCTGGCGCCGCCGAGTTCCTCGGTCAGCCGTTCGGCGAAATAGAGTGGGCTCGGGCGGCCGGTGTAGTGGGCATTGAGGTGGTCGAGCTCCGCCTTATACGCGGGATCGGTCTTGGCCCGGTTCCACGCCTCCTGCAGGTCGAGGATCAGGGGCATCAGCGTTTCGGCCACGAAACGCCCGCCGAACAGGCCGAAACGACCTTCTTCATCGGGGCCGGCGCGATAGGAGTTGGGCTTTATGGCTTGATTCACGTCAGTCTCCGCATTTCAGGCGGCTTCCGCGGCATGGACCGCTTCGAAAAGCGCGGTGATCCGGCTGATATCCTTGATGCCGGGCGCGCTTTCGACACCGGACGAAAGGTCGATCGCCCCGGCACCGGTCTGCTTCAGCGCTGTCGCGACATTGTCGGCGTTCAGTCCGCCCGAAAGCATATAGTCGACATCGGGATCGAGTGCGGTCAGCAGCGTCCAGTCGAAGGACACGCCATTGCCTCCCGGCAGATCCGAGCCATGCGGCGGCTTGGCGTCCAGCAGAAACCGGTCGGCGATGCCGCGATAGGGGGTGATGGCGTCCAGATCGGCTGACTCGCGGACCGCGAGGGCCTTCATGGCCGGCAGGCCGAAGCGTTGCTTGATGGCGGCCAGCCGCTCCGGGCTCTCGCCGCCGTGCAATTGCAGAATGTCCGGCTCGACCCTGGAAACGATGTCGTCCAATGTTTCGTCATCGGCATTGACCGTGACGGCGACCACTTTGGCCCGGTCGCTCGCCGCGCCACGCAGTGCCGCCGCCCTCTCCGGGTCGACGTTGCGGGGGCTTTTGGGAAAGAAAATGAAGCCGATATGATCGGCGCCCTGTTCGAGTGCCGCGTCAATTGTCTCGGCCGTCTTCAAACCGCATATTTTGACGGAAATGCTCATGGCCTGCTCGTGACACGAAATCGGCGAAAAGTCGAGAGATTTGGAACCGGCGGCGGACACCTGCAAGTCAGCCGCTCGGCGCCTCGCGGAAATCGATGGCGTGCAGGGCGGAACCGTGTCTCTTCAGCCAGGATTTGGCTTCGTCGGTGCGCGGGCACAGTCCGCGGCAAAGACCCCAGAAGCGCGGCCCGTGATTCATCTCACGCAGATGCGCGACCTCGTGCGCGGCCAGATAATCGAGCACGAAAGGCGGCGCCATGATGATGCGCCAGGAAAAGCAGATATTGCCCCGGGCTGAACAGGATCCCCAGCGGCTCTTGGTGTCTTTAAGCCGGATCGCGGTTGCCCGCAGTCCGAGCTGCGCCGTGTGCCGTGCCACCGCCTGACGCAGATCGGCCTCGGCCTGCTTTCTGAGGTAATCGGCGACGCGCCGTTTGAGATGGCGCGCGGCGCCGCCAACCAGAAGCACGCGTTCTCCCTCGATTTCAGCCGTTTCACTGACACCGCGGGCCTTGCCTGTGCGGCGGATTCGATGCGGTAAATCGCGGATCGGAATAATCCCGCCATCTTCCACGTCGTTCGACGCGGGAAGCCCCTTGAGCCGCGCTGAAAGCCAGCCATGATGACGGTGCAGGAAACAATCGATATCGCGGTCCGGCAGACCGATGGGCACCGACAGACGCAGGGCCCGGCCGCCGGGTTCGATGCGCAGCGTCATGCGCGTCGCCCGGCCATGTTCGCGAATGATCAGCGGCAGGCATCGTCCCGCCACCGCAATCTCGCGGCGCCTCTGCCGGGGCGTCTCAAGGCCTTGCGCTCGTTGTTTCAGACCGAACATGGCGGTTGTTTTAGATGATTCATCCGGTCGCACAAAGGGTCCGGTCGGGGCGCCGCAAAAAAAAGACGGCGCCGCACGGGCGCCGCAGTCGTGTGACGGATTCGTCGGGAGAAGAAGGTCAGTTCGGATCGTTATCCTCGGACCGGTCCCGCGAGGTCTTCCGCCTTGCCATGAAGCGGTCGAAATCCTCCTGGTCCTTTGCGCGGCGCAATTCGCGAACATAATCGTCGAACTCCGCGCGCGCCTCATCGAGCTTGCGCCGTTCTTCGGCAAGGCGTTTCAGCTCCGCCTCGCGCCACTCGTCGAACGCAACATTGCCGGTACGCGCATAGCCGCGGCGCGAAGACCGCTTGCAGCCGGTAAACACATCGTCGGTGGCCTTGTTGACGTCGCGTTTGAAGTCATCAAGCCGATCGCCCCAGATGATATAGGCAAGCATCGCAAGGCCCAGAGGCCAGTATACGACAAAGCCGAGCACCATCAGAGCGATGGTAAGAGGTGTCCAGGCCGGACGTAGCATTGCTGTATTGGTCATCGATAAGCCCTTATGTGAAGGAAACGGCAAACAGTGCCGTCCATGCTTCTTGGATGTGGGGGCGATTTACGGTGATTCAAGAAAACGCCGGGACAAAATTCGCAATATTCTGATTTTCAAGGGAAATTATTGCGAATCAGGTTCAAATCGGAACCGCCCGCGCGCGGTGACATACAGCGTCGGAATCGTGTTTGGTGTGGTGTCTTACGAGGCTTTTCTGCGTGGCGCCGGAGGTTTGTTGGCGACCTTGTGCCGGTGGTCCTGAGTCCGCATGAAATCGAGAATGCGCGGTGCGATTTCCGTCCTGAAACGGGAGCCGTTGAACACGCCGTAATGGCCGACCGACGGCTGCATGTAATGCATGCGCATGTCATCGGGCAGGCCGGTGCACAGCCCATGGGCCGCCTTCGTCTGACCGACACCGGAAATGTCGTCGTTTTCGCCTTCAACGGTCAGCAGAGCCACATTGCGAATCGCGCCCGGATCGACCAGCTCGCCACGGTGCATGAAACGGCCCTTGGGCAGTGCGTGCTCGATGAACACGACCTTCACCGTCTGCAGGTAGAACTCGGCCGTCAGATCCATTACCGCCAGATATTCGTCATAGAACTCGCGGTGCTTCTCCGCCGAATCGCCGTCGCCCTCGATCAGATGCTGGAAGAAATCCTTCTGGGCGATCATGTGCTTGTCCAGGTTCATCGACATGAAGCCGGAGAGCTGGAGAAAGCCCGGATAGACGTCGCGCATGAAACCGGGCTGCGGCCACGGGACCTGCATGATGACATTGTCGCGAAACCACTCGATAGGCTTGGTTTCGGCCAATGCGTTGACGGCGGTCGGGTTGATGCGCGTGTCGATCGGACCGCCCATGAGCGTCATCGAACGCGGCACGGCGGTGTCGCCGCGCTTTTCCATGAGTGCCACCGCCGCCAGTACCGGCACGGAAGGCTGGCACACCGCCATGACATGGGTATCGGGTCCGAGCAGGCGCAGCATGTCGATGATGTAGTTGATACAGTCATCGAGATCGAACGTGCCCTGGCTGAGTGGCACCATGCGGGCGTCGACCCAGTCGGTGATATAGACATCGGCGCTTGGCAGCAGCGTTTCGACCGTGCCGCGCAGCAGGGTTGCATAGTGGCCCGATATTGGCGCAACGACGAGAATCTTGGGATCTTTCCTATGACGCGGCGGCAGCGCGCGTTCGAAATGGATGAGGTTGCAGAAAGGCTTGCGCCAGATGACCTTCTCGTGAACCGACACCCGCTTGAAATTGATCGCCACCTCATCGATGCCGAATTCCGGCTTGCCATAGCGTCGCGTCGCGCGCTCGAACACCTCAAGACCGGCCACCATGGCCCGGCCGGTCGTGGTTTGGGAGACCGGATTGAAGGGGTTGGCGTAGGCGAGCCGCATCGCGTCTGCCGCCGCCCGCCACGGCGACAGCGCCGCGTGGCTCAATTCATAAAGCTGATAGAACATAAATCCCCGTACCTTTGCCCGACACCGCGACTAATAAGCCGACCACGCATGGTCGGCCTTACACATTATCAGCCGGCGCACATCGCCCCCTGTGCGGTACGGCCACAACAAACCGTTTGTGCAAGTTCTGCACATCGCCGCGCGACGCACTGCATCGCACAACTTTCTTAAACTGAACCTGTCGACATAGGCCGTCAACTGGTCCGATTTACGGTTCTTCTGCACCCGACACGGCGGCAGCCTAACATTTTTCTGCTGCAACGCAACAGGACCGCTACCAAAGTCGATGACGAAACCACGACCGCCGGATGCCGGACATCAACATCCGCCGCCATCAGATATCCAGATTGGCCACGCTCAGGGCGTTTTCCTGGATGAAATCGCGTCTCGGCTCCACTTCGTCGCCCATCAGTCTGGAAAACAATCCGTCGGCATCGGTCGCATCGCTGATCTTGACTTGCAGCAATGTGCGGTCGTTAGGGTCGAGCGTCGTCTCCCACAACTGGTCTGCGTTCATTTCGCCGAGGCCCTTGTAGCGCTGCATCGTCAGACCTTTGCGGCCGATGGCGAAAATCGCCGCCAGCAGCGCGCTCGGACCGGAAATCGGCGTGGTTTCATCTTTTCGTATGAGTTTCGCCGGACCGGCATAGACCTCTTGCAGCCGTCCGGCGAGCCGATCGATGCGCCGCGCATCGGCCGACGCGATCAAGCCGGCATCAATTAGATGCGACTCGCGCACGCCACGCACCGTGCGTTCCAGGCGCAGGCCGCCGTCCTCGGCGATGCTGCCCTCCCAGCCGCGTTCCGTCTCTTCGGAGACTTGGTCGAGCCGCCCGGCCACCTCGCTGGCCTTGGCCAGCGCCAGATCCGGGTCGTTCATCAGCTCCAGATTGAGCGCGCCGACAATGGCCGCCTGTTCGACGATCTTGCGGTCGTAGCGCGAATGCAGTCCTTCGATCAGGGCACGCAGCCGCAGCGCGTCATTGATCACCTGACGCAAATCCTGGCCGGTGCGCACCTCGCCGCCGTGCAACTCCAGCGCCGCTTCCTCCAGCCCCACGCCGATCAGATAGTTCTCGAACGCCTTTTCGTCCTTCAGATATTGCGCTGACTTGCCGCGCGATACCTTGTAGAGCGGCGGCTGGGCGATGTAGAGATGCCCGCGCTCCAAAAGGTCGGGCATCTGCCGGAAAAAGAACGTCAACAGCAGCGTGCGGATATGCGCGCCGTCGACATCGGCATCGGTCATGATGATGATCTTATGATAGCGCAATTTGTCCAGATTGAATTCGTCCTTGCCGATCCCGGTCCCGAGCGCAGTGATCAGCGTGCCGATCTCCTGGCTGGACAGCATCTTGTCGAAACGCGCTCGCTCGACATTGAGGATCTTTCCGCGCAGCGGCAGGATTGCCTGATTTTCCCGGGACCGGCCCTGCTTGGCCGAGCCACCGGCCGAATCGCCCTCGACCAGAAACAACTCCGATTTCGCCGGATCCCGCTCCGAGCAGTCCGCGAGTTTTCCGGGCAGCGAGGCAATGTCGAGCGCGCCCTTGCGGCGGGTGAGCTCGCGTGCTTTGCGCGCCGCCTCACGGGCGGCGGCGGCTTCCACCACCTTGCCGACCAGCACTTTCGCCTCCTGCGGATGTTCCTCGAGCCATTGGTTGAGCGCCGTGTTGACCAGGCTCTCGACCACCGGACGCACTTCGGACGACACCAACTTGTCCTTGGTCTGGGAGGAGAATTTCGGGTCCGGCACCTTTACCGACAGCACGGCCGTCAGCCCTTCCCGACAGTCGTCGCCGGTCAGCGACACCTTTTCCTTCTTTGTCAGGCCCGAACTTTCGGCATAGCTGACGATCTGTCGTGTCAAAGCGCCGCGGAATCCGGCCATATGGGTGCCGCCGTCGCGTTGTGGAATGTTGTTGGTGAAGCACAGCACATTCTCGTGATAGCTGTCGTTCCACCACATGGCGACGTCGACGGAAATGCCGTCCTTCTCGTTGGAGATCCAGATCGGCTCCTCGACCAGCGGCTTCTTGTTGCGGTCGAGATACTCGACGAAGGCCTTGATACCGCCGTCGTAGACCATTTCGCTGCGCCGGACGTCGGAATGACGGTTGTCCGTCAGCATGATCTTCACGCCGGAATTGAGGAAAGCGAGCTCCCGCAACCGGTGTTCCAGCGTGTCAAAATCGAATTCGGTCATCGAAAACGTGTCCGATGACGGCAGGAACGTGATCTCGGTGCCCGTCTCGTCACCGGCGCTGCCGGTCACTTGCAGCGGACCGTCGGCAATGCCGTGCGTAAACGACATCTCATGGACATTGCCGTTTTGCCGGATCTTCATGTGCAGCTTGACGGACAGCGCGTTGACCACCGAAACGCCCACGCCGTGAAGTCCGCCGGAGACCTTGTAGGAATTCTGGTCGAACTTGCCGCCCGCATGCAGCTGCGTCATGACCACCTCGGCCGCGGAAATGCCCTCTTCTTCCCGGATGCCGGTCGGAATGCCGCGGCCATTGTCCGTTACCGTGCAGGAGCCGTCGGCATTCAGCGTCACCGTGACGTGGTCGGCGTGACCGGCGAGCGCTTCGTCGATGGCATTGTCGACCACCTCATAGACCATATGATGCAGGCCCGAACCGTCATCCGTGTCGCCGATATACATTCCCGGACGCTTGCGCACAGCATCCAAGCCTTTGAGGACTTTGATGGATTCGGCTCCATATTCGGGACTTTGCTCCGGCGTGTCGCTCATTTCAATCTGATCTTTCCTGGGACGGGTAACGGGATGCCGCGGTAGCGCGAATCACATCGGTTTGATCCCTGAAATATAATGATTCCAGGCGCCAAATCCAAATCCGCGGGTCGTCTTTCCGCGTCGTCGAGTGACCAACGCGTTGACCGCCTTCAATCGGCCTCGACCTGTCGGCACGATGGTATCGACGGCACCGCGATGCGGTCTGCCTGCAAATGCGGCAAGTCGATGACGATTTATGTGGTCAACGAGGGCTTAGCGCGTCGCCTGTTGCGCTGCGCAATCATCGATCCCGTAGGCCGAATTGCAGCCGCCGCTTTGTGTGAGCGACGCGGAGGGAGCCAGGAATGCGCCGGCCAGAATGACCGCACCCGCGATTACGAACGAGGAGAAGATGGTCCTGCCCATCGCTTTTTGTTGTTTCATAACCCGCCTCGAACCGTTTCTTACGCCGCTGAACACCCATCGGGTCACCGCGGCGCGGTTGGACCCCACCCATTGCATGCGCTTCTAGCAATTAAACCCTAACGATTGGTGAGCGATGTAGCTTTTCGCACACAGCGGTTCAAGTGCGCACGCGCTAAATTCCACAATCGTCGCGGGCAGCCGTCCGCGACAGGGTCCGGTCGCTCGACGTCTTGGAAGACAGGTCCGGCACGGTGCTTGCCCGGAGAGGTAAAAACCTGGATTCCGACGGCTTTTTGTGGGTGTGCCGGTGCAGAGGTAAGTTGCTGTTAGATATTCCTCTTTGACCTGCGCGTTCTACTCGTTGCGCCTTTTGCAGCCTTCAAGCGACAACAGTCCCTCGTCGGACGCGGCTGTGCACGGCGCCGCGCGCCTCCACTGGCGACATGTCGTGAAGCACTGCCAGCGCCACAATCGCAGCCTTGCTGCTTAGGAGTTTCGGTCGATGCGCATGAGTACGGACCATGGCGCGGCAAGAGAGCGCGCGCCGATAAACCACTATCGGACCGTTGCGGGGACGCGAGCGTTCGCGGACGGGTCCGTTGAAACCGGCATCGCGGCCGATATCTCCGCGATCGGAGGCGATAGTGCTCGGATTACGGCTCGGGCCACTCCCGCAGGTGGCGTCGATGCGCTTTGGTTGTCTCGGGCGGTCCACAATCCGATTATTGAGGACACTCGGTCCCCTATCGCCGTCTTTGATCATGATGACGGCGGACGATGGGTCGAGCCGGTCGATCCGTCTGCGGATGGCGGTCCGGTGTTCGATCCGTCCAACAGTCTCCCGGATGCCCGGCTGGTGGCGTTGTTGCCTGCCGTGTCGCCGGCATCGCTCGGGGGCGGACGGTTTATCGCGGTGCATGGCTGCCGGTTCCCCTATGTCGTCGGTGAAATGGCGCGTGGTATCACGACCGCGGAAATGGTGATCGCCGCCGGCCGCGCCGGCCTACTCGGCTTTTTCGGCAGTGCCGGCCTGCGGCCACCTGTCATCGCAGAGGCGATCGACAGGATCAGGTCCGAACTCCCGGCCGGAACCCCCTGGGGCATGAACCTCATTCACATGCCCGATCATCCGCAACGCGAAAAGGAGGTGACCGACCTGCTGCTTCGCGAGAAGGTCGAACGGGTGTCCGCTTCGGCGTTCATGCAATTGTCGCCCAATATCGTCCGGCTGTCGGCGAGCGGCTTGTCCGTGTCGGATGATGGCCGGATACGGCGTCGCACCCATGTTTTCGCCAAGATCTCCCGTCCGGAAACGGCTGAGAAGTTCATGGTGCCGCCACCGCAGCGCATGTTGCGAGATCTCGTGGCGGCAGGCCTCATCACGGAAACGCAGGCGGAGTTGCAATGTCGCTTACCGGTTGCCGAGGACGTGACAGTCGAAGCCGACTCGGGAGGTCATACGGACAACCGGTCGCTACGGGTCGTCTTTGCGGCCATCGGCAAACTGCGCCATGCGATTGCCGACAGATACGGCTATACACGGCCGATCAGACTTGGCGCGGCAGGCGGTTTGGGGACACCGCTGGCCATTGCGGCTGCGTTTCATCTCGGCGCCGATTACGTCGTCACCGGATCGATCAATCAGGCTGCCGTTGAATCGGGCCTGTCTCACGGTGGCCGCAAGATGCTGGCGGCCTGCGGCATTGCCGATGTAGCGATGGCGCCTGCCGCGGATATGTTCGAGCGCGGCGTCAAAGTGCAGGTTCTCAAGAAGGGAACTATGTTTCCCATGAGGGCGCAGCGTCTCTACGACCTGTATCGCCGCCACGACGGATTGCACGATCTGCCGCAAAAGGACCGGGACTGGCTTGAAGTCGATGTTCTTAACGACGACTGCGAGGCGGCTTGGCGGGAGACGCGCTCCTACTACGAAACCAGCAATCCCGCTCTTGCTGCCAAGGCCGATGTCGATCCCAAACAGCAGATGGCGCTGGTTTTTCGCCGATATCTGTTCATGGGAGCCAAGTGGGCCCGCGATGGTCACGATGCGCGTCGCAATGATTATCAGCCCGCATTCCCCAGATGAACGGCGCTTCAGACCAATAGCCACACATGATAGTATGGGCAAATCAATAGCTTAACCATGATGGATCTGTGATTTGGCGGTGAACGCAAAGGGTGAAGCGCACACCGGC